>Ga0265293_10000243_pt1 | contig 135977 bp, 113 predicted proteins | sample Munlanlewell138R_FD_192505 | JGI IMG/M metagenome (GOLD analysis project Ga0265293, IMG submission 192505) | Leachate microbial communities from a municipal landfill in Southern Ontario, Canada - Leachate well 138R | ecosystem: Engineered > Solid waste > Landfill > Unclassified | place...
CGACTTGAACCTAAGAGTGCCATAAAAAATCTTATAGACTTCTTTTAATGATTTTCTGTTACATTGTATTCAAATTAAAATAACATATAAATATATGGATAGCATTCAAATTAACATTAAAAATCTTGCCGGAATTGTTTCAGAAGAAGAGATTCTAAGAAAATCAGAGCTTGCTACTTCAGCAAACAATGCATTGCATGACGGTACTCGGGAAGGTAGTGATTTCCTTGGTTGGGTTGACCTGCCATCTTCAATTACAGAGGAGGAATTCCGTGACATCGAAGAAGCAGCTACAGTTTTACGCACTCATTGTGATGTAGTTGTGGTTGTAGGTATTGGGGGCAGCTATCTCGGTGCCCGTGCTGTTATAGATGCGTTAACAAACTCATTCGATTGGTTACAGCCGGAAAAGAAACGCAAGAACCCAGTTATATTGTATGCGGGAAATAATATTAGTGAGGACTACCTGTCTGAAATGATTGATTATCTTGAAAATAAGGAGTTTGGTATAATCAATATTTCAAAATCAGGTACAACCACAGAACCGGCAATCGCTTTCAGGTTACTAAAGAATTTACTTGAGAAAAAAGTTGGTAATGAAGAGTCGAAAAAACGTATAGTTGCAATTACCGATGCTACGAAAGGAGCTCTCCGCACTTTAGCCGATAGTGAAGGATATAAAACATTTATCATTCCTGATAATATTGGTGGTCGTTATTCTGTTTTAACTCCCGTAGGTTTGCTGCCGATAGCAGTTGCAGGAATAAATATCAGAAAATTGGTTACAGGTGCTGCAGAGATAGAGAAGGCAACTGATAAAACAGTATCATTTGATTATAATCTACCTGCTATTTATGCAGTAATCCGTAATGAGTTGTACAGAAGAGGCAAGAAAATTGAGATTCTTGTTAATTATCATCCTAAACTTCATTTTCTTGCTGAGTGGTGGAAACAACTTTTTGGAGAAAGTGAGGGAAAGGATCAGATGGGAATATTTCCGGCAGCTGTTGACTTTACAGCTGACCTCCATTCTATGGGCCAATGGATTCAGGAAGGAGAACGCACTATTTTTGAAACTGTAATATCTATTAAAGAGCCTAATAAGAAAGTGCTTGTACCTCATGATGAGGTTAACCTGGATGGATTGAACTATCTGAAAGGCAAGAGAATTGACGAGGTTAATAAAATGGCAGAATTGGGAACACGATTAGCTCATGTGGATGGTGGAGTTCCTAATATTTTAATTGAAATCCCAGAGCTAAATGAAAAATATATAGGTCAGCTTATTTACTTCTTTGAAAAAGCTTGTGGCATAAGTGGCTATCTGCTGGGGGTAAATCCTTTCAACCAGCCCGGTGTTGAAGCATATAAAAGCAATATGTTTGCATTGCTGGAGAAACCGGGATATGAAGAAGCAACAAAGTCTATTAAATCGAAACTTTAATTGAATAATACAGACTTTAATTGACATAAAGAGGGGGAATGAAACATAGCGAAACTCATTCCCCCTTTTAATATACTATTCCGAAACCTCGCGAAAGGTTTTTTTCGCTTTATCCTTATATCCATAATATTAAATTACAACACTTTAACTTTAGCGACAAAAAAATTATGTTTTTAAACATGTTTTCGAAGCTTTCGATGGTTTCGGATTGTTTTACTTTTGCATACATCCTAAAGCTATATAATATGGCAAGCATACAGACTACATCATTTGACACTATACATGAGATTTACCAACAACCTGAAATGTGGAGACAGACTTATCAAATACTTTTAGATAAGGAAAAAGAGATTTCTGAGTTCATGACCAGTCACTACAATGAAGAAACTACCATTATACTTACCGGTGCGGGTACATCATCTTTTATTGGAAATATACTGGAATTCGTAATGCCAAAGTATGGCTTTTATAGCGTAAAATCAGTTCCAACAACTGATATTACTACCCATCCAGAGGCTATTTTTAATAAAAATAAAAAATATATACTTGTCTCATTTGCCAGATCAGGGAATAGTCCTGAGAGCCTGGCTGCTGTTAATATTGCCGACTCAATATGTCATAACAATATTGCACATATAATCATTACCTGTAACGAGAATGGCAAACTGGTAAAAGAATATGCAGAAGATAACAGGCTGATATTGATTTTACCTCCTGAGACTAATGATAAGGGACTTGCAATGACGAGCAGTTTCTCTTCAATGCTTTTGGCTTCAATGCTTCTTTTTGATGTTAAGAAAATAGTGAATAAAAAGGAGGGTATCGACAAACTTTATAAAAAGGGAGAATACTTAATTTCAACTTACAGTGACCAGATAAAAAAAATAGCAGCTCTTGATTTTGAAAGGGCTGTTTTTCTTGGGACAGGAGAGCTTAAAGGTATTGCAGAAGAGTGTCACCTTAAATTACAGGAACTTACAGATGGTAAAGTTGTATGTCTCTTTGACTCATTCCTGGGACTTAGACATGGCCCAAAAGCTGCCATTAATGAGAAAACATTACTGGTTTACCTTTTCTCTAATGATGATAAAGTTTTTCAGTATGAAAGAGACCTTGTAGTTCAGACTAACCAACAGGTTAAGCCGATAGCTCAGATTTATGTATCACAGAAAAAACGTTCAACAGGAAATGTAGTTTTTGATCTGGAAATGTTGCCGGATAGAATGAACTTTACTGAATTTGATGCTATATTGTATGTATTAATCGGTCAATTACTCGGATTTTATAAATCAATTGATCTAAAACTCGACCCTGACAATCCTTCAGCGAGTGGAAAAATCGCAAGGGTAGTTGAAGGAGTTATCATTTACTAATTTTTTAAGGTTAATTAAATAATGAAATTACAGCAAAAACTAAAGGAGTATCAACAAAAACAGAAAGCAATTCTAGCTACTAACTTCTATAATTTAGAGACTTTGCAGGGTATACTTATTGCTGCATCAAAATCTAATGTGCCTGTTATACTGCAGTTAACAAGAAGTTCAATTGAGTATATGGGATTGAAAGAAGCTGTTGCACTTGCCCGACAATCACTTGAAACTTATCAGGTAGAAGGATGGATTCATCTTGATCACGGTGACTCTTTTGAACTGGTAAAGAGATGTCTTGAACAGGGATTCGACTCTGTAATGATTGATGCCAGCAATGAGACTTTTGAAGAAAATGTGAGAATATCCAGTCTTGTTGTTGAAGAGGCCAAGAAGTATGGTGCCAATGTTGAAGCAGAGCTGGGATATATTGCAAAGCTTGGTCAGGACCAAGATAGTATCTATACATCCGTAGAAGAGGCAACCGAATTTGTAAAACAAACAGGTGTTGATGCTCTTGCAATTGCGATTGGCTCAGCACATGGGTTTTATAAATCAGAACCAAATTTAAATATTGAGAGACTCAAAGAGATCCATGCAGCAATAGATACCGTTTTGGTACTACATGGAAGTTCAGGAATTCCTGACCAAATGCTTAAAGAATCAATCCAGAACGGAATTGCAAAAGTGAACCTTGCCACAGAGATTAAAAACACATTCATGAAATCATTGAAACAGATATTACTGAACAGTGATGAAATAGATTTGCGCAAAGTATTTCCTAAAGCAACTGAACAGGTTGTTGAATTACTTATAAATAAATATAATGTTGTGAGCTTATAATAAATAGTGTGATAAATTAGGTGTACCAGAAAACAAGAGAATGATTTTAAAATATTTATAAAATTAACATTATGCAAAGCAAACTAAAGTTAATATGCATGTTTTTTCTCCTCTTTTCTATTAGTATCCATGCACAGGTTACTATAAGAGGAACGGTAGTATCGGCTGAGGACCAGCAGCCACTGCCGGGAGTAAGCGTTTTGGTCAAAGGTACTACGAATGGTACAGTTACTGATATAGATGGTAATTATACGATCGAAACAGCAACTGGAAATGTGCTTGTTTTTACATTCGTAGGTTTTGTTCCTCAGGAATATACTGTAAGCGGACAAGGTACAATAAATGTTACCTTAAATCCGGATACATATATGATGGAGGAGGTTATTGTGATGGGTTACTCAAGTCAGAAGAAAGCAGAACTTTCCAGCTCTGTAGTAACCTTATCAGCCGACCAGCTCACAGATGTCAGCTCTTCTGACGTTGGGAATCTACTTCAAGGTAAAGTTGCCGGTGTTGTGGTATTCAACTCTACAGGACAGCCGGGAGCAGATGCTGAAATACGAATCAGAGGCACAGGATCCATAACTGCAGATGCTGACCCTCTTTACGTTGTTGATGGAGTGCCATATGGAACCTTCAATCCAAATGATGTTGAAACCATAACAGTATTGAAAGATGCAGGAGCAACAGCTTTATATGGTTCTGCTGCAGCAGGTGGTGTAATCGTTGTGACTACAAAATCAGCATCCAGAAATCAACCTACAAAAATAGACTTCAAAGCCAGAGTAGGTCAGAAAAGCCCATTGTTCGGCAATTATAAAATGATGGACTCAAGAGAACTTTTTCTAATGCATAAGGAGATGATCAGTCCTTCACTATTCAAACAAATGCGTCCATTTTATCTTATCGGCCTGGATTACAACTGGCAGGATGCATTTTTCTCTACAGCTTTGCAGCAAAACTATTACACATCTATCTCAGGAAGTACAGACAGGTTAGGCTATTTTGCCAGTGTTGACTATTACAATGAAGATGGAACACTTATCAACACAAATTTCGATAGGATTTCTGCACGCTTGAATTTGAATGCCAAGTTATATTCCAATCTTGATATGAATGTAAGGCTTTCTTATACAAACTCGAAGGACCAGGGAACATCAAGCTGGACAACCTTAAATGATGCGTATACAAAGATGCCTTGGGATATTCCATATGATGAAAATGGTGAAATAGTGAAAATAACAAGCTCTGTTCGCCCTGATAATGGCAAGACCTGGTATTCTCAAGATAAATGGAACTCACTCCATAATGAACAGTATAACTATAGTAAATCAAAATCATTCGGAGTTGTTGCTGATGTTCAGTTCAACTGGACAATACTACCTTGGCTTGTATTTACTACTACTAACAGATTTTCACAAGGCACATATAAATATGCACAATTTATTGATCCAAGATCATATAGTCCCCAATTTGCTAAGGGTTATCTACAAAATGATGTAGGTCATGACAGATCTTTTAGTACTACAAATCTTCTAAAAGCAAATACAGAATTTGGTGACCACTCTTTAAATGGTTTGATTGGATGGGAATATAGCAGCTATGAAAATGAGTTCACTTCTGCTTCAGGTATTGGTATGCCAAACGGCATGGATGCCTTGAACGCTGCAGCTGTTTATGCAGTGGGCGGATACAGAATACCGGGTGCAGGTTGGTCTACATTTGCACAAGGACAATATAGCTACGACAACCGCTATTTTGCTACTGCATCATACCGTATAGATGCCAGCTCTACTTTTGGTCCTGAAAGAAGAATTGGCTATTTCCCCTCAGTTTCAGGATCATGGCTATTAAGTAATGAAGAGTTTTTAAAGGACAGTGATCTTATTAGCTTCCTAAAACTTCGTGCGAGCTATGGTGTTACAGGTAACTCTAATATAGGGTCATTCCGCTATCTCTCTACTTTCTCTCTGAACAGTACATATCAGGATTTAGTAGGTGCAACTCCTGAGCGCTCGGGCAATCCTTATCTGGGTTGGGAAACAGCTTATATGTCAGGTTTAGGGGTTGATATTAATTTTGGCAATCGAATCGAATTAAACTTTGACCTTTATAATATAGACAATAAAGATCTTCTGCTTGCTGTTCCCAAAAAGCCTTCCACAGGATTCTTCGAAGGAATGGAAAATATTGGAAGCGTACGTAATCAAGGGGTTGAGGTACAATTAAATACTAGAAATATCATTACACCTGACTTCACATGGAATACCATGTTCAATATAGGATTCAATAAAAACAGAGTTACTGAAACTCCCAATAATGAGCCATTCCTGCTTACAAGAAACATGATTTATCAGGAGGTTAAGCCCGGTCAGGATATATTCAGCTGGTATATGCCAAAATGGGTTGGTGTTGATCCGGAAAATGGAGATCCTTTATGGGAAAAAATCACCAGAAATGAAAATGGAGATATAACAGAGCGAACAACTACAAACGATTACACACAGGCTGCACCACAAGTTATGGGAAAAGCTACTCCAAAATTCAGTGGTGGTTTTATTAACAATTTCACTTATAAGAGATTTAGCCTCAATGTAAATACCAATTATGTATACGGTAATAAAATATACAATTATAACCGTATGTCTTCTGATGGTGATGGTGCATACCTGGGCTATAATCAGATGTCTATTGAGAACAGCAAGCTGGGATGGAACAGATGGAGAGAACCCGGAGATATTGCAACTCACCCTAAAGCAGTAATGAACGGTAACAAAGGATCAAATAATATATCCTCAAGATTCCTTGAAGATGGAAGCTTTTTCAGGATTAAGAATGTAACTTTAAGTTACAATATACCACAAAGTATGTTGCAGAAAGTATCAATGTCGAACTGCAGACTTTATATCTCAGGTGACAACCTGTTAACTTTTACAAACTTCTCCGGAATGGATCCTGAAGTAAGTTTAAAATCAACAGAATATTCACTTGCTGGTCTTTATGCTGATAACTATCCTATTAGTCGACAGATATTATTTGGTGTGGAAATAAGCTTTTAATTTTAAAAAAAGGAAATTATGAAAAAGATATTATTATATACAATTTCACTTCTGTTCTTAGTTACCTCATGCGATCTGGACTATTTTCCTTCTGATGCACTGACTCCGGATCAGCTGTCGGCAGACCCGGGAGGCGCAATTTATATTACTGAAGGCAACTATTCAATGTTCAAGGATGAGTATGAGTATAAAGGGCTGTATTCCAGTGGCAACACCTATATTAGACACTATATGATGATGACGGAATATCCGGGTGATAATGTTACATTGTCAGGACGTACAACCGACCCTCTATATGAGGCAGCGGTTTACAGGACTACCAATACATTGAAAAATGTTTCAACATTATGGTGGCTTGGTTATAGAATTCTTCTGGGTACAAATTCAGTAATCGGAAATGTACAGGATGGGGCCTCAGTAGAATCAGACCATATTAAGGGAGAAAACTATTTCTTGAGGGCTATTACTCACCTGCACCTTGTAACTCTATACGCAAAGCCATACTCGCAGGGCAGAGAAAACAAGGGAATTATTTTACGTACAAGTACAGATACATCCAACTCTGACTTCGCTACTGTTGGTGAAGTTTATGATCAGATTGTAGCTGACCTTAAGGAGGCAATCAGACTTATGAGTGTTGGTTCCCGCAGAGGTAATGCTGGATTTGCATCAAAAGCTGCCGCACAGGGTCTGCTATCCAGAGTTTACCTTTATATGGGAATGAATCAGGAGGTTATAGACCTTGTAGATGAAATGCTAGCCGGAGCTACTCCTGAGTCAAAACTGGAATCTTCTGCAACATTCCCGGGTTATTTCGCGAATGCTTTAACCTCTAGAGAGACATTATGGGCAATTGCTCACACCTCTCTGGAATCACAAGGTCAATCATCAATCGCCTCTATGTATCTGAATGATGGTATGGGTTGGGGTGAAGTATTTTCTTCAGACCCGTTGAATGACCTTTATGAAAGATATCCAGAAGATATCAGATATCGCTCTTTTGTAATCCCTAAATATGATCCTAATTCATCATCTATGATGATCAGCTGGCCTGTGGCAAGTGAAGGTACAGAAGACTTCCGTTCAAATGAACTGCGTGATGTTGAACTCAATGTTTCTACAAACACATACTTTTTCACCGAAGGCTCACAGAACATTACGGTGGAAACAGAAATTGTAAACGGTTATCCGCAAAACTATATCATTTGGAATGGAACTAAGCATAAAGTTAGATTAACTCGTAGAATGCAGAATAGGAATAGTTTCCCACTCTATTACATCAGCAAGTTCTCTTATCAGGATGGAGATCCGATGTTAAGTTCACCTGTAATGATCAGATGGGCTGAAGTTATTCTCAACAGAGCTGAAGCCTATGCAAAGCTAAACAGGAGCGCAGAAGCTCTGGCCGATGTAAATGTTATCCGTCAGCGTGCCGGATTATCAGGTGATGCTCTGTTCACAACATCCAATTTAGCAGAAAGAGGATACAGTTCAGTGCTGGATGTGGTTCTGGATGAAAGACGTCTCGAACTAGCGTTTGAAGGGCACCGCATGTTTGATGTATATCGCAATAATAAGGAGATGGATCGCAGATTTGCAGGCGTACAGCCATGGGAAGTAATTAGTCCGGATAATCCTAAGATTCAATATCCTATACCTTTCGACGAAACTTCTGTAAACTAATTAAGAGTAATAACAATTAAATATATAAAACAATGAAAAATTGCATAAGATTTTCACTAATAGGCATTTTAGCATTTATTTTACTATCATGCGAAAAAGCAGAAATGCCAATGGCTTTATTTGATTATCAGATAGATGGTATAACAGTGCAGTTTACTAACTATTCGACTGACGCAACCACCTACATGTGGGATTTTGGCGATGGCAATACATCAACAGAGGAGAATCCGCTGCATGTATATGCAGAATCGGGAAACTATATTATCACATTTACTGCTACAGGTGAGGGTGGATCTAAAACCATCAAGGAGATGCTTAAAATACAGAAACCTGCATTAATCCAGATTGATGGTAATTTCGATGACTGGGATAATGTTCCTGCAGAAGCACTTGCATCAGTAACTACTTTGGATGAAGAGTCAGCCCTTAAAGAGATGAAAGCAGCTTCTGACGATAACTATATCTATATTTACCTGGTACTTGAAGAGTCAAAAGTATTCCCAATTGATATCTTTATCAATGCAGACAATAATTCTTCAACAGGAGGAAATACTTGGTTGTGGGATCCTTGTGGTGCTGAATTTCTACTGGAAGGTTTCATCTCTGCCAATCTGGAGGATGTAACAGTATTCAACTTCCCGGCAGATGCAGCTCAGGACGACTGGGCATGGACTGAAGTTTTAGGTCCCGGAAGCGGTATTATCAAGATGTCCTCTCCAAAAACCATTAACGGTGATATTGTAGCAATTGAGATGTATATCATTAAAGAAATGATTCCTGCAACACTTGCTCCAGAAATTGGTATCGGTATTTTCTCATCTGATGAAAACTGGTCTGATAATGGTGTACTTCCAAATACAGCAACTGGTGACCCGGCTCCATTAATGACTTTGAAACTACAATAAGAGTCTTATGACTGAGCGCTGATAAGTAACCGTCGCTCAGCAATAATAACCAGACTTTAGAAGTATAATATTAATTGTAACTTTGCAATTAATATTATACTTCTATTTTTTATGAACATACGTAAGCAGTTTGAGAGTTATCTCAGAAAACATAACTACACAAATTTTGATTTAAAGGCAGTTCTATTTGATATGGATGGTATTCTTTACGACTCCATGCCTGCACATGCAAAGTCATGGCAAATGACAATGGAGGAGTTTGGATATAAGTCAACCGAACCCATAGAGTTTTATTTTCATGAAGGTCGTGTTGGCAAATCTACTATAAACATCATAACTGAAAGAGAATTTAAAAGAAGCGCAACCAGAGAGGAGAAAGATAGAATATATGCACGCAAAACAGAACTTTTTCAACAGATTAATGATAATGCAATTATAAAAGGATCAAAAGAAGTTCTCAAATTTGTCAAGGATAGTGAAATGAAAACTGTACTGGTTACAGGTTCTGGACAGCCATCACTACTGGACAGGATCGACTCTCATTTTCCTGACACATTTTCCCCGGAAACAATGGTTACCGCTTTTGATGTAGTAAATGGTAAGCCTGATCCTGAACCATATCTTATGGGGTTAGAGAAGGGTGGAAAGTTAACTCCTAACCAGGCATTGGTCATTGAAAATGCTCCACTTGGCATTGAATCTGCTGCGGCTGCTGGTATTTTTACTATTGCTGTGAATACAGGGTTGCTAAGTGATGAATTGCTTATGGATGCAGGTGCCTCACTTCTGTTTCATTCTATGACTGAACTTCTCGATAATCTCCCTGAAATAATTCATCTGACTGATACAATCAGAATATAACAGACAATATTTAATAAGCATTTTTTGATATCTTTGTTACAACAATAGTAATCAGCAGTATGGTTATGAAATTCAAAACTCTAGCTTCTATATTGTTTTCTTTTCAATTTACATTGATCTTTTCTCAATCTTTCACGGAAAGAGAACTGGAAATAATATATAATGGAGATGAAGACTCTCCTTTTAGGGTTTTGCAAACTACAGATAAGGTTGATTCATTAATTCTGAGAATGGAATCTGCAGATATCGATGCTGACTCAATTGCAGGAAATGAAGATTTGCGGTATTTTCTTAAAAGACTAAAAAATACTTTATATGCTTCGGGTGGTGTAGGAATTGCTGCTCCTCAGGTTGGCGTTCTAAAGAACATATTCCTATTTATGAGAATGAATCATCCTGAGCAATTAGTAGAGACAGCTTTAAATCCTAAAATAGTAAGTCACCCGATTGAAACAGTCTGTTTTGAGCGCGATGGCTGTCTTTCAATACCTGAATTAAGAGGGAATTCTATTAGATTTCCATGGATTGATGTTGAATATTATGATGATTCCGGCAATTTGATAAATGAACGTCTTGAAGGATATAGCAGAATGGGTGACTTCACCTCTGTTATTTTCCAGCATGAGTATGACCATTTAAATGGCATTTTATTTATTGACAGACTCTGCCAGCCACTAATTAATTCAGATGAACTTGACAGAAGAGTCGCCCTCGACTTCAACAAAAGCAGAGATGACATAGTAAAATGGATTCAGAGTAATCACAATTTTACTCCAACCGAGAAACAACTTGATGAATGGGAGGAGTCAGGGATTCTTGAATTCAGAATTATTGAAGGGGAGAAAAGATATTTCCGAAACGCAGCTCCAAATATTTTCAGAGTGAATGCTGATGCTCGTCAGTTTATAAATTCATCCATCATAAAGAGTGCGGAGGCAGGTGCAAAAAACATTTTAGACACTCATCTGAATGAAATTTCTGAAACTGATATAAAAGGCAAGTATGTTCTGCCGGAAGTATCCACTCATGTGAAATATACTATCACAGTACCTGAAAGTGAAGTTAATGATGGAGAGACAGTAAAGGCATGGTTGCCATATCCAAGAATGGATATTGATCGTCAGACTAATGTCTCTTTTATCAATGCGTCTCAAGACAATTATATATTATCTGAAGATCAGACCGAACACACTTCAATATATATGGAACAAGTAGCTAAGAAAGGAGAACCGATTACTTTTTCTGTGGAGTTTTCTTTCACATCACAGGGTGAATGGTTTGATTTATCACAAATAACTCCTAAACCATATAATAAAGATTCTGAACTTTATAGAAAATATACCTCTCAGAAACCTCCCCATATTGTTTTTTCAGAAAACATCAGAAGTCTGACCGACAGCATAACAAGGAATGATAAATCAGAAATAGAGAATTTACAGTCTATATATAGTTATATAACTTCAAATTTCCCTTGGGCCAGTGCATTGGAATATTCAACTATACCAAATATACCGGAATATGTGCTTCAATATAATAAAGGTGATTGTGGTCAGGTAGCACTACTTTTAATAAGCATGTTGCGATACAAAGGTATCCCGGCACGCTGGCAAAGCGGATGGATGACTCACCCTGGAGAAGTTAATCTTCATGACTGGGCTGAAGTCTATTTTGAAGGTGTAGGGTGGATTCCGGTAGATGTATCGTTTGGTCGCGGAGAACCACTTAATAACAGGATTGGAAGAAAATTCTTCATGTCAGGTATTGACTCATACAGACTGTATATCAACAACGATTTCTCCGGTAAATTTTATCCTGCAAAACAGTTTCCAAGGAGTGAAACTGTAGATTTCCAAAGAGGTGAAGTTGAAACCGAAAAAGAGAATCTGTATTTTAACAAATGGGATTATAAGCTGGAGATTATATCACAAAAGAAAGAATGACAACAAATAAGGCTACAGAAATGAATATTAATGATCTTGGATTTCTTCGGGTTGCAGCTTCTGCACCAAAATTAAAAGTGGCAGACTGCGACTTTAATACAAACGAAATTAAGTCGGTTATAGAAAAAGCACTTAAAGAGGATGTACAGATAATCTGTTTTCCTGAACTCAGCATAACTTCTTATAGCTGTGGTGATCTTTTTTTTCAGGAAGCACTTCAGCAAAAGGCTTTAACATCGTTGATAGATTTATCTGATTTTGTTAAAGAAAAGAGGGATATCATTGTAATAGTTGGGTTACCACTAAAGATTAAAAATAGTCTTTTCAATGTAGCAGCTGTTTTGTCAAACGAAGGAATAATTGGGCTGGTTCCAAAAAAGTTTCTCCCTAACAGCGACGAGTTTCAGGAAAAGAGATGGTTTGCCACCGGTACCGGAATTGGTGAATTCAATGTAGATATAAATAACGAAGTTGTTCCCATCTCTTCTGAAGGAATGGTCTTCACAAGCCCTTACGGAAATTTCGGAATTGAGATTTGTGAAGACTTATGGACTCCTCTGCCTCCCTCTTCAGAGCCAATAATGCAGGATGCAGATATTATATTCAACCTTTCCGCAAGCAATGAGCTGGTAGGAAAATACAAGTATCGAAAATCACTTGTTTTGCAACAGTCAGCAAGATGCAGTTCGGCATATGTTTATGCTTCTGCCGGTGTAGGTGAATCATCAACCGATTTGGTGTTTTCCGGAGCCTGTATCATTAGTGAGAATGGAAGACTGCTTACTGAGTCAAAAAGGTTTTCACTGGATAGTGAAGTAATTATCGCAGATATTGACATCACTTCACTGCGTCACGATAAGCTGGTTGACACAAATATTATTTATAATGCATCAGGTTATTTAATTGAGATTGAGTGTCCGATTGTACCTATATCCCCTGAGAAAATGTACCGAAGCTTTAATCCATACCCATTTATACCTTCTAAGGGAGAGGAGAATGACAGTTTTACAGATCTTTTCAATATACAAACACATGGACTTGCAAAGAGATTACTGCATACTGGAGTTGATAAAGCTGTAATTGGGATATCGGGTGGACTTGATTCTACTCTGGCGCTCTTGGTGGTTGTTAAAACATTTGACTTACTCGGTTATCCTCGTGAGAATATATTTGGAATAACCATGCCCGGATTTGGAACAACAGACAGAACCTACTCAAATGCAGTTTCACTTATGAAATCTGCAGGTATTACAGTAAAAGAGATATCAATAACAGATGCGGTTATGCATCATTTTGATAGCATTGGTCATGATCCTGCAATACATGATGTTACATACGAAAATAGCCAGGCAAGAGAGCGCACTCAGATTCTTATGGATTTTGCCAATAAAGTTGGAGGACTGGTTGTAGGTACAGGAAATATGTCAGAACTTGCATTAGGATGGGCTACCTATAACGGAGATCATATGTCGATGTATGGAGTAAACAGTGGAGTTCCTAAGACTTTAGTTTCTTCGCTTGTACGTTGGATTGCCGACACTCAGCTTGATAATGCTACCAGCAAAATCTTACATGATATCCTTGACACTCCATTCAGTCCTGAACTGCTTCCGGCTGATAATGAAGGGAAGATCGCTCAAAAAACAGAACATTTTGTGGGTCCTTATGAGCTGCACGACTTTTTCCTTCATCGTATGATACGATTTGGAGATAGACCAAAACGCATATTATTTATGGCAACTCTGGCTTTTAAAGAAAAATACTCTAGTGATGAGATACAAAAATGGCTAAGGGTATTCTACAAAAGATTCTTTGAACAGCAGTTCAAGCGATCATGTATGCCTGATGGTCCAAAAGTGGGAACTGTAAATCTTTCTCCTCGAGGTTCATGGAGAATGCCTAGTGATGCGGTTTTAAAAATATGGACAGATGAGATAGAGTAGAATAAATGATTAAAAAATTTAGTCTTCATGAAACAACTAATAGGACTGTTTTCTGATTTTACAGGTAAAAAAAATCCCTCTATTGAAGTTTTGCCTACTTCTGGCTCAAACCGTAAATATTACAGACTTCAAAGTAATAATATTTCATTAATTGGTGTACATGGTGAGTCAGTAGATGAAAATCGCGCATTCATCTGTTTAGCCAGACATTTCTTGGGCAGAGGTTTGAATGTACCTGAAGTATTAGCTGTATCTGACGATGAGATGTTTTATATTCAACAGGATTTAGGAGACACAATACTTTTTGATACCATAAAAGGAGGCAGGTTAACCGGTGTTTTTAGTCACCAGGAGAAAGAGCTTCTTCATAAAACCATATATTCATTAGCTGATTTCCAGATTAAGGGGGCACAAGAACTTGATTTCAGTATATGCTATCCTCTTTCTGAGTTTAATCTTCGATCAGTAATGTGGGATTTGAACTACTTCAAATACAGTTTTTTGAAGACCACAGGTATGGATTTCAGAGAAGACCTTCTGGAAAATGATTTTGAAAAACTTGCCTCAACACTTTTAGAGGATAAGTCGGATACTTTCATGTATCGCGATTTTCAGTCACGTAATGTCATGCTTGTTGACAGCTCTCCATACTTTATTGATTTTCAAGGAGGGAGAAAAGGTCCGATCCACTATGACGTTGCATCTTTTCTCTGGCAAGCTAAAGCAAATTTCTCTTCTGATCTAAGAGAAGAGCTAATTAAAACATATATTACGTCACTCGGCAAATATAAACAAGTTGATGAGAGTGAATTTAAATATCGTTTACGTCAGTTTGTACTTTTCAGAACACTTCAGGTATTGGGTGCATATGGTTTCCGCGGATATTTTGAAAAGAAACCTCATTTTATTCAGAGTGTCCCTTTTGCTCTTAACAACTTACGTGAACTACTTCGAGAGGGATTCAGTGAATATCCATATCTTGACACACTACTGCGGGAGATGGTTGATCTGCAGCAATTTGCAGACACACGTAAACGAGAATTGGAGGTAAAGGTTTACAGTTTCGCCTATAAGAAAGGAATACCAAACGATGTTTCAGGTAATGGAGGAGGCTACGTTTTTGATTGCCGTGCTATAAACAATCCCGGGAAATTTGAAAGGTATAGCAATGTTACCGGACTGGATGAACCTGTCATTAAATTTTTGGAAGATGATGGCGAGATAGTAGATTTTCTTGAAAACATCTATCCATTAGTCGACATGCATGTAAAGCGATATATGGAAAGAAATTTTACAAACCTGATGATCTCCTTCGGCTGTACGGGGGGTCAGCACCGTTCCGTTTATGCAGCACAGCATGTAGCTGAACATATACATAAGAAGTTTGGTGTAAAGGTTTCTCTTGTACATAGAGAACAGAATATTGAGCATGAGTTTAAATAGGTATTGTCAATAATCTCATGAAAGCAATGATATTTGCAGCCGGACTCGGCACTCGTCTTAAACCAATAACAGATACAACTCCCAAGGCATTGGTGCCTGTTGGGGGTAAACCATTATTGCAGCATACTATAGAGAAGCTCAAACTGGCAGGATTTGATGAGATAATAATAAATATCCATCACTTTGGTGATCAGATTATCGATTTTGTGAAATCCAATAAATATTTTGATATAAGAATTGAATTCTCTGACGAACGTGCATCACTTCTTGATACAGGAGGAGGAATAAAAAAGGCTTCCCATTTTTTTAACGATAACAAACCCTTTCTGATACATAATGTAGATATCCTTTCAAATATTGATCTGAATCAACTCTATAATTACCATTTAAACAATAATGCTGTAGCAACACTTGTATGCAGTTACAGAAAAACATCCAGGTACCTCTGCTTTGACTCGGAAAGACAACTGAAGGGGTGGGTTAATATTAAAACCGGTGAGGTGAAATCCTCTATTCCCGAATTCAATTCTAACCAATATATTCAGATGGCATTTTCAGGCATTCACATAATTAATCCTGAAATATTTAACCAAATGCATAAGTTTGAGGACAGGTTTTCAATCATAGATTTTTACCTATCCATCTGCAATGATGAGAAAATAGTATACTACTCAAATGAAAATAGTCAAATGATTGATGTAGGTAAAATGGAGTCACTGGAACAAGCAAATAAATTTTTCTCTTAGCATCTATTTATTAAATATTTTTATTAATAGTGAGTAAGGTATTAATTACTATTGATCATTTTTATCTATCTCTGAAATTAACATATTTTTCTCTCCTGACTTCACAGTTATTCCCTATACTCTGATAGTAAAACATATATTCTACTTGTTGGAAGCTACTTATAATTTTTAAAATAAGTGGTTACTTTCAATTTCAATACTTAAGAATTTATATCAACTCCACCAGACTTATTAACATAATATAGTTAATTATCGTTAAGCATATAAAGTATTTAATCAACACTTTGCATTATAAATATTTTTGTAGTTAATTTGCCATATAGTTAATTATTTTATTTAGTAGGTTATATTTGAATTTATATTTAACTATTAGTGGCAATGAATAGAATGATTTTTATCAAAAAACAGTGAGAAAATGTTAGACTATAATAATTTAGAGAAACTTTATAAAACTGAACTTTTAGAAAACGTAGTACCTTTCTGGTTATTTAAATCTCAGGATAAGGAATTTGGAGGTTACTTTACCTGCCTTGATCGGGAAGGTAATGTATTTGATACAGATAAATTCATCTGGTTACAAGGAAGGCAAGTCTGGCTTTTCTCAATGCTTTACAATAAAGTGGAGAAAAAACAAGAGTGGCTCGATTGCGCTATACAAGGTGCTGAATTCTTGAAAAAATATGGTCACGATGGTAATTATAATTGGTACTTTTCACTCACAAAAGAGGGAAAACCTTTAATAGAGCCATATAATATTTTCTCATACACATTTGCCTGTATGGCATTTGGTCAGTTAAGCCTTGCCACTAAAAACAACGAGTATTCTGAAATTGCAATAAAAACATTTCAAAAGATACTTTCCAAAAGAGAAAATCCAAAAGGTAAATGGAATAAAGCTTATCCTGGAACACGCCAACTGAAAAGCTTCTCCTTACCTATGATTTTAAGCAACCTTACACTTGAGATTGAGCATCTTCTTGACAAAGAAACGATAGAGCGAACTATGGAAGAATGCATTCACGAGGTAATGGATGTGTTCCTTCGTCCTGAGCTGGGTGGAATTATAGTGGAAAACCTAAACGCAGACGGGACATTATCAGATACATTCGATGGTCGTCTAGTTAATCCCGGACATGGACTTGAGTCTATGTGGTTCATTATGGACCTGGGTGTCAGACTTAATAGTAAAGATTTAATTGAGAAGGCCGTAAAAACAACATTAACTTTAATGGAATACGGATGGGATAAAAAGTACGGTGGCATTTTTTATTTCATGGACCGTAAAGGATTTCCACCTCAACAACTGGAATGGGACCAGAAACTATGGTGGGTACACATTGAAGCGCTTATAGCTTTATTAAAAGGATATCAACTTACAGGTTCTGAGGAGTGTATTGCCTGGTTTGAAAAGTTACACGAATATACATGGAATCACTTTAAAGACAGTGAACACCCAGAATGGTGGGGATACTTAAATAGAGAAGGTAAAGTTTTACTTGATTTAAAAGGAGGAAAATGGAAAGGTTGTTTTCATGTTCCCAGAGGGCTATTCCAATGCTGGAAGACATTAGAACAGATTAACAAACAATAAAAGACTTATAATTTAATATAGTTATCAAATAATATCCATGTTACTAATCGCCAGAGTTTGCTTATGAAGCAGGTGACTTTACAGCAAACGAGCTTGCAATCCTTGCAGAGAAAGATAAAGAATTTGTTCAGGAAGGACAACGTTGGTGGGATATACGTCGTATGACTCTTACCAAAGGAGGAAAACCTCTAGTGTTTACACCACAGGCAAGTTTTAATGGTGAGCCAATTTTGAATGAGTCAACAGAAGCTCATAAAGTATTATGGCCTATTGATAGAGCATTGCTTGATAATGATGATGCCTTAGAGCAAACTCCTGGTTATTAAACATTTCATTCTCTTTATTAATCCAAAGATGGCGATATTTTATTACATTTATCGCTATCTTTGGATAGTTTTTAGATGACTACTCATTTGCTTATGAGATACTTAACTAGACAATCAGTTATATTATTGTTTTTATTTGCCTTTGTAGCCTCAATTCAGGCTCAGAATGGCAATCACTCCACTTTCTATTATCAGAGAGTATCATTATTTGAGAAACTACCTGTCTCTAATGAAGATATTATCTTCCTTGGAAATAGTATTACCAATGGAGGAGAGTGGGCTGAACTGCTGAATGATATAAGAATCAAAAACCGAGGTATCAGCGGAGATGTTTGTCAAGGAGTACTTGACAGACTAAACTCAATTATAGATGGAGAGCCTTCTAAAATATTTCTTTTGATTGGAATAAACGATCTCGCAAGAGGTATTTCATCGGACAGCATAGTATCCGGTACAGAGAAAATTATAGATAGAATAAAGTCTGATTCACCAAATAGTTTAATCTATATTCAAAGCATTTTACCTGTCAATGATTCATTCGGTATGTTTAGCGGACATACCAAGCATAAAGAAATAATCAAGTCATTAAACAACAAACTCGAGTCTCTTGCAAATAGTAAAAAGGTAAAGTTTATAGACCTGTATAGTCATTTTGTAACTCCGGGTACGAACAATCTTAATCCTGAATATACAAATGATGGACTACACCTCATGGGAGAGGGATATATAAAATGGATAGAAATAATTAAACCATATATATATGAATAATACTTGGAGCAAAATAGTTCTTATTGTTACTTTTTATTTATTAGTAACTTCTTCAATTTTTGGTCAACCTATCAAGGTTGCCTGTGTGGGGAGCTCTGTTACATATGGTATGGGAATTGAGAATCCTGAAGAAAGATACCCTGCTCAATTACAAGTAATGCTTGGCAATGAATATGAGGTAGGAAATTTTGGTCACAGCGGAGCTACCTTAATGAAACATGGATACAGACCCTATTGGAATTTACCTGAATTTAAAGAAGCTGTTGATTTCAGAGCAGACATCGTTATAATTCATTTAGGATTAAATGACACAGACCCAAGAGCATGGCCGAAGTACAGAGATGAATTTGTAAGAGACTATATTAACCTGATCGATACATTCAAACAAGTAAATCCTGATGCAGATGTTAAGATTTGCAGGATGACTCCAATATTTACCGGTCATTCGCGCTTTGAATCAAGTACCAGAGATTGGTATTGGCAGATTCAAGAAACAATTGAAGTGATTGCTGAAATTAGTGGTGTAGAGTTGATTGATTTGCATACGCCACTACATAAACGACCAGACCTTTTCCCGGATAATCTGCATCCCACTGGTGAAGGTGCAAAAATAATTGCAGAAAAAGTATATGGTGCCATAACAGGTGATTATGGAGGTTTAAAACCAGCTTCAATATTTACCAGCGGTATGGTACTACAAAGGAATAAACCCATAATATTCTGGGGTACAGCTAATGCTAACGAAATAGTAGAAATAGAATTCAATAATCAAAAAAGAGATACTTCAGTAAACAGGTCAGGCAAGTGGGAAATTGAATTCCCTCCTTTAGAGGCAGGTGGGCCATACATCATTACAATCTCAAATGGTAATGAGGTTATCAGCTTGAAAGATATACTTATTGGAGACATATGGTTATGTTCAGGTCAGTCAAATATGGAGTTCCGACTTAATCAGGCTGCTACTTATTCTGATGATATAAAGGATGCAAATCTGCCTGAAGTAAGATTGTTCAATATGCAGCCTGTTGCGTATACAAATAATGTAGCATGGGATAAAGAGACGCTTGATAAAATAAATCGACTTCAATATTTTACCAAAACCGAATGGAAGAGAACTACACCTGAAACAGCAAAGGATTTCTCGGCAGTTGCGTATCATTTTGGCAAAACATTGCACCAGGAGACAGATGTACCGATCGGACTTATACTGAACGCTATAGGTGGATCTCCGGCAGAGGCATGGATAGACCGTTTTACTTTGGAGCACCATCCTCGCCTTGTTGGAATGTTTCGTAACTGGAAAAACAATGATTACATAAATCCATGGTGCAGAGAAAGAGCAGAAAAAAACAGTGAGCTCTCTGAAAACCCTTTACAACGCCACCCATATCAACCTTCTTATCTTTATGAAGCTGGTATACAGGACATCACAAGACTAAATATCGCAGGTGTTATATGGTATCAGGGAGAATCAAATGAACAAAATGTTGAATTGCACGAAGTAATTTTCCCTACACTGGTTGAAAGCTGGAGAAATGCATGGAGTGATGATCTGCCATTTTACTATGTACAGTTATCCAGTATGGCTGTGGGCAGAGAGACTTGGGGGCATTTCAGGGATAGTCAGCGCCGGCTCATGTACGAAATCCCAAATAGCGGAATGGCTGTTTCCTCTGATCTTGGAGACAGCACCGATGTTCACCCTCGTGAAAAGAGACAAATAGGTGAGAGGCTTGCTCGCTGGGCATTAAATAAAACATATGGTGTTGATGATATTATACCTTCTGGACCTCTGTTTCATGATTTCTTTATAGAAAATGATACAGTTTATCTCTCTTTCGAGTATGCTGAAGGACTTAGAACTTCTGATGGAAAAGCTCCCAGATCATTTGAGCTTGCTGAATTCCCGGGACTCTATTATCCTGCTGATACAGTAATCGAGGGAAATGTGATTAAAGTAACTTCTTCTAAAGTCAAAACTCCAAGATATGTAAGGTACGGTTGGAGTTCTTTTTCAGATGGCAATCTTATAAACATTGAGGGATTGCCCGCATCAACATTCTCAACACAGTTTAATAATAATTCACGATAGAATGATATATAAAAGAGGAGTGATATCAACTTTTTTGCTCAGTGCAGTATTTTCAATAATGTTTGCAGGGACTTCTTTGGCAGACAGTGTAATATGGGAACCAAAAGTAATAGGCATTCCTCCAAGTGATGCATATATTGGTCTTTCACTACTTGAGTCTGGTGAAATCAGACATTACAATTATGGTGAACAGGCTGACGAAGGAACTTTTTATCTTTCAAGCAAAGATAAAGGGCTGACATGGACTAAAGTAAACATTCCAAACAATATTCCCTTTGCCGATACCCGCAGTCCACTCAGCGGTGAATATTTAAGACTAATATCTTCACCGGGTATGGGCACTTATGCCATACGTACTAATGGAGGGCTTAACGGTGGCAGAGAGCTGGTTAAGGTATCCGATTCTATGGGCATTATGCTGAAGCCACCTGTTTTTATCAGAAATGGTAAACGTGTTGTTGTAGCAGGACATTATGGACTGCAAAGAGGTCTTCCAAGAGCATGTTTCACATTTATTTCAGATGATGACGGAAGAACCTGGAGACGTTCATCACTTGTCACAACTCCCGACCATCAGGGAGGCGGATTTCATGATGGTATACGTTGGAATCACGGTGCGGCAGAGCCGACGGTAATTGAACTTAAAGATGGAAGATTGTGGATGATTATACGAACTTCTCAAGATCACCACTATCAGTCGTTCTCAGACGATGGAGGAGAAACATGGAGTGATGCAACTCCCTCACCATTCTATGGCACAATTACAATGCCTACAATTGGCAGATTACAGGATGGAAGGATTTTATTCCTTTGGTCAAATACCACACCTCTACCCGAAGTAAATAATACTAATGGAGTATGGGATGATGTTTTTACTAACAGAAATGTAATTCATGCAGCAATATCTTCTGATGATGGGAAAAGTTGGCAGGGATTCCGTGAACTATATCTTGATCCCAGGAGAAATGCAGAAGACTTCGGGACAATACCAGGTATAGACAAAAGTGTTCATCAGAGTCAGTTTATTGAGGTCGATCCTGGTGAAGTTTTAGTATCACTTGGTCAACATCCACTACACAGGGTTATGCTTCGGTTTAATGTAGACTGGCTATATGAGAATGAACGTTTTTGCGATTTTTCTGATGGACTAGACCAATGGAGTGTCTTTAATTACTACAAAGGTATAGTGGGCCATTGCGGCTATAACCGTATTCCGGGTTGTACTCTTGAGGATGGGAAATTACTGGTAAAGTATATCGAAGATGATGCATTGCTTACCTCTGTAAGAGGAGCTGTATGGAATTTCCCTGCTTTTCATAAGGGAAAATTGTCACTGTCTATTAAATTTAATGATTTAAACAGTCAGGGAGAGCTGATACTTAACGATAGATGGTTCAACCCAACCGATACAACTGCATCATATTTTGCCCCCTTCAGTCTTAAGTTAAATACTAAGATTCTAAAGATAAGGGATACTAATCCACACTTAATAGAGATTGAATGGGATCTCAATAAAACCAGACCTGCTGCAATTGTATATGTAGATAAAAGAAAAAGATTGTCATTACCTCTTTCAGATGAGTCTCTACATGGCATCTCTTATCTGCAACTGCTTAGTGACAGGGTTAAAGGAGACAAAGGTTATCTAATTGAATGGGTAAAGGCTGAAAAGCTTTAATAAAAACAATAGAAATGAAACTTAATAGCAAATTACTTTTTGTACTTTTTTTAGTATCAGGACTTATTTCCTGCTCAAATAAAAAAAATAGTGAGTCGCTCCAATTGCTCCCAATGCCCCAGGAAGTAGTGGTCGACTGGTCAAAAAAACATCAGCTTAAAAACGGTGAGATTGATGCTGATAAAATATCAGTAAAATTCATAAGCTCATTCCCTGAAGAGGAGGGATACAGGCTTTCGGTAACTCCTGACTCTGTGATAATAGAAGCTGTAAACGATAAAGGTGTTTTTTGGGCTAAACAAACATTAAATCAACTTATTTTACAGGCACAAAATAGTAATCAGTATATACCTCAGGTTGTTATTACCGACTGGCCTGCTTTTCGTGTCCGTGGTTTTATGCATGATGTTGGCAGAAGTTTTATATCTGTAGAAGAGCTTAAAAAACAGATTTCACTTTTATCACAGTATAAGGTAAATGTGTTTCACTGGCATTTGACTGAAAATCAAGGATGGCGACTAGAAAGCAAGCGATTCCCTCAACTTAACGACAGCAGCAGTTTCACCCGTTTACACGGAAAATACTATACTATTGAAGATGCTCACGAGATTGCAGATTGGGCCCGTCAACACAATATGATGTTAATTCCAGAGATTGATATGCCGGGTCACAGTGCGGCTTTTGTACGTGCAATGGGTGTGGATATGCAATCTCCTGAAGGAATGAAGATATTAAAGGAGCTTATGGAAGAGATCTGTACAGAGGTCTTCCCTGATGCTGAGTACATACATATTGGTACTGACGAAGTGCAATTTACTAATCCTGATTTTGTTCCTGAGATGGTAGAATATGTCCGTGGTTTCGGAAAGAAGGTAATCTCATGGAATCCCGGCTGGAATTATAAACCGGGAGAGATTGATGCTACTCAGCTATGGAGTTATAAAGGCAAGGCACAGCCGGGTATACCTGCGATAGATTCAAAGTTTCATTATATAAATCACTTCGATGCCTTTGGAGATATCGTTGCGTTATATAACAGCAGAATATACAATCAGGTGCAGGGAAGTGATGATATAGCCGGGTCAATACTTGCAATTTGGAATGATCGTTATTTGCCAACTGAAAAAGATATTATACTTCAAAACTATTTCTATCCAAATATGATGGCGTTTGCAGAACGTAGCTGGAGAGGTGGCGGCAGTGAATATTTTGATAAAAATGGTGTAATTCTGCCTACTGATGAAAATGATCCTGTTTTCATTGAGTTTGCCAATTTTGAGGATCGCATGCTTTGGCATAAAAAGTATATTTTTGCTGATGAACCTTTCCCTTATGTTAAACAGACCCATTTGAAATGGAATATTACAGATCCATTTCCAAACGGAGGAGATCTGGATATGTCGTTCCCTCCTGAAGAGAATCTAAGTGATAGTTATACATATGAAGGAGAAGTATATAATGCAAACCCTGCAGTTGGTGCAGGTATTTATTTACGACATGTTTGGGGTCAAACTGTTCCTGCTTTCTATGATAACCCTCAGGAAAATCATACAGCATATGCATACACATGGGTATGGTCTCCTAAGTCTCAAAAAGTAGGTTTATGGGCTTCTACTCAGGACTACAGCAGATCAGAAGCTGATCTTGCAGCACCACAGGGACAATGGGACTATCGAGGTAGTAAGATATGGATTAATGATCAGGAACTTCCGGCTCCTGTGTGGGAAAATACTCATACTGAAAAGACAAATGAGATTACACTTAAGAATGAGAACTATATAGCCCGTGAACCAATAGAGGTTCAGTTAAATAAAGGATGGAACAAGATACTTTTGAAACTGCCCGTAGGTAAATTCAGTACTCCTGAGGTAAGGCTGCAGAAATGGATGTATACATTTATATTTGTCACTCCTGACGGAAAAGAGGCAATGCCGGGATTAATATATAGCCCTTCGAAAATAAAAGAATAAGAGTTGAATTTGAAAATGAATTCGTTTACTACTTTTATATCGCAACTATTTATTATTTCACTTGTAGCAGTATTTACCCTTTCTTGTAAACAACCCGCAAGTGAAAAATTAAAAAACAATACAATGAAAATAAACTGGAACAAATTATCAACAGCCGGTTTAAACGGAGATTTAACTAAAGGTGTATCTGCATCTTATGCTGCACTGATCAACGGGAAATTAATAGTTGCAGGAGGAGCAAATTTTCCCGGTAAGCTTGGTTTTGAAGGTGGAGCAAAAGCATTTTACGATGAGGTATTGATTTATGACAATACTTCTGAAGATTGGAAAGTTATAGGCCGGCTCCCAACACCTTCAGCCTATGGAGTCTCTGTTTCTGTCTCAGAAGGAGCACTATGGATAGGTGGTAACAATGAAAAAGAGTCATTAAAGTCCTGTTATAAGTTGTCGCTATCACCAAATAATGAAATTTCACTCAAACCATTAGTTGATTTACCTTTTCCTATGGACAATTTCTCTGGTTGCTCCATTAATGAAACTGTATTTGTTGGCGGTGGCATCGTGGATGGCAAATCTTCCAATAAATTTTATTGTTTAGATACTAAAACTGATAGTGAGTGGGTTGAATTGCCAGATTACCCAGGAATACCACGAGTACAGCCAGTATTGGTTTCATTAGAAACAGAAGGTAAAACCTATATTTATCTTTTAGGAGGCTTCTTTGGTGGTGATGAGAATCAAGAACCGGCTATGGCCACTGATATTTTACGATTTGATGTTGCTGAAAATGTATGGTCTGTGGTTGGTGAGCAGATTGACCCTGAAACAGGTAATCCCTTCTCACTTGGAGGAGCAACTGCGTTTGCTATCAACAACAGATATATAATATGCCTTGGTGGTGTAAATTATGATATATTCCTTGATGCAATCACTACGCAATATAACATTGGATTTGATACTAAATTAACTCCTGAAGAAAAGAAGGAGAAAAATCTAAATTTCTCAAAGCATTATATGACTCAACCTGTTGAATATTATAAGTTCAACACTGAATGCAGGGTTTATGATACTCATACAGGAGAATGGATAACCATTGATAATACGACCAACTCAGCACGCGCCGGCGCCACTCTGGTAACTGATGGAAACAGATTCTATGCTGTGCAGGGTGAGTTAAAGCCTGGTTTAAGAACATCTGTATCATATATGGGAGAGGTTGTAACAGAGTAAATATACACCCTTAATATGGGGTCAAATTGAAATTATTAATCAAAGAAACAATATAAAAGACAAATAATGAGAAACAGTAAATATTATCCCTGGGTAGTAGTTGGATTGCTTTGGTTTGTAGCCCTTCTGAATTATCTCGACAGACAGATGCTTTCTACCATGCAATCTTCTATGCAGATGGATATCCGTGAACTGGCAATTGCAGAGAACTTTGGACGAATAATGGGTATATTCCTGCTTATATATGGATTAATGAGTCCTATAGCAGGTATAATTGCAGATAGAGTAAATCGCAAATGGCTAATAGTGGGCAGCCTTTTCGTTTGGTCGGTCGTAACCTGGGGAATGGGTTATGCTGAGACCTACAGTCAGGTATATTGGCTTAGAGCGCTAATGGGTGTAAGTGAAGCGCTGTATCTGCCTACCGGACTTGCTATGATTGCAGATTTTCATAGCTCAAAAACAAGATCTCTGGCAATTGGAATACATATGTCGGGACTTTATACCGGTCAGGCTCTCGGTGGTTTTGGTGCTACTATTGCCGCAAATTACTCCTGGCAAACTGTATTTCACTGGTTTGGAATAGTTGGAATAATTTATTCAGTATTATTGATATTCATACTATTTGATAAAGAGGGTCATGCAGGAACAAAAACATCAAAACTCAATGTCGATCCTCAAAAAACTCCAGTTAAGAAAGCCTCTGTTTTAAGTTCATTCGGATTAATATTAGGAACACTCTCATTCTGGATAATGCTGTTCTATTTTATGGCTCCAAGTTTCCCGGGATGGGCAACAAAAAACTGGCTACCTACTCTATTCTCAGAGAATCTGGGTGTAGAAATGGCTAAGGCAGGACCTATGGCTACGATATCTATTGCTATCGCATCGTTTTTTGGAGTACTTATTGGTGGGCCACTTTCTGACAAGTGGGTACAGAAAAATATAAGAGGAAGAATTTACACTAGCGTTATAGGTTTAACGCTTACTATTCCATCTCTGATTTTATTAGGCTATGGTCACAGCTATGTAGGACTAATTGGTGCTGCTGTGCTGTTTGGTATTGGTTTTGGTATGTTTGACACAAACAACATGCCTATTCTTTGCCAGATTATACCACAGAAACTAAGGGCAACAGCATATGGAATAATGAATATGATGGGTGTATTTGCAGGTTATATCGTTACTCTCATGCTTGGCAGTTCAACAGATGCAGGAAATCTGGGAGCAGACTTCAGCAAATTATCAATTGTTGTATTAGTTGCCGTAATACTGATGCTTATATTTGTAAAACCTAAACCTGAACTGACTTACAATCAGGAGAATTAAAGCTAAAAGCAAAAAATAAGAATTATAAATCGTAAACAAATAAAAATACTAAGTATGCAATTCGAAAAGATTAAAGGATTAATAGTAGCACCATTTACTCCTTTTGACAAAAAAGGTGAAGTGGATCTGAGCCCTATAGATAATTATGCATCCATGTTGCAGAAAAATGGACTGATAGGCGTATTTATAAACGGATCTTCGGGTGAAGGTTATATGCTGACAGTTGAAGAGCGAATGAAACTTGCTGAAAAGTGGGTATCAGTATCTCCCAAAGGATTTAAGGTAATTGTACATGTGGGGGCAACCTGTATAAAGGATAGCTTCAGGCTTGCTCAGCATGCACAGGAGATAGGAGCTTTTGGTACAGGTGCAATGGCTTCACCATTCCCAAAAGCAGGAAGAGTTGAAGAGCTTGTAAAATATTGCGAAGAAATTGCTTGCGGCGCCCCTGATCTGCCATTCTATTTCTATCATATACCTGCATTAAATGGAGTTTTCCTTCCTATGCTTCCTTTCCTTAAAGCTGCAGATGGAAGAATCCCTAATCTGGCTGGTATCAAATACACATATGAAAGTCTGTATGAATACAATCAGTGCATGCTCTATGAAAATGGTAAATTTGATATGCTCCATGGGCAGGATGAGACAATACTTTCTGCTCTGATTATGGGTGGTGCTAAGGGAGGAATTAGCGGAACTGGCAGTTACATTGGTAAAACTCTTGTTAGCGTTATTGATGAATATAATAAAGGTAATATTGCCGAAGCTGTTGATCACCAAAACTTTGCACAGGAAGTTATCAATGTTATTGCTCGTTACAGAGGCAATATTGTTGCCGGAAAACGAATAATGAAATTCTTAGGTATTGATTTGGGTATCAATCGTACTCCATTCCAGAATGTAACATCTGAAGAAGAAGCTATAATAAGAAAAGAGCTTGAAGCAATCGGTTTCTTCGAACGATGCAACAAGCTCTGATCATTATTTATAATGATTGATTAACTATTTGATGAGGTCAGTCAGTTTAACAGCCTGGAAGGTCATGTGTGCTACACTACTTTCGTAAAGGATGCCAACTGTCTCCTCATCAATCATAGTTAAGCATGAATAACCCCAACCGTAATCCTCATCAAGCAATACATCATATTCTGTAGGGAATGTTAATCCACCATCTAAGCTTGCTTTGATAGTAATATTATTTCTGCCCTTTGTTGTATTGGGATTTGAGAAAAGGAGTATATCCTTACCAATTATATTATCTTCTGCTTTAACACTTATCAAACTTGCCATACAAACCGGCTCCTGAAGTACGCTGCGTGATGATGGATGTTCCTTCCATGTTTTACCCAGATCGGTAGTTATAGCAACAGCCCTGCTCCCTCCTCTGTTATCTCTCATGTTTAGCATTAACACACCCGGCTCAACTTCCACCACTTGTGCTTCTGTTGTGTTAGATCTTGCAGGATTGTGAATTTTCCATGTCTCTCCATGATCCCTACTATACATTATGCCTGCATGAGGCATTCTTTCTGAGTCGATAAACTGAATTGCAAACACTAATGTTCCATCTTCCATTGTTATCCCTTTACCGGGACCTTGCAGTAAAAAGTTCCATGAAGGATCTTTAACCTGCTCTGTAATATTAATAGGCTCAGACCAGGTTTTGCCATCATCTGTACTTTTACTTAATACCAGCTGAGCTGTAGTCTCTTTTCCATTTCCTGACATTGAGTTTGTCCATGCTCTGCCATTCCCCATACCGTGTGTCCATGCTGCAATAACCCAGATAGTACCTGTTTTTTTGTCAACAAGAATTGCCGGATCACCTACTCCATTCTGTGCCTTTGGCATACCATCAGTTTCACCAAAACTTAAAGGTAATCTCATTTTCTCCCATGTTTGACCTTTATCTGTACTTCTGCTTAGTCCAACATCAACATATTCCTGCAGATCTACACTACTGTTATAACGTACATCGTATACACCTAAAAGTGTACCCTCATTTGAAGTATCTAATCCTGGTATTCTGAAAGAGGCAGAACCATCATCACCAGCATGTCTCACACCAATTCCCAGTCTATGAACTGCCTTCTCTGAAAACATTGATAAAGGTGCATCCTTACCATCAAGTTTTACAGAACTCATTTCCACATCTATTTTTGAGACAAGAGAGCTGTTGGGTTTCATCTGCAAACTTACCCAGAAGTAGTTAATACCAGGGAATAGTTTATAATTGGGAGAAAAAACTACATCGTTGCCAGGTGACTTCTCCTCACTAATTTTTATGGAGTATGACTCATTGGCTGATAAAGTCTCTCCGGGTGAGTGACTGGATATATATTGTCCCACAGGTGCAAAATGAAGCTCTCCTCTTCTTTGCGGTGCTTCAGTACCGCTATAATAAAGTTTTACTGCTGCAATTTCGCTAAGGTTTACTTCATCTGCAAAGCGAAGCTTTATCTCATTCAGCTCTTTGGAACTCTTGGCATCAATCCTTACATAGAATAATACATTGTCGGTTCTGTCAATAAGAATCGGAATCTTGGTCTGCTTTACCTGTACTGTATCAGCAGCCTGAATTATAAAAGTAAGTGCAAAAAGTTGCAACAAAAAAAGTAAAGAGATTTTAGTTTTCATAAAAGTTAGTTTGTTTGTATAATATTTTAATAATACTGGTGTATATAATTAGTAAATATAGTAAAACAAATTATATACTCAATAAATAAAACAGTAAATTGCCTATATTGTATATAAATTATATTATTATAAGGCCTCTTTGCTTATTTCTTCAACTATTTCAGGATTTACCAATGTTGTTATATCACCAAAATCACTCTTTTCCCCTTCCGCTATTTTCCTCAAAATACGGCGCATTATTTTTCCTGATCTTGTTTTTGGCAATCCTGTTACAAACTGTATCTTATCCAGTTTAGCTATTCCACCTATCTGATCAGAAATAAGCTGGTTGATCTCTTTATACAGATTATTTCTGTCACGCCATAAACCAACCTCTTTCAGTACCACAAATCCATACAGTGCATTACCTTTAATATCATGAGGAAATCCTACAACAGCACTTTCAGCAACAGTCTGATGCTCATTGATTGCATCTTCTATAGGTGCAGTGCCCAGGTTGTGACCCGAAACAATAATCACATCATCAACTCTTCCGGTAATCCTGTAATAGCCAACCTCATCTCGCAAAGCTCCATCACCGGAAAAATATTTCCCCGGGAACTTAGAAAAATATGTATCAATATATCTCTGATGATCCCCCCAAATGGTTCTTGCAATTCCCGGCCATGGATAATCAATGCAGAGGTTACCAAGTTTCTGGTTTCCCTCTATCTCATTTCTCAGTTCATCCATCAATACCGGTCTGATACCCGGCAGTGGCAAAGAAGCGTATGTAGGTTTTGTTGGTGTAACAAAAGGTATGGCAGAGATTACAATTCCTCCTGTTTCAGTTTGCCACCATGTATCTACCAATGGACAGCGTTTATTACCTACATGGTCGTTGTACCAATGCCATGCCTCTTCATTTATTGGCTCTCCTACTGAACCGATCACTTTAAGGCTATCCATTTCAAAATCCTGTACAAATTCTATTCTCTCTTTAGCAAGAGAACGAATAGCAGTAGGTGCTGTATAAAACTGATTCACATTATGTTTTTGTATTACATTCCAGAATCTGCTGTGATCGGGATAAGACGGAATACCTTCAAATAATACTGTTGTCGCACCATTAAGCAAGGGTCCATATATTGTATATGAGTGGCCTGTTATCCATCCTATGTCAGCTGTACACCAATAGACATCATTTTCTTTGTAATTAAATACATTTTTAAATGTATATGCAACATATACCATATATCCTGCGGTTGTATGCACCATACCTTTTGGTTTGCCGGTTGAACCTGATGTATATAGTATAAAAAGAGGATCTTCTGCATCCATAACTTCAGCTTTACTGGTAGTTTCTGCCTGTTCAAGCAAAGGTTGCAGCCATATGTCGCGCCCCTCTTTAAAATCTATTTCCTGATTAGTTCTTTTTACCAGGAGAACCTTTTCTATTGTATTAGTTTTGTTTAGAGCATCATCCACAATTTTTTTAAGATCAACAGTTTTATTGCCTCTATATCCTCCGTCAGCAGTAATGATTACCTTTGCATTGCAGTCATTAATCCTGGTTGACAGAGCATTTGCTGAAAAGCCTGCGAAAATGACTGAGTGAATAGCTCCTATTCTGGCACATGCTAAGACTGTAAACACAAGTTCCGGAATCATAGGCAAGTATATACAGACTCTGTCACCCTTTTTTACACCCTGATCACGTAAAACATTAGCCATCTTGGACACTTCAGTATAAAGCTCACTGTACGTGAAAAATCTTGATGGTTCATCGGGATTATTTGGTTCAAATATGATTGCTTTTTTATCACCTCTGTTGGCAAGATGTCTGTCGATACAATTTTTTGTTATATTAAGCTTTGCGTTCTTATACCAAACAAACTCCGCTTTCTGCATATCAAACTCCACAACTTTATCCCACTTCTGATACCATGTAAAATTATTTTCTGCAATTTTACCCCAGAACTTTTTAGGTTTATTCACTGATTTCCTATACACCTTAAAGTATTGTTCCAGAGAGTATATACTGTAACTACTCATATTTACCGGATTTTTAAATGTTTAAACAATTTTAATTCTGAACATATCTGTGAGTGAAAAAGTTTTAGATATCCTTAGCTTTGTATAATAAAAAAAAGTAGTGGTCAGAATTTTTAATAATCTGACCACTACTTTCTTATATAAATATTCTCTTTTAGTACCTAATCGAACATCTTTCTGAATTTATTGAACACACTTTTACGTGCGGTTGCTGAAGGAGAAAAGCTCTCTGATTTCTCAAACTCTTCCATCTGCTTACGCTCTTTAGCACTAAGATTCTCCGGTACATATACATTTACATGTATCAACTGATCTCCCTTTCCATATCCATTAACAGTGGGCAGTCCCTTATTTCGCAGGCGTAAAACCTTACCCGGTTGTGTTCCCGGATCAATTTTAACTTTAGCTATACCATCAATTGTTGGCACCTCCACGGTTCCACCAAGTGCTGCAGTTGGGAAACTAAGGAACAGATTATATATCACATCATTTTCATCTCTGATAAGATTTGGATCTTCCTCCTCTTCTATTACTATCAGCAAATCACCGTTTACACCGCCTCTACGTGCAGCATTACCCTTTCCGGACATAGAAAGCTGCATACCTTCAGCTACACCTGCAGGAATCTTTATAGATATAACTTCTTCCTCCCTTACTATACCTTCACCATTACAGTTAGAACATTTTTTTGTTATTGTTTTTCCATCACCGTTACAGGTAGGACAGGTTGATGAAGTCTGCATTTGACCAAGTATAGTGTTTGCAACACGTGTTACAACCCCTGAACCATTACATGTGGTACATGTAGATACAGAGTTACCGTTTTCAGAGCCATTACCATCGCAGTGGGAACAAGAGACATATTTCTTAACTTTAATCTTTTTCTCAACTCCGTTAAGAATCTCTTTTAGTGTAAGCTTCACTTTCACTCGTAGATCAGAACCCCTGTTAACCCTTCTTCCGCGCTGAGAACTGCCAAAGCCCCCGAAACCGCCAAATCCACCAAAGTGTCCTCCGAAAATATCTCCAAACTGAGAGAAGATGTCGTCCATTGACATCCCTCCACCACCAAAGCCGCTTGATGCAGAACTGCCTACACCTGCATGTCCAAACTGATCGTATCTTGCACGTTTATTCTCGTCACTCAATACTTCATAAGCTTCGGCAGCCTCCTTAAACTTTTCCTCAGAAGCCTTATCCCCTGGATTCTTATCCGGGTGATACTGAATTGCCTTTTTTCGGTAGGCCTTTTTTATCTCTTCAGCTGATGCATTTCTGGGTACCTCCAGAACTTCGTAATAATCTCTTTTACCGGCCATATTATTCTCCTACAACTACTTTAGGGAAACGAATAATTTTATCATTCAATTTATAACCCTTTTGTATACAATCAATCACTTTACCTTTCTGTGACTCATCTTGTGCTGGTACGGTTGTAACAGCTTCAAAAGTGTCAGCATCAAAAGGCATGCCTACAGATTCGATCTCTTCTACTCCATTTTGTTTTAGGAAGCTGATGAACTTTGAATAAATAAGATCCATGCCCTCAAGCATTGCATCTTTATCCTCTGACTGATGCAAAGAGTCAAGTGCACGTTCAAAATCGTCTACTAATGATATAATATTAAGCAGAACTCTCTCACCTCCATTTTTTATGATCTCTGCTTTCTCTTTTATAGTTCTTTTTCTGAAATTGTCAAATTCAGCATTTAACCTTAGGAAACTGTCATTCAGATCTTCATGACTTTTCTGAAGCTCATCATATTCACTCTTAAGCTTTGTATACTCGTCAATATCCTCCTGTTTCCCGGAATCTTTATTTACTTCTTCCTTAGCTGAATTATCGCTGTTTTCTGTCAAATTGTCCTTAATATCTTTTTCACTGTCTTTAGCACTATCGTGCTGACCTGTTCCACGTTTCATATATAATTTATTTTGTTTTCAATATCTACCCTAAGTCTACTGCAAATAGTTTGCCATAATTTTTTCAAAGAAATAATTCACACCATTCATCAAAAATTTCTACTTGATGCCAACCATGTCTGCTCAGGCTTTGTCTTATCTTCTTTAATGGTTTTTCTTTTCCCAACTGAGATTTTGAAAAAAATTTATCTGCAAAGCAGATTATCTGCTCCTCAAGACTTTGGGGTCTCATATCTCTTTTTGGAATTGGCAAGTTCCTGTTGAGGATTGTTTCAAGACTTAGTCCTGTACCTGTATGTCTCTCACACACCTTACCATGCTTAGGGTAACCCTCTTCGGTCAATAGCTCTCGTCCCAGATAACCGTGACATATATATGGCATATCTCCCATACATGCAATATGAGGAGCTTTGGTCTTAAAAATCCCAATATCATGAAGCATTCCTGCCTCCTCTATAAACTTAACATCTACAGCCAGCTCAGGATGTTTATTAACTATATCAAGAGCCTTTTTTGTCACATCGCTACAATGAGACATATAGATATCATATAATTTAGTTCCTTCTTTATAGTACTTTCTTATAATTATATTTGGATCCATAAATATCGGTTTTCCAGCTACAAAGGTAGCATAAAAATATCAATCTGTCAGCTGATTCATATTTGTTAATTTAGTCTAAACATATAAGTGAGAAAATATAAATAACATATATTTGTCAACATATGCTGAAAAAAAGGTTGAATAGGCTTAGTTTGTTTTATCCATTGCTGTTTACATTATACGTATGCAGTATCACACTTTTCACCCATTCACATTATATTAACAACATCAGGTACGTTCACTCACACCCTATAAGGTTAGGTGAAATACCTTCACATGACCACTCTGAAAAAGAGCTTCAGCTGCTCGATCAGCTTTTCAACACATCAATAACATCAGATATAATACCTGATGTAGATCTTTCAGGTAATATTCCCCTAAAAAAGATAAGATATAGCAATCTTTATCAGCACCTGCACATAATTAGCCCCACTACATCATTACTGCTCAGGGCTCCTCCTTCATTTCTGTGAATAGATCGGTCTGGATATCAGACCACACAATCATTTCATCTATGATTGATAAAATAGTAGACCTATCATAGTCTGATAGTCTCATACAGAATAACTATACACTCAAATCAAACAACAGAATGAAGAAGTTTATAATAATCACTCTGATAGTTGTACTATTTAACAACTATATCAAAGCGGATAATAACATTACAGATCAGACAGATGCAAATATTTATGGCCATGTTTTGGATAAAAAAACCAATGAACATCTCCCATATGCAACAGTTAAACTGCAGGGCACAACAATTGGGATAACTACAGATGGTACTGGCCACTACTTTTTAAGAAATCTTCCCACAGGCAATTTCACTCTTGAAGTGTCTATGATTGGATTCAAGACAGTTTCAAGAGAAGTAAACATTGAAGCCGGAAAAACAATAGAGATAAATTTTGAACTGGAAGAGTCGTCAACTTCACTTAATGAAGTAGTTGTATCTGCAAATAGAAATGAGACAACAAGAAGAACTGCACCATCACTAGTCAGTGTTCTCGATATGCAAACATTAGATGTAACAAATTCAAAAACATTGTCGGATGGACTTAAATTTCAACCCGGATTAAGAGTTGAAAATAATTGCCAGAATTGTGGAACTACACAGGTTAGAATAAATGGTATGGAAGGTTCATATTCACAGATTCTCATCGACTCTCGGCCGATGATTGGAGCACTAGCTGGTGTTTATGGTCTGGAACAGATACCTGCTAATATGATTGAACGAATTGAAATAATTCGTGGAGGCGGATCTGCCCTTTTCGGAGCCAATGCCATAGGAGGAACAATTAATATCATAACGCGGGAACCTATTAGAAACAGTGGTGAGTTCTCTCACACCTTATCAAGTATAAATAGCAGCGGTAGTTTAGAGAATAACACAACATTTAATGCCTCACTTGTAAATGACACTCGAAATGCAGGTATAATGGTTTATGGTCAGCACCGCCTAAGAGATGGGTTTGATATAGATGGAGATAGCTTTACAGAGCTGCCCTCGTTAAAAAACAGGTCACTCGGATTTAGATCTTTCCTTAAAACAGGTGTATATTCAAAGCTTACCCTTGAATACAGGAATATTCATGAATTCCGGCGTGGTGGAGACAGATTAGATCTTAAACCTTATGAAAGTTTTATAACAGAGCAAGTTGAGCATTACATTAATAGTGGTTCTCTGAGCTTCGATAAATATTCATCTGATCAAAAAAGCAAACTTAATCTCTATACAGCTGCCAGTCATACGGAAAGAGCAAGTTACTATGGTGCAGGTACTCCTTTTAATAATAATGTACCTGCAATTGAACCAGGTATGTCTCAAGATGAAATCGAAAGCATAAATGAAATAATAAAGAACAACCAAGCACGATTAAATTCCTTTGGTACAACATCTGAACTCACCTATCAGATTGGAGGTCATTATATCCGATCGTTCAGCAATCTGTGGTTCATGCCGGCTGACCTTACTGCCGGAGGTGAATACCTTGGGAGTGAACTTGATGATATAAGTGGCTACCGAACAGAGAAAATTTCACAGAAAACATATACATTAAGTGGATTCATCCAAAATGAATGGAAAATTGAAATGTGGAGCTTTCTTGTTGGTGGAAGACTTGATAAGCATAATTTAGTGGATAACGCAATTTTCAGTCCTAGAATTAATATGCGGTACAACCCAACCGAAAATATTAACTTCAGACTTACATATAGTGCGGGTTTTCGTGCACCTCAGATATTCGATGAAAACCTCCATGTGGATATTGCAGGAGGTAAACAGATAGTGAGGATACTCTCTGAAAAGCTGAAAGAAGAGAGATCAAACAGTGTTAGTGGCTCGGTAGATTTCTATCATCAGATAGATAACAACAGACTATTAAACCTGCTTATCGAGGGATTCTATACAAAACTAAACAACCCTTTTACTGATGTAAGACTTGGAAATGAAATTGTTATAGAGAATGCAAGCTCTGGAGCGATGGTGTATGGTATGAACCTTGAAGGCAGAATTGCATTAAACAATAAACTCGATCTGCAGGCAGGGGCTACATTTCAAAAAAGTCTGTATGAAGAGGAGAGAAAATGGTGGGAACCTGAAACACCCGAAGAGGAAGAATTAGATAAGGTAATACCTACGAAAAGAATGATGCGAACACCTGACAGTTATGCATATTTAGTGATAACTTTAGCTCCAACAGATAAGTTTACAGCCTCTTTGTCGGGCAACTATACTGGCAGTATGCTTGTGCCTCATGATGCAGGTTTTGGTGTAGAAGGTGTTGACAAGTTCTCTACAGTTTATATAACTGAAAAATCTCCATCATTTTTTGAACTCAATACAAAAATTGCATACACTATTAATGTTTATCATGACACAAAGCTTGAGCTGAATGCTGGCATTCAAAACATTTTCAACTCATTTCAGAAAGATTTTGATACCGGTGCAGGAAGAGCCAGCAACTACATTTATGGACCTGGAATGCCAAGAACATTTTTCATAGGTACAAAAATATTGCTCTAACTATCAAAAAACATTAAACCAAAACAGGTGCAACTTTATGCAGTTGCACCTGTTTTATTTATACATATCTATTTTATTGGTCACATTCTACTCTTACATGCTCCTTATTTAAAAGAGCAACATAAGAACAAGGTAAGAGCAAAGTAAGAGTTAAGCAAGTACCAATAGTGTGTAAACTGTCAATATAATTATAACGGAATTACATATTTTTTCATTGCCTCATCCTGGAGTGATTTTGGCACAGCCTCCTTCACTTCATCAACAATAATGTTGATCAACCTTTCGCGGATAAACTCCTTACGGGTTACGAGACTGACTTCACGTACAGGAGTTGAGTTTTTAAATGGTCTTACATTCTTTTTTTGCTTCTCACTGAGGTTGGCGATAGCCATTTCTGGAATAACAGTCAGACCCTCATTCTCATCTACAATATTTATAAGTGTATCGATACTGCCCGCTTCATAGGAGAAAATGGATTGATTTGCACCTTTTCTTTTCTTAAGATTGCACAAGTGAAGAATCTGCGTCCTGAAACAATGCACCTCGTCAAGCAACCATAACTTAGTAGCATTCAGATCATCTTCATCCAATGCATTTTTTGCATACAGAGATCGCTCAAGTGGTGAAACATATGCAAAAAACTGTTCGTAATAGATTGGGGTTTCATTTATCGAAGGTTCTTTCAGCGGAGTAGCCAGAATTCCACCATCAAGAGAATCATTAGATAAACCTTTTAATATCTGATCGGTTGTAAGCTCTGAAATAATAATTCTGATATCATAATTATTGTCACGATGAACCTGCATGAGTTTAGGCAAAAGATAGGGAGAGATAGTAGGAATTATTCCGAGTCTGAACACCCCTTTTACGATACCTTTCTCCTCCAGAATTATCTCCTTTATATGATTAACCTGAGCAACAGCAACGCGGGCTTGGTCGATAATACGTTCTCCAATCTCTGTTGGCTGAACAGGCAGTTGTGAACGATCGAATATTTTTACTCCCAGCTCCTCCTCCAGCTTTTGAATCATCATACTCAGTGTTGGCTGTGTTACAAACGATGCCTCTGCAGCTTTGGAAAAATGGCGATAGTTATCTACTGCAATAATATATTCTAACTGTTGTATATTCATAAAGCTTATTCTTTAATCAAATGAAACATAAAAATTACCTGTATATTACTTGTAGTTTGAGAAATACTTCATAAACTGTACACGTTCGTACAGGTATGGACTCTTTATGTTTGCATAGTTCAATTTACCCTTAAACTCCTCAATATTTGTATAGTTGTTTTGGTTCATCCACTCTTCAATACATGTAAGGATATGATCAACTGTTTCCAAACCGTTTTCATATAATGTACTGCATAATTGTATTGCTCCAGCACCTGCAAGAATTCCCTTAATTACATCTTCCCATGAATGAACACCGTATGAACAGGCAATATCAAAATCAGGCACTCGACCCGACACTATTGCGGTCCACCTTAAAGTATCACTGAAATCAGAAGGGTTGCTGAAAACCGGACCTGGTACTAACTCCAGAGTCTTAATATCAATATCAAGCTGATAGAAACGATTAAACAACACTATACCATCAGCTCTAAGAGCCTTCAACTTTGAAACAAGTCCCGGTAAATTACCGATATTCTTTGCCATTTTGATTACAACCGGTATATGGATAACCTTTTTTAGTTCCCTGACAATATTAACATATGTATCCTCAAGATATGTATCTCCAAACTCACCGGCATTTAGAACAAACAGGTTAAGTTCCAAACCATCAGCTCCTGCATCCTGAATAGTTTTTGCAAATTCAGTCCATCTTGCCATTTTATAGCAGTTTATACTTGCAATAATTGGCACACTGCAACGCTTCTTTGCCGATCTGATTAAATCAAGATATTTATCCATATGATTCATCTGAACATAAGTATTGATGTAATCGGCAGCTTCCGGGTAATCTGCTATCTGAGATAGTTTTTCTGAATGATTTTCAATCTGCTCTTCAAAAAGAGATTTCAAAACTATTGCTCCCACACCTGAGTTTTCCAGTTCTATAATCTTATTAATAGAATTTGTTAACCCACTGCTTGCAGCAATTATGGGATTTTTTAGTTTTAACCCCGCAAATGTTGTTTGTAAACTTGTAGTCATACGATGAAGAAATGTTTTTCAAAATTTCATAATAAACAAAAATAGGGAATTTTATTGATAAAATCGATATGTTATATTTAAAAATAATGTCATCGTTTATCAGCGACTTCCAAATATAAGTGTCCCTATTCTTACAATTGTACTCCCTGACTCAATTGCGAGGGGGTAGTCGCCGGTCATTCCCATTGAAACTTCTTTAAAATCAGCATCATCTTTAAAATGAAGATCTTTGAATTCATCAAAAAGCGACTTAAGCTGATCGAACTCATTTTTCACCTTTTTTTCATCTTCAGTAAATGTGGCCATACCCATGAGGCCCGAAATTTTCACATGCCTGCATTCTCTCCATCTGCCTTCTGACAAGAACTTGCGACACTCTTCGGGAGAGAATCCTGATTTAGTGTCTTCATCTGCAATATGTATCTGGAGCAAACATGGTATTACCCTGTTATTGGCGCTACCCTGCTTCTCAATTTCACGCATTAGCCTCTCACTATCTAAGCTATGAATTAACGTAACAAATGGGGCAATCTGTTTTACTTTATTACGCTGCAGATTCCCAATGAAATGCCACTCAATATCTTTTGGCAGTTCCTGTTGTTTTTGCACAAGCTCCTGTACACGACTCTCGCCAAACAATCGCTGTCCGGCATTATAAGCTTCCATAATCTCTTCATTTGAATGAAATTTGGAAACAGCAACAATCTTTACATTTGATGGAACAGTCTCTTTTAACGCCTCTATTTTTGATCTTATACTCATTCTTCCTTATTAGTAACCTTATCGCCCGTATATGGGAAAACATCCATAATAGCTGTCTCTGTGACAGACGCTATTGAATAGTCTATCATAGTTTTTTTCATTTCAGCCTCAATAATTTCAACTGCCTCTTTAAGTTCAGATGCCTGAACGAGCATGTTTACAGCAGTTTTTTTCTCTGAACCGCTTTTTTCATCAAGTGTTATATAATACAGTTTTGCCTTATAATATCTATCACCTGTTTCATTAAAAAATGAGTCTGAATATTTAACTCGCTTAATATCAGACACAGTAAATTCGCCCGAAATGAAGGGGCTGATCTCTTCTATAATTCTTGCCTCAGCTTCGGTAAATGACAACGCATCCACCAGATAAGGCTCTGTAACAGTTTTCTGAATGCCGGTCTCCAGCATTTTATCATATCTCAGTTTACACTCAAACCAGTTGTACATATAATCTTATTAATTTATTTTATTAGGATAACAAAGATAAGGATAAAATAGAAATGAAAAGGAGATTTTGTGAAAGCTGAAGTGATTTGCAGTTATTCGGTTTTAAATACTATTTTTGCAAATTATCTTAATAAAATGATTGGAACCATTGTAAATACAGTAGCGGTACTGGTGGGCGGACTACTAGGTCTTGTTCTCAATAAAAAAATGCCTGGAAGAGTTACATCAATTTATTTTCAGGCAATTGGACTTTTCACTCTTGCAATAGGAGCCACTATGGCTGTGAGCATGGAAAAAATACTTATAATAGTTAGCAGTCTTGCTATTGGTTCTCTCTTGGGTGAGTGGTGGAACCTGGAAAAAGGTGCAGAACAGTTGAGTGAGTACCTTAAAAAGCGCTTCAAAATTGGGAGTGAGAGGTTTTCAGAGGGATTGGTTACTGCTTTTCTTTTGTTTTGCGTAGGTTCGATGACTATACTTGGCACTATACAGGAAGGAACAGGAGGGTCACCTGATCTCCTTTATACTAAATCGATGATGGATTTTTTCTCTGCAATACTCCTGGCTTCTGCATTTGGAGTAGGTGTAGCATTTTCTGCTCTGCCACTTTTTTTATTTCAGGCATCATTGACGCTATTTGCCATGTTTGCATCCCATTTTTTCACTGATGATATTATACTGGGACTAACCAATGTAGGAGGAATATTATTAATAGGATTAGGTATCAACATACTTGAAATAAAGAAACTCCGCATTATGAATATGCTTCCCTCTCTGGTTATAGTGGTGCTGTTATTATGGATTTTTAACTAAATTCCTCTCAAAAGTTGCAAAAGAAAGATCAGAAGTTAGGTTTATGGCTGTTGGTTTTTATAGCCCTCGGATCGATGATTGGATCCGGCATATTTAATTCTCCTAAAGATCTCATCAGTTCGGCTAATCCACAAGGTGCAATGATTGCCTGGCTTATAGGTGGATTCGGAGCTTTGATGCTTGCTCTGGTATTTGTTTATCTCGCAGCAAAAAAACCAGAATTGAAAAGTGGTATCTATGCCTATGCCCGTGATGGGTTTGGCGATTTCATGGGATTCAATTCAGCATGGGGATACTGGTCGTTAGGCTGGCTTGGCAACATTGGATTTATCGCACTATTTTTTAAGACATTTAATGATCTGCTGGGCGATAAAGCTATTTCACCCCTACAAGCTTTTATTATTGGTTCACTTATTATCTGGATATTCTTTTTTATACTGAAAGCGGGTATAAGAGAAGGCGCCATACTTAATTTCATAGTAACAACTGCAAAGCTGATTCCTGTTATTCTTATAATAGTTCTAGGTGTTTTACTGGTAAAAAGTGATCTCTTCATTGTAGAAAACTGGCAAACAAGACTTGCCTCAACAGGTGAACCAACATCGCCCACGATACAGATTAAAAGTGCAATGGCAATTATTTTATGGTGTTTCGTGGGAATGGAGGCAGCATCGGTATTATCTGGAAGAGCCAAAAGTCAGAAGATTGTCAGACTTACTATTATAATCTCTCTGCTTATTGTGCTTGGGGTATATATGCTGATCACTTTTATTGCAATGTCCTCTATACCGGCAGATAAATTAGCAGCATCTGAGACTCCTTTGGCACTGGTTCTTGAGCAGACTGCGGTAGGTGCAGCCGGAGGAGTGATAGTGAAGCTTGGAGTTATGGTTTCCGTGCTTGGTGCAAGTTTCTCCTGGATTATGCTGTCGGTTGAGACACTATATGTTGCAGCAGTTGATAATGTTCTTCCCCGTATATTTAAAAAGGTAAACAAAAACGGAACCCCCGTAACTGTACTTCTGATTACTCAGGGTTTTACTCAAATATTTCTTATTTCAATATTGTCGCCTAAACTAAACGAGACATATCTGGCTGCTATAACAATTGCAACTACGCTGGCGCTTATTCCCTATTTACTGTCATCACTTTATGCTGTAAAGATTGCAATGATTAACAGAAAAAGGGAATCATTGCATCATCTTATTATTGCACTGTTGGGTACGATCTACTCTCTTTATGTAATATTTGCCGTAGGTATTAAATATCTTATTCTTTCCTTACTATTTTATGCCATAGGATCACTTCTCTTTATAAAAGCAAAAAGAGAGCAAAAAAAACAGCCCAAACCTTGGGAGTGGGCTGTTATAGTTTTATTGCTAACCGGATCACTGATAATAACCGGTCTGATTTTTTCAGGGAAAATCATTCTCTGATTATCTGTCAAATGTATATCTTAATGTAGCTCCTATTCTGGCAGGATAACCACGCTGAACGAATGAATTAGTATTTCCTGTAGTCATATCGGAAGCCTCAAAAAGGAATGAATTATAATCTTTTCCTAATAGGTTTTTTCCCCATAATTCCAGAGAAAAAACACCTTTCTCAACTGCTACTGTTCCATTTACCAAACCATAAAATGGCTGATAAAGCTCTTCGCCATTTACATCTTCATTAGACTCAGTCCAGTATATTTTTCCTACTCCTGTATATTGAACATTAGCAATAAATCTGTCAATAAAAGATCCATTACCAAATTTATGAACATAGCCGGATCCAATACTCAAAGTGTGACGTGGAGCGAAAGGGATATAATTTCCAGTGTATGAGTAAGTAGTCATTATTGTGTTGCCCTCTTCATCCTTCATTGGTTTGCCCTCATTATCCAACTTCGCTCCCTCAAACTCATAATCTTTAAACCTAGCATCAGCAAACCCATAATCGCCATAAAATGAAAGATTTTTTATAGGACTGTATTTCAGACTTAATTCAAATCCTTTACTTTCTGATTTACCTGCATTTTCTACTGTCCTTCCTGATGTTCCCTGACTTCTCAGCTTGGTAATCTGAATATCATTAACACGGGAGTAGAAAAATGCATAAGTCAGTGAAAGCTTTCTGTTAAACATTTCATAACGGCCACCCAACTCATATGTCCAGCTTGTTTCAGGATCGTAAGAGAGCTGCTCCTCTAAAGTCGGTTTCCTTGTGTTATCATTCGAATCTGAAGGAGGTCCTCCCATTGGAGGCATTTTTCCCATTAAGGATTCTTTAAGAGCCCCTTGCAGAACTTCTGAAAACACTTGCTCATTATATCCACCTGTTTTATAACCTTTTGATGCTGAGAGATATATCTGAGATTTAGGTGACAACTGATATTGCAGTGCAATTTTGGGCAATATTTTCCAAAAATCTTTTCTGAAAGATCCTTCGATAAGTGTATCTCCATCAATGGGGATAAGCATATTTGTTCTGGGATTTCTCACTGTTATGTCTCCTCCGCTGCTTTCGGTTGAAAAATCCAGACCCGTATGTTCATAATCGAACCTTACACCTGCAGTTGCAGACAAACCGTGCAATCCTAATAGGTTGGTCAACGTTGACTGATGAAACAAAGCTACACCTTTGGAAGGTTTTGTATATAGCCCGGGAAGGTCTATTTGATCATTATCATAAGTTATAAATGGTGGCATTTGACTCTGCATAAATGCAATCATATCCTCTTTAAGAGCTACAGGTGTATCAATAACACGACGATCATAAAAACCAAATGCACCCCATACCCAGCTGTATTTTTTACCTAAGTCCGACTTAACGGTAAACTCCTGACTAATAGAATGCTGCTTTTGCTTTTGATTTATAGAAAAAACAGAATTGGAGGTATAGTCCTGATCCATTTTCATATCATCTTTCAGATACTGAAATCCGGTTGTTGAGTGAACTGTGAAGCCACTCCTGCGCCATTCAAGAGACAATCCGTTTGTAAAAAGATGGCGATCATAGGAAGAGGGTTCATTAAAATTGGATCTGGTTGAATCGACATGCATATAGGGGAATGCTCCACCGGTAACATAATCATAATTACCAAACAGCATTGCTTTAAAATCAGGTGATGCCTGCCATTCTAATTTAATTCTGCCTCCGGCATTTTCTGAATTGTCGACTTTTTCTCCTGTATAGCTATTAGTAAAATAACCATCATCGCGCTTATAATATGCTGCTGCAGAGAGACCAAAATTGTTGGAAAGCTTACTGTAATTTGAGCCCATTAGTGAAAACTGGCCATAATTGCCCCCACTCATTGTCAAGCGGGTTCCCTGATATGCTAAAGGAGACAGGGTGTAAAGATTCACAATGCCGCCAATTGCATTTCTGCCATAAAGTGTTCCTTGTGCTCCTCGCAATACCTCTACACGCTGAATATCCTGAAATTCAAAATCAAAAGCTGATGGATTGAAGCTTGGCACATTGTCTACATACAAACTAACTGTTTGAGAACCTAACCGTGCACCAATACCTCTAATATAAATAGGAGTTGACACTTTTGAACCATAAGTGGGTATAAAGAAGTTTGGTATATAACTGCTTAGATCAGGCAGTGATTCAATCTGTGTATTCTGCAGCTGCTTAGGAGATACAACCGAAACAGCGGTTGGCATATTTTTCAGGTTATTTGTTTCCTTCACGGAACTACTAATCACAAATTCGTCTAAATAATATACCCTTAATGTATCTTGTGGATTTTCTTTTTCATAATCTGCTCCTGAAGCAGTAATAAAAGTGTAGCAAACTACAGACATTAACAATATCAACTTCTTCATATTTGAAATTTTATTTAAATAGAAAAGACAACAATAGATCAATCCTCTATTGTAGTCTTAAAATTAACCTAAGATATAATGCAAAGTAATATTAATTAGAACGATGAAACAATCACTACTATTAGTGATTTTTTTCTTTAATCACATTACTTGAAAATAAAATAGACAGCAAGCACAAGAAAGACAAATCCTATAAGATGATTCATTTTCAAAGTTGTCTGAAATGCAAATGAGGAGAACAGAACAAAAATTACCAGAGTGATAACCTCTTGAATCACCTTTAACTGAAGTAATGAAAGAGAACCTCCATTGCCTTCATATCCAATACGATTGGCAGGAACTTGAAAACAGTATTCAAAAAATGCAATAAGCCAGCTTACAAGGATTACTCCAATAAGAGGTAATTTACTAAACCAGCTTTGTTCTGCCAGCTTTAGGTGACCATACCATGCCAGCGTCATAAATATATTTGAAATTACTAAAAGTCCGATTGTAAGAATGTAGTTCATATCATTTCAAAAAAATTGCGCAAAAATACAACATTTTAGAATACAAACAATATTATGCACTACCGAACTTTCAGCTAATGAACACCATCTCATATCTTTTGTTATAGTTATATATTTAGGAATTTAGGAGATAATTTATATGAAAACAGCTCTGCTAATTGTTGATGTTCAAAATGATTTTTGTCCCGGTGGTGCACTGGGTGTAAAAGATGGAGATAAAATTGTACCAACTATAAACAAAATAATCAAGAAATTTGACCTGGTTATATCGTCACAGGACTGGCATCCTGAAGATTCTGTACATTTTGAAAAGTGGCCGGTACACTGTGTTGCTGGTACAAAGGGTGCTGAATTTCATCCTGACCTGAAAAGCGAAAAAATTGATCTTAAATTAATTAAGGGTACAGATAATAAAGATGATGGCTACTCTGCTTTTGAGGCTACAAATTTATCATTCGCAAATTATCTTGAGGAGAATGAGATTACAACACTTTATATCTGTGGGTTAACAACTGATTACTGCGTTAAAGAGACGGCTCTGGATGCTGTTAAAAACGGTATTCACACTTTTGTTATAACAGATGCAATTGCAGCTGTGAATGTTCAGCCTTGTGATGGCAAAGAGGCTCTTAACGAAATGTATTCAAAAGGTTGTATTTTGATAGAATCTGAAGACATTTCTGATGTTTTATAGAAAACTCCCGGATTGAAATGCTCACAATAATGTAAAATCATTTTTGGTTAGTATCTTTGTATTCAAGATGTCAAATGATATTACTCTACGAAGCGTTAATGTATCAAGGTATATTCTCCCTTTGCGTGAAGGAGGGTCCCTGCCTGCTTTAGCTGAAGCGGACGACGGATTTAAGTATGTACTGAAATTCCGCGGGGCAGGTCATGGTACTAAAATGCTGATATCTGAACTTCTGGGTGGAAAGATTGCATCGGTCCTGGGATTGAATATTCCAGAACTGGTATTTGCACATCTGGATGAAGATTTTGGACGTACAGAAGGTGATGAAGAAATTCAGGATTTACTGAAAGGGAGTAAGGGGCTTAATCTGGGATTACACTACCTGTCAGGAGCCTTGGCTTATGACCCGAAAACAGAGATCGATCCTTTGCTCGCTTCAATTATTGTGTGGTTTGATGCGTTTACAACCAACATCGACCGCACACATAATAACAGCAATCTGCTCTGGTGGCATCAGGAGCTTTGGATTATTGATAATGGGGCATCTTTTTATTTTCATCACTCATGGAAAGATTTTGATAAGAATGCACTTAATCCATTTCCATTTATTAAAGATCACATACTTTTATCACAAGCATCAAAACTTGATGAAGCTGATGAGATTGCGCATAATATTCTAAATGATAATATACTGAGAGAAATTGTAGACCTTATACCAGATGATTGGGTTAAATGGGATCACATCAGTGAAAGTCCGGATGAAGTAAGGAAAATCTACTTTAATTTTCTAACAAAAAGGCTGTCAAATTCTGCCATATTCCTTAATAGTGCTAAAGATGCGAGAGGATAAATTATATCATTATGCTGTTATCCGACTGGTGCCTAAAGTGGAGAGGGAGGAGTTTTTCAATGTCGGACTTATTCTCTTCTCAAAAGAAGAGAAGTATATTCGATTAAAATATCATCTCTGTCCAGAAAAGTTTCAGCTTATGTGCACAGGTCTGGAATACGAAGAAGTGATAGAAAGTCTTGAGACATTTAAAAATATTGCAGATGGAAACTGCGATTACGCTCCAATTGCTTTATATGATATACCTGAACGATTCAGATGGCTTACAGCGGTAAGAAGTACAATAATTCAGACATCCCCCGTCCACGCAGGAAAGAGTAATGATCTGGATAGAACTTTTGACAGACTATTTAACGAATTGGTTGTCTAATTATGGCTAAAATTCAATTCACGATTTGGAGTTACCCCAATGCCCGGCAAATCTGATGCTATAATTTTACCACCTTCTAGTTTAGCTCCATCAAAACAATCGTTTCCAATTAATAAAGCACCATCAAGATCAGCAAAATCCATTCCTGAATATAGTTGTGAAGCAGCAGAGATTGCACAGGATGTTTCAGTCATACATCCCATCATCACTTTCATTCCCAATGCTTTTGCCATGTTGCGCATTTTCAGGGCTTCGTGCATACCGGTGCACTTCATCAGTTTTATATTTACACCAGAGAATACACCTTTCAATCGTTCAATATCGCTAAGTCTTTGCAGGGACTCATCAGCAAAAATTGGGAGAGGACTCATTTCTGTAAGTCTGGATATATTGTCAAGATCATTCTTTGGCATGGGCTGTTCAACCATTACCACACCCTGCTCTTTCAGCCAGTAGATCATATCCAGAGCCTCATGTCTGTCAGTCCATCCCTGATTAGCATCTACCGATAACGGAAGGTCTGTAACAGAACGAATTGCATTAATCATTCTTTTATCGTCGGGACCGCCAACTTTCACTTTAAGGATATTAAACTGATCTTTAGCCTCAATGGTTTTTTCTCTTACCACCTCATCTGTATCAATACCAATTGTAAAAGTTGTATCTGGTACATCTCTCTTGTCAAATCCATACATTTTATACCATGGTGCTCCTATAATCTTTCCTGCAAGATCGTGCAGGGCGATGTCCACTGAAGCCTTTGCCGCTGTATTGTTTATGGCAATGGAATCGACATAATGTACAATATCCTCAATATGTGTAGGATCGTTAAATCCGGATAAATCAACCCGTTTTAGAAAGTCAATTACAGAGGCCTGTGATTCACCCAAATATGGTGGAAGAGATGCTTCTCCATACCCAACAACTCCATCATACTCAATTTCTGTGAGTACTACCGGTGTAGTAGTTCTTGAGAAGCCTGAAATGGTGAATGTATGTTTAAGCTGTAGGTTATAGGGAGTCCATGAAAGTTTCATCTTAGAGGAAGAGTTATGATGTTTATTGATACTGAAGAGCATATTGTTTTTTGCAGCACTGTTTATCGAAAATTCAGGTGATGCAAAAGCTACTGCAGCAATTGCAGCCGATCTTATAAAACGACGTCTCTCTTTGTCCATATTAAAATAAACTTGAATTATAAAGGCTCAAATCTGTTTACATTAATAACCTTACCATCTGTAATATATCTTTTTGAACGCAGATATCTGCCTGCATTAAATTTATCATAGAGTTCATCTACAGGGTTTACACTGTTGATATGAATATTATCTGATGCATGAATAAAGTGGTTATTCCCTATATATATTCCTACATGTACAACTCTCTCCTTACTCTCTTCTTTAGTTTTTGCAAATGGCTTGGCTTTTGACCCAAAAAACATAAGATCTCCGGGAAGAAGTTTACTAAAGTCTCCTGCAGAATCTACTAATTCGCCCTGATTAACCTGTTGTGATGCATCCCTTGCAAGAACAATCCCATGCATGAAGTAGACACTTTTGGTAAATCCACTACAATCAAGTCCTTTTGCTGAAGTACCTCCCCAAAGATATGGAACACCTTTAAACTTATAGGCAGTGTTTACTATACTTTCTCCAGTCAGTACTATATTATTCTTCCAGTCACTAAGTTTTAAGGCATCTGTCGATTTAATAAAAGCTATTCTTCCATCAGGATAAATGACCTCAAAATAGTCTTTCCCTTCAGACATGAGATTTAATATGTTTCCAATTACAAGGTCTGATACGGGCAATGAGTTAACATCGGCATTTTCATATGAGATGGCAAAATTACTTGTAATGATAACTTTCTCTTTACTCTCATACTGATTCAGTTCTTCCTGAGACATGGATTTAACCGAGCCCGATATCCATCCTATATATCCGTCAGGAGTCTGCACCCGCAACCACCCTCTCTGCTCTTCGAGAATTCTTACTGTTGTTCCAAGCAATGCCTGTGACACCATCTCTGAGCTATATCTTGGAGCACTCCTTAATGTCCCGACAGAGTTATAAATAACACCAAAGGTTTTCTCACCAAGACTTATATCAGGCAGAACACGAACAGAATCCTCTATGTCAGGATAAATATTTTTTAATTCACTTAATAGTATTTTATGTGCATTACTGCTGGTAGTTTCTCCTTTAATAATGAATCTATTATCTTTTCGAAATAGTTCTACATTAAACACCTCCACTCTCTTGTCAGGTGCATATTTCTCCTGAATATTACGGATTATCTGCTCTGCATCGTTATTCTGAACCATACAACTTTGTATTGAAAGGATAAATATAAAAAGTATTAGGAAACCTTTGTTCATATCTAAAAGCCCTTTTTAATAGATACTCGAAATATACGACATTTCTTTTAAAAATTGTTGAATTTAAAGATATTCAGCATAAAGTTCAGAAATACACTATCTTTGTAATAATAATGTAAACAGATTGAAAGATGAAAACAATAAGAAAACATCAAATCACGCTGTTAACAATTCTACTTTGCTGTGCAGGATTAATTACCTGTTCTTCTAATAAGACTAAAAGTAGAAATACAAATCCTGAAGTAATTATGGACTCCCGGCAGATGACTGAAGCTGCTAAGCTGGCAAAGCAGCTTGAACAGAAAGGAATCTCAGACCAGCTTGTTCTAAAGGCTATAGCCAATGTTCCGAGACATGAATTTGTTGATGAAGAGTTAAGAGGTGCAGCCTATATTGACCGACCATTGCCTATTGAGAGAGGACAGACAATCTCTCAGCCATTTACTGTTGCTTACCAATCAGAGCTTTTAAGAATTAAGCCTGGAGAGAAAGTACTGGAAATTGGTACCGGCAGCGGTTATCAGGCAGCTATACTGTGTGAAATGGGAGCGGATGTGTATAGTATTGAAAGATATGAAGAACTATATCTGTCTGCTAAGAAGAGATTGAATTCGTTAGGATACTTCCCCCATCTGTTTTATGGTGATGGTTATGAAGGATTACCGGATGATGCCCCGTTTGATAAGATTCTTGTTACAGCTGCACCTGATAAGGTTCCAGAAAAGCTAATGTATCAATTGCGAATTGGTGGATGGATGGTTGTACCTGTAGGTGGCAGATCGGGACAAAAAATGACAATTATAAAACGAACCGGAGAAGAGTCATTTAAAGAGTCTTTACATGGTGATTTTATATTTGTACCAATGCAAAAAGGGGTTGAAAAGTAAACTCATCAACCCCTGGGTAAAATATCTCTTAATATTATTTATTCGCTCCCTTTACTATAATTTGGCGCTTCACGTGTAATCATAACACCATGAGGATGACTTTCTGTATATCCTGCAGCTGTAATTCTTGTGAATTTTGCTTCGTGAAGTTTTTCAATATTCTCGGCACCACAGTAACCCATTCCGGCACGCAGACCTCCAACCATCTGGTAGATAACTTCCTGCAAGGTGCCTTTGAAAGGAACTCTGGCTTCAATACCTTCCGGAACAAGTTTCTTAATATCGTCCTCAACATCCTGAAAGTATCTGTCTTTAGAACCCTGTTGCATTGCAGAAAGGGAACCCATACCTCGATATGTTTTGAATTTCCTTCCGTTAAATATGATAGTTTCACCCGGTGACTCTTCAGTACCTGCAAGCATAGAGCCCATCATTACTGAAGAGCCTCCTGCAGCAAGTGCTTTAACAATGTCGCCTGAATATCTAAGTCCACCATCTGCTATTAAAGGTATTCCAGTTCCTTTAAGCGCTTTTGATACTTCGTAAATTGCAGATAGTTGAGGAACACCCACACCTGCTATTACACGAGTTGTACAAATTGAACCTGGTCCAATACCTACTTTTATACCATCCGCTCCGGCTTCAACTAGAAACTTTGCAGCCTCCGGAGTTGCAATATTACCTACGACCACATCGATTTGAGGGAATTTCTCCTTCACGAGTTTTAACATATCAGCAACACCTTTTGAATGACCATGTGCAGTGTCAATAACTATTGCATCCACCCCGGCTTCAACTAGTGCGGTTGCTCTCTCGATAGAGTCTGCAGTAACACCAATTCCTGCTGCAACTCGAAGTCTTCCCTGTTCATCTTTACAGGCAAAAGGCTTGTCTTTAGCTTTTGTGATATCTTTATATGTGATAAGTCCTACCAGCTTATAGTTGGGATCTACAACCGGTAGTTTTTCTATTTTATGTTTTTGTAGGATCTCTGCTGCATTATCAAGGTCAGTAGAAATTGTTGTGGTAACAAGGTTATCCTTTGTCATAACCACCTCTATCTTCTTATCCATTTCCTTTTCAAAACGGAGATCACGATTAGTAACAATACCAACCAGGATATTATCACCGTTGACTACCGGAATCCCTCCAATCTTATACTCAGACATCAGACCCAGTGCGTCTGATACAGTTTTATCAGGAGTGATGCTTATTGGATCCAGTATCATTCCATTCTCAGCGCGTTTAACCGCTTTTACCTGTTTTGCCTGCTCATCAATACTCATATTTTTATGTATAACTCCAATACCTCCTTCTCTTGCTATAGCAATAGCCATAACAGTTTCGGTTACAGTATCCATGGCTGCTGAAACCATAGGGATATTGAGCATTATATTTTTTGAGAATTTTGTCTGCAGGCTTACATCACGTGGTAGTACCTGAGAATAGGCTGGAACAAGAAGGAGGTCGTCAAAAGTCAAACCTTCCATAACAATTTTATCTGCAATAAATGACATAAACTTTACCTTTATATTTTTATTGCATACAAAAGTATATATTTTTTATCTAACGACTCTCTTTCTTGATGTTAAATAACATTGTAGAGGATGGCTATCCCATGCAATGGATTATAACAAATCTAATTTCTTGAATATTTTTGTGATATTTTCTATTGCAAAATCAATCTGATCTATTGTGTGTGTTGCCATCAATGAAAAACGTATGAGAGTATCTCCGGGAGAAACAGCAGGTGAAACCACAGGATTTACAAATATTCCATTTTCAAACAGCATTTTTGTAATAAGAAATGTTTTATCATTATCCCTTACATAGAGTGGCATAATTGGAGTTGAAGTAGGTCCTAATTCAAACCCTCGCTCCTTAAATTGATTTATTGCATAGTATGTCAATTCCCAAAGTCGCTTTACCCTCTCAGGTTCAGACTTTAAAATATCAAGTGCCGCAGTAGCAGCCGCAGTAGCAGCCGGTGTTATACTTGCACTAAAGATATTAGTTCTTGCATTGTGTCTCAAATAGTTGATAACTGGATAATCTCCTGCTATAAAACCTCCAATAGATGCAAGTGACTTGCTAAAGGTTCCCATTACCAGATCCACATCTCCCAGTAAGCCAAAATGATCACATACACCGCGACCACTATATTTTTTACCGAGTACTCCTAAACTGTGAGCCTCATCAACCATTATATTGGCATTATATTTACGAGCCAGTTTCACAATTTCAGGCAGATTGGTCAAATCACCTTCCATGCTAAACACACCATCTACTACAATAAGCTTAACACTCTGTGCATCACAGCGCTTGAGCTGCTTCTCGAGGTGTGCCATATCATTATGCCTGAATTTATACTTCGTAGAAAAAGAGGTCCTTAATCCCTCAATTATTGAAGCGTGATCTCTTTCATCCCATATTATATAATCTTCACGACCTGTAAGGCAACCTAAAACACCTTCGTTTACAGAGAATCCGGTAGAAAATACAATAGCTTCATCTTTATTCATAAAATTGGCAAGCTTTCTCTCCAATTCTATGTGTATATCCAGAGTCCCATTTAAAAAACGAGAGCCCGCCATTCCGGTCCCATATTTTTTAGTTGCAGCTACTGCAGCTTCAATAACTTTTGGATGATTTGTCAGTCCTAAATATGCATTAGAACCAAACATCAGTACTTTCTTGCCACTTATGACAACTTCGGTATCCTGATCACTTTCTATAGCCCTGAAATATGGGTATATTCCTGCTGCCTTCGCACGTTGCGGGGCATCATATTTCATCATTTTTTCTCTTAGCAAGTTCATTTGAAGAAAATTAATAAAAATATTTTTTCACGAAGCCATTGTACAAAGATAGTAATAAATTTAAAAACAATATTCACATCATGATTAACACAGTTTTTATTAATAATAAAAGTGATTACTTTTACAAAACATTTTTCTTAACAGAGCGTTTTAACAAAGTATGGTACAAAAATAATAAAACAGTAAAATTATGATCAGTGAAAAATTAGAAGCAGCAATCAACAAACAGATTAATGCCGAATTATGGTCTGCTTATCTCTATCTTTCTATGTCGGCTCATTTTGCAAACAATGCATTGCCCGGTTTTGCAAATTGGTTTAAAGTACAATTTCATGAAGAACAGGATCATGCACTTAAATTCATGAACTACCTGACTTCAAAAGGAAATAAAGTTGTATTACAACCAATTGAGGGAGTACAAACTTCATGGGATTCAACTCTACAAGCGTTTGAAGACACATTAAAACATGAGAGAGTTGTTACATCGTTAATCAATAACCTGGTAGCAATTGCACGCAGCGAAAATGATTACGCAACTGAAAACATGCTTCAATGGTTTGTAAACGAACAGGTAGAAGAAGAGGAAACAGCACAAGGTATGGTTGATGCATTAAAACTTATTGGAGACAATGGAATTGGTGTTTACATGATGGACAAGGAACTTGCAACCAGATCCTATACACCTTTAAACAGTTCTCAAAGTTCTCAGGAAGCTTAAGACAAATATATATATAAAGATATATAAATCAGGGAATTAAAACTCCCTGGTTTATATATTAAAAATTTGCCCATGGGTAATAAATATATAAAATTAGCCAAATGTGTTTTACTTGATGCTATAGGAATGGCATCAGCCGCTATTCCTGTTGCAGGACCAGTTATTGATGTCATATGGGCACCAGTTGCAGCGTCAATAAGTTACAAGTTGTTTGGCAATAAAAGAGGTAAATACACCTCACTAATTACATTTATTGAGGAACTGCTGCCTGTTACAGACTTTATACCTTCATTTACCATATTCTGGATACTTTTCGATTTCCTTAAGATAGGAAAAGAGGAGCCTTCATTTAGCGACACAAGAGAGGCAGACTTAGTTTGAAACATTCAAATACATTATGAATAGAAAATCACTGTTATTACTAACAGCATTATTAATGATGCTGTCATGTACAGTTCAGTCAAAAGTTGACAACAACTCACTATTATGGAGTATTTCAGGTAATGGACTGGAAAGTCCTTCATATCTTTTTGGGACGCATCATCTTGTACCCATAACATTTCTTGATTCAGTACCCGGACTAAAACACTCTTTTGAAAACACAGAACAAGTAGTTGGAGAGCTGGACATGAGCAATATGGCAGAGATGCAGATGAAAATAATGAGTGAATCAATGTTGCCGAATGGCGTAACTTATGACTCACTCATATCAGAGGAAGATATTGAATTACTTGACAGCACGTTAAGGAATCTTGTAGGAGTTGGTCTTGAACAACTAGGAATCATGAAACCGGCACTCCTTTCTAATTTAATTTCCTTAACTCTATATCAGAAGTTTTATCCAACACTCTCAAATGAGATTAGTATGGATCAGCACTTTCAGGAAGAAGCATTATTGAGAAACAGGCCGATAATAGGACTTGAGTCAACAGAAGATCAGATAGAGGTGTTGCTTAATCTGCAATCTCCTGAGCGTCAAGCAGAGATGTTAATGTGCATGGTTAAGAATCCTGATTTACTTAAAGAACAGATGGATGAACTACATGTTGCATATCACTCCTATGACATTAATGTACTTTATGAGCTTTCTGAGAAAGAATTGCCAAATGATCCATGCCCAAGTACAGAAGAGGAGAAAAATGCACTAAACAGGGACCGAAATAATAAATGGCTGAGAAAACTACCAGATATAATAGCTGATAAGTCTTCATTCATTGCCGTAGGTTGCCTGCACTTACCCGGAGAAGTTGGTTTGATTGAAGGACTTAGAAGTTTGGGCTATACTGTTGAGCCGGTTAAATAGGTATAATGAGTCTATAAACCTATTTTATCCATTTAAAGTCTACTTTTTCTCTAATAGCACAACATTCTCCACATGATGTGTCTGAGGAAACATATCTACAGGTTGGACTCGTACTACTCTATATTTGGAATCCAGCAGACTGAGGTCACGAGCCTGTGTTGCAGGGTTACAGCTTACATAAACAATTCTTTCAGGTTTTGCTATAAGTATTGCATTTACCACATTTTCATGCATACCTGCACGTGGAGGGTCTGTAATAATTACATCAGGCCTGCCATGTTCGCTTATGAACTCGGTTGTAAGAACATCTTTCATATCACCTGCAAAGAAAAGGGTATTACTAATTCCGTTAATCTCTGAATTTACTTTTGCATCCGCAATTGCCTCTTCAACATACTCAATGCCAATTACCTTTTTGGTATCACGTGCAATAAAGTTGGCAATAGTGCCGGTACCTGTATATAAATCATAAACCAACTCATCACCGCTTAACTGTGCAAATTCACGAGCAATCTCATAAAGATGATATGCCTGTTCGCTATTTGTCTGATAAAATGATTTTGGACCAATTTTGAATTTCAGTCCCTCCATCTCTTCAAAAATATGATCGCGCCCACTCCAGGTAATAACTTCCTGATCGGTAATTGTGTCATTTGCCTTTTGATTGATGACATATAATAATGAAGTTATCTGAGGAAATTCAGTCTGAATGTGACTCATCAGTTTTTCTCTTTTCTCTCGGTCATCTTCATAGAATACAACAATAAGCATCCACTCACCAATAGAAGTGTTTCTTACAACAAGTGTTCGCATCAATCCTTCCTGATTACGAAGATCAAAAAAGGAGTAATCATTATCAAGACAAAACTTACGAAAACTGTTTCTTATATCATTCTGGAGATCATCCATCAGCCAGCACTTATTGATATCAAGCACTTTATCAAACATGCCAGGAATATGAAAGCCCAATGCATTTTTACGAGAGAACTCCTTATCCGACGATATCTCAGCATCCGTAAGCCATCTCTTATCAGAGAAAGTATACTCCAGCTTATTTCTGTAGAAATTTGTTTTAGGTGCACCAAGTATAGGACTAATTTCAGGCAATTCAATCTTTCCAATACGCTCTAGGTTATCTACAACCTGCTTATGTTTGAATTTCAGCTGTTCTTCATAAGGCAGACTCTGCCACTTGCAACCTCCGCATACCCCAAAATGCTCACAGAAAGGCACAGCCCTATTTTCAGAATAGCTCTCGAAACGTACAACCTTACCTTCTGCGAAACTGCTTTTCTTGCGTGTAAGCTGAATATCTACTACATCACCCGGCACTGCATAAGGCACAAATACTGCCATGCCATCCACTTTGGCAATTGCTTTGCCTTCAGCTGCCACATCAGTTATAAGCACATTCTCTATTAGGGGAAGTTGTTTTCTCTTTCTTGCCATTCTTTATATTTTTTGGAGATACAAAGATAGGCATTTTCTATGTTAATACGGTATATTCCTATACACGACAAAATTCAACTTCATTCCTGTGAGAGGAGTTTCAAAAGTGTGAAATATCCACTTCTTGATACTGTCACAATAGTATTTATTGCAGAACCAAATCCACAAGGGCTAATTATCTGGCATGAAACACTATAAGTACCTTCAGCATGAAAGGTAATAGAATTGGAATTATTCCAGGGATTTGTGGAAACAGTAGAAGGCACCACTATCCATTTATATAGAATATCACTACTATTTATATATGGCTCAGCTATAAAATTGCCAGTACCATCAACCGATAAATAGGAAGGGCCTGTAACAGAAGTTGCTACTGGAGTACCAACATAATCTATTACCTTATTCGCAGTTAAAACAATATGGCCAATTAATTTTATTTTAACATTTATATAACCTTTCCCAAATTCAGCTGATGAAGCCTTAGAAGCTATTATAGATGCAGTTCCTTGTCCGGAAACAATTACAATATTTGGACTTGTTGTCCATTCAATTATGGAACCATTAGGTGAATAAGTTATATCGTAATTCTCTATATCGCATATAGTTGAAGATCCAGTTATAGCAAATTTTGGTACGCTCCTTCTATAATATTTTATTGAAGTACTTATATAATGGAGTCGTATATTGAATGCTTCAATAAAGGCCATTGCCCCCATTTGGAAATAACTATTCCGTTTTCAGATGTAGTTACTGCAGAATGATTATCATTAACATATACTACTTTGTCTCCCTTAATTGGGTTAGTAACTTCAATATAACTACCATCCTGCCAATAAATATCTTCCGCAGTAGCAGTATAATAACCAATCCAAACTCTATTTCCTCCTTCAGAAATATGCCATGCGTAAGCATGACAATTATAAGTACTAGTTGCTTCTTCTAATTTTTGAGCATTTGGATATTGGATAGTTAATTTACTGTTCATGTAAACAATATCTGCAGGTGTTAATGATTCCTCGACAATATATGTGTCTGAAACGAGACTACCCATGGAAGTATATTTACGCTTTGTGGCAACAAAATTAAGGATGACAATATAAATAAGATACAACAAATGAAATCTTTCATTTTCTTAAAATTTTAATTAGACCATAATAATGTAAATTTATTGTCTTTCAACAATTTTAAATATTGATTGTGTTTTTCTGAATTAAATTCTATTCTTTCACCGTTGCAATAAAAAAACATCAACCCCTCAGAGAAATTTGAATTTACCGGATCCTCTATTGATACAATTTCTGTATCACCATCAATATAAAACGATACTTTGACAGGTCTATGAGATCTTAATTCTGTTATTTTTGATATTTCAGATAATAACCAAGCTGGGTTCTCAGTACCGCAAACACTTATTTCTATCTCTTCCATTGCCTCACTTCGGTTTTCACAATTAGAAAAAGATAAGATAATAGGCAAAATCAAAATGAATAAATATTTTTTCATAGTAATAATTATTAGAGATGACTTAATAATTCTGTATAAACATCGTAATTGTTCAGTATACCAGTATTTATAAAAACTTCCGTTTCTTCAGAGAATTTAATTCTGGTGTAATTTTCTTTAATGAGTTAGCAATTAAAAGTAAAGAGGCCCCCTTTGAGTATACACTAAATAATTCGGGATTAGAAATTTTGTAATTTAAAATTTTAGCCATTTCTTCCTTCAACAATAATAATTCCTCTTTTGTAGAATTATTAAGACATTCATCGAAACTCAATAAGCATTCAATCAATGAATATTGATATATAACTTCACCTTTTTCTTCAGTATAGATCTTTGAGTTTATGTCGTTCTGGATTAATGCTAAGTTGATATATTTCAATAATACATAAAAATTATCATCCCTATTAAATAGTTCGATCAAACCATTAAATTCTTTTGACACTTTTACAACACCTTCTTTCAATGAGCTATAGGCATAAAAGTCAAAATTGAGTGGATAATTCAAACATAAACTTAATAGTGTTTGTGTTGAACATTTTTTAAGTACACTATCAGGTATTTGACATAATAATACTTTTTTTTGAATGGGTTTTTAGTGATTTCCATTTTTCTGTACCTGGTTTTACAGGATAATCTCATTTAGGGTTTTCCGATAGTCGCGTTGTCATTTGTTCGTTTGAATATACATCTTCTGATAATTCCATTTTCACTTTTTCATCACATCCTAACAATAATATCAAAATTACTGTAGTGAAAAGAGTAATTAATAAAATTGATTTGTTTTTCATAATTGTTTTTTTTGAATAAATAATAAAACGTAAATATTGCTAATATGATTTTATTAGCAAGCGAAACTGTCTGGTGGACTTAGTTCTGGCATAATATTAATTTTTAAGACATTAGACATTCAATGGTTATATATATATGATGTAAAGCCATTGAAACGTTTTGTTAATTTTATGTTATGTAATCACAAACTTAGTTAATGTATTAAAATAAAGAATATAGTTGATATAAATCTAAATAGGCCATATCACATTTTCAGCGATATGGCCCACTTGTAAATTATTTAAACTCTATGCTAATTCGTCTGAATCTTAATACTACCCTTCCTCAATCCTTTTGCATTGGCCTCAAGAGTGATAGTTCCGGGAGTTTCTGAAGATTCTACAATTGCTACCAGTTTACCGTTGAACAAATGCATCTGTGGAAGATGAAACAGATCAAGACTTGAAGGATCGCCATTGGCACCTGCACGATAAGATCCGGCTCCCTTTACGTTGAATTTCACAAGTTCGCTTACATTGGGACAAAGATTGCCGTTTCTGTCAACAACTGAAACTGTTATGAACGAAAGGTCTTTTCCATCAGCAGAGATAACATTCCTGTCGGCTTCAAGAACCAGTCTGTGTGGCTTGCCTGCTGTGCGAATTTCTTTTTCCGCAACTGCATTGCCATCTTCATCATAAGCTACAACTTTAACTGTTCCCGGTTCATACTTGGTATCCATCCACATAAGACGATATCTTTTCTGACGCTCAAAAGATTTTTGTGCCTCAGCTGTATAGCTGCCTTCAATTCCAACAGAAAGATCTTTGGTTCTTACACCCTGACTCTTTCCATTAATGAAAAGTTCAGCTGACGGATAGTTAGTGTAAACAAAAACGGGAGTAACTTCACCTTCACGACCTTCCCAATTCCAGTGAGGCAAGATATGAAGTGTTTCCTCTTCTTTGTTCCAGTGGCTGCGATATAGATAGAATCTGTCTTTTGGAATACCCGCAAGGTCTACTGCACCAAACAGAGAACTGTGACTTGGCCAGTTACTGTAATAAGGAGTTGGCTCACCAAGGTAATCAATACCTGTCCATATAAACTCTCCCATTGTAAATGGCAGGTCATCATGCTGAATAAAATCATCTTCAGGAAGATTAGACCAGCCTGCATGTTCTACATCATAAGAAGATGCCTGGTGATCATCATACATCGCCATCTGTTTGCGCTCTACAGGGAATTTGTATACACCGCGCGAACTGAATGTTGAAGTAGTCTCAGTTCCCAGAATCACCTGCTGAGAGAGTTTATCATAAGCTTCCTGATAACGGAATGACCTATAATTAAATCCCGGCACATCCATTATTGCTGCCATACCATTTGAAAAAACATGGTCCGGTCGATCCATCCCATTAGTGATAGGACGTGTAGGATCTTCTCTTTTAACTATATCCTGAAGGAAACGTGCAACTTTAGCTCCCTGTGGGTGACTCTGCTCTTCAACTTCATTACCAATACACCACATTATAACGCTGGCGCTGTTTCTGAAGTTATGAATCAGGTTTACCAGATCCTTCTCTGCCCATTCATCAAAATATAGATTATAACCGTTTCTAACTTTTGGTATTCTCCAGCTGTCGAATGACTCAGCCATAACCATCATACCCATTTCATCGGCAATTCTCACGAAATCAGGTGATGGCATATTATGAGCAGTGCGAATCGCATTAACACCCATATCCTGCATTATACGTATCTGGCGACGAATAGCAGCATCATTTACAGCTGCCCCAAGAGGTCCGAGATCGTGATGCAGACATACACCCTGGAATTTAACGAGTCGACCGTTCAGATAAAAGCCCTTATCTGCAACTACTTCTATAGTTCTGATACCGAATGTGGTGTTGTACTCGTCAACCAATTGGTCATCTTTATAAAGTTTAGAGACAGCCTTATATAGATTTGGCTGTTTGATATCCCACAGTTTTGGATTCTCTACGATAAGAGTCTGAGAAAACTCATTCTGATCGAAAGTGGTCAATACTGATTCAGTAGATGAAACAAGCTTAGCATCACCATCTAAAATCTCTGTAACCAGTTTATATACACCTTTCCCATTATAGTCTTCTCCTGCAGTTACAACCTTAGTCTTCACGTCAACTTTCGCAAACTCATCGTTAACCTCAGGAGTGGTAATATATGTTCCCCATACAGGTATATGAGAATCATTTGTAGTTATGATATGAACATTGCGATACAGACCTGCACCTGGATACCAGCGTGAACCCTCTTCCAAGTTTTCAAGTCTGACTGCAAGGGTATTATCCCTACCGTTATCATTAAGCAAATCAGTTATATCGAAATAAAAAGTGTTGTAACCATACGGCCAGAAACCTGCTTCTTTACCGTTTACATAAACACGCGCATTACTCATTGCACCGTCAAACTTAACGGTTACCCTTTTACTGTCACTAAATTCAGGTATAGTGAAGTTGATACGATACCAGCCGGCACCAGTGAAAGGCAGTCCTCCAGTCCTTCCGTAATGCTCAATTGCTGAGGTTTGTCCATCCTGAACAATTGCCATATGATGGATATCATTGCTCTTATCAAAAGGACCATAAATTGCCCAGTCGTGTGGTACTCGAACCGATTCCCAGTTACTGTCATCATATACAACCTCCTTTGATTGAGGGTTATCCTCTCTTGTAAACTTCCAACCCTTTTCAAGTGTAACTACAGAGCGTGTTTGCCCTAATGACATGAAAATAGTTGCTAATATTGATATTATAATTAAACTCGTTCTCTTCATAATTTTATTTTTAAACCACCAAATATTGTCAGTTCTGAGTATTAACTAAAACTGCAGTTTGGCTGAGTAACCACCTGGAAGAAGTCGTTACCTTTATCATCAACAAGTATAAAAGCAGGAAAATCCTCTACCTCTATTTTCCAAATCGCTTCCATCCCGAGTTCCGGGTATTCAACACACTCCAGGCTCTTTATGCTCTCTTGAGCAAGAATAGCTGCAGGTCCGCCAATACTACCCAAGTAAAATCCACCATGCTTTTTACAAGCATCTGTTACCTGCTGACTGCGATTACCTTTTGCCAGCATTATCATGCTTCCTCCATGTGACTGGAAAAGATCAACATAAGAGTCCATTCTACCAGCAGTAGTGGGTCCCATAGATCCCGATGCATATCCTGCAGGAGTTTTTGCCGGACCGGCATAATAAATTGGGTGATCTTTCATATACTGAGGCAAACCTTCACCTCTGTCAATACGCTCTTTAAGTTTAGCATGAGCAATGTCGCGACCAACTATAATAGTTCCGTTCAAAGACAGACGTGTAGAAACAGGATACTTTGATAGTTCTGCAAGGATCTTTTCCATAGGCTGATTCAGATCTATCTTAACTCCTCCTGCTTCACCAACCTGGCGATATTCCTCAGGAATTAATCTTGCAGGATTATCCTCCAGTTTCTCAATCCAGATACCATCTTTATTGATTTTTGCTTTTATATTACGGTCGGCTGAGCAAGAAACACCCATACCTACAGGGCATGAAGCACCATGACGAGGTAGACGAATTACACGTATATCATGAGCGAAATACTTTCCTCCAAACTGTGCTCCCAGTCCAAGTTCCTCAGAGGCTTTTTTCAATCTGTTTTCAAGTTCTATATCTCTGAAAGCCTGACCATGTTCATTCCCTTCTGTTGGCAGGTTATCATAATACTTTGCAGATGCCAGTTTTACTGTTTTAAGGTTTGTTTCTGCAGATGTCCCACCAATAACAAAAGCAACATGATAAGGAGGACAAGCTGCTGTACCCAGTGATTTCATCTTCTCAATCAGGAATTTCTCCAATTTTCCGGGAGTAAGCAATGCTTTTGTTTCCTGATACAGATATGTCTTGTTGGCCGAACCTCCACCCTTTGCAATAAAAAGGAATTTATATTCATTTCCCTCAACAGCATACAGGTCTATCTGTGCAGGAAGATTTGTACCTGTATTAACCTCATCATACATGTTAAGTGCTGCATTCTGAGAATAACGAAGATTTTCATTGACAAAAGTATTATATACACCCCTGGAAAGAGCTTCAGCATCATTGGTGTCTGTCCATACATTCTGACCCTTCTTTCCGGTTATAATTGCTGTACCTGTATCCTGACAGAAAGGAAGAACTCCTTTAGCAGAAATCTCCGCATTACGCAGAAATGTTAAAGCCACAAATTTATCATTCTCACTGGATTCCGGATCATTCAGAATCTTTGCCACCTGCTCCTGATGTTCAGGACGCAGTAAAAATTCCACATCACGAAATGCAGTTTGTGCCATAAGCGTTAATCCCTCAGCTGAGACCTTTAGGATCTCTTTCCCTTCAAACTCTGAAACAGAAACATGATCCTTGGTAAGCAGATAATATTCAGTCTTATCTTCCGACATTGGGAATGGTTCCTGATAAACAAATGGTTTCGTAGCCATAAACTTTAAATTAAATTTTATTTTATTGTTAATTATTTGGTCTATCGATAAATAAGTATACAAAAATACAAAGAAAAAACGGCATCTTGAAACGACGCCGTCTATAATAACTGTTAACCTTTAATCAACTAAACGGGGCAATCATATCTTCAGGTCGTACCCATTCATCGAATTCTTCTGCTGTCACATATCCAAGACGTACAGCCTCCTCTTTAAGTGTAGTACCATTCTTATGAGCCTCATTTGCAATCTCTGCAGCTTTGTAGTAACCTATTTTGGTATTTAGGGCTGTCACCAGCATAAGTGAATTTTCTAGCAGTTCCTTTATTCTGGCTCTGTTTGGTGTTATACCCTGTACACAGTGTATATCAAAAGAGCGTGCTGCATCACCCAGTAGTTGTGCACTCTGAAGGAAGTTAGCTGCCATCAAAGGTTTAAACACGTTTAATTCAAAATGCCCTTGCATCCCCCCCACTGTTATAGCAACATCATTCCCTATTACCTGAGCACAAACCATAGTCAGTGCTTCAGCCTGTGTTGGATTAACCTTGCCAGGCATAATTGAAGAACCTGGTTCGTTTGCAGGTATATTGATCTCACCTATTCCACTTCTTGGTCCAGATGCAAGTAAACGTATATCATTTGCAATCTTATTTAGAGATACAGCAATCTGCTTTAATGCACCATGTGTTTCAACAATTGCATCATGAGCTGCAAGTGCTTCAAATTTATTTTTAGCAGAAACAAAAGGTAGTTCGGTAAATTCAGCAATATATTTTGCAACTAAAACATCATATCCCTTTGGTGTATTGAGGCCTGTGCCAACAGCGGTACCACCTAAAGCAAGTTCCGCCAAATGTGGCAATGTGTTTTCAATTGCTTTGATTCCATGTTCGAGCTGAGACGCATAACCACTGCACTCTTGTCCAAGTGTCAGAGGTGTTGCATCCATAAGATGAGTACGTCCTATTTTCACCACATCAGCCATATCTATCGACTTCTTCTCTAATGATTTATGAAGCTGACGCAGACCCGGAAGAGTATTCTCTACCACCTTTTTATAACATGCAATATGCATAGCTGTTGGAAATGTGTCATTAGATGATTGCGATTTGTTCACATCATCATTTTGCTGCAGTACCTTTTCTCCTTCGCCCACTTTTCTACCTGCAAGCTGATGCGCTCGATTAGCAATAACCTCATTCACATTCATATTGCTTTGAGTTCCGGATCCTGTCTGCCATACAACCAAAGGAAAATGATCATCATGTCTTCCCTCTAGAATCTCATCACAGACTCTTGCAATAAGATCACGTTTTTCAACTGACAATACCCCAAGCTCATGATTTGCATAAGCTGCTCCCTTCTTAAGGTAAGCAAACCCATAGATCAATTCAATTGGCATGGATGCAGATTCCCCTATCTTAAAGTTACTCCGGGACCTCTCTGTCTGAGCACCCCATAACTTTTGTGCCGGTACTTTCACCTCTCCCAATGTGTCTTTTTCGATTCTATACTCCATATTTTTTGATTTTTATATTCTCTTGATTTTACAACAAATCCATCTGTTAATAGTTTCTGTAAAAAAACTAAATTACCTTACATTATTTATACTGGTTATAAATAATAGAAGAAATTGATGTATCTTTGCGAGACAAAAATTGAAGGTTTTAGATGCGACTGTCAGAACTACAAACAGGGCAAACAGCATATATCAAAAAAGTAAATGGTAATGGTGCATTCAGGAAGCGGATCCTGGAGATGGGATTCGTACGCGGTGAAGAGGTAAAATCAATTCTCAATGCTCCACTTAAGGATCCAATTAAATATGGGATCATGGAGTATGAAGTCTCTTTACGTCGTAGTGAGGCGGTGATGATTGAAATTACCATTATGAAATCCGAAGTTACCCAAAACGGATATTCCGAAAATGGTTATTCAGACGATGTAAATATCCTCTCGGGCAAATCTTCAGCAACAGATGAGTTGACAAATATTAATACATTCAATGGTATTAAGTATAAAAACCACAAACAAGAGGCAATTAAATTACCAAACAGAGTTATACTGAATGATGAGTCTAATAAAAGGAAATTAAAAGAAAAAAATATTAAAGTAGCCCTTATTGGCAACCCCAACTCCGGCAAGACTTCAATATTTAACCTGGCATCAGGTGCTCACGAACATGTAGGAAATTACAGTGGTGTAACTATAGACGCCAAAGAGGGATACCTGAGACATAATGATTACCATTTTACACTGGTAGATCTTCCGGGAACTTATTCACTTTCTTCTTATTCTCCTGAAGAACTTTATGCACGTAACTACATACTGGAAGAAAAGCCGGATGTCATTGTAAATGTAGTTTCAGCTTCTGCCTTGGAAAGAAACCTATATCTGACAACAGAACTTCTGGATCTTGAAGTGCCAATGGTAATTGCTCTCAATATGTATGATGAACTTGAGAGCAGTGGTAGAAAGTTTGAACATAACACATTTTCAAAACTCATTAACGTTCCAATTGTACCCACAGTTGGCAAGAGGGGCGAAGGTATCCCTCAGTTGCTAGAGGAGGTTATAAGAGTAAAAAATGAAAAAAACCACACTTTTGCTCAACTTCCTTATGGAAGGGTACTGGAAAAATCCATTTCCATAATGGAACGTGAGCTTAATGACAGTTTTAAGTTGAAAAAGGAGCTATCGTTAAGATATATCTGTATAAAACTGCTTGAAGGCGACAAGGATGTAGAAAAACATATAGCAGGACTTCCTAAACATAATCAGATAATTGCACGCAGAGATAAAGAACGCAATTATATTGAAAAGCTACTAAGAGAAGATGCTGAGTCAGCTTTTACAAACGCGAGGTACGGTTTTATTGCGGGAGGGTTAAGAGAGACTCTCGAACAACTGCCGGAGAAAGTTGACAAGGGTAAACTTATCGACTTAATAGTGACAAATAAATACCTGGGCTTCCCAATTTTTTTTCTGTTCCTCTGGATAATGTTTGAAGCAACTTTCCGATTAGGTAATTACCCTATGGAATGGATAGAGAATCTTGTTTCATTTATTGGAAATCTTATCAGGAGCAATATGTCTCCCGGTCCTCTTAAAGATCTTGTTGTTGACGGAATAATTGGTGGAGTAGGCGGGGTGATAGTTTTCTTGCCAAATATTGTAATTTTATACTTTTTTATCGCATTCATGGAAGACTCAGGCTATATGGCCCGGGCAGCTTTTATAATGGATAAACTTATGCATCGGATAGGATTGCACGGGAAATCATTTATCCCATTGATTATGGGGTTCGGTTGCAATGTTCCGGCAATAATGTCAACTCGTACAATTGAGAGCAGAAGCAGCAGAATGATTACCATGCTGATAGTCCCCTTTATGTCATGCAGCGCCAGACTACCTGTTTATATTCTTTTCATTGGCACTTTCTTCCCTAAAAATGCAAGTATTGCATTATTATCGCTTTATATTATCGGAATTATAATAGCAGCTCTCACTGCTTTGCTATTCCGCAAGACGCTTTTCAAAGAGGAAGATACACCATTTGTAATGGAATTACCACCTTTCCGCATGCCTACTCTAAAGTCGATTGTAATACACATGTGGGAAAGAGCCAGTCAATACCTGCGAAAAATGGGAGGACCAATTCTCATAGCTTCAATTATAATCTGGTTTTTGGGATACTTCCCTCAAAACAGCACCCAAAGCAATGAAAATGAACAGCAAATAGCTAATATTGAAACCAGGTTTGAAAATAATCAGATAAGTGCTGATCAGAGAGATCAAATATTAACAGAAATAACACTTATTCAAAACATAGAACATCAGGAAAACTCATATATTGGTAAGATAGGCAAGTTTATTGAACCAATAATGCGTCCTCTTGGATTCGACTGGAAAATGTCAGTAAGCCTCCTTTCAGGGATGGCTGCAAAAGAGATCGTTATTAGCACAATGGGAGTATTATATACAGGCGACAGTGAAAGCCAGGAGTCGCTTCAGTCGCGACTCCTGTCAGAAACCGACACTGATGGCAATCCTGTTTTTAAACCACTTGTTGTAACAGCATTTTTGCTATTTGTACTTATTTATTTCCCATGTATTGCAACTATAGCAGCTATAAAAGAAGAGTCCCATTCTTGGAAATGGGCAATATTCAGCGTCCTCTATTCAACAGGACTGGCCTGGTTAGTTGCACTGCTTGTTTTTCAAATCGGAAGTTTATTTATTTAGGTTTAAAGCAGTTACATTATGGACGTACAACTCTTTATAGTTATAATAATAGGAATAGTGGTAGGATTGATACTACTTCGGAATATCTATAGATTTTTCTTCACTAAAAGAGATTCCTCCTATTGCGCTGGTTGCAAAGGTTGCGAGCCGATTAAAAACCATATCCCTAGCGAAAAATAAAATCCTTTCCTAACAATTGTTAAATCTCCGTTAGTGTATCATTTCATTTTCATAATAAATTCTGAAGTACTTTTAAGTTATATTCTGAATCATATTTTTTCCCTTCGGGAGTATGCAGCATCTCTAACTCCTTTGCATATTTCTCGTAAACCTTATGTTTAACAATCTTCATTGTTGAGTTTACTAAACCATTCTTTTCACTGAAAGGCTCTTCAATAATTGCGAAAGCTGAAGGAATCCAGCGATATGGAAATATACCATCATTCTTGCCCCCTTTAAGATACTCGGCCAGCTCGCCGGCAATGATTGCTGCTGCTTCTTCCGGATTGCTAGTGCGTCGCTTCAAAACCTCTGTATTGAGTGTCAGCAAGGCTGTTGTGTATGGACTTTGATTGTTGTGAAGTACACATTGATTGATATATTCTGATTTAGCCATTATTGACTCTTCAATTCCTTCAGGTGAGAATTTTTCTCCATCGTTGCTTATCAGAAGTGATTTGGTGCGACCTAATACATAAAGGAATCCGTCAGCATCAAGGTAGCCCATATCACCTGTACGAAGCCACCCATCTACAATAGTCTCTGCTGTTGCTTCAGGATTTTTCCAGTATCCCATCATTACGTTACCACCTCTAATAAGAATTTCTCCCTTCTCCCCTATAGGTAATGGATTCATATTATCATCACCTATACGAATTTCCATACGAGGCATTGTCTTGCCTGAAGATCCAAGCTTATGCTCCTTCTTACTATTTGCAGAAATAATTGGTGAAGCCTCAGAAAGTCCGTAGCCCTGATACATTGGTATCCCTATAGCGTAGAAGAACCGCTGTAGCTCAATGTCCAGAAGTGCACCTCCACCAATAAAATATTCCATATTGCTCGAGAAACTCTCCCTAATCTTTGAGAAGAAGAGCCGATCATAAAATTTCACCAATGGTTTTAGTAAAGCACGACTACCTCGCCCCCTGTTATAACCTTCACCATTATATCTATATGCCACTTTGAGTCCCTGCTTGAACATACTATACGCTGTTTTCCCTTTCTTTTCGATACCCGACTCAATATTCTTCCTGAAGTTAGCTGCAAGTGCGGGTACACTCATTAGCAGGTGAGGATTGATAGCCTTAAGGCTCTTAGGTACGTTCCGCAGAATCTCCATTGCACTCTTACCGGCAGCTACCGAAGCAATTGAAGCTCCACATTTCATAAAAGCATAAATACCGGCAGTATGACCAAAAGAGTGATCCCATGGGAGTATCAAGAGTGTTCTGAAATATGAAGGAATGCCATTCAAATGATCTACAGCCTGTTCTGCATTAAATACATAGTTATTATGTGACAACATTATTCCCTTTGGATTGGCAGTTGTACCTGAGGTATATGAAATATTAGCAAGACTCTCAGGTTTGACTGCTGCAATTCGATCATCTACCCGCTTTTTATCGGTAGCAAGTAATGCATCACCCAATTCTTTAACAGCATCGAAAAATATCTCACCATCATCCACACTCTCAATCTTATCCAGCAAGATATATCTTTTCACTGTAGGTAATTTATCTTTCATTGGGCGCAGTTTTGCGATCTGCTGATCAGAAGCAAGCACCATAACTGTATCAGAATGATTTATACGAAAAGTAATATCCTGTTCAGTTTCAAGCTTTACCGAAAGTGGTACACAAACAGCACCTGCATGAAGTATCCCCAATTCTCCTAACACCCAGTTATTTTTCCCTTCAGATATTAATGCAACTCTATCTCCAGCCTCAACGCCAAGAGCAATTAATCCGGCTGCAAAACGAATAGCCTCCCTCTGCACATCAAGGTAAGTAATAGAAGTATAATCTTCTCCATAACGTGCCTCATGAAGAAAAGGCTTATCTCCATATTTAGATACCGACTCTTCTAAAAGCTCAATGATTGTTTTTCCCATCTCTTAACACTAAAATAAGATTAATAATTTCCCGGTCCACTTTTAATAGCTAACGACATTTTAACAGTATATCATTCAAGTATCTGAATTTCAACCTTGCGAAAATCTATAGGGTGCCCTTCACTTTGCAATGAGATAGTACCCTTACTTAACATCTTATCTCCATTATTCAATTCTATCAGTCTTGCATATGTATGATCCCTTTCATCAAGTTGAGGATTTGTATATTGTAAAACTGTATCACCATTTATAATATGATAAATTACATCATTCCCTCTTACTTCTACTTCAGCCGTAACCCACTCATCACCAAAGAACAATTCAGAAGATGAGTTTATACAGTGATCAAGAATCAATTCATTATTCATCACAATATTGGTTCCGGGAGTACAAACATTCATATTTGTTCTCTCTGCAACTGAATCGCTGCCAAGAAGCTGAACTTCTATTGATGTTGGAAAATCCTGATTCAGTTCCATTGACTCCGGTGTTTGTCCGTGCAGCATAAGTCCACTGTTCCTGTAAGCCCATCCAGGGGCTCCCGGAGTCTGCTCCCCAATAAAACGGTATTCTACTCTAAGCCTGTAATGAGAAAACTCATCCTTATAGAAAAGATGTCCAAATCTATCTCTAAGTGAATCGTACTCCTCATACCTCACTTTAATCATCCCATCCTCTACTCTGAATGTATTACCAAAATTATCTCCTGCTTCATAGCCTACAATTTTTGGAGTCCATCCTGTCAGGTCTTCTCCATTAAAAAGTTGTATCCACTCATTTTCAGATGATTTCGGGCTGCAAGACGAAATAAAAGTTGCAATTAATAGTGCAATAAAAATAGATAATTTGTTCTGTTTCATAAACAAATGGTGTATTGAATATTATTTATTATAGCGCAAAGATAATTTAGTTATTAAAGGTGTAAACATGCTTGATGGTAAAGTTAAAAAAAAGTAGCACGGCAGGGAATCGAACCCTGATCTAAAGTTTAGGAAACTTCTATTCTATCCATTGAACTACCGCGCCGTTATGTAGTTAGTGTGCAAAAGTAGCATATTTCCCTTTATCTTCAAAGTATTTACATTTACTATCAGTCAAAAAACATTTTTTTGACTTAACTGTTAGATACTAAAAGTAGACAAGCACAATAATAGAAAACAAACATGAATAAAATTGCTATATTATATGGAACTTCGGGAGGAAGTGTCGAATCTGTTGCAAAACAGGTTCAGGATCTTTTCGAAGGAAATGCGGATATTTATAATGTATTAGATGTTTCTCTTAGTGAAATAGAGGACTATAAATATATAATAGTAGGAACTTCAACAACAGGTATTGGTGATCTACAGGACGATTGGGAAGGTTTTCTACCTTCATTTGCAAAAATTGATTTTACAGGTAAAAAGGTGGCTATTTTTGCGTTGGGCGACAGTGCCTCTTACTCAACAAGTTTTGCGGAATCAATGAAAGTTGTTTATGACGAGATCCACGATAAGGTTGAAGTGGTTGGCAAAGTACCCGATGTAGGTTATACTTATGATGATTCAACCGCCGTAGAAGATGGTGTATGGGTTGGGTTACCTCTTGATGAGGATAACGAGTATGATTTGACGGAGGAGCGACTGATTAAATGGGTTGAACAATTAAAAAAAGAATTCGTTTAATTATATTATAAAATATAAGTTGAACAATTCGTTTAGGTTATCAATATGCAGGGGGGAGATATCATCATGATATTCTCCCTTTTTTTTCCCTATATCTACCCGGAGGTATTCCATTTTTCTTCACAAAGGATCTGTAGAAAGAGCTTGTGCTCGAAAATCCTGATTCTAAAGCTATTTCTTCAAGGGAATGAGAGAAATAGTCAGATGATGTCAATATCTTTTCTGAATATCTTACTCTGTACTCATTGACAAAATCATTAAAACTAACATTTCTTCTGGTATTAATCAGTTTAGAAACATAAGTCCGGTTGGTTCCTAATAAACGAGCCACCTCATTTAACCTTAGATCAGGATCTTTAAATATCTCTTTATCGTCAAATAACGATTCGAGCCTTAAATAGAGTCTGTCAAGCTGATTAGTTGTAAATATTTCTTCACTCCTCTCTGGCTCATCTGAGTCTTCTGAAGTATAATTCTGTTTTTCTATTTTAAGATCATGAATAGTAAAGTTCTGTTTGTAACCAACATAACTCATTCCAAAAAGAGCAACGGAGTGTGCAATTGAAGGTATAACCAGAAGATAAGAGTGATCTGTGAAATAGTTTTTTCCAATAAAGTTGGATAAAATTGATATTATAGATGCAATAACCAAGAAATAGAGAATATACCTGATTTTAGACAACTCCTTATTTTCAATATTAGAGTAGAAAGATCTAACCTTCTCGTTGAAACTGCTAATTAAATTAAGTCCGAAATATAGTACTAAAACAACCTCTGATGCAAATACTATTCGTACCAGATTTCTTCTTAAAGTTTGCAGATTAATCAGAGTCGAGTATTCTGACTCGTTGCTTTGTGTATGATAGAGAATTTCCTTTGTGAAGAGTGTGATTTCTTCTGGACTCATCAACAGATACAGGATAGCAGAAAAAAGGGAAAGCAGAATCGCCGGAAAGAAAATCCAAATCCATTTTAAGTTTATCTTAGTATCTATAGTAAGTAAACGTATATAGTAGTAGTATATCGGATAAGCTGCAAGAGAGGTAAATACCCAGACACTATCGAGAATATTGTAAGCAGTGTAGTTATGATTAAAATAAAACCAATGAGCCAGATAATTTAACGAGGCAACTGCTAAGAAAACAGCCAAGAAGCGCTTTGCTAAATCACTATTCTTGTATTCCAAAATAAAAAGTAACAGCCAAAAAAGAACCACAAATAGCGGCAACCCAGTAAAAAATTGTTGAGCCATATGCATAATGCAGTTTATTTTTCACAAAAATAGGGCTTTTTATAATCTTCTAATAATTTAAGCTGCAATATTTTTATTTTTTCACAATTTAAATAGTAGTTTTTAAGGAACTAAATGCTGCACACAATCGTGTGAACAGCATCCTTTAAACTCTTCAGCACATCTTTCGCATTGAATAATGAGGTCATGACACTTCTGATTGGCACAATTTGTATGCCTGTCACTTGGTGCTCCACATTGATGACACTTAGAAATTACATCATCAGTAACCCTTTCTCCCAAACGTTCATCAAAGACGAAGTTTTTGCCTATAAATTTAAGGGGAAGATTCTCCTCACGAGCCTTCTTTACATACTCAATTATTCCGCCTTCTACATGATATACGTTTTTAAATCCGTTATGCAGCATGTATGCACTGGCTTTTTCGCACCTTATACCTCCTGTGCAATACATTATGATGTTTTTATCTTTGTGATTTTGCAACAACTCAACTGCCTTAGGCAATTGTTCACGGAATGTTCTTGAAGGTATCTCCACAGCATTGCTAAAGTGTCCAACCTCATATTCATAGCTGTTACGCATATCAACTACTATGGTATCATCCTGTTCACTTAATTTATTGAATTCCTTTGCTGTTAAATACTTTCCTGTTTTGGATGAATCAAAAGTCTGGTCCTCAATTCCATCTGCAACAATCTTATTACGCACTTTCATACGTAAAACCCAAAACGATTTCCCTTCATTATCAAGGGCTTCATTAAGTCTTATCCCATTTAGCTCAGGATGACAATTATAAAGAATTTCTTTAAACCTGTCTTTTTTATTTTCAGGTACAGAAATCTGTCCGTTTATTCCTTCTGTTGCGATGTAAACGCGTCCAAAAACATCAATTTCGTAAAATTTAATGTAAAGTTCATCCCTGAATTGCTGAGGATCATCGAGATGAAAATATTTATAAAAAGAGATAGTTACTCTTGGCTCTTTCTCTTCCAACATACGTCTTTTTAGTTCTTTATTAGAGAACCGGTTATGTAGAACTTGCATAACTTATAGCTGTGATAATTAACTTATAGTACAAAAATAGACAGATATTATTATTTAATGCTTATTTTATTCTGTTTTATAAGTTGTAAGAGATTTATTTTATGATAGATAAGGAATATCGATATCTTTTCTGACGACTAAAAAAACAGGGAGATAATTAAATATCCCCCTGTCGATCTGCTATATTACTCAAGTACTTTAATCTTTATATTTTGAAACCATACCTCATCTCCATGATCCTGAAGAAGCAACAAACCTTCTTCAGCGTTGCCAAAATTAGGCCAATCCTTATATTTGCTTGTTTGTACGAGTGCATTCCACTCTTCAGTATTCCTCTCATACTCAACTATCTTTACACCATTTAGCCAGTGTTCAACATGGTTTCCCTGCACAACCACCATAGCTGTATTAAAAAATCCACTTCTAAACGGTTTATCTTCGGGAGCAGCAATAAGATCATAAAGTGAACCTAAAGTTCTGTTACCATTTATCCCTAATTTTGCATCTGGATGATTCCTGTCATCAAGTATTTGAAACTCACATCCAATAGCTGAACCTTCTCCCTTATTTAAATTTGTATCAACAAAATATTTTATTCCACTATTAGCACCTTCAGTGATTCTGAAATCAACTTTCAACATAAAGTTTTTATAAGGCTTTGTTGTTACTATATCACCCCCATTTGTTGACTCACCACCGTCTCCTTTAAGAACCTTAAGGATTCCATCTTCTATTACCCAGCCTTTCTCTGGGAACTCATCAAGTTTAGCTCCACGCCATCCGTTGGTTGTTTTACCATCCCAAAGCAGCTCCCAACCTTCTGATGCTTCAAGCTCAGAAATTGTATTGGCAATCTGATTAAGTTGCTTCACATTACTATTCACAGGCGTTTTATATTGCTCCAGATTGTCAGTGAGAATTCTAATATTTCTCCAGGATACAGTTTTGCCGGCCAACTCTTCATTATTGATAGAGTGCACCTGCAATGCAATAAACCCTTCTGTAGTTGTATTATCAAGCAAATTAGCGCATTCAACACCATTAACCCATGTACGTATTGAATTACCAATAGCTTCAATGCGGGCACTGTTCCACTCTCCTTTTTTAAATGCATTCTCACCTTCAGGATTGTAGTTCATAGGATAAATCCAACCACGCCGTGCCTCATCATAAACTCCACCTGTCCAGGAGCGATCTGATGGATCTATCTCAAACTGATATCCATGCACACGTCCATTATTGTATTCAGGTAAACTTAAGCTTCTGAACTGTACACCTGAATTTAAACCATCATCAACCTTGAAATCAAACTCAAGAATAAAATCACCGTAGGTCTCAGTTGTAGCTAAAAATGTGTTAGGTGTATTCATCTCGGAAACACCTACAATCATATCATCCTCAACCCTATATTCTGCGGTACCATTCAATTTCACCCATCCATCAAGATTCTTACCATTAAAAAGATCTTTCCATTCCGGGCCTTGCTGCTTGCATGAAGCTAATATCATAAATACAGCAATTAACATTAAAATGTTTTTCTTCATTGTTTTATGTTTTTATTTATTTATCAGTTATTCATCATCATTATATTTTGTAGAAATCTTCCCAGCCTTTTCTGGGAGGCTCTCCTATAAGGAAAGCATCGGCAAAAGCATCATTTGTTACTCGCTTTGTATCCCTGTCGAAAACTATTTTTCTATTTAACCTCTGTGCTGCTACTCCAAGACAGAATACTTGACTTAGAGGGCCTGAGATCTCAAAAGGTGACCTGGTCTGTTCTTTTCCCTGACAGGCAAGAAGGAAGTTCGCAAAGTGATTAGAGGTGCTTTCCGGAACTTCTGGAAGACTCTTTTCCAACTCTTTAGCCTTTTCATCTGGTATAATAGTTAAGATGCTTCCATGTGATCCACCTTTGAATGTTAACTCTTTACTATATATCTCCTTTCCCGGATTTAATCTGGCAGGCTGTATCTTCCCTCCTGCTACTGCTGGAATATTTGGATCAAGTTCCATCTTTCCATAACCTTCAGGAACAGGAGGAATATTATCAACTCCGTCATACCATGTAATTACTACAGGAGGCATATCACCACGCTTAGGAAACTTAAACTCAATTGTACTTGACATCGGAAAAAAGAAATCATTATGTCCTGTAAGCTTCAAAGGAGTAATCTCTTCAGGCAAACCAAGATCAAGAAATCTGTGTGCAGTATCAATAATATGCGCACCCCAGTCGCCCAAAGCACCCATTCCAAAGTCATACCAGCAACGCCACTGACCATTATGAAAATCTTTATTGTAAGCATGATAGTCACGTGACATCAGCCATGTATCCCAGTCGAGAGTTTCAGGTATAGGCTCAGCTGCTGGGAAATGCTTTATATTTGTATCCCATCCATGCCAGCGTCTGGCATTATTCATATGAGCAGTAATTGCAGTAACATCCTTAATTATTCCAGCTTCAGTCCATGCTTTAAACTGGAAATAGTTGGCTTCAGAATGACCTTGGTTTCCCATTTGTGTGACAACTTTCGGATACTTCTTAGCAGCTTTAATTAATAATTCTGATTCATAAAAGGTTCTGCTTAGTGGTTTCTCAACATAAACATGCTTTCCATAGGTCATTGACATCATAACTGCGGGGAAATGAGCAAAATCAGGGGTTGCAATAGCTACTGCTTCAATCTCATTGCCCATTTTATCGAACATCTCCCTAAAATCCTTGAATCGTCTGGCGTGAGGAAACTTTGCAAGTGCTTTTTTTGTCTGTTCAGCACCCAAATCAACATCACACAGAGCCACCACATTTGCAAGACCTGTATTATCAAACTGTTCTATAATCTCCCAGCCTCTGTTTCCTATTCCTATATGTGCCAGATTAATCTTCTTATTGGCTCCCACTATTCTACTGTAGCTTGCTGCATTCATTTTGTTACTAACGGAACCAATTGCCAGTCCGGCTGAAGCCAGAGCAGCACTTTTTATGAAATCTCTTCTTGTTGTCATAATATTTTTAAATTATTGTCTTTCGATTCTCTGGTATTTATATCCTACTCAATAGATTGGTAATCCCAATTTGTGTAAAATGCTTCTTGTTATTTAAACCGATCTTTATAGGCCCATAGACCTAAAGCCGGACTAGAAATATAATATATCTCTTCTCCTCCGGGAATTATATTAAATCCCTCTTTCAGAGATGGAAGATTATATTTTTTAATTGCTTCATCAATATCACCATATTCAAATCCCACACTTTCGATCTCCTCTTTTGTAAGATTCCATGACTCTTTACCCGGACAATATTTAATAGAGAATCTTCCTTCTGAAGATCCATGAATAAGATGCGCTGCAGCACTCAGATTCTCTCTTAATTCACTATTTTCTGATACTGCCTTTAGTGTGAATGGTGTCCCATGATAACCATATTTACGTATCAACCTGTCAATCTCCCTGTCTTCTCCAAACTCTTTCAATCCTGGTGCAATCACAATTAGTTCACCCCCATCAGCAATTGCCATTCTGGTACGATAAATTGATTTATTTCCAAGCCATGTACTCTTGAACTCTTCCGGGTCGAGCCAGACAACCACCTTATTCAGAGGCTTATCCACCATCACAAAATTGACTTCAAGTGACAGTTTGGCTGCTCTGTCAAACACTTCCGTATCATCACCTATAAAAAGACCAAAAGTTTGCTCAACACCTTTACTGTTTACTCCTACAACGGTAAGAACATATACTATTGGCAATTCAGCCAGATATTTCTCTGTAGCATAATTGAATACACGGCGAACAGGAGTATCTGAGCGCCCCATCATTCGCTCCATACCATAAACTGCACCTAAATAGTGACTTTTATTAATACCTTCACTTCCACCTGTTCCTACAAGAATATTCTTATTGTAATTAGCCATTCCCACAACTTCATGAGGTACAACCTGACCAATAGAAAGTATCAGGTCAAACCCTCCTTCTATAATAAGTTTGTTAACCTGAGCAGGCCATGAGAAGTCAGCCCTGCCTTCGGAAATCCATTTCACATACTCCGATGGCACCTCTCCAAGAGTCATAACATCATTTCGCCAGTCGTGATCTCTAAACAGGCTCCTTGGTATATCACCAAACATATGGGTTATCTGTCTGTCAGTCATTGGAGTGTGTGTCCCAAGTGCAGGAAGAATATCTGTCAGCCTCTCACCATAATACTCCCATGAAAATCTGGTCAGTTCTCCCGCTTTACTTGGCAGGCGAGTATAATCGGGCGGAACGGCAAGCACCTTATGCCGTTCACCCAATCTATCCAATGCCTTAGTCAGTCCTCTTCTAAGATCATCATTCGATAAACTTGTCTGAGTGGAGCCATATTCGAAATAAATCATCTTTTTTGATATATTTATACATCATAAGTAGTGGAAGCAGTGCTGCCACCCCTGCCAGTCCAGTCGGTATGAAAGAATTTTCCACGCGGACTATCAAGTCTCTCATACTGATGAGCTCCGAAATAATCTCTTTGAGCCTGCAATAGGTTTGCAGGAAGGCGCTCACTTCTGAAACCATCATAATACCCTAAAGCGGAAGATAATGCAGGCACAGGAATTCCATTCAAGAGCGCTGTTGCACATACCCTGCGCCAGCTCTCTTCAGCTACCTGAACTGCATCCTTAAAGAATGGGTCGAGCAACAGATTCTCCAGCTTAGGATTATTGTCAAATGCATTTTTAATATCTCCAAGGAATCGGGAACGTATAATACATCCTCCTCGCCACATAAGTGCAATACCTCCATAATTGAGATTCCACTTATACTCTTTTGCAGCCTCCATCATCAAATCATAACCCTGTGCATATGAGATAATCTTAGATGCATAAATTGCTTGTTCAAGATCATTAATAAACTGCTCCTTATCCCCCTTGAAATCAGGACTTTTACCGGTTAATAGCTTAGATGCTTTTACCCTGAGATCTTTCTGTGCAGAAAGACATCTTGAAAAAACAGACTCTCCAATAAGAGTGAGAGGAATACCTAGTTCCAATGCAGTTACGGCAGTCCATTTTCCTGTACCTTTCTGACCGGCAGTATCAAGTATTTTCTCTACTAATGGAGAGCCATCTTCATCTTTATATGCCAATATATCAGTTGTTATCTCTATCAGATAAGAGTCCAGTACTCCCTGGTTCCATTTTTTGAAAACTTCGTGCTGCTCAAAAGCATCCATACCCAGCAGATCTTTCATAAGGTGATAAGCTTCATTGATAATCTGCATATCTCCATATTCGATTCCGTTATGCACCATCTTCACAAAATGCCCAGCTCCATTCTCTCCTACCCAGTCACAGCAAGGTACTCCATTATCAACCTTTGCGGCTACGGCCTGAAATATCTCTTTCACATGAGGCCATGCTTCAGGTGAGCCTCCAGGCATAAGAGAGGGTCCTTTTAATGCACCCTCTTCGCCTCCGGATACACCAGAACCTATATATAAAAGACCTTTACTTTCAACATACTCTGTTCTACGCATAGTGTCCGGAAAATGACTGTTTCCTCCATCTATTATAATATCACCCGGCTCCAACAAAGGAATAAGTTTTTCTATGAAATCGTCAACAGGTTTACCTGCTTTCACTAACAACATCACTTTTCTTGGTCTCTCTATTGAATCAACAAACTCTTCAAGTGTAGAGGCCCCAATAAATTTTTTACCTTTACCACGACCCTTAACGAATGCATCTACTTTATCTACAGTGCGGTTAAAAACAGAAACTGTATAACCTTTATCCTCCATATTAAGGACTAGATTTTCACCCATTACTGCTAAACCTATCAGTCCTATATCTGCTTTTTCTTTCATATTATTTTTTTTTATTTATCTCTTAACCCTTGCATTACCCTCCCAGATACTCCAAATTACATTTTCATCAGCCGGTTGAGCATAATCAGTCAGAAAAGTTGTAGCTAAGGCACCACTTGCCCAGGCAAATTGAATCCACTTTTCCGGATCCATACCTTTTAGTATACTATATAGTAACCCGCCTACAAATCCGTCACCTCCTCCAATTCTGTCAATCACATTAATTGTCCTTAGCGGAGCCTCGTGCCATCTTTCATTTTCATAAACAATTGCTCCCCACAGATGTTCATTGGCGCTAATCACTTCCCTTAGTGTATTAGCAAAGACCTTTACATTAGGAAAAGCTCTGTTTGCATTAAGAATCATACCTTTAAATGCACCAATTGCATCTTCAATATTTTCGCCACCCGCTGCCGGTCCCTGAACACCTAAACAGAGTTGATAATCCTCCTCATTTCCTATCAGGATATCAGAAAGAGAAGCAATCTCTGTGAAAGCTTTCCTGAGTTCATCCTCTCTACCTTCCCAAAAAGAGGCCCTGTAATTAAGATCAAATGATATAACTGTTCCATGTTTTTTCGCGAAACGAGCTATTTCAAGACAAAACTCACTTGTCTCGTGCGATAATGCAGCAATTAATCCGGAAAGATGCACAATCTGAACACCATCCTTCATAAATAACCGCTCAAGATCGAAATCCTTAACATTCAACACTCTTCCCACCTCACCTGCACGGTCGTTATGAACACGAGGACCTCTTAATCCAAATCCACTGTCTGCAATATTGAACTGATGACGATAACCCCATGGCCCACCCTGTGGAACTTCGGGACCTTCATACTCCATATTTCTTGCCCTCAGGTTAGCTTTAATAAATGAGGCTATCGGACTTCCCTTTACAAAGTTAGTCAACACCTTAACCGGCAATCCCAGATATGAGGAAATACTTGCAACATTTGTTTCAGCACTTGTTGCCTGCATCTGAAACATATTGGTGCTTTGTACAGGCTGACTGTTCACAGGTGTTATTCTCACCCCCATACTTGTGGGTACAACCAGTGAATATTTGAATTCTTTTCTTAATTTAAGAGACATAACAGTGATAATTTATTCAGATACTAAAAGAATCAAATCCTCCATCTACTATTGCTACCGTTCCTGTCACAAATCTGGAAGCATCACTTACAAGATAGTGAAGTGTTCCAAGGAGATCTTCGGGCAGACCAAATCTGCGGAATGGTGTATGAGCAATAATGGTATTTCCTCTATCGGAGTAAGATCCATCAGAATTGGTCAGAAGCGCTCTGTTTTGTTCTGTAATAAAGAATCCGGGACACAAGGCATTTACCCTAAAATCTTCACCAAATTTTATTGCAAGCTCTCCTGCTAAATATTTTGTAAAATTAGTAACAGCTGCTTTAGCAGCACCATAACCAGCTACACGAGTAAGAGGCCGCAATGCAGAAGCTGACGAGATATTTACTATATTTCCCTTTTTCTCCTTTACCATATGTTTTGCAAATACAAGAGTAGGGATTACAGTACCCATAAGGTTAAGATCCACAACCTTCCTGAAATCATCACTTTTCAGGTCAAATATTGTACTTCCCGGTCCAATTGTAGCTCCCGGCATATTACCTCCGGCACCATTAATCAATACATCAACCTTTCCATATCTGTTTACAATATCCTGTGCATTATGTTCAAGGATTTTCTCTTCCGTCACATCAGTCTGAAGAAAAACAGCATCTCCTCCATCTGCTATAACTCTATGTATCAGCTTATCTCCTTTCTCTTTGTTTCTTGCCAAAACAGCTACTTTAGCACCGTGAGCCGCGAGATACTCAACCATTGAAGCACCTAATACACCGGTACCTCCGGTAATAGCAATTATTCTATTTTTTATATTAAACAATTCGTACATAGATATATGTTTAAAAGTTTTTACTGCAAATTTATAGGATACTGTTTTGCTCAGATTCCACTATTTCGCAAAACAGTCCTCCAAAAGCGATAGATCAGAAATTGAAATATCTTTTAGCATTGTAATAACAGATCCCCTCAACCATCTTTCCAAGAAAATCCATCTCGAAAGAAGGCAGCAGTCCATTCTCCACATCTTTTCCTATAAGATTACATAAAATCCTGCGGAAATACTCATGACGTGGATAAGAAACAAAGCTTCGTGAATCTGTCAACATCCCTACAAAGCGACTTAACAGTCCTTGCGTAGAAAGAATATTCATCTGATCTTCCATTCCATCCTTTTGGTCAAGAAACCACCAGCCTGAGCCAAATTGAATTTTTCCGGGAACTGAGCCATCTTGAAAGTTTGCTATCATTGATGCAATCAGGTAGTTGTCTCTTGGGTTCAGATTATATATGATTGATTTGGCAAGACTGTTGACCCTCTCCAAAGAATTAAAAAAACGCGATAATGAAAGGGCTACATCACTAACATCATTTATTGAGTCGTAGCCGGAATCAGGCCCTAAAAGCTTAAACATCTTACTGTTGTTATTCCTGATAGCTCCATAATGAAACTGCTGCACCCACCCTTTAGAATTGTTCAGAAGTGCATTTTCATATAACATCTTTGATTTAAACTTCAGAACCTCCTCACCTGTAAGAATCTCTTTTGCACTGTAAATCTTATCAAATATCCTGTTTACTTCCTCTTCTGTGCATGGCTCAGAATAAAAATTATCAATACCATGGTCAGCTAACTTGCAACCGTTTAACTCAAAATAATCATGGCGATTTTTTAGTGCTGAGAGATAATCATTAAAACAATTTATTGTTATACCGGATACCTCACTTAATACTTCTATATATTTTCTAAAGACCTCACCATTTTCAACAGCCATGGATTTATCCGGACGCCAGGTAGGTAAAACCTTAATTTCAAAACCACTTTCCTTTATCTGCTTGTGATATTCAAGTGAATCCAGCGGGTCGTCAGTTGTACAAACTACCTCAACGGCAAACCTCTTCATAAGTCCACGTGCATAAAATTCGGGCCTCTTCAGCATCTCATTTGCTTTATCAAAAATTTCACGAGCCGATTCAGTGTTTAATAGTTTATCAATATTAAAAACACGTTTAAGTTCCAGGTGAGTCCAGTGATACATAGGATTCCTCATAGTATAAGGAATAGTCTCTGCCCATTTTTCAAATTTCTCCCAATCAGTTGCATCACCGGTAATATATTTTTCATCAACACCATTTGCCCTGAGCAATCTCCATTTATAATGATCACCCCCCAACCAAAGCTCTGTAATACTATTGAATTGATGATTCTCTGCAATCTCTTTAGGATTAAGATGACAGTGATAGTCGATTATACCCAGATTCTCAGCATGTTCATGATATAAATACTTGGCAGTATCTGTTTGGAGTAGAAAGTCTTCATGTATAAAATTTTTCATATGGTAAAAATTAAAATGGATACTGTGCTGATTATGTAACGAAAATCAATTAATGAGTAATAAACATAAACTTGAAAAGTAGTATGAAAAATATTTCAATATTTGTTTTATAAATGAAATATTAAAACTATTTTTGTGTACGTACACAAATGTACAAATAATTTGAATATTACAAAATCAAAAACTTAATTTTATACCCTTAATGTTCATTTTTATCAATTTTAAGTTAAACAGGTTATAATTTATTATATATCAGCAACTATTAATGGAAAAGAAAATCCGTATAAAAGATATTGCAAAGATGGCAGGTGTCTCAGCCGGAACGGTTGACAGGGTACTACATAATAGGGGGAACGTCTCGGACGATGCCCGCAAGGCAGTTGAAAAAGTTCTTGAGCAGGTTGACTATAAACCCAACATGCATGTATCTTCACTATCTCTTAAAAGAAAATACAGAATAGTTGTTACAACCCCCCAGTTCTCTGAAGGTGCATACTGGGAAAGTATACACAATGGCATACGTAACGCTCTTGAAGAGTATGAGAATATCAAGGTAGATCTCCATGTTTATACATACAATCAGTATGACATTTATTCTTGCAGGAATGTCTTCGAAAAGATTTCCAGTTTTGATATGGATGCATTAATAATTGGACCTACTTTTAAAGAAGAGACCATAGAGTTGTGTAATGAATTAGATGAGAGGAGCATACCTTATATTTTCGTTGACTCAACAATAGAAGAGACTTCACCACTGGCATTCTTTTCTGCAGATCATTATAAGGTGGGAAGACTCATAGCTCATCTTATTACATCAATTATACCAGAAGAGGCAAATATTGGACTTTTACAGGCTGTAAGAACCGGTGACTGCAGTGCTAATACCACCATCCTAAGAAAAAAAGGTTTTACTGATTATCTCTATGAAGGTAAAAAGAATAATCAGGTTATAACAATACCTTTTTCGGTTGCACAACCGGAAGAAAATGAAAAACATCTGTCAAGCTTCTTTAAAAATCATGAAAATGTAGGTGGTATCGTAGTTATGAACTCAAAAGGCAGCATTGTTTCTGAATATCTGGCAAATAATGGTATAGAGAATGTAAAGGTAATTTGCATGGATGTGACTATCCCAAATAGTGCTGCCCTTAAAAATGGAAAAATCGATTTCCTTATCGGTCAAGGCCCGGAATATCAGGGATTTTATGCAATGAAAACATTGCTTGAATATCTGATTTTCAGGAAAAGTGTTACTTTAGAAAATTATATGCAGCTTGATATCATTACTAAGGAAACCATAGAATATTATAAAAGATTCAACAATTTACTTCGCTGATTATTACTAACTAATATCTATCAGATTATACCCTAACCCCTGAATTGGTCTTTCCAGCTCCTTATTCATATAAGGAATCAAAGGAGCAGGTAAGGCTCATATAAGAGCAAAGTAAGAGGTAGGTACACTTATAATTGCAAATCTTCACTGTTTTTTAAAATTTTTCCTATTTAACTTGTCCGATTAAGAATAATTTGTATTTTTGTGTACGTACACATTTCTTGCTAAACTTTAGCATACAGTTACCGCATTTTAAGCTAATATTGAATCGATAACTTTTATCATATGAAAACAAATTATCAACTACGGTATGCAGCACATCCTTCAGATGCAAAATCTTATGATACTGAAAGATTAAGAAAAGAGTTTTTAATCGAAAACCTATTTAAAGCTGACGAAGTAAATATGGTATATTCAATGCATGACCGTCTTGTAGTAGGAGGAGCAATGCCAGTGAAAGAAAATCTGCAACTTGAATCGATAGATCCACTCAAGCAACCAATATTCCTGCGTAATCGTGAAATAGGCATCTTTAATGTTGGAGGAAAAGGAAAAATTAAAGTCGGTGACACATCTTATGAACTGGATTATAAAGAAGCACTTTATCTAGGAGCTGGTGACAGAGAAGTATATTTTGAGAGCATCGATCCTTCCACTCCTGCTAAGTACTACTTCAACTCAGCCACAGCTCATCGTAATTGGCCTGACAAAAAAGTCACCAGGGCAGATGCTGAAGTTGCAGAATTGGGGTCGCTTGAGACCGCTAATCATAGAATTATAAATAAGATGATAGTTAATCAGGTATTGCCAACATGCCAGCTTCAGATGGGGATGACTGAACTTGCACCCGGAAGTGTTTGGAATACTATGCCTGCTCATACACATTCGCGCAGAATGGAAGCCTACTTCTATTTTGAGGTACCTGAAGGTCAGGCTGTATGTCATTTCATGGGCGAGCCGCAGGAAACCAGGCATATCTGGATGAAAGGTGATCAGGCTGTTATTTCTCCTGAATGGTCTATTCACTCAGGGGCAGCAACATCTAACTATACATTTATCTGGGGTATGGCGGGAGAAAATCTGGACTATGGAGATCAGGATTTCTCAAAAATCACAGATCTTAAATAATCAATACTCATGAAGAGTATAACACAAACCAAGGAATAATATATTTATGGATATTTTTTCTTTAAAGAATAAAGTTGCCCTTGTCACTGGTGCTGCCCATGGGATTGGTTTTCAAATGGCGGTTGCACTTGCCAATGCAGGAGCAAAGATTGCATTCAACAGCTCAAATGAATCTTCTATGAAAAAGGGAATTGAGGAATATCACAAACTTGGAATAGATGCATTTGGATTTGTTTGTGATGTTAGAGATGAGTTTGCTGTTAATAATATGATTGATGTCATAATCAGAGAAATTGGCGAGATAGACATTTTAGTGAATAATGCCGGAATAATTAAACGCATACCTGCTGTAGATATGAAAGTGGAGGAGTTCAAAGAGGTAATTGATGTTGATCTTGTTGCCCCCTTTATCTTATCAAAAGCAGTTGCTCCTGCAATGATAAAACGTGGGGGAGGTAAAATAATTAATATTTGCTCATTAATGAGTGAACTGGGCAGAGAAACTGTATCAGCGTATGCAGCTGCAAAAGGAGGCTTGAAAATGCTCACAAGAACACTTGCAGCTGAATGGGGAAAATATAATATACAGGTAAATGGAATTGGTCCAGGCTACATTGCTACATCACAAACAGCACCACTTAGAGAAAAACAGGCAGATGGTAGTCCCCACCCTTTCGACTCATTTATAATCTCAAAAACACCTGCAGAGAGATGGGGTATACCTGAAGATCTTTCAGGTCCGGCAATTTTTCTGGCTTCCAGGGCATCTGACTTTGTTAATGGCCACATATTATATGTCGATGGCGGTATTCTAGCTTATATAGGAAGACAACCTTAATGTTCCATAAACTTATAAAATATGAGAACAGTATTACTTATAATCTTAATAGCAATTATCTCAGGTTGCACAACGGGACATAATAAGATTGATGTTGTAATTAAAAATCCGAGTCCATTTGACAGAGATAATGAGATTACAGAGATCGAATGGAATAGGGTTCAGGAAATACTATCCATAAAAGAGGGAGAGAGAGTAATTGTTACAGACATAAACAAAAAACAGGTAATATATCAGCTGATTATAAATGGCAGAAGTAATATTGAGTCGATTATTTTTCCTGTATCCGTAAAAGCAGAAGGGGAATCGGTTTATACTATTTCCAAGGGTCAGCCGGAACAGTTTGAGCCACTTGTGTATGGCAGATTAGCACCGGAGAGAAAAGATGATTTTGCATGGGAGAATAACCGTACTGCATTCAGGATATACGGTCCGGCACTCAAGTCTACAGGCGAAATTAGCAATGGAATGGATTTCTGGGCAAAAAAGACTGAAGAACTGATAATTGATAAGTGGTATAAGAATGATTTGTCAAATATAGCTTCATATCATACTGATAATGGAAAAGGACTGGACTTCTATAAGGTGGGCAGGACGCTGGGTCTTGGAATGACTGCTCCATTTTTTAATGATACTCTCTGTTTAGGTGATAATTTTATTAATTATGAAATACTGGATAATGGACCATTAAGGATCACTTTCAGATTGACATACGAACCCTATTTTGCAGGAAACAATGAGATAGTGGAGACCCGTGTAATTTCTCTGGATGCTTACTCTTATTTTAACAGAGTAACCAATATTTTCTATACCAACAGGGAAATTATAGATCTGGCAACCGGAATAGTTATTCCTGAGGAGAACCCTGAAATGGTTGAATCAGATGCAATTTATGGAGACAATAAAGGTATTATTGCTTATGAAACTCCCTCAGATTCAATAAACGGAACAATTTACACCGCTGCTATCAATCCTGAAAGGTTTGATGTTATTAAAGTCTCAAATGGCCACTACCTGGGTATAAATAGTTATAAGCCTGGAGATGAATACAGTTATTATGCCGGAGGAGGGTGGAGTAAAGCAGGATTCAATAGCTTTGAAAAATGGAAGGAGTTTCTGAAAAGACAGAAAGAGATAATCGATAACCCTCTCATAACACAGATCAAGTAATATGCAGAAAGTAGTTACATTTGGTGAAATAATGTTACGACTAGCCACCCCGGGATATAAGAGATTCATTCAGTCTGAAATTCTCATTTCAACCTTTGGAGGAGGAGAGGCTAATGTAGCAGTATCACTCGCAAACTATGGTATTCCTGTTGAATTTGTTACCCGTCTGCCCGAGAATGATATTGCCAATTGGTGCATTTCTGACCTTAGAAAATATGGAGTGGGAACCAGGCACATACTTAGAGGAGGTGAAAGAGTGGGGATTTACTTTCTTGAGACAGGAGCAGTAGCACGCCCTTCCAAAGTTATATATGACAGGGCAAACTCCTCCTTTGCAGAAGTAGAGAAAGGAATGATCAACTGGAAAGAGATATTAAAAGATGCATCATGGTTTCATTGGACAGGTATTACACCGGCAATCTCACAAGGTGCCGCCGATGTTTGTCTTGAGGCTGTAAAAACAGCTAATGAGATGGGAATAACTGTCTCTTGCGATCTCAATTACCGTAAAAACCTATGGAGATATGGTAAATCTGCAGCTGAGATTATGCCTCAGCTGGTTGAAGGGTGTAATATAATTCTTGGCAATGAAGAGGATGCTGAGAAAATGTTCGGTATAAAACCAGAAGGATTTCAGTCAGAACATACAGGAGGAAATATAGATGCTGAAGAATTTGAGTCTGTATGCAGACAGATAATGGAAAGATTTCCCCGAGCAAAAAAAGTAATCATTACACTTCGTGGTTCCATAAATGCTAATCACAACAGATGGGGTGGATGCCTCTTTTCAGATAAATTCTATCAATCAAAAAGATATGATATTACACATATCGTAGACAGAGTTGGAGGAGGAGATTCATTTATGGGAGGCCTGATATATGGCTTGCTTACATACAGGGATGATGATCAGAAAGCACTCGACTTTGCAGTTGCTGCTTCATCTCTTAAACATACTGTATATGGTGACTTTAATTTAGTGTCTGTATCTGAGGTGGAAACATTAATGAAGGGTAACAGCTCAGGCAGGGTTGTCAGATAAAACAGAAAACTATGGCTAAATTTTCCAGAATTAAAGTATATCAGACAATGGAGGATACAGGTATAATACCTCTATTTTACCATTCAGATTTTGAGATCGCGAAACATGTAGTTGATGCATGCTATAAGGGTGGAGTCAGACTGTTTGAATTCACGAACAGAGGTGATTTTGTTCATGATCTATTTGCAAAGTTAATTCGATGGGCAGATAAAGAGTGCCCTGAAATGATACTGGGAGCAGGGTCTATAGTTGATGCCCCTACAGCATCCCTTTACATACAAATGGGGGCAAACTTTATAGTTGGCCCTATGCTCAACCCGGATATATTCAAGGTATGTAACCGCAGACAGATAGCTTACTCCCCTGGATGTGCCACTACAACTGAAATTGGTCTTGCCCAGGAGCTTGGAGCTGAAATTGTGAAGATATTTCCAGGAGGAGATGTTGGTGGACCAGCTTATGTAAAAAATATAAAGGGGCCTATGCCATGGACCAAAATAATGGCAACAGGTGGAGTGGAACCAACTAAAGAGAGCATTACAGCATGGTTCAAAGCAGGTGTCACCTGTGTTGGAATCGGGTCTAAGCTTTTCCCAAAAGAGGTGATTGAAAATGGTAACTGGGAAAAGATTACTCAATTATGCCGGGAATGCATTTCTATCATACAACAAACCAGATAGTGAATGTAATTTAATGAAAAACAATAGATAAAATTAAATCATGAATAAACTACACGAGAGAACAAAAATGACCAATCAACGCTGGACAATATGTCTTATGTTGTTTTTGGCTACAACTATCAACTATCTTGACAGACAGGTTTTGTCGCTTACATGGGCCGACTTTATTGCTCCTGAGTTTCACTGGACAAACAGCGACTATGGAACGGTGGCTGGTCTGTTTTCACTTTTCTATGCTATCTCAATGCTATTTGCCGGGAAGTTTGTAGACCGACTGGACACAAAAAAAGGTTATCTGTGGGCTATTGGTGTATGGTCGGTAGGTGCCGTAATTCATGCATTCTGCGGACTAGTTACTTCCGGCATAGTTGCCGGCAGTTGGACAACAAGTTTTGCAGGTGCCCGTGAAGCAATATCTGCTGTTGGTGATGTTTCTCTTGTTGTATCAGTAAGTGTGACTCTTTTTATATTTGCCCGACTTGTTCTAGCTATAGGTGAGGCGGGAAACTTCCCGGCAGCAATTAAGGCTACAGCTGAGTATTTCCCTAAAAAAGACAGGGCATATGCAACTAGTCTGTTTAATGCAGGAGCCCAAATTGGCGCTTTGGTTGCACCATTGACCATTCCTTTCATAGCAAAAGCTTGGGGATGGGAAATGGCTTTTATTGTTATTGGAGCTCTTGGTTTTGTTTGGATGGGATGCTGGGTATTTATCTATGAAAAACCGGAAAGAAATAAAAGGGTAAATAGTGCTGAATTGGCATATATAAATCAGGATGATGAGATAGACGGAATATCATCAACCTCAATAGACTCCAATGCAGGGAAGAAAGTTACTTTCAGGCAAGCTTTCAGACACAGGCAAACATGGTCCTTTGCTATTGGTAAGTTCCTGACCGACGGTGTATGGTGGTTTCTACTGTTTTGGATACCTGCCTACCTGAAATCAGTATATAACCTGGACTCAACACAAAGTGCCCCTCATGTATTCCTTGTGTATGCTATTTCCATGATATCTATATTTACTGCAGGATTCTTCCCGGCATATTTCATGAGAAAAAAGAAAATGGATCCATATCTAGGAAGAATGAAAGCCATGCTGCTATTTGCCATGTTTCCGGTACTAATCCTTTTTGCACAGCCATTAGGACAGATATCGGTATGGCTTCCTGTAATAATAATAGGTATTGCAGCTGCTGCACATCAGTCGTGGTCAGCAAATATTTTCACTACAGTAAGTGATATGTTCCCGAAATATGCAGTAGGAACAATAACCGGAATTGGAGGAATGGCAGGTGGACTTGGATCTTATTTGATTAACCAGGGATCGGGCATACTGTTTGATTTTACAGCAAACACAAATCTAAAGTTTATGGGATTTGAGGGTATTGAATCAGGTTACTTCATTATTTTCATGATTTGCGCATTTGCCTATCTGATTGGCTGGAGCATAATGAAAACATTAGTACCTAAATATCAGCTTATCACCGAAATGTAATTATAATGATGGGGCTTATTAAGAGTGGGTGCCACATGTTTTAATATTTTGTTTGATAATTGTGGCAATCATAAAAAAAGGATCAGACTTTAATCCAATCCTTTTACTAATAAATTGTGGTCCCAACTGGGCTTGAACCAGTGACTCCCTGATTATGAGTCAGGTGCTCTAACCAACTGAGCTATGGGACCGTTTGTCATTTGACAAAAGCGGGTGCAATATTACTACTTTTTCATTTAAACTCCAAATATGAAGCAACTTTTATTTTTATAATTAAATTATAATACCAGGTTTCACCTGAGTATATTTGTCTTATAAAAAATGCTTTATTGGATATATGTTTAAAAAAACAGTTGCCATAGAGCCTGTTGGATGGAGATATTTCAAAAGTGCCAGTTAATTTTCAGCAGGCTCAATCCAATCTCCGTGATCCTTAATTAGTTGAATAAGATGTTCAACAGCCTCTGCCTGAGGTATATTTTTTGCAACAAGCTGTTTTTTGCGGTAAAGGGATATCTTACCATGTTCTGCTCCTACATATCCGTAATCCGCATCAGCCATCTCTCCAACACCATTGACAATACAGCCCATAACTCCGATTTTCAGATGTTTCAGATGAGAGAAATGTTTCTGTACCAGTGCAACTGTTGTTTGCAGGTCAAATAGAGTTCTTCCGCAACCCGGACAAGAGATGAACTCTGTTTTACTTGTACGGACACGTGCTGCCTGGAGGATTCCAAATGAGTATGCATCGACATCAAGAATATCAAGTTTACCCTCGTTGCTCATCATGATGCCATTACCGAAGCCATCAAGAAGCACTGTTCCAAAATCTACTCCCGCTTTAATCTGCAGGTCTTCTGCCTCATCCTCTTTATAACTGCTCTGGAGAATTACAGGTATCCTGCAACCTTCATTTAAAAGAGTGTGGAAAAATGCTCTCTGCTCACCTACCCTATTTTGATGGTCAGAAGTCAGTATAACAACTACTTTAGGTACAACTTTCAAAAATGCAATAACTCTCTCTGACAATTCAGGGAATGACAGGCGCAGGAACCTCACTTCTGAATCACAATCTTTTATTTTATCTAAAGAGTCGACTGTAAAGAGCGGAAAATTGTCAATCTTCTTCTCCCAATTTTCAAAATCGACAATCGATTTCATTCCCTTAGGGAAGTTGTCAGGCACTCTATTACCAACATAGATATAGTCAGGTATAAAATGTGGGTTGATTGACATATCGTTTATCCTGCTCCTGTCAGATATTACTACAGGAAGATATTCACCTCCAACATTCCAAACAGAGTCTGTTTCCCGTCTATCCATAGAAAATGGAGAGAAACCGGGATATTCTTCAGAAACTATTGGTTCATGTCCTTCAAGCTTATTGATATATTCAACCAATTTCTGAGCAACAGGTACTTCAGCTTCTGGTTCTTCGCTTAATGATACTCTGATAGTATCACCTATCCCATCAACAAGTAAGGCTCCTATTCCCACTGCAGATTTCATACGCCCATCATCTCCGTTTCCTGCTTCTGTTACACCAAGATGAAGTGGAAAATGGATATTTTCTTTATCCATTGTAGCTACTAAAAGTCGTACTGCCTTTGTCATCAGAACTGTATTAGAAGCCTTCATAGAGATAACAATATCCTTGAAATCTTCTTCTATTGCAATTCTCAGAAACTCCATGCATGACTCAACCATACCTTCCGGAGTATCACCATATCTGTTCATTATACGATCAGAAAGTGAACCATGGTTAACCCCTATACGAACAGCTGTACCATGCTCTTTGCAAATATTCAGGAAAGGGACTACCTGTGACCTTATCTTCTCAAGTTCCAAAGCATACTCCTCGTCTGTATATTCTTTTTCAGCGAAAGTCTTTTGTTTATCAACAAAATTCCCTGGATTAATACGCACCTTCTCTGCTATTGTTGCAGCAACCAGAGCTGCACGGGGATTGAAATGAATATCAGCTGAAAGTGGGGTATTATACCCTTTATCTCTAAGCTGCTGATGTATCTCTTTTAAGTTATTAGCCTCACGTACACCTTGTGTTGTGAGTCTTATCAGGTCGGCACCGGATGCTATAATTCTCTCACACTGAGCAACACTCCCCTCTGTATCGAGTGTATTTGTATTGGTCATTGTTTGAATAACAACCGGATAGTTGCCACCCATGAATATATTCCCAACTTTTACATCAATAGTTGGACGTCTTTTGTAATTAAAAAAACTCATTTGATTAATATTATTTCCTCAAAGGTAATATTTCTATCCAATATCCGTCCGGATCATTAATAAAATAGAGTCCCATATCATGATTCTCGTAACATACACAGCCCATCTCTTTATGAAAAGCCCTTATCTCATCATAGTCGCCTTCCACCCTTACACAAAGATGTTGTTCGTTATCACCAAGATTATATGCTCTGTCCCAGTCACGCAACCAGGTTAATTCAAGTGTGAATCCCGTTACGTTATCACCCATATAAACAAGGATAAAAGATCCATCAGAAGCCTCTTTTCTACGAACCTCTTTGAAACCTAAAGCATCCTCATAAAATTTAATACTTTTTTTCAGATCAAATACATTAATATTGTAGTGATCAAATCTAGCCTTTATTTCCATATTCTTTTTATAATTATATAATTAACTCTTATATGATATTCAATCAGAGAACATTAATTATATGAATTGAGTTGTTACAAAATTAGTCAATTTATAGATTAAATGATTGTCCATGGTGATTAATAGGCAGATAATTACAATTATACTTTGATGCTATTCCTGCAAACATATTCACCAGATTAAAATTCTCTCCAAAGTGCATTGGGAAAAAATATTCAGTTTTTATTCTTGAAACAAACTGCTCTCCTCCTCTCATAAAATCGTTACCTAAACGTGGATCCAGAGGGAACATTGCAACATATAAATCTTCGGATTTTTCTGAAAGCAGCTCCAGTTCGCACAAGAAATTATTTTCGTAAGTGAGCGCTTCTTCTGCATTAACCTCCTCTTTCCAATGCCAGTTATTTAGATCTCCAGCATGAAAAAAGAGTTTATCCTCGCAGCTGATCAGAAATGAACAACCTGCATCAGTGGAACCATAAGCCTTAACCTTTATTCTATGATCTCTGAATGACTCCTCTTTCTTGAGAAATAATGCATCTTCAGGAAGAGCTTTCTTACTTTGAAGCAGCTCTTCAGAAAAAAGATACTTGATATTTTTTTTATTTTTCCTCCAGGATAAAATCTCAGGATTGAAATGGTCTGAATGCGAGTGAGAACAAAAAATGTACAAGTCCTCATCTTTATTCAGAAGATAATCTTTAATCCACTCCTTCCCGTCACTGCGGGGAACATCTTTATAAAAATCGAATAACAAAGATAATTCTTGAAATTCAATTAAATAGCAGCTATGATATATATAAGTGATTGTCATAATAATATTTACCTCTTATCTTAAACAAAGATAAGGCTAAAAGTTCAAAAGGTTTCACATAAAAATTGGTAAAATCCTGCAAACAGTATGCTCTAACTATCAATTAATGAGTTTTTAAATAACATCATATGAGTATTAAAACCACAATAATTATAATTTATAAGTATCTGTTTAGAATTTTTTATTTCCTTTGCATCATACAGCATGTTTCACATTAAAACTCAAATGATTATGAAAAAGTATTTAGCAGAAATGATTGGTACAATGGTGCTGGTATTAATGGGATGTGGTGCGGCAGTTTTTGCAGGGGCTGATCAGCCATTTTTTACTATTGGGACTCTGGGTGTTGCTTTTGCATTTGGACTATCGGTTGTAGCTATGGCATATACGATAGGAAGCATTTCCGATTGTCATATCAATCCGGCAATAACTTTTGGAGTGTATCTTTCGGGAAGAATGAGCAGCAAAGAAGCATTAATGTATATGCTTTTTCAGATTATTGGAGCAATAATAGGATCTTCTATTTTGTGGTTTCTCGCTAAAGATTCCGGATCAACCACAACACTTACAGGGGCAAATGGCTTCGCTGAAGGTAAGATTGCTGAAGCATTTGTTGCGGAAACAGTGTTCACCTTTATTTTTGTGCTTGTAGTTCTTGGAGTGACTGCAAAAAATGGATTGAATAAATTTGCGGGGCTTGCAATTGGTCTGGCATTAGTCTTGGTTCATATTGTCTGTATTCCAATTACAGGGACATCTGTAAATCCCGCACGAAGTATAGGACCTGCTATTTTTGAAGGTGGTGTGGCTTTAACTCAACTCTGGTTATTTATTGTTGCTCCTCTGCTTGGTGCAGCAATTTCTGCATTAGTTTGGAAAGGAATTACAGTTGAAAATAAATTGGCTACTACTGAATAAATATAGTAATAGATATTCTATTTTAGATAAAGCGGGGTAAAATCTCCGCTTTTTACATATAATTATAGAACTTATTTGACAGATGAGTGTTTAATTATTGCACATTTTTTATACATTTGCGCAGTTTTATGTAAATAACAATCATTTTTGACTGGTAAAACCATTTTATCAGATAAATAAAATTGAAAAAATTATGACTCACAATTTATTAAAAGGCAAGAGAGGGATTATTTTTGGTGCCCTTAACGACATGTCAATTGCATGGAAAGTGGCCGAAAGAGCCGTTGAAGAAGGCGCAATAATCACTTTGTCGAATACTCCTGTAGCAGTGCGAATGGGTGAAACAGCTGCGCTTGGAGAAAAACTAAATGCAGAGATTTTACCTGCTGATGCTACAAATGTTGAAGATCTGGAGATGGTTTTCGCAAAATCAATGGAAATACTTGGCGGAAAAATTGATTTCGTTCTGCACTCAATAGGTATGTCTCCAAATGTTCGTAAGAAAAGAACATACGACGATCTGGATTATGACATGCTTATGAAAACACTTGATATATCTGCAGTATCTTTCCATAAAATGATGCAGGTTGCACGTAAGATGGATGCTATTGAAAGAGGAGGTTCGATTCTTGCTCTTACATATGTTGCCGCACAGCGTGTTTTTTACGGCTATAATGATATGGCTGATGCAAAAGCACTTCTTGAGTCTATCACCCGCAGCTTTGGATATATCTACGGAAGAGATAAGGGGGTAAGGGTAAATACCATTTCACAATCACCTACAATGACTACAGCCGGAAGTGGTGTAAAAGGCATGATGGATTTGATGGATTTCTCAGAACGTATGTCACCAATAGGTAATGCTGATGCCGATGATGCAGCAGACTACTGCGTTGTGATGTTCTCTGATCTTACCCGCAAGGTTACTATGCAGAATCTATATAATGATGGAGGTTTCTCCAGCATGGGTATGAGTCTTCGTGCAATGAAGCAATACAGTAACGGACTCGATGCAAATATAAATTCTGACGAAAGCTAAAGTAGAGGTTAAAAAGATTAACACTCGAGTTAAATAAGTTCCAGTCAATAGATTGGAACTTATTTTTGTTTATATTTGCAACTATGCTTATTAAAATATATAATGAAAATCCGAATACGCGTGAGATAGATAAAGTAGTATCTGCTCTGCAAGATGGTGGAATTGTGATATACCCCACAGATACATTGTATGCTTTTGGATGCGATGCACTTAATGTTCGCGCGGTAGAGAAAATTTGCAACTTAAAGGGAATAAACCCTGAAAAGAGCAATTTATCCATTATATGCAATGATTTAAGCATTATAAGTGAATATGCAAAGGTAGATACCCCGACATTCAAATTAATGAAAAGAAATCTGCCTGGTCCTTTCACTTTTATTCTACCTACCACATCATCACTCCCTAAAATTTATAAAAAGAAGAAAACAGTTGGTATACGTGTACCGGATAATAACATTATACGCGAAATTGTTATCAGACTCGGGAACCCTGTTTTAAGTACTTCAATTATAGATGAAAATGATGAGATTGAATATATAACTAACCCAGAACTGATACATGAGAAATGGCAGGATTTTGCGGATATAGTAATAGACGGAGGTATTGGAGGAATTGAGCCATCCACGGTTATTGATTGTTCAACGGGAGAACATGATATCATAAGACAGGGAAAAGGAGAGTTAAAATTCTGATATTTGTGCACTTCTATTAAAATATTTAATACATTCGCAGTCTCATTTTTACCAACCACATACTTATCTTTTATTACAATTAATATATTAACATTTTTATCACACAAATAAAGTCAAATGAAAAGAACTTATTTCATACTGCTCGTTTTTTCATTATTGTTGCTAATAAACACATCTTGTAATGATAACGACAAAATTAATGACAAAGGTGAGTTGGAAACTGTAACATATGATGCAGGAACAAAAACTTTTAAACTAACATACAGCAGCGGATATACTGAAACTATTAACGCAATAATTAACAATCAGGTTGATCCTCCGGTTGCTACTGCTACTTTGGAAGATGGCTCCATAGTCACTTTCGAGAATGCAAACAACTCAGGTAAGGCAGAGATCATAACCTCTGACGTAATATCAGATTATAAATATGTAAATGGTTGGATTTATGATAATATGTCTGTTTATTATCTATGGAACGACAAGCTTTCTAAGAGTCCTAACTATTCACTAAATCCGGAAGACTTTTTCGAATCAATACTTTATAAATATAATAAAACATCAAATCCGGATGGAGACCGCTTCTCCTGGATTCAGGAAGATTATACTGAATTATTAGGCAATCTGAGCGGAGTTGCTTCTCATGAAATAGGTTTTGAATATATTTTAGTAGGTACAGATGCTACCCTTAAGCAATACTACGCTTTAGTTCTTTATGCAATGCATGGAACAGATGCAGAGCTTAAAGGTATTAACAGAGGCAGGTTTATTACTAAAATTAATGGACAAAATATTACCGCTGACAACTATAAAAATCTTTTTGGCGGTACCGGGACAAAGAAACTGAGTATGGCTGATTTTGTTTATAATGAGACAGAGAAAAGGTATATACTCCAGAGTTCAGGAGATGTAACCATAAATATGCATAATTACTTTGCCGAAAACCCTATTTATCTTGATACCATTTATACAGTAGCTTATAATAAAATAGGATATCTTGTTTATAACTTCTTTGCAAGGGATAATGGAGATAAAAGTAACAATTATGATAAAGAACTAATTAGCAAGCTTAGCAATTTTAAATCTAAGGGTGTAAATGAGATGGTTCTTGACCTTCGATATAACAGTGGTGGAGCAGTCTCCTCAGCTATCGCACTTGCAAGTGCTTTAGTGAAAAACAGATCAACAAAAAATGTACTTACTACATCACAATATAATTCTATTCTGCACAACGCTCTCATTAAGGAAGAGGGAGCAAACTATAATAAGGATTATTTTATCGACAAGATTATAGGTACAACAGTTGCTATCCCTGAAATGAATTTACCCAGGTTATATGTGTTAACTTCGGGATGGACAGCTTCTGCCAGTGAATTTATCATAAACGGACTAAAACCTTATATGGATGTGATCCTTATCGGGGAAACTACATATGGAAAAAATGTAGGTTCAATTACAATATACGAAGATGATGATCCAAAAAATAAATGGGGAATGCAACCTATTGTAGTGAAATTCGCAAATAGCCTTGGCTTTTCAGATTTTACTGCTGGATTCACTCCGGATTATGAAATTGATGAGTTTGAAAATCTATATCTCTATAGCTTTGGTGATACTAATGATCCTTTACTTGGAAAAGCTTTATCACTCATTACAGGGCAAACATCGTTTACGCGTTCAGCAAGTGCTATTTCAACCCCATTCCGCTCTACTCAGATAAACGAAAAAATTTCTGTTGATAGCCGTGAAAAATCACATCGCTTTGAAATGTATGATGATATTCGTGGTGAAAGTATTAGAAATATAATGACTAAATAAAATTGATGGTGTAAAATATTACACCATCAATTCTTCTGATTTCACAAAGCTGGATTGTATATAGTCCTCATACTTAACAGGAATTTCATCCATAATTGAGAACAACTCTTCCAGTGTATTTGCCCTAAGCATCGCTATACGAGTGGATTTAAAGTCAGGTATACCTTTGAATAGAGGTGTAGCTGCCAAGTGACGGCGCATATGCAGGATACCTCTCATCTCATCTAACCTGTTTACACTTTCCTGAACATGTTGTTTTAATACATTCAGATACCAGCTGAATGATTTCATAGGCATATGCTCACCTTTTTCAAGGAAGTATTTTATCTCCTCAAAGATCCAGGGAGCTCCTATACTTCCACGACCAATCATTATTGCATCAACACCTGTTTCTTCAAATCGTTGTTTGGTAATTTCAGGTGAAGTAACATCACCATTGCCTATTATTGGAATATGCATCCTTGGATTATTTTTAACCTCGCGGATCAATGACCAGTCGGCATCACCTTTATACATCTGTGAACGGGTGCGACCATGAATTGTTAAAGCCACGATACCACAATCCTGAAGTTGTTCTGCAAGAGGTACAATTATCTTTGAATTATCGTCCCAGCCAAGTCTGGTTTTAACAGACACCGGTTTATTTACTGCTTTTACAACTCTCTCGGTGATCTCTAGCATTATATCCGGAGTACGCATCATCCCTGATCCTGCTCCTTTACCGGCTATCTTTCTTACCGGACAGCCAAAATTGATATCAATAATGTCAGGATCTGCCTCTTCGCATATTTTTGCAGCCTCGACCATAGTATCAGGGTCGCAGCCATAAATTTGTATACCTATAGGCCGCTCCTCTTCACTGAAAAGTATTTTACGTTTGGTTTTTTTTATTTCTCGTATAAGTGCATCGCTTGAAATAAATTCAGTATAAACCATATCAGCTCCAAACTGTCTGCATAACAATCTGAAACCAATATCAGTTACATCTTCCATAGGTGCCAGAAAAACCGGCCTTTCAGGAAATTCTAAATTTCCAATTTTCATGTTTAAGCGATTTGTATAATGATTCTCTTCACGTCTATAAAATGGTTTTCAAAGTAACTTCTCGGACCATTGCTTCTCGTTAAATCCAACAAGTACAAAATCATCACCTACTACAATTGGACGTTTGACTACCATCCCATTCGAAGCAAGTATTTCCAGTAATTCATTGCGAGATGCTGAATTAACCTTCTCTTTTAGATTATTTTCCCTGTAAATAATCCCTGAAGTATTGAAAAATCTGCTGATAGGCAGCCCACTCTTATCTATCCATTCAGAAAGTTCTTCTTTATTGGGATTATTTTCAACTATATGACGGGATTCTACTTCAATGCCATTTTCTTCAAGCCATTTATAAGCTTTGCGACATGTGCCGCATTTGGGGTAATGAATAAATAGTGGTTTCATATTCTGTTGCTATGATTTATTTGCAGCAAAGATAATCAATGAGTTGGAATAAATAAAACTACCTAATTAATTCAATTCTATTACGATATTGTTCATTCGGATAGGTGAAACATAAGATTCTGCGTCTTCAGCAGTGAGAGATATTGTGTGATACTCTTTTTCTTGTAAATTATAACTACTTAAGTTGTTCTCAAAAATAGTCCATTCGTTTAGAGGAGTGATACTGTAAGATAACTCTTTTTCGTAACCGTTATAATATTTTACAATAAGTTGATTTTTTCCCTTGGTTAAAGGAAGCAGCACAATCTCTTCCTGATACTTTAATCGTTTTGGAGACAAGTGAGCAGTTATATATCTGCCATTTAGTATTATATATGCTCCATTGCCTGAGCCTAATCTCACAGCTATGGTTTGATTGCGATCAGACTCTATTTCCTGCAGTAATATGAAACTTTGTCTGGGTGAAATCTTCTCCTGATACTTTTCTCCATATTTATAATCTATAACCTCCTTCCAAACGGTCTTTAGATCTTCTGAGAGTTGACCAACTGAAACAAAATCCAAACCCTCTTCTTCGAGATTTCCAAAAACTCCCTTGCCCGGTTTTCTGTATAGTTTGCCCCACATTACGGAGCCTTTTGGTGTAGTAATAGTTTTCTCTCCAGATGGCTTAAGGGTAACTATTTGACTTTCACCATCTATATTAAGTTTTAAGCTACGCCCAACTTCACTTTCTGTAAAACTTATTTTAGGGATAATACTTTTTCTTCCTGTTTTAAATGCCCAGTTGTAACCTGTCAGGCTCTTGTAGCCAGCATAGTAATTCAAACTTGAATGGCCAAAAACAGGCATACTATTACCAGGGATTAATTTCCCATCATTGACAATTATAGATGGATTAATAGTAAAACCGTCTACAAAGCTTATTTTAATTACAGGGAATTCAGCCTCCGATACAGCTTCAGTATCAATACCTCTATTGTTAATTCCCATGTCCGCATTAATTATCAATTTGTCTCCTTTTTGAGAGAAAAAAAGAGGTTGACCGGTTGACAACAGTTCCGCACTTTTTACTTTACCTTTGAAACCTGACAATTCTATCTTTGAATTGGCCGGCATTTTGCTTATAAAAGCGTAAATTTTATCATTATTATAAGTGATATCACCCCATTCAAAAGGAGTATGAAAAGGACTTGCTTCAGAACCATAAATTGCTTCACTGTTTTTACTTATCCAGTTTCCAACTCCAAGAAGCACATCTCTTTCAAATTCAACAATAGAACCATCGCCACGAGGACCTATATTGAGAAGATAGTTTCCACCTCTGCTTATCACTTTTATCAAACTAGATATTTTCTCTTCTCTCTTTTCTTGTAGATCTCCTCGAACCTGCCATGACCTGTATCCCCAAGTTTCGTTAAAAATTGAAGCTGCAGTTTGCCAGGGTATACCCATTTTATAATCAGGGTACTCATTATCAGCCATCACTGCAAAATCAACATAATCATTACCTAACCTCCCGCTAATCATGCAGTCAGGCTGCAAACGGTTAACCAACTCATACAGACCTTTACTTTGCTCAGGTGTAAGAGATCCCATATCAAACCAAATTTCTGATATATCTCCATAATTGGTCATAATTTCCTCAACCTGTTTCATGTTGAATTCGTAATGTTCATCAGTTAGAGGATCCGCATTGTGACTCGAGATGGGATAAGCGTGCGGATAATGCCAGTCGATCAGCGAATAATAGACCCCAAAGCCTATACCTCCTCTCCGGCAAGCATCGGCAAGTTCCTTCATTAAATCTCTAGAGTATGGTGTAGCATCAACAATATTAAATTCTGTATATCTTGAGTGATACATACAAAAACCATCGTGATGCTTTGAGGTAAAAATTATAGATTTCATCCCTGCTTGTTTAGCAAGGGATACAACACTATCGGGATTCCATTTCAAAGGATTGAATTCATTAGCCGTCTCTCCATACCAGTCACTGAATATTCCCGCGAATGACTGTATCTGTTCGCTATATCCTCGTTCTACTGATTTTCCCTCATAAACGCCTCCATATACAGAATAGAGACCAAAATGAATAAACATTGAAAATTTCTGATCAATCCATTCCTGTGATGGCTTTAATTTCGGAGTAGTGACAGTTTTAGCCTTAACAGTCAGTGTAAATATACTTAAACAGAATAAAATTGTAAACTTCAGTTTTGGACTAATCTTCATTTTCATTTGTCAATTGCACTTATTATAGAATTAATATTAAATGCAAATTTAATTAAAAAGCCTGTACCACCTCGTCTATCATGATATTTACAGAAGTGATACCACTTCCTGCAAGATACCAAACCTCGGGGTTCAGATAATATATTCTATCATTCTTTGCAGCTTTCGTCTCTTTTATCAGCAAGTTCTCAATTTCCTCCTTATTTGTTGTATTATTTTCTACAACTCTGCTTCTGTCAATAATGAAAATAATATCTGGATCTGCTTTTTGAATAAACTCACTGGATACAGGATTACCATGCCTGTGTACACTTAATCCCTCAGCTGCTTCGGCGACTCCAAGGACATCGTGAATGAGACCAAATCGTGAGCCGCTACCATATGCACTGAATCGTCCGCGATTATGCAACAGGATTAAAGCTCTGTCGTCGGAAGCTGTTGTTATTTTCTTTGCTTCTTCAACCTTTTTCCTGATATCACTTTTTGCTTTCTCAACCTCATCCTTTTTATTGAAGATAAGTGCCAGGTTATCAAGATTCTTTTCAAAAACTGCCATAAAGTTATCTGAATCTACAGTTTCTGGATACAAAACAGGTGCAATTGAGGATAGTTGATCATAAAAATCCAGTAGACGCTGACTCATAATAATCAGATCAGGCTGAACTTCATTTATTTTTTCTAGATTGACTTCGGTTAAGCTCCCAACATCTACTACCGATTGATCATCTTTGAATTTACTAAGATGGGCAGGAATAGAGCTTTTTGGTATTGCAACAGGTTTAATACCCATATAATCGAGATTCTCAAGTACAGAGAAATCGAGTGCCACCACCCTTTGAGGGTTACTATTAACTACGGTTGTACCTAATGCATGAGTGATTTCTATTTTCTCTCCATTGGTATTATCATCCGTTTCTCCTTTTTGACTGCCTCCTGTGCAACCTGTCTGGATTAACCCAATGATTAATAATGAAGTTAATCCGATATAAAATATATTTTTTTTCATACTGTTTAAATATTAATAATAGTTACAGATTCTTTTACTTTCAAACTCACAGATTTTTATGTTAATATCAAAAACATCTCTCAGGACATCTTCTCTGATTATATTCTCTGTAGTGTCGTGATAAATAATTTTACCCTCTTTCAGTGCAACAATGTAATCAGAGTAGTGAGAGGCAAAATTTATATCATGCAATACTATGATTATTGTTTTACCAAGCTCATCTGCAAGCTTACGCATTATTTTCATAGTCTGCACCGAATGCTTCATATCAAGATTATTAAGAGGTTCGTCCAGCAAAATATACTCTGTATCCTGAGCAACAACCATAGCCATGTAGGCTCGCTGTTTCTGACCTCCACTCAGTTCATCAATATATGAATTCTCTATATCCTTAAGATTGAGAAAATCTATGGCCCTGTCAACCATCAGAATATCCTCTTTATTAAGTTTTTCCTGTGAATAAGGAAATCTTCCGAACGAAACAAGCTCACGAACAGTTAGTTTTAGTCTCACATGATTCGACTGCTTTAGTATAGAGAGTCGTTGAGCCAGCACCTTACTTTTGTATTCGGTTACATTCTTTTCATCTACTAAGACTACGCCTCCATCTTGTGACAGTAGACGGCTTATTACAGATAATAAAGTACTCTTGCCTGCACCATTACCTCCAATTAGTGAAGTAATTTTTCCTTTGTTAAATTGCAGACCCACCTTATCGAGTACAACTTTATCACCATATTGTTTTGTGATTTCCTGAACTTCAATCATAATTTTTTAACTCTTAAAAGTAAGTACATAAAATAGAATCCTCCTACAATGTTTATTATTGCACTTATTGGAACAGATAAGTTGAATACCCTTTCCATAATAAACTGCCCTAAAAGCAATGAAATTGCAGATACTAAAAAACAAGCTATAATTATGACACTATGCTTGTAGGTCTTAAACAGCTCATATGTTAAGTTTGTTACCAGCAGCCCTAAAAAAGTAATTGGTCCCACCAAAGCAGTGGAGACAGAAACTAATATTGCAATAAAAACAAGAAAAAACTTTACTACTCTATTATAGTTTAGTCCTAAATTAATAGCCTGATCTCTTCCCAATGCCAGTACATCAAGGTACTTTGACATCCTGAATCCAATAAAAAGAATTATGACCATTATCGTTAATGATGGCCAAAGCAGACCATTGTTTATCTTATTGAATGTAGCAAACATCTTCCCCTGAATTATAAAAAAATCATTTGGGTCAATGAGCAACTGCATGAATGAGCTTAAACTTGAAAAGAGTGTTCCAAGTATTATTCCTACCAGTAAGAGAAGGTAAAGATTATCTTTTCCCTTTTTATAAATCATCAAATAGAGCAAAAAAGAAAAGATTATCATTCCGCTTACTGAAATGGCGAAGTTGCTGAAATGGCTCAGGACTTTAAATGTCTGATCACCATAAACAAATACAATAATAGTCTGAATTAGAAGATATAACGATTCAAAGCCCATTATTGAGGGAGTTAGAATCCTGTTGTTTGTTAGAGTTTGAAAAGTGACTGATGAAAATGCAACACATCCGGCAACTACAATTATTGCAACCACCTTAATTCCCCTGAAACGGATGGCAAACTCCCAACTGTTTCCCATTTTGTAGAACAGAAAAAGCAGTGCACTTCCAATCAGTAATATCAGTGCAATTATAAGGTTTCTTCTTATAACTAACGCCTTTTCCATAATAAAAATAGAAAAATAATTGCACCAAAAATACTGACGGTAACCCCTATCGGTACCTCATACGGATATATTATTATCCTGCCGAAAACATCACAAATCAATAGGAAAATTGCTCCGGTTAATGCTACCAGGGGTAATGTTTTCTTAAGATTATCTCCAAATATTAAACTGACTACATTTGGTATTATCAGCCCTAGAAATGGAATGGCACCTGCAGTGATAACAACTGAACTGACTGTCAGTGAAACACAGAACAGACCAATATTCATTATTGAGTTGTAGTTAAGTCCCAGGTTCTTTGAAAACTCCTCACCCATTCCTATAACAGTAAATTTATTAGCATAAAGATAGGTAATGACAATTGCAGGTAAAGAGAGATAGATCAGCTCATAGCGTCCCTGTAATATACCTGAGAAATCGCCCATCATCCATGCATTAGAGTCTTGAACTATATTCAATCGTACAGCAAGAAATGTGGATATGGAGCCAATAATACCACCGAACATAAGTCCAACTAACGGAACAAATATTACATTCCTATGCTTTATCTTCCGTACTATTGCCAGAAAAACTATACTTGCAAGAAATGTAAACAAAAAGGCTGATAACAGTTTTAATGCCATACCAGCGGCAGAAGTATAAATAAAGAAAATCAGAAGCCCCATTTTTGCAGCTTCCAGTGTACCTGCAGTTGTGGGAGATACAAATTTGTTTTGTGTCATCTGTTGCATTATAACACCGGAAACACTCATTCCAACTCCAGCTAATATTAGTGCAGCAGTTCTTGGAATCCTGCTTATTGAAATCAGAGATATTTTCTCAACATCCCAATTGATTATGTCAGCAACAGTAATATCTGCTACTCCCACGAATAGTGAGAAAACAGCTAATATCAATAATATAATCGTTGGTACAACTACTCTCAAACAATCAACTTATTAATAAGAAACTAAAGACCGATAAGCATGTTTTACCGGTCTCAACTCTATATATTTAAATAACATATTATTGAAACAAAGGTAGTAATCACTGTATTAAGCTTCAATAGCAATAACTAAGTAGAAAAATGTTGTTTTAGCTATGAAACTAATTATAAATAGGCACATTTGTATACTATTGCCGGTTCTGATAAGAAATTCTATTGGACTGAAATAATCCTTTCCACAGCTTCAACTGTTTTTTCAAGACTATTGAAAGCTGTTAAACGGAAATAACCCTGACCTTTTGAGCCAAATCCAACACCTGGAGTACCAACTATATGGCATTTATTTAGGAGGTGATCAAAAAATTCCCAGGAATCAAGGCCATTTGGACATTTCATCCACACATATGGAGAGTTTTCACCACCGAAGACTCTCCATCCTTTATTTATCAATCCTTGACGAATAATGTTGGCATTGTTCATGTAGTAAGCCACCATTTCTTTAACTTCTCTCTGACCTTCTATAGTATAGATTGCTTCTGCTGCTCGCTGGACAATGTATGGAGTACCATTAAATTTGGTAGACTGCCTGCGGTTCCACAATTTATTTATATTGATCTCTGTTCCATTTGCCAGTTTTGTTTTAAGCGACATGGGAACTACTGTGTAACTACAGCGAAGACCAGTAAACCCTGCATTTTTTGAAAAAGATCGGAATTCTATTGCACACCGTTCGGCATTTTCTATCTCATATATTGATTTAGGCACATTTTCATCCTGAATATAAGCCTCATATGCTGAATCAAAAAGTATTAGGCTGTTGTTCTCCAACGCCCAGTCTACCCACCTTTTTAGCTCAGACTTAGTCATTACAGTTCCAGTTGGATTATTGGGATAACAGAGGTATACAACATCAACATGCTCTTTGGGTAATTGAGGGAGAAAGCCATTATCTTCTTCACATTCCAGTAATAAAATCTTATTAGATTTCCCAATTCTCATTATAGTTGTATCCAGGTACACAGGATATACAGGATCAGTTATAGCAACCACATTCTCTTCTCCTAAAATATCTCCTATATTACCTGTATCACTTTTAGATCCATCACTTATAAACACCTCATCAATTGCAATTTCTATTCCTTTTTGCAGATAATCAATCTCTACGATTTTATCCCTCAAAAAGCTATAACCTTGCTCCGGACCATACCCCCTGAATGTTTCCCTACTTCCCATCTCATCTGCAGAAGTATGAATAGCTTTAATTACTGAAGGGGGCAAGGGCAAGGTTACATCTCCTATACCAAGACGTATCAGATCGGCTCCCGGATTAGTGGTTTTGTATTTTTCCACTTTTTCTGCTATCGTGCTAAAAAGATAGCTCTCTTTAAGAAATAAATAGTTTTCGTTTACTTTAAACATCAGATCTCTCCTTTATATACAAAATGAGCATCACCGGTAAGATAAACTTCTTTTGATGCCTTATCCCATAACACTTCAAGTTGCCCACCTCTCATATTTACTTTTGCTTTGGATTTACATTTTCCTATAATGTTACCTGCCACAACTGCAGCACAAGCACCACTTCCACATGCAAAGGTTTCGCCACTTCCTCTTTCCCAAACTCTCATTTTTATATGTTTTGAATCAACTACTTCAACAAATTCAACATTTGTTCGATCGGGAAATAGATTTAGATGTTCAATCTTTGGTCCGATTTTCTCTATTTCTAAGGATTCAATATTATGCAAAAATATTACCGCATGTGGATTACCCATCGAAACAAATGTAATTCGATATTTCTGCTCATCGAACTGGATCGGATAATCAATCATTTCATTTAGAGCTAACTGAAAATATCCTTTAGCTCCGGCATCTTTTGCTGAAAGAATTGCTTTACCCATATTAACCTGAATCAGTTCTACTTTATTTGTAGAATTATTTATCTTAAGTGATAGATGCTTTATGCCCGACTTTGTACTTAGACTAATCTCATTTTTACTAGTCATACCTCTTTCATACAAATATTTACCTACACAACGTGCGGCATTACCACACATCAAACCTTCACTACCATCAGCATTATACATCAACATTGAGTAATCAGCTTGAACTGAAGGACCTATAAGAACGATTCCATCACTTCCAACACCAAAATGTCTTTCACTCAATCTTATTGATAGCTCACCTGGATTTTCCACCTTCTCTTCAAAAAGATTTATATAAATATAATCATTGCCTGCGGCATGCATTTTTTCGAATCTCATAATAATCCATTTTAAAAAAACACTTGCGTGATCCCACAGAACCAGGCAAGTGTTTTAAGATTATACTCAACAAATGACTATTTAGGTTGACATTTGCTATTTATTTTGCAAATATATATCTTTTTTCTTTTTTTTACGTCATTAGGGCAGACTTTTGTTGTTTTATTTATATGTAACCCACTTCATCATTTCTTGAATTGATGGTTTTTTACCATACATTAAAATACCAACCCTGTATATCTTTGCAGCAAATATCGAAATTAATATGAATGTACCATAAAGCAACACAAGAGACATAAGGACCTCCCAAAATGGAATTCCAAATGGAATCCTTACCATCATAACGATAGGAGAAGTAAATGGTATTAAAGAAGTCCAAAATGCCAAAGGACCATCAGGGTTGCTTACGCTATAGAATCCTGCCAAGAAAGCAAAGACGATAAGGAGAGTTACCGGTGTCATGAATTGACTTGTATCCTCTTCACTGTCAACAGCTGAAGCGAACATTGCAAAAATTGAGGCATACAATACATACCCTCCAATAAAAAACAATATAAAATAAAAGAGTAGCTCCAGCCAGTTTATACTCATTATTGAATTCAGGATTCCTTCAATATTGAAATCATTCATTTCGGAGGATACAGCTACTGCCTGTTCAGGATTTGCAATAAAGAAAGATACTCCAGTAAAAAGAACTGAAGTCATTATACCCCATATTGCTAATTGAGTAAGTCCAACTAATCCTATACCTACAACCTTTCCTATCAACAGATTAACTGGCTTAACAGAAGAAATCATTACTTCGACAACTCTGCTCTTTTTTTCTTCTAGAACAGCCTGCATAACCATATTGCCGTATAGTAGTATAAACATATAGATCAGAATTGTAAACATCATCCCGATTATACTGGCTATCTCAGTTGAAGACTCTTTTACACTACCGTCATCACCCATACGCAGAGTTCTAAGGCTAACTCCTGATGAGTTTTCAAGAATATTACGAACCTGACTAATTGCCTCACTGTCAACATTACTTGAATTTGAGAGCTCATCAAGCCTTTGCTCTGTCAACTTCTCATTTAAGGTTCTCTCTATAAGTGACTGCAATTCCATTGGTGATTGCTTTTCTGATGTAAGTGATACAGCGCGTGGATCTTTGCTTAAATCATTTGTAATTTGCAGGATAGCAAATAAATCCTTACCTAACCTGCTTTCTGAATCCTGTAATTCTGCACTCCCTATAATCTGAAAATCATATTGATCAGTTGACTTCAATAATGGTGCATATATTCCGGTGTTATCAATTACTGCAACATTTTTTATACTCCCGTCATTCAGCGTTGATAGCCAAAATGGAACCAGAGATATTGCCACCATAAGAAATGGCATAAGTACTGTAAGAATTATAAAGGATTTTTTCCTTACTCTTGTAAGATACTCTCGTTGAATTATTAAGCTTAATCTGTTCATAGTTGACTTACTCATAATGTACTAATGTTTTTATCTTTGGTAACAGTCTTTATAAAGACATCATTCATGGTAGGTAGTTCTTCATCATAACTTACCACTTCATAATTGTCGAAAATAAGTTTTGCCAGATCATTATTACTGATTCCGTTTAGTTTTTTTATTCTCAGATCTATAAATTCATGGTATGGCTCTTTCGATAAAAGCTCAAATGATGGGTGCTCCAAATTAAAGTCATCTCCAAATATCCTAAACCTGAATATATTTGGTCTGTGATCTTTACGTATTTTAAATACATTTCCCTGTAGTACCACCTGAGACTTGTTAATAAGAGCAATATTATCACATAACTCTTCTACAGACTCCATATTATGAGTTGATAGAATAATTGTTTTCCCCTCATCTTTCAATCTAAGCATTTCATTTTTAACGATATCTGTATTCACAGGATCAAAACCGCTAAATGGTTCATCAAAAATAAGCAGATCTGGGTCATGAATTACGGTTGAGATAAACTGCACCTTCTGCTGCATTCCTTTAGACAGTTCTTCAACTTTCCTGTTATACCAATCCATAATATCAAATCTCTTGAACCATACCATAAGTTCATGATGAGCTTGTTTTTTAGACATCCCTCGCAACTGTGCAAGATACATAGCCTGTTCGCCAACTTTCATCTTCTTGTAGAGTCCTCTTTCTTCAGGCATATATCCAATGTTGTAAATATCATTCCCAACAGATTGCCGGCCTTCAATCATAACATCACCACTATCAGGCGCTGTTATTCGTGTGATAATACGAATAAGAGTTGTCTTTCCAGCACCATTAGGACCTAATAAACCGAAAACCGTTCCCTTCGGTACACTTATGCTTACCTTATTCAACGCTAAATGATTAGCGTATTGCTTTACTACATCATGTGTTTCTAAGTACATGTCTTTAAATTTAATCTAATCAATATTTCAATACAATTCTCTCACCAAGCTCTTTAGCCAATACTTTCTTTATCTCCTGAAGCTGTTTTAATCTGGTAATGAATGCTGAACAGTTTTCCGGATCGCTTTTCTTGATCTCCTCTTTCAGTTCATTAATTTTGGTCTGTATATAAGCATTTTTGAGCTCAGTAGTTGCCCTGGGAACATGACTATGGAGCATGTTTTGTTCTAATAAACGAGAGTTTTTATCACCCACCTCTTCTCCTAAAATTTTTGAGTGAATTTTACTTAGGTGATACCTGTCACTCAGCAGTTCAGAAGCAAGTTTGCTAACTTTAGGATCAGGATAATTCAGAAAAAAATTACCAGAATCAAAATTTTTTGTATCAATATTACTTACAGCCTCATCAAGCATTAACTGATAAAGTTCGTTTTTAAAATTAATGTTATCGCGTTCAAGGTCAAAATGTACAAACTCTGTTACACCAGGCCCCTCTTCGATTAAAACGTCCTCTTCTATAATTTCGTTTCCCTCTTTTCGTTTACGTTTGTCAAACTTTTGATACAATGGAGTATTTCCATATCTCACTATATATCTAAGTATCTCTTTTTCAAAACGATCATATGGACTCTTTCCCGGTTCTTTAGTTTCTTTATTACTAATGGTTTTATTTATATTTTCACCAATTGTAAACTCGCCTGCTTTGGAAATTTCTTTATCTTTTTGATCTCTTTTTCTCTCCCAAACCCTTTGCCTGATTTTATTTATTTCATTAATCAGTACAAGCTCTTGAATATTTAGTAGCTGAGAACACTCCTGTATATATACCGATCGGGTAATTGTATTAGGTATTAACGCAATACTATTTACAATATTTGAGATCATCCCTGCCCTTTTTACAGGGTCATCTCCAACCTCTTCTATTAATAGTTCCGTTTTAAAACGGATGAAGTCTTTCTCATTGGAGTCTATAAATCTCTTAAAACTCTCTGCATTCTGTTTTTTCGCAAATGAATCGGGATCCTCTCCTTGTGGGAGCATAACAACCTTAACATTCATTCCCTCCTCCAGTAAAAGGTCGATCCCCCTTATAGCAGCATTTATACCCGCAGTATCACCATCATAAATAACAGTTATGTTATTTGAGAAACGGCGAATCATACGAATCTGTCCACTTGTTAAAGCGGTACCTGAAGATGCAACAACATTTTCTATCCCTGCCTGATGCATAGATAAAACATCTGTATACCCCTCTACCAGAAAACATTTATCCTGTTTAATTATTGCATTCTTAGCAAAATAAATACCATAAAGTTCTTTACTCTTTGAATATATTTCACTTTCAGGAGAGTTCACATACTTTCCTGTATTCTCAGCTTTCTTAAGAATACGTCCTCCAAATGCAACAACCTTTCCTGACATTGTATGAACCGGAAAAATTACTCTTCCCCGGAATCTGTCATAAAGTGGCTGATTATTCTCTCCACCGGTGGAGAGACCAGTTTTTAATAGGTAGTCACGTAAATATCCTGCTTTTTGCGCCTCAACAGAAAAAGCATCCCTCTGTTCAAGACTATAACCTAATTGAAATTTATTTATAATGTCATCCCTCAATCCCCGCTCGCGAAAATATGAGAGTCCAATTGCCTTACCCTCAGGATGTGCATGCAATGTTTTCTGAAAATAATCTCTAGCGTATTCATTAAGGATAAACATACTCTCCCGATCGCTTTGAGCCTGTTTTTCCTCGTCAGTAAACTCTTTTTCTACTACCTCTATATTATATTTGCGTGCAAGATATTTTAATGCTTCATAATATGACAACTGTTCATGCTTCATTATGAAGTGAATAGGCGGTCCTCCCTCTCCACAAGCAAAACACTTGCAAATATTTTTAGCTGGAGATACATAAAAAGAGGGGTTTCTGTCTTCATGAAAAGGGCACAATCCAACCAAATTAACACCTCTCCTGCGAAGTGTCACGAAATCAGACACTACATCAACTATTTGTGCAGCGTCTTGTATACGACTTATTGTATTTTGATCAATCATAACCGAGATACGAAATTACTTATTAATATTGTTAAAAAAGTGGTTTTTGAAAATATATTCATACATTTGTAATTGCACAATTTTATTTCAAATACTAAATTTTATTGAGATGGATGTTATAAACTGGTCGAATTTATCATTCGGCTACATGAAAACCGACTACAACATACGCAGTTACTACAAGGAAGGAAAATGGAGTGATCCCGTATCAGAAACATCAGAGTTTATTAATCTTCATATTGCTGCAACTTGTCTGCACTATGGACAGGAAGTATTTGAAGGATTAAAAGCATTCCGAGGTAAAGATGGAAAAATTCGTGTTTTCAGAATGCGCGAGAATGCTTTAAGGTTGCAATCATCCTGCAGAGGTATAATGATGGCTGAGCTACCAGTTGAGCTATTTGAAGAAATGGTGATTCAGGCTGTCAAAAAAAATGCTCGCTTTGTACCACCTTACGAAAGTGGCGCATCACTATATATTCGTCCATTACTAATTGGAACTAGTGCACAGGTAGGAGTAAAGCCTGCAACAGAATACACTTTTATTATATTTGTTACTCCTGTAGGTCCATATTTTAAGGAAGGATTTAAACCTACACCTATGGTAATATTGCGGGAATACGATCGTGCAGCACCACTTGGTACAGGCACTTATAAAGTAGGTGGAAACTATGCTGCGAGCCTGGTTGCCGGGGAAAAAGCGCATGAGCTGGGTTACTCAGCTGTTCTTTACCTGGATGCAAAAGAGAAAAAATATATCGATGAGTGTGGCCCCGCTAACTTCTTTGGAATAAAAGATAATACATACATTACTCCAAAATCAACATCCATTTTACCATCTATAACTAATAAGAGTCTTATGCAGTTAGCTGAGGATATGGGACTGAAAGTTGAAAGACGTCCAATACCTGAAGAGGAGCTCGCAACATTTGAAGAGGCAGGAGCATGTGGAACTGCCGCTGTTATAAGTCCTATTTTACGAATAGATGACCTAAGTGAAAATAAAAGTTATCAATTTAGTAAGGATGGCAAAGCTGGTCCTATTAGCGAAAAGTTATATCAAAAACTTCGTGCTATACAGTATGGTGACGAACCTGACAAATATGGCTGGGTAACTGTAATAGAATAAAATTACAATTTACTCCATGATTTAAAGGGGTGGATCGACAGGAATGAGTTATAATATCTAACATTTCCTGTAACTTCTGCCCCTAACCATTCAGGTCTTTCAAAGTTTTCGTTTTCCTCTTTTAGTTCTACTTCAGCAATCAACAGACCTTCATTCTCCCCATAGAATTCGTCTACCTCAAATATATGATCACCTGCTTTTATAAGATAGCGGGTTTTATCTATTATACCCTCTTCACATAAGTTAAGCATCTCTTCAGCATCAACAACAGGTATTTCATATTCCCATTCATGTCTTGTCAACATACCCTCTGCAAGAGCACTTTTTACTGTGATATAACCCTTTTCACCTTTTACTCTGACGCGAATAACACTTACTCCGGAAAGAGATAAATATCCCTGTTTTATCCTGAAACTCTTATATGCCTGTGATTTAAAATCCCCTTTAATCAGAAATTTCCTCTCAATTTCATATCCCATAACAATGTTTTTTTCAAAGGTATCACTTATAAATAAAAAAACTATGTTTTTAAGATCTCGTATTCACTACGAAAAAATAAAAACATAGTTAAGGTTTTGGTTGGATTAAATAAAAAATCAATGCGCGTAATTCTATTTTTAATTCAATAATCCTTTACAAAAATAGGAAACCTGCCAAATTAAGCTATCTATTCTTACAGTATCTCACATTTCGTGTATATTTTCCACAACCCAATATAGTACTTTAATAATAGAACTAATTTTTAGCATACATTTTCTTAAAGAAAAATATTATATCTTTGTTAATTATTAAATTAACAAAACATATCATGTCTAAAATTAAACTAGCAACCACTGCTCTCGGATTAGCTGCTATCACATCTATTTATTCACAAGACAAACCGAATGTGGTTTTTATTCTAACCGATGATTTGGGGTATGGTGATCTTAGTTGCTATGGCCAGGATAAGTTTCAGACGCCTAATATTGATAGACTTGCATTAACAGGAACAAGATTCACAAGAAGTTATTCAGGAACAACTGTTAGCGCACCCTCGCGAGCTAGTCTGTTAACCGGATTACACACAGGTAATGCGCCAATCAGAGGCAATAGAGAAATACAACCTGAAGGACAAGCCCCACTCCCTGCAGATACTTATACTTTATTCAAATTATTCAAAGAATCTGGTTATATAACCGGTGTTTTTGGAAAATGGGGATTAGGGTATCCGGGATCTACAGGAGACCCGGTTAACCAGTATGTAGACCATTTTTTTGGATACAATTGTCAGCGATTGGCACACAACTACTATCCGGGTCACCTCTGGGAAAATGATACCAAAGTTTATTTACCTGATAACAACGATGGAGGATTTGGCTCCTATTCTCAAGACTTGATACAAAGTAAAACGCTTGAATTCATTGAACAGCATAAAAATAACCCTTTCTTTTTGTATGTCCCAATTGTTCTGCCACATGCAGAATTAGTAGTGCCTGAAGACACTATAATACAAGAGCTTAGAGGTAAGTTCCCTGAAACTCCATATAAAGGAACAGACTCTGGACCAAATTTCAGAATAGGCGGATATATGTCACAGGATTATCCTCGTGCAACACATGCTGCTATGGTTAAAAGAATAGATATATATGTGGCACAAATTGTGGAAAAACTCAAAGAAGAAGGCCTGTATGAAAATACTCTTATAATATTTACAAGTGACAATGGACCACACCGTGAAGGTGGTGGTGACCCAGACTTCTTCAATAATAACAGTATTTACCGTGGATATAAAAGGGATCTCTATGAAGGTGGTATACGAGTTCCAACAATAATATCTTGGAAAGGAAAAGTTGCCGCAGGAGAAAAAAGCAATTTCCCCTTTGCATTCTGGGATTACCTCCCAACATTTGCAGATATATTAGAAGTTGAATACAAAACAAAAACAGATGGAGTTAGTATCCTTCCTACATTGCTGGGTGTTGAAGACCAGGCAGAGAGAGATTACTTTTACTTCGAATTTCAGGAATCAGGTGGACAACAAGCAGTTATTAAAGGAAACTGGAAACTGATTCATCTGGATATACGTAATGGAGGTAAGTACGAACTCTATAATATTGCTTCAGATCCATCTGAGAATCATAACTTAATTGCATTATTCCCTGAAAAAAGTGAAGAGTTGAAAGAGATAATGAAACGAGCAAGAACAGATAATCCAGACTGGCCTTTATTTTAAATAAAAATGAAAAAATTAATATCAATAATCTCTGCTTCATTTGTTGCAAGTCCTATATTTGCAAACAGTGCTTCTGATAATAAATCTGCTCAGTCTGCATCTATCAATATTAAATCACAGCCAAATATTGTACTTATTTATGCTGATGATATTGGTTATGGAGATCTTTCATCGTATGGTGCTAAACAAGTGAATACACCAAATACAGATACACTTGCAGCTAATGGTATCAGATTCACCAATGCACATTCAGCAGCAGCTACAAGCACTCCTTCAAGATATGGTCTATTTACAGGTGAGTATCCCTGGAGAAGAAGAGGTACTGGCGTTGCCAATGGTGATGCAGCATTAATTATAAATCCAGATAGAGTAACTCTCCCAAAAGTGCTGCAACAGATGGGATACACTACAGGAGCAGTAGGTAAATGGCATCTTGGAATAGGTGATAAGTCTGGAGAACAGGATTGGAACGGGCATGTGACGCCAGGACCTGCCGAGATTGGTTTTGATTACTCATATATAATGGCAGCAACAGGAGATAGAGTCCCATGTGTTTTTATGGAGAATCAGAGAGTGGTCAATCTAAACCCGAATGATCCTATACATGTCAGTTACAAGGAAAACTTTGAAGGAGAACCAACAGGTAAAGATAACCCTGAACTTCTAACAAAACTTCATCCCAGTCACGGTCACAATCAAAGCATTGTGAATGGGATATCACGTATAGGATATATGAAAGGAGGCAGATCAGCACTGTGGGAAGATGAAAATATTGCAGACAGCATTACTGTTCATGCAACCCGTTTTATTGAAAGAAACAGCGATAAACCTTTTTTCCTCTATTTCGGAACAAATGATATTCATGTACCGAGATATCCTCATGAAAGATTCAGAGGAGTCACAGAAATGGGGCATCGTGGAGATGCAATTGTACAATTCGACTGGTCAGTTGGAGAGATCGTGAAAGCTCTTAAAAAAGCAGGAATATTTGAAAATACTCTTATAATCATTACAAGTGATAATGGACCTGTTGTAGATGACGGATATCATGATGGTTCTGTAGAGGGTCTTATGGATCATAAGCCATGGGGACCTTTCAGAGGTGGCAAATACAGTAATTTTGAAGCAGGGACAAGAGTACCATTTATAGTACACTGGCCTGAGAGAGTAAACCCAAATGTATCACCTGCACTAATATCACAAATAGATATGACAGCAACAATGGCTGTTCTTACAGGTTTTGAGAAAACTGACAAAATACCTGATGACAGTCAAAATCAGTTAAATGCCTGGCTTGGAATAGATATCTCAGGTAGAGATTATATAATTAGTTCTGCCGGTTCACTTTCAATTCTGACAAGAGTGTGGAAATATATTGAACCAAGTAGTGGCAGATCTTATAACCCACTTACAAATACAGAACTTGGAAACAGCTCCGATGATCAGTTATACAACATAGTAACAGATCGTAGTGAATATGAAAATGTAGCAGATAAAAATCCCCAAATTGTTGAGGAAATGAAAAAGCTACTAGATTTCGAGAAAAAGAAAGGGATTAATCTGGATTTATAATCTGATTAAAAGAGGTTTTGATAATAAATATCGAATAAATAGCATAATATGATAAATAAGAAGACTCTACTGCTGCTGATTACTTTTATTACAGCAGGACTTTTTGCACAAGGGAAAGATGTGAACATCTGGGAAGATTTCAATATCACTCAGATAAATGCCGAAAAAGCCCATGCCTCGTATATACCATTTAAAAGTCCTGCTTGGGATAATAATAATCTGAAAGACTCACCAAATGTGAAGATATTAAATGGGATATGGAAGTTTCGTTACTTCAATAACCCTGAGTCGGTTCCTTCTGATATACATAAGGAGAGTGTAAATAGTAACTGGGATGATATAACAGTACCATCAAACTGGCAGTTACAGGGCGATGGTAAATATGATCCTCCATACTTTACAAATACAAAATATCCTTTTGAACCCAATCCTCCATTTGTACCCAAGGATTACAATCCTACAGGAGTATATAAAAAGAGCTTCACTATACCTGATAGCTGGAAAAATGATCAGGTATTTATTCACTTCGCAGGTGTACAGTCAGCCATGATTCTATGGATAAATGGAAAAGAGGTTGGATACCATGAAGATGGAATGCTGCCATCCGAATTTAATATCACTAAATACTTGAATAAAGGAGAAAATGAGATTACACTGAAAGTATTGAACTGGTCAAAAGGTAGTTATCTTGAGGATCAGGACTTCTGGCGTTTAAGTGGTATATACAGGGATGTTTATCTGTTTTCTACACCATCAGTCAGGATGCGCGACTTCACAGTTTACTCTGAACTTGTAAATGATTTAAATGATGCTGTACTAAATATTAGTGTTGATGTTGAAAACATCAATGGCAAGTCAGATGAAACATACATAATTCGAACAATTCTAAAAGATAGTAGTAACAAAGTCATAAGTACAATTAAAAGCTCACCATTTAAAGTAAAAAGAGGAGAAGAGGAAAAGATCACAATTACTTCGAGAATTGAAAATCCATTGAAATGGAGTGCAGAAACACCAAATCTCTATAAAGTAGGGATAGAGCTTTTAAAGTCAAATGGGGAAAACACACAGGCATTTGTCATAAATACTGGCTTCAGGAAAGTGGAAATAAAAGATGGTCTATTTCTCGTTAATGGAAAAGCAATCAAAATTAAGGGAGTTAACAGGCATGATTTTGACATGTATAATGGAAGAACTGTTTCCCGTGAATCAATGATTGAAGACATTATCCTAATGAAACAACACAACATAAATGCTGTTCGTACGAGTCACTACCCCAACAATACCGAATTCTACACCCTATGCGATGAATATGGCCTATATGTAATGGACGAAGCTAATGTTGAAAGTCACGGATTATGGGAAAAAGGTTACTATGTTGGAGAAAGGGATGAGTGGAAAAAGATGATTGTAGAACGCAACTCCAAAATGGTTAAAAGGGATAAAAATCATCCTTCTATAATTTTTTGGTCAATGGGCAACGAATCAGGCTGGGGAGTCAATTTTGATCATGCTTATAAGGCTATAAAAGAGGCAGACCCTGAAAAAAGACCAGTACATTATGAATCCAAAAACCCAGCTTATGCACACACTCTAAACAGATATGATATAATCTCAGACATGTATTCTTCGATGAAACATCTTGAAGATTATTACAACTGGGACTCAGAAAGACCAATAATCATTTGTGAGTATGCTCATACAATGGGAAACAGTCTTGGTAACTTCCGAAAATACTGGAACTTATATAATGAATTTGAAAGATTTCAGGGTGGTTTCACCTGGGACTGGATAGATCAGGCTTTAAGATCGAAAGACAAGAATGGAAGAGAGTACTGGAATATCATTAACTATAGCGATGGTTCAAACACAAACGATGGTTTGTTAAATCCTGACCGTACACCTCAACCCGAAATGGAAGAGTTGAAAAAGGTTTATCAGTATTTTAATGTAAAAGATATCGATATCAACACAGGAATTATTTCCATTTCAAACGAAAATTACTTTTCTGATGCAAGTGATATCTATATGAAGTGGGAGATCATTGAAAACGGAAAGAAAATTGAATCAGGCAGAATTGATGAATTGAATATCAAACCACAAGAGAGTCAACTCATGGAAATAAAATTTAACAGATCTGCAATCACCCAGGGTAATGAATATTTTATGAATTTCAGTTTTCACCTTAAGGAAAACAAGTTATGGGCTGATGCAGAATTTATTGTAGCTAAAGAACAACTTGATTTTGGCCTCTCTCACTTTGTAAAAGAAAGAACAGCTGTTGAAACTATGAGCCACCTTCATATAGATAGTAGAAACAATATTTTAACGCTATCTGGAGATGGTTTTACAGCAACATTTGATAAGAAAAAGGGAGCATTGAGTCAGCTAATCTATAACAATCAGATTGTTTTAACAGAGCCATTACTCCCCTACTTATGGAGAGTGCCAACCGATAATGATGAAGGTGGCGGTAAAAACAGTTATGCAGATCGATGGAGACAAGCTGGCCTGGATAAAATAAAGATTGAACCTCTCAGCATTGAATATTTACAAATTAATAATTATCAGGTTAAAGTTATAGTGAAGAATTCAGTAAAAACCACTACAAATGAGATAATTTACGAAGGTCATTATACAGTTTCGGGTGATGGCAGGATTACAGTTGACAACTGGTTTTCAGTACCGTCAAACATCCCCCCCTTTGGCAAGAGTAGGTCTTAGAACAGCATTACCCTCCGATTTTAATGAAATTGAATGGTATGGAAGAGGTCCTCACGAATCATACGATGATCGTAAAGAGTCGGCTTTCATAGGTATTTATAAAGGTAACGTTGAAGAACAACACTTCAGTCACGTAATGCCACAGGAGAATGGCAATAAAACTGATGTGCGCTGGGTTAGAGTAATCTCCGGAAACAATGCTGTGAAGTTTATGGGGCTACCACTCATTAATTTTAATATTCAAAACTACTCAAGCGAGTCACTAAACGATTCAAAACCATCTGGCAACAATCCATCTGATGATCCGGTTCGTGGTGAAAAAACGTGGTTGAATATTGATTTCAAACAATCAGGAGTGGGTGGCGACAATAGCTGGCAACCCAGAACTCACAGGGAATATTTACTTAATAATCCTGACTATTACTATTCGTTCTCGATTAGTAACAGTAAATAATCACCTGTTCCGTAATAAACCGAAAGGATACCCCTACAAACATATTGTAGTTGGTATCCTTTTTACATTCCTAAATACTTCAGTGCTTCATATACAAAAAACGCAGGCCATACCAGTGCTTTTAAGAACCCTAGAACACCCATCCAAAAACCGGTCGCTGTAGAAATATAATAGATTGTTGCACCTATTACTCCTAAACCGTAAACTGCATCACCTGCTGAACCACTTGCTCTGTTTCCCATAATTATTTTAATTAATCTTTAACAAATTGATATGCAAAGATATTAATTAAAGCAAAAAACAGATAGATATAATGTTAAGTTTTCAGCTAATCTACACTTCGTTACTACATTCAGAACTGATAATTCAGTGAAGCAGCAAAATTCCTTGGATCAATAGGATTCAGATAACCTCCTCTATAATATGCAGTGTAACCTTTTGAATCTAGAATATTATTTACAAAAAGCTGAAGTGTAATATTTTGAATACGATAACCTGCTTTTATATTAAGAGTAGTATATCCATCAGCAATGAATGGTTTTGTGTCAGGCTGTACGTTATGACCTGGTAAAACCTTATAAGTATACTCAGCAAATGGACGCTCACCTACATAATATGCACCTGCTCCAAGTGTCAGATTTCTAAGAATACCATCAAAGAAAGTATAGTTAATCCAGCTGTTTGCCATATGATTTGCAGTATTCATAGGTTTTGAACCTTCATGGTAATATGGACTATCATGATATGCAGCATCAAGATATGAATAACCCAATACTACATCCATATTTTTAAGCAGTTTACCAGTCATCTCCAACTCCAGTCCCTGCCTCCTCAAATTACCCGCTTTAATATAATAACCTGTATTATTACCTGCATCATTGAGAGCTGCATAAGTAAGATTGTTATTTACAATATCAAACCATGTGGCATTAAACCTTAATCTGTTATTAAACCACTCAGTTTTGAATCCAACTTCAAACTGCTCCTCTTTTGAAGGTCCGACTGGTGTAACCATATCTTCTAGAAGATTAGCAGCACCTCTTAATGAAGTTGTGGTTGTATAAGATGCAAAGAGGTTAATATTTTCAATAGGTGTAATAATAATACCGGCGAGCGGATCCCATACATTACCTCCTGTTGTTGAGACATTATTATTGCTTATACCACTGATTTGACTATATCTTAACCCCAATGATAATTTCAGATATTTGTTAAATGTAACCACTTCCTGCAAAAGCATTCCATATGCATACTCACGTGCAGTAACAGGCTCACCGTCAACCAGTGTTACAACCGGTGCTTCATTATTTATAGGCTGTAAAACATCAATGGTGTCTGTAGTAATAGAATTGGTGCTGTTAGTCGATACATCCGACCATTTGTAATCCAGACCCACATTAAAGGTATGCTTCACACTACCGGTATAAATATCCTTACCAATAAGATCAACTTGTAAAACTCCGTTCTTATCATCTCTGCTACTTCCACTGTAAACTCTTGAACGAAGATTGTAAAGTCCTGTTTGAGTCACATTTCGTAGAGGAGAAACATGTGCACCAACTTTTCTCAGATCCATATCAGATCCTGCATAAGCTACCCTCATGGTCAAATAATCATTTAGTTCGCGATTGATCTGCCCCATATATGTTAATGTATTAGTTACCTGTCTATCATTTTTAAAACCCATAAACCTGTCATCAGGCATCTCAAACACATTAAATACACTATCAGCACTCAGGTTAACTGTTCCCTGATCCGGTGTTCTTGAATCATGCATAAAGTCCAGCTCCAGGGTAACTTTAGTTTTATCATCCGGATTCCATGCAAACGAAGGGTTGATATAAATTCTGTCTTTTGAAACATGGTTACGGTAACTATTACCCTGTTCATAAGCACCATTTATACGAAAAGCTGTTTTCTGAATTTTATCTGTAACAAACTGGAGATCGAATGTTGGTCTTATCTGCCCCCAACTCCCCGTTCTTATTCCTACATTTCCTGAATTTATAAACTTAGGTGTTTTTGTTGCTACATTAACTACACCTCCGGCAGATCCCAGATCATTTCCCAACCCTTGTGCAATAGCTGCTGAACCTCTTAAGACCTGTATAGTTTCAACACCCTGCATATCTGTTAGAAAACCTGTTCCCCTGAAATCTGAATGTACCCTTACTCCGTTTTTCACAACTGGTATACCCCTATATCCACGTGAAGTAAGACTCTCAGATGTATTACCGAAAGTAGCAAATGTTGTAACTCCCGGTACATTTCTCACTGCATCATTAAGCGTCAGTACACCCTGGTCATTTAGCATCTTCTGAGAAATAACTGAAATACTCTGAACTTGCTCATCAAGTCTTAGAGGTATTCTTGTAAGTGCATCCATCTTTTCTGGTCGCTCCTTTCTTACTCCAAAAACCTCAACTTCAAGCAGCACATGATTGTCTGGTTCAAGTTTAAAATCCTGCTCTACATCGTAATTGTAAAAGTTCATTTGTCTGGTTACCTTCTCATAACCAACGTAGCTTACAACCACTGTATGCTTACCAGAAGGGATATTCTCAACTGCAAAGCTTCCAGAAAGGTCGGTATCATCCCCTACTCCCAACTCTTCAAAATAAACTGTAGCACCAATAAGCGCCTCATCATCAACACCAAGAACCCTACCACTGAACATTGAGCTTTCTTGGGCGTTACTCTGTGAAAAAAGTGCAACTATACTGAATAGTAAACTAACTGTGAGTAAAAACAATTTTTTAGTCATTGTACCTTAATATTGAATTGAGCTGCAAAGTAAGTCTGAAACATTACAGATCACAATACCATATAATTACCATTTAAAAAGCAGCCAATACTCACAATTTACCATAATGTATATATTTGTATGTTTAGTGTTTTTCTGTTTATTTGAACTGATCAGCATTCATATAAATACAAATAAAAATGCACCAAAAGTATTTCGGTGCATTATAATATTGAATATCAACTATATGGCTTTATATCTTATTAAGCCCAAGGCTTTCTTAACTGAATCTGAAAGCGGTGTAGTGGGTCGACCAATTAATTTTGATAATACTTTGCTATCATCAAACAGATCACCTTTTGAAACTCCTACATCCCAGCCTGCTATAGCTTTAGCGAAAGCTACAGGTATTCCAAATGAGGTCAATAATTCCGCATACTCACCTTCAGAAAGGTCTTTGTAGGGAATCTCCTTACCTGTCTGTCTGGATATCTCAGCTGCTAGCCCACTTAAAGTGTATGCTTCATCACCCGCCAATTCATATATCTTACCTTCATGACCTTCGTTGGTAAGAACTGCTACAATAGCATCTGCATAATCTTCCCGAGTAGCAGAAGATATTTTACCATCTTTGGCGCTACCTAAAAAAGCACCTCCAGCAACTGCTCCAGGTATACTGGAAGTGTAATTCTCAGTATACCATCCATTTCTTAAAATAGTGAACTGAATACCTGAGGATTTTAATAAATTCTCCGTTTCAATATGATCTTTACCTAAGCTAAGTGAAGTTGTATCGGCATGAAGCAAGCTGGTATAAATTATCCTTTTTACACCTGCTGCTTTTGCTGCATTTATTACATTTTCGTGCTGTTTAACACGATCCATAAGTTCATTTGACGATATAAGCACCAGCTGATTGATACCTGTTAATGCATTACCCAAAGTGTCTGGTTTAGTGTAATCAAAAGCACGTGCTTCTATTCCTAAATCAGCTGCTTTCTCCGGTGAGCGGACCAATGCTACTAAATCACTGGAATTTACTCTGTTCTTTAATTTATCCACTACAAGACGGCCTAGCTGTCCAGTAGCACCTGTTATACCTGTTTTCATAAAAAATATAGCTATTATTGAATAAAATAGGTTCGTATAACCATTAATAAACTCTATATGAAACAAAAACATTCATTATAGTGTTTTACAATTTCATAAGATTAACATCATCATATAATTATGAAAACGGAAGGTAAAACTGTTACTGAGATATTAAACAATGTTCCTGAGGAAAGGAAAGAGGTATTTCAGAAACTTCACAATGTTATATTAGAAAACTTGCCAGAAGGATTTGAGGCTGCCATAAGTTATGGAGGTCTAGGTTATGTTGTTCCTCATAGCCTTTTAAGCTAATTGGCGAATTAATGCAGAAGATCAGCGCTGAAGAGTGGATAAGATATTATGAAGAAAATTTGAAGAAGTGATAATCATAAAAAATCCGTCATCTTTTATTTTTCTCTGGTGGATACTTCTTTGATGCTTCAAACAATATCTTATTCCACCTTTCGTTACTTACTGGTTCTGGTTCTTTCTCCAACATTTCGCTCATTAGTGAATAGGCTTGAGTGGTAATACCCATATGTACGATTAAAGGTTCCTCTGTAGTCCCTAAATTGGCTGATATGGTTACTAATTCTTCCATTACTGATTACTGATTTAGCATTATCCTTACGATCTACTACTCTAATGAGAATGTTCAATTATTTGTTTTTAAGAAGTCAACAAGTCTGTTCAGATTCTATATGTCCGTTTTAAATTGTATTACCACAAACATATCAAATATTATAACACCGAACACTTTACCGAACACTTTTGACGTTTTGAGTTAAAAAAAAGTATTTGAAGACTTTCTCCCAAATCCGAAACTTAGATTAGTCAAACTTTTAATACAATTACTACATTATTTCCATGTAGTAAACAATTAGATACTGCACAGTATTCCTTTATTTGAATACAAAAACAAGTGAACTTGTATGATAGCAAGCTAACTTAGAATAAAAACCCTCTTATTCTAATTTATACTATATAAATTGGGACTGTGATTTTTTTATTCTAATTTTGAGCGTGTTTTTAGAATAAAAGGTTATTCATTCTAATTTTTATGTAATATGAAAAATTACAAGTCTGGAAAGTTTGTAAATCAAGGAGGCTATAAAAGCTTTCAGCCAACATTGTTAAATAGGAAATGGGAAATTGATGATATGCAAGTCATTAGTCTATTAAGCAAAGCTGATCGTTTTCTAGGACGCTTAGATATGTATTCTGAATATGTAGACATAGACTTGTTTATTCAAATGCATATTGCAAAAGAAGCTACACAATCATCTAAGATTGAGGGAACTCAGACGAAAGTCGAAGAAGCTTTTTTAGCTAAATCAGAAATAAGTGCAGAGAAAAGAGATGATTGGGAAGAGGTTCAAAATTATATAATGGTAATGAATGAGGCTGTTGAAATGCTACACAGATTGCCTTTCTCTACTAGACTTATAAAACAGGCTCATAAAGTTCTTTTACAAGGTGTTAGAGGCCAGCATAAACAACCCGGAGAGTTTCGAAATAGTCAAAACTGGATTGGTGGAGCCACTCTTAACGATGCAATATTTATTCCTCCAGTTCACTACGAGATAGACAATTTAATGTCAGATATTGAAAAATTCGCCAATTCAGAAAATGATTTTACCCCCGACTTGATAAAAATTGCTCTAATTCATTATCAATTTGAAACAATACACCCTTTTTTAGATGGAAATGGAAGAACAGGCAGATTATTAATAACTTTATATCTTGTTTCAAAAAATATTCTAAAGCGTCCAATTCTATATCTATCTGATTTTTTTGAACGCCATAGAACTTTATATTATGATAATTTAATGCGCGTTCGTACTCATAATGATATTAGTCAATGGTTAAAGTTTTTTCTTACAGGAGTTGTAGAAACTTCTCAAAACGGAGTAAAAACATTAAGTGCGATTATGCAGTTAAAAAACTCAATTGAAAAAAGTGTTGATACTTTAGGAAAAAGAGGGATAGATGCCCGATTAATTATTGATTATATGTATAAGAAACCCATAATTTCTGCTTCTGAAATTATGAAGATTATTGATAAATCACCACAAACAATTTATAATTTACTCGCTGACTTAGAAAAGTTAGATATAATTAAAGAAATTACAGGAGCTCAAAGAAACAAATTATATGTTTTCGGAGCTTATATAGATTGCTTCAAATAATATTAGTCAATCAATTTGCTTTGAAACACTCACAAGGCACGATGGGTGTTTTTTTATGGGGGGGGTGAATGTGAAAAACCGCTTTTACAACAAATGTTTCCTATTGTTTTACTAAACAAAAAAAAGCACTCATCTTTTTAATAGATAAGTGCCTTATTCAGAGAGTGATCCGAGCGGGAACACTTTTATATCTTGTAAATGATTAGTAATCAGCCCTAACTAGACTTTGCTCTTTTATGTGGTACCGAGAACGGGTTTTAATCTTTTGTCTAGTTCTGACATTGTTCTGTCTGCATAAATTTCTATCAACAAACTTACTAATTATTAATTATATAACAAATAAAATTCTATCTAATATTTGCTTTTAGGAAAATTTATTTGATATTTATTTGGCAGACAAAACAATGTTCGTATATTTGCGAACAATAACAAAACGATCATGTCTAAAAAAGCATTAACAGAAGAACAAGAAAATCTCGCACGCATAGCTAAAGCTTTGGCGCATCCTGTGCGTATTGCTATTTTGCAGATGTTAGCTACCCAAGAATGTTGCTATCATGGTGATATGTCCGAAGTAATTCCAGTTGCAAAGAGTACCTTGTCTCAGCACCTAAAAGAACTTCGGGATGCAGGTCTTATCCAAGGCGAAATAACACTACCTAGTATCAAATATTGTATCAATCAAGAAAATTGGAGCATGGCTAAGTCTCTGTTTGGAGATTTCTTCAAAGAAATAAAAATAAACTCTGGCTCATGCTAAAAAAATTTATCATAAAAGTTCGTTAATCTACGAAATACGAAATTAATAACTATATCAGCATAAAATGAAAATATTGATTCTTTGTACAGGTAACAGTTGCCGAAGTCAGATGGCACATGGTTTTCTTCAATCTTTTGATGACAAACAGGAAGTGTACTCGGCAGGAACACAAGCCAGTGGTAAACTAAATCAGAAAGCTGTTGAAGTGATGAAGGAAATAGGAATAGATATATCCCATCACACATCAGATAGTATTGATATGTATCTTAATGATGTTTGGGATTATGTTATAACAGTCTGTGGTGGTGCTAATGAAAGTTGCCCAACATTTACAGGAAAAGTAAAGAATAGGTTGCATATCGGATTTGATGATCCATCCGATGCAAAAGGTACAGAAGAATATATTCACAGCGAGTTTATCCGCGTCCGTGATGAAATTCAAAAAGCTTTTTTAGACTTCTATAACACCAAAATAAAAGAATATGAGTAATAAAAGAATGAGTTTTCTTGATAAGAATTTAACTCTTTGGATATTTATAGCAATGACTATTGGTGTCGGATTGGGATATTTTTTCCCAACATTCGCCGAATCCGTTGATTCTCTATCAAGTGGCACAACAAATATTCCTTTAGCAATCGGATTAATCCTTATGATGTATCCTCCATTAGCTAAAGTTAATTACAAACTTCTTCCAAAGGTTTTTAAGAATGTGAAAATATTGAGTCTATCCTTATTTCTGAATTGGATAGTCAGCCCTATCTTGATGTTTATTTTGGCAATAACCTTCTTACAAGATTATCCCGAATATATGGTCGGTGTTATATTAATCGGACTTGCCCGATGCATAGCAATGGTCTTAGTTTGGAATGATTTGGCGGATGGCAATAGCGAATATGGTGCAGGGCTTGTGGCATTAAACAGTATTTTTCAAGTATTCTTATACAGTTTTTATGCATGGTTATTTATAACCAAACTTCCTCCATTGTTCGGGTTTGAAGGTGCAATCGTAGATATTTCGATTGGAACAATAGCCGAAACAGTTGCAATTTATTTGGGAATCCCTTTCCTAATGGGTATTCTAAGCAGATTGATTTTAGTAAAGGTCAAAGGTGTAAAATGGTATGAAGAAAAATTCATCCCGACTATTTCCCCACTTACTTTAATTGCATTACTGTTTACCATCATATTGATGTTTAGCCTTAAAGGGGAACTGATAGTACAAATACCAATGGATGTGGTACGCATTGCCATACCTCTATTAATTTACTTTGTGGCTATGTTCTTTATCAGCTTCTTTGCTTCTAAAGTGGCAGGAGCTAGTTACGATATAAATGCTTCCGTATCATTTACCGCAGCAGGGAATAATTTTGAGTTAGCTATTGCAGTTGCTATCGGTGTTTTTGGTATTCATAGCGGACAAGCATTTGCGGGAGTAGTAGGGCCACTTGTCGAAGTGCCCGTACTCATCGCCCTTGTAAATGTTGCATTTTGGCTTAAAAAGAAATATTACTGATCATTTATAAGGCAGTATTTATAATAGATAAAATGGATTGTCCGTGTGAAGAAAATCTCATACGCCTGAAATTGGAGAATTTAGAAAAATAAATCTTAACTACAAAATCATGGAAGACATTACGCTGCCAATATGCGACAAATGAATGGATTAAATCCTTATTCGGTACCCAAATGAAATTTCAGAAAGTGGTACCTATTTTGGTACCGAATAACTGTCATTTGGTTACTTTTCTTTGTCTGCTATTGTCTGATAGGGGATAAAAAAAATATCCCTAAATTAATCATTTAGAGATATTTGTCTTATTTTGTCTTTCTGTTGTCGCCAACTTTCTGACCTTAAAGTGATCCGAGCGGGATTCGAACCCACGACCCACAGCTTAGAAGGCATTACATGATAACTTTCATTATTTTTCTTTTGTATTTATATACTCTGCTATTCAGCCATTTAACCCTATTCCATCTTTCTTTAATTTGCATTTAATTATAACGTTTTGTACTTTTGATGTCATAAATATGTCATGAACATTGGACCTTAAATATAGTCCAGCAAACATAATTAATATTTTAATGTCATACATTGAATTATAATGAGCAGAAAAACTGAAAACCTAACTTCTTTCAATTACCAAAGAGGAGGAGTTACACTTGCACTAATGCCAATGAATCAGAATAAAGCAGTAGACGGAACAATCCCCTCTTGCTGGCGTATAACATTCAAAGGAAAGAGAAAGTACTACAAAACTGGTTTATCGTTCACTGAGAACGACTGGGAGGACTTTTGCAATAAGAATAGGCTAAAACATAAAGATATTAAGTTAGACTTAAAGAAATACTATGACAACATCTTGTGTAAGGCAATTGATGACCTTGTTACTGATAATAGTTTTTCACTTGAGGTATTAGACAATGTGCTTAAAATGGGTGATAAAAACAGCGTCAATGATGCTTTCAACAACAAGATCACTAATTTAAGAAAAGATAATAAAATAGGAAATGCTGAAATGTATGAGAGTTCCTTTAATGCTCTCTTAAGGTTTAAACACTACATATCATTAAGAAGCAAATCAAAAGATGACTTTTTGAGTAGGTGCATTGAATATAGGAATGTTACAAGGGGTGATAATAAAATAACTATTCCAGGAAAGAATATAAACTTTTCAGAATTAACACCTCAGTTCTTAAAAGATTGTGATAAGTTTTGGAGACAGACAGGAGTAAGTAGTTCCACAGTATCAATGAGGATGAGGAGCATAAGAGCGATAATTAATAATGATGGTTCTCCTTACTTAGAAGGTAAAAACTACCCATTCGGCAAAGGTAAATATCTTATACCATCGAGCACTCGCAGACAAGGCTTTCTACCTATTGAAGATATATGGAGAATTGAGGGTTTTGAAACTGATAATGCAGAATTAGAGCTTGCAAAAGACATCTTCCTATTCATGTTTTATGGGTCTGGTATGAATTTTAAAGATTTATGCTTATTGAAATATAGTGATATCACTTTTGATAAAGAATTAAAGTTTACACGTGCTAAAACTGATATTGACACTAACGATGATCCACAATATATATTTGTTCCTATACTTCCTCCAATGTTAGAGATAATAAACAAGTATGGGAACAAGTTTCAAAGTGGCTATATTTTTCCTTTTTTAAATGGAGTGAGCAGTTATGAAGAAGCTGAAATAAAAAAGAGAAATAGAAGAGATCTTGATCCAATTAATGTAAACATAAAAATTATAGCCGAACAGCTTGAACTGAATCCCGAGATCACCACTAATTGGGCAAGACACAGCTATATCAGTCATTTGGTAAATGAGTTATTACTAAACGATATAACAGTTAAATATATGGTAGGACACTCAATTAAAAGAGATGTAACAGCTGGTTATGCTCATAGTACACCTAAGAAGAGGAAAGAGATAAATATGCAGCTACTTAATCCGGATAAGATTAATATAATATGATAAAGATCAATAAATGAAAACAATCTGTTTAAAAATTATATAATAAAAATATCAACTAATGAAATGCGTCAAGAATATTTACAATTTGAGTTTTTTGGAACTAATGTATGAACTCTTAAGTGCTGAAGATTTCTACTTCTTTTCCAAAATAGATTTTCATAATCATATAAAAAAAATCACCGATGGATTTAATTCAGATCAAATGTTTTTCCTTTTTCAGGACTTACATGAGTTCATTGGATCTGAAATATATATATCATATGGAAAAAATGAAAAATATTCTTTAGACTATATATGCAGGGAAAAGCCCAAAGAAAAGATTATTGATTATAGTGGTGCAAATTGGGTCGATGATATATTTACAATTGACCAAAAGATAAGTGTTGCTTTTGTTATTACTCAAGATAATAATGATTTAGAGTTTGAGACAAAACATGGAAGTATACATGTTTTTAATTATTATGAAATCTTTTCAACCATAGCAGAAGCATATGGAATCAATTTCTCTTTAAAAAGAGAAGGTTACTATTTTATGTTTGAAATGAAGATTGATCAAAATAACGGAGAAGAGATAACTAAGAAAAGTTCTAAAAAGATGAAAGTTCTCAATTTTATAGATCTTTTCAATATTGATTACACTAATGTAAGTAAAATTCAAGAGTTGAAAAAATGGTTACAGCGTGAACGCTTCATTAATGATGATGAAATATTGATATGCAATTATACAAATGCTGCAAGAATTTATTTCATACTCAGAGAAGAAAGCATTATTAGACCTAATAACAATATCACAAGTGACATTAGATGCTTTTTTAAAGAGTTTGGCGTTAATGTAGTGGAAACTAAAGATGAAGACTCAAATAACCCTCAAGTAGTACGTAGAACTGTTACAGGTGATGATGCTAAAAATACTAAATCTTTGGAGGCTAATGATGGTACTGGAACTATTTATAATAAAGCAAAAAACAAGTTGATTGAAATCTTCAAAACTAACAAATATTAATAGACTTCCGACCTTCCATTTATTCCGATAAGGAAGGTTGGAAATCAAGTACCGTAAAAGCTAATTAAGTTTGCATAAACTTTTAAAGGATATGATTTATGCAAACAGAAATTTTATTAAAAAGGATAAGTTTTGAGCAACTTGAGGAAAGTATAAAAACTATAGTATCAAAAGAGATACAGAAATCAATTTCAGATTTAACCTCTACCCTATTATCTAACACAACCCCAAAATTACTTACAAGAAAGGAAACTGCTGGAATTCTCGGCATTTCTTTACCTACTCTACATGAATGGACTAAAGCTGGTCTTCTTCCAGCTAAACGCATTAATGCAAGTATAAGGTATGAAAAAAACACAGTATTTAATGCGTTAGATGATGTTGTGCCTTTACGTAAGAAATGCAGAAACAAACTATAGTATTCCAATACACTTAATTAAAAATATAACAACTAAATAACAAGTGCGAAAATGAGTCAATTATTAATTTATAAACGAGATGAACTCGAAGAAATCATAATTAAAACAATTAAGGATGCATCTTTATTACAGAAACCTGAAAGAAAGGAAAACATGAATATAGACGACGCAGTTAAGTATTTAAATGAAAATGGATTTTCTATCAGTAAAAGTTCTATATATAAACACACAATGAATGGGACTATTCCTTTCAGAAGGTTTGGTAAAAGAAAACTTGTATTTTCTGCAAATGAATTAGATAAATGGGTAAAGAATAATGAGTAACATGATAACTAACATTGCAATAGCATAAACAATTGATATTGAGTTAATCAAAAAGTCAGAATATAATGAGTGTAATAATCCCATATGGTTCACAACTCAGCAATGAAGTGTCTTTTCCAGTAGACCTTTTACCCAAATGGCTACAAAAGTTAGTATATGAACATTCAGAGAGTTATGCTACCCCACAGGAGCTTTGGGCAACAGCATTTTTATCTGGAATTTCAGCTGCTGCAGGTAAAAAATTCGAAATATTTACTGGTAACTACTCAAATTATCCGCAATTGTGGATAATGGTGGTTGGTTCATCCGGGACAGGAAAAAGCGAAGCATTTAAAGTAGCATTTGATAGACTTTCCGAAATAAATAAAAAGCGTTATGTTACTTATAAATCTGAAAGAGAGGAATGGAAGGCAAGAGAGGAATTCGTAGAGAAGCCTCATTGGCATCAAATATTAATAGGTGATACTACACCCGAAGCTTTATTTGCCACGCTTCAGTACACCGAAAGCGGACTGACACTATATAGAGATGAATTAAGTGGATGGTTTAGTGATTTTGGTCGTTATAATAAATCGGGTGAGATTGGACATTATCTATCTATTTTTGATAATAATTCATTTTCAGTAAATAGGAAAAATGATGATCCGCTGCTTATTCCAAAACCTCTTCTTAATATTTTTGGTACAATACAACCATCAGTATTAGAGAATGTGTTAAACAAGAACAATGCAGAGCAATCTGGGTTCGCTCAAAGATTCTTATACCTATATCCTGATTTTCCACCACGTAAATACAAAAAAATAAGTAAGCCACCAAGTTTAAGTATATATAATGATTTTATAGATCAATTATCTAAAGACAAATTTGATGGACTGACAGAGCTAAGTGTGGATGCTGACTTAGAATATGGTAAATTTTATGATGATATGGAATATTTAAGAGCAAAAAGTGATGATTTCTGGGCAGCTGTTTATTCAAAAGCACAAATCCAGGTATTACGACTTGCCCTTGTGGTTAAAATAGCACGATTAGTAGATGAAAGGAACACAGGTTATACAGAGTTAAAAGATATTCAAGCAGCTATCGGAATGCAGAAGTACTTCATACAATCCTTGATAAAGTTTAAAGAAGAATGTGGAGAACCTATTTTACGTCAAAGTGATGTTATCAAAAATATCTACAAAGTCAAACCGGATGCAAGTCCTACAGATATTGGTAAAGTTTTTGGAGTATCAAAACAATATGCAAGCAAAATTGGAAAAGAACTAAAGGTTGACAAGTTGACGGTTGACAATAGCGAAACACCTTTACAGGAGCCATTAAAAGACATAATAGACGTCAACCATAAAAAGGATGCAGTATAAATGTAGGGTTGACGACTGGAAAACTTGAAGTTATTTGTAGTAAATAGTTATAAGCAAAGTCAACCGTCAACCGGTAAACAAAAGGTTTTTACAATATGAACGTTAGCATTTATAAGAATATTACGGATACTATTGGCGTAAGTGGGCAACTTATCTCTTTTTTAACTACAGATAAATGGCAAAACCTATCAATACAGGTCAGAAATGAAACCAACAAAGAGATACGTAACCAACTTAAAAGAAGGCTACCTTGTTGTACACCATCAGGATTATTTAAAAAACGAAATAAAGCCTACTTGATAAAGCATAGTGGTTATATCTGCATAGATATTGATGAAGAGGATAACCCAAGTATTAACGATTGGCAAGGTTTCATTACAGAATTAGGGCATCTTAAAGAAACTGTATTTGCAGGATTGAGTGTATCAGGGAGAGGCGCATTCTCCTTGATCCAAATAAGCGACATAGAACATCACGAACTCCATTTTAAAGCCTTGGAGGAAGATTATTTACGTTATGGGATAATAATAGACCATGCCTGTAAAGATGTGTCACGGTTGAGGATTTACAGCTATAACGAGCAGCCTTACATTAACTGCAATGCATCGGTTTACACAAGGAAGTATAAACCCAGAAAGATTAATAACAGTTTTTATTCAGGTACCCAAGATGTAGATAAACTTGTAGCTAAAATCGTTTATACAAACACAAACATTGTTCCTGATTACAAATCATGGTTTGAGGTAGCAGGAGCTCTTGCGAATGTCAATAAAGGGCGTGAGCTCTTTCATGCAATTAGTAGTGTTGATCCTACGAAATATAACCCAAAAAAATGCGATAAGCAGTTTGACAAAGTTCGAGCCGGTGCTGGTATTAATGTAAACACTCTGTTTTATCATGCAAAACTGAAAGGGGTAACACTAAAATAAAAACTAATCAGATTTTTTGAGACTGTAATTTAAACTGTGTCAAAGAATAAAAATAATTATTTATTACTTTTACTAAACAGTTTACATTATGGAAGATTTTGATTACAAGTCCTTTCAAGCCAAGGCACTGG
>Ga0265293_10000244_pt1 | contig 135491 bp, 138 predicted proteins | sample Munlanlewell138R_FD_192505 | JGI IMG/M metagenome (GOLD analysis project Ga0265293, IMG submission 192505) | Leachate microbial communities from a municipal landfill in Southern Ontario, Canada - Leachate well 138R | ecosystem: Engineered > Solid waste > Landfill > Unclassified | place...
TCAAAAAGATAGCTAAATCTTTTAACTCTTGCATATCCTTTTAATCCATTGAACAGATAATCTGTTTGCATATTTCACTCTTTAGTTCTCCCCAAAAAAGTGCCATATGTTTCTGAACTTATACATTAAATCAATTTTCAGAAGAAGGTTTAAGACAAAAAGTCCAAAAAAAAAGGTACCAAAAGTTGGTACCTTTATTCATTATAACAAAGATATTATAATTTACCTTCGTTTTTTGCTAAGTATTCAGCCACACCTTTTGTGTCTGCTTTCATACCTTCATCCCCTTTGTTCCATCCTGCAGGACAAACTTCACCGTGCTCATTAGTAAATAACATGGTATCAACCATTCGAATCATCTCATCGATGTTTCTTCCAAGTGGTAAGTCATTGATTACTGCGTGTCGTACTGTTCCATCTTTGTCAATTAAAAATGATCCTCTAAGTGCAACTGAATCTCCAAATAATACATCATAATCTTTTGAGATTTGTTTGCTTAAGTCTGCAACTAATGGGTATTTAACTCGTCCTATACCACCATTTTCAACAGGAGTTTCTCTCCATGCAAAGTGTGAGAATTGTGAATCAACAGAAACACCAATAACACTTACTCCTCTTGAAGAGAACTCTTCAATTCTTTTTGAAAACGCAATAATTTCTGACGGACAAACAAATGTAAAGTCTAATGGGTAGAAAAACAGTACTGCACCTTTTTCACCAATGTTTTCATATAAATTAAAATCTTCTACAATTGAACCATCTGCAAGTACAGCTGTTGCTGTAAAATCTGGAGCTTTTTTCGTTACTAACATATTAAATTCCTCTTTCTTTTTTAAGTTTTGTGATTGAAATTGTACAATAATTACTTTAAAAAAACTAAACCTTATCGTATAAGTTTTTTAAATTAAGAAAATATTTATTTTAGGATAATTTTTATCCTTTGATGAAAATTGTGTAATATTTACCTACCTTATAACGATAATTTTATAGCCAAGAAATTTAAACAAAAATTTATTTTATCTGTGTTAAAGTTACCACTATTAATCTAAGGAGAAAATATGGCAGTAGTAATTACAGACATTTGTATTAGCTGTGATGCATGTTTAGACGAGTGTCCAACTGAAGCAATTGTAGATAATGATGAGAATCCAACAGGTGAAGATATTTACTATGTTTATGAAGATAAATGTGTAGAGTGTATTGGACACAATGACTCACCTGCATGTGCAGAAGCATGTCCTACTGAAGGATGTATTGTATGGGGTGAAAACCCAACTACTGAAGGTGCAGTTGCAGGTCAACCTTGCGTTGAAGACTAATCTTTAGTTTTTTATTTTGCACCTTTAAAAGGCAAGTAGTTTTTAGCTACTTGCCTTTTTTTATTTTTTTAGGTATAATCCGCGACTCAAAATTTAACTTAGGAAAATAAAGTATGGAACAAACATTATCAATCATCAAGCCTGATGCTGTTGCTAAAAACGTCGTAGGTAAAATCTTAGACAGATTCGAATCTGCTGGATTAAGAATTGCTGCGATGAAAAAAGTACAATTAAGCAAAGCTGATGCTGAAGCTTTTTACGCAGTTCATGCGGCAAGACCATTTTTTGGTGAATTAGTTGAGTTTATGATTTCTGGTCCTGTTGTAATTTCAGTTTTAGAAGGTGAAAATGCAATGACTAAAAACAGAGACTTAATGGGAGCAACTAACCCTAAAGAAGCTGCTGCTGGAACAATCAGAGCTGATTTTGCAGACTCTATTGATGCCAATGCAGTGCATGGTTCAGATTCATTAGAAAATGCAGCCAATGAAATCAAATTTTTCTTTTCAGACAGAGAAATTTGCTAATAACAATCTATGAAAATAGAGTTTAAAAAAATCCCTCAGGCTCCAAAAGAGTTCCAAACTGAATTTAATTCAGTTAAGTTAGAGGGTAATTTTTGTAAAATGTCGCCATCTTTAGTCAAAATCGAAGCAGATTTTTGCGGAAGCGTTCCTATTGAGTGTTGCCGATGCGGAAAAAGCGAAGATTTAGAGCTTAATGAATCACTTGATTTTTTGTTAAGTGATGGCGTTTTCGATAAAGAATCGGATGAATTAGTTATTGAAATAGAAAATGGCATTATTGATTTTGATGAAATAATTCAAAATGAAATAGCTTCAATACAAAGTGAATATCACTTTTGTAAAGAGTGTGCAAATACTGATGAAGTATTTGAAAAAGAATTTTAAATAAGGAGAATAACATGGCAGTACCAAAAAGACGAGTGAGTCATACACGAAGTGCAAAAAGAAGAACACACTATAAAATTACATTAAAAAAACCTGTAAAAGACAGTGATGGAACTTGGAAAATGCCTCATACGGTAAACCCAAATACTGGTGAATATAAAAGCTAATGGTAAAAATAGCCATTGATGCAATGGGTGGGGACTTTGGTCCTACGCCTATTATGGAAGGCCTCGTTGCCGCTTTAAAACAAAACAACAATTTTACTGCTATTGCAGTTGGAAAAAAAGATGTTTTACTCCCATTAATCCCACGTTCACTTGATGACAGAATTGAAATCCTAGATACCCACGACGTTATATCCATGCACGACAGTGCAACCGATGCATTAAAACGAAAAGAAAGCACCATTTATAAAGCCATTGAATTGGTTAAAGATGGCGTTGCCGATGCCGTTGTTTCTGCAGGACATTCGGGTGCTTCGATGTCATTGGCGACATTAAGAATAGGACGAATTAAAGGGGTAAGCCGACCTGCTATTGCGACACTTATGCCAACAAGCGAAAACCAAAATACTTTGGTTCTTGATGTGGGTGCCAATGTGGATTGCGATGCCAAAAATCTGTTTGAATTTGCCATTATGGGACAAGTCTATGCCCAATATGTTTTGGAACTTGATGACCCAATTATGGGACTTCTTAGCAATGGCGAAGAAGAATCTAAAGGCAATGAAGCAACCAAAGAAGCCTATGAACTCATTACCAAAGCCAAACTTCCTAACTTTGCAGGAAATGTTGAAGGCAGTGATATTTTCAAAGGTACAGTCGATGTGGTTGTATGCGATGGATTTATTGGTAATATTTTGCTTAAAACCGCTGAAGGTGTTGCCGATACTATTGGTAAAATCTTAAAGAAAAATCTCAAACGATCATTGATCTCAATTGCAGGAGCAGTCCTCATGAGAAAAGTGTTCAAAAACTTAAAAGTGCGAGTTGATTATGCAGAATACGGTGGTGCGCCACTTTTAGGAGTAAAATCTCCCGTTATTATTGCACATGGAAAATCAAATCACAAAGCAATCAAAAATGCTATCTTTCAAGCCATTAGAGCTGCAAACTCTAATATGAATCAAAATATCGAAGAAAGATTACAACGTTACAAAACAAATTAATAAGGATTTTTTATGACTTATGCAGCTTTTAGATCAATTGGTGCGTATATTCCTCCTAAAGTTATGACCAATAAAGATTTTGAAAAAATCATTGACACAACGGATGAGTGGATTACAAAAAGAACAGGAATCAAAGAGAGACGAATCTCCGAAGAGAATGAAGCATCATCTGATTTAGGAGCAAAAGCTGCTGAAATTGCCATTCAAAGAGCTGGAATAAGTAAAGAAGAAGTGGATTTATTGATTTGTGCCACCGTAACACCTGATTATTTGTGTATGCCATCAACGGCGTGTTTGATTGCTTCAAAATTGGGTTTACCCAATCTAATGGCATTTGACATCAGCGCTGCTTGTACGGGGTTTGTCTATGCGTTAAGTATTGCTAAAGCCTTTATCGAATCAGGAATGAAAAAAAATGTTTTAATCGTTGGGGCAGAAACCTACACCTCTATTTTGGATTATACGGACAGAGGAACATGTTTTATTTTTGGTGATGGTGCTGGAGCTGCTGTTATAAGTGCAACGGATAATATCACGGAAGCCATTGTCGATGTCAATTGTTCAAGCGATGGCAACTACGATGATTTGATTAAAACGCCAGGGGGAGGAAGCAAACACCCTTGCTCACAAGAAGTTTTAGACAACAAAATGGCGTGTATCCAAATGAAAGGGAATGAAACCTTTAAACTGGCAGTAAAAACACTGACATCGGATGTTAAAGTGATGCTTGAAAAACATAAACTCAGCAATGAAAGCATTGACCATTTTATCCCTCATCAAGCCAACTTACGAATTATTAAAGCCGTAGGCGAAGCATTGGGATTAAGTGAAGAACAAACCGTAATTACTGTTGATAAATACGGCAACACTTCTGCGGCTTCTATTCCTATGGCAATGAATTATGCCTATGAACAAGGAAGAATCAAAGCGGGTGATACGGTTTTATTTGATGCTTTTGGAGCAGGACTTACTTGGGGAAGTGCATTGTTCCCATTTTCACCCAAAAATTAGTTCACTCTTTTAAATGAAAAGTTCATGGCAACGCCATGACTCTTCATCTTTTTTACTCTTGAATCAGTTTCTTATTTTTAGGATTGTTTTTAAACACATCAATCGATTTTTTCACCAACTCCTCTTTTTGTACAAAATTATCTGAAGTTGCAATGGAATTAATGTATAAAATTGACTCCCCAATAATAATTTGAAACACTGCTAACAAAGGGATTTTAACTTGCGCTCCAAAATTTTCTTTTCCAAAACCTGCTTCAAAGGTTAAATAGTCGTTATTTAATTCAATGGTTGAGTAGGTATAATTGGAAAGAACAAACAAAGAGAAAGTGGATAATTTATCTAAAATAGAAGTAGGCAGTGGTGGCTCAAATGAAATCCCTTTGACATTGGCCGTGACAGCAAACTCTTGATGGTTGTTCAATAAAAATTGAATCACTTCTTTGATTTGCTTTTTGCTTAACGTTCGGTATTCGTCGTTATTTATTATGGTATTAATCATTTATAACCTTTTTTTTATTATTAGTTATGTATTATAACTTATGAAACACATAACTTTACTTATACTTCTTTTATGCTCTGCTCTTCTTTCTAAAGAGCTGCTTTTAACCCAAAAAGATCTCAAACGTATTGAACAATTGCCTCAAAGTCATTTTATTTTAAACCGTTTTGAAGCCTTTTATTTAATGCGACAAAAAGTTAAACCCCTCAATCTCATGCAAAAATTGGTTCATATAAATCTTTTTTACAATCAAAGTCTGCCTATCCATGATGAAAACAAATACAGTTCTGATGATTATTGGGCAACACGAAAAGAGTTTATCATCAATGGCAAAGGCGACTGTGAAGATTATGCCATTGCCAAATATTTGACCCTTATTGAAGTAGGTATCCCAAAAGAAAACCTCTATTTAGCCATTGTGCAAGTTAAAGAACATACCACGTATCATATGGTATTGCTTTATCATGAGGTCTCCTCTGACACATTGTATGTGTTAGACAATTTGAGTTTTCGGGTATTGCCTTTGCACAAAAGAGTGGACTTGATTCCATTGGTTGCTTTTAATGAGTTTGAATCGCGTGAACTCAAAGCTCAAACCTTGGGAAAAGTGGTCAAAATTGATTGGGGTAAAATCGATAAATGGAAAGAGTTGTTGACGCGTATTTACTCTAAAAATGAGTAGTGTTCTAAGATATTCATACCAACCATTGCATTAAGCAGGGCAATTTTTTGGGCATTTTTAAGCATATCCACACTGATATTTGTTTGGATTAACTCTTTATTATCCAACAATCTTTCTTGAGTGGTTCCTCGAAGTAGTGGCATCTTTGTGGTCAACCAATTGCTGCCATCAAAAATAGCAATATTGGCAATAGAGGTGTCCGTCACCCAACCATTTTTGACAATAATAATTTCATCGGCACTCTCTTTTTGGGCATACAATTTATTGATGTGTTCTCTGTTCATGCTTTTATATTTGTATTCAATGGTATCGTCTTCAACGATTTTAAATGTACGAATCAACCGTTTGACATAGGGTTCATATATCACATCCAAAACCCCGTATTTATCGTACAACACTTTGCATTTCAAAAAATCATCGCTGATGGGTAAAATGTATTCATGTAAATTAATATTAATCATAATGGTTCGAGCAATTCGTTGATTGTGGTACTCTAAATTATACGCTATTCCATCATCGCATTTGATGGTTTCGAAAAATATTTCATTGTTTCGCATGACACACCTTTGAATATTTTTTTAATTATAGTGTAATAATTAACTCGGGATATATATTTTATCAATTAATTCTTGATATTCACTAAAACAGTCTGAATCACAGGTAATTCCACCCCCACTTTTATAAAAATATCGATTGTTTTTGCTTTTTTCAATAAATCGAATCATCACCGCACTGTTAAGATTTTTGCCGTCATATACACCAAAAATACCCGTGTAAAAACCTCGATTATATTTCTCAATCCCTTTTAATATCTCCACTGTTTTTTTCTTAGGTGTTCCTGTAATTGACCCAGCCGGTAAGAGTTTGATGATAATATCACCCACCATTTCGTGCCAATTTTTAGGCAGTGTTCCTTCAATTTTGGAGCTGACTTGCAGTAATGTTTTGTTCCCTGCTTGTAAAGATTCTACGTATCGAAATTTCTTTACACGCACTTTTTTTGCCACAATGGATAAATCATTACGCAATAAATCAACAACCATAATATGTTCGGCTTTCTCTTTTTCATTGTTTAAAATCAGCTGCTTGGCATTTTTGATTTTAGCATCAATGGTTCCTTTCATGGGAAAGGTAAAAATGGTATTATTTTTAATTTGAACAAATTGTTCAGGAGAAAAACAGACAAATTGATCTTTGTATTGCAGTTTAAATTTACTGGCTGCTTTATCATAAATTTCATCCAGACTCAATGCTGTTTCTATACGCGTTTTTGCAGTTAAGTTCAATAAATAACTGTTACCTGCACGGATTTGTTCTTGAAGCGCTTGAAACTTTTTTTGGTACGTCTTAAAAGCAATAGGATATTTTTTCAATACCAAATTTTGGTTTGAGGAGTTGACTTTTTTATTGATTTCATATTTAATAAACGGGGGTAATTTTTTTAAAGGACAGACAACACTTTGTGTTAAATCGTATGAAATCATAAAAAAAAATGGCTCTTTTAAAGAGCCATAATAGTTGAGCTTTTCTTGAAATGTTTGGTTCAAAACTATCCCAATAGTTTTTTCAAAATCGCCATTCGAACTGCCACGCCATTGCTGACTTGTTGTAATACTTTACATCGAGGATCTTTTAACATGGCATCACTGATGTCAACATTTCGATTAACAGGACCTGGGTGCAATAATAAAATATCACGATCACCCAACGTCTCTTCAGTGATACAATAATCTTTGGCATACTCATTGAGCGATTCAAAATAGACTTCATGATGTCGCTCAAGTTGTGTTCGTAAACTCATTATAACATCCACCTCATCAATGATTTCACTGATGTGTGTGTACTGTTTAAACCCATCGGCATCGTCGTATTTGAAACAATCGGGTGCAACAAATACCACTTCCATACCAAAACGAGGAAGCAATCGTCGATTTGAACCAGCTACTCTTGAAGATTTGACATCACCAATAATAGCAACTTTTTTCCCTTGGGCATCCCAATTAAAATGCTCTAATATGGTAAACAAATCCAATAAAGCTTGTGTTGGATGAGCATGCGTTCCATCTCCTGCATTAATAATGGGGCAAGTGACATGGTCAACTAAACTTCCGGGCAATCCGCACTCACTGTGTCGAATGGTTAAGGCATCGGGTTTCATGGCTTCAATATTGGCAATGGTATCAAAAATGGTTTCCCCTTTGCTTCTTGAACTTCGACCGACATCCAAAGAAATAACTTGAGCACCCAACCGTTTTGCCGCTATTTCAAAAGCACTTCGCGTTCGTGTTGAGTTCTCAAAAAATAGATTAACAATAATTTTTCCTTGTAGAAAAAGATTTGATTTTAAATCTTTAAAGATTTTAGCATCTTCAAAAAGGTCGACAATTTCCTCTTTTGAGAAATCAGAAGTCGTAATTAAGTGTTGCATGTTTACCCTTATTTTTGATTTTTATTCTAGCCAAAATCTTATTAAAAAAAATTTATAAAAAGACTCTTTTTAACTCATATTGGGGTTAAGTTTGAGTAAGACCAAATCCGCCAACATATTTCCAAGAAGGGTTAAAAACGCACCAATTATCAAGATACCCATAATGACTGGATAATCATGACTTAATGCACTTTGATAAAAAAGTAGCCCCATCCCATCAATGGAAAAAATCGACTCCAAAATAACACTTCCACCAATGATTCCGGGCAAAGACAGACCCAAAAGCGTAATAACAGGCGGATACAAATTGGGCAAAATATAGTAACGCAAAATCTGTTTTTGACTCAAACCTCGTGCTTTGGCAAAAAAGATATAATCGCTTTTTAAAATCTCAATGGTAAGTGAACGAATATACAAAGTTAAACTTCCAATGCCCCCAAAGGTAATAATACCAATGGGCAAAATCAAATGCCATGCCACATCCAAATAGTATTCAACACCTGTGGCATTGGAAACGGAGTGCAACCCTGCAATAGGTAACCACTCTAACTGAATGGAAAAAATCAACACCAATAACAGTGCCAAATAAAATGAAGGCATGGAAAAACTCAACAAAGAAAGCTGACTGGCAAATTTGTCAAACCACTTGTTTTTGTTCAATGCCGATTTAATGCCCAAATACAGTGACAACACAAAGACTAAAACCATACTGATAATATTAATCGTTAATGTAATGGGAATACGATTTAAAATCTCTGTTTTAACCATCTGTCCACTGGCAAACGAAATGCCAAAATCAAGGTGTAACATCGCCCAAATCCAAGAAAAATATTGCACATACAAGGGCTTATCCAACCCATAAATCGCTTTTAAATGGTCAATAGATTCTTGAGTGATATTGGGATTAAGCTCACCACTTGCAAAAAAAGAGTTGGGAGCTAAATTAATGGCAATAAATGAAATAAGGCTAATAATAAATAACATAATGATAAGGTATAATACTTTTTTGATAAACAATTTCATAAAAAAGATTATACACAACATAGGTTTAAATATCTTTTCGAAATTCAAATGTTAAGAAATTTGGCTAATTCTCATTTTTAGCTATACTTTTAAATCAAGTTAGAGATAAAATGGAAAAATATAAATGATAAAAAAAAGCAAATTCTTAGAATCTATTTGTTATACTTTCAGCAATAACACTCCTCAAGCCTCTTTGCAATGCTCACCCCGAGGAGTTACTATTTGAATCTTATAAAAACATCCTTTTCAAAACCTTTTTTAACCATTGAACAACAACTTAATCAACTTAAATCCCGTGGTATGAATTTTTATGATGAATCAAAAGCAAAATATTATTTAGAAAATTTAAACTATTACCGACTTAGTGGGTACTGGTTACTTTTTGAAAAGAATCACGATACCCATAAATTTAATAAAAATACCTATTTTGAAGAGGTATTAAATTTATATATTTTTGACAGAGAACTTAGACTGTTATTGCTTGATGCCATTGAACGAATTGAAGTATCTATTCGAAGTAAATTGGCGTATATCTTGGCTCAAAATTTTGGTTCGCATGCTCATTTAAAGCCTGAAATATTTGCTTCTTATCCAAAATATGAAAAAACATTAACAAAGCTTAAAGCTGAAATACACAGAAATAAAAGTGAAATTTTTATCAAGCATCATTTGGATAAATATAATGAAGATCTCCCTCCAATTTGGGTAAGTGTTGAAGTTATGACCATGGGACAAATTTCAAGTTGGTATAGCAATATTAAAGACAGACAATACAAACAAATGATTGCAAAATACTATGACTTAGATGAAAAAATATTAAGTTCTTTTTTACACCACTTAACGATAGTAAGAAACACATCAGCACATCATTCAAGAGTTTGGAATAAAAGATTTACAATAGATTTTGTTTTGCCCAAATTTCCAAAACAACTCAACTCTCAATTTAATTTATCGAGTAAAAAATATATTTATAATACTTTAGTGATGTGTGAATATTTATTAAATATTATCAGTGAAAATAACTGTTGGAAAGAGAACTTAGATAATTTAATTAAAAAACATAAAATAAATACTAAAAGAATGGGGTTTAAATGATAGGCATAGATATTGTAAGTATTCAAAGAATTGAAAAACTCATGGAGAAATTTCCACAAAAAGCGTTGGAGAGATTTTTAAATGAAGAAGAAATTCAACTGGTCAAATCGGCTCAAACGGCAGCTGGATTTTGGGCAGCCAAAGAAGCTGCCAGCAAAGCATTGGGATGTGGTATTGGTAAAACGTGTGGCTTTCATGATATTGTAATTTCTAAAACCAAAAAAAATGCTCCAAAAATACACTTGAGTAAAAAATTGAAAAAAAAGTTTGCTATTAAAAAAGTAAGTGTGAGTATTACCCACGATGGTGGCTTTGCTATTGCTGCTGTTATGATTTCTCAAAAAGACAAAAAGACAAAAAAGGTTTGATACACATCATTGTGTAGCTGTATTTTATATATTACACTGCTTTAATACAAAGAGCTTGTTTGGTGGGCTTAGCCCTAACTCTATGCGATTAAAGGAGTTTACAATGATACTTTTTATTTTAAGCAGCAAACCTTATGATGGAAGCGACAACATCAGTGGTGCGTTAAGGTTGGTTACAAAACTGGTTGAAATGGGTGAAGATGTCAAAATTTTTGCCATAAGCGATGCGGTGGATTTAGTGCGAGCTGCAGCAAAAAAGCCTGAGTCTTATGATATTGATTTACAAGAGATTATCAAGAAGATTTTAGCGTTAAATGTTCCTATAAAAGCTTGTGGCACAAGTCTTAAACGCTCAGGTGAGTATAAAAATGAACCCTATTTAAATGAAGATATACGAGGTTCAATGGATTTACTTGCATCTTGGACAAAGGAAGCCAGTAAGGTTTTAACCTACTAATAAAAAGGCTATTTCTTAGCCTTTTTATTTTAGCTTTAAATTATCCCAAAAATTTTAAAATGATTTGAATGACGGTTGCATTAATTAAGTCTATAAAAAATGCTCCACATAAAGGCACGATTAAAAATGCTTTATACGAGTGCCCATACATATTTGTAATGGCTTGCATATTTGCGACAGCAGTAGGAGTCGCTCCCAATCCAAAACCACAATGACCCGCGGTTAAAATAGCAGCATCATAATTTTTTCCCATAACTTTAAAGGTTATAAACGAAGCATATGCAAGCAGTGCAATAACTTGAAGTACCAAAATAATCACTAAAGGTCCTGCTAAATTTGAAAGTTCCCACAGTTTTAAAGACAACAATGCCATGGCTAAGTATAAAGACAACGAAACATTTCCAAAGACGCCTATTGCTCTGTCAAACATACTGACTTTTAAGAAGTTCTCTAATACATTTCGTACAATAACTCCCCCAGCTAATGCCCAAACAAAAGTTGGCAGCTCAATAAAACTGCCTTGAGTAATTTCTGACATAAAATCGGCAAATGCCAAACAAGCCGCAAAAAGACCCAAAATAGTAATGGCACTGTTGGTTGTAATCAATCGAATATCTTTAGGGTATCCAAAAGGTACAAACTCTTCAATTGCTGGTAGTTTTTTCTCTTCTTCTGTTTCGTGCTCACTGTTTGCACACGCTAAATCGTATTTATTAATAAGAATTTTTGCCATTGGACCACCAATTAATCCACCCATTATTAACCCAAAAGTTGCACTTGCCATTCCCAGAGTCATAGCCCCTTCTATTCCATATTCTGCTTCTAAAATACTTCCCCAAGCACCTGCTGTTCCGTGACCACCCGTAAGCGACATAGAACCTGCAATTAACCCAATAAGTGGGTCAATGCCGAGTAAATTAGCCAATGATATTCCTACAATATTTTGAATAATAATAAAAAATGCCGCTAAAAATAGAAATAAAAGAAGACTTTTCCCACCTTCTTTTAGTTTATAAAAGTTTGCACTAAGACCAATGGATATAAAAAATATAAGCATAAAAGTAGTTTGTAACTCAATGCTAGTTGTAATACTGTAGCCCCAAAGGTAATACACCAAAGTTGATATAAAGGCTGCAACCAAACCACCTGCAACGGGTTCGGGAATATTGTATTTTCTTAATAACGCAATATTATTAACTAAATACTTTCCTATAAGCAATACTATAATCGCTGCAATTAGCGTATAGTACGCATTAATTGTAAAATGCATAACACTCCTTAACTGTTTTACTTTTTTTGTTTTATTAGGTATCTTTCTAAAATAATTTTTGCGGCAATAGAGTCAATGCGTCCATCGCGTTTGTGTTTGATTTCGCCTTTTATTAACTCTTCGGCTTCTATAGAACTAAGGTTTTCTTCTTGAAATTCATACGGAATTTTTAACTCAAGTAAATTTACAAAGTGCTTAATTCGATTTTGCGTATCTTCACTAGAACTTGGAAACCCCACAATGAGTTTGTCGATTTCCCACTCTTTTAAAAAAGTGTTCACATCATGGGCAGCTTGGTTTCTATTTTTTCGTAAAATGGCGGGTTGTGGGGTAACGATTTTTTCGTGCAAACACAGTGCCACACCAATACGTTTTAGCCCCACATCAATCGAAGCTAACCTTTCAGCCATTGACAATTAACTCATTAGCAAGTTCAAAGTTATTCGCTGTCATTAAATGAATTTTGGGATGAAATTTTTTAATCTCGCTAAAAAGCTTATGATTTAACTCCAAGCCCACTTTTCTCTCTTCTTCTTCACTTTTTGCATTGGCTTTTTCTAACGCATCAATCCAGTATTGTGGTACATGAATCCCTGGCACTTGGGCAGATAAAAAAAGAGCCGTTCGCAATTTTACAATAGGAAAAATACCAAAAATCAGTTGAGCTTCTTGTTTGTGAGAACTGACTTCATTTTTGGCATTTTCAAAACTCTCTAAAAGCATTTTGGCATTTTCAAGGTCATAAATGGGTTGAGAAATTAATCCCAACGCCCCCTCTTGAATCTTTTTGTGCATTTTTCTCTCTAAAGATTTGAAACTTTTTGCATACGAGTTGGTCACAGCAAAAGGGTAAATCTCTTTGGGTTGAATTTTAAACGGACGTCCCGCTAAATCCATGCCGTGATTAAACGATTTAATCATTTTTAATAATAGTGTTGAGTTGCTTTCAAACACCCCTTTACTGTTGGGTTGATCACTCATTTTTGCAGGATCCCCCGTAAGCGCTAAAATCGCACGTATGTCAAAATCATTGGCACCCAACAAATCCGATTGCAGAGCAATTTTATTTTTATCTCGCATGGTCATGGTCGTAATAACAGGTTTATTAAACGCTGTTTGTAATCGTAAGGCAGCAAACAGTGAACTGTATTTAAGTTTGGCTAAGGGATTATCTGTTGCAGAAAAACCATCCACTTTTTCATCCAAATTCAACGCTTTGATTTTGGCAACAATTGTATCCATCGAAGGTTCGTGTTGAGGGGTGGTTTCAAGAGTTAAATAACTGCCCGATTTTAATTTACTTATGAGTGCATCAAACATTAAAAAAGATTCCTTAAAGTATTTTGGCTATAATTATAGCCTTTAAATATTTAACATAGGATTTATAATGAAATTAGCCGTGTTCGATTTTGATTCAACCTTAATGGATGGAGAAACAATTGACTTTTTAGCACAAGAGCTTGGTATCAAAGAAAAAATTGCCAAAATTACCGAAGAAGCCATGTCGGGACGATTGGACTTTTTTGAGAGTTTAACCACACGAGTGGGACTTTTACAAGGCTTGTCTTACCAAAAAGCGGTTGATATTTGTGCTTCATTGCCTGCTATGCCAGGAGCGCAAGAAACCATTAAAGAGCTTCAAAAAAGAGGCTACAAAGTGGTTTGTTTTTCAGGTGGATTTCGAATTGGAACAACACCTTTTAAAGAAAAATATGGTCTTGATGCAGAGTTTTCAAATACCTTGCACCACAAAGATGGGCTTCTTACAGGTTTGATTGGTGGGGAAATGATGTTTGGCTTTTCAAAAGGAGATATGCTTCAAAGAATACAAACGGTTATGGGCATTACTTCAAAACAAACCCTTGTTGCAGGTGATGGAGCCAATGACGTTTCAATGTTTAAATATGCCGATAAAAGAGTCGCTTTTTGTGCGCACGATATTTTAAAAAAAGAGGCAAATATCATTATAGACACAAAAGACTTAACACAAATTTTAGATAAAATCGAGGAATAAACAATGGCTTTAAAAGACGAAATAAACTTTTCACTTTGGTGTGATTTTATTGAGAGAGATTTTTTAGAAAATCAATTCAAAGAACTCATCCAAAATGAGATAATACACGGAGCTACAAGTAATCCAGCGATTTTCGAATCAGCGATTTCAAACTCAGTGGCTTACCGTCAACAACTTGATATGCTTCAAGCCAATGACCAAAAAAAGATTTACGAAGAGTTGGCAATTACTGACATCAAACGAGCTTCTGAAATTTTATACCCGCTTTATGAAAACAATCCCAATGATGGTTTTATCTCATTAGAAGTTGACCCTTTATTATGCGATGATGAGGAAGGAACTATTGCAGAAGGGATTCGATTGTACAATACCATTGGCAATGAAAATGTCATGATAAAAGTCCCTGCCACACAAGCGGGATACGGTGCGATGAAAGCCTTAACCACACAAGGTATCAATGTCAATGCCACTTTGATTTTTTCACCCCAACAAGCCATAGAGTGTGCAAAAGCGTTAAATGAAGGTATTAAAGCCAGTAATAAAGGGGTTAAAGCGGTTATTTCTGTTTTTGTAAGCCGTTTTGATAAAATGTGTGATGCTTTGTTTGAAAGTAAACATCTTCCAACTTCTCGTTTGGGTATTCTTAATGCCACAAAATGTTATCACGAAATTAACCTCTTTAAAAATAAAAACATTCGAACACTTTTTGCATCAACCGCAACCAAATCGGCTCATTTGGAACCCAGTTATTATGTGGATAATCTCATTTTCCCTAATGCCATTAATACAGCTCCTTTATTGACCATTGAGCATTGGGTTAAAGAGGGTTCTAAAACAAAAAGCCAGATTAAAACACTGGATGAATGTAATGAATTTTTTGAACTTCTGGCATTAAAAAACATTGATATGAACCGAATTTACGACGATTTATTACAAGAAGGACTGGATTCATTTAAAGAGTCATTTAAGGATTTACTCTCTAAATTGGTGGCATAAACAATGTAAAGGATACCAATGCAGTGTTACTCATTTATATACCAAAATAAAAAAACATTAGAAGAGTTCATATATGCCCATCATATATCAACTCATCAAGAGATATTGATTCAAGTTTTTACGGGAATAATTGACTACACTTACATTGATACCTTACGCCAAGAGCTCCTTTACTTTCTGCCTCATGCCAAAATCATTGGTTCAACCACTTCAGGAGAGATTTCACCCAAAGAGATCACTTCACAAAAGAGTGTAATCACTTTTTGTCTTTTTGAAAACACCTCTATACAAACCAATATAATCACTCACGAAGAAAACAGTTTTACCTTGGGTTCAACTCTTATGCAATCCATTGAAAACAGAAACAATATTGATGAATTTAAACTGCTTATTACCTTTACCGATGGCTTACACACCAATGCAGAAGAGTATTTAAAAGGCTTAACTTCAATCCATCCTACTGTGATTGTTGCAGGAGGAATGGCAGGAGACAACGCTTCATTTAAAAACACCTATATTTTTAATGAACACACCATTTCCAACAAAGGTGCTGTAGGGGCAGCTTTGTTCAATAAAAATCTCAATATTTTTACTGACTATAACTTTTCTTGGCAATGTTTAGGGAAAAGCCATACGGTTGAACACTCCCATAAAAACCGTGTTTACAGCATTGATGGCAAATCCGCCGTTGATTTTTATGCGTACTATTTGGGTGAAGAAATCGCCTCTATGTTGCCCCATATTGGTGTTGAATTTCCTTTAGTGATTCAAAAAGATGGATTAAACATCGCACGGGCCGTTTTAAACAAATATGACGATGGCAGTTTGGGATTTGCAGGCAATGTCCCTCAAGGTAGCCAAGTCAAATTTGGATACGGCGATATTCAAATGATTTTGCATCAAGGGTTACTTCAAGCGAAAAACTTAGCACAACATCCACTTGAAGCCATTTTTGTCTATTCTTGCATGGCACGAAAATCGTTGCTCAAAAAAGAGATTACAACCGAAATCAAACCGCTTCAAGAGTTAGCTTGTACGAGTGGTTTTTTCACCTATGGAGAGTTTTTTTACAGTCAAAACAATACACGATTGATGAATCAAACCATGACTATTTTAGCGTTAAGTGAAAGCCATACACCAAATAAAACTGTCATACAAAATATCTTAGATGCAAAACTTAAAGAAGATAAACATCTGGACTTTTACCGTACGAAAGCACTGTCACAACTGATCAGTAAAACCACTCAAGAACTTGAACAACTCAACGAAACCCTAGAACAACGGGTTCAAAAAGAGGTTCAAAAAAGTTTGGAAAAAGATGAGATTTTATTTGCCAATGCCAGACACGCCCAAATGGGAGAGATTTTAGACATGATTGTGCATCAATGGCGACAACCCTTAAATGTCTTTTCAGCAGGAGTAAGTTCTTTGCAAGTGTACAATACCATGGGGTTATTGACCAGTGATGTGTTTGAAAAAACAACCGCACAAATTTTAAACAATGTCGAATTTTTAAATAATACCATCAAAGATTTTAGAAGTTTTTTTAAAGATTCTCAACTCAAAGAGCATATTCGTATGGAGTGTGTTGTTGATAAATCTTTGGTGCTTCTTGAATCTTTGATTAAAAAATTTGGAGTTAAACTCATTAAAGAGATTCGCTTTGAAAAAGAGCTTTATATTTGTACAAGTGAATTAATTCAAGTGATATTAAATATCTTTAAAAACTCCATTGATGCCATTGAAGAAAACAACATTCGATTTCCCGAAATTTATTTAAGAATTTATGAACATAATGCTTCTTGCATCATTGAAATTGCTGATAATGCAGGAGGTATCCCTCTTGATGTTTTACCCAAAATTTTTGACAAACGCTTTACAACCAAAGGAGAGACTCATGGCACTGGCATTGGGCTTGATATGAGTAAAACCATTATTGAAACCCATTTTAAAGGAAACATTGTCGGTAAAAACAATGAACAAGGTGCCACCTTTATAATTACAATTCCATTACAAACTACCTTAGAATAATTAAGGGCACCTCTAAAAACCCAAGGTATCCATAACATCTTTAGCTTTTTCTTAGGCTAGGCACTCACTTGAAGGACTAGCCGTAGCTAATTCGAAAGTGAGTAACGACGCATAAGGGAAAGCTAAAGATGCCCAAAGGGTGAAGTTTACAAACGCAATCTTTCACAAGATATTTGTTCAATTTAGCTATGGCTAGATCTTCTCAAATCTCTTGCAAAATCTTACATTTGTAAACTTCATTATGGGTGCCTTGGGTTTTTAGAGGTACCCTTAAACAATCTTAAGTAACATTTGGTTAGAATCGCTTAAAAAATTTATAAAGGTCATTTTATGAACAATTGGAATCCAAGCAGCTGGAGAAATTTTCCAATCAAACAACAACCCACTTATACCGATATTGAAAAATTACACAAAGTTGAAAATGAATTAAAAAGCTATCCTCCTTTGATTTTTGCAGGAGAGGCGTTAAATTTAAAAAAAGATTTGGCCAAAGTCGTAAGAGGCGATGCCTTTTTACTGCAAGGCGGAGATTGTGCAGAGAGTTTTGCCGCATTTAATGCCAACAACATCAAAGATTTGTTTAAAGTCATGATGCAAATGGCGGTTATTTTAACATTTTCAGGCGGATGCCCTGTGGTTAAAGTCGGACGAGTTGCCGGACAATTTGCCAAACCTCGAAGTGCCGATTTTGAAGAGATTAACGGTGTTTCTTTTCCTTCTTATCGAGGGGATATTATCAATGACATTGACTTTGATGAAAAATCAAGAAATCCTAAAGCCAAAAAACTGTTAAAAGCGTACAACCAAAGTGCTTCAACACTCAACCTTTTACGAGCTTTTTCACGAGGTGGAATGGCAGATTTAAATCAACTGCACTTATGGAATTTGGATTTTGTTAAAGACAATGCCTTAGGGGTAAAATATGAAGAGATGGCAAATCAAATTTCACAAACGTTACAGTTTATGAAAGCGTGTGGTATCACCAGTGAAAATACGCCACAAATCAGTCAAACCACTCTTTATACCTCACATGAAGCGTTATTGCTTAACTATGAAGAAGCCTTAACAAGACGAGACTCTATTACAGGAGATTGGTTTGATTGCAGTGCCCATATGCTTTGGATTGGTGATCGAACGCGAGAACTTGATGGGGCGCATATTGAGTATTTTAGAGGCATTAAAAACCCCATTGGATGTAAAGTTGGTCCTTCAATGAAAGAAGATGAACTGATCAAACTTATTGATGCCCTTAACCCTTTAAATGAAGCCGGACGATTAAACTTAATTGTACGAATGGGTGCATCTAAAGTAGGCGATATTTTTCCTAATTTACTTAAAAAAGTCAAAGCCGAAGGAAGAAATGTTTTATGGTCATGTGACCCAATGCATGGAAACACCATAAAAGCAGATAACGGGTATAAAACACGAGATTTTGATGCCATTTTAAGTGAAGTCAAACAATTTTTCCAAATTCACAAAAGTGAAGGAACTTACGCAGGGGGAATTCATTTGGAAATGACCGGACAAAATGTAACGGAGTGTACGGGTTCTTGTTCATCAGCAGTAACACAAGAGAGTCTCTCAAGCCGATACCACACCCAATGTGACCCAAGACTCAATGCGGATCAAGCTTTAGAATTGGCGTTTATGATTGCAGATACGTTAAAAGAAGCCCGAGCCAATCAGTAAATAAAAAACCCGAAATACCTTTGGGGTTCTTCAATACTTAACAAGAACACTTTTATAAAAAAGTGTTCTTGTAAACTTCTTCATCCCACGCCACAACCAACGTATCTTTAAATTCAATCACAGGACGTTTAAAGAGCATGGGTTCTTTACATAACCACTCAAATTTGCCTTGGTCATCAAGATTTAACTCTTTTAGACCTAAGTTTTTATATTTCGTTCCTTTGTTATTGAACAAAATATTGATGTCTGATTTTTTAATCCAAGAAGCAATTTTTTCTTGGGTTGGTGTCTCTTTTTTAAAATCAAAAAACTCCACATCGATGTTATTATCTTTAAAAAATTTCAGTGCATTTCTGACACTTCCACATGTTTTGATTCCGTATACTGTTATCATGGCTTACTCAATAATTTTAGGAACCACAAAAAAGCCCTCTTCACTTTGAGGGGCATGTTCTATGATATGATTGGACATTTCTAAATCTTGAACGGCAACATCTTCTCTTAGTGGTGTTCCCCCTTCAACAGTTGTAAACGTGGCTTCAATGTGGCTGACATCAATTTCATTCAGATTTTCAACAAAATTGATAATATCACCCAACTCTTGCTTTAAGCTCTCTTTTTTATTTTCATCAATCTCTAAACTTGACAACTTTGCCAGTTTTTCAATGGTTTTGTCATCAATAGTCATTGTAATTCTCCATTCTGAGCATCTTCCCATCTAGCAAGAGCCTCTTCTGTGTCATCTTCATCTTGGCATATTCTTGCTATTTCATTTTCAATTTCTTCATCAGAAGGAGAAAAATAATCTTCATCTTCCGGATATTGAACTACATTTTTCGAAAAACATTCATTGCATGTTTCATCCTCTTCTAAAATATCTTCATAAAATATATTATCACATTCTAAACATTTATATCTTAACAAATCATCATCTTTATCAATCATTTTTTATCCTTTTTTTTGATATTTTTAATTTTATCTAAAGTGAGGTTTACTCCTCTTTAACTGCTCTTTTGGCATAAAACTCTTTTTTAAATGCCACCCAGTTTTGATTCAATATCGCTTCTCTTGCTTGTTTCATCAAATCCAAATAGTAATAAATATTATGAATAGACGCCAGTCTAAAATAGGTGATTTCTCCTGCTCTTAACAAATGATTTAAATAGGCTCTTGAAAAGTTTTGACACGTATAACATCCGCAACTTTCATCAATAGGTAAAGCATCTTCTTTATAACACGCTTTTCGTATATTTAATCGTCCAAAAGAGGTAAAAAGTGTACCATTTCGGGCATTTCGTGTGGGCATAACACAATCAAACATATCCACACCTCGTTCAATGTTTTCGATTAAATCTTCAGGCGTTCCAACCCCCATAAGATAGCGAGGTTTGTCTTTGGGCATAAATTGGGTTGTCCACGCTACGGTATCATACATATCTTGATTGGCTTCACCCACACTTAAGCCCCCAATAGCAAACCCATCGTAATCACTTAACGCACAAAGTTGTTCGGCACTTTGTTGTCGAAACTCTTTATCAATGCCTCCTTGAATGATGGCAAAAATATTTTGATTGAGTCCTATGCCTTTGGCTTGTTGTTCTTTATGATACGTTATGGCTTCTTTTGCCCATGCCGTTGTTCTTTCAATAGAGAGTTTAATTCTCTCTTTTGTATTAGGAAGTGCAACCAAGTCATCTAAAATCATCATAATATCACTTCCCAAATCATATTGCGTATCCAATACACTTTGAGGCGTAAAATAGTGTTTGCTTCCATCAATATGTGATTTAAACATAATACCGTTGGCATCGGGTTTTGAGTTGTCACTCAAAGAAAATGCTTGAAAGCCCCCTGAATCGGTTAAAAAAGAGTGGGGAAATTTTGAAAAGCCATGAAGTCCACCAAATTTTTTAACCAGCTTACTTCCAGGTCGTAAATACAAATGGTACGTATTGCCCAAAATAATTTTTGCCCCTAAACTTAACATATCATTGGCATCAAGCGCTTTAACGGTTCCTTGCGTACCTACGGGCATAAATACAGGTGTTTGTATGGTGCTGTGAGCTGTTTTAATCGTACAAGCTCGTGCATTTTGTTGTGTTGCATCAATGGTAAATTGCATTAAACTGTTTGTCCTTGTGTTATCTAAAACGCCATTGTACCAAAAACTATTTGTGTACTAATTGAGTTATGATGTTTTTTAGCTATAATATCGTCCATGAAAAAAATATTAATTATCTTAGATGGTATTGTTGCCAAAAAACTGTTGCACCGTATTGTTGAATCCAACACAGGTGAAAATTATTATGATGTGGTCTATATTAATGACCAAATTATGACGACAAAAAAACCATCCAATTTTACTTTTTACAAATTTGACCCCACCTCTTTTTCAAAACTTTCGATGATTTTGGATAAAGATGTTCATACCGTTGCCTTAATTGCATTAAACTCAAAAGACGATATGCTTAATGTTATTGAAAATATCAAACGAAAAAAAGCCAATATGCAAATCAATATTTTGGATTATTGGGGAATTGAGTTAAAAGACCCGTATGTTAATATTTATAAAGGGATTGATGTTTTAGCCAATGGTATGGTTGAACGACTGCCCAATATTCCCGTTGTTGCTCAAAATATTGGGTTACGACAAGGTGAAATTATGGAGATTCGAATTCCTTTTGGAAGTTCGTATGCCTATCGATACATTGGCTCTATTGAGCAAGTGGATTGGAAAATTTTTGGTTTGTATCGAAATGACCGACTTATCAGCGTTAAACCCTCACTGATTTTAAAGCCCAATGATGTCATTTTAATCATTGGAAAACCCAAAGTTTTAATGCAAGTGTATAATGCCATGTCCAAAAATGAAGGGCAATTTCCCATGCCATTTGGACACAATATCTATTTGTATTTGGATCTATATTCACAAAAAGAGTATGAAGTCATTAAAGCGGTCAAAGAGGCAAAGTTTTTAAATGAAAAACTCAAAAACCGCAAACTCATTGTAAAAGTAACTCGACCTTCCAATGTGGGTATTATGAATATGATTAAAGCCGAACTGGTTGGTTTTGATTCCATTATTTTGGAAATTGATTATCATAATATGGGATTTAAAGAGATTATTACCAAAGATGTCAAACGCTTTGATGTGGGGCTTTTTATGCTCTCATATGAACTGTTTGCCAATAAACTTGAAATCAAAGAAATCATCAATTTACGAATCCCCATTTTAAAATTGGGGCTTAAAAAAGTAGAGAAAATTCAAGAAACGGTAGTTGTTTTAGACGATAAAAAATCGTATGAACAAATTTCACCCATTGTGTTTGATATTTCAAGTCAATTAAAAACCAAAACCAAAATTTACAACCTTGACCCACTTGGCGTTGAGAACAAAACCGATATTTTAGACCATTTTGAAAATTTGGCAAAAATCTTTAATCAAAAGATTCAGCTCATCAGCGATGAAAAAAATCCCATTCGTGTTTTAAAAGAGCAAAGCGATATTTTACAAATTATGCCCTTGAAACAATCCATGTTTAAGAAACGATATTTTTATGAGTTTTTTTACACCAATTCCGATTTAATCGCTTTTGATTCAAATCGTTTTAACCAACTGCTCATTCCTGTAGTTGAAGAATAACCGCCCTATTTTAAAGGAAATCCATGAATTTTGAAGCCTATCCATTTGAAAAATTAAATGAATTGTTAAAAGATATTACTCCCAACAATCAATACCCATTGAGTTCATTAACCATTGGTGAACCTCAATTTGACACCCCATTGTTTATCCAACAAAGTTTGCAAAACAACAGCTCATTGTTGAATAAATACCCCAAAACTGCAGGTGAAGAGTACTTAAAAGAGTCGATGCTAAACTTTGTACAAACACGTTTTAATGTCACACTTAACGCTTCACAACTCATACCTACATTTGGCACACGAGAAGTTTTGTTTAACTTTCCTCAATTTTATTTGTTTGATAAACCCAATCCTACCATGGCGTTTACGAATCCTTTTTACCAAATTTATGAGGGAGCTGCTATTGCTTCAAGAGCCAATGTGATTCATATTAATTTAACTAAAGCCAACCATTTTCAAGCCCTATTAAGCGATGAAGAACTTAAAAAATGCGATTTGGTGATTTTAAACTATCCCAACAACCCCACCTCAGCTGTCATGGAACTTGAAGCCTTAACTTCATGGGTAAAAAAAGCCTTAGAGTTTGATTTTGTTTTAATCAACGATGAATGCTACAGTGAAATCTTTTTTGATGAAACCAAAAAACCTCACACTCTACTCGAAGCTTCCATTCAAGCGGGAAATCCTGATTTTAAAAATGTTTTGGTCTTAAACTCCATTTCAAAACGAAGCAGTGCCCCAGGATTGAGAAGTGGCTTTATTGCAGGTGATGAGAGCATTTTAAAAGAGTATTTAAACTATCGAACCTATGTGGGATGTGCTTCTCCTGTGCCGTTACAAAAAGCGAGTGCCGATGCGTGGAACGATGAAGAACACGTTAAGGCGTTTCGAAACACTTACAAAGAAAATTTTGAACTTGCCAAAGCAATTTTAGGCATAGAGATTCCCCATGCTACGTTTTACATTTGGCTTGAAGTGGAAGATGAACTTGAATTTACTCAAAAACTTTATCAAGAAAAAAACATCAAAGTTCTGCCGGGAAGTTTTTTGGGACGACATGGTCAAGGAAAAGGGTATGTACGTATTGCCTTAGTTGAAAATGCCACCAAAACCAAAGAAGTATTAACACGACTTAAGGAGTTTATCAATGGATAAAGCCGAACTGCACGAAGCCAGAACCAATCCAGAATTTCTAAACTATTTGGAACAAACAAGATTAGATGCCATCCAAACTGAAAATATTTCAGCCTTATACGAAGTGCTTGATTCCATGTTAATTTTGGATTTGGATGAAGAAAAAATCAATGCCATTTATGAAACCATTTTAAAAATTGCGTTTGAAAAAATTGAAGCCATTGTCAACAGTGGAAAAAAATTACAACTTCAAAACGATGAGTTGCTTTATGTGCGTTCATTTTACGAACATGCCATTGAAAAATGGAGTTATAACGATTTTAACGGTGCCAAAGAGTTTTTGTTTTTACTTATTCATATCATTGAAGATGAAAAACTCATCGATGCGTTTAAAGTTCATTTGATTGCGTGTTCCAAAGAGATTGATTTGGACAGTTTTTATGATAATTGTGTGGATACCCATGTTATGGATGTGGTTGAACAATACGGTTATTTTATCATCAACTTTACCTTTGATGTGAATACCTATATTCACGATAACCTCGCAACACTGCAAAACGAATTTAACAACTTAAAACATTTATTGGACTGACATATGAAAATACACTTTATTGGTATAGGTGGCATTGGTTTATCCGCACTGGCACGAATTTTAAAACACGATGGACACACCGTAAGTGGTTCAGATATTAAAGAGACTCCCTTAACACAAGCACTAAAAAAAGAGGGAATTTGTGTTACGATACCTCATCATGAAAGTGCCATTACCCATCAAGATATTGTGATTTACTCTGCTGCTGTTAAGCAATGCAATGTTGAAATTATAGAAGCTGCCAAACACAACATTGAAACCCTTTCACGAAAAGAAGCTTTACGCATAGTGTTATCGGATAAAAAAAACTATTGTGTGGCGGGTGCGCACGGGAAAAGTACGACAACAGCGATTTTGGCTTCTATTTTACAAAGTTCTGCCCTCATTGGTGCCATTTCCAAAGAGTTTGATTCAAATTTCCGATACGTCAACAATCTTGTTGCGTTTGAAGCCGATGAGAGCGATGGAAGTTTTTTACTCTCAAACCCTTATTGTGCCATTGTAACCAATGCAGAACCTGAACATATGGAGTATTACCAACACGATTTAAAACGTTTTTATAATGCCTATGGGCAATTTTTACAGATGGCAAAAGTGCGTGTTATTAATGCTGAAGATGAATTTTTAGCTTCATTACATGATTTAGATGCCATTCGATTATACCCCTCAAAGGACATTAAAGAGATTGCCTTTACCCTTAAAAACGGCGAACCCTATACCTCATTTGAACTTAAAGATTTAGGTCATTTTGAAGTATGGGGCTTTGGTCATCACATCGCTTTAGATGCTTCATTGGCAATTTTAGCCGCACTTCACGAAATAGGTTTAGATGATATCAAAGCCAATTTAGCAAAATATAAAGGCATTAAAAAACGATTTGATATTGTACAAAAAACCAATGGCTTGGTTGTTATAGATGATTATGCCCATCATCCTACGGAAATTCGAGCGACCATTAAATCGGTCAGTTTATACAGCAATTTAAAAAATATGAATAAAACCGTGGTCATTTGGCAACCGCACAAATATTCCCGAACCATTGATAATTTAGCTGAATTTAAAGAGTGCTTCAAAGGGTGTGATGAGTTAATTATATTACCTGTTTACAGTGCAGGAGAGAGTGAAATTGCCATTAATTTTCAACAAGAGTTTGAAAAATACAACCCCATTTTTGCTCAAAAAATCGTCTCAACAGCAGGAAAAGTTGAAATCATTGATGCAAACAATTGTGTACTTAAAAGCTACACTCATGGTTTAATTGTGGGTGTTGGAGCAGGAGATATTACGTATCAATTAAGACCTTAAGCGATTTTGTAATACCATATAACTGCAAACGATAATTTAGCGTTAAGGAAATACCTTGAGAATATTAGTTAAAGAGTTTATTAAAAAAGAGTCTTCTTCTGGAATCATTCTTATTTTTATCACTCTTTTGGCTCTTTTTTTACGCAATTCTCCTTTTTCTGTCTATTATGTCAATATTCTACAAGTACCCATTCAAGTCAGTATTGGTGAACTGTTAGAACTTAAAAAGCCCCTACTTTTGTGGATCAATGATGGACTTATGGCACTGTTCTTTTTACTTATTGGTTTAGAGATTAAACGAGAGTTACTCGGTGGTCATCTCTCCTCTTTATCAAAAATTGCTCTGCCTGGATTAGCCGCCATTGGTGGGATGCTTTTTCCTGCACTGATTTTTATTGCGTTTAATTACGATGATGCTTTTGCTTTAAAAGGATGGGCGATTCCCACTGCCACAGATATTGCCTTTGCTTTAGGTATTTTATCTCTTTTAGGCAACAAAGTTCCGGTGACCTTAAAGATTTTTTTAATGGCATTAGCCATTATGGATGATATTGGTGCCATTTTAATTATCTCTATTTTTTATACCCACGATTTATCTTTTATTTCCATGTTTTTAGCCTTTTGCTGTTTTCTTGTATTACTTATCATGAACAAACTCAACATAGTGCGTATCACTGCGTATATTATTGTGGGCATCCTGTTATGGATAAGTGTTTTAAAATCGGGGGTTCATGCCACACTTGCAGGTATTATTTTAGCCTTTACGATTCCGTTAAACATGAAAAGTGAAAGCGGAAAACACATCTCACCTGCACGAATCTTACAACGCAATTTGAATTTTTGGGTAGCCTATTTTGTATTACCCATTTTTGCATTTATGAATGCCGGTGTTGATTTAAGAACTATTTCCTTGCATGATTTAACCAACGATGTGGCATTGGGTATTACCTTAGGTCTGTTTTTAGGCAAACAAATAGGCGTCATGTTTTTTGTCTATTTAGCCGTCAAATTTAACCTAGCCCAACTGCCCAAATGTGCCACGTGGACACAAATGTATGGCGTGGCGGTTTTAACAGGTATTGGCTTTACCATGAGTTTGTTTATTGACTCTTTGGCCTACAATGATTCAGATGCTTTTATGCACACCGACCGATTGGCTATTTTAATGGGTTCTTTACTTTCAGGTGTGGTGGGATATCTCATCTTAAAATACGCAAAAAATAAAAAGTTCTGTTCAGTTCCCATGTAAAACAGGGATAACTCTTCCTTGTTTAATTTCAATTTTACCCTCAAGTTCATATTCAAATACTTTGCTGCTATATTTTGAAACGGCTTCATCATACAAGGGATGTTGTTTGCAATACTCTAAAAAGTCATCGATAACAGACTCTTTTTTGTGTTTAGGTACTAAAGCATCTATAAACTCATTAATATCATAAATCGCCTCAGCTAAATGATTTTTCAACAACATATTGGTTCCTTCACTCTCTCCAATACGATGAGGAAAAACATAAACTTTTTTTCCCATATTTAAGGCAAATTCGACACTTCTTAGACTGCCACTGTTTTTATCTGCTTGAGTCACAATTAATATTTCGCTTAATGCAACGACCAATTCATTACGGGCAACAAAACTCCAAGGAGTGGCTTTAAAATTATGTTCAAACATACTCAACACCAAGCCATTTTCCTGAATATTACGTATCAACAAACGATTTGTAGCTGGGTAAATAATATCCAAACCCGTAGGACTGACCATAATGGTATTATCAGCTCCTGCAGAAGCATGGGCAATGGCATCAACGCCCAATGCTCCGCCACTGACAACACAGATTCCCGCTTTTGACAATCCATATGCAAGTTGTTGAGTTAAGACTTTTGTGCTGTAAAAGGGATGTCTGGTTCCCACAATAGAAACTTTCTTTCTGTGCAACAATATTTCATTGCCTTTATAATATAACTCTTTAGGATAGTGTTGCATGGCATCTAATGCCTGAATATGAAAAGATACAGGTTTAATCATAATTCTCCTTTTCGTATTGTAACATAAGTGTTATAATATACCTTAATCCTAATCAATTTTTAATCAAACAATTAATTATCAAAGAGTAGCTATTTTCTAAAGAAAATAATTATTCTTTAATAATTCTTATCTTATAATTGTACACTTCAATTTTAAAGGAGAAGAAATGAAAATTGTAAAAGTATTAGGAATAACTGCATTAGCAACCACTATTGCATTAGGAAGTTCGTTAGTTGAAAAAGTAAAAAACAGTGGAATTAAACCTATTCCATCAAGCAACTATGAATTGTTAAAATTAATTGATGATCCCAAAGATCCTATTACCGATGCGAAAGTTGAATTGGGTAAAAAACTCTATTTTGATCCACGGCTTTCACGAAGTAATTTAATCAGCTGTAATACCTGCCATAACTTGGCATTAGGTGGTGCTGATAATGTGGGTGCAGCTATTGGTCACAAATGGACAGCCAATCCATCACACCTAAACTCACCAACGGTATATAACTCAGTCTTTTTTGATGCACAATTTTGGGATGGAAGAAGTGCTCACTTAGCCGATCAAGCGCAAGGTCCCGTTCAAGCTGGTCCAGAAATGGCAGCACCAAAAGATTTAGTTGAAGACAGAGTTAATTCAATTCCTGAATATATCAATGAGTTTAAAACAGCGTATGGAGACAATGTTAAAATCAATTTTGAGCGAATCACTTCAACGATAGCCATATTTGAAAAAACATTAGTGACTCCCTCACGATTTGATCAATTCTTACATGGAAATGAAAATGCGTTAAGCAAAGAAGAGAAAAAAGGGTTAAATACCTTTATTGATAAAGGGTGTACTTCTTGCCACAACGGTATTGCTTTAGGGGGAACACTGCAACCATTTGAAATTGCAGCTAAGTATAAATTTGCCGAAGTGGGTGATTTTAAAGGAAATGCCCAAGGAATGGTAAAAACACCTACATTAAGAAATATCACTGAAACAGCCCCTTATTTCCATAATGGAGCCATTTGGTCTTTAAAAGAAGCCGTTAAAGAGATGGGTTCAACACAATTAGGGATTAAAATCAATGACAAAGATGCCGATGATATTGTAACCTTCTTAAAGGCCTTAACCGGAGAGAAACCAACAATTGTTTATCCTGTATTACCTGCAAGTACCGACAAAACTCCAAAACCAAGTTTTGACTAACCATAAAAAAAGCCATAGAAATTCTATGGCTTTTTGACTCTATTTTTATCTCATCTTTTTATTGCGTTGGCATTTCATTTAAATAAACAATATCTAAACCATCTAACAACGGCTTGGCTTCTCTTAGCACTTTAATCGTAATATCATGAGGATGTCCTATGGCAATGGCATATCCTGTTTTATGAGCAATTTTAATGGCTTTTTGCAGCTGAGATACGATATAGTCATACTCTAAATTGTTATCCAAAAAGATATTTCGTCCTAAAAAAGGAACCCCATACTTTACTGCATACTCTTTTGCTACCGTTTTAGAGGTGGTTCTGCTGTCTAAAAAAGTAAAGTTATACTTTTTTAATGCTCTAAAAAGTTTATCCATCGAGTCATGGTCTACTGTAAATTTACTGCCTGTATGATTATTGGTATACGTTGCATTGGGATAGAGTGTTTTTAAGTGTTTTACCGTTGATTCAATTTTTTCATAACTGTCTTTAATGTGTAAAGTATTTGCCTCTTCATACTTAAAACTGGTTGCTTCCATAGGGAAATGAATTAAATAAAAAGGAATATTTTGAGCAATTTTGGCCGAATTGGGATGCAATTTTGTGGGAGGTAAAAAAGACATATTTACCGTATAATCAATTGTATTTATTTTGTCCACTTGTGATTGTAAGGTAACATCATCAATGACTATCGCCAATTTGGGTCGAGTTGATTTTTTTTCTTCAATAACTTTGGGTTCGAGTTGTTCTTTGGGTTCAATAACTTCATGAATATACTCTTTTTCTAACTCTTCGGTATACTCTTCAAAATTTTTTTTCGCTTCGATAATTTTTTGTTCAATTTTTATTTCAGGGGTTTTTATGGGTTCTTTTTTAACCGTAGGAGTTGCAATAACTTTTGTGGGAATTGTTGTTGAATTTTTTTGTAAAAAATAGTACGTAATGAGTGTACTGCTAAGTGCTATGACTAAAAACAGCAGGATATAGTTAATTCGTTTGAGTTTTTGTATACTGTTGGGTTTTGATTTTCTTTTGGGAGTTCGTGGTTTTCGTTTTGTCATGCCATTCAAGGATTAAAAGCAGCCAAAGCTGCTTTGTCCTTTTAATCCTTGTTAAAATTAGTTTTTATCTTTATTTACGATTTTATTTGAAGAAATCCAAGGCATCATTTCTCTTAATTTAACACCTGTTTGTTCAATTAAAGATGCTCTTGCGTTGGCTCTTTCAGCGTTCATTCTTGGGTATCCAGCTTGACCTTCTAAGATGAAATCTTTTGCAAATCGCCCATCTTGAATCTCTTTTAAGATTTCTTTCATAGCTGCTTTTGATTCTGCATTGATAACTCTTTTACCCGATACATAATCTCCATACTCAGCTGTGTTAGAAATAGAATATCTCATATCAGCAATTCCACCTTCGAACATTAAATCAACGATTAATTTTAATTCGTGTAAACATTCAAAGTATGCCATTTCAGGAGCATATCCCGCTTCTGTTAATGTTTCAAATCCAGCTTGAACTAAAGATACAGCTCCTCCACATAATACCGCTTGCTCTCCGAAAAGATCCGTTTCTGTTTCATCTTTAAACGTTGTTTCAATAATTGCAGTTCTTCCTCCACCAATGGCAGAAGCATAAGATAATGCTAATTCTTTAGTGTTCCCCGTTGCATCTTGGTGAATTGCGATTAAGTCAGGAATTCCTCCCCCTTTTACAAATTCAGATCTTACTGTGTGACCTGGAGCTTTAGGAGCAACCATCATTACGTTGATGTTTTTTGCAGGAATAATTCTTCCGTAGTGAATGTTAAATCCATGTCCAAATGCGATTGTAGCACCATCTTTTAAGTTAGGAGCAATTTCGTTTGCATAGATATCACCTTGATTTTCATCGGGTAATAAAATCATTACAACGTCAGATTCTTTCGTTGCATCTGCAACGGTTAAAACTTTGAAACCTTTTGCTTCAGCTTTTGCCCAAGAAGATCCACCTTTTCTTAAACCAACAACTACTTCAACACCTGAATCTCTTAAGTTTTCAGCGTGTGCGTGCCCTTGTGATCCAAATCCAATCATTGCAACTTTTTTTGATTTGATTAAATCAATATTACAATCTTTGTCATAGTAAACATTTAATGCCATTATTAATTCCTCTAAAATATAATTTGTGTGGATTATATCGAAAAAAAACTAAATCTTAGGTAATTGAATTTCCAACAAGGACTTAAATTTGTTTATGGTAAGATAACTTTTTAAAAATACCATTTCGAAAGGAAACCATTGGATAAAGCAATCTTTTTAAAACTTTATGATGGCTATACAACAAACAGTGAAGATGAGATAAAATATTTAAATAATTTACTCAAAGCCAATATTGTAAAGTTGCAAGAAAATCACTATATCCTCGATACCAAATACAAAATTGGAACCATTGCTTTTCAAAAGAATTTTGCCCTTTTAAATGATTTATCCAGTGAACATAAAAATCTCAAATTGGAATTTGATAACTTAAACGGTGCAATTGATGGCGATTTGGTTATTGTCAAACGTGTCTTTAATCCTCGAAGTCAAAGTCAATCTAAAGTCATTAAAATTATCAATACCAAAAGTGAAAGTGTTTTAGCCTTTGTTAAAAACCAAGCCATTTACACCGTAAAAGAGTCTATTCTTATCAAAAATCATGCCCCAAAAGAGCTGAACGAAGGAGATGTTTTTCTTTATAACAATAAAGAGAACTCAATAGTAGAAACGATTGGAAACTTAGCGTGTGCTAAAATTGATGAAAAAATTTCTCTGTTTTTATACGGCGAATTTTATCGATTAAGTACGCCTGTTGACATTAATCCTGACGATTATAATTTAAATGATTTTGGAACACGAACCGACTTACGCCATTTGCCTTTTTGTACCATTGACCCAAGCAGTGCAAAAGATCATGACGATGCCATTTATTTTGATATCCATGAAAATACACTCTACGTTGCCATCGCAGATGTCTCTTATTTTGTCAAAGAAAATTCTGCTTTGGATAAATTGGCATTGAAAAAATCCACTTCCATTTATTTGCCCAACAAAGTTTTGCCTATGTTGCCTGCAAGTTTAAGTGAAGAGTTGTGTTCCCTTAAAGAAAATGCCACACGTTTTGCTTATGTGTTTAAAATTGTTTTAGACAAAAAAAACCTCAATGTTACCCACTCTGAATACTTTGAAGCCGTTATACAATCGCACAAAAATTTCTCTTATGGAAGAATTGATAGAGTTTTAGATGGCTACTTAGACCAATACAATAATACAGAAAAAACGATTTTTGATTATATTGTTCCTTTATATAAATTGACCACCCAACTGCGAGAGAAGCGATTGCAAAGTGGCTACGATTTTAGAACACAAGAGTTCCGACAAAAATTAAACAGTGCCTATGAACTTGAATCCATCAGTGTTGAAGAATCAACGCCTTCGCATCAATTGGTTGAAGAGTGTATGCTTTTAGCCAATGTGGAAGCCAGTAAAAAAGTCAATACCATTGCCATTTACCGAGTCCATGAAGAGCCCTCTTTTGAAGCCATTTCCAAATTGGTGGATTTGGTCAATAATTTGGGTTTGAAAGTCAAAATGCAAAGCAATGTTCACGATACCATTTTAGCCATTCAACAAAAAGCCAAAACCTCAATGTTTGCCAATGAAGTGGATGAACTCATCATTCAATCGCAAGTTCAAGCCCACTACAGCTCGACCAATTTAGGACATTTTGGCTTAGGGTTTAAATCCTATTCACATTTTACTTCCCCGATTCGGCGCTATTCTGACTTGGTACTGCATCGGATTTTGAAAACAAATCAAACCCCTGCAGATATTGATGATATTTGTTCTCATATCTCAACGACTCAACGACGTGTTGACCAACTCGTTTGGGATTTTGAAGAGAGAAAATATGCCCGATGGGCAAAAAAACATCTCAATGAAGAGTTTAAAGCTCGTATTGTTGACCAAGAAAAAGGCATTGCTAAGTTTTATAAAGATATGCCTGGCTTACGAGTGATTTTAAACAATTATAAAGGACAGTTGCTCTTTAGCAAACTCAAAGTGGTTATTAAAGAGGTGGATATTATCTCTAAAACGATTGTGGCTTCCATTAAATATTAGGATCTTTTAATGTATAAAAATGAGTTTGACAATCTGCTGCGACAAAATAAAACTTTTTGTGCCTATATGTTTTACGGACAATCGGCTTTTTTAATTGAGCACTATGCACAAAAAGTTGCCTTAAGCTTTGGCACATCAGATGAAATTGAAAAAATCTATTACGATGAATACGATTTTAAGTATTGCAAAAATAAACTTTTGCAGTCGTCGTTATTTGCTTCCAAAAATATTTTAATCATCAAAGTCGATAAAAAAATTCCCAAAACAGAGGTGACGGAACTCATACAAGCATGCAATGTCAATCCCGACAGTGTTGTCATATTTTGTGGTATGGGTGATGCTGATTTTAAAGTTATGGAAGGTTATTTTACATTAAAAACCAATTCGGTTTGCGTTCGGATGTTCACCCCTTTTGCCAATGAAGCTCTTAAAATTATTGAAGAAGAAGCCAAAAAACTTAATTTAAACTATGAAATCTCAGCGTTAAACCACTTGTATTTTATGCATCGACATGATTTGGGCTTAACCATTAATGACTTAAAAAAACTCTCGGTATTAAACGAAACCATCAGTTCAAAAGTGATTGATCAACAATGTTTTGGTTTTGGAAGCGTGAGTTTGGAAGATTTTTTATTCAATTTATTGTCAGCTGGAAATATAAATCGCGATTTGTACTCTTTATTAGAAGAAGGAGCCAATGAGATTTATCTTGTTACTCAAATTACCGCTTATGTCCAACAACTTTTTATGATAAATGCGTATGCCAGAACCGTTGGTGTCCCCATTGCAAAAGAGATTTTAGGATTTATTCCTCCCAAAAAGATTTGGGAAGATAAGTGTAAATTGGCGATTTCAATTCATCCCAAAAAATTTCAAGCCATGCTTGAATATCTCAATAATTTGGAATTGGAGCTTAAAACTTTGAAAATTAATGACCAAAATGCATATGTTCAAGCAAGTCTTAGAAAATTTTCAGTTTTATTTAGATAAAATCACAGACTTTACAAAAAACCTTGCTGGTGTCTTTATGGTATCGGCGAAATCTAAAAGGAGAATGAATGTCAAAAGTTAAACATTATGAAACAATGTTTATTTTAAAGCCTACGTTAACTGAAGAAGAGACCGTAGCACAAATTGAGTTAGTGAAAGCTAACATTGAAAAAAATGGTGGAGAGATTGTAAGCTTCGATAACATGGGTACACGACCTTTAGCGTATGAAATCCAAAGAAATAAAAGAGGTTACTATTTCGTAATTTATTTTAAATCACCTGCAAACGCAATTTTAGAATTAGAAAGAAATTATAGAATCAATGAAAACATCATTCGATTTATTTTTATAAAATATGAGAGCAAAAAAGAAGTTGCTGCTTGGACAAAAATGAGTGAAGACGCGGCTAAAAAAGCGGCCAAATAATTAAAAAGTATAGGAACCTATTATGTATAACAAAGTAGTAATGGTCGGGAATTTAACCAGAGATATAGAACTAAGATATTTACCAAGCGGTGCAGCTATTGCTAAAAGTGCAATTGCAACTTCTTATAAATATAAAACTTCAACGGGTGAACAAAAAGATGAAGTATGTTTTTTAGATTTTAATATTTTTGGAAGAAGTGCTGAAGTTGCGAATCAATACTTAAGAAAAGGTTCTAAAGTTTTGTTAGAAGGACGACTTGTATTAGAGCAATGGACTGGTCAAGATGGAAGTAATCGAAGCAAACACTCTTTGCGTGTAGATACGATGAAAATGTTAGATACCAAAGCAGAAGGACAAAACAGTTCTGAGTATCAAACTTCTGATTATGGTCAGCAAAATGCAACAGCGTACAATCACGTGCAACAACCAACCAGTAACCAATATGGTGCTGCTGCACAAGGTGGAATGGCAGGAGGTGCTTCTATGCAAGCCCATCATAACATTCCTGAAATTGATATTGATGAAGACGAAATACCGTTTTAGAATAAGGAAATAACCATGGCAGAAAGAAGAAAATACGGAAAAAAATTCTGTAAATATACAGAGATGAAAATTGATTTTATTGACTACAAAAATGTAGAAATTTTAAAATTATCAATGAGTGAAAGAGGTAAAATTATGCCTCGAAGACTTACAGGTAACTCAAAAAGTTCTCAAGAGATGGTTGAAAATGCTATCAAAAGAGCAAGACATATGGCACTTGTTCCCTATATTGTTAATACTAAAAATGTAACAGAAGCTGCATTTTCTCGTTAATTAAAACTCACTCTTATAAAAAAGGTAGAAGTAAACTTACTTTTACCTTTTTTTTATTCTTTCTTGACTTAAATTAAATTATAATTCAAATAAAAATGTTACAATGTGACTTAAATTAAAATTTGCTAATTTTTCTTTGTTCAATGTGACAATATTTTAGCAATATTTTGATAAAATACACAATAAAATCAACACAAAGAGTAGCCTATGATAGAAAACTATACTCTCCTGTATGCACAAGGAGAAAATGAAAATGAAGGTGCATCGTATTTAAAGAGTCTGTTTAAAAATGTATATGTTGCCAACACAGGAAAAAATGCGTGGGAAATATACAAAGAAAAAAAACCAAAAATTTTAATTTTGGACATGAATCTGCCTGAAATCAATGGTTTAGATTTGGCACAAAAAATCAGAGAATTGGACAAAAAGTGTAAAATCGTAATTTTAACCGACGATACGAATGTCGAAGAATTGTTAATTGCCATTAAACTGCATTTAACAGAATATATCATCAAGCCTATTAATGCCGAAGATTTAGCTATTATTATCAGACGTGCCATTGATGAATTAAAAGAAGATGATCAAAAAGTCAATCTTTTAGAACTTGCCAATAACTTCTATTGGGATAAAACACTCGATAAATTGTATAAAAACAATAAAGAGATTAAGTTGACAAAAAAAGAGACAGAATTGCTTAAACTGTTAAGCTCAAAACTCAACTCAACCGTACCAACAGAAGAGATTATGAAGTTCATTTATGATGACTCCATTTGCAATACCAGCAAATTTAGAACCTTACTTTACCGATTAAAACTTAAAATCAATTATGAACTTATTGAATCGGTTTATGCGATTGGTTATCGACTTAAAGTTAAAAACAAAAAATAAAAACTCGGTCTTTACTATAAATATTTTTTAGCTATAATCCTCTTAAATTTTTATACTTTTAAGAGGATTGTAAATGTTAGAGAATATTGATAAAACTTATGTTTTAAACACTTATGCACGAAACTATGTTAATTTCAAAAAAGGGATTAATGCCACTTTATTTGATGAAAACAACAACGATTACATCGATTTTACTTCAGGAATTGGTGTTGTAAGTGTAGGCCATGGGAACCAAAGAGTTGCCGATGCCATTTATGACCAAGTTAAAAATATCACTCATATTTCCAATCTTTACTTAATCGAACCTCAAGCATTATTGGCTCAAAAACTGCAAGAACAAAGTGGCTATGATGTTGCCATGTTTTTTGCCAATTCGGGTGCTGAAGCCAATGAAGGTGCGATTAAAATTGCTCGTAAATACGGTGAAACTAAATTCAACAATAAAAAATATAAAGTCATTACTTTAGCCCACTCTTTTCATGGACGAACCATAACAACAGTTAAAGCCACCGGTCAAGAAAAAATGCACACACCCAATTTTGCTCCCTATCCTGAGGGCTTTTCTTACGATTTATACTTAAAAGATATTTACACATCAGTGGATGATCAAACCGTTGCCGTGATGATTGAACTCGTACAAGGAGAAGGGGGTGTTCAGCCTTTAGACAAAGAAGAGGTTCAAAAATTGGCAAAATTTTTAAAAGAAAAAGAGATTTTGCTTATCATTGATGAAGTGCAAACCGGGTGTTATCGTACGGGCGAATTTTTGGCTTCCAATTTGTATGACATACAACCCGATATTATCACTTTGGCCAAAGGAGTCGGAGGAGGTGTCCCTATGGGTGTAGTGATGACCACGCTCAAAGATATCTTTGTACCAGGGGATCATGGTTCAACCTTTGGAGGAAATTATTTAGTTACTCGCGCTGCTTTAGAAGTGGTTTCTATTTTGGATGAGTATAAAACGTCAGGAGCATTGGATGAAGCCATTATCTACTTTGGAAATAAATTAAATGACCTGTATGAACAAAATACGCATCTTTTTACCAAAGAGGTGGGATTAGGACTGATGAGAGGGTTACGCGTTAAAGATGAAGAGACGTTAGGAAAGATTATCAAAGCAAGTTTTGAAGAAAAAGTCTTAGTGTTAAAAGCAGGGAAAAATACGATGCGACTGCTGCCTCCGTTAACCATCAGCAAAGATGAAATTGACGAAGGATTTAAAAGGTTATCCAATGCACTTAAAACCATTTAGTATACTTCTTGGTTTTTCTTGTATTGCTTCATTGCATTTAAATGCCAATGAAGCAATTTTATCAAAAGAGAGACTTGAACTTTTTCAACTCAGCCAAGAAAAAGCACAAGAAGATGCTGCCAAATTAAAAAAAGATTGGATAAATCCCATCACCTATAAGCTTTCGAAAACTCAAAAAGAGGATCACAATCCTCTGAAATCGACCATCTCGGTCAATCAACCTATTTTTAAAAGTGGGGGAATTTATAAAGCCATTTTATATGCCAATTCAATTGAGAAATATTCACATTTAGACATTGAACTGCAAAAGAAAAGTATGATAAAAGATGCAACTACGCTTCTTTTTGAAATTCATAAAATTAATTACACCATAAAAAAACAAGAATTATTGATTGCAAACGCTGATTTGGATGTGTTAAGAAAACGAGAACAAGTTTTAAATGGTATCAGTGATACCTCATTTTTAGACAATGCGATTTTAGATGCCAATACAAAAAAGAATACCTTGGCAGAATTAATGCACCAAAAAAATGAATTGCTCAATAACTTTAATAATCTTGCGAGTAATTCATACGAAAGTTTTGAATTGCCAGAGTTTACACTTATAGAAGAACAAGCCTATATTGATAATAACTTGAATATCATGAAAATAAAAGAAGATGTGGACTCAAAAAATCATTTTAGTTTTATGACAATATCAAAATATTTGCCTACTGTAAATTTCACTTATGATTATACAAAATATCATGACTATGATAATGACTTAACCATCAATGAAAATCGTGAATTGATGGGATTAAACGTTACTGTTCCTCTTGATTTTAGAACATTAAACGATATCCAAAGCTCACGTATTGATTACTTAAAATCTCGAATATCCCTTAACAATACGATATTAGAAGAAGAAAATTTTTATAAAACAGCTCTTTCTAAGATTCAAATGATTGAGTCTAAAAAGAACATTGCAAATGAGGATTATAAGCTTTATAATTCACTTTTAGAAGATATCACGCAAGCTGCCCAAGCGGGATTAAACTCATATGCAGACGTTGAAACTTTGGCAAATTCTAAAAAAATCAAATCCTATGACATTCAAATTTTGGAATTAGAACGACAAATTGAACTTTTAGAACTCTATGCAAACGTAGCACAAGAGTGAATGGTGAGAGGTAAATGGTAAGTAGTGAGAGGTGAGTGGAAATTTAACCACTCACTTCTTACTTCTTCCCTCTCACCTTTTTTTACTTTTTACTTTTCTCTTTTAAACTCAAATAGTATTGAATCTCTGCTTCATTTAAAATCTTAATGGTATTGGTACTTCCTGGCATTCCAACAGGGTAGCCAATGGTTGTGATGTAAGGACCTTTTTTATCCAGTAAGCCACTTTTTTCCAATGTTTTTAACATTTTATTAAACATCATAGACGCATGAGCCTCTTTAATCATTCCCACAGGAATTACACCCCAAACGGCAGTTAAAGAGTTTAACACTTTCTTTTTATGCGTAAAGGCATAAATTTTTGTTTTGGGTCGATATCTTGACATTTTAATGGCACTGTGTCCTGAACTTGTAACGGCTAAAATCCCTTTTGCCCCAATATCATCTGCCAATTTAGTTGCTGTGGCTTGTATTACGTCAAACTCGTCCAAATAAGGCATTTTATACTGTTTTTCATAGTTATAGATATCTTCTGTTCGTGAAATAATATTGCTCATGGTATCAACCACATTGACAGGGTCTTCTCCTATGGCACTCTCTTCACTTAACATCACCACATCCGTACCATCTAAAACCGCATTAGCAACGTCAGAGATTTCTGCCCTTGTTGCTCGCTCTGAGTTGGTCATAGAAAGCAACATTTGTGTAGCAGTAATCACGGGTTTGCACGACAAGTTAGCTTTTTTGATTAGCTTCTTTTGAATAGTAGGAACATCATAATACGGCACTTCAATTCCTAAATCACCACGGGCAACCATAATACCATCACTGACTTCCAAAATTTCATCAATATTTTCAACCGCATCAAATTTTTCAATCTTTGCGATAAGTTTGCCTTTGTATGAGCCTAAAAGTTTTCGTGCATTTTTCATATCTTGAGCATTTTGCACAAAAGAAATCGCAAAATAGTCCACCTTATTAGCAACACCCCACGCAATATCCTCTTCATCTTTTTGAGTAATAACATTAATATTAATTGCTGTATTAGGAAAATTCACCCCTTTTTTAGAGGTCAATCGCCCATGATTTTCAATCACTGCTTTAAGTTCACCTTTGGTTTGTACCACTTTAGCACGAATCATTCCATCGTATAGGTAAATGTACTCATCCACTTTGATTTTTGAAATAATATCGGGATAATTAATCGAAACCACATACTCATTTTCACTCTTTTGATATCCCACAATCTCATCTTTAAGCAAGGTAATCATATCACCACGTTTGAGTTCAAATGGCTCTTTTAAATCACCAATTCTTACCTTGGGTCCAGAGATATCTTGTAAAATTCCTACAACCGTATCTAAATTATTCATCGCTGTTCGAATGTTGGCTAAAGTTTGTGCATGATACTCATGACTTCCATGAGAAAAATTCAATCGAAACATATTGGCACCGGCTTTAATTAAGCCTTCAATAATCTCTACTTTATCACTTGCTGGCCCTAAAGTTGCTAATATTTTTGTCTTTTTTTCCATTGGGCTACTCCTTTATTGTTTTATGTAAAATATTATAGCAAAAAAGTCAATCTTTGGTTACACCCTTTGAACTTACTTCATTGACAATTTTGATGTAAAAATGTAAAATTCAGATTCGAAAAAGGACAGCAAGATGAAATTTAGCACCTATTTTAAATACTGGCTTTATGGTCAAGATGGCTACTATACACAATACCGTACCATTGGAAAAGGGGGAGATTTCTATACCGCCGTTTCAACCTCGAAGTTTTTTGGAGGAGCCATCGCACAAAAAGCTATCCAAACCATACAAAGTGGATTTTTACCTTCAAATACTGCGATTGTAGAAGTGGGTGCGCACCACGGTTACTTACTTGCCGATATGATTGAGTTTATTTACACCTTACAACCTCAACTTTTAGATACCTTAACGTTTGCCATTGTTGAACGCTTTCCTCATTTACAAGAGCAACAAAAAAGATATTTTAAGGACTCTTTTGGTGATGCGGTTAAACTGATTCATTACAATGATATCAGTGAAATCAAACTCGATTCGGCTTTAATTGTTGCCAATGAAATTTTCGATGCCTTTGAAGCAGAATTGATCTACACTACACAAGAGGGTGTTCGTAAAAATGTGGTTGTCAATGAGCATCAACTGACGTTTGAACCTTGCAGTGACTCTTTTTTAAATGCTCTTTGCGACAAATACGGCATACGACAAGGGGAAATTGCCTTGGGCTATGAAACCTTTGCACAAACCTTAGCACACAACATCAAAAAATTTGAATTTATCACCTTTGATTACGGCGAAAAATATCCACGAAACGATTTCTCAATTCGAATTTATCACAAACACAAAGTGTTTCCCCTATTTGAAGAAGAGTTAAAACTCGATGAACTTTTTGGCAAAAGCGATCTAACCTATGATGTCAATTTTATGCACCTCATCGACAGTTTTAACGAAGCCAAGATAAAAAATGTGAGTTATCAAACTCAACTCAAAGCACTGGTTGAATTTGGCATCATAGAACTTCTTGAAATTTTAAAAGAAAAAGCAGGAGAATCTGTTTATTTAAGAGAAGTTCAAAAAGTAAAAACCCTGCTTGAACCCACAGGAATGGGTGATCGATTTAAGGTAGCCGTTTTTAGAAAAGAGCCCCATGCGTAAGCTTTTTTTTCTTCTGTTATTATTAACCTGCGTTTATGCCAACAATGGCTGGAATGCCTTACATGAAGCCGTTTATGAAGGAGATATTCCAAAAGTTCAAGCTCTTTTAACAACACAAGATATCAACAGTTCAACGGCAGCAGGATTAAGCGGTTTGCATATTGCCGTTAAAAAAAGAGATTCCAAAATGATACAATTTCTTCTTTCAAACCATGCCAATGTTGATGCCCAAGACAACAAAGGCTTTAGCGTGTTGTATTATGCTGTGTTGCAAAACAACATCCCTATTGCCAAACTGTTATTACAACACCAAGCTGATCCCAATTTAGAAAATAACATTCAAAATGCTCCCATTCATAACATTGCCTACAACAATCGCTTCGAAATGTTGGAACTGTTTTTGCTTTATGACGTTGACATTAACGCCACCAATCAACACGGCATGAAAGCCTACGACTTTGCACAAATCAAAGGAAATACGGGTATGATGTTGGAACTTTCTGGATATAAAAAGCACTAATTAATTTTTCTTTTATCTTCTTTTTGATATCGTTTCTCATTATCAAATTAGGTTGCTGATGTTAAAATATTACAATGAATTGGTTTATTTTGTTCATAAAATGGTAGGAGACAAACAGTATGCTACTGATATTATACAAGAAGCATACACCAAAGCCTTAGAAACATCTCGTACAACACTTATAGAAAATGAAAGAGCCTATTTATACAAAGTGGCAAAAAATATCGTCATAGATCAATCACGCAAAAAAAAGAGACCATACCTTATGAGGAAGAAGAGTACACCATTCCTGCCCAAGACCAACCCGAAGAGATATTTTTAGAAAAAAACAATCAAGAGCTCCTTTTAAAAGCACTAAACACTCTTCCAAAACGTTCCAAACAAGCCTTTGCGTTGCATGTACTTGAAGGATGCACTAAAAAAGAGATTGCTAAAATTATGGGAATCAGTGTTAATGCAACACAAAAATATATTGTGCGAGCCACACAGAAAATCTCTGAATATATTGAAAAATCATAATGGAATCAAAAAATATGAACCAAAAACAAATTGAAGAAAAAGCAGCGTATTATTTGACCTGTCAAAGGGAAGGATTCACTTTAGAACAAAAAAAAGAGCTAGCTTCTTGGCTTTTTGAAAATGAAGCTCATCAAAAAGCATTCAACAAAATGCAAAAAACCCAAGCACTTTTTTTATCGTTAGATGAAAACTGTAAACAACAATTACTCAGTGAAATACACGCCGAAATAGCAAATATCTCTTTATGGGAAAAATACAAATCTTACGCAGTAGCAGCACTTTTTTTACTTTGTATAGGAGTAGGGATTTTCCAAACCAACAATTACTTAAACTATAAAATCCCTCATACTTTTCACACACAACAACAGACAAAATATGTAGCTTTACCCGATGGTTCAACACTTACATTAGATGCCACAACCCAAGCCAAAGTGGAGTATTTGAAAGATAAACGAGTTGTTCAATTGCACACAGGTAAAATTTTATTTGATGTCCAAAAAAATACCCATAAACCTTTTATTATCGAGTTAGGTTCAACTCAAGTCAAAGTGTTAGGAACGCGTTTTGAAATCGAAAATTTTGACAATCAAATTACCGTCAAAGTAATTGACGGAGTGGTTAGTGTACAAAAAATCATTGAAAATTCTTCATTAAAAGAACTGGCACAATTATCAAAAGGCAAACAATTCTCTTATCTTGCAAACAAAGATACCTTTCTAATAAAAAATATTGATATTGCTTCAATTGCTTCTTGGGAAAAAGGCATTTTACTTTTTGACAATGCACCTGTCAAAAAAGCTCTTAACGAATTTAAACGATACCATACCTTAGAAATTTATTTTGATGAAAGTATTGCCAACCTTCCTATTACAGGATCTTTCCCAATTAAGAATTATGATAAATTTCTCATAGCTCTATCAAAAATCCACGCTATTTCTTTACGAAAAGAGAACAATGTTATCTATCTTCAAAAAAAATAATGATAAAAATATAAAAAACTTTAAAAAAAATGTCCTCTTTTTTAAATTCATCCGTCTTACTTTGTAGAGAACGATTCTCATAATTATTAACAAAGATAAGGAGCCGCGATGAGTTTAAAATACTCAAAAATCATGGTGCCAGCACTTGCTTTGGCACTAAATTTATCCCTATATGCCCAAGAAAGCTATACAACCCATACTAAAAGTCTTAAAGAAGCCATTGAAAATATAGCCAAACAAGCCAACCTACCCTACATCGCCGATGGAAAACTGCTTGAAAACAAAAGCACAAAACCCATTACAAACATCACCAATCTTCAAAGTGCTTTAGATGAAGTGCTAGAAGGCAGTAACTTAAAAGCCGTTATTCAAGAAGGCACGATTTTAATCGTAGAAAAAGAAAGAAATCTCAGCAACACAACCTTGGAAGTCATAGATTTTGTGGCAAATGTAGACAATTCAACCGAAGGAACAGGTTCGTATACAACAAACAATATGAATTCAGCCACAAAACTAAATCTTTCAATGAGAGATACCCCTCAGTCAGTAAGTGTTATGACACATCAGCAAATTGAAGACTTTGGATTGACAACTCTGGATGATGCCATGAAAAATATTACAGGACTTGTTGTAAAAAAGGGATATCATTCAGGAGATTCAGGAAGTTTTACTGCCAGAGGATTTCAAATATCAAATATTTTATTAGATGGCATGCCTATTAGTACAGAATCAAATGGAACTTACAATGCTAATAATGATTCTTTAGATATTTATGATAGAGTTGAAGTAGTAAGAGGCGCAACAGGTTTAACCACTGGTACAGGAAATCCCTCAGCAACAGTCAATTTAGTAAGAAAAAAACCAACAAAACAGACACAAGCAAATATCAGTTTAAATTATGGTCGTTATGATGATTATCGAGGAACTTTTGATATAAGTGGAGCATTGAATGAAAATCAAACATTAAGAGCAAGAACTGTAATAACAGCTCAAGACAGAAATATGTTTTATGATAATGCGGAACAAAAAAATTATCAATTTTATAGTGTCTTTGAAGCAGACATAAATGATAATTTACAAGCAACTTTAGGTTTTCACTACAGAAAAGTTGATAATACAGGAGGATATCAAGAATTACCAACAAATGAAGATGGTAGTTTTTTAAATATAAGCCGAAAAACAAATCTTTCAAATGATTTTGACTATTGGAAACAAACCGATAAAACAGTTTTTTCTGAGTTAGAATATATTTTTAATAATGATTGGCAACTAAGCATAGCAGGAAATTGGAAAAGACCAGAACAAGATATCTTATTTTCAACTTTAAGTAGACATTCTGGAGATTTGTATCAAGGAACACAAGGGTATAAGCTTGATAATAGACAAGACTCTTATGATTTATCATTAAATGGATCTTACTCTTTATTTGGAAGAAATCACGAATTGATGTTTGGTGCAGATTATAGAAAATTCGAAAATAGAAACTGGGGCGGTTGGTCTCCTTATGAATGGACAAATAATGGACCTTTTGTAAACCCATCTAATTGGGACTCTTCAAGTGTATCAAAACCATATATTGATATGAGTTTATGGGGATATGAGTTTGATCTTGTTCAAAAAGGAACATATATAGCCTCTCGTTTAAATTTAGCTGACTCTTTAAATCTTATTTTAGGGACAAGATTAAACTGGTATGAAAATAAAAATTTAAGAACAAATAATACCTATAAAGCCACATCCGAAGTTGTTCCTTATGCTGGAATCATCTATGATTTGAATGACAATCACTCTGTTTATGCCAGTTGGACAGAAATATTTCAACCGCAAAGTAATACTGATAAAAATGGAGAACAACTTATACCAATTACTGGAACAAATTATGAAGTGGGCATAAAAGGTGAGTATTTTGATGGAGCATTAAATGCAAACTTATCAACATTTTTAATCAAACAACAAAATAGAGCAACTGATGATTTGGATGGACCAAATCCTTGCCCTGGAAGCACTTGGGGATTTTGTAAAAGAGCTTCTGGAGAAGTTGAAAGTAAAGGATTTGAAACAGAAATTAGTGGAGCAATTACTGAAAATTGGCAATTAGTAACAGGATATACTTATGTCAAAACAGAATATACAAAAGATTCAAATAGCAGTAATGTAGGAGAAATTTTTGATTTAACTTTACCTAAACATCAATTTAAACTCTCTACAACGTATCATTTGCCTGCTGAATTAAATAAATGGACAATTGGAGCAAATTTATACGCACAAAATAAGATTCAATCAAATGATTTCGACCAAATTAAACAAAGTGGATATTATACCGTTGGAGTTAATACAAAATATCAATACAATAAAAATCTTGATGTATTAGTTAATATATATAACTTATTTGATAAAGAGTATTATCAATCATTGGGTTGGGATACCGGAGGAAATACAATAGGAACACCACGAACATTTCTAATATCTATGAACATGAAATTTTAATTCAAAGAGGAAATTCCTCTTTGAAAACATAAAAATTAGCTCATGGGTTTCACAAGAAAATAGGAATTCAACTCTCCCAAATTTCACTCCTTACGTGGAACTCATGACTCAGTTTTTTAAAACAACTACTAAATGAAATAAATAAAACAAAAATATGACAATATGCAATATTTTTTAATCCAAATTTATTTTTGTGTTAGAATTTTTTAAATTTGGCACAAGGATAATAGAATGAATGATTTAATCATAGATGAAAACAGTATCAAAGATAAGATTTATACAATCAGAAATCTTCAAGTCATGCTAGATAAAGATTTAGCTTGGCTTTATGGTGTTGAAACTAAAGTCCTAAATCAAGCTGTAAAAAGAAATATAAAAAGATTCCCAAGTGATTTTATGTTTCAGCTATCAAAAGAGGAATTTGAAAATTGGAGGTCACAATTTGTGACTTCCAATTCTCTTAGAATGGGTTTACGAAGATCACCTTATGCTTTTACAGAACAAGGTGTCTCTATGTTAAGTGCCATTTTAAAAAGTGAAATGGCTGTTACTATGAGTGTAAAAATCATTAGAGCTTTTATTGAAATGCGAAAACTAATTTCAAAAAATATATCTATATTTGAACGATTTGAAAGAATAGAAAATAGATTAATTCATTATGATGAAAATTTTGATAAGCTTTTTGAAGCTTTGGAAGATAAAACTCTCAAACCAACCCAAGGGATTTTCTATGATGGGCAAGTGTATGATGCTTACTCTTTTGTCAATGATTTACTGAAACTTGCAAAGAGTGAAATTATTTTAATCGACAATTATATCGATGACTCCGTTTTAACTTTATTGAGTAAAATGCCAAATATACAAGTAACGATATATACTAACACTGTTTCAAAGCAATTAAAACTTGATTATGAGAAATATCAAAAGCAATATGATAACATCACTTTAAAAACCTTTAAAAATTCACATGACAGATTTATAATTTTAGATAAAAAAGAGATTTTTCATATAGGAGCAAGTCTCAAAGATTTGGGCAAAAAGTGGTTTGCTTTTTCAAAGATGCATTTAGGTGTTGAGAAATTAATTGGAAGATTACAAGAACTGTAAGTTTTATCTCCAAAAATCATTTGGAGAAATATTTCTAAAAAAATAACAAAAATATAATAATTAAATCGTTATAATCTTTCATTTAAATCGAAGGATTACCATGAAAATTTTTGAACTGACATGCATAGCATATTTAAAACACGACATAAGTTTTGAGGAGAGTTTTGATACCATATCAAAATTTATCAACTACTCAATTTGTCAAAACAACGAATATTTGCTAAAACACAATAAAAATGTGTTTAACAACTATTGCTTTGGTGGATTTTTACCCATACAACAAGATAAACTCTACAAACAAGGCAATACCTATAATTTTAGCCTTAGAACCATCGATGAAAAGTTTGCCATAGACCTTGGTAATCTACTTCGTGCGAATATCAACAATCCTTTACTTCAAATCGTACAAGTTGATAAAAAAGAGTTAAAACCTTTTTTTATCAGTGAGCTTTACAGTGCAACACCTGTAATCATGTCACTCAAAAAAGAGGATGAGAAAAGTCCTCAGCTTTTTTGGAGTTTAGAAAAAAGTGGCGACATCATCGAACTTCAAAATCAACTTCAAGAAAATCTGCTCAAAAAATATGAAGCATTTTTTGGTGAAAAATTAGAAGCCAATCAAAACTTCATCCAACTGCTTGAAGTAAAAAACCACAAACCACAATCAATATATTTCACCACCACAAAAAATGAGATACAAAAAAAAGTAAGACTCATAGGCAACAAATTTAGAATCGTACCCAACGAAGATGAAATCAGCCAAAAACTGGCATTTTTAAGTTTGGGTGTTGGTTTGGGTGAAAAAGTAAGTTATGGTGGTGGGTTTATGATTTGGAAGGGGATGCGATGATTTATGATGTTTTAGAAGTTTTTAGAAAGCTTTATGATGAATCTAAAGATAAAATTATATTAGATAACTATTTATTGAAAGATGGTTTGTATGTAATTGTAAATGATAATAATCAAGAAGAATTTTTTATATATAAAGCAGATAAAAAAATTGCTGATAAAGATTTATGTTTACTTGACTTAAATAAGAATCGAAGAAGAGATAAATATTTTGATTTGACTCAAAAAGATTATTATAGTGAGTGGCTCAATGCCAATAAAATGTTTTTTGATAAAAAAATTCATAGTATAAATTATTTCTCTTTTTTTGTAAAACTTGAAAGTTTCATAAGTAAAGATGAAAAGAAATTAATTGATAGAAAAAATATACAAAAACATTTTGAAGGTTTTATTGATTTTTCAAAATATACAAAACCAGAAGAAAAAAAGGTATTAAAAGAGTTTAAAGATACATTTGAAGATGAAAATCGAAAACAAAATATTTTGAAACATTTAAGTTTTATCGAAAGAAATATAGATAGATATGTAGAAATAGCACAAGAAAATGATGTAAAAAACTATATAAAAGTTTTTTTTGAAGCAGATATTGAGACATATCAAAAAGAGAGTGAAATATATTATTCTTTGAAAATATTCAATGATATAAAATATAGTTTGGATGATGGTGGATTTACTTTTGGATTGAGCGATTCAAATATGGGATTAAATTCTAAAAAGCCTTTTTTAGAACATAAATCACGAAAAAAAGAAGCTCCTTTTTTGATCAAAAAAGATGAAGCAATTATGACAAAAAAATTTTTTGACTGGTTGAAGTATCAAAAATATCAAAATAAAAAGCCCCTTGGCGAAGAGTTTTTTATAAATAGAGATTTTAAAGAAAAAAGTTTGATTACGGAATATGATTATATTCCTATAAAAATAGATAAATTTGATGATTCTATTTATTATAAAAATTATTTAAGTGCATTTGAAAATAAAAATATAATAGAAAATGATACTATTGATTCTTTAGCGCAATTAGAAATCATGGTTGATGAGATAATTTTTAATCATCAACTTATGAATAATTATTACGGTGAAGTTTATAACAAACTCAATAAATCATTTGCAAATTTGATTTATCTTACACGAGAAGCTATGATAAATTATTTTAAAAAGTATGATGAAAGAGCATTTAAAACTATTGTTTTCAAATACGGTTTAGATTTTGTTGTAGAACATATACGACACAATAGAGAACTTGGTGCAAAAAAATGTATGAATTTATATTTATCGCTTAAAAATTATTATTTAAAAAAAGAGGAGAAAGAGATTATGGATATTAAGGCAATGCAAAAAAATATTATAGAGAAACTGGAAACAAGTGACTATAAAGAACTAAATTCGGAGGAGTTTTTTTATCTTTGTGGGCAGGTGGTAAAATATTTGTTATCACAAAGTGAAAAAGAGAAAAAAACAGCCGATATGTTGGAACCTTTTTTAAGAGCAAATAACTCTAAAAAACTAAAGCAAGATATAGAACTAACTTTTTTTAAATATAAACATAAAATTTCGTTAAATCATGTGAAATTTAACAATGCAATGAGTATCATAATGGCTTATGAAAAGATTGAGAAACTTTCACAAAATATGGATAGTTTTTTGGTAGGAGTATTATCTCAAAATATTTTTTATATAAAAAATGAGGAAAATTAAAATGACTTATTGGCATATGCAATTACATCCTAATGATAAAAATTGGGGAAGAGAAGTAGAGCTATTAAAGAAAACTAACTTAATTGGTTTAGGTGAATGGGAAGAGGGTCAATCTCAAAGATATCAATTTAAAAATGAAATGAAAATAGGTGATATTGTATTAATTAAAAGAGGAGCTACTCCTATTGCATTAACTGAAGTTATAGGAAATATTGAAGAATTAGAAAACAATGGACTTGATTGGTTTAAATATAGAAGAGAAGTAAAAGTTTTGAATTATGCTTCTGAACATCAATTTGAGAAATTCCCCCAACCTAGAGGTACATTACAAAAATCAATAACAGAATCAAGCATAACATATAAATATATAGAGAATTGGTATAAATTATTAAATCCTGATAAAAATAATCTTCATGGATATAAAATATCAAAAATATATATAGAAAAGTTTAAAATGTTTAAAAATTTTAATATGAGTTTTTTAGATGATGAAGAGATTCTACCCATTTGTATAGTCGCTGGAGTCAATGGTTCAGGAAAAACAACATTATTAGAATATATTAGTAATTTTGTAAAACTAAATAAAGAAGTAAAAAATGAAAGTTTTATAAAAATAAAGAATTTTTCTGAAAATAGAATAGAGACCATTAATTATCAAAATTTTTTAAATGAAACAAAATCAATTGAAACAGAGTACAATTCAAATATAATTGAATATTTACCAACGAATACTCATAAAAATCTTAAGAATATTGATGAATCAATTAAAATTCATTTAAATAAATTGGTCTGGGATGAAAGAGAATCTGTAGAATATGCATACAAAGATATTTCAGAAAATATTAAAAAAGTTTTCCAAAACTTAACAAATTTTGATATAGAGTTTTATTCATTAGAAAATGGAGAAACAATTAAATTTTCAAATAAGTGGGGAGATATTTTTACTTTAGAAGAATTATCAACAGGTCAAAAAACAATTTTTACAAAAATATTATATTTATATATGAATAATATAAAAAATAGAATTGTCTTAATTGATGAACCAGAAGTATCATTACATCCTTCTTGGCAAAATAAAATATTTGAAATTTATGAAAGATTTGCTAAAGAAAATAATTGTCAAGTAATTATTGCTACACATTCTCCAAATATAATTGCAAATACTCCTCATAAATATATAAAAATACTTTATGAAGAAAATAATAAAATAGTTGTAAAATCTTTAAACCACGCACCATTAGATAGAGATTTAAATACTATTATAAAAACAATAATGGGTGCTGATTATATTCCTCAATATTTAGAAGAGACACATGAAAAATATAGAAAGTTATGTATGAATGGTGAAGAGAATAGTAAAGAAGCTCAAAAGTTAAAATCAGAAATTTTAGAATATGAAAGTCCGAATAGTTCATTTTTTCAAGGATTGGCTTTTGATTTGGAGCTAATGAAATGAAATATATCGTGAAAATAATTGAACCAGATTTTTTTCAAGTAGATACAAATGATTTAAAAATCAAAATAAAAACTGCTTCTAAAAAATCTGAAATATGGGATGAATATAAAGAAAAACGAAAACTTAAAGAGTATATTTTAGAAAATGAACAAAATGGTCTTTGTTGTTATTGCGAGTCAAAAGTAACTTTAGATGATTCTCATTTAGAACATCTCAAACCAAAAAGCTTGGACTATGACAATTTGACTTTTGAGTATTCTAATTTGGCAGTATCTTGTGATGGTAAGTGTCATACTGATGGCTATACACCAATCACTTGTGGACATAAAAAGGATAATCATTTTGATGAATTACTTTTTTTAAATCCTACAACAATATCAAATATAAGAGAGTATTTTATATTTACTGAAAATGGTCAGATTGGTTCAAGTTCACAAGATGAAGAAAAATCAAAATATACACTTGATTTATTACAATTAAATACTTTTGGTAATAATTTACCAGAAGCAAGATTGAAAGCATTAACAGAGTTTAGAAATTCTGTTAATAAAAATATGCAACAAACAAAAAGGGATATTCAAGAAATTGCCATGTTATTATTATCTAAAGAAAATCTAGCATTTATCTCTTTTTTGAGATTTAAATATAAAAACTTACTACAAGGAGCAACAGCATGAACAGAGTTTACGGAATAATAGGAATAAAAGCAAAAATGGCAAATTGGAATGCGGACTTTACAGGTCGTCCAAAATCTACAAGTAATGGTGAAATTTATGGAAGTGATAAAGCACTTAAATATCCTATGAAAAAGATGTGGGAAAATGAGGGTAAGAATGTTTTATTTGTAAAAAGTTTTAAAGAATCAAAAGGTGCTATTATCCCTAATCAATTAGCAGAAAGATATGAAAAACTTTTTTCAAAATTAGATGAAAAAGATACAACAAACGATGTTATGATAAATCTTTTTAATTGTATAGATGTGAAAAATTTTGGTGCAACTTTTGCTGAAAAGAAACAAAATATTTCTATCACTGGTGCTGTTCAATTTGGACAAGGATTCAATAAGTTTGATGATACAAATGTAGAAATTCAAGATATATTATCTCCCTTTGCCGATTCTACAAAAGATGATGCAAAACAATCAACTTTAGGAACAAAAATTACAGTCGATGAAGCTCACTATTTTTATGGTTTTTGTATCAATCCAAAAGCTTATGATGAATATAAACTTTTATTAAAAGGTTTTGATGGATATACACAAAATGATTATGAAGAGTTTAAAAAAGTAGCACTTACCAGTGCAACAGCATTTAATACAAATAGTAAATTTGGTTGTGAAAATGAGTTTGCCTTGTTTATTGAGTGTAAAGATGAAGAGTGTTACTTACCTGATTTAAGTAATTATTTAGAGTTTAATAGTCAAAAAAGAGAAATTGATTTATCACAAATTGAAAAAATGATTGAAGGAAAAGTAGCAAAAGTGGAAATATATTTTAATCCATTTATTAAATTAAATGTTATTTCAAAATATGACAAATTTAATATTTTTACAAAAGAGAAAATATAATAGATGAAAGCAATAAGTTTCATATTAAGTGGTAAAACTGCTTGTTTTAGGAAACCTGATGTTAATCAATTTGCCTATTTTACTTATAACAATATTCATAAACCTGCACTTTTAGGATTATTTGGTGCTGTTATAGGATTGGGTGGATATACTCAATTAAATGATGAGAATATTAGAAATAAAAAAGATAAGAAGCCATTAAATAATGGCTTTCCTGAATTTTATGAGAAATTACAGCATTTAAAAATTTCTATTATTCCATTAGTACCAAATGGATATTTTAGTAAAAAAATACAAACTTTTAATAATGGTGTTGGATATGCTTCCCAAGAAGAAGGTGGAAATTTGATAGTTAGAGAACAATGGCTTGAAAATCCTATTTGGCAAATTATGATTCTTGATGATGGAAGTATTGAATATGGGAAAATCAAAGATTATTTAGAAAATGGCAAAGCTGTATTTATTCCTTATCTTGGAAAAAATGACCATTTTGCCGATATTAAAGAAGTTAAAAGTATTGAGTTAGAAAGTCCAATACTAGAAGATAGAATACATTCTCTTTTTATAGAAAAAAATTTAAAACTTTCAAAAATAAAACCTAGAGGAGAAAACTCTTGTTTTTTTAAAGAAATTGCTCCAATTGGATTAAATGAGAAGTATCATTTTTATGAATATGAGAATTTAGTTTTTACAAATCATAATATTGTTGAGGGGGATTATCTAAACATTTATTCAGCCAATGAGAAAAATTATGCTTTTATCTGATTTTGGAATAGATGAAAGATATTTTGCTCATACTTGTGTATATAAAGAACCAGAAAAATTAACAGAACATTTAGATTTAACACTTGAATATTATAAAAGAATTGTAGAGAGTAAGAATCTAAATTTTGTTATTGATTCTTTGATAAAAAAGATTGATTCAAAGAATTTTGAACTTATAAAAGAAATGTTTATAAATACCATTTATTTACATGACTTAGGTAAAAAAAATCCAATTTTTCAAAAAGTTAAAATGAAAAATCCTTTATTTAATAATTGTGAAAATGAGAGAGATAGTAAACATTCTCATATAGGTGCTTTGAAATTTATAGAGTACTATCATAATCGTTTTAATAAAGAGATAAAAAATAATGTAGATTTTTATAGATTAAACTTTATTCTTTATAACTTTTCTTATCATATTAGTAAACATCATGGCAAACTTGATAGTATCAATGAATATCCCAAGGATAAAAAAGAGAACAAAGAAAAACATAATGATTTTAAAAGTATTTTGAAAGATATAGACGACTATATTACAAAAGATGATTTTGATTTTTTTATTTTAAATAAACTTCTTTTTTCATTGGTTATTTCAAGTGATTATTTCGCAACAACTGCATATATGACCGATAAAACTTTTGATAAATTTGGAATTTTTAAAAAAGAAGATAAGTTATTATTTGAAAGTTTATATTCTAATTTTATAAAATCATTTGGCGAACCACAAGGGATTAATAAATTACGAAATGAAATATCAAAAACTGCTCTAGAAGAGCTATCAAAAAATATCAATAAAAGTATATTTTATCTTGAAGCACCAACTGGAAGTGGTAAAACATTAACTTCTATATCACTTGTATCTAAACTTCTTAATACAAATGAAGATTTAAATAAGATTTTTTATATATTTCCTTTTAATACACTTGTAGAACAAACAAAAAAAGTATTTGAAAATATTTTTAAAAACAACTTTGATATAGGAGTTATAAATTCCGTAACACCTATAAAAGAAATAAGTGATGATGAGAATGAAAAAGAAGAAACAAATTATGATAAATCCTATTTAAATAGACTTTTTTTTAATGAACAAATTATTTTTACAACACATGTAAAATTCTTTGATATATTATTTGGAACAACAAAAGATGACAACTTTCCATTGTGGCAATTAGCAAATAGTGTGATAATAATTGATGAAATACAAAGTTATAACAACAATCTTTGGTGGTATATGACTCAATTTTTTGAGAAATTTGCATCACTTCTTAATATGAAAATCATAATAATGTCAGCCACCTTGCCAAAACTAGATTTCTTCCTTGAAAAAAAAGACAATTTTGTTTCATTGATTCCTGATGAAAAAAGAGATGAAATATTTGGAAATAAATATTTTAAAGATAGAGTTAGTATAAAATATCTTGATTTAGATAATAAAATCACTTTTGAAAAATTATATGATGTCTTTAAAAAAGAAAATAAAAAATATAAAAAAGTTTTATTTGAATTTATTAAAAAAGATACAGCAAGAAAATTTTATCAATTTCTAAAAGAAAAAAAGATTAAAAATTTATATGAGTTGAGTGGAGATGATAATAAAGCTTTTAGAGAATATGTAATTGATAAAACAAAAGATGAAGAAATTGTAATAGTTGCAACTCAGGTTATAGAAGCTGGTGTGGATATTGATATGGATTTAGGTTTTAAAGATATTTCAACGCTAGACAGTGAAGAACAATTTTTGGGAAGAATAAATAGAAGTTGCCAAAAAAGTGAGATAGATCCTACTGTTTATTTTTTTAATATGGATGATGCTGATAAAGTTTATAAAAATGATAATAGATTAGAATTTGATTTACGAAAAAAAGAGTATCAAAAAATACTTGTAAATAAAAATTTTGCGAAATATTATGAAAATGTTTTAACTCTTATAAAAGATAAGGGATTGAAATATGAAGATGGACATCTAACAAATTATGGGAATTTTAAAAAAGATGTAAAAGATTTAAACTATAAAAAAATTCAAGATAATATGAGATTAATTAAATCTTCACAATTTACGCTTTATTTTCCATTCCAAATTGAGCTAAATAAATATGAAAAAGTAAATGAATTTAAAAATTTAGACAATAGATTTTTAAATGGTAAATACTTAGATGGACAAAAAGTTTGGGATGAATTTATCGCTTTGAATGAAATTGAGAGTTTCACAAAAAGAGAGATAGAAAAATCAAAAATAAATTCTCTTATGCAATTTTTCACTTTTAATATTTTTAAATATTATGAGGAACAAAGACCACATATTGGAGAAGAAGAAATGTATGGATACTATTTTATAAAAAATTTAAAATATATCACAGATGAAGGTAAATTTGATAGGGAAAAGTTTAACGAAGATAAAAATAGCAGGTTTTTATAAAATACAAGAAAACTCTATGAAAAAAATGAAAAATCCTTGGAATAAAAAAACAATTGACTACAATTTGTAGTCAGTTGAAAATGAAATAAATGTATTGTCCGAAATAATCGGACAGTTTAACATAAATGATTTAGTAACAATAAAATGAAAGATAAAGACTATGATCACAGGCACTCTAATAAACTACTATTTCCACTGTAAAACGCAAATGTGGCTCCACGCCAACCGTATCAATCTTGAGGACAATTCAGAAGATGTACGAATTGGAAAAGTTCTGCACCAAATCAATGAAGAGAAAAATAAACACTCTGAGATAAGTATCGACAATATCAAGATAGATAAAATCACGCGAGATTATTTGGTGGAGGTCAAAAAATCGGATAGCGACCCAGAAGCGGTGAAGTGGCAAGTTTTACTTTATCTTTACAAATTAAAACAAAAAGGTGTGGAGAAAAAAGGGAAAATTGAATACATTGAAAAAAGAGGCGACAAAAAAGTGGAATTTATTGAGCTAACTTCTAGCAATGAAAAAGAGCTTTTGAAAGTTTTAGAACACATTGAAAATCTAATCAATCAAGAAATTCCACCCAAAGCGAAGTTTGAAAATAAGTGCAAAAAATGTGCTTATTTTGAGTATTGTTTTATTTAAAAAGCATAGAGGTAAAAATGGCAAAAAATCACACACGATATATCTTTAGCATGGGAGAACTTAAACGCAAAGATAATTCCATAGCTTTTAGAAATGAAAAGGGCAGTTTTTATATTCCTATTCAAGATACCAGAGAGTTGTACTGTATGAATGAAGTGAGTTTCAATACTAAATTCTTGGATTTCATAAGCAAGGCTGGGATTACGCTTCATTTGTTTAATTATCATAGTAATTACAGTGGCACTTTTTACCCAAAAGAACACCTCATAAGCGGGGATTTGAGTATCAAGCAAGCGGTTTGTTATATGGAAAATCGCCTTAATATTGCCAAAGCAATCGTGCAAGCAATCGCTGAAAATATTCATGAAACGCTCTATCATTACTACCGACATGACAAAAAAGAATTAAAACCAACCCTTGATTGGCTCAAAAGTGAACCTAAAAAGTTTTTAGAAAAAGATATTACCATCGAACAAATTATGTTTATAGAAGGGCAAATTTGGAGTAGGTTTTATGACAGTTTCAAACACTTTTTGCCTGAAGATTTTTTGATGAACAAGCGTGTGAAACGCCCACCCAATAACCCTATGAATGCGTTAGTGAGTTTTGGGAATACTTTGCTTTATACCAAAACCATTAGTGCGATTTATACCACTCATCTCAATCAAGCCATTAGCTTCTTACACTCTCCACGAGAGGGAAGATTTAGTCTTTGTTTGGATATAAGTGAGGCTTTTAAGCCTGTGATTGTTTTTAAAACCATTTTTGATTTGGTCGGGCGAAAAAAACTGCAAGTGGAGAAACACTTTGATAAGAGTTTGAATTATGCACTTTTAAATGAAGAGGGTAAAAAAATATTTATAGATGCTTTTGAAACAAGAATCAATGAAACGTTTATGCACGCAAAACTCAAACGAAAAACCACCTACAAACACTGCTTGAAACTTGAGGGTTATAAACTCATCAAATATATCGTTGAGGGTAAAGAATTTGTACCTTTTAAACTTAAGGATAAAATGTGAGAAAAGATACCTTTAACTATAACTATGCTTTTTTATTTTATGACATTGCCGATGAGTTTAGTGATGCAGGAAAATACCGTGTGGCTAAGGTTTTTAAAATCTGCAAAAAATATCTCAAACATCACCAAAAATCAATTTTCAGAGGAAGCATCACCCCTTCAAATCAAATAAAACTGGAAAATGAACTTAAAAAAGTCATCGATAAAGAGCTTGATTTTATCTCAATCGTCAAAGTCCCCAATGCTAAAAGTTTCAACGAAATAATTCTAGGAACCAATCAAAAAAAGGAAGAATCTATTTTCATATAATTTTCCAACTATTTTTATGGGTATTTTAGCTTATAAGTACTAAAATACGGTACTTTATAAGTTATTTAACAACCTATTGTTAAAATTCTTAAAATGATTGGAAAAATCGCTCTGAAGTCCTATTTTTAGCTAAACAAGTATTTTAGAAGCCCGATTTTTTCTTATTGAACCAACAACATATAATGTATTGAAAGGAAGATATTGAGCTTAGCCTTGATGTTTACAATGTTTGAACCAACAACATATAATGTATTGAAAGCAATCAAGCCTTGCTTTTAAAAAAAGAGAGTAAAGATTGAACCAACAACATATAATGTATTGAAAGACGGTTCTTGCAAACTCAATAGACTTTGTTAGATTTTTTGAACCAACAACATATAATGTATTGAAAGAGGCGATTGGCAATTACATGAAGAGCCAGACGGAGCTTGAACCAACAACATATAATGTATTGAAAGGCAAATGCAGCACTTCCATACTCTCCACGTACTCCCTTGAACCAACAACATATAATGTATTGAAAGCTGTCTGTGCATCCACCAATTTCAATGTCTTCTCTTGAACCAACAACATATAATGTATTGAAAGTGAGCAAAACAAGTTAAACAAACTTGAATCAAAATTTGAACCAACAACATATAATGTATTGAAAGAAAGCAGTGTAAAAAAAGGGTGTTATCATCTTTTTGTTTGAACCAACAACATATAATGTATTGAAAGAAGAGTTATCTAAAGTTAACGAGATAGTTTTTGATGTTGAACCAACAACATATAATGTATTGAAAGACTGTTGGTTCTTGGGGCGATGAAGAAGTACAAGTTGAACCAACAACATATAATGTATTGAAAGAGCTCAATAAGCTGTGTAATAGTTTTGCATTTTTCATTGAACCAACAACATATAATGTATTGAAAGGGAGTTCCAAATTTAATTTCTCGATAATTTCCTTTATTGAACCAACAACATATAATGTATTGAAAGTGAGGAAAAACTCCATGATGGATAGTTTCAGTTAGTTGAACCAACAACATATAATGTATTGAAAGCTATTTAAAGAAGTTTAATTTTTATTTGTTAATGATTGAACCAACAACATATAATGTATTGAAAGTTGTAATACCCAACGCCTTCTGGAAGATGTATAATTTGAACCAACAACATATAATGTATTGAAAGATAATAGAGTTTAATTTATCTTTATCGAAAGATACTTGAACCAACAACATATAATGTATTGAAAGTGGAAACAGTGCATTTAGAGCAATGTCAGACTTTTTGAACCAACAACATATAATGTATTGAAAGAGAAATTCCTACACCAAAAGAAAAAGAAACTAAAAATTGAACCAACAACATATAATGTATTGAAAGCAGACTAAATAACCGTTTGGTGCTGTTACACTTGTTGAACCAACAACATATAATGTATTGAAAGTTTTTAACACAATAATTAAAAAGTGCTTGAAGTAATTGAACCAACAACATATAATGTATTGAAAGGGGAGCAAATCTTTAACAAAAGACCACCAAAAAATTTGAACCAACAACATATAATGTATTGAAAGATAGAAAGGGATACAATTTTGAGAGAGGAATTAAAGTTGAACCAACAACATATAATGTATTGAAAGCCTAAGTGTCCATTAGTCCACACGATGTCGTATTTACTTGAACCAACAACATATAATGTATTGAAAGCCATTAGATCTTGCTCTTTGAGCATCATAAAGATTGTTGAACCAACAACATATAATGTATTGAAAGATCATAAAGAGGGTAAAAGAGTTTTAGGAGTTTTTTTTGAACCAACAACATATAATGTATTGAAAGTTTTTTTATATTCATCATCCTGGAAGCATAGATTTTATTGAACCAACAACATATAATGTATTGAAAGATTAGTTAAAAATCGAGCAGAAACAATAAGACAACAGTTGAACCAACAACATATAATGTATTGAAAGTATTTTAAATTGTGAGAAGAAAGATTCTGCATTAATTGAACCAACAACATATAATGTATTGAAAGAAAAAATTAACAAATGAACATCTATTAAAACTATATTTGAACCAACAACATATAATGTATTGAAAGTATGATTTCTGGACAACTAATACTTCTAATGGTGGTTGAACCAACAACATATAATGTATTGAAAGCAAATATTTGGATTCTTATAAATGCCCATTGGAACATTGAACCAACAACATATAATGTATTGAAAGAAAAAAGAGTCTTTTAAATTCTCCTGCTGTGTACGATTGAACCAACAACATATAATGTATTGAAAGAAAAAAGATTTTGGTATGAATGTTGAAGTTAAAAAAGTTTGAACCAACAACATATAATGTATTGAAAGCTGAAACTGGAATGTATAAATAAGAAGAATGGTATTCTTGAACCAACAACATATAATGTATTGAAAGGCGAGAACCGAAGCTTACACAAGAGTGTGTTACCAATTGAACCAACAACATATAATGTATTGAAAGTTGTATGGTGCAAATTCTTGAATAGTCGTAATTTGTTGAACCAACAACATATAATGTATTGAAAGTTGCTACAATGTTTAAACCAGCCAAGAATTAATTTGTTTGAACCAACAACATATAATGTATTGAAAGTATGATTCTATGACACCACTTCAATTAATTGATTATTTGAACCAACAACATATAATGTATTGAAAGCAGCTTTAACGGGTACGACTACTTCGAATCTTTTAGTTGAACCAACAACATATAATGTATTGAAAGAACGATAAGCACAACAGTAAGTAAAAAATCTTGGTTTTGAACCAACAACATATAATGTATTGAAAGCAAAAAACAGCAGAAACAGAGCAATATGCACAAATTGAACCAACAACATATAATGTATTGAAAGCCGCTAATTGTTGTATTATTCCAATTATTTGGAACTTGAACCAACAACATATAATGTATTGAAAGATAAAAGACTCGATGAGGGTACACAAGAGTTTAAAGTTGAACCAACAACATATAATGTATTGAAAGCTAGAGTGGACTGAGTTTACACAAACAGCACAATGGTTGAACCAACAACATATAATGTATTGAAAGTCTTTACCAGCCATTGATGGCTCTCATGCAAACGGATTGAACCAACAACATATAATGTATTGAAAGTCAAATGAGTGTTATGCGATTAACAGTTCCCCTAATTGAACCAACAACATATAATGTATTGAAAGAAACAAAGAGGACTTAACCTTGATGGAGAGAAATTTTGAACCAACAACATATAATGTATTGAAAGATAGTAGAAGATGTTTATAATCAAGTATTTCTAGTTGAACCAACAACATATAATGTATTGAAAGTTTAACAAAAAGTGGTGGTTATAGTTTTGAGGATGGTTGAACCAACAACATATAATGTACTGAAAGTATTGCAAAAATCACAAAAGAAATTAATAGCAACATTGAACCAACAACATATAATGTATTGAAAGATGACAAGAAAGCAAAAGCGTGGAAGCAATAACATTGAACCAACAACATATAATGTATTGAAAGAAAAGAACCACTTTTCGAAGATGAGAATGTTTCTGTTTGAACCAACAACATATAATGTATTGAAAGACCAAAGGATATAAAAAGTATCTTTTGAATCTTTTTTGAACCAACAACATATAATGTATTGAAAGAGAGATTGTTAAAGCCATTAACGAACTGGCGATATTTTGAACCAACAACATATAATGTATTGAAAGATTATTAGATCTATTTCAAACAGTAGCTTTAATGGTTGAACCAACAACATATAATGTATTGAAAGTTAAATGTGCTTTCTGTTGTAACATCATCAAATGTTGAACCAACAACATATAATGTATTGAAAGTCTTTTGCTATTTTTTTAAGTGCCTTGGCCTCTTCTTTGAACCAACAACATATAATGTATTGAAAGTCAATTAGCAGCGTATGCCACTGTTTTTGAGAAATTTGAACCAACAACATATAATGTATTGAAAGAAAGAAGAAAGTAAAAGTGCCCGAATTCTTACTATTTGAACCAACAACATATAATGTATTGAAAGTCTAAGCCACCATCTATACAAACATAAATAGAGTTTTGAACCAACAACATATAATGTATTGAAAGGCTAAATCATAATTAGTAGTTGTTACAAAACCGCACTTGAACCAACAACATATAATGTATTGAAAGATGCTAATGAAGTTTTAGGAATAACTACAAGAGGAATTGAACCAACAACATATAATGTATTGAAAGCACGGTGCTAAAGAGCCGAGAGAGTTACATTTGAAATTGAACCAACAACATATAATGTATTGAAAGCATATTAGTGCGAGAGATGTAGTTAAAAATGGAAGTTTGAACCAACAACATATAATGTATTGAAAGCTATAACAAATATAAGCCGTGAGATTAGAGACGCTATTGAACCAACAACATATAATGTATTGAAAGGGTGCTAATATTGGAAGCGATACAAAGCTATGTTTTTGAACCAACAACATATAATGTATTGAAAGTTACTTACAAGCACATTGTATACATCAATATTAATTGAACCAACAACATATAATGTATTGAAAGTAGGAAGTTTGATATAGAAACTGAAAAGTATATATTGAACCAACAACATATAATGTATTGAAAGTAATCAACCTCATCAGGTTTTATTTTAGCCACTTCTTGAACCAACAACATATAATGTATTGAAAGCTGCTTTATAGCTTAAAATATTATTTTCCATTTTTTGAACCAACAACATATAATGTATTGAAAGATGATGAAAAACAAACTTTTCCAAAAACAACTTCCTATTGAACCAACAACATATAATGTATTGAAAGACAAGCATAGTTTAGGCACGATTGACTCTATAAATTGAACCAACAACATATAATGTATTGAAAGTAATCAATCTCTACATAATCGCCAAATAAAGACTTATTGAACCAACAACATATAATGTATTGAAAGTCGAATGATAAAGGCGTTTTTCCATTTGCATATTTTGAACCAACAACATATAATGTATTGAAATTTGATTTGTTCAATAATTTTATGATTTTCTTCTCGATTGAACCAACAACATATAATGTATTGAAATTTTGGCAGCTCGACAACAACACCAGATGGTAGAGATTGAACCAACAACATATAATGTATTGAAATGCAGAAATGAACCAAGCTCTATTGCATCACGACAGATTTTGAACCAACAACATATAATGTATTGAAATATTAATTAATGAAAAAATTAAAAATGATAAATATATTTGAACCAACAACATATAATGTATTGAAATCCAATAGCAGGTACTAAATTGTGCATATCAGCTTCCATTTGAACCAACAACATATAATGTATTGAAATCTGTTAGCACAATGATCAACTGCATCCTCTTTTGTTGAACCAACAACATATAATGTATTGAAATTTTAAATACAGTAACTTAATTAACTGTTATTGTGATTGAACCAACAACATATAATGTATTGAAATAAGGGTGCTTTATGTGGGCATAATCACCATAATTTTTGAACCAACAACATATAATGTATTGAAATAGTTTTTAATAACCTTATTTGCACGAATAAAGCAAGTTGAACCAACAACATATAATGTATTGAAATCCTATGATTGCTCCATACATTGCTCTCCTTTAAATATTGAACCAACAACATATAATGTATTGAAATCCAATAGCAGGTACTAAATTGTGCATATCAGCTTCCATTTGAACCAACAACATATAATGTATTGAAATATTTCAATATCATTTATAATGGTATTATACCCACCATTGAACCAACAACATATAATGTATTGAAATTCTTTTACTGATTGTGTTACAAGACTACACTCTTTGTTGAACCAACAACATATAATGTATTGAAATGGTTACTATCTATTGTAATTTTAGCTTCACTCAACACTTTGAACCAACAACATATAATGTATTGAAATCTTACGAGGAGTAAGAGAGGTTAGCCCCTCTCTTGTATTGAACCAACAACATATAATGTATTGAAATTTATAAAAGAAGCCGAAAAACACAAAAGAAATAAGCCTTGAACCAACAACATATAATGTATTGAAATCACATTAACGCAATTGCTACAAAAATCGAAACATACTTGAACCAACAACATATAATGTATTGAAATAAAATTGAGGGTATAGATAAATATGTGATTGATGCAGTTGAACCAACAACATATAATGTATTGAAATTATAACTCTACACCAGCACTCTCATATCTTGCTTTATTGAACCAACAACATATAATGTATTGAAATAAGGTAAAGTAGGCTACAAATTAGAGAATAATGTTTGAACCAACAACATATAATGTATTGAAATGTATTTAAAGATGAAATAGAATGGATTAGAAAGATTGAACCAACAACATATAATGTATTGAAATCTGTTAGCACAATGATCAACTGCATCCTCTTTTGTTGAACCAACAACATATAATGTATTGAAATTTTAAATACAGTAACTTAATTAACTGTTATTGTGATTGAACCAACAACATATAATGTATTGAAATAAGGGTGCTTTATGTGGGCATAATCACCATAATTTTTGAACCAACAACATATAATGTATTGAAATAGTTTTTAATAACCTTATTTGCACGAATAAAGCAAGTTGAACCAACAACATATAATGTATTGAAATCCTATGATTGCTCCATACATTGCTCTCCTTTAAATATTGAACCAACAACATATAATGTATTGAAATAATATTAAGATTTGAAGACATAGAAATAAATATTATTTGAACCAACAACATATAATGTATTGAAATCAGTGAATATTATTTAGGTGCATTAACAGCAACTAATTGAACCAACAACATATAATGTATTGAAATTTAAAGAACAAGTAGAAAAAGGAAATATAGAGCAAGTTGAACCAACAACATATAATGTATTGAAATTTATCTCACAGCTGATACATGCGAATTTCAACGATTTGAACCAACAACATATAATGTATTGAAATCAATTGAGCTATTTAAAGACAGTGATAGCAAATTCTTGAACCAACAACATATAATGTATTGAAATTTAGTCAAAGTATTAACACATACTTCTTGAGCAGTTGAACCAACAACATATAATGTATTGAAATCTTACAACCGAAGAGCTTAAACAACAAATGAACAATTGAACCAACAACATATAATGTATTGAAATTAGTTTTTTATTGCTTGTCTTAATTGTTCATTCATTGAACCAACAACATATAATGTATTGAAATAGGGAAAAGGCAAGATATAGCAACAATAACTTCTCTTGAACCAACAACATATAATGTATTGAAATGTTTGAAACTGATTGATAAGTTGAGAGATTTTTCTATTGAACCAACAACATATAATGTATTGAAATTGGTACATTAGATTTTCATAAGAAAATGGCACTTCGTTGAACCAACAACATATAATGTATTGAAATAACAAAGGATGATATTGTAAAAATTGCAGGAAATGTTGAACCAACAACATATAATGTATTGAAATCTTTTAGAACGTGTCGCCCAAACATGCGTTGTCACAACTTGAACCAACAACATATAATGTATTGAAATTAATTAGGTAAGCCCATTTCATCTGTTCCGGTTTGATTGAACCAACAACATATAATGTATTGAAATGCGACACCGTTTATGACACGGGGATTGTGAGCCAATTTGAACCAACAACATATAATGTATTGAAATCTTTTAGAACGTGTCGCCCAAACATGCGTTGTCACAATTGAACCAACAACATATAATGTATTGAAATGGTGTAACCGCTTCTGGTATTGCTGTTTTGCTTGAGGTTGAACCAACAACATATAATGTATTGAAATTATCTTCTCTATATGGCAAAATTTTTCTTAGGTTAGTTGAACCAACAACATATAATGTATTGAAATCAAGCTTTGCAAATCTTATTCTCCATTTGTTTCCTTGAACCAACAACATATAATGTATTGAAATAGCGGTAAAACAAGAAAATTAGCAATATGTTTAATTGAACCAACAACATATAATGTATTGAAATCAGCAAATATACCTTTTGAACATCATTTCAATAATTGAACCAACAACATATAATGTATTGAAATCCCCGAAAAGGTGCAACGCATTAAAGCGATTTTGGTTGAACCAACAACATATAATGTATTGAAATTGTTGAGATAAAGGCGAGGATGAGGCATTAACTTCGTTGAACCAACAACATATAATGTATTGAAATGCAATACTTCCTGCAATACAAGCTTGTGTATCGGCATTGAACCAACAACATATAATGTATTGAAATACTACAATAGCATTGTCTTCTTTTTTAATTTCCATTTTTGAACCAACAACATATAATGTATTGAAATGAAATATTTTGAACATAAAAAGATATACAGTTAAGATTGAACCAACAACATATAATGTATTGAAATTAAAATGATTGACTCATTTTAACGACCTTGAATTTTTGAACCAACAACATATAATGTATTGAAATCACCATTAGTTGAGGGTGTTAAGTTTAAGCTTCCCAAATTGAACCAACAACATATAATGTATTGAAATATTGAAGGTTTTACGGTCAAATTGGGTAATTCCCTTGAACCAACAACATATAATGTATTGAAATTGTGCAGATAAACTTCTTACTTCTCCACTTATTTCAATTGAACCAACAACATATAATGTATTGAAATAAATTAATATTATAGATATTATGAAAGCAAAATGGAATTGAACCAACAACATATAATGTATTGAAATATGTAATCCCAAATCCTGCAAAATAAGGATTTACCTTGAACCAACAACATATAATGTATTGAAATTGCCCAAGATTTTAAACCAAATGACCATATTTTTTTGAACCAACAACATATAATGTATTGAAATTATTGTGCTATGGCAGCTAATATTGATGTAACTAATTGAACCAACAACATATAATGTATTGAAATTGGTGTCTCGTATTTTAAACAAAGACAATGAGACCGATTGAACCAACAACATATAATGTATTGAAATCTTATTGAACTAAATAAACCCTTTTATGCAAGTGTTGAACCAACAACATATAATGTATTGAAATAGCAGTAGCAAAAGCAAGAAGAGAGTTAAAAAAGCTTTGAACCAACAACATATAATGTATTGAAATAAACATTGACACGGTTTTTTCAAACGTGGGAAGTGCTTGAACCAACGACATATAATGTATTGAAATAGAAATGAACTCGCAAGGCTAAATCAAAAATACACTTGAACCAACGTTTATTCATACACATAGTTATAAGTATTTAAAGTTATCACATATAACACACTATTCGTGCTCCTGATTAATTCTTTGTTTTGATTTAACATAAAGATATTTTTGATAAAATCACACATTAAATAAATCTCAAGGTTAAAGAAATGCAACTCATTATCAATGGTGAAACCAAAGAGTTTGACGAGGGAACTTCTTTGCAAAGTGTGATTACCGCTTTACAAATAGAAGACAAAGTGATGGCAGCAGCTGTTAATATGCAAATCGTTAAAAAAGATGACTGGTCGAATTTCCGACTTAATGACAGTGATAAATTAGAACTTCTACAATTTGTGGGTGGCGGATGAGTATGATTTCTGATATTAACTCAGTTTGTACCTATTGTGGAGTGGGATGTGATATTACAGCCCAAGTTCAAGACAATAAGATTTTAAAAATTTATGCTCAAAATGATGGCTATGTTTCTCAAGGGAAACTCTGTATTAAAGGGAAAAGTGGATTTGATTTTGTTCACAGTCCTACACGTATTCGAAATTGTCGAGTCAAAAAAAGTTTTATTGAAAACAATTTAGAAGCCCTGCCTCGAGAGTTAAAGGCACGGGCAAAAACGCTTAAAGAGTTTGATGAAACCTATTTTGAAACGCCGTATGAATTTACGACCTCATTGGCCGCATGGAAACTTTTGGAAATCAAAGAGAAATACGGTCGTCACGCTTTTTGTGGAATGGGAGGGGCAAGAACTTCTTGTGAAAGCTCTTACATGTTCCAAAAATTTGTACGTGTTGCGATGGAGTCTCCTCATGTGGATAATTGTGCCAGAGTATGCCACAGTCCCAGTCTTAAAGGGATGAAAACAGCCATTGGGGAAGGAGCCGCTACGAATCCTTATGATGATATTTTTCAAACCCAAAATATTATTGTGATGGGTTCAAATACAACCGAAGCTCACCCCATAGTTGCCAATCGAATCATCAAAGCAGCACGAGATAAAACGGCGAGTTTAAGTGTCATTGATGTACGACAAATCCAATTGGGTAAATTTGCTCAGCATGAAATGGTTATTCCTTATGAAGCCAATTTATTGGTTTTAAATATGATGGCATACGTTATTTTAAGTGAAAAGTTATACAACAATGAGTTTATTGATACTCGCTGTAAAGAGTTTGAGTCCTACAAAGAATCGATTTTAAATGATGAGTTTGCCAACCCCAACTACATGAAGAATATTGAAGGCTATGAGTATTTAGCCGAACAAATTCCTCAAGTTGCACGAGAATATGCCACAAAAAAATCGATGTTTTTTTGGGGATTGGGCATTACGGAGCATTTAGATGGTTCGTATGCGGTTATGGCTATTGTCAACCTTGCTATGATGACAGGCAATATTGGTAAAATGGGTGCGGGATTGATGCCATTGCGTGGTCAAAACAACGTACAAGGTGCCTGTGATACAGGCTGTTTACCCTACTTTGATCCCGATTATAAAACGCCCAAAGAAATTGGACTTATGACTCCAGAGCTTATTGATGAGATGATTGCAGGAAAAATTAAAGCCATGTACGTCATGGGAGAAGATATTGCCCATATTCATCCCAATCAAAATAAAGTGCATAACGCGTTAAAAAATTTAGAAGTGATTATTTCGAATGAACTGTTTATGAATGAAGTTACCCAAAAAGCAGACATTGTATTTGGGGTAAAATCAGCTTATGAAAAAGTGGGTGTGTATGTCAATGCCATGCGACGACTTCACCTTTCTCAGCCCCTTGTTGAAGCCAATATGCCCGATGACTGGGAAGTTTTACGAGATATTGAAAACAAAATCGCAGGAGATTTTGTCTATGAAAACAGTGAAGACGTTTGGAATGAAGCCAAAGAAGCCGTCGGTACACGATACAGTGGTGCAACGTATCATAAATTATCCAAAAATCGAAACCGTGGAATGCAATGGCCAATTGCAAAAGAAGATACTCCTATTTTACATTTGGAACAATTTAGAACCGAAGATGGGAAAGGGACTTTTTATTATCATCAATATCAATTACGAGAACAGATTGAAAAACTGGTCAAAAAACAAACATTTGCAAAAAACGAGTTCTATTTAACCACAGGGCGAACCATTGTTCATTATAACAATGCAGCTCAAACCGTGCAAAGTGAAAACCTCAACAGCAAATACGATAAAGACATTGTATTAGCCAGTATTGAAGATAAAGAACGAATCGGAAGTGAGCATATTATTTTAAAATCACCTTACGGTGAAAGTGGTATATTGCCTGTGAAATATGTCAAAACCATCAAACCCAATACTTTGTTTACCACATTTCATCACGCGGCTTCAAAAGTCAACTTTTTATTTGGAGATGAGTGTGATGAACTGATTATGACCGCACGTTTTAAATCTGTGAAAGTTGAAGTTGAGTCGGTCTAAAGGGGATATCGCCGAACAAAAATCGTGTGAATTTTTACGTTCACACGGCTTTACAATTATTGAACAAAACTTCTATGCCAAAAAACTGGGAGAGATAGATATTATTGCTTCCAAAGAGGAGGTTTATCACTTTTGTGAAGTTAAATCTGCCCAAGATTTTGAAACAGCAGTTAATAATATTAGTCCCTCAAAACTCTCCAAACTCAAACGCAGTGTTGAATACTATATCCAAACTAAAAAACTCAACACAGCGTATGTGATTGATGCCTTAATTGTGGTAGACAATCACATTGAGTTTTTGGAAAATATTACGCTTTAGTCTCTTGTAAAAAACTCTCTAAAGTTCTAAACTCATCAAGTTTTTTGGGTTCTATTTTTAGAATCTCTGCCAATGATTTTACGCCCATAGACAATAAATATTGTAAATTGGTATCAAAGGTAGCCTCTTCTATGACAAAAATTTTATCTTTATGCACTTCAAACATATAACCCCCATTGGGAATGGGTGTCATAGAAAGCGTTACGGTATAGTGGTCTTTTAGCACACTTTGTTTGGTGGAATACATTAAGCCAATATTATACCCCTCTTGTGCAAACCCCCGAATAAGAACAACTAAAACTTTCTTTTCACCCGATTTAGAGGTATTAAAAATATCAATTAACTCTTTAATCGTCGCATAACCCGGGATTTTTCGGTAAACTCTTTCAATGACATCACCCAAACGTGTTTCAACAAAAATTCCTACAATATAGGCAATAACACCCAACAGTAAAACACCAAAAATTGTCCATAAAAAAGGTGAACTCTCAATATTAAAGCCAATGGAATTAAACAAAAAAGAGGTTAAGGAACTGATGTTATCGTAAACCCATAGAACAATTAATGTAACAGCAACAATGGGTGCGAGCCAAAATAATCCTTTGATGATAATAGAAAGCACATGACTCTTACTCGAATAAAAAAAGTATTTCAATTTTTGTGGCATTTTAATCCTTGGTAATTTAGTACAAAAAGAATAATAACATATTTGTATACAAACTATACAAAAAAGAGGCTCTTATTTTCCCAATCTTTGCTAAAATATCGTATGAATTCAATTTTAATTATTATCTTTATTTCTTTAGCCATTGCTACAATGTTGAACCTTATTTTAAAAAAATTATCGGTTTCTCATATTATTGGTTATATTATGACAGGGACGATTATTAGTACTCTGTTTGATTTTAACTTAGAAACCAACTTAGAAGCGTTAAATTTGATTGCTGAGTTTGGAATCGTTTTTTTAATGTTTACCATTGGGCTTGAAATGTCCGTTTCTAAACTTAAAAAAATGAAAGAGATCCTTTTTCTTAATGGCTTTTTACAAGTGGGATTAAGTGCAGCAATTATTTTTCTTATTTCTCATTTTATGTTTCATATAGATATCAGTTCATCTTTGATTATTGCTTTGGCATTTTCACTCTCATCAACCGCCATTGTACTGACGTATTTAAAACAATCCAAAGATATCTACACCCCTTATGGGGAAAAATCAACGGCCATTTTAATCTTCCAAGATTTAGCCGTTATTCCCATTTTACTGTTAATCAGCTTTTTATCCAACGATACATTAAGTTTAAGCCAAGTCGTATTTAATACCTTTCTTGGTGCTTTAATTGTTATTGTTTTTATGTTTACCATTGGCAAAAAAATTGTTAATGGCTTGTTGCAATTTTCATCTCAAGCCAAGCTGGAAGAGCTTTTTTTAGGCTCAGTTTTATCCATTGTCATCGGGGCTTCATTACTGGCACATGAAATGGGATTTACCTACTCTTTGGGGGCTTTTATTGCAGGAATGATTATTGCGGAAACCTCTTATCATGTTAAAGTTGAATCTGATATTGCTTCGTATAAAGATTTGTTATTGGGGGCATTTTTCTTTTATGTAGGGACTAAAATTGATATTCTTTTTTTAATGAGCAATTTGCACTACGTTTTACTGATTTTTTTAGGTGTCATGCTGATTAAAGCCTTGATTGTCTATCTCATTATCAAACGAAAAGCCAATAAAAGTGACAGCATCAAAGCCTCTTTAGCTTTATGTCAAATAGGCGAGTTCTCTTTTGCTGTTTTTGCTTTAGCCTCAAGCCAAAACTTACTCTCTGAAGAGTTGAGCAAATTTTTGATTTTAGTTACGGTTTTATCCATGATTATTACCCCATTTATTGTCAATAATATCTATAAATTGGCTTCATACTTTGTCGGGGAGTTTTTTGAATCGGATAAAATTACTCCCATTAGTGCAAAAAATCATATCATTATTTGTGGTTTCTCAACATTGGGACGAATTATTGCCAATTCTTTGGAAGAAAAAAGATTCAATTTGTCATTATTTCTGATGATTTACGGCATGTATTACTTGCACGAAAACGGGGTTATATGGCATATTTTGGACACTTAGATAAATTGCCTGTTTTAGAATCACTCAAAGCCGATGAAGCACGAAGTATTATTATAACCCTTAATAATATCAGTAAAAAACGATTGATTTGTGAAGCCGTTTTAGCTTTTGATGCCAACGCCAATTTGGTGGTTAAAATTGACACCATTGATGAAAGAAAAGAGTTAAAAGATTTAAACATCAAAACCTTTGTTCATGCGCAACAAGAAGTCGCTCATCTCTTAGTTGAAAAAAGCATACAATAATACCTATGAACCTTTGGCATTAATAGTGAATTTTCAATACTCTTTTTGCTCCAAATAATAAGGTGATTCCTCCTATAATAATCACAGCAGTAACATACAAAGCATAATTGTAATTCCCCGACCAATCGGTTAAAACCACCGCATACAAAGGAGCAATAACTTGCCCTATTCCATAAGCTGTTGTTAATGCACCCATTAAAATCACGGGATTATTACCGGCTAATTTCCCACCTAAGCTCATAAACAATGCCACTAAACCAACAAAGGTTCCTCCGTAAAATACACCGGATAAAATATTCAAAAAAGGATGTGCCGTTACAGCAGGAATCAACACTCCCACGGCTTGAATACTCATGGCAATGATAATAATATTGACATACCCAAACGAAGCGGCCAATCTCATCCAAAGGATACAAGAAAAAATACCTGAAATTCCAACAATTAACCACGTAAGTTCACCTAATCCTTCTAAGCCTTCAATGGAGTTGATAATATCCGGCAAAAAGGTTCCTTGAATAACAAAGCCTACGCCTTCGGTGAAATAAGCAGCAATTAATACAATGACAAAAACAGAAAAAATGGATTTATCGATTTTATGCTTTTGCGTATGAGAGGTTTGTGTTTTATCAAAATCCAAAATATACAAAGGATACAGGGCAATTACTGCTCCAAAAAGTGTCAATACCATCCAAGCATCTTGCCAAGAACCTTCATAGGAAAAGACCATTCGAGTTACGATATCACAAACGGCAATTGAAAACCCTATTCCACTAAAATGTATTCCCATGGCTTTGGTTTTATCCTCAAATTTGAGTTTACTCATAACAATAGCTGAACCCACTACTAAGCCCATAGCAGCAGCAAACCCTGCAATTATACGAGAAATAAACCAAATCACTTCATGGGTGGTAGTCGCTAAGACCAATGTCATTAAAATGGCTAATACCAATCCTATACGAAACCACTTAACTTTGCTTTGCATATCTTTAATAAATATGGCAAAAATGGATCCACTTAAATAGCCTACAAAATTCACCGAAGCCAAAACACCGGCAAAAGTAAGCGTTAATTGCTCTTCAAGCATACTAGGCAGCAATGAAGTAAAAACAAATCGAGCCACACCAACACCAACAATAAGGGCAATAATTCCTGCAATAATAATATTGGTATTGCTGTTTTTATCTAAAAAGTTCATAAAAATCCTCTGGATATGAGTTGAAGAAAACGAATGAGTGTGAAAAATTAAATGAATTCTTGAACTGCTTCTTATGCCGTAAAAGCAGCAAGAAATTTCATTTAACCTAAACCTATATGATTTAAAATATGGAAGTTTGTATATCAACACTGTAAATGTAACACAGCATTGTAGCAAAAAAATAGCTTTTTAAAAAATTTATAATAATTTGGATATAATATTGTATTAATCTTAGGAGTTTTTTTGTACGACAAAGAGATAAATGCCATAAAAAAAGCCAATCGTTACCGTCAAAGAACCATTTCCAATGAATTTCTCATCGATGCTGCTTCCAATGACTACTTGGGGTTAGCTTCCAATCGTGTTTTGTTTGATAATGCCTACCAAAGGGTTGCTAAGCACTCTTTTCATGCTCCAAAATCCTCTTTACTGGTCAATGGGTACACCTCTATTCATCAAGAGTTTGAAAAAGCCTTATGTCAAGCCAATGGTTTTGAAGAGGGCATTGTCCTTGGCAGTGGTTTTTTAGCCAACCTTTCACTCATTGAAGCCTTAGTCCGTAAAAAAGATATTTTGTTTATGGATGAAGAGTATCACGCCAGTGGAATGGTTGCAACACGCCTGTTAAATAAAAGCCAAGTCTTTTTTTTCAAACACAATGATGCCCAAGATTTAAAACACCTTTTAGAACAACTTGATTTAAACAAATATCATCGTATTATTATTGCCATTGAAGGAGTTTACTCCATGCATGGCGATATCGCTTCAAAAGAGATTTTTGATTTAGCCGATGAATACGATGCTCTTTTAATTGTTGATGAAGCTCACAGCAGTGGCGTTATTGGAGAGAACCTTTTGGGAGTTTTTGATTATTATAATATCGTCCCAAAACATAATCACATCAAAATGGGTACATTGGGAAAAGCGTATGGCAGTTACGGTGCTTATATCTTGGCATCTTTTGAAATTATTGATTTTTTACTTAATAAAGCCAAAGCCATTATTTATACCACCGCGTTATCTCTCTTTGATACAGCCCTTGGTCATGAGTCACTTAACTTTATTTTAGCCCATAAAAAAGAGTTCAAAACAAAAATACAAAAAAATCTTCAGATTATCAAAGAGCATTTGCATATCTCATCTCAAAGTCTGATTATTCCTATTACTGTAGGCGATAATCAAAGTGTTTTAGAAATCCAAAAAAATTTAAAAACCCTAGGTTTTGCTGTGGGTGCTATAAGACAACCCACAGTTAAAAAAGCTATAATTAGAGTCATTGCAAAAACCGATATTGCAGAGCATGACTTGATTAATCTATCAAAATATTTATACCAACACAGAGGTTAACCATGCACAGAATAAAACAACTCATCAAAGGCAATGAAAAATTCAGAAGTCTTTATTTTCCTTATTTTGAAAAAGATTTAAAGCGTTCCGTTGACATAGGGCAAAAACCCGAAGTCTTGTTTATAGGATGCAGTGACAGCCGTGTCACTCCTGATTTAATGCTTGATACCAAACCAGGAGATATGTTCATTTTACGCAATGTGGGCAATTTTATTCCTCCTTTTAAAGCCGATAACGATTTTCATGGAAGTGCAGCTGCCATTGAATATGCGGTTTCTGTGTTAGAAGTCAAAGATATTATTGTATGCGGACACTCTCATTGTGGTGCATGCAAAAGTTTGTACGATGATATTCCCAACGACACTTCTTTAGTTCATGTCAAAAAATGGTTGGAATTGGGAGAAAGGGCCAAAGAGTTTACGCTAAAGACGATTACTGATCCCAATAACAAAGAAGAACTCTATCGTCAAACAGAGAGAAACTCCATTCTTTATCAAGTTGAAAATCTCTTTTCATACCCTGCTGTTAAAGAGCGTATTGACAATAAAACACTCAAAATACATGGTTGGTACTATACCATTGAAACCGGTACCATAGAATACTACGACTTAGAAGAAAAAAAATTTAAACCCCTAAAAGAGTTAATATAATGAACCAAACTATTGAAGTAAGAAGAATCCCAAGAAAGCATATTATTGCTATTGTGCTTACCATTTTTGTAGGAATTGCCTTTTATGGCATTAGCACCAAACTCAAAGAAGAGAAACTAAGAGAAATCTTATCCACATTAGGTCATACCAATATAGATAATATTATCATATTTAAAACCCATAAAGTTGAAGACATGGAAGTAAAGAAAAAAGGAACTCTTTACTCTTTGGAATTTACTGATTTAACCTTACAAAAAGAGTGTCGGGGATTTGTATTATACAATTATAAAAAAGAGTACAGTAAGGATTTAGAGTGCAAATGATTATTGACAAACTAGAGAATCAAGAACGACTCACCTATGAAGAAGCCTTACAACTTTATGATTTGGATTTGTTTACTTTAGGAAAATTTGCCAACAAAATACGATACGAAAAGTTTGGCAATAAAACCTATTTTAATATCAATCGCCATATTAATCCTACGAACATCTGTAAAGATGTTTGTCAATTTTGTGCCTACAGTTCGAGCAGAAAAAATCCCAACCCTTACACCATGACACATGAAGAAATTTTAGAAGCAGTAGAAGAAGCCCTAAAAAAAGAGATTAAAGAGGTGCATATTGTATCTGCACACAATCCCAATACAGGCTTAGAGTGGTATTTAGATGTTTTTAGAAAAATCAAACAAGCTTATCCTCAACTTCATATCAAAGCCTTAACCGCTGCAGAAATTCATTTTCTAAGTACGGAATATAACTTAAGTTATGAAGAAATAATCCAAAAAATGCTTGAGTGTGGTGTGGATTCTATGCCCGGTGGTGGTGCAGAAATTTTTGATGAAAAAGTACGTAAAAAGATTTGTGGAGGAAAAGTCTCTTCTCAACAATGGCTGGATATTCATAAACTTTGGCATAAAGCAGGAAAACAAAGCAATGCTACCATGCTGTTTGGACATATTGAAAGCAGAGAAAACAGAATTGATCATATGATGAGATTGCGTACTTTACAAGATGAAACACAAGGATTTAATGCCTTTATTCCGTTGGTGTATCAAAAAGAGAATAACTTTTTAAAAGTAACTGAGTATCCAACGGGTCAAGAGATTTTAAAAACCTTTGCCATTTCACGAATTGTTTTAGACAACATCCCTAACTTAAAAGCGTACTGGGTCACATCAAGTATCAAACTGGCACTCTTAGCACAAGAGTTTGGTGCCAATGACTTAGACGGTACCATTCAAAAAGAATCCATCCAAAGTGCGGCAGGAGCTAACAGTGCCAACGGAATGCCACTAGAACAATTTGTACAAGTCATACAAAATTCAGGATTTACCCCCGTTGAGAGAGATTCTGTTTATAACGAGCTGAAGAGTTATTAAGTGAGTGGTGAGAAGTATTTTATAACTATTCACTACTTACTTCTTACTACTCACTTTTATCAATGGTTTTGATGAAATTGCAACGTAAACGTGGTTTCAATGCCTTGTTCTGTCTTTTTCATTATTACAGGATAGGAAACATTCATTGAATATTTTTGTTCATTGAGTTTTTCAATAAAAGCAAAAAATTCTTTGGGTTCTTTGTAGGTTGTAACCACTTCATAATTATACGTTGTAATATCCGATTTAAAATCCGATTTAAACACATACACTGCTTTTTCATCTAAAAGGGAATCAATAATCTCCTCAACTCGAAGTTTGGGCAAAAATCCATTTTGAATATATAACGGTAAAACCTCTTGTGTTGTTGTTTTTTGCTCCAGATATTCACTGTTATTAATGGTTGCTTTTAACGCTGCTTTGGCATCATTTTGCTCAAATTCAATCGAAGAAAAGGTATACGCTTTTAAAAGTTTCGGTTGCATCTCTTTAATATAAATATCATCTTCTAAAAGATGAACCTTCAGTGTCGATGCATTTAATTCGAGTTTCAACTCTTCAATAACAACACTGTAAGGAATAAGTTCAAAAAGACTTAATACTCTGTTGTGTATCTTTTGATTTTTACTCATATGATTGGGAAGTTTTGGTTTAAGTGCCTCTTTTGCTTCAATTTCTTGTTTCTTTTGAAGTTGACTTTTTTCTAAAGCAATTTGGTCTTGCACTGTTTGTTTTTTGGTGGTTATATAGTTATAAAAATAAAAGGTACTAAAAGTAATCATTAACGTTAAAGACAACAAAGAAAATAAAACAAACTTACTTTTCTCTTTTTTTCGAGGCGGAATAAAACTTCGTTGGCTTTTTACAGGTTGTTTTGCCAGCTCATACATATAGTCATCGACTGAAATAGGATGATAGTTCACCTCAATTAAAAGCTCTTTATGCAATCGATTGATTTGTTCGTCATTGAGCTGTTTAATCATATGTAAAATAGTCACTTTATCGATAAAAAGCTTCTCTTTGGTTTCATAAAATTTCTCAAGTACCGAACTGATGATGTTTTCAATTTCAAAGTAATAAATTTCATCAAACAGTTTTTGCCCAAAAATTTCATTGTCATAAAAATTGGATTTTTGTATCTCTTCAAAGGAAGTGAGTGCTTCAATACTGGAATAAACAATTTGATTGCTTTCATTTAAAATTAAAATGTATAAAGAGTTGTTTAAAATCAAACCGTTTAAGGTACTGGCACTGGGATTTTGTTCACAATGTAAGTTTAAAATATGAAACGGTGAATAAATAAAATCAATGCCTGAAGCTTCAAAAAAATATTTGGTTTCAAATAAAGTACTTTTATCCAATGCAATATTATATTCACTGTTTAAGCTGACTACAACGTTAGTATCAGTGTTGGCTAAATCTGATTTTAACACCAATTTTTGTTCAAAACTGTCACACAATGTTGAAATAAAGGTTTGAGGTTCATTCTGTTCTAAGATCTTTAACTTGTAAACAACATCTTGAGGTAAAACATTACCATGAACTAAAAAAGAAGATTGTTCAGCTTTGATAATATCGTCATTAAGCAACTGTTTATAATCAAGTTTTAGTTGATTATAATACCGTATAATACTAACATACAAAGAACTCTTACTAAACATATTCCCTCGATTATTTCATTGCATTTTGAAGCAACTTCTCTTTAATTAAATTTTTTGCATCGTCTTGTTCTAAATTCTCAATTTCAAAAGGCTCACTCACATAAAAGTGAATCGTACCAAAGGGTTTAGGCACAATAAATTTATCCCAAGAGTTAAACTGCCAATATTTTGTGGGTTTGCAATTAAATGCCAATATCTTAGCATTTGTTTTCTGAGAGATGGCTACAATACCATTGGCAACACTGTGTCTAGGTCCTCTTGGACCATCTGGAGTTATGGCAATATCATCGCCAGCTTTTAATTCTTTAATGGCTCCAATTAATGCTTTTGTTCCTCCTCTTGTACTTGAACCACGAATCGAATAAATTCCCAAATATTCAACCGTTTTCGTGATGGCTTCTCCATCTTTATGTTCACTGATCATAGCACTGACTTTTCCCTTAGGCTTTAACTTCCGATAATTAAAAGGTTGCATCAAAAGCTCTCCATGCCAAAAAGCTACAATATAAACTTTATCTTTTAATTCTTTTGGATGATAAAATATTTTCTTATTGGTCAAATAGATAATACGGACCAAAATTTGTGCGAAAAAAGGTAAGATTTGAGTTTTTAAACGATATTTCATCTGAAACTATACCACTTCACCTTTAAGAGTTGTTCGTGTTGCATCGGTGATTTTAACCTCTACAATTTTCCCTAAAAGCTCGTCACTTCCTTTAACAAATACTTGACAATAGTTATCCGTAAATCCCGAAACTTCTCCATTAGGCTTTAAGTTTTCAAATAACACTTTCATCGTTTTTCCCACATTTGAACGCATAAGTTCACTTTGGTGAAGTTTATGCAATTCAATGACTTCTATTAAACGTTTGCTTCCCATTTCATCAGGAATTTCCAACTCTTTAAGTTCAAGTGCAGCGGTATTAGGTCTGGGTGAATATTTGAAATTAAAAATTTGGTCAAATTTCACTTGGTTAATCACATCAATTGTATCATTAAAATCTTCTTGAGTTTCACCTGGAAAAGCCACTATAATATCCGTTGTAATACGCACATCAGGAACCATTTTTCGGATTTTTAATGCTCGGTTTAAAAACCACTCTTTGGTATACCCTCGTTTCATAGCTTTTAAAACAGACGTTGAACCACTTTGAAGCGGCATATGAATACATTTTGAAATTTTAGGATTTTGCGCAAACTCTTCAATAAAAGCATCATCCATATGTAAAGGATGAGGAGAAGTAAAACGAATACGCTCTAACCCTTGGATTTTTGAAATATCGTGAAGCAGTTGAGTAAATGTAGTTTTAGATCTGCCATCACTGAATCGTCGTCCGTAAGAGTTGACATTTTGCCCTAAAAGCATCACCTCAACAGCGCCTCTTTTAACATCTTTTGTAATTTGTTCTATAATCATTTCAGGGGGAATTGAAATTTCATCGCCTCGTGTTGCAGGCACAATACAATATGTACACTCTTTATCGCACCCAATTGAGATATTGACTGACGTTTTATACATCGAGGTTTCTGCTCGTGCAAAATCATAGTTGCTGTCATCGTTGTTAATATCGATTTCAACTGCCCCTTTTTGTTCAACAATGGTTGAAATTTTTGAAATATTTCGAGCCCCTAAAACAAAATCCACATAAGGTGCTCTTTTGATAATATCTTTTCCTAAGTGACTTGCCGTACACCCACAAACACCTATTTTTGCTCCCTCTTTTTTCTTCACGTTAAATTGCCCTATTTCTGAAAAAAGTTTTTGCACGGGTTTTTCTCGCACAGAACAGGTGTTAATAATAATTAAATCGGCCTCTTCAATATTTTGTGTAGTGGTATAGTTTTTGTGTTTATTTAACTCAGCGACTATGTGCGCTGAGTCGTTGTCATTCATTTGACAACCCAATGTCTCTATAAATAATTTTTTTGATTCGTTAGTGTGTTGCATTAATATTTAAATCCTACTTCTTAAAGCGAATGTACCTCGTACATATACTCATCGTCGGCTAATCCATATCGAATTTCTCTGAAATAGACGTTAAACCCTTCGGCTTCAAATGCATCGACTAATGCCATCATATCTTTGTGTGAATTCTCTTTATCGAAGTAAAATATTTTTTCTCCGCTCTCTTTTAATTCATCAATCAATTTAGAAACTTGAACTTTTTTTGGTTTTTCATTCAACTCTTTTCTTGCTAATAATACTTCCATTGTATTAACCCTTTTATTTTGTAAGATAAGTCAAAGATTTTATCTAAAAATGACTTTAAATTGTATAAAGAGAGATAAAAGTAATTTTAGATATAATATCTATCTACAATCACATTGAAAATCATTTTTACAATTCAATGTTAAAAATTAAGGGCTAATACATGGATAAAATAATTGATATTTTGGATTCAATTGCATATGAAAAGGGATTAAAAATCACCGAAGTTGAAGAAGCTTTAAAAGAGGCGTTAATTATTACCGCTAAAAAAATGGTGGATGAATCTCTCACATTTGATGCAGAAATTGACAGAAAAAACAAACAATTAAAGCTGTTTCAAAAAATAGAAGTTGTCGCAGACGATGACAAACGACTCAGTGGTCTTGAAGCGGATGAATACAATAACTTAATTAATAAAGAAAACTTTATTACCATCACAGAAGCGTGTGAAATTGACCCCGATTTAGAAATTGGCGATTTCATGGAATATGAGCTTGAGTTTGAAAATATGGGAAGAAATGCTGCAACGATTTTAAACAGCAATTTTGAGTACAAACTGCAACGATTTTTAGAACAAACGCTTATGGGGAAATACCAAGATAAAATTGGAAAAGTCATCAATGGAAGTGTCACACGAATTGACAGAAGTGAAAATACGTTTGTTGAGATTGGTGAAGTCAAAGGAATGTTACCTCGAAAAAATCGAATTAAAGGGGAAAGCTTTAAAGTGGGTGATAACTTAAAAGCAGTTGTCAAAGCCGTTAATATCGATAAATCTTTGGGGTTAATTATTGAACTTTCAAGAACATCTCCAAAATTTTTAGAAGCGTTATTAAAACTGGAAGTGCCTGAACTTAAAGATGAACGTGTCAGCATTGAAGCCAGTGCCAGAATCCCAGGAAGCAGAGCAAAAATTGCGTTAACTTCAATTGACAATTCGATTGACGCCATTGGTTCAGTTGTAGGAGTTAAAGGGGTGCGAATTGCAGCAGTCAGTCGTCAACTTCATGGGGAAAGTATCGATTGTGTTGAATATTCTGCTATTCCTGAAGTGTTTGTTTCAAGAGCATTATCACCTGCCATTATCAACAGTGTGGTCATTGAAAAAGCCAAAAAACACGATGAAAAAGACAAAGCCATTGTAACCATTTCAAGCGACCAAAAATCAAAAGCCATTGGAAAAGCAGGATTAAATATACGATTGGCTTCAATGTTAACAAAATGTACCATTGAATTAAATGAAGTAGGTGGAGCAACATCTGTTTCAAACAACACTGAAAACAGTGCAGCACCTGAAGAAAAAATTACCGATACCACATCACTAGAGGCACTGTTTAAATAATGAAAACACTCGTTTTTTATGATTCAGTAAAAAAAACAAAAGAGGCTTTTGTTCCTTTAAATGAAACACGTGTAAAAGTCTATGTCTGTGGGCCAACCGTCTATGACGATTCACACTTAGGTCATGCCAGAAGTGCCGTTGCTTTTGATTTATTGCACCGTGTTCTTAAAGCCAATGGCTACAATGTCATTATGACCAAAAACTTTACAGACATTGATGATAAAATCATTAATAAAATGGCTCAAACAGGCAAAACACTCGAAGAAATCACCTCTTTTTATATCAATGAATATAAAAACGATATGCAATCTTTAAATGTTTTACCCAATACCTATGAACCCAAAGCCACCGAAAATTTAGATGCCATGAAAGAGATGATTGAGACTTTATTAAAAGATGATTGTGCATATATTATTGAAGATGGTGTCTATTTTGATACGTCTAAAGATACCAGTTATGGAAGCTTAAGTCATCGTTTAGATGATACCCTTAATCAATCAAGAGTTGAAGAAAACACCCAAAAGCGAAATCAAAAAGATTTTGCTCTTTGGAAAATCAAAAAAGATGAAGCGATTTCATTTGATGCTTCATTTGGAAAGGGGCGACCCGGATGGCATATTGAGTGCAGTGCAATGATTCATAAACATTTATCTTCAAACGATTCCAATGAATATGAAATTGATATTCACGGTGGAGGTGCTGATTTACTCTTCCCGCACCATGAAAATGAAGCGGCACAAACACGATGTGCTACGGGAAAAAATCTGGCAAAATATTGGATACATAACGGTTTTGTCAACGTCAATGGCGAAAAAATGAGTAAATCTTTAGGAAACTCTTTCTTCTTAAAAGATATTTTAAAAGAGTATTGCGGAGAAGCGATACGCTTTTATCTTTTAACAGCTCATTACCGAAATGATTTTAACTTCAATGAAGAGGACTTAATCGCTTCTAAAAAACGTTTAGATAAGCTTTACCGCGTGAAAAAAAGAGTTTATGGAATGGAAAAAGGAACACCGAACAAAACCTTTCAAGCCAATGTATTAGAGGCTTTAAATGACGATTTAAACAGTGCAAAAGCCATTGCGTTGGTTGATGAAATGATTTCAAATGCCAATGAACAACTTGATAAAGAACCAAAAAACAAAAATCTAAAAAAAGAACTGGTTGCTAATATTGAATTTATCAATGATATTTTAGGAATTGGCTTAGAAGATGCGTTTAACTATTTCCAATTGGGTATGAGTCAAGAAACGATTGAAAAAATTGAAACACTTATCTCTTTAAGAAATGAAGCAAAAAAAGAAAAAGAGTTTCAAAAGGCCGATGCAATAAGAGAAGAACTGACCCAAATGGGGATTAGTTTGATGGATACCCCCAACAAAACTGTTTGGGAAAAACTTTAATACTTTACGTTTTTAAGGAAACTAAGTGAAAATCGTACATACTGTTGAAGAGATGCAAGCTATAAGAAGTACTCTAAGTGGCTCTATTGGATTTGTTCCTACTATGGGAGCTTTGCATAATGGTCATATTGCATTGATAAAACAAGCCAGAAATCAAAATGATATTGTTATTGTCTCTATTTTTGTCAATCCCACTCAATTTTTAAAAGGGGAAGATTTAGACAAATATCCCAAAAAAATTGAGTCCGATTCAAAGATTTGTGAGTTGTGTAAAGTGGATTATCTTTTTATGCCACAAACTCCTACAATGTACTCAAATGACGAAGTGCTGGTAAAAGCACCCAATCTTAAAAGTTATACCCTTGAAGGCGAACGCCGACCCGGACATTTTGATGGAGTATTACAAGTCGTGCTTAAATTGTTTAATTTAGTGCGTCCAAACAACGCCTACTTTGGAAAAAAAGATGCCCAGCAATTGGTCTTGATACAACAAATGGTCAGAAACTTTTTTTTACCCATTACGGTCATTGCTTGTGATATCGTACGAGAAAGTGATGGGTTGGCATTAAGCAGTCGAAATGTTTATTTAACCCAAGAACAAAGACAAGAGGCGTTAGCCATTTCAAAATCGCTTAGAAGTGCTGCAGAACACATTGGGGCAAAAATGCTTGATTGCCAAACATTAAAAGTACAAATGCAAACTGTTATGAAGAATTTAGACATAGAATACATTGCGTTCGTCAACAGAGAGTTTCAAGAAATTGATACGATTATTTTAGGAAACAGCATTATTTTAATCGCTGTAAAAGTTGGGTCAACAAGACTCATTGACAATATTTGGATATAAAAATGAAATTTACGATAAAAAACCCACAAAAAACCCTGCATTTAGTCTCTTTAGGATGTACAAAAAACTTGGTTGATTCTGAGGTTATGCTGGGCAAATTAAGTGAATATACGCTGACCAATGATGCGAACAATGCCGATGTAATCATCGTAAACACCTGTGGTTTTATTGACAGTGCAAAACAAGAGAGTATCAACACGGTGTTGGATTTAGATAGTTCTCGAAAAGAGAATTCTGTTTTAGTCATGGCAGGATGTTTAAGTGAACGATACAAAGAGGAATTGCAAAAAGAACTTGTAGAAGTCGATATTTTTACAGGGGTAGGTGACTATGATAAAATTGATATCTTAGTCAATGAAAAACGAAGTAACTTCACCAATGAAGTCTTTTTGCAAACAGAAATCAATGAACGGGTTATTACAGGTTCAAACTATCATGCGTATATAAAGCTCAGTGAAGGGTGCAATCAAACGTGTTCCTTTTGTGCGATTCCTTCATTTAAAGGAAAACTTTTCTCACGAACGCTTGAATCATTGGTTAAAGAAGTCAAAGCTTTAGTTGCAAAAGGATATTTTGATTTCTCTTTTGTCTCACAAGACTCCTCTTCTTATTTAAAAGACCAAAACATCAATAATGGATTAGAACGGCTTATTGAAGCTATTGAGGCAATTGATGGGGTTAAAAGTGCTCGGATTTTATATCTTTATCCTTCAACCACAACACATACCTTGATTGATAAAATTGCTGTATCAAAAATCTTTCATAACTACTTTGATATGCCACTTCAACACATTTCAGCTAGCATGTTAAAAACCATGAAACGGGGAAAAGGTGTAGAACAACTCAAAGAGTTAATGGAGCATATGAAAAATACTCCCAATTCATTTGTACGAACAACTTTTATCGTAGGACATCCAGGGGAAACTCAAGAAGAGTTTGATGAGCTGTGCGACTATGTAAAAACATACGGGTTTGACCGAGCCAATGTCTTTTCTTATTCTGATGAAGAAGGCACAAGTGCGTATGAAAGTTTGGATAAAATCGATGCCAAAACCATCGACAAGCGAGCAAAAGTTTTAGGTAAAATCATCGAAAAAATGAGTTTAGAAGCCCTTAAAAAAGAGATTGGAAAAACTATAGATGTGGTTGTTGATGGACCAAGCAATGAACACGAATATCTTTTAAGTGCAAAAAACTTAATGTGGGCTCCTGAAATTGATGGAGAAATTTACATCAATGACAATGAATTAGAAGGTGAAATTCAATTTGGTGTAATTTATAAAGCAAAAGTTACAGAACTTGCGGGTGATAAACTTTTGGCAACCATTTTAAACTAAATGCTTACCTTAGAAGTTAAAACAAAAAAGAATCTTCTCGCTTTTTCAGGCGGTGTTGATTCAACAGCACTGTTTTTTCTTCTAGTTGAGCAAAATATCCCTTTTGACATTGCCATTGTAAACTATAATACAAGAAAACAATCCAAACAAGAAGTGGTTTATGCGTTAAGTTTGGCGTTAAAATACAAAAAGCAATGCTTTATTCATGACATACAACTCGCTTCTTCAAATTTTGAATACAAAGCGCGTCAAGCACGTTATGAATTTTTTGAAGAACTCATTGATGAGTATGAGTATGAAACCCTTTTAACCGCCCATCAACTCAATGACAAACTGGAATGGTTTTTTATGCAACTTTCTCGTGGCGCGGGATTAAGCGAATTATTGGGTTTAAATGAAAAACTGGAAAAATCAAACTACACCATTCTTCGACCTTTACTTAATATTTCTAAATCAACCCTTGAAACTTATTTAAATGAACGTCAAATTAAATATTTTTACGATGAAAGCAATAAAGACACTTCTTTTATGCGAAATTATTTTAGAGAAGAATTTTGTACCAAGTTTATGGACAAATTTGAATCAGGCGTTCAAAAGTCATTTGCGTATTTGCACAATGATTTAACATCATTAAATATTGTACAAACTCCTTTATTTAAACATAAAGAACTGGAAATATTCAAGAACCTTCACGATGACAATCTTAATATTCGAGTCATTGATTTGGCATTAAAGCAAAGAGGTTATCTTTTAAGTCATGCCCAACGTAAAGAGATTCTAAAACAAAAAGAGTGTGTGATAGGAACTTTTACCATTGCGCTGTCATATGAATACATTTACTTATCTCCTTATGTTACAAGCACCATGGATAAACCCTTTAAAGAGTTATGCCGTGTCTATGAATTGCCTAAAAAAATTCGTGCTTATTTGTTTAAAGAGAAGTTTAATTTAAACGTATTAAAAAATACAATGGATAAATTCAAGCATTAACTGTTTTTTAAAAATGCTTTCATTTTTTGAGTTTCTGCCATTTGTTTTTGCAAGTTGGCATTAAATTGTTTGATAAAATCAAGATTTTTATAGAAAAGTTCCAATAAAAATTTTAAATCTTTAAACTCTAAATCAAATTCAAGTTTATTGTCTGCAGAGAGATATTTTTCAACCCAATGTTGAAGTGCTTTGGCTCTTTGTTCTTCATCTAAAGAGTCAATATATTTTAACCGTTCAAAAGCTTCTAAAGACCTGTTTCTTCTTTCCATGCTTCAATGAGTCCTTGTACTACTTTGATAACTTGATTGACTGAATTAACATTGTTGTCAATTCCAGCAGCAAAAAGGGTTTCTATTTGATAAAGATACAAGCCATCTAAATAATATGACACTTCTCCTCCATCAAAATCAAGAACATTTCTTAATTCATCAAAAATTGCAATGGATTTATTAATGTATTTAAATTTAGACTCAATATCACCCTCTTGAATAGAGATTCTTACAAGTGATAGGAATTTTAGTAATCCTTCATACAGTTTTAATATGAGGACATACGGATCATCACTAATCGCATTTTGTTGATTATATACTTCAAGACCCATTCAATTTACTCCATAATATACTTATTGTTAAGTGAACAATAAGTATATTATATAAAAGCTTAAAGGTATCTATTAGTTACCTGCCGTTGATTGTGCAATCATCATTTTCAGCCCACTAAAAGCATTTTCAAACTGACTGATAATTCCTGTATAGGCTGCAAATTGGGCTGCCATTTGACTGTATTTATTGTCTAAAAACTCAATGGCTTTCTCTTTTTCAGTTTCCAGTGCTGTTCGTTTGGTTGTCATATTATCTCCATATGAAGTCAACAATCCACCAAAACTATCTAACTCATCAATATACTCTTTTAACCGCGTTCCAATACCTTTATCTTCTGCCGCACCGACTAAAATTGATTTAAGTCCTGTAAAATCCTCAGCTATGGCTTGATTGAACTTTGCAGAATCCAATGAGAGATATCCACTTTTATCTAAATCCACACCATAATTAAATAAGCTTTTATCGTTGCCTTCACCGTATGTGCTACCAAAAATAATATCTTTAAGTTGCCCTAATATCGAACGAATTGTTGCTTTATCCTCTATTTTAGAATCTGCACTAATCGTATAATCCGTAACCAAATCTACCATATCATTGTACGTTGAAATCAACTCTGAAAAGGCTGCTTCTATACCTGCAGTATCTCTTTGAATTCCAACAGAAGCACTTCCCAATTCCAATGCAGAAATCGTTAAACCACTTTGCATAATAATTTTATTGGTCGATAAATTATAATCAATTCCATCCACATTTGCCAATAAATTTTGAGCTGTTTGCGTTTGACTGTCATTTTGTAGTCCAAACATGGTATCTGCTGTAACTTCTAAAGTCGTTCCATCAGCCGTTGCAATTGAAATTTTACCATCAACCAATGATGCTGTCATATTGGTGACTAAATTAATATCATCAATAACTTCCTGATATGTTTTTGTTCCATCACTGACATATGAAAAACTGTTTGTTCCATCTGTAAATGCAATCTCTTCACCCAAGGCGACAGTATCACCTCCCACAAAAGTATTGGCTTGGCTGGTGTAAGAATCGCCCAATCCAAGATTTACTGCTCCCGTTTGAGTCACTGTTAAAGCATTATCCAAACCACTTTCAGCACTTTTAATAATCATTCGATATTCACTGTCACTTACTTTTTCTAGAGCAACATCAAGTTTTGAGTAGGTATTAATTTCTGCTGCCAATGCCGAATAAGTTTTACCACTGGTATTAAAACTTAACGTCTCTCCTCCTACTTCAATATCAATGGTTCCTGCTCCCATAGTGGCACTTTTATCGGCAATAATATCCGACATATAGACATCTTTTTGTGCCAATTGAGAAACGGTCACACTAACCGTTCCTGGTTTTAAATTACTGGTATCAGTGGCATCAAAAGAAACTGCTGTCCCAGAAGTGGTTGCATAGACTTGCTCAAAAGCATTGGCATCAGTACTAAAAAGGTCAAACTTTTTTGATGCTTCTAGTAACTCATTGATTTTGGCTTCAATTTCACTAAACTGCTCAACTTCTGTATCCCAATCTGTAATTCGTGTCTCAATCGGTTCTACTTGTGCTTTTCTCTCAGCACTTTTTAATTTTTCAATCAACTCCATACTTAACCCAGTTGATCCTGAACTTCCTAGTCCTAATATTCCTTCAGCCATAATAGACTCCTTTTATCGCTTTATACCAAGCAAAGTTTGAAGCATTTGATCTACAATCGTAATGACTTTAGCACTGGCTTCATAGGCTGCTTGAAATTTAACTAAATTTAACATCTCTTGGTCTTTATCCACTTTGACAATTTCATCATAATTATTACTTAATGATTGTGTTACACTTTTTTGAGAATCAAGTAAAAAATCATTGTTTTCTTTATCCCCTGAAATTTTGACCAACACCTCTTGAAAATATTTTGAAAAAGACATAGCATCGTTTGAATCAGGATTTTGAACACCATTTTCAAATGAAAAATCATTTTTATGTTGAAATGTAATCATATAGTCCAAATCATTTTGTGTCAAATCATTCACTGCCAATGAATTAAATTGTAAACTTTTAACATCACTGCCTGAGAACAGATTCATTTTTTTCTCATTTTGAAGATCGGTTCCCACATTATCAAACGCATCTTGCCCATAAATATAACTGCCATCATCTGTTGAAACAGCATACGAGGCATGTATATCCGTTAACGTAAATGCAAAATTATTCAGCAAATCTTTATACTCTTGATATCGATTACTGTTTGAATTAGTGGTCAAATTCTCTAATTTTGCTTGAATAATACCACTGCTTAATTGGGTTTTTTGATCAATAGATTGCAAATAGACTTCATCAGAGGCTTCTTTGCTTTGATAACTGTTTTTCTCAAATGAGATATTCTCTTCTAAGCCAGTAACCGCACCACCTCGTTGAAACTCTAAAGTACTTTCAAATTTACCGTCCGTTCCCGCTGTTTTTGCCTCTAACACCAAATAACGTTCAAGAGTTAAATCAGGGGTAATAATATTGCCATCAATATCTTTAGTGTAATCTCCATTATATGCCGTCACAAGTTTGTTCATATAAGGGTCATTGTTAATCGCAACACTTAATGCTCGGACATAATTGGTATTATCAATCATATCATTTGCATCAACAATACTGTCTCCATTGATGTCCAAGTTATTCCCTTGCGAATCTTTAACATAATCTCCAAATTTTAATTCAATGGTTCCAACATTATTAAGGGTAAATACAAATTTATCATCGGCGTCCATCACACCAACACCTGCACTTAAAGAACTGGTACTTCCATCATCAGCTACATATTTATTTTTTTGAGCAACAAACTCTTCTCCTATAGAGAAAGTTCGAACATTATCATGCCAAACTGCGCGTTGCCCTCCAATATTAAGCTCATAAGGTTCCCCTTTATTGACCTCAATATCAACGTATTTTGCTAACTGTTTTTCCAATAAGTCACGTCTGTCAAGCAAATCATTAGTAGGAATTGACTGATTACCAATTTCTTTATTGATTGATGCAATTTCCAATAAAATATTATTGACCTCAATTGCATCAAGTTTTACACTTTCTAACGTATTGGCTTCAGCATCTTCTATGGCAGTATACATTTTCTTTAAATCATTGACCAAAGTATTGGCTTGTGTAATATAATTGTTAATAAAAACCGCATCTTCTCGATTAGAATTTAAATCATCTACTGCTTTAAAATAGTTATCAATGGTTTTAGATAAACCCGCTTTATCGGTTTCTTGAAAAATAGATTCCACATGTCCCAACAAAGATGAAAGTTCATTATAATAAGCTTCTTTTGTACCTTCATTCATTAAATTGCTGTACAAATAGTCACTTGTGGCTCTTAATATATCACCAACTGCACTTCCTCGTCCTGTGCTATTTTCTTGAATATGCCCAATTTCACTGACGTCAACGACACGCTTTTTATACCCAGGAGTATTTTCATTTGCTATGTTGTTTGTAACATTTTCAAGAGAGACTTTTGATGTGTTTAATCCCGTTTGGGCAATGTTTAAACTGTTTAGCATCTTTTACTCCTTTATAATTTATTCCACATTTTGACATTACATTTCTTAAAAATAGTTTAAGATTATCGACTAACCATATTAAGCGTGGTACTGATCATATCTTGTAACACCGTAGCTAACTTTGCATTGGCTTCATACGCCGCTTGGAACTTCATCAGATTAAGCATCTCTTCATCGGGGTCAACTTTAACCATTTTATCATAACTGTTTTTTAACGATTGCGTCACTGTTTGTTGTGTATCATACGCAAAGTCATTGTTGGCTTTAAAGTTGGCAATATCAATTTGAAAAGATTGGAAAAATTTTGAGAAGCTTGTTCCAATCGTCCCATCAGCCGCAAGTTCTTCATAATTATTATTAATGTTTTGCTGACCATCTTCTTTGAATAAAATATCAATTTTATGAGAAAAAGAGGCCAGATAATCATAATCTTTTTGTTCCATTTGATTAACTGCTTGATTGTTAAACTGCAATGTTTTCACACTTGAACCCGTAAATAAGCCTAATGTCACGCCATTATTGTACGATTCACCACTGTTGATACTCGCTTTTTCTCCGTAAACAAAATTTCCATCATTTTTAACAATATATTGTTTGCTCATATCTGCAAGTGTTGCAGCAAAAGTATCTAAACTATCTTTGAAGTTTTGAATAATATTATGAGAAGAGCTGCTGTCTAAGTTTTCAATTTTTGCCAAAGCACTGCCATTACTCAATGTTATTTTTTCATCATAACTTTTAATAAAACTTTCACTTTTGGCTTCAACACTTTGTCTCTCACTTTTATTGATTAACGCAACTTCATAGGCATTATTACTGTTTGTATCCGTAAAATGTTTTAACGCTGAATCAAATTCGCCATTCATTCCTGCTTTATTGGAAACAATTTCCAAATTACCACTGGCATTAATTGTAGCAGTTACTAAATTACTAATATCGGGATCATTATTAATTTTATAGACCACTGCATCCAAAATATTGGTCTCATCAACAACATTGCCATCGACCGTTTCACCATATTTTACTTCAACGGAAAATAGATTATTGATTTCATACACCAATTTATCATTGGGATTAGCTCCACTGGGATTTAAAGGAATATCGGCAGTAACAAAGCGATCAATTTGAGCGGTATTGGCTTCACCATAACTAAACTCTCTCACGTTATCATTTCGTACAGCCGTTACATTACCAATTTTTAATTGATAATCTCCAAAATCCTTTGAAACCGTAATATCTACTAATGAAGCCAACTCTTTTTCAAGAGCGTCACGTTTATCTAAAAGAGTTAATTGAGGCGTATTTGATTTTCCAAGATGTTCATTGATATTGGCAATATTTTGTACAATACGATTGATATCTCGAACATCTGCTTTTAAATCCGATTTTAATTTTGCCTCTTCATTGTTTAATGAAGTGTATAAAGTTTTCATATCGTCCACAATAATTGATGCTCTGGTTTTTAAATCTTCTTGATACGTTACATTTTGTGGATTACTTTTTAAATTCTCTAAACTTTGGAAATAGGCATCTAAATCTTTAGAAAACCCACTGTCATCTGTCTCTTGAAACATATTTTCAATTGAACCCAGCATAGTAGAGAGTTCTTCATAATACGACAAAGAAGTTGTTTCGCCCACATAATTTTTATAAATAAAATCATTGGTATTTCGAATCGTATCTCCAATTGAGACGCCTCGCCCTGTCAATCGCGAATCGGTTTGAGCTGCTTCATTAATTTGTGTGGTTCTTTTAACATAACCAGCAACATTTTCATTTGCAGTATTATTTGTTGATGTTTGAGCACCAACTCTTGCGCCAATCAGTCCTGATTCTACCACATGTAAGGTATTAAGCATCTCATACTCCTTTTCTGAAAGTTAGATTAAAATAATCCAATATGCTATTATATAATAATTTTTATAAATAAACTGATTATTTTTTAATTATTTATAAAATTTATTTATTCTTAAGTTTATCTTAAAATGGCCATAACGCTTTTAAAATTTTCATACCCCAAGGAGTCCGTAAAGCGTCCTTTTCTTCACCGTCTTTTCGATATAAAATCTTTAAATTAGCAATTTGTGATGACATAATACTGTTTTCGGGTGAAATATCATAAGGTCGTATGACTCCACTTAATATAATCTCTTGACTTTGACCATCTATAAGCATCTGCTTTGAGCCTTTTATAAAATAGTTTCCATTTTGATAGGTTTGCTCAATAATAACCGAAACCGTTGTTTCAAATGTTTCATCAATTTCAGATTCTGCTTTACCGGTAAAGGATGATCCTGAGCCAATAGAAGCATCAAACCCTAAGACACTGTTAAATTTTTCTGCATATTTACTGATTGTGCCACTGGGATTGGTATTTGCTGCATTAGGAGTAATAATTCCCCCATTAAAACTTCCATTGGTGTTTCGTGAAGTGGTTCGCTTATTACTGGTATCTGCTTGTAACTCTTCATTAATGACCACTTGAATAATATCACCAATTTGTAAATCTTTTTTATCCGCAAATAAAGATCCTCCTCGACTGGAATATAAAGACCCTTTGTTTGTAATGGGTTTGGCTTGTTCTTTTGGAATTTGAATCGTTGGCTGTTCAAAATCTAACTCTTCTTTAGCACACCCTACAAACAATAGCGTTATACCCAAGAAAAAGAAGATTTTAAGAGTTTGGAACATTATATTTGCTCTCTACTATTTGTTTTAAATCGATGGCTATTTTGATATCTTCCACACTGGTTTTTACTAATGCCATCACGCCATATCGAACCATAAGAGCATCCAAAGATGCATCTGGATCAGTTGCGATATAGAGCTTTCGTCCAATGACTTTAACTGTTCTAATTTTATCTTGAGAAATTAGCTCCACTGCAATTTGTGCTTCATCATAAATGAGGGTTTCAATATCTAAAGCCCGTTTTTCTTTGAGTTGATTTTCGATTTCTAAAGGCGTTTTTTGTTGTTCTTGTTCTTGAAATTTACCACTTAAGTGAAAATAATATGCAGTAAACAACGAAATCACTGCTGCAAAAGCAATCAGTTTAACAACAACTCTTTTATAATTGGTTCGTTTAACTGCAACTATCATATTTTGTCCTTACTTAATAACAAAAGCCGTAAAAAACAGATTTTTGACATTGTCTTTTTTATAACTGCTGTTATCACCAATGGCTCGATTTAAAATATTGTTAATTTCTTGAATTAACTCTTCTTTGAGTAACTCTTTTCCTCCTACGGTTAAGAGTTCTTCTGAATTTCTTGAACTGATCAATGAAATAACCAAATCAATGATTTCAGGTTTGTTTTCATCCATCAACTGCTCAATATCATCTTCAATACTATCAATAGTAAAAGAGAGTTTCATTAACTTCTCTCTGCCTTTTGAATTGGTAATATTAAGAACCATATCATTAATTTGGACTTTATAAGAATCTTTATACACTCTCTCTTCTACTGCATTAGCCCCATTGGCATTTGCAGCTTGAGCATTGGCATTCATACTGTTTTGATAAAGGAAATATCCTCCTCCTGCAATAACCAATATTAAAATAATAATTAACGCAATCAGTGCAATTAAAACACCTTTGCCTCCTGATTTTTGTTCTTGTACTACAACTTCTTCATCTGCCATAAAATCCCCTCTTTAATTATTAATATTCTTATAGTTTTTTAATTTTTCTGTAATCAATGCGGCATGTTCCACATCCAAAAACTTCATTAAAACGGTTACATTTCTCTCTTTAAGCTTTAAGATTATATCAAAAACATCTTCAATTTTTCCCTCATCCATCATCTGGTTAAAAATGGTTGCGGCAATTTTAGGTTTCATTGTATCATAAATTTTTGCGGTTTTACTCTCAACTTCACCTTGAATATCTTTTAAAATAAGCTCATTTTGTTTGTAAAGTGTCGCAATCTCTTTTTTCTCTTTTTCAACTTTTTTCAGTAATTGTTCCAACTCTTGTTTGTTTTTTTGATATTCACTCTCTTTTTTATTGTAAAAAACAGTCAACTCTTCTTTCAGTGCGATGACTTCATTTTTTTCTTTAATGTATGACATTTCATCTTGAGGTGCCGCTTGAAGATATAAAAAACTCATCAATAAAATAATTATTTTGTACATGTTTTTACTCCTAACTTGCAACATATTTACTTTGCATATACTCTGCTGTTGCTTCTTCTTCACATTTTAGAAGCTCTTTTAACTCAATTTTTTTCTGTTCTTGTACCAAATAACTAAACTGTTCACTCTCTTTAAGTAACTCTTTGAGCTCTTCATTGGCTTTATCTATTTTTTGTATCAATCGATTTTTAATCACATTGAGTTTAACAATATGTGCTTTCATGGTATTTTTGTGTATTTGTAAAATGGCAAAATCCGAAATGGCTCCGTGTTTATTCACACTGGTTGTCGCCATTTGATGCTGTGTGAGCATAATTTCAGCTTCAAGTTCTTCAACTCGATTTTGCATTTTTGTGCGTTCGAGTATTTTTTGGTCGGTTTGCATTTTTTTTAAGTTAAGTAATTTTTTAATCATAACTAATCTCCAAATACTAAGATTAAATCCCATAACTCTTTGGTATAGGTATGAACATTTTCGCCCATCCATGGCAAAGCAATAAGAATAAATATTGACACAATAATCATTTTAGGTACAAACGTTAAAGAAGCATCACTGACTTGAGTTACTGCTTGAAAAATACTAATGAGTAACCCAATAACCATACTGACCAATAACGAAGGTAATCCCAAAATTAAAATTATTCTGACTGTATTTTCAGCAATTGCCAATAAATCCATTGCCGTTACTCTTTAATTTTAATGGTTATCTCCAAAGTTTTATTATTTAGCAACTGTGTAATTAACGATGAAATTTCATGGATACTATTACTATTTAACTCAACTTCTGCACCTGTTTTTTTAGTACTTTGATTCGTTGTTTTACTGCTATTTTTTGTACTTGAGCCATTTAATGCCTCTAAAAGTTCATCTTCATTTAAACTGTCCAACTCAGAAAATTCATCTGACATACTGTTTTCCCCTTTTTGCTCAATTTTTTCAACCGTTAAACCAAAATCTTCTTCTTGCAAATTTATTTCATCATCGCTCTCATTAACCGAAGTTATTTCAGGTGTTTCTTCTTCTGCTGCTTGTTTCTTTGTTTGCTCTTCTTCATCATCAAAATCAATGACATTATCTATATCAAAGTCATCATCCTCGTCATGGTCATACAATGAAGTGTTAGTACTCAACTCTTCTTCAGATTCCACTTTTATTTGATCTGTTTTCTCTTCTTTTAAAGGAGTATGCACAAAAGCATATTCACTGTTTTTTAGCGCAATATCACTGTCTTGCTTTTGAACATACTCCTCTTTTAAGCTCTCTTTTAACTCATGGGCTTTTTCAAGTTTTTTAATGATATGAGTGGCTATATCGTGAATATCATCCACACTCAAATCCCCTATACCATGCTCTTTTAGGAACTCTTCTTCTATCCCATCTTTAGGTTTTAAAAATTTTATCTTATCGTTTAAAGAGTTCTTTTTAATAATTTTTTCGTCGTCAATCAAAAATATATTTTTAGGGTCTTCTTCTATTGCCTCTTTAAGCTGACGTAACGCACTGAGTTCTACTATGCTGTCTTCATCGCTGAGTCTAAACTTCATATTAGCATGTTCTAAAACTTCTTGGATGTTATTTTTAAAACTTTTACTGCCATAAATATATATAGTCACAGATAACCTTAAATTATTTTTACGGTCATTATACCTACATTTTATAAAATTTTAGATAAAATTAACCCAATTAACACAAATGAGGTTTTGCATTGAAATATATCGTCTTATTACTTTTATTTATCTCCTCTTTGTATGCACAAACCATCAAAGACATCTCATCGGTCGTTGGAATACGAAAAAACCAACTCATTGGATATGGTTTAGTTGTCGGACTAGCAGGAACAGGAGATAAAAGTAAATTTACTATGCAAAGTTTACAAAACTTGTTGCGAAACTCTTACATTAAGATTCCTACGTCTTCAATCAATTCAAAAAATATTGCGGCTGTTATGGTCACAGCTGAACTTCCTGCTTTTGCACGTCAAGGGGATAAAATAGAAGTCAAAGTTTCTGCCATTGGTGATGCTAAATCCATTGACCAAGGGGAACTTCTTTTAACACAACTCAAAGGAGTGGATGGCAATGTATATGCCTTGGCACAAGGAACTATTTTGTCACAAGAAAACAAAACCACCGGTTTGATTTATAACGGTGCTATCATTGAAAATGAATTGGATTTTTCATTGCAAGAAGAGAAAGATATTACACTGAGTTTATACAAAGCCGATGCCAAAAATGCGGATTTGATTGAGACCAAAATCAATCAAGAGTTTGGTCAAAATACAGCTCAAGCGATTGATACACGAACGATTATTGCGAGTAAACCAGAAAACATGTCGATTGTAAAATTTTTAGCCATTATTCAAAATATTGAAATAGATTCCTCTTTTAAACAAAAAATTATTATTGATACGACCAAAGAGACTATCATTGTAGGAGGTGATGTTGTGATTAAGCCTGTTACCATTACAAAAGATGCTTTTACCATTCGTATCAAACAAAGTTCATTGGATGAGAACCAATGGAATGACCCAGCTATAAATCAAGGTCGAGATATTGGTGATGATGCCAAAATCGACCAAAAACCCGTTGTGGTCAATTTGGATAATGCTTTAGTCAATACCAAAAAAGAGCCCACTATTTCTGATTTGATGCGGGCAATGAAAGTAATGAAGCTTCCTATTACGGATATCATTGATGCTATAAAAATGTTGCGAGATTTGGGTGCAATTGATGTTGAAATGGAAATAAGAGGTTAATATGGCAGAATTTTTAAGTCAAGACGAAATTGATGCCCTACTGGATATCGCCGAACAAGGTGAAGATATCGATGGAGAGCAAGAAGAAAAAATTGTTTCAAAAGAGAAGAACTATTCGATTTATGATTTTAAAAAACCCAATCGAATTTCCAATGAACAATTTAAAGCCTTCTCAACACTGCACGATAAAATGTTGCGAGATTTAATTACCGATTTATCTGCGATGCTTCGAAAAATTGTGGACATTAAACTTTACTCCATTGAACAAATGACTTACGGAGAATTTATTTTATCCATTCCACAGCTGACTTCACTTATTACACTCTCTTTACGTCCGTTAGATGGAAGAATTGTAGCAGAGTGTAATCCTGGGATTTCTCATAAAATCATTGCTGAACTTTTAGGCAGTGGTGCCATTGCTGCCAGTGATAATTTAGATCGAGAACTGACCGAAATTGAGGTTGAAATTTTTGAACATTTCTATAAAGTTTTGGTCACACACATGCAAAAATCTTGGAATGAAATTACTCGAATCAACTTTAAAATTGAGTCACGAGACACCAATGCCAATGCCATTCAAGTTATCTCTGATCACGAAATTGTATTGTTGGTCGTTTTGGAAATCACCATTGATGAAGACTCAGGATTCTTATCGATTTGTTACCCCATTTCATACATTGAGATGCTTTTAAATAAAATTGTTGAAAAGATTTTTGCTGAGGGTCGTAATAAAAAAATGAGTAAGAAAAAAGATATTACGACGCTGATTTCAGGAGCAAAAATGCATATTGAAGCCGTTATGGCAGAAACGGAACTCAACGTATTTGATATTTTAAATTTAAAAGAAGAAGATGTCATTGTTTTTAACAAAAATGCCACTTCGCCTACGGCGAAACTGTATATTAACAACAAAGAGAAGTTTCTTTCTGTTTGTGGGGTTTCAAACAGCAGAAAAGCCGTACAAATCAAATCCAATATTGACCATGAAAAACAAGAAACCCTTGAGATTTTAAGAAGTATGCGACAAGAAAGAGTTGAATACCAAAAACAACAAAATGAAACCGTGAAAAAACTTCTTGAAGAGAGAAATAAATATTAGAAAGTAAGTGGAAAAAAGTGAGAGGTAAGTGGTGATTTTCACTTACTTTTCACTACTTATCATTTACTCAACAATACTCCACGCAATCGTTTCACCTGCATACATGGGAACAACTGTTTCTCCAAAATTATCATAACTTTGAGGTACAATAAACTCTTTTTGTATTAAAGTAACCTCTTTTTTAGGAGGGGTAATGCCATAAATGTTAAGGGCATTATCGCTGATAAAAGCTTGTAGATTCTCAAGACTTTTATGTTCATCAAAAAATTGTGCCAAGATTTGCAAAGCAATAGGAGCCGTAAATACGCCCGCTGCACATCCACAAGACTCTTTTTTATGTTTGGGATGAGGAGCTGAATCACTGCCAAACATCACTTTAGGATGAGCACGTAATGCCACTTTTTGTAAAGCACTTCTGTCTTCATATCGTTTAGCAATAGGCTTACAAAACAGATGGGGTTTAAGCATTCCTCCTGCGACATCATCTAACGTAATGAGTAAATGCTGTACGGTGATGGTGGCAAATAAATTGTCGTATTTATCCAATAAATCTACTGCCGCTTTGGTTGTAATATGCTCCATAATGATTTTAAGTTTTGGAAAGGCTTCTGCTAAACTTGCGTAAATGGGCATGAACTCTTTTTCTCTGTCCATCACAAACCCATTGGTTTCGCCATGCACACATAAAGGAATACCCAATTCACTCATGGCTTCAAGAGTAGGTCGTAACGTCTCACTGTCTAAAGATGAAACACCGGTTTCTGAATTGGTAGTAATTCCTGCTGGGTAGAGTTTAATTCCAATAATATGTTCTTTAACTTCTTTTAAAAAATCATACGAATAGTGTTGAAAAAAAAGTGTCATATAAGGCTCAAATTTTTCATCACCTGCTGCATTACTAATACGTTGTTTATATGCCAAAAGTGCCTCTTTTGTTGTAACAGGAGGAACCAAATTTGGCATAACCAACGCTCCACTGAATGTCTTTGCAGTTAAGGGAGCTACCAACTGAAGCATTTGGGCATCTCTTAAGTGAAGATGCATATCCAATGGTGTTTGAAGCGTGATAAGTTTAGACACTAAATCGCTTCCTCGTCTTCTTCTCCTGTTCTAATACGTACCACTTTTTGAACCGAAGTTACAAATATTTTTCCATCCCCAATTTTACCTGTACGTGCAGCTTCTGTGATAATTCGTATGGTTTCATCCACACTTCTTTCATCCACGATAAGCTCAATTTTGATTTTAGGTAAAAAATCTACAACATACTCAGCTCCTCGGTACAATTCGCTGTGTCCTTGTTGTCTTCCGTAACCTTTTACGTCTGAAACGGTCATCCCTGTAATGCCAGCTTCCGTTAAAGCATCTTTAACATCTTCAAGTTTAAATGGTTTAATAATTGCTTCAATCTTTTTCAATTCTAATCCTTTTTTTTCATTGGTTAATTCTATCAAAATTTCTTTAAATTCCTAATTTTAAACTTTGTGAAAAGTTATAAAATTCTAAAATGCCCTTTTAAATTCGGGATAAGCTTCCAATCCACACTCTTGAACATCCAATCCTTGCATCTCTTCATCTTTAGAAGCGCGTAACGCAAACATTTTATTAATGACAAAAAGAAGAATAATGGAGGTCATAAAAGCAAATCCTCCCACAACAACAACCCCTTTAAGTTGATTTAAAAAGGTAATATCTTCCCCATTAGCAGCAAAAATCCCTACAGCCAATGTTCCCCAAATTCCATTAACCAAATGTACCGACAAGGCTCCCACAGGGTCATCAATTCGTAATTTATCAAAAAAAGGAACGGCAAATACCACCAACGCCCCACCAATAGCACCAATTAAAATAGGTTCATAAATGGTATATAAATCAGGCCCTGCTGTAATGGCAACCAATCCTCCTAAAGCTCCATTTAGAATCATGGTAATATCCAGTTTCTTATACTTTAAATACATCAATATTCCTACAATAATCGCCCCTGCTAATCCTGCTGTGTTGGTGTTCATAATAGTTAATGCTACGGCATTGGCACTCTCTTTTGAAGCAATGGAACCCACACTTCCTCCATTAAATCCAAACCAACCAATCCACAATAAAAAAGCCCCTAATGTTACTAAAGGAACGTTTGATGCAGGAATAACACGAACTCCTCCTTCTTTAGGGTATCGCCCTTTTCTTGCTCCAATAACTAAAATTGCAGCTAACAATGCCCAACCCCCAGTTGAATGAATAACCGTTGACCCCGCCAAATCATACATATGCAACTCAAAGAGCGTTCCTTCTAGCATATTGCTTCCCCATGTCCAGTTGACAATAATAGGATACAACACCGATGCCATAATTACAGTAAACAAAGCTAACGGCAAAACTCGAGCTCGTTCGCTTACCCCTCCACTGATTATATTAACCACTTTTCCCACAAATGCCATTTGAAATAAAAAAGCAGCCCAAGCACTCATACTATCGCTTCCAAAATCTCCAAATGCCAAAGAGTATCCATACAACAAAAATGCCATTGAGGCAACGGCATAAATCATGGTATTGACCATTAACACCGTTGATACATTTTTTGTACGCACTAAACCTGCTTCTAACATAGCAAAGCCTGGTACCATTAAAATGATTAATACCATGGCAAAAAGCGTAAAAAAGGTATCAATGACATAACTTATTTCCATTCCATCCATTCGTCTTCCTTTAAATAATATGATTTTATTATAGTCAGTTTAATACGTTTTGAAAAGGAGTTGATTATTTATTTTTTATACAGTTGTATTATTTTATGAGAATTTTTAATATTGTAAGTGTTTATTTTTTATACAGTCAAGAAATGAGTTTTTCTTGACTGTCATAAAAAAAATGAGTTTTGTATTATTAAGGGAGAACAAATAAATACAAATTAAACTGCTTCGCTTCCAGTTTCACCCGTTCTGATTCGTACCACATTTTCAACATTGGTTACGAAAATCTTTCCATCACCTATTTTGCCTGTTTTAGCAGCTTCAACAATAGTCGCGATTGTTTTTTCTACTTCATCATCGTTGACAATAAGTTCAACTCTAATTTTTGCTAAAAAATCAACAATATACTCAGCTCCTCTATACAATTCGCTGTGCCCTTGTTGTCTTCCGTAACCTTTAACATCAGTTACAGTCATACCCGTAATGCCATTTTCAACCAAAGCTTCTTTAACATCTTCAAGTTTAAATGGTTTAATTATTGCTTCAATTTTTTTCATATTTTTTCCTTATTTCGTTTTTAAGAATTCAAAAAAGTCATTACGCTTTTTTGAATTCAGGATAACACTCTAAACCAGTCTCATGAATATCTAAACCTGTGATTTCTACTTCTTCACTGACTCTTAGACCCATAATTAAGTCTAACACTTTCCATACAATAAATGAAGAGATAAACACAAATGCTCCAATCACAACAATCCCTTTAACTTGCGCTAAAATTGCCACTTCTGGATTGAAAATACCTACGGCTAACGTTCCCCAAATACCTGCAACTAAGTGAACACTTAATGCCCCAACAGGATCATCAATTCTAAGTTTATCAAAGAAAGGAACGGCTAATACAACCAGTACACCACCAACAATACCTTCAACAAAAGCAACTAACATTCCCAAATCTGGTCCTGCAGTACAAGAAACCAACCCAGCTAATGCCCCATTTAATACAAACGTTAAATCCACTTTTTTATAGATAATTTGTGTTAAAATCGCAGCAGCAACCGCACCCGCAGCAGCAGCCATATTCGTACTTGCAATCACTGAAGCAATACCATCTATGTCCTCTTTTGAACCCAATGCCAATTGTGAACCACCATTAAATCCAAACCATCCCATCCATAAAATGAATGTCCCTAATGTTGCCAATGTTAAGTTTGAACCTGGTATTGGTCGTACTTGTCCATCTTTACCATATTTTCCTTTTCTTGCACCTAAGATAAGTACACCTGCTAATGCAGCCCAACCACCTACAGAGTGAACAATTGTCGAACCAGCAAAATCGCTAAAACCAGCAATAATACCACCAAGTTCAGACCCACCCCATGTCCAGTGACCTTGAATTGGATAAATTAATCCACTTAACACTGCAACAAAGATTAAAAATGGCCATAACTTCATTCTTTCAGCAATTGTTCCTGAAATAACTGAAGCCGCAGTTGCTACAAACACCACTTGGAAGAAAAAGTCTGCCATTACAGGGTAACCCATATCTTCATTGGTTTTACCACTTAACATCGCACCACTACCAATAAAGGCACCTCCATCACCGTACATAAAGTTGTACCCTACAAAATAAAACATAATGCAAGAGATTGCAAACAACGCAATATTTTTTGTCAATACTGTTGCATTGTTTTTACTTCGCGTTAAACCTGATTCTAACATTGCAAAACCAGCAGCCATCCACATAACTAAGATTCCTGCAAATACAAACAAGAATCCGTCAAGAATATATTTTACATCAGCAAAATTTTCCATATTCGTCCTTTTAAATTTTAATCTGTCAAATTGTAATATAAACTTTAAAAGTTTTAAACAGTTTGATTGTATAAAAAATAAACAATACTTTCTTTTTCTTACACTCAATTTATTTTGTATATAATATACTCACTGTAAAAAATAAAGCAGAGAGATTAAATGGTATACTCTCTTATTCAATAAAGAGATTCTTATTACAAGAATGCATTCAAAGGAGATGGTTATGAAAGAGTATTTAAGTCTTTATGAAAACTATAAAGATCAAATAGAAGATTTTATTCAAGAGAGCCTTATTAATATAGGTGATTTAAAAAAATTAGAACGAGGCAATTACAAAGTTCTTTTTTCTTTATTTCCCTCATTAGAGCTGGTTTACTCCATCAACAAAGATACCAAAATTCAAAACTCTTCAAATTTTTACCGATACAAAGAAGATGCCAGTGCCAATAATCACGACAGAAGTTATTTGTTATCCAAATTGCATTTTAAGCACAATGATATTGCGTTTTCATCTGTTTATGTCAGCAGTGCGACTCGGAATAATTGTATTACGGCAACCATAAAAGATGGTGAGAGCATTATTTTTTTAGATTTTAAACTGGAAGTTTTATTGGAAAAACTCAATTTAATTGAGTTTAATAAGCCATTTCACACCGTTACAAAAACATTTTATGCCATTGCTGGTTTTTCGATGGCTTTTTTGTCCTTGTTTATTATCTTCTACTCCTTGTATGGATTTTTTACCAATTTCTTTTTGCAAGAAGAATCAGCATTGGATTCAATTTTTAAGCCCATCATTGCATTGACATTAGGTATTGCTATTTTTGATTTAGCCAAAACCATTTTAGAACAAGAGGTTTTCTTTAAATCCTATTCCAGAGATTCAAAAGTAGAAACCAAAATGATTACAAAGTTTTTAATTACCATTATTATTGCTTTGTCCATCGAAGCTTTGATGGTTGTTTTTAAAATTGCGTTAAAAGATTATGACAAAATGATTAATGCCTTATATCTTATTTCAGGGGTATCTATGATTATTATTGCCTTATCGGTGTTTATTTATTTTACTCAAAAAAAAGAGTTTAAATAGTTTTTTTGTATAATATGTAATTACTCAATAAGGTTAATAAATATGCAAGATTATATCGCAGCATCGCCTGCCTCTAAAGAAATTTTAAATTCAGCAACTCTTTTAAAAAGTTTGGGTGTCAACGCCCTGATTTCAGGAAGCACGGGTACAGGTAAAAAAAGTTTGGCTTCGTATATTTTACCCAATACAACCATTTACCAAGCCAAGGAACTGCAACAAGATATCAGTGATAATATATTGAGTTTAACCAATCAATCCATTATTGTGGATAAAATTGAAAATATTACCAATGTTGAACTCTTTTTAACGTGGGCAAACGAGAATGACATTCGAGTTATTGCCACCACATCAAAAGAGGATTTAAACAGTAAACTCAAAGATTTTTTCAGTATTACGTTGTTTATTCCCAATTTGGAAAATAGAAAAGAGGACATCAAACCCCTTGCCAATAAATTTTCCAATGAAGCCATGCAAATTTTAGGGGCAAATAAAAAGCCTGAAAAACTTATTATTAATACCTCTGAAAATGCTATTTCTCTTCGAAAATCAATCTATTTTTCGTACCTTTTTGAAAGCATTGGTGAAAATGAGATTATGATGTTACTTGAAAAATTTATGCTCGATAATATGCAAGGCGAGAATGCCTATCGTGATTTGGTTTACCTGTTTGAAGCTCCTTTGTTACGTGCAAGTCAAAAAAAATATAAAAGCCAATTGCAAATGTCAAGACATTTAGGTCTTAATCGAATTACGTTACGAAAAAAATTGGAAATTCATAAAGATTTACTCTAATGACAGAATTAAACATACAAATTGAAGATTTAATTGAGAAAAAAGCCAGCGATTTTGAGATATCAAAACTTTTTAAAAGCAGTATCAAAGAGTATCTGGCTTCCATTGATAATACCTTAGAAACCACTGGAGGCAAAGAGTTCTTTGTCCAACACACCAAAAAAATCGATAAATTCTTAATTGTTCTTTACAAATATATTCTTCGTAAATATTTTGGTTCATACTTACCTATGGGAAGTTCCATTCCTATTACACTCATTGCTTTAGGAAGTTATGGCAGAGAGCAATTATGTATCTATTCTGATATTGATTTGATGATTTTATACGAAAATATCCCTGGCTACAATCTCAAACCCATGATTGAAGAGTTTATTACCATTGCGTGGGATTGTGGTTTGAAATTGGGTTCAAGAGTGCATGAATTAAACGATGTTGAAGCATGTGTACAAGAAGATATTACCATTAAAACTTCCATGATTGAATCTCGTATGATTTACGGCTCAAAATATTTGTGGTTTGGTTATCAAAATCTTTTAAATAAAATCCGAAAAACCAACAAACAACAATTTATTTTAGAAAAGCTTGAAGAGCATAAGCAACGTCTTTTAAAATACCCTTTAAAAATGGAGCCAAATATTAAAGATGGCTATGGAGGCATGAGAGAAGCCAATATGATGTTTTGGATGGCAAATGTATTGTATGGGGTTGATGATACGAAAAACCTCATCGACAAACATTTCAGTGAAGAAGAGTATCGGAAATATCGTATTGCTTTGGAGTTTATTTTTCAAGTACGAAGTATGTTACACTCCATTGCCAAGAAAAAACTCGACCAAGTCAATTTTGATGTCTTACCCGAATTAAGCCAAAAGTTGGGATTTGTCAATAAACCCCGAACCACAAAAGAGCGTCAACTTATGTCCAAACTCTTTAACTCTTTACATGCCATTCATTTTTTTACCACCATTATGATAAAAAAATTTACTCGAGAAATCATTGCTCAAAAGAGCCATATGGCAGATTTAAAAACCTTACGTTTGAAAAAAAATCTTTATCTCATAGATAAAAAACTCTTTACTTCTTTTCATCAAAAACCGTTTCCTTTGGCTCAAACCCTAAAAGAACTTCTTTGTCTTCCGGATACCATTGAACATTTTGACCGTTCATATATCTATTTGATAAGTAAAACCCTTTTGCCCAATAAACAAACCAATGAACACAAAAAACTTATCAAAGCCTTGTTGTTCAAATCAAAGTTGTATCCCATTGTTAAACTGCTTTACAATGCAAATTTGTTTCAAACCATTATTCCCAGTGCCAAAAAAATCATTAATCTGCCCCAGTTTGATGGCTACCACCAACAACCTGTGGATGTACATTCGATTAATACCTTAAAATTTATAGAACACATAGAAGATGTGTTTGTCCTAAAAATTTATGAAAAATTAAGCCAACAACAAAAATCTTGGGCAAAAATTGCCGCACTTTTTCACGATATTGGAAAAGGAAGACAAACCGACCATCATATTGCAGGAGAAAAACTTTTCAAAAATATGGCTCGAACATTGGGGTTTGAAAATGAAGACACCATAATGATTGCCCGTATTATTCGTTATCATAATCTTATGAGTATGGTAGCAACCAATGAAGACATTTACTCTCAAAAAGTCATTTTAGCTTTTACGGCAAATTTAAAGAGTCAACTGGCATTGGATATTTTGTATGTGGTTACCTATGCCGATATTTCAGCCGTGGGCAAACACATTTATAACAGTGCAACTGCTTCTTTACTCAAAGAGTTGTATTTACAAAGTATTCAAGCATTTGATAATGCTGAATTGCTCAATGAAAGTGCCCGAAGAGTGGCTAAAATCAACAGCATTAAAAAGTTGCCCAAATTCAAAGAACTCTCCATGCTGATGAAAAAGAAGATTTCTTATATTGCTTCCAACCAAATCTTTTTGCAACTTAAAGCAACAGAGATTTTAGAACTGGCAATTAAAGCCAAAGATGTGGAAAACTACACCTATAAAATCATCAATAACGATGTTCTTATTATTCGTATCATTCGAGCCGTTCCGTTAAACTTGGGCTATTTACTGGGAAAATTAGAGTTTTTAAACATTGCGTCCATGAGTATTTTTAAACTCTTTGACGACAAAAAATGTTTTGAAGTCACATTCAGTGAAAATGTCGATGAAAGCGATATTCCTTTTATTGAAGAGATCATTCAAAACTCGTTTGATATGAGCAAAACTACCAAACTTTTAGTGCCAGAAATATACAAAGATGAGATTCAAATCGATTGCAATCACACACAATATTTGGCATCAATGAAAGTTAAAACCAAAGACCAAAAAGGTCTTTTAGCCTATATTGCTAAAATATTTGACGATTTTAACATCGAAATTGAAAGTGCCAAAATCTATACCAGTCGTGGCAAAGCTCGAGATCTGTTTTTAATTGAAAAAAATGGAAATTTTTGTGTCAATGCCGAAGAGATTGTCGATTTAATTTGTGTCCACAGTAAAAGCAACGATGAGCAGTTTTAATCTATTAACACAATAAGGGGTTTAATTCCCCTTATTGCTTAGTTTATGCGTTTGCAAATTTTCGTATATAAAACACTTTAGGTTTTGTTCCCTTATGCGCTTTTAAAACCTCTGCAGGATATTTTGCCAACAATTGGCTTGGTGCAGAGTTTTCATCATTTAAATTACCAAAAATCCGAGCATCGGCAGGACAAGAATCCACACAATGAGGCTGTAATCCAGCTTTGACTCTGTGATCACAAAACGTGCATTTTTCAACCACGCCTTTGCTTCTTATACTCGGATACGTTTTCCCTCGTTCCGCATTATAATATGGATACGGTGTATTGGTTTTATCTCCTAACTCTTTGGCACTAAATGTCCCTCCTGCAACAATCGCTTTATCATCACGTTGATCTAAATGAGGTTGTCTTGAATTATAAGAAATCACCTCATAAGGACACGCTAAAATACAACTTTTACACCCAATACATTTATCGGCATCGTGCAGTGTCATATCGGTTTCTTTATCTTTGTGCATCGCTGCAGTTGGACAAGATCTCACACAAGGTGCATCTTCACAATGATTACATAAAGTCGGTCGATACTCATACGTTACCTCAGGAAATACACCTGAAGTTTCAATTTGATGATTCGACCAATAAATACCTTCGGGGGTGTTATTTTCACTTTTACATGCTAAATCACAGGCACCACAACCTACACATTTATGTAAATCAATTACCATTCCAAATTTTTTTGCCATTTCACACCTCCTTTATATTTTCTCTATTTTAATTCGTGCTGTACCACCATGACGAGCCGTACTTCCACTTAATCTGTCATATTCATGAATATGAATGGCATTGTTATTTCCACCTCGTGGTTTTTGCCCAAACGTTTCACTTGCAACTGTACCATACGCCCAATGTCCTTGTCCAAAACATTTAATGACCACTCCAGGACGTGTTCCTTCCCACAATTTAATCACGCTTTCAATGCTACCTTGTGGCGAAGTAATTTTTACTTTGTCTCCATTTTTCAAGCCATACTCTTTTGCTGTTATAGGGTTGATTTTGGTGACATCTTCATTGGATTCATCCCCAGGGTCAACATCTTTAATTTCATAATACCAAGGGACATTTTGACTTCGCCCTTCACGATTAAGCCGTGAACGATGTTCTGCAAAAATCAAAGGAAACTCTTTTTCATCACCGTATCGCACAATTGGTTCATAGTGAGGCACAAAAACTCTCTCACCTCGTGCTGTAATATTGGCGTGTTCCATCGCTTCATCCACACTGGCAAGTTTGTTTTTTTCTGCATGTTCTGTTAATACTTTTTTCAAAGTTTCACTGTAAAACTCAAACTTTTTCGTGACGGTTTTGAAATTGTCAATTTTCTTACCAGGAGTAAATTTTTTGGTATTCCAAACCCCTTTTTCAAGTAACTCTTCCCAACTATTAATCGTATCACCCTTTTCATTGCTGCTTCCATCCCAAATGGGTTTAGTCAACATTTTTACTGCATACAAATCAAACTCTTCTGCTGTGGTTGGCTCTTTTCCTGTTTGGGGGTCTTTGAAATTCTCTTTGTAGTATCTAAGAGGAGCATCGTACCCTTTTTTAGCCAATGATTCACAAATAAGCCACATGATTTCAGTCTCATCGGTTTTGGCTTCACCCAAAGGTTTAACCAATGGCTGATGAATGGTCAAATATCCGTGCATATTTTGTTTGTTTTTTGAAAAGCCATATCGCTCAAACATGTGCATTTTTGCAGGCAATACAATATCTGCATACATCGTCATTTCAGCAATATTGGTGGTAATGTGGGCAAAAAATGGCAATTTTTCCATCGCTTTTTCCCATACATCACTTCCATTAATCGAAAATACAAAGTTATTCCAATACCCCAATACCACTTTAATATCATAAGGATCTTCATTTAAAATCGCGTTGGCAACATTTGCTGTAACAACTCCTCCTCCACTCTTTTCTTTTAAAGCAGGAAAAAGAGGTGTCCCTCTTTGGTCAATTTTCTTATTTTTTAACGCTTTAGCAATGGTTTCACTTAAATAAGGTTTTACATCGGGTGCTTTTGCACTGGGTACTGAATTACCTTGAAGTATTCCACCTATACTATCAACTGAACCGACCAATCCATTTAAGGCATGTGCTGCCATAGAGGAGTAAGCACCTCTTACTTGCATAGCAGCTCCTGGACTCACCCAAGAAATCGCTCGACTTCCAGCATTGGCAAAATCAAGTGCAGTTTTTGTAATATCTTTGGCACTAATACCTGTAATTTCTTCTGCCCATTGAGGAGTTTTATCAAACAGTTCTAAATTCCACCATTTAACCACTCCATTGGTGTGAATTTCATCAAAGCTGTTTTCATCAGCAATTTGTTCACCTGCAACAAATTGATTCTTTTTATCTTTAAAATCCCCTACAAACGACTTATTCCAAACACCATTGGCTAAAATAACATGTGCCATGGCAACTGCTAAAGCACTGTCAGCTCCTGGAATAATGGGCAACCATTTATTGGCTTTTGCTGCGGTTGCTGAAAGCCGTGGGTCAATAATAGTAATTGTAGCATTGTCTCTGACATGTCCCCAAATATTAATAAAGTGTGGTACTTGTCTATTTGAAGCTAATGGGTCTGCACCCCAACCTAATACGTATTTGGTATTTTCTAAATCAAAATCAGCATAATCCCAAAATCCTTCAGTATAGTATCGTCCAAACTTTTCAGCTTCGGCACAAATCGAACTGTGAGAGATATTATTGGGACTTCCAATAAGTTTAGGAAATGTTCCATACGGAATTTCATTCATATGAGTGTATCGCCCTCTCATCAAACAAAATTTATGGCTTTCATCGGCATTGATAAGTTCCATAATTTTATCGGCAATCGTATCGGTGGCTTCTTCCCATGAAATTGGGACAAATTTTGGGTCTTCGTGTCGTCCTTTTTTAGGATTGGTTCGTTTTAATGGGGTTTTAACTCTGTCTTTGTCATACACTTGTTGAATGGCTAAATGCGGTCGTGGACAAATTTGTCCATGATTTCCCTTAGCATTGGCATTACCTCGAACACGCACGAGTTTATCGTCTAAAACATAACCCTCAACACTGCACCAACTTGTACACCCTTGACAGGTTGTTGCAACCCATTTTCCTAGTTCACCACTTATGGTTTCTTCATTGGCACTGACAAAAGGAACGCTCGCAACTCCAACCGCACCTGCACTTGCAGCTCCCAGTTTGATAAAATCTCTTCTATTTAAATTTTGCATAATCACTCCTTTTATTTCACTAAATACTCTAATTGACCTAAATAGACAATCACATATTTTAAAACAAATACCCCTACTAAAGAGGAGATTGTTGCCAATTTTAATTCCATACTGGCTAAATGTGTTTTAGCAAATAACGATTTGATATAAAGAACAATAGGTAAAAGCATTCCAAAAAGTATTGCAATAGCTAATAATAAGAAATAATCACTCATTAAATAAGATAATCCCTCTTTTGAAATGGCATCTTGTGATTTAAGTCCATACAACCACCCTACGACTGAAGCAAATGAAAGCAGTAAAAATACTATCATACTGCCTTTAACCAATTTATTAGTTACTTCTTCATGCTTAAAGAGTTTTGCCACAAGCATGGTGGTTAAAAATCCTGTAACCAACGATGTTGATAAAAATAACACAGGTAACGATGAGTTCCAAACCGAACGTCCAAAACTTGATAACAATGCCCCATGATAAATGCCTATAATAAATGCCAATGTCATGGTAATAAAAAGTATGACATTTGAAATGGCTTGATTTTTAATTGCCTTATACGCAACAAAAACAGATAAAAGGATAAAACCACCTTGAATAAACCCACCCCATGACAAGACAGAAGTCGGATTGACTGAAATTAACATAATAACAGCATGAAAAGGTCGTCCAATTTCCAACAATAAAAATACCAGTCCAACTGCTACAAAAATAGGTGCCATAATAAAACCTGTTTTGCAAACCGTATTATATTTTTGAGCATCTATGGTATATAAAATTGAGGCAAGTATAAATGCACCAATTCCAATTCCCCCTAAAAATAAATCGAGTACCACTCGAATATCCCATAATAAATCCATTTTCTCCTCCTTGTATAAAATGAACAGTGATTCACAAATTTAACATAAGAAAACTTAAAGATTAATATAATTTTGAATTATGTAATTAACTTGTAATTTTAATTTTGATTTTAATTAATAAAAAATAATTTATGAAGTCAAATTATATACCGCATATGCGGTATATAATAATATTTTGTTGTAGTTCTAAACTCTGTCTTGGAATGTCATGTCTTTAATAAGACCTTCACTTCGTCCAACTCGTACAATGTTTGCGGCTGTACCTTTATAAAACGGTATTTTAGTATCAGGATCCACATAATCTGTACATAAATCATTGATGATAGAATTTTGGAAACCAAATGCTCCAAAAACTTCACCTACTCTAAGCGTATCTGTTACCACAGCAATCGCTCGTGTGCTTCCATAGTCATTGCTTAATTGTACAATATCTCCACTGGTAACTCCAAGGTTTTTAGCATCTTTTGGATGAATTTCCAATGGTGCCATTGGCCATCGTTTTGCGGTAAATTCTAGTCGTCCTGTGTGATAGTTTGATTGCCACACTTCGTTGATTCTTCCTGTATTGACCCAATACTTATATTTACTTTGTTGTTTTGCCACTTGTGTTGGCATATCAGGTTGTGGCGTTGGCATAAATGTTGCTCGCCCTGATTTTGTACCAAATTTACCATCTGTATAGTGCAATCTTGTACCAATTAACTTACCATTCTCAACCTTTACAATAGGAAGTTGAACCCCATTATTTCCTGCTGCTTCAAGATTTTTATAGTTAGCTAACGTTCCTGTTGCTCCCCCTTGGCTTGCCATTTTAGCCCCTTGACCTGCAAATCCATCATTGAAAGCATCTTCTTCGGTTTTCCACTCAAAACCTTCAAATCGTTTTGCCATTTTTTTATTGCCCTCTTTTAAATACTCCGCTTTTAACGCATTGGCAATATCAGCAGCAATTAAACAATCGGGTTTTGCACTTCCAGGGGCATCCATGACTTTTTGAGAAAGTCTTAATCGTCGCTCTCCACTCATAGAAGTTAAGTTCATCTCCATGGTAGTTGCCGCTGGAAATACCACATGAGCTCTTTCTGTGGCTTGGTTAGGATAAATGTCTGCATCCACTACAAAAAGTCCACCTGCTTTTGTGGCTCGGTAGATGATTTCCGCTAATGTATCTAAGTCGTTTCCATGGTATCCATTGATGGCATCTTTAACAATTTGTGCTCGTTTTGTCACGGCATTTCTAAGCTTTTCTGTGGCAATTGATTGACCAAATGGATTCGTACCCCAAATTGAATACACCAAATATTTGCCCTCAATAATATCCGTATCAATCACAGCTAAGTTTTGTCGGCTTGGTCCATGATAATGAGGTCTGGTATATCCCTCTTGATGTCCTCCTGCTCTACAAACTCCCGTACCTACTCTTCCAACACTGTGTGTCAGCATGGCTAAGTTTACAATAGAAGCCACATTTTCATAGTTCTTAATTCCCCAAATAATCCCTTTTTCATAATAAATGGCATTTCTTGGTCGATGACCACTTGGTTTTGGTTTGGCTATCCAAGATGCTGCTTTTTTCATATCTTCAACACTTAAATCCGTGATTTTAGCTGCCTCTTTAAGGGATATTTTGTTGATTTTATACATCATATCGTAGTTTTCTGTATGGTTTTTAATAAACTCTTTGGCTTCCCAACCTTGTTCAACAATATACGTAACCAATGCATTCATAAGTGTTATATCCGTACCAGGTTTGAGTTGAAGATGTAAAACATTCTCTTTGCCTGCTATTTTTTCAGAAATTGAAACAGAGGCTGTTCGTCTTGGGTCTACAAAAATAATTTTCCCCGCACTTGCCGTTTCCCCTTTGTCATACTCTTTTTGCTTATTGGCTATGGTTCCACCCTCTAAGTTGGGTTGCATGTGAATATTAAACAAATTGGTTTGACACTCATACGGATTACATCCAATGACCATCATTGTATCAGAAATACTCGTATCATAATAACTGCTGTTTAGCTCCCCAATTCCCATTTCACGGCTTGAGTGAACTTCTGAATTATAAGCAGGTCGATTGTGAATTGAAGCCGAGTTGGTTCCAATGGCGGTATGGAAAAGTTTACCTGTTGCCCAAGTGTTTTCAAAACCACCGCCACCGCCACCGTGGTCAAATGTTTTATGTGAAATTTCATCGGCACCATCATTGTCTATGACTTTTTTATAGACTTTTGCTACTAATGAAGCTGCCTCTTCCCATGATGTTTCCATAAGCATACCACCACGATAGACTTGAGGCTCTTTTAATCTGTCTTTTGTGGGACTTGAAGCATTAAAAGTTGACACTCCCATCATTCCACCTCGTACTGAGTTTTGCCCAGTATTGACAACACAGGCTTGATCAGGAATGACCATAAGATTAAACTTTTTCCCGTTTCTATCTTGAATCGTATTAAACATTCTTTCACTGCACCATTGACCATATGTGCCTTGTTGTTTGGATAAATCAATGCCAAACGCATTGTTTTTATACGTACCCTCAGTTCCTGCAGGCCATTTATATGAAGTATACCCACACCCTACAATACAAAATTCACATGTTACATTTTTTACTTCCGCATTGGCTGCTGGAATGGGTAATCTGTCTGTTAATGTTAAAGCCATTTTATCTCCTATCCTCTGTTATTATTAATTCGACCGAAAATTAAACCATCAAAACCAATGGCATAAATATCATCACCTTTTATCTCTAAAAGAACTTTTGGTAACCCACCTGTAGCATGACCTATAACCATTTGACCATCTTTTCGTGCATCATATTTGGTATAGTGACAAGGACATTCAAACTGCTCTAGCTTTTTGTTATACACCGTAGGACACCCTTTGTGTGTACAAATGGTACTGTACGCTTTGACTTCACCATCAATATAAACCGCTTTGCACATTGAAGCCTCATCAGGATAATTAAAATCTAACTCTCCATCTTTTTTCAGTTGGCTGATTGTACCAATTTTATTGCTTGTATACTCACTGAAAACTGATTGTTGTGGTTTTGTAGTGCCACTTGCCATAACTGAAGGTGCAACCGCTGCACTTCCTGCTAAGAGTGCCGTTGCTTTTAAAAAGCCTCTTCGGCTTGATACTGTTTCTTCCATTGTATCTCCTATTGTTTGATTAATTGTCTTGGATTTATTCTATAGAGTTTATTGGTTTAAAATCAACTCTTGACTATAATGTTATTCATCCCCTTATTTAGGAGTTTTGTGTTGAAGAAAAATAGTTATCAAGCACAATATGGTCAAAATTTGACCACCATCTTTCAAAAATTGACCATGTTTTTGTCATTGTTTGTCACGATTTCTTTGTATTCCAACGAGAAAATTACCTTAGGATTAACAGGCGTTACATTAAAAGAAGATATTGTTACCTTAATGAATTTTAAAAAATATTTATCTGAACAAACCAATATTGATGTCAATTTGAAATTTGCCAAAAGTTACTCGATTATGGAGAGCTTTATTGTCAATGAGAGTGTTGATGTAGCGTATGTATGTGGCTCAACGTATGTTAATTTAGACAAACTGCACGATATTGAACTTTTGGCTATTCCTTTGGTTAATCATAACCCCACGTACAGTTCATATATTATTACCCAAACACATCAGCCATACAAAGGACTTTTAGAATTAAAAAATACCATTTTTGCCATGAGTGACCCTGATTCCAATTCAGGAGCATTGGTGCCTTTGTATGAAATTATGCAAAAAGGGTATCATAAAGATACGTTTTTTAAAAAAATCGTTTTTACGTATGACCATGGAGAATCCATACAAGCCGTCTTAAGTGGCTTTGTAGATGCTGCTAGTGTAGACAGCATGATTTATCAAGCCTATATCAATAAAAATCCTCAAGCCAAAGAGCATCTAAACATTATTGACCAATTTGATGATTATCCCATTCCGCCTTTTATTATACGTAAAAACATTGATCCAAGCATTAAAAGTAAACTTCAAGAGGCGTTATTAACCATGCACAACCATCCTTTTGGAAAAGAGATTCTCTCTTCTATGGCAATTGATAATTTTATTAAACCTCAACACATTTCGTATGATAAAATTGAACACATTAAAGAGTTTATACAAAACTATAAGAAAAAGCCATGATACAACGACTTTACCGTTTATCCATTAAAACCAAAATTACATTAAGTATTTTTTTGATTATTGTGGTATTTTCAAGTGGTATTTTGTTCATTATTAAAAACTCCCTTTCTAATAATATTAGCACGTTGGCATCGAACACGGCCAGAGATATTATTACGGTCAATGAAGCCTTTTTTATCAAATCTTTACTCGAAGATGATGTATGGAGTATCTATAAGTTTTTAAACTCATTAACCAAAATCAATCTTATTGAGTCTGCAGGATTTGTTGATACCTCCAATACCGTTATTGCTCATACGAATACTCAAAAATATCCTTTGGATATGAAAATAGACATTCAACGCCATAAAGGATTTATCTTAATTCCTTTGGTCAGTCACAACCTCAAACTGGGTGTTTTTATTATTGAATTAGACAAAAGCTCTTTTTTACAATTTTTTGAAGAGTTAAAAACACATCTTATTTTTTCCATACTCTTCGCCACCCTTTTTTCTTTTTTTGTTGCCTATTTTATCTCCCATCGAATTTTACATCGTCTTGAAATTCTTTCACACAATGCGACAAAAATTCAAGAAAAAAAATGGAACGAACTTAAGCCCATTGATTCTAAAGAACACGATGAGATTACTCTGTTTCAAAACAGCATGGAACTGATTTTAACCAAACTGCATCAAGCCATAGAAAATGAACATACCTTAAGAGAGTTTTATCACGATATTTTAGAAAGCTTAGACGAATTAATTATTTTATGCGATACCTCTTATACGCTTTTATACGATAATCAGCATACCTTAAACACCTTAGTCATTCACAATAACACGCTTAACGAAAAAATACAACAAAATATCGCTTTAAATATTCAAAACAACCGCAACCATTTTATGATTGATTTAGACAATCAAAAAGGCAAAACACTCTATTTATTTGTTTTAATTAAACCATTAGAAAACTCTTTTGCCATTTCCATCTCTGATATTACGCTTTTAAAACAACTGCAAGAAAAACAGTGTTTTACCAACTCTTTTGAAATAGTAGGAGAGATTTCTTCAAGTGTGGTGCATGAAATCAAAAACTATTTGCAACCTGCTAAACTATTAATTGAGCAAGATGAGATTGATGCAGAAGATAAAAAAAGAATGGTCAATATCATTGCAAAAATTGATTTTTTGGTCAATGAATTTTTAAAAACGGGCAAACCCATTGATAAGCTCCTCTCTGTCGATATCAACATTCAACACCAACTCAATAACGTGATTGAACTGTTACAAACTCAACTTAAAGCCAAGGATATTGCCATCAAACAAAATATTCTAGCCTCAAGCAGTCTGTTTATGGCACCTCACGATTTTGAAACCATTATGCTGAATTTGATGGAAAATGCCATTGATGAATCATTTTATCACAGTTCTATTTTTATTGATGTTTATTTAAAACATCCTTATGTGGTTATTGAAGTAACCGATTTAGGAAAAGGCATCGATAAAACCATTTTAAAAGATATTTATAAACCTTTTTTTACCACCAAAGGAGAAAAAGGGAGCGGCATAGGACTTTACACGACCTATAAAATCGTTTACATGTATCATGGATATATTGATGTACAATCCAAAGAAGGACGAACCACTTTTCGTATCTATATTCCCCAAAAGGACGACAATGAACATAGCCATTATTGATGACCAAGACGATATAAAATATGCCATTGAAAAAATCTTAACAAAACAAGGGCATACTTGTTATGGATTTAGTGGCAATGAAGAGGATTTAATTGAAGGGCTAAACGTCTTTGAAGTCGATTTGATTATTTTAGATATGATGTTAGAGGATAATTTAACGGGTCTTGATGTCATTGAAACACTAAGAAATCAAGAGATTAATACTCCCATTATTATGATAACTGCATATACCACACCTTCAAATATGATTAAAGCATCAAAAGCAGGGATTATTGATATTATTCAAAAACCTTTTAGTGCCAATGATATTGTACAAACCGTTGAAAGATACAGTTCAATTTCTCTTCCTAAAACCCTCTCTTTAAACAGCGGTGAAGAGGAGTTTATTGGCTCTTTTGAAACCATGAAAGAGATTTATAAAAACATTGGAATGGCGGCAAATAACAGTTCAAATGTTTTAATTGTTGGAGAAACAGGAACAGGCAAAGAGCTTATTGCCAGACTCATTCACAAAAACTCAACGGGTGCAAATGAACCTTTTGTTGCCATTAATTGTGCTACGATTCCTGAAAATTTATTTGAAAAACTGATGTACGGAAAAGTGGAGAACTTCTCAAAAAACCAAAATGAAGCACATTTAGGTTATGTTCAAAAAGTAGGAAGAGGAACACTTTTTTTAGATGAAATCAGTGAATTACACCCCAATTTACAGGTCAAACTCTTACGCTTTTTAGAGACCAAAAGTTTTTACCCTTTAGGAAGCAACGATGAAATAAAGTTTCATGGAAGAATTATAGCCGCTTCCCTTAAACGCCAAAATGAGTTAGATGAAGGAAGTTTTAGAAAAGATTTGTACTTTCGTATCTCGACTTTTGAGATTTTTGTACCTTGTTTAAACCAACGAAAAAATGATATTAAAGCCTTATGCTTTCACTTTATTAAGCAAATTTGTAGCAGTTTAAATATGCCCGAGAAAAATATTGAAGAAGATGCCATTGCTTTTTTACAAAGTTGCACACTCAATGGCAATGTACGAGAACTTAAGAATATTATTTATAAAAGTGTATTGCACTCTCGTAATGAACTTATTTGCAAACAAGATTTAAACCGAAATATCAATAAAAACTACAACGACAAAAAAAGCCTGCTCAAAGAGATGTGTAAAGAGCTTTCAAAAAATTATACCATTCAACATGCCCAAGAGTTATTTGAAGATTTTGAAAAAGAGATGTTGCAAACCTTACTCAAAGAGTGCAACAACATTTCTCAACTCTCTACACATTTAGGCATTACTCGAAATACCTTAAAAGCAAAACTCAAAAAATATGGCATTGAAACTTAAACAAATAGGGCATTTATACTTTTGCATTGCCTGCAAAAATGATAAAAGCTCCGAACATTGCCACACAAGAGCCTATAATATCCCAACGATTAAAACTCTCTTTTTCAACTAAAACTAACCAAATCAAGGAAGCTACAATATAAATGCCTCCATAAATAGCATAGACTCTTCCTGCGTGTTCTACATCAATTTTGGTTAATACATAGGCAAAAAGCATCAAAGAGACTACGCCAAGTGCTAACCACCACGGTGCTTTTTCAAGCCTGAAATAGAGCCAAAAAGCAAAACAGCCAAAAATTTCAAAAAAGGCAGCTAAGAAAAAGAGAGCTAAATTGATTATCATGGTTTATGCCTTAAGCAATTTCACAATCTCATCCACACTTAAGAGTTTCCCACTGCTTTTAACGACACCATCAACAACCAATGCAGGTGTACTCATTACCCCATAATTCATGATTTCAACTACATCTTCCACTTTACTAACCTCATGAAAACCCCCTATTTTTGCTACGGCTTGTTTGGCAAATTCTTCTAAGGCTTTGCACTTAGTACATCCTGTTCCTAATATTTCTATTTTCATCTCTTATCCTTTTTATAAAATCATATTAAATACAAATCCCACCAATAAAATGGCACACCCTACCATTCCAAAAAATATACCTATAAGCTTCATACTTAAAACACGTTTTAAAATCATCGCTTCGGGCAGACTCAGTGCCACCACTGCCATCATAAAACTCAGTGCCGTTCCTAAAAGCATCCCTTTTTGGGTGAGTACTTCAACCAAAGGCAAAATTCCTGCAGCATTTGAGTACATAGGAATTCCCATAAGTACAGCCACCATTGGGGCATACCATACATCACCTCCTGCATATTTACTGATAAAATCAGCAGGAATATAGCCGTGAATAAAGGCACCAATTCCAATACCTATAATGACATAGATATAGATTTTTTTAAAAATATCCATGGTATATTCCCATGCCTCTTTGAATCGTTGTTGCAACAATATAGTTGTTTCCATCGAACCACTGCAACAGCTGTTTATGGGTTTGACTTCGATTAAAACCTCTTTTTCTAAATTCATACTTCCTATAATAAGCCCTGCAACAATGGCTATTAACAAAGAAAACCCAATATAAAGCAGGGTAATTTTCCAACCAAAGAGTGAAAACAGCAGTGCAATCACCACCGCATCACTTAAGGGAGCGGAAATAAGATATGAAAAAGTTACACCCAAAGGTATACGTGCTTGTAAAAAACCCAAAAACAAAGGAATTGCACTGCATGAACAAAAAGGAGTCAACATTCCAAAACTTGCGGCAAAGACATGCCCTATGAGTTTATGTTTCCCCACTAAATAATCACGAATTTTCTCAACAGGAAAATAACTTCGTAAAAAAGTTACGATATAAATAATAGCAATAAGAAGTATAAAAATCTTAATCGTATCATAAATAAAAAAGTGCAGTGCTTCACCCAAATGACTTGATTTTTCTACTCCTAAGGTATCAAATACAAAAATAGCACTTAACTTAATAAGCCAATCAAACATCTATTTTAATGCCTCAATCACTTTAGGAAGTAACACCTCTTCTATGGCTTTATAGGTTGCTTCAAAGGCTTCAAACCCTTTTCCATCGGGGTCTTCAAATCCTACATGAATCACTTTTACGGCTTTAGGAAACATGGGGCACGTTTCATTGGCATGGTCACACACCGTTACGACTAAATCATAGGCATTGTCAATGACCGTATCAATCGTTTTTGAGTGGTATTTACTTTGCCAAATGCCTTTTTCTTCAAGCAGTTTTTTCGCATTGGGATTAACTCTTCCGCTGGCTTTTACGCCTGAACTATCTGCACTAATTCCTTCACATTTAGCGTTGATTAATGCTTCAGCGATAATACTTCTACAACTGTTTCCTGTACATAAAATTAAAACTTTTTTATCCATTTTTTATCCTTTTTAAATGTCCCATTTAAAAAGGGACCATAATATTTAATGTCTACTTTTTAACAGGATTTATAAAAAATCCTTAAAAGTAGCAAAATCCTAAAGAGAGTAACTAGTTACTCTTTCAAAATTAAACTAATGTTAATAAAACTATAAATAACACGGGTGGCGTAATAATAAGCCCAAATTTGCTGTATTGAGCAAATGAGATTTTCACCCCTTTTTTGGCTAACACATGCAACCACAACAACGTAGCTAAACTCCCAAATGGGGTCATTTTAGGTCCTAAATTACATCCAACAATATTGGCATAAATCATGGCTTGAGAACCAATATCATGCAACGCGATATCCATAATCATAATGGTGGGCATATTGTTCATAATAGCACTTAAAAAGGCCGCTAAAAATCCCGTACCCACCACAGCAATGGTATCACCTCTTTGAGCTAAGTCTTGTAATATAAGGGTTAAATAATCAGTAAGTCCTGCGTTTTTAAGTCCATACACCACAATATACAACCCAATACTAAACCACACCACTTGCCACGGTGCTTCTTTGATAATATGCCAAGGCTTGACTGTTTTTGAAGCTGTGGCAATAAGTAAAAACAACAATCCGCCCCCTAAAGCAAAAACACTCACGGGCAAGCCATAAATATCGCCTATGAAATATCCTACGAGTAAAATGGCTAAAAAAAGCCAAGAAAAATAGAAGAGTTGGCTATTTTTAATGGCACTTTTAGGCTCTTTTAACAAAGAGACATCCACCGTTTTGGGAATATCTTTTCGTAAAATTAACCACAAAAAAGCAATCGAAGCTGCCACACTTATCACATAAGGAATTATCATATTGATAAAATACTCACCAAACCCAATATCAAAATAGTTTGCCGTTACAATATTGGTTAAATTTGAGAACACAAAGGGCAACGAAGCAGAATCACTGATAAACCCACCTGCAAGTAAAAATGCAATAATGGTTTTAAGATTAAGTTGCAATATTCGCATTTTTGCCAGTAAAATAGGCGTTAAAATCAATGCCGCTCCATCATTGGCAAAGAGTGCTGATACAAAAGCACCCAATAAAATAGAGTAAACAAACATCTTAAGCCCATTGCCGTTTGAAAATTTTGCCATTTTCAAAGCACACCACTCAAAAAAACCAATTTCATCTAATACAAGGGATAGTATGATAATCCCAATAAACGCTAAAGTGGCATCCCATACGATGTTGGTGACGATTAAAACATCATTTAGACTCACTACCCCTATAAGCAGTGCCAAAATGGCACCAATAACTGCCGTCGTTCCAATTTGAAGTCCCTTAGGTTGCCAAATCACAAACAGTAATGTGATTAAAAACAAAGTTGAAGCTATAATCATTATTCGCCTTTTTCACACGATTTTTTGAGGGTGGGTAAGTTTAACTCCAAGCAGTTAATCTCTTTTATACACGCTTGTCTAAACACATCCAAGGGTGCTCGTATAGAATAATACGCCCATCGTCCTTCTCGTTTGACATTTAAAAATCCTGCTTCTTTTAGAATTTTAAGATGCCGTGAAAGGCGTGATTGAATCATGCCAAAAGAGTTTTCTAAGTCACACACACAACACTGCCCATGAATATGCATAAATTTTAGAAGTTTCACACGCGTTTCATCGTTTAGTGCTCCTACGGATTTTAAAAAAACATCCATGCCATTCCTTTAAGTTTTATATAATTTTAAAAGTTTAGCATAATAATATTAATATATCAATATATATTGATGTATTAATATCTTATATTCTAAATACTTATTTTATAAATAAGTTAAATTTATGGTACAATTGCTTCAATTTATACCTAAAAGGAAACAAAAATGAAGAATATGTCAATAAAATTGAAGCTGATACTCTTCCCTTTATTATTTATACTTTTGTTTGTAATTATTGGGGTGATATTTTCATATTACAATAGTACTGCACTGTCAAGAAACAGTGTTGCCATACAAAGTGATAAACTCGTCCAACAACTTTTAGCAAGTAGAATAAGCGTCTATCAGTTTTTAAGAACCGCCACCCCAACCAATGCCCAAAATGTACGAACACATTTTGAAGAACTCAACCAAAATGCCTTACGCATGAAAGCCGATATACGTTCTCAAGAGAACAAAAAGATTGTGGATTCTATTGTGAGCTTATCCAATGAATATGTCAATCATTTTAATACGTTTTCACAATTAAGCATTGAAGCTCATTCCAATGGGATACGAGAAGAATCGGCTGAAATTAAAGCCATCATTTCAAAAATGGTTGCTATTGGATTAACTCTTGAAGAAGAACTAAATACCATTAATCACAATGCCAGTCAACTAAGAGATACTGCTTTTACCACCCAATCAAAAAATATCTTGATTGTTGCCCTTATCTCACTTATTTTATTCAGTGTTCTGTCTTTTATCATCACACAAGGACTTTTACAAACTATCGCCTCTTTTCAAAAAGGACTGTTTTCTTTTTTTGCTTATTTAAACAAAGAGTCTAAATTGGTTGAAACCATTTCGCTTGATAGTGACGATGAATTTGGCAAAATGGCTAAAATCGTGAACCAAAACATTAAACTCATTGAACAAAATATCAAAACCGATGATGAATTTATACAAGATGTCAGTTATTTTGCCACACAAATTGGTAATGGAGATTTGCATGCAACCATTACCAAAGAGACAAAAACAGAGAATTTAATGGAATTAAAAACCATTTTAAATACCATGAAAGAGAATTTACATATCCATATTGCAGGAGATATTCCTCGATTACTCTCCATACTTGATAGCTATAAAAAGAAAGATTTTACGGCAAAATATGAACATGCTACAGGAAAAGTCTCTATTAGTATCAATGAGTTAGGACAAGAGATGTCAAAGTTACTCTCTCAAAATCTGCACGATGGAATAATTTTAGATGAAAGCACAGACAAACTGCTTGAAAATGTTGACATTTTAAGTACCAGTGCCAATGAAGCAGCAGCAAGCCTAGAAGAGACCGCTGCTGCACTTGAAGAGATTAACAGTGCCGTTTCAAGTAACGCCAATCACGTTGTTAAAATGACTGAATACTCCAATGAAGTCAGTACCTCAGCACAAAAAGGACAAAAACTGGCTAAAAATACCAGTATGGCAATGGATGAAATTACCGAACAAGTGAATTTAATCAATGAAGCCATTGGTGTTATTGATCAAATTGCTTTTCAAACCAATATTCTCTCTTTAAACGCTGCGGTCGAAGCAGCAACAGCCGGAGAAGCCGGTAAAGGATTTGCTGTTGTTGCAGCAGAAGTGCGAAATTTAGCAAGTCGAAGTGCGGAAGCTGCTAAAGAGATTAAAAACATTGTTGAAAATGCTACATCAAAAGCCAGTCAAGGAAAAAATACCAGCGATGAGATGATTAAAGGCTACACCGAACTGCTTCAAAGTATTCAAAACACCACACAAATTATCTCCGAAATTGCAACTGCGAGTAAAGAGCAACAAGCCGGTATCAACCAAATCAATGATGCCGTTACAAGTTTAGATCGACAAACCCAAGAAAATGCCAATATCGCTTCAATGGTAAAAAAACTCTCCTCAACGGCAGATGAAATCTCCAAAAAAATTATTAATGAAGTATTAAGCAACCGTTTCATTGGAAAAGAAGAGATTCAAAAGAGTATTCACACAACTGAAAATATCAAAAAACAAACAGCCTTAAACCCAACCAAAATCGAATCAAAATCAGCTCCAACCAACTCAAAAGAGACAAAAAACAAAGAAGAAAAACCCTCGTTGGATGAATGGGAAAACTTCTAAAGATTGAGATTTTTGGCATATAAAAAAAGTCTAATCTTTTCTTATATGTCACATCATTGCTACTTCACAGCTTAAGTATTATTCTGCTACACTACTTTTATGAATAAAGAAAAAAATAAGTTTAATTTTATCATTGCTTCATTGATTATTATTTGCTTTATCTTGTTAATTATCTCTGAAATTTTTCTTTTTACCAAAATAGAAGATATTCAGAAAAATCAATATAAAGCCAAAGCGCTTGAAAACAATAATTTATTGACCACGCTAATCGATAATAAAAAGAATGCCACTTTGACGTTAGCGATTGCTATTTCTCAATTTGAAATCATTCAAAATGCTTTGGAACAAAACGATTATTCACACATCAATTTAGATACTTTTTCTTCACAACTGACACAAAACAGCGATTATAAAAATATTTGGATTCAAGTAATCAACAAAGAAGGTATCAGTAAATACCGCAGTTGGATTGACAAAAAAGATGACTCTTTGGTCAATATTCGAGAAGATTTGCGAATCATGCTTAAAAACCCTCATATTATGAGTTCAATTAGCGTGGGCTTATTTGATATGACTTTTAAATCCATGGTACCTTTGTTTAAAAATGATACCTTTATTGGTATAGTTGAAGTGGTCAGCCATTTTAACTCTATTACCAAACATCTGCAACGAGATGGCATTATGCCTTTAATTCTAGTCAATAAAAAATATACACCACAATTTATAAAACCGTTAACCAACCTTTTTATTGATGAGTATTATGTCGCCAATTTAGATATTCCCCAAGAAATTGTAACCTTCGTTCAAACCCATAAAGCCGAAACATTTTGGGACAAATCTCACTATATGATTAAATCACCTTATTTTATCTCTTTTCACAAAGAACAAGAAAGCCAAGGTGATACTATGGCAACTTTTTTACTCTTTCAAAAGATTGATGATGTGAAATCAGCAGAAATTGATTCTTTTAAAAATCTCTCACAACTTATCATTGTAGCCATTTTTTCTGTAAGCATTATTATTGTTTTGTTCTTCTATTTTTATTTAAAACGAAAAGAGGAGAGTCGTACGCATGCTATTTTGCAAAAATACAACCAAGAACTTGAAGATAAAATTACTCAAGAAATAGAGAAAAATCGTAAAAAAGATATGACCTTAGCCAATCAAAGTAAACTCGTGGCATTAGGAGAAATGCTAGGAAATATTGCTCATCAATGGAGACAGCCCTTAAGTGCTATTTCCACAGCCACAAGTGGTTTGCAAATCAAGTACGAATACAATATGCTCAGTAAAGAAGAGTTTATGGAGATGACAAACGGCATTGTCAATAACACCAAATATCTCTCCGATACCATTGAAGATTTTAGAGATTTTTTTAAAAAAGACAAAGAAAAAGAGTCCTTTAATGTCGCATCCGTGATTAAAAGCAGTTATAACATCATCAAAGCCCTTTATAACATCAATAACATTCGAATTGTATTTAACCTTGATGAGAGAATCAACTACTCTGGTTATAAAACTGAACTTTCACAAGTTTTTTTAAATATTTTTAATAATGCCAAAGATGCTCTTTTGCACAACAACGTTGTTCAAAAAGTTGTTTATGTGAAACTCTATTCACAAAAAGATTATATAATCATCGAATTTCATGACAATGCAGGTGGTGTAAAAGAGGAGATCAACAGTAAAATTTTTGACCCATACTTTACAACAAAACACCAAACACAAGGCACAGGAATTGGTCTGTTTATGTCCAATGAAATTATCAGTAAACACTTTAAAGGTGAAATTTACAATGAAAACACCACCTTTAGCCTTGATAATGAGCTCTATTTAGGGGCTAATTTTATTATCAAACTTCCCAAGCAATCTTAAAACATATGATTTCAATAACGATTATTATAATATCCATTTAAGTTTTCATTGAATATAATTTTGATACTGATTATTGTTTTTTAATAATTGGCAAATTATTTTGGAAAAACTTCTATGAAAAAGCCTCAAACGCAACCAACTAAATTGACCATTTCCTACGATGAATATCTCATCAAATTTCGAAAACTTTTGGTTTCGTTAAAATTAAATAACTCCACACAACGAGAGTATGTTTTAAAACTCTTTTTTGAATGTCAAGAGCATTTAACCGCAGATGAAGTTGTCCTAAAACTCAAACAAAAGTTTAATATAACCATTGGCATTGCAACGGTTTATCGGATTCTTTCATTTTTGGAACAGATGAAAATCATCAAATCACTTACTTTAGAAAATGAAACCAGTAAAAAATATGAAATTAATTTAAAAACACATCATGATCACTTAATCTGTAATGAGTGCGGCGATGTTATTGAGTTTTATGATAGTGAACTTGAACGAATCCAAGAATTGATTGCTCAAGAAAAAGGATTTGTTCTGACCAATCATCATATGATTTTATACGGCATTTGCGAAAAATGTCGTCGTTGATAATAAGTATTGTTTTATATTAAGCTAAACCTTAAGAAAAAATGAAATAATAACAAAAAGGAATTATTTTGGTCAATCCTCAACAACTGATCGAGTTTTCAAGCTATTTCTCGATTATTCACCATATAAAAGGGCGAATACGAGTACGAGTCAGTCCCAAAATCAAAGAGTTAAATACAAAGAATATTTCGATTAACGACATTGAAAATTTAACTCAAACCATTCGTGGGATTAAACACATTAAGGTCAATAAAATTGTCGGTTCTGTTACCATTGAATACGATGCAGAGATTTTTCCAGATCATTTATGGGTTGATTTAATCCAACAAAATAATCTTGAAGAAATTGCCACTCTTATTAACCAACTTTCCAAGGAAATGAACTAAATGCAAACCACAGAAAAAAATTTTGATGCCGTTGTATTAGAAAAGTTTAGAGTCGATGAAAATTTTGATGAACCCATTATTAACCAAGTTCTTCGTATTGCTATTTATAATGAACTCATTGCGTATGAAACCTATACTAAAGTCATAGAAAAATTTGGAGAAACCCAACCTTTTGTTAATATCATAGAAGCTGAAAAAAGACACTACTTAGCCCTTTCACACTTATTAGAAAAATACAATGTCCCTTTGCCGTTAAATGATTATTCAAACAACATTCAAATCCCCAATACGCGGCAAGAGTGTTTTGAATTGGGAGTGGCTTCTGAAATCGAAAATATTGCTATGTATGATAATTTATTGGCATACACCAATGGTTATTCAGACATTCAAGATGTTTTGTTTAAACTTCAAGCTGCTTCATACAACAACCATTTAGAAGCTTTTAGACAAGCCGTACAGCAAAGTTATACGCAAAAAGAGTCCCCTTCTTTACATACAGCACAAGAACAATTAAATGAGTTTCAAGAGATGGCTTCTAAAATAAGTTCAGGCGATATTTCACAACAAGAGATCATGAAACTTTTAAACAGTGCTAACTTTTCGTTTATTGGCGGAGCGCTGTTGGGTGCCGTTTCAGGTGCCATTATGAATGAAATGTTTAAATCAAAATCCACACAAGAGAATGAAAAAAATCCACAAGAAGAGATAAAATCATAAAAGGAGATACTATGTTACCATTTATTGCGGGCATTGCCACAGGTGTTATTGGAGTTATTGTTTATAAAAACAGAGATACTCTCAAAGAAAAAGTGGTGCAAAATGCAAAAGTTGCACAAAAATTTGCTCAAGAAAAAATAGAGCAATCAAAAGAGTTGGCACAAGAAGTTAAAGAGAAAATAGAAGCAAAAAAATCAACCAATACGTGTTGTGATGAAACAAAAAAAGAAGAAGAATCCCATGCAAAATAGACTCACAATTAATACAGGTGAACCACGAAACGTTAACGGACATATTATCAGTGGTGCTTTAGCTTCAGGAGCCATTGCCAGTGCTATTAATTATCATGCGTATTCTAAACAAGAAATCAGCAAACAACATGCCATACAAAATAGCCTTAAGCTAACTTTGCAAGGTGGAATTGCTACAGGAAGTGCCATTGCGGCAACCAACTATTTGGGTAAAAATAATTGGTTGGGAATGATAAGTGCCATATCATTAGGTGCCGTTGGTGTTTATGCGGTTGAAAAACTGACAGAAAAATGGGCAAAACAATCCCAGATTGAAAACGATGAAACATTACAATTAGAACAAAAGGAAAATTAATGGATTATAAATCACTTCAAAACAACCCTTATATTAATAAAGAGTCAAAAAATTCGATGGATATCAATACCGACTCTTTTGGAAAATTTGATACCCAAAAATTTTTACTGGGTGCCTTAATTGGAGCAGCGGGTGCTTATTTACTCACCAATGAAAATGCACAAAAGAACCTTTTCAAAGCCGTAGCCAAAGGAAGTGAACTTTTTCAAACTGGCATTGAGGAGTTAAAAGAGAGATTTGAAGATGCCAAAGCTGAAATACAAGCTCAAGATAAATAATTTGTTATGAGTGCCCAATTAACGCTTCTTCATCAAACACCTTTTCGTGTACGATTCTATTGGTCGGCATTAAAAGAAGAGTTAAATACCGCCGTATTAATCAACGACTTAGAAGCTTTTGAAAATGTAACCCATGTTCGTATTAACGTTAAATTGTGTTCCGTTATTTTTGAGTCAACTGCATTAGATACTCAACTACTACAAACCCAATTGGAAAACCTCAATTTGGAACACTACAAAGTATGTGAAACTTTTTTAGCTTCAAGTTGTCATCTTGAAAATGAACATAAACCCAGTTTAAATGGTGTTATTCAAGCAAGCAGTATCTTAGCCCTTGAACCCTTTTTAAAAAACAATACTGCCAAATTTATTGCCACCTCTTTGGTAACCAAACCTCTATTAATTGAAGGCGTCAAAGAGTTATTTACTCAAGGATTAACTTCAAAAGTCTTAGAAGCCACCGCTGTTGCGGTGAGTTTATTTAGAAAAGACTATTTAGCAGCAAACAGCACCAATGCTATGTTGGAATTAGGAGAATATATTGAGGAAACCACCGTACATAAAAGCGATGACTTAATCAAAGAATTGGCAAAACCCAATGTAGAAAATACATGGGTTGAACGTATGGTTAAAGGAAAACCTGTTGAAGAGTATATCAACACAAGCCATCTAAAAATTGGAGATATTGTTGTTGTAGGTGCGGGAGACACTATTGCCATTGATGGTCATATCATCAGTGGAACTGCCAGTGTTAATCAAGTTTCTATGACAGGAGAGAGTGCTCCCATTAAAAAACATCGAGGTGACCGAGTTATTTCAGGAACAGTTGTTGAAGAGGGTCGTATCAAAATATGGGCAGAACAAGTGGGTGAAGATACTGCCACTGCACGAATTAAAAACTATATTGCAGCTTCTTTAAATGAAAAATCAGCCATTGGATTAAAAGCCACTAAATTAGCGGATAAACTCGTGCCCATTACATTAGGACTCTCAGGTCTTTCTTATTTCATTAATAAAAATTTTGAATCCGTAGCTGCCGTTTTACAAGCCGATTACTCCTGTGCTTTAAAACTGGCAACACCCGTGGCATTTAAAGCCTCAATTTCAAAAGCAGGTAAAAATGGCTTGATGATTAAAGGAGCAAAATCTCTTGAAGCTTTACATCTGGCAGATACATTTATTTTTGATAAAACAGGAACCCTCACTTACGGTCAATTAGAAGTTCACAGCATCACCTCTTTTGATAAAAATTGGAGTGAAGAGCTGATTTTGAATTTAACCGCCAGTGCAGAAGAACACTATTTCCATCCTGTTGCACAAGCCGTGGTTAAAGCCGCCAAAGAGAAAGGCTTTGTTCATATGCACCATGAAGAAGTAGATTTTATTGTAGCCCATGGTGTAAAAACCATTGTCCAAAATAAAGAGGTTATTATTGGGAGTCGACACTTTTTAGAAGACGACGAAGGCATTGATTTTTCAAACTATGAAAAAGAGATAGAACAGTCATTACAAAGTGGGAAAACCATTTTATATGTAGGTTACGACAAACAACTGCTTGGAACCATTTCGATGACAGATAAATTACGAGAAAATGCTAAAACGATGATTGAAAATCTCAAAAAGTTGGGGGTCAAACAAACCGTTATGCTCACAGGAGATATTGAGAGTAAAGCGCAAGAGATTGCAAAAGAGTTGGGCATTGATGTGGTTTATTCCAACATGAAACCAACAGATAAAGCACATATTATTCATCAACTCAAAAAACAAGGAGCCAAAGTGGCTTTCATTGGTGATGGAATTAATGATGCCCCTGCACTCATGAGTGCCGACGTGGGTATTAGCATGAGCAAAGGGGCAGATATTGCAAAAGCCACTGCTGACATTGGACTATTAAAAGATGATATTGAAGGAATTGTTCAAATCAAAGAGTTAGCCAATAAAACAATGAAACTCATTAACAGCAATTTTAATGCTACCGTAGGCGTAAACAGTGGGATTTTATTGGGAGCAACGTTTGGTTTATTTAGTCCCATAACAACTGCTGTATTACATAATGGCACCACAATTTTATTGTTGCTTAATTCCATGAAAGGTGTAAGATTAAACTCTTTGACTAAAGTTTAATTTTATAAGAGAGATGCTATGATTTTGATATTTATTATTAATAAGGAAAACTATGGCATTCTTTTTACCCCTAGCTGCTCTTTTAAGTGTAGCTTTAACCTATGAAACGAGTAAAAATGCAAAACGAAAATTTGATAAAAAAAGAAGAAAAAACTCATCAACTTGATTTAGATACAAAAAAAGAGTTGGCGAAAATAGGTATGACTGCCTCAATGGGTATTACGGTTGCAACGGCTTTTTATATGAAGAATAAATTTATGAAAAATCTTCATGTTGTAGCAGGAACTGCCCTTGTAGGATTTTCATTGTGGCATCATATGTTGTATCAACCTTCAAAAAAGAGCGATAAAGAGAAATAAGTTGTGCTATAATGCCACAATATAAGGATGGCTATGGCATTAATACTTAAAGCCTTTATTGGCGCACTTATGGTTGTACTCATGGCACTTTTAGCCAAAAGTAAAAACTACTATATCGCTGGATTGGTTCCTTTGTTTCCTACTTTTGCTCTTATTGCTCATGCCATTGTTGGAACACAACGAGGAAGTGCTGATCTTAAAGTAACTGCTTTATTTGGAATTTTTTCTTTGATACCGTATTTTGCTTATTTACTGGGCGTCTATATTTTTGCCGACAAATATTCACTTTGGATAAATTTAATACTTTCAACACTTATTTGGATTATTTTAGCAGGAATTTTGATTCTTGTTTGGAAGCGATTTGTGGTAGGATTATAGTAACGAAAGAGGAATTATGAGTAACAATTTCTTGTTACTCATACTCTGACCTCTCTTACTTGCTGTTAAAGATTCTCTTTAATTTTTTGTTTGACTGCCTCAATCGTAAAACCAAACTCTTTAAACAATTCATCGGCAGGTCCACTGGCACCAAAACTCTCCATTCCAATAACAACATCTGCAAATTTATAATATTCTAAAGCTCGTGCAGCTTCTAGGGCAAATACTTTTGTGTTTTTATCAATTACTGTATTGATATAGGCTTCATCTTGCTCTACTAATAAATCATAACAAGGCACAGAAACAATATTGGCTAGAATTCCTTCCTCTTCTAAAAAACAACCTGTTTTAAGAGCTAACATTAATTCACTGCCACTTGCCATGATTGTAACCGTTGCCCCTTCTCTTTTTTTGATTAAATAACCACCATTGCTTACATCACCGTAATCTTTTGTAGGTTTTAATGTATCTAATCCTTGTCGTGAACATACAAAAGCACTTGGTGCATTTAGCTTTAATGCCACTTTCCAAGACTCCACGTTTTCAGTAGCATCAGCTGGTCTAAAGACATAAAAATTTGGTAATGCTCTAAATTGAGTTAAATGCTCAATGGGTTGATGTGTTGGTCCATCTTCACCTACTCCAATACTGTCATGTGTCCAAACAAAATGTTGAGGAATATTTGCCAATGCTGCAATTCTTGCTGCTGGTTTTAAATAATCTGAAAATACAAAGAAAGTCGCCGAGAATACTCTGAATAATCCATATAAATTCATCGCATTGCAAATTGCTGCCATGGCGTGTTCTTTGATACCAAAGTGAATATTTTTACCCTTTGGGAAATCACCCATTCCCAGTAATTCTGTTTTATTTGAAGGAGCTAAATCTGCACTTCCTCCAATAAATCCTGGTAAACTTTGTGCAATGGCATTTAAGATTTTATGGTTTGAATCTCTTGTTGCTATCTTTTTTGTTTCACTAAAATCAGGATACACAATAGAATCAAAATCAGGATTTTGTAATTGTGCGATTTTATCTTTAACTTCTGTGCTTAAACTCTCATTCCATGCATTTTCTAAAGTTTGCCCTACTTGTGTTTTGTCAAATGCCGCTTTCACTTCACTTGATACAAAAAAAGTTTCATCGGGATTGAATCCCGCTTTGATTTTGGAAGCTTTAATTTCTTCATCACCCAATGGAGCCCCATGCGTATGATGACTGCCTTCAAGTGTAGCAGCACCTTTTCCAATAGCGGTATTGGCTTTAATTAAAACAGGCTTAGATGCTTTTTTAGCAAATGTTATTGCGTAATCAATCTCTTGAAAATTATGTCCATCAATTTCAATAACTTCAAAATTCATAGCTTGAAATCTTTTTACGACATCTTCATCCCATGCAATTGATGTATCACCTTCAATGGTAATATTATTTGAATCATAAATGATAACTAAATTATCTAATTTTTGATGCCCAGCGGTTGAACAAGCCTCATAAGAAATACCTTCTTGTAAATCTCCATCGCCGCATAAACAAAATACTTTATGGTTAATAACATTTGAACCCAATACATTTTGCGCATATTTAGCCGCCATTGCAAACCCTACTGCATTGGCAATTCCTTGTCCTAATGGTCCTGTTGTAATCTCAACACCGTGTGTATGTCCAAATTCTGGGTGTCCTGGTGTTTTTGAACCGCTTTGTCTGAAATTCTTCATATCTTCAATGCTAACATCAAATCCCCATAAATGAAGTAAAGAATAAACTAAACCTGTAGCATGTCCACCACTAAATACTAAACGATCTCTGTTTAACCATTTAGAATTTTTTGGTGAAATATTTAAGTGAGTACTTAATACTGTAGCAATATCAGCCAATCCCATAGGTGCACCCGGATGGCCGCTGTTGGCTCTTTGTACCATATCAGCTGCTAAAAATCGAATTGTATTAGCTTGTTGTTGTAATAATTGTTCAGACATATCTTTCCTATTTTCCATCTTTTGTAAATAATTGCGATTATATCTAAAATTAGTTTAAAGGAGTAAATTGTCACTATAATTGGTAAACTTATTTTATAAAGGTTATAGAGTTATGATAAATCTTAAGAAAAAGACTATTAAGTATTATATTTTAGATTTTTTAATCTATTTTGCACAATATCTGGGCTACCTAGGTATTGACTTTACATGATATTATTTATTTGAAGCTTGTTCTTCTAATTTTTTTCTTTTAAATGTTAAGTACGGTGTTAAAATATTATGTTCCCTCCCCACAGAACAAAAATTTGCTTTACTTGTAATGGATTTAATTATTGCTTCCATGCTCAATAAATTTTTTGAATCGAGTTCCTCTTCTAAGTGGGCATATTTTCTCAATAAAGAATCAAATGCAAAATTATAATCAAATGCCAATGCCCCTTTATCATCCAATGTTTTTTTAATAAAAACCCATTGGTCAAATATTTTATACCATGCTCTTTTTTGTATAGACGTCACGCACAAATTGCAAATAATTTCTCTCCATTTATACAAAGCAAAATAGGCTTGATGACTTCTCCAAAGTTCATGTACCCACCAATCTTCATATCGAGGCAGACCTTTAAAAGCTGGCTTATTTTCAACATCAAGTGCATCAATTATATTTTCTACCAATGTCGAGAAATGCACTATTAAAATAGGAATTTTGACATTTAATAATCCAATTTCTTTGAGCTTTTCATTTTTACAATCTCTTAATAATACTTGAAATTCTTGTTTAATTTTTATTAATTTTTCATTAAGTTCTTGATGATTGGTTAAATTTAACTCTAATGATTTAGTGGCAATGGCAATGAGTTGGTCATCTTCAATATGAAGTCCAGTTGGCAATTCATCAATAATAAACATGGCTTCAATCTTTTGATCACTGCTGATTTCTACATTATTATTAATTCTCATATTCTGATTATCAAAATATTTCTTTCTTTCAATTGCTGCTTGAACCCTTTCTTTCTCTTCTAACTCAGTTCGGTCTTGCTGCAATAACTCTTCGAGTTCTGCTTTATATTTTACTAAGTGTTCTTTTGTCTCTTCCAAGCTTGTTTCTATTGAGGCTTTAACCACACGAGATAATTTTGTCTCCCCCGATTCATGATTAGCCAATTGCCTTGTTTGTAATTTCACACGCTCTTCATTTTCTTTAATCAATTGTTCTAAAGCAACCAACGTTTTCATCGATACCTCCCTTTTTTAAAAGAACAGATATACTTACAATTTTTTCATACTTCCATTGTAGCACAATAATAGTCATTCATAAAAATATATTGTATTTGAATTATTATTGTCATTATATCAAAACAATGAGGAAGTGACAGTGAAAAATAACAAGTGACCAGTGAGTAGTAAAAAGTAAGTAGGAGAAGTAAGAACACAGAGTTCAGAGTTCAGAGTTCAGATATATAAAGAGAAAATCGAAAAAAAAGTCGAAAAAAAACTGAATACTGAACCCTGAACGCTGACCCCTAAAAAAGACAAAAAAAAAGGCTCTTACCCTAGCCCAGTGTAAAACTGAAATAGGATAAAAGCCTGCATAGTATGTAAAAAAACTCAAAGCTGGCAGCGACTTACGTTTCCGACAGGGGGACCCCGCAGTATTATCAGCGATGAAGTGCTTGACTTCCAGGTTCGGAATGGATCTGGGTATTTCCACTTCTCTATAGCCACCAG
>Ga0265293_10000245_pt1 | contig 135083 bp, 132 predicted proteins | sample Munlanlewell138R_FD_192505 | JGI IMG/M metagenome (GOLD analysis project Ga0265293, IMG submission 192505) | Leachate microbial communities from a municipal landfill in Southern Ontario, Canada - Leachate well 138R | ecosystem: Engineered > Solid waste > Landfill > Unclassified | place...
CAGAATGGAACGAAATCAAAAAGGCCCGCCGAAACCGGCGGGCCTTTTCAACATCCTTCACCATCATCCGCGGGCATTGCTTTGGACATTAGTTTGAGTAAGAGCATCGTGGTGGGGCTGGTTGGAATCGAACCAACTACCAAGTGGTTATGAGCCGCCTGCTCTAACCGATGAGCTACAGCCCCGCGGTAGATATTATAGCCTATTCGCCAGCGGTACGCTACAATAGACACAAACACCGATATGAAACACAGACAATTCCACAGAGCAATCTACCAGTTACGCTATCGTTTCTTGACGCTGAATAATATCGTTATTGCAGCCGCCTTTCTGATTGCCGGAAGTTGGGTATGGGGGTCGCTCAGTGTAATGCAGCGCAACTATACACTCCAGCAAACACTCAATCGCAAAAATCAAGAGCTTACCCTTGCCGAACTTGAGTCGCGTAGTCTGGAGCTTGAGCAAGCCTATTACAAGACGCGAGAGTACCAAGAGCTTGCTGTTCGCGAGAAGCTCGGCAAGGGCGCCCCTGGAGAGCATGTACTCATCCTTCAGCGTCAATCGACAAAAATACCCACAATATCCGCTGTCTCCCACAAACCCACTACATCAGTAAACGAGCAGCCAAGCAACTTCGAGCAATGGATGGACTTTCTATTCGGTCGTTCCACACAAGATAACTAAATCAAGAAAAATCTCCAAGCAAACACTTGGAGGTTCTTCTTGGTTGCGGGGGATGGATTTGAACCATCGACCTCTTGGTTATGAGCCAAGCGAGCTGACCAGACTGCTCCACCCCGCGATACATTCATCATCATACCAAGATAGTCAGCAAATTACAAGAGTCTTCGGGAGGGTGGTTCGTCAAGACCATCCGTAAGCATCTTATAGTAATCACTATCGTATACAAGTCCGGCTTGCTCGCGGCGTTTTCGCTCACCGACAAGAATCTTAAGCCACGCCTCTCGTGTTGTTGCAGCCATCAATGCACCTCGCACTCTATCGATATTAAACTCCTGCGCCTTCTCCTGAACCAGTGCAGCCTGTTCGGGATCAAGGGGCTCGAATGGAGCATTCCAGTGTGGATCGAGCTCGCTATCACTCGGCTCTGGATACGACCTCCCACCCCGTCGACTCGGTCGTTTCGTACGCTTACGCACAACCCGACGTACAGTCTCACTTCCCACCTTACTCTGTGCAGAAGGCTCAGTAGAGGTCTCGCCACTCAGCTCTAGTGCCCGATAATAGTTAATTTGACCAGTTTCGAGCAGTCTTTCGATACGACTCTTCTCGTTCATGAATACATTATAGCATAATTATTTTAAATAGTCAATCTAGTATCTTATCAACAAAAAAGCCCCTCCGGAGGGGGAATCCTCTGAGGGGCAATTTGGCACCTGTTTGTTTGCTTATACTGTACCATTGTTTTGATCATAAACACAAGTACTTTACAGAAGCAAAAACTCGCTGATGTTCATACATCAGCGAGTTTTTGCTAAATCAAACAACAAACTTACTTTTTCTTTGAAACAGTCAGAAAGCCGTTACGTGGGTTTTCCTTAACGATACGATCTTCTGGAAGATCGACTGGCTGACCCTTTGCATTCTTCTCCACCTTTGCAAAGAAGTAGATTGTCTGAGTCTTGCCACCGCGCAGTGTAACATCTGTGCTATGTAGGTAATATGTGATGCCCTTCGAGTTAGTGTGACTGTAAGCCATGTGGTTTATACCTCCTATTAGTTCTTACAAGAGTAAGCGTACCGCGTGAAACGTCAGGTGTCAACACCTTAGGCGCTCTTGTAGTATCGTCGGAGAAGAAGACGCAATATAAGAATACCCAGCAAACGGCCGATGATCACTAGTGTTACAAGGAGGCAAAACAACACAGAGAAGCCAGCAAAATCAGGTGACCAAAGTGGCGACACAAAACTATGTCGAAATAGCATTTCGTTTGGCAGTGTCACCTGACCACCACTTTGCTGCGCCTCTGGATATTTAGCTAGTTCTGCACGCTGACATGCTATATAGCGCGCATCTGGCCATCGCCACCCGTTCGCGCGTGCTTTGGGACCACAAACCTCATCTTCAATCTTCTTATAGATATTTACACCGCCCTTTGTCTCTGATTCTGCCGTGTCCTTTGCGAGCTTAGCGGCACGATCGTACGACCCCTGGAGATAAATTGGTCCTGTACTTGCATTCATATGACCTGCAGCATACCGCTGCAAATCATATAGGCGGTCTCTGAGTACACTCAAATCACCCTCTGTATCAGCAGATATCACCGCATCACGTCGCTGGACCATGCCGATATTATTCAGCCTGAGAAATGTTGCCGTCACAAATAGAGCAAGGATCAATATAAGCACCAGCTGCCATGTCTTTACTTGTTGCAGCCGCCTTAGACCCCGCTCATGATGCGCTCGCCTATCCACGGAATATCCCACCCTTCATAACTTCTCTTAGTGTATCACGAGAGGCTGCGTGTAATCTAGCGACGATAGAGAGAGAAACGAGGCAACGTCAAGATGAATACGTAACATGCCGCAGTAACAAAATAAATCATAAAGGCATCCCTCATATCAAACAAGCTAAAGAGGATGATAGCGACACCACACGCAAGTGCAGCACCAATATTAACAACCATCTCTATAAGCAACAGATACGTCAGCCTGAACCCGGAATTATCCGCTATATCAAACACCCCTCTCGTAAATGCCATACTGTAGGCTGTTGTCGATACCTCCGCGACAGCACCAGTGGCCGCCGCTCCTGTCGAGCTAGCAACGATTGGACGCATAAGATGCCCGAGCGACTTAAAAAGAACACCGTATTTGATTAATACAGCACCCGCTTTTCGGTCAACAAGCCTACCGAATACAAATGCTGCAACAAAGGCTGCGCCTGTACCAAATGCTGTCAACGCACCAACCGTCGTATAAATCTCATTCTGCTGAGATGCAAATACAATTACTGCTAAAAAAAGCGTCCAAACAACACCAGATGTAACAACATCAAACCCCACGCCGCTATATCCGACGATACTCTTCCATGATGCGCGCCATGGATACCCCTTCCAGCGTATTTTCTGTCGAGTCTTGATCGGCTCATCAGTCCGCAAAAGTGGCAACGCAGCGACTGCAAATAAACATGCCGCAACGATCATCACGACAACCGATCCGAATAGCATTGCAATAACACCACCGATGATAGGGCTGAGTATGTTTGCAGTCTTCTCAACCACCTGCATATAGCCTAGTTCCTTCCCGCCGTGTTTCACACTTTTAATCTTTGAGAAATTTACAAGATGTGCATAATCATACAAAACTGAGCTTGTTGACTGAAATAGTACGACAAGCCCAAGAGCAATCCAACTACCTATATGCTCTGGCGAGGCGACAAAGGTGAATGCAATCAGTGACGGGATATAAAGAAAGTTCGCATAAAGTGTTGCGTGCTTTGGGCCAAATCGCGCAACAACAAGACTTGCCGCAAACGATAGCGGCACCTTCACGGTATAGTGAAGACATAGATACGAGAACACAAATACCAACGAGAAGCCCATATTAAACAAGAAGATCGCGATAAATACGCTGACCATATGAAGCGCGAGAATACGCAAAAGACGAGCAACGTAGAGCTCTGCGACTTCGCTAAATGTTGCATATCGCCAAAAATGCCGTCGCAACAGAATCGTATGAATAATTTTTTGTATCATTTTTTGTGTCTTATATGATTGCCTTTACTATACCATACATCTGCCCCAAAGGCATCCTGTGCTAGAGTAGACATATGAATATTTACTTCTCTGGTATTGGCGGTGTCGGTATCGGCCCTCTTGCCGAGATCGCCCATGATGCAGGCTACTACGTCACTGGCTCAGATCGTGAAGATGGCTTGATGACATATGCATTACGCAAACGAGGCGTCGCAATAGCGATTGGACAAGATGGCTCATTCCTCGAAGAGCAACATGCAGCATCGCCAATCGACTGGTTCGTCTATACCTCAGCACTCCCTCCAGACCACCCAGAGTATGTCCGGGCCAAAGAACTCGGTATCCGTACTGCAAAACGTGACGAGCTACTCGCACACATTATCACCGAGAAAAACCTCAAGCTCATCGCTGTCGCAGGAACACACGGCAAGACAACGACGACCGGCATGATCGTCTGGCTCGCTAAGTATTTTAATATCCCCGTTAGCTACAGCATCGGCACAACACTTTCATGGGGCCCAAGCGGACGCTACGTCACAGGAAGTGAATATTTCATATACGAATGCGACGAGTTTGATCGCAATTTCTTGCATTTCCATCCGTTCATCTCACTCGTGACATCGCTCGAGCACGACCACGCAGATACCTATCCAACACACGAAGAATACTTCGCCGCCTTTCGTCAGTTTGCCGAGCAGTCCGAATCCCTTTTCACATGGGATACCTACCAGTCGACCTTTGGCGATACCGCAGATGTCACCTATCTTCACGAGCCAAGCCCGATGCTTCGTCTCCATGGTGAGCACAATCGTCGCAATGCCAGTCTCATTCTCGCTGCGCTCGAGCAGTTCGGTTTGCCTGCTAAATACGCCGCTGATGGGATCAATAAATTCCCTGGTACTAACCGTCGCTTTGAGAAACTAACTCAAAACCTCTACACCGACTACGGTCACACGCCGTCTGAAATTGCCGCCACCCTGCAAATGGCCCGCGAGCTGTCAGACAGTGTCGTGCTGGTATATCAGCCGCACCAAAACATTCGCCAACACGAAATCCGCGCCCAGTATACTAACGAGATATTCAAAGACGCCGAAACAGTTTATTGGCTACCAACCTATCTGAGTCGCGAAAATCCCGACCTTTCTGTGCTCACCCCCGAAGAGCTCTCGGCGCCACTCAACAATGTTCACATTGCTGACATGGACGATACTCTTTGGCAGCATATTCAGTCAGCCCGCAAGGCAGGCAAGCTGGTGCTCTGCATGGGCGCAGGAACGATTGACGGATGGGTGAGAGCCCAGTAAATCGCCTAGCGATGTCGCCGCCTCCCGAAGTCACCCCTCGCTCTTTGCGCGACAACACACCTTGTCGAGGTTTTTCTGAGCCACCTCTTTGAGGCTCGAGCCAAGCAGTGTCGACAAATTTCTCGGCAACCTTACCAGATTCGCCCACCAAGCCAAATATCTGTGAAAGTAACGCTGGCGACATATCTTCACCGATAGCATGTTGGCCCAAGAGGGTAGTGATTGCTTGCTCTGAATAGTCTTCGATCTTCATGTCTTTAGTGTACTATGAAGCCTATAGGTTTAAATGAGTAGCTGAACAATCGCGATCAACGCAATGATTGCCCAGAAAATATTCAACACCGCAGGCTGCTTAGCACCTTTTACTAGAGAAATAACGATAACGCCAATAGCACCTGTAAAGTTAAGTAGCTGATACCCCACACTATCAGCCGTCATAACGCCAAAACTCACAAGCGCATATGCTGCTACGATCGCAACAGCGCCATACCAACCCACGGCCTCGGCTAAAATAGTCTTCACACCGCCCTCGCACGCGCAGCCACAAACTGCGTAATTCGCCCTTCACCCAACCAGCGCTGCTCATAGGGCGTCAGAATCTTGTAGTCGTCGGGTAACTCACTCTCGTGTAGGTCAAAGCTCAGCTCCACAATGCTCCATACATCAGCCACAAGCTGCTCCAGACTCCATTGAAAAAACTCAGGATTGTCATGCTTCACAAGGAGTGCGCCATCACCTGCAAGCATCTGACGATACCAGGCGAGATAGGTCGGGTGGGTTAAGCGGCGGCCCGCCGAACGCTTGCGTGGAAACGGATCAGAAAACGTCAACCACACTTCACGCAGACTATTTGGCTGAAAAATCTCGACAAGCTGATCTGCTCGTGCGCGGAGAAATCGGATATTTGTCAGTCCATCTGCCTCGGCCTCTTGCGCACCCTTTTGCAGACGATCAGCCTTGACGTCAACCGCCACATACTGTCGCTCTGGGTAGCGCCGCGCCAGCTCCACAGCAAACTGCCCTGTCCCCGCACCAACTTCAATACCATCCACGAGCCATGTGCTGTCCCATTCATCGAATTCAAAGCATAGTGGAGAGTTCGCAAATAGCGCAAACTTATACTTCTTGCGCTTACGAGTAATAATGAAGTCTTCAGGATTCACAGACATAACTCGTGATATACTACCACATATGGATACATTCAACCACTGGCTCGAGAACGATGGTGTTGCGGTCGCCTTCATTATATTGGGTGCAGCCATCCTCCACCTTGGTGGTAGCAGAATAATCAGTCTACTCGTTACGCAAATCGTTAAGGGGAAAAGCCGAGGGCAGCCACGGAAGGATATAGAAAAACGGCAGCGCACGCTCGTATCACTTGCAGTGACTATCTGGCGTACCGCAGTTATTATCATTGCTATACTTTCTATTTTCAATACACTCTTTCCTGCCATTGATCTATCGCCACTATTTGCGAGTGCTGGGATTGTCGGTATTGCGATCGCCTTTGGTTCACAAACGCTAGTGAAAGACTTTTTGACAGGACTTTTTATTGTATCGGAAAATCAGTATCGTGTTGGGGATATCGTCGGCATTAATGGCGCAGAAGGAAGGGTCGAACAGCTCGGCACACGCTCAACCGTTATTCGCGACTTCGATGGCAATGTCCATTTTCTTCCGAACGGCTCAATCACACATGTCATCAATAAGACAATGGTATACAGCGGTATCCATTTTACGCTATCCCTCGCAAGTGACACTGACCTTGATAAGGCCGTTAAGATTATAAATTCCGTTGGCATAGAGCTTACAAAAGAACTGGACTGGAAAAAGAAAATTATTGATGCTCCTCATTTTGACTCAGTAACAACATTCACAAAATCAACCATTGACGTCCTTATTACTGGCAAAGTGCAGCCCTCTGATCAATGGAAGGTGACTGCAGAAATGCGCCAACGCCTACTTGCAGCCTTTTCAAAAGCCTCGATTAGCCTTGGTTAGATTCTTATTTATCGTCAGGAGAATCAATACCAAGTGATTGCGGCGAGAGCGGATCACCACTGAATGCATCAATTGTCATCGCATTCTCTAGCTGTGCCTCATATAACTCTTCAAACTCATGAAGTGTCTCACTAGTAATCGGGCCGCTCGCGGAATAATCAACATTTTTATACTCGCTATCATCAGCAAGTTCCTTCCCAATCCCTTCATACCCCGGTCGACTCAAATCAATCTGTGCCGTACCGCTCTTGTTATACAACCAAAGACCGATTGATGTGAAGGCAAGGGCAATGACAATTGTCAGTACAATAAGCACCGTCAGTTGATGCTTCATCATTAATGTAACAAGTCGATGTTCCGATTGCGTCTCTTTGGGTTCAGTCATTACTTATCCTCTTCGTAGCTGTTTCGTATTCGTTCGAGAAGTCAATAAAATCCTGATGATAATCACTCATGATACTATTTAGGTTTGTCACAGATTTATGGACTTCCGTACGCTTTGCCCGAACATCGAGCAGGGCCCTATAGAATGTCTCGGGCTGCTTGGTGCAATCAACTCGCAAGAGAGTAGAGAGCTGCTCCTCATAACGCTTGTACGTATCCCGAAAATTGAGTAGCGCTGTATCATACCTTGCCGCTGTACTAACAAGCGTACTTGCATCAAGACGATTCGCGACAAGACGCCCATTCAATCGTGCCATCAGTTTTGTGCCAACGACTTCGTACATCTGCCCTCGATTGACACGAAGTGAAGCATCGCTCCGGTGTAGCTGATTCAGCGACGACTTGACTGATGTGCAGTTCGAAATAATCTGCTGCTTATGCGATCCACTCAGTGGCGTATGTGAGTCTGCGTGCACCCGAGATATCGACATGAGAAGCGTCATGCCCGCTACAGCAACACCAGTCATCACAAAACTGAGCAGTATATTCCTTTTCATTCTTCTAGTATCTCGTACTTTCACCTATTTGGTCAAATGCAGTAGGTCGTCAGTTTTTGCTACGAGACCATCACGCATCAATCGCTGAAGCGCAAGTGGAAATCGAGCATCAGCTTGCAAGTCAGCGCTAAGTTGTGACTCGCTTATCGGAGCTTTGGCAAGTCGGGCGATAATTTGACCACGAACTTGTCGCACACTACCCTCAAGCGGCGCCTGCTGACTATAGTGACTACTCTGACGAACATTACGGACACCTTGGCCCTTGAGCCACGACCCATAGTCCATCAGCGCCCAATAAAATTCACGCGGATGTTCACGATCAAGTGTTAACTCAAGCATTTCGCGTACTTGTGTATCTTTTACACGCTCCTCTTGTGAAAAGTAGTGTAGAAAATACACAGTACGAATATTCGTCTCCACAAAGATGCTTGGCTGGTTGAATGCATACGCAGCGATTGCACCTGCTGTATTTGGACCGACACCCGGTAATTGCTGGAGTTCACTTTGCATCTGCTGCCAGTCACCGTTCCATTCATGCGTGATTATCTTTGCCGCATCGTGTAAATATTTCGCGCGACGATTATAACCAAGTCCCTGCCAGAGCTTTAATACATCTGCGAGGCCAGCCTGTGCTAGTGTAGCCTCATCAGGAAACACCGTGATAAACGCCTCAAACTTCGGTATAACTCGTGTGACCTGTGTCTGTTGTAGCATCAGCTCACTTACTAGTACATAATACGGACGCGTATCACGTCGCCATGGCATGTCACGATAGAGCTCCTGTCCCTTCTGCCAAATTAACTCACGAAAATCGTCTACGTCCATATCTGCCGTATATCACCATCACTCGACAACATAAGTACCGACCCAGCCTCGGTCACCTGCTGTATCGATCCGTCATCGCTAAACACATAGTGAATTAACTCGCCACCACTTGAGTAGCTGTCTGTTTCTGCAATCCTCAAGGTCGTATCATCAACAACACTCAATGAACTGATATCGTCGATCGGGTACCATGAATTTGGATATATCATACGGAGACCCTGGGCTGTCGCAATAACCTCGCTCACACCAAAGAATGTCGAGAACCTGCCCTCAAACTTCGCATGCTCCTCTCGTGGTGCTTCCTCGCCGAATAAATCAATTAAGGCATAGACGGCTTTTGCTATACTTGTCGACCAAGCATCATAACCGTTTGAACACACTACCACAGCAAGACCATCATCTATATCAAGATAGCTACGAGTAATAAAACCAGGCAACCCTCCGCCATGACCAACCAGACTCCTTCCTCCCGCCTGCTGTATGGAGAGTCCAAGCGCATACCCCTCGTCGCTGTATGTTGATTGCCATTGCATACGCCGCATCTCGCGCTTTGATTCATCGCGGAGAAGCTGCCCTGTGCCAATACGAAGTGCTGAGAAAAAGATAGCGAGATCTCCTGCTGTCGAACAAAATCCTGTTGCCGCAGCAAGTGCATTCGTGTGAATATGAGGAAACGCAAAACGACCTTTCGAAAGATTCAGTCGTGAATAACCAGTCGCAAGCTGCGATAGCATATCATTCGATAAATCTGGATACGTATATTTAAGCCCTACCGCATCGATAATATTCTTCTTTACATACTCTGCGTAGGACATGCCGCTTGCCTGCTCGATAAGCTCCCCTAGTATTCCATAGCCATAATTTGAATACTTGAGCTTTGTGTTTGGCTCATACACAAGATCCGTCCTGAGTATCTCTTCGCGCAACACATCCCGATCCGGAAACGACCGTCTGAGGTTCCAGAAATCACTATCAACCCCATCGCGAACTATGCCTGCACTATGAGACAATAGCTGTCGGATTGTTACCGCTTTCCAGCGTGAGTCGCTATGCTCAGCAAGCCACCCAAGATGCGCGATAATCTGATCATCAATACGCAGCTTGCCCTGCTCCTGTAGCTGCAAAACTGCCGTTGCAGTAAATGTCTTTGAATGTGAAGCAACACGAAACAGATGGTTTGGGTGCATTATCTCCTCAGTCTCAAGATTCGCTCTACCATACGAGTGGCTAAAGACAATCTCGCCATCCTTTGCAATTGCAACTGAGAAGCCTGGTATACTCTCCCATCGACTACGTAGCGTCAACCACGAGTCAAGATAGTCGAGTGTATGTACTGGAATCATCTTCATATCCCTATTGTACGATATGGAGCAGCGATAAAATGATTATATGTCATATAGTAAGACCCCCTCGAGACAAGAGGGGGTCATGCGCTGCTACACCGTAGTGGCTATGTGTCTACTTGACAGCATCGCGAACATTACGGGTCGTCTGCTTCGCATCATCTGCTACTGCACTGGCTGTCTTTTTTGCATCACGAGCAATAACGCCAGTACGCTTGCTTGTGCGTCCAAAAAAGCCAGAGACTTCATCGCTCGCATCAGCCGCGCCTTCCCTGGCAGCCTGAAATCCAGCCGAAGCCTTCTCCTTGACGGTACCTGCCTTCTCAACAGCAAAATCTTTCGCTTCAACAGCCTTTCGCTTGATATCAGCGCGCGTCTCTTTGCCGCTCTTTGGTGCAAGGAGAATACCTGCGATAAATCCAACAGCAGCTGCGCCTACGATTTTTACTACTTTACTCATACTATTAGAATCCTTTCCTATTTACGAAATAGTTTTGCGACTTCACCTATCACCTTTGAGGGTGCGAGCCAGTCGGTTGCCGAAGCAACATTGTTGGTAATACGATCAAGATTGGCTGCGACCTGACGAAGCTTCGCGAGAAGCGCAATCAGTACGACCAAGAGTGTTACAATCACGACTGATAGTAAGACGACGCAAACTGTCAGTAGTGAGATGATGAGCGTATTGTCCATTCCTATTCCTTTCCGTATTATCGTTGGTATCTGTATCTATTATACCCTTTTTGGCATACAGATATTCGATATGCTCGGCCGAGCGGTGTTGTTTGTTTTTAAATCATTCAACAATTATTATATTAGCATAAGTGTGATAAAAAAGCAAGTACTTTGCGTAGTTTTATATTTTATCCTTGCTATTTACACCCCCCTTTTTTTTTGTATAATTAAGTGTATGAGAAAAACCGTAAGCGCCTTCACTATCGTCGAACTCCTCATCGTCATTGTCGTCATTACTATACTTGCTGCTATCAGCATTGTTGCATACAATGGCATCCAAAATCGTGCTTCAGCTGCTGTGCTTAAATCAGATCTTGCTCACGCTGCACGACAGCTTGGGCTCGAACAAGCTGAGTCGGGATCATACCCCGGTAGTGACGGTATCGTAACAGACGGTAACTCACTCATCAAAAGCGAAGGTACAAGTTTCCAGTACACTCGCAGTAACAATGGTGCCGCATATTGTCTTACCGCAACAAGCAGCAGGAACGGCGTACCTGCGTTCATGATCTCAAATAGTAACACAAGCCCACGAGAGGTAACGGCAGACAGTGCATGTCCAGGACATACTGTTGCGAATAATGACGATGGCGTTGATCAAGGACCATTAGTGGTATCAACATTCGCCGGTGCAGGCACCCAAGGTAATGCAAATGGACCTGCACTGCAAGCACAATTCTATATTCCAAACGGTATTGACTTTGATGCAGCTGGAAATATGTATATTTCTGATACGCGGAACTACCGTATTCGCAAGATATCACCCGAAGGTACGGTCTCAACTTTCGCAACAGGCTTCACCTACCCAAGAGGGATTGCCATTGATGCAAGCAATAATATCTACGTTGCAGACCAGAGTGGACACAGAATTCGCAAAGTATCTCCTAGTGGCACAACTACTGTGCTGGCAGGGTCAGGAGTATCTGGCTACGCCGATGGTACTGGTACGAGTGCACAATTTCGTTATCCTGGGGATATCGCCATCGATACTGCGGGTAATGTATATGTTGCAGATAAAGATAACTACAGGGTTCGTAAAATTACTCCGACTGGCACCGTTACAACACTTGCATCAGGGTTTAGCCTGCCAAGTTCAATCACCATAGATAATGAGAATAACCTATATCTTGTTGATGGATTTAACAATGCAAGAACTATTCGTAAAATTACACCTTCAGGGACCGTCACGACGGTAGTTGGAGGTTTAAGCGGTAGCAATGGGCTAGCGCGGGATTCGCAAGGTAACTTCTACGTAGGCGACTGCGGAAACAATCAGATTATTAAAGTAACCTCATCTGGTGAGAAATCTGTATTTGCGGGATCGGGAACGGCAGGTTTCCTAGATGGACCAGTTGCTTCAGCTCAATTCTCATGCCCCGAACAACTAGTGATAGGACCATCTGGGGCACTCTATATTTCAGATAGCTACAATCATCGCATCCGAATGATTAACCTATGACAGCCGCAAAAAGACCTTTTTAAGCCAGGCTTCCGTTATTGTATGAAGTTATTTTTGATATTTTAATCCTACTGCAACGACGATGTTAACCGTGCAATGTTATCCAGCAACTGCTTGCGCGGTGGGCGCTTGAACCATTCAGATTTTGTCACCTTGCGTGACTTTTTGAGATAGTCATTGGTGATTGTTTGCATTCTGGCGACAAACTCTTTGTCATAAGTGGTGAGCGTAAGTTCTTGATTTAACTCAAATGAACGAATATCCATATTGCTCGAACCGACAAAGCAGGCATCGTCGTCAATAATAGCGAACTTGGAATGGAGAAGTGCTGGCTTTTTATAGAGATAGATAGCCACCCCCGCTCGGAGCATTTCCTCATAGTATGACCGCTGGGCATGTGCAACAAACACTTGATCGATTGCCTCAGAATTGATAAGTGTCACCTTGATACCTCGCTTTGCTGCACTTGTCAGAGCGCTAACAAGCGACTGATCAGGAACAAAATAAGGATTGACTATCGTAATCTGTTCTTTTGCAGCATGAAAAAGACTCGTAAAGAACTTGCGATTATTCTCGTATTCATAGCCCGGGCCACTCGGAACAACATGTGCTACCATTCCGCCTCGTAGCCTGAGCTTATCAGAGAAGTTAACGGCACGATCGTTGAGCATCTGCCCCGTCTCTGCGAGCCAGTCGTTCAGAAAAATCGCCTGGAGCTGCAGCACAACAGGGCCCGTAACCCGTACAACCAGCTCATCGTAGACGATATCGTCCTTGCGATGATAGTCTCGTTGAACCATATTGAATGATCCTGTATAGCCGGTCACCCCATCGATGACGACAAGCTTGCGGTGATTACGTAGATCTGGTCGTGTATACTGTCTACCCGGTAACCGCAACGGCAGCATTGCATATACTTCAATACCGACGTCCTTGAGGCGTGCAAGCATCTCTTTTTTCCGAGAGAACTTCCGCGAACCAAACGCATCATACAGCACACGAACTGCGACACCCCGATGCACCGCTGCTTCAAGTGCGGCAAAAAATGGCTCAGTCGCTTCATCAAGAGCAAGGATATAGTATTCGATCTGAATATACTGCTTTGCATTCTTGATATCCTGGGTAATGCGGGTAATGACATCATCATACATAGTAATCGGCTCAATTGTATTACCGGCAAATAGCGGAAGATGCGTCAAGCCAACACTCAGCTTAACACTATTTCCATACTTCTCAGGAGGCTGCACATTGATGAGATGAACTTCGTCCTTCCATTGACCTGCCGCATACTGCATAAACTGTCGAATGTACCTATCAAGCGTCACCTGCGCATCACGACGACTCCTTGGCAGCTTTGAAAAGCCAAAGATTAAAAAAGCAATCCAACCAACCTCAGGGATCAGAAAAATAAATAGCAGCCATGACATACCAGAGTCTGGTTTGCGATTGCGTGGCACGATAAACAGCGCCAAGATTCGCAGCACCCACTGAAACGCAACCCACGCAATTAGTAGCGCTTGTATGGCGCTACCTTCCATACGTTATTCTTTCACCTCAAGCCTGAGCGAAAGCTCAGCCAGCTGCACGTCGTCGACTAGGCTTGGCGAACTCATCATCACATCAACACCCGAACCATTCTTTGGAAACGCAACCACATTACGAATATTTTCCTCGTCCTGCAGTACCATGAAAATACGATCGATACCAAAGGCAGCGCCAGCGTGCGGTGGTGCACCAAACTTGAAGGCAGTCAGCATCGCACCAAACTTCGCCTCAACATAGGCACGGTCATAACCAAGCGCACCAAACGCTTCGTACATTACCTCTGGATTGTAGTTTCGCACCGCACCACTCGCAATTTCGTAGCCGTTCATGACCATATCATACTGATCAGCTACAAGCGCAAGTTTATCCTCGTCTGTCGTAGCTGCGCGAAGTGCCTCTACGCCACCTTTTGGAAGACTAAAGGGATTATGCCCAAAGTCGACACGGCGGTTCGTTTCGTCCCATTCATAGAACGGAAAATCAACCACCCAAAGCAATGCGACCTTGCTTGGATCTTTAAGATTAAAATGTTCGGCAAACTCATTCCGAAGACGACCGAGCACCTTATTGACGACTGTGTGTTTATCTGAGCCAAAGAAAACAGCATCACCATCAACCGCACCAGTTTTCTCACGAATCGATGCTAGCTCCTGACTCGTCAAGAACTTTGCAATTGGCGAAACTGCTTCACCATCTTCATACTTGATATAAGCAAGACCACCCGCGCCTTCTTGCTTTGCAATATCAGTAAAACCATCAACCTGCTTGCGACTAAGCGACGCACCACCTTCAACACGAATTGCCTTAACAACACCACCATTTGCAAGTGTGCTCTTGAAGACGCCAAACTCAGTTTCCTCAAGGTCACGAGATAAATCAATTAACTCCATGTCAAAACGAAGATCAGGCTTATCAGAGCCATAACGGTTCATTGCCTCATTATACGAAATACGCGGAATTTCACTACGGACGAGCTGTTTACCAGCAAAATCCGTCACAAGTTCTATGAGAAGTGGTTCAATCTCTTGCCGTACCACCTCACCATCATCAACAAATGACATTTCAAAATCGAGCTGATAAAAATCACCATAGAGACGATCAGCACGCGGGTCTTCGTCACGGAAACACGTAGCAATCTGATAATAGCGATCGACACCGCCTACCATCAATAGTTGCTTGAATTGCTGCGGAGCCTGCGGTAATGCGTAAAACTTACCCGCATGAACACGCGATGGCACGAGAAAGTCTCGCGCGCCTTCAGGGCTTGAATTCGCGAGAATCGGTGTTGTTACCTCTGTAAAATCACGCTGATCCATATAGTTGCGAAGTACTTTGTAGTATTCACTCCGTCGCTTGAGCATCTGCTGCATCGTTGGCCGACGGAGATCAAGATAGCGATGCTTCAAGCGAAGCTCTTCACTCGATTGCTGCCCTTCATCCTTAGTTGCAACAGGGAGCGGCTCAGACCTGTTGAGAAGTTCAAGCGCGTCGACAACAAGCTCAACACTACCGGTGGGAATATTTGGATTCTTAAGCCCTTCTTCGCGCTCCTTTACTACGCCCTGTGCTCGAAGTACAAATTCATCACGCACTATTTCGGCGAGCGAAAATGCCTCGGTCTGCTCTGGATTGATAACAAGTTGCACAATACCCGTATGATCGCGTAGGTCGATGAAGATCAGACCTCCATGATCACGACGATTATTTACCCATCCAGAGACAGAAATAGATTGATCGATACACTCTGGGGTTTGGGTAGAAAAAATACGTAACATAACCCCAGTAGTATACCACCTTCACCTCTGATGCGCTAGTAGAGCTTATAGGGAGATAAGCCTCCCCATTCTGTGACTGTAAAGCCACGACGCTCTGGAGCCGTGAAGGTCTGACCTGGTAGCTTGATCGGATAGTCATACCCCGAGAAGTCAAGGAACGTACGAATAACTGTATCTGGTTTCGGCGAGATACTAAGTGGCGCCAGACGATCCATTTGCTCGGTCGTCAACCATGTCAAACGAATATATGGTTTTTCTGGTAGCTTGTCATGCCAATACTCAACAAAATCATTGATCTCTTTTTGATTAAAGCCCTGCTGTGCAAGGTGCGTACGGATTGTCGCGACAGCCTTTGCTCGCGGTACGATTGTTCCTGAGGTAATTGCTGGGTACTGTCCGATACCAGGGCCTTCCCAGAAGAGTGAGTCATACGGCAACCCATCGACCGTCAGGCGTCCATCCGGTCGAGCAACTGCATTCCAACCTGTCAGCGGATTATAGAGCGGCTCTGAGACTTTCACATCCGCACCAACCTTGACGTTGACGCGAGTTGTCGTTGCCGGATACAGATAGACGACCGGCTTGCCGCAGCCACCCATCGGTGCAAGATCATTCTTTACATACACCAAGAATTCTTTATGTGCGTCTTGGTAGACGAGAATGGCGTTCTGTGCAATAAATTGCTGTTTTGTTATACTTTTATACTTATTTTCTGGGTCACTCTCTATATATGCCTTGAACTCATCATACGTCTGCGTCCACAGAAGGTTATCCGTATCTTTGAGAAGGTAAACTTTTTTGCCATCTGGTGATGTCTTGAATAGCTCAAGCTGATCCATCGTGAATGTATCACTTCGTGTCACACGGTCACCAATACCACAGCCACGAGCGATTGGCTTGATATATTCCTGCTCTTTGTCTGCCACCTTTGGCGCGTCGAGCCATCCGAGCTCACTATTCTTGAGCGGCAACGGCTCGTAGATGAGATCGTACACCGTGTGCGCAGGTGTTTGAATACTATAGCCAATATTACTTAGTTTCGTATCAGCAAAAGACGTTTCCGTACGATAAATTACATTTGCACCAATCTTCTGCACCTCACGACGAGATTCGCCTACTACTGACTGGCCCGCCCCACCGACAAGTCGACCAATCGGAACCCAATCAGGACGTAGCAATCTCGTACCATCATCGAGCGTAATACTTGTCGGCAGACTCAGGGAATCATAGCGAGTCACCTTATCGACTGTCACATCCTTTTGGTATCTGCTTGCCTCAGGGTATTCAAAGTCGCTGCCAACATCATGCGTTGGGTGCGCAATGACACTCACGACACCATCTACTGTCCTCTCGAACAACTCATACGTGCCATGCATTTCGTTGACATGTGACAAGATGATCGTCCTGCCATCGCGAGCACCAACCTCATAATAGTCAATCTCAGGATACTCATACTCAAACTCCTCGCCGGTCACATCGTCAACCATAGTCTCAGTGCCGCCATCAGGATTGCTATAAAGCCCCTGCTTTGACAGTTTCTTTGGCGTCGCAAGCCATGTCTCACCTGTCGTTGGATGCAAGAAACGTTGCATCTCCGGACTAAGCGCTGCATGATTATCTATCGTCGAGGTACTGCCCTGCCCTACTGTATCTTCTGCAGTTTGAGGGCGCCAAAAGAACCACCAAGCTGCAGCCAAGCCACCCAGGAGGACAACGACAAGGACGATAATGCCTATTGTTTTTTTCTTATTTTTTCGCCCCTCCCTGCGTGGCGATACGCAATTGTCTATCTGTAAAGTAGGTTCATCTCCACGAGATGCTATCCCGTCATCGTCGACCTGACTACCCTTTTTTATCACACCAATACCCTCCTTATATACAAGTAGTGTAGCACCTTTTACAAAGAATATCGGCAAACTGTGGCCGTCTTAAAATAGAGTCATCTGTTGCGCACCAAGGTCAAGTGCTCCGACTGTATCTGCTACCGTATAGCCGACATACTTTTTTAGCGGCAATGATACAATCTGTTCATCGTAGCGACAATAGAGGACTGAGCCGAGCATTCCAATCGGTTCACCCGCAACTGCATCATGCGCCCTCAGATCAATAGCCTGGGAAAGATCAGGAGCAGGCAACGTCTTAAAGTAGTACTGATCAAGTAGCATGACATCTTCACTGTCAAATGTCACTCGCAAATCTACCTGTAAATCGCTCACAATTCGACCCAAGATTTGTTGCGCCTGCTCAGCCCGAAAGGGCACCTTCGCTAGCTCAGTCTTTTTAGTAAGCTGTACCGTATCACGAATGCCATACATACCTGTCATTTTTTCCTCATAGCTTCGTGCAATATCCGCCGAACTACACTCAAGTAGCACGACTGCCGCACGCGCACCTTGTTCAAGCAGCCGAGCTATCCCTCGCTTTGCATGAGAAATACCAACTTTGAGCACGTTTGGTGCAAAATATGCTAGATAGACAAGGTGTGGCTCGGCATTTCTGGCAAGCTGCTGCTCCGATATCGTCGTCGCATGGTAAAAGGCTGGATTAAAGCCGGTCGCCTTCATACACACCCTGCACTGCTCATACTTCCCGTCCACTGTCGCACTATGTGGACAAGCGTAGTTCTCACCGGCCACCATATCATACCCGCCAATACAAAAGCGCTGCGATGTATCAAACTGAAGCGCGATAGTTTGATTGAGCGGGTTCACCTGCCAAATATCTACGCCGTCTACAAATTCTATAAAAGGCTGTCCGTGAGAAGAAAAACTAACACGACGTATAATCATCTCTGCACCTACACATCTGTACGTGCTACTGGCTTATTATTGCCCCGTGGATTACGCTCCGCTACCTTACGAAGATCATCGTGCGCATCAAACTCATCGATGATCTTCTGACCGAGCAGTGCCTCGATAACATCTTCAAGACTTACGACTCCAACTGTCTCGCGATACTCATTTACAACAACAAAGAGATGATGGTGTGTCTTTAGGAATGCGCTGAGTGCATGCTGCAGCGACTGATCTTCCCGGATATAAAATACCTTTGATTCCATCACATCAGCGGCAGTTGGTGTCTTTTTACTTGTTGCGACCAGCAAGTCCTGGACATAGAGAATGCCCACGATATGATCGATATCACCATCAATAACAGGGAGACGGCTATGCCCGGTCTTATATAGTATGTCGAGCGTCAGTGGGCCGAGCAGTTCATTGTGCGCGACCGTATCGATAACTGATCGAGGTGTCATCACCTGCGATACATGCTTATCACCAAACTCAAGTCCGTTCACAAGGCGCTTTAGCTCGTCGTCGCGCAAGATATTCTTTGAATCCTGAACAAGCTCAACCAGCTCTTCCTTCGAGTGTACTCGTCTCCTTACCTGAACATCAGACTGAAAGCGTACAAACTTCAAAACACCGCTCCCAATCTGCACAAACTGCATAAGATACGGCTCGATCCGACCATAAACCCACTCACCCCCCTGGCGAATAGGCTTCGTCCGTGCAAGCGCTCCATACTCTAAGACAGCAACGACTGCAAGAACGTTACCAACGAGCCAGCCAAACCACGCAACCGACAGAAGTACAAACACGACGAGAAGAAGTGCCGTCGCAATCTTGAGCACCGTCTGAATGTCATCACCGACCTCTTCCCGTTTGATCATAGCCCGGGCTTGCTCGTCACCCTTCTCTCCACGACGTCGCAACTCGGCAAGACTCATGTCGGAACGCAGAGGCCGCATGCTTGCAACAAGCAGCAGTAAGTAAAAGAGTACAGCCAGTACAATTCCAAGCGTAATAGTCATACAGTCATTGTACGATACACGGCAAGATCACGAAAGTGCCCCTGTTGCCCGCACTCACCGCATGGTACTATAGAAAGAGTAAGAAAGAGAGGGAGAACGCTAATGGGAGCAAAAGGTTGGATTATTTTTAGCATCGCGGCTATCGGGGCGCTCGGTGCATTGATATTCTTTTCAGGACAAAATCGTATCGATGTAAGTGAATTTAATCTCGATAGTATCATCGCAGCACATGAGAAAAATGGAGAAATAGGAGACAATGTATTTGGCAACAAAGACAGTCGTGTTGTACTCATTGAATACGGTGATTTTCAGTGTCCAGGCTGTGCAGGTGTCAATCCTCGTGTAACAGAAATTGCCGAAAAATACGAAGATAAAATTGCATTCGTCTTCCGCAATCTACCACTCACATCAATGCATCCGAACGCACGTGCGGCAGCGGCAGTTGCACAGGCAGCCGGCAAGCAAGGTAAGTACTGGGAAATGCACAATATGCTCTACGAAAAGCAGAGTGATTGGTCGGGAGCATCATCAAAAGAACGCGGAGCAATCTTCGAAGGGTATGCACGCACCCTTGAGCTTGATATCAATGCCTACAATGAAGCACTTGCAAGTGAAGCGATAACGCAAAAAATTAATTTTGATCTTGCTATCGCAAAAGAAAAGAACCTCAAGTCAACACCTTCATTCTCACTTAACGGTACGGCACTTGATGATAGCGTCTGGGGAGATGATACAAAGTTTGAAGAGGCTGTGCTAGCTGAACTCAAAAAAGCAGGCATTGAAATAGACGAAGAGAGCGCAGAGTAGTCACCAGCTCGTAAAAAGCAAAACCACCCCGGTGCCTTGGGGTGGTTTCTTTTTTGGGATGAAATCTCGGGGAGAGATTTCGGGTTTTGGATCACACGATCCCTACTGTGCGATATACAGTTGCCATTCGGCAGGCACCACATCCACTGCAATCTTTTTGCGCCGTGTTGGCACAACTTCGATAGCTATTGGCATGTGTTGTTAAACTCCTCGCACCTCACGTTAGGTGCATTTGCATCTCTTTGCGCGCTCATCGACCTTACTTAGTAGTATTATCTGTTCCCTAAGCGCGAGACACATCAACTATCATAGCAAGCGTATCTCGCCATGTCAAGACATACGGTATAATTCATACCGCTCCTGCTTACATACTAGAATACTTTGAACCGGCGCGCAAGCCAATACACAACAAGAATGATGATAATTGTAAATAGCACAACAACACTGTACGCCCACGGCTGGTCGGCGAACGGAAGTGCTACATTCATACCATACATACCGTAGAAAACGTTCGGGAGCGCTATCAGAACAGTAAGTACTGTTAGGGTCTTCATACGGTTATTAAGTGAATTATTTGCAATCGTACTATACGCATCACGGATACTTGTTACTGTCTGATGGTGACTCGCAACCGCCACAAGAAGCTGCTGGATATGAAGCAGGATATCATCGATCATCTCCTCATCGTTTGTGCTAAATGTCTGTCGACGATTCTCGCGAAGATGTCGCACGAGCGCTTGCGTACCGTCTAGATTGGTCGTGTACTCATTAAGTCCGTCCTCAATTGTAACGAAATGCACAAAGTCCTTATTGGTCACCTCGTGTGATCTCAGTCGTCGGCTAACATCTCGGATAACACCTGCCGTTCGATGAATCAACGCCTCATACTCTGCAACAACAGCAGCAATCGTTAGAAGCGCCAAGTTTGTTGATACCAATGTTGAATGAGCAATATCCCGTTCGATAATCTCCTCCGGCTGAAAGATTGAACCATACGCAAGCGTAAAGAACAGACGACCCCGCACAATCGTCAAAAGTGGCGTCGAAGAAACCTCGCCTCGCCGACTCATCTGCGGTACACGTAAGAACGTATAGAGATGTCCTCGTTCCCCATACTCAATACGAGGGAGTTCGTGTATATCACGAACGTCACGAACAATATTAGCTGAGAGCCCATACCGCTCCACGAGTACATCGAGCTCTTCCTGAGACACAGCGCTACCATGCACCCATGATGTATATTCATGCGCACTTGCGGTCTTTTGAAAGCTTTCACCTCGAGAGCGTTTTGTGTAATAGCTGAGCATTGCTGCTTATTAGTATACTATAAAAGCGTAAGCACTATATTTCACCAGGTGTTTCATTGGGTCTGGTTTTTGCAAGTGGTTTTTCCTTCACCAAGAAAACAAGAACCGCCGCCACAAGGAGAATTAAGGACCCGGTAATAAATATTGTCTGCAAACTATCAGAAAAGGCATGTGTCACAACCGATGAGAAGTCTGCCTGCTTTTTGGCAAACTGTCCCTGCTCTTCAGTCCGCACATCATCAGGTAGCTGCACAAGCGATGCCTCGACACCTTCAGTAATCCGCTGCTTTACGTCAGGCATATTTAGTGTTAGGAGTGTATTGACATCGTCAATTGACCCTATTTTTGCCACATCCGGAGAAGAGCGTATCGTTTCAATATATGCATTCCTACTCATATCGCCAAGGTTTGCCACGATGCCCGCTGTCAACATTGCGCCAAAAACTGCCGTTCCAATCGTTGAACCAAGGCTTCGGAAGAGCTGAGAGGAGCTTGTTGCAACACCGAGCTCCTTCTGAGAAAATTCTGCCTGCACAATGAGACTAATGACGGGCATCATCACACCCATACCAAGTCCAAGTGGGATAATAATGATCGCCTCATAGAGGAAAGATTTTTCGGGCGTTAGTGTCACAAGAGCAGCCATAGCAGCTGTCGCAAGAATGATCCCGATCTGCATAAAAATCTTATATCGACCTGTTCGTGAAATAATCTGTCCCGATCCAATACTCGCGAGCATAATACCTCCTACCATTGGCAGCAGCATAAGGCCCGACTCGGTCGGCGACGCGCCAAAAACTTGCTGGTTAAACTGCGTAAGATATAGGATCGACCCCATAAATGCCGAACCAAATAACAGTGCGACGAGAGAGACTATGACGAAATTATAATTACGAAACAGTGCCAGCGGCAGGATGGGCTCGCGAGCACGTTGTTCAACCCATATAAATGCAATCGTTGCGCTAACGACAATAAGCCCCATAATAATCCGCAGTGCAAGGAGCGATAGCCCGGTCGCATCAAGCAACTCCGCGAATATTATCTCAGTATTGTCAACAGCGAGAATAAGTATACCAAGTGCTAGCGCGAGCAGCGCCGCGCCGATATAGTCGATCCGTGGTTTCTTGGCATGACGAAGTGGCGGACAATACCTCATGATCAGCGCAAAGGCGACGATGCCGACAGGAATATTGATAAAGAATGTCCAGCGCCAATCGGTCGTTACACCAAATAGTGTATAGCCGTCAGTCAAAAATCCTCCCAGTAGCGGACCAATAACAGAACTGAGCCCGAAAACAGCACCGATAAGCCCCTGCCATTTACCTCGCTCACGTGCTGCGAATAAGTCTCCCACAATCGTAAACGCATTGGCCGTGATAATACCACCGCCAATACCCTGTATAGCGCGCCACAGTATCAAATCGAGAACTGATCCACTCATACCGCTCATCAGCGACGCAAGTGTAAAGACACCAACACCAACGAGCAGCATAATACGTCGCCCAAATAGATCAGATAGCTTGCCAGCGATCGGTACAGTAATTGTTGTTGCTATCAGATACGCTGTAACGATCCATCCGAGTGATGAAAATGCATTAAACTCTTCGACAATACGACCAAGCGCGGTCGAAATAATTGTCTGATCCAGTGCAACGAGAAAGAGACTCGCCATAACAGACCCCATAATAATGAGCTTGCCACGCAAGCTGAGATGATGGTGCATAGATATCTACCCTCTTTGCTCGTCTGGCAAAAGCATACGTAGTTGATCCGCGTTTTCGATCAAACTATCAACTACTTCGCGCAGCTGTTCTTCCTTAATAAAACCGACAAACTTTCCCCGCTCTGAGCCAACAACATAGAGTCGATCACCCGCTTGGATCTGTAGCTCTTCGCGAGCATTAGCAGGTATAACAACCTGACCTTTTGCGCCCACCGTTGCGGTTCCATATAGTTTTTTGTCGTGCATAATGTTTTAGTATACTGTAAGTATGAAAAGTACGTCAAGTACGTCGCGCCTACCGCTTTTTGAGAAAATAAAAGCTAAGCAGCAATGCTGAACATGCACTAATCCCAATCACCACCCAAAACATATGTGGCCAATGTTCTCCTGGAAGATCGACATTCATGCCATACAATCCAGCCACCATTGTCGGAATAGTAAGCGCCAATGTAATAACGGTCAATATACGAACCGTCTCATTTAGTTGCGTATCGATCACTGCGCGATATGAATCACGGATATTTGTAATCGTACGCAAGAGGCTCTTACAGCGCCCTATCAGCTGCTCGAGATCAATCGATAAATCCTCCACAATATCACCATCATCTTCATAAAGTGTTAGAAGGCGTCCGCCGAGCAATTTTTCGACCGCTGTATTTGTTGGCACAAGTGCGTCAAGGTAGTCATTCAATTTTCGCTCATACTCGGTCAGCGTTGTGATATCGCGCGATCGCAAGTTGCGCACATCATCAGTCGCTGCGCGCATCTGTCGATTAATACGCGCGACTCGCGTCTGATACTGTTGAACAATTGCCTCCATCATCAGCATGAAAAAACGCGTCTTCTGTGTCGTTGGTGCTTTTGTTCGATCAATAAAAGGTTGCCAGAGACGCCCGAGCGAATCACGACTCACTGTCACAATATACTCTGAGCCAATAGCAAAGAGTATCGGGGTCGTAAAATCATTGAATTCATCATCCGTATCAGGAAGGCGCGTAATAAAATACGTCCATCCATCCTCCGCCTCAACACGTGGCACCTCATGCGGATCAAGCGTATCAAGTAGAATATCTTCATCAATACCAAGCTCGATGAGCTGTGTACGCTCAGTCTCATTCGGCCTATCAGAGCGAATCCAAGTACCAACCCTCAAGTCATCTTGTGGCGAGATATCAAGTTGACGGCTCGTTGATCGAAGATATTGCAACATACTACCCTTATCGTATCATGCTCGCTCTTCCATAGTGAATTCTATCGACTGGACGGCTTGCGTGCTCGACCAGCTACAGGAGGGGTCGTCAATGCCTCGCGACCGAGCAAGAAGCTATAAACCATGGCCTCGTGCAGAACGACAAAACGTGTCGCCTCATCGCTAAGCTCACTCGCAATGATTGGCGTACGAAGCTCTTCACTTAGCGTCAGGAGATCATCAAAACTCGCGACCGACAGACCTTCGCGCCCCTTGAGATCGAGTGGCTTCTTTGTGCGTATAATGAGCCCATCATGGTATCGATAGATCCGGTGTAGCTCACGCCTATAGGGGTTACGTTCGACACTTCGTCGTCGCCATGGTTGCATAAGGAGTGCTACCGACCCCACCAACACACCGACTACAACGACAACAAGCATTGTGCGGTTTGTACGCCACCATTCGCGACCAGTGGCATCATCAGCTATGATCACCTTGGAATCTCTCTGATCATAGTCAGTCGTAATCGCATATACCGATTGACCTAACGGAATGGTCATTTTCATCGTACGATGCTCATTAACAAGCATGCCCCTAACCACCCCTGAGACTGTCACAGAAAAGGTGACGACTGCTTTCGCATCAAGATCTAATGCTAATCCGCTATTTATACGTGCGACTCGCTGACTGTACTGACGGAATGGAATTTCAACCGTCGTACTAGCCCGTGCCACACCACGCTTGCCCGATCCAGATGTCGCCTGCATGAGCGGATATGACGCATCCCAGACTGTCTTAGGATCACTCGTACCTTTCGGCATATGCGATGCTATGACATGTGCTGTGGCAGTGTATGTATACGATAGATGAGCAGATTCTTCTGTCTTAAAGAGATACGAAAAATCAACAGCAATAACATCTGTCAGTTCTCGCACATACGCCGCTGGTCGTGATGCCGTTTCAGCAAAATAATTACTTTCGAGATACGATACGTCATACACGAGCCCCTGATCAACCGTATATGTATACGACGATGTATCTTCGGGTGCTCTATGAGCAACGGTTGCATCGTACATGAAAAAACCAAGCGCACCGAGGCTCACGATAATCGGCACAATAAGAAGCTTCCGCCACTGTCGCTTGTGGCGATGCTGCTGCTGATACTTCTTTCCTACATCTAGTGCCATACCCACCCTATTATCATGCTATCAATCCTGCAGTATCTCATTTAGGATAACGGTTGGATACCCGACAAACGGTATCCTTGCCTGGACAATCCCGCCAACTTGATCGATCGAAACCAACCAAGGGTCATTACTGTCACTGTTATCACCCCGTGTTATATATTGTACTACATCTTTATCAACAGCTAACTCGGCAACCCGATGTGTAATAATACGACCATCGTGACTATACTGAATAATATCACCGACTGCTATCTTCATAGAAGGTGTTTTCTGCCGCACAACAACCATGTCACCCCTCCCATATATAGGCATCATACTATTAGACATAATCACGACTGGCTTATAGGAGAAGACACCCGTCATAAAGAGGATCAGTACTACCATGAAGCCAACAAAAAGCCCATTCGCAAGCTGCCCCTGCTGGCGCTTCCCCATCCGGACCGGCCGATCGACGTCCTGTCGTGTGCGGTCGAGCAGTAGAACAATCAGCACACCAAGAACAAGCGCCGACATACCCACCATATACCAGTCATATTTTGGCATAATCGGCAAAAGCGTATACAGGATGGTCCACGCCACCGCATAAACAACCATCGACATAAAACCAGCTGTATAGGCTAAGTATGTCTGAACGATATGATAGACAACCAGTGGTAGCATCACCGCACCGAGCATCGTAATGACCGAAATTGCGTCAGACAGAGAGAGTGTCAAGGCAACCGTTTGAAATACAAGAAGCGATAGTGCAACAACACCCCCAGCTAGTATAGGACGCTTGCGACCTGTCATCAGTACAATTCGATGTCGAACCCACTCAAGTGCGACAGCGCCACCACCATACAACAGCATATTAATAGCCGCTGTTGTCATATCACCCATCAATGGGTTCTGCACAAACGTTACGACAAGTCCACTCAAAAAATACCCAATGATCCATAATGAGAGAATACCTATCAGAAAAATAGCTTTTTCACGCTGACGACGCAAGCGACTATATTTTCCCCGGCTAAGACGCCAGGTGATGAACACAAGTATCCCAATAACTGCGGGCTGAACATAAAGACGGTACACCCCCATATCGAGGAAAGATATGCTTCTCAAGAGAATAATGCACACAGACCATAGCACAATCCCAAAAAGAACAATCCATACAACTGGTGGGAACAGCCTTGCTATCCGTATAGTCACTAGACACGCCCCTCTACGATAAACGTCGGGGACCATCCGGATGATGGCACCTTGAGCTGTACACCAAAACTGGCTGAAGCCCCGGAATTAAGCCCAGCCTGACCGGTAAGCAGTAAGCTCGATGGCTCCGACACATACCCAGCGTTCCATATACTCTCGACCATATGGGTTGTACTCACCCAATTCGACACCTTGATCCGCCAGGCTTTTACATTGCTGCCTGTTGCATTTGTTACAGATACATTATATTGCTTGACATAGCTACTGCCGGACTGCCACTGGTTCTGAAGTGTCATCGTGGCCGTCAGTCCACTTATTTCCGCAAACTGCGCCCCTGTGCCATTTGCAATAATTACCGCATCATTAAATGTCACTGCATTCGAACTACTCACAAAACTCACACCAAGCGTCGTTGACCCTCCTGGGGCAATAACACCGTTATATGATAAATTCGCAATCGTTAGTGTCGTCCCCTGCAGTGTGCAATCCGCCCCCCAGCACGAGAGACCCGTCACTGATGCTGGTAGCTGAACGATTATTTCCCATGTAGATGATGGTGTTGTTCCAGTATTTGAGACTGTTCCATTCATATTGTACGACCAATTGCTGCCGGACTGCCACATATTACGGACCCAGGTTGCCACCAGTCCGCCAGAGGGCGGTACCGTATCAACAACCGCCGTCCCCTTTCCCTGAAGGGATAAATTCTGAGAAAATAGGGCATACCCCACACTCACGAGGAGGAGGGGTACAATACCTGCCACGAGGAATGCTCGCAAACTAATCAATTGATGACGACGGCGAACCATTCCACACCCTAGCTTTCTGCCTTATTGATGACGTATTAATTACGTATTCTGGATGTAATTCAGGGTGATTGTTGCCGACTTTGACTGAGTTGTCTGAATTGTCGACGCTGCATTCCACTCAACCTTTACCGTGACAGTATTGGTCGCCCCTGCAGCCAATGTCGTCGTGCCTGCCGTCACACCTGTTACCGTAAAAGTAATGTCGGCTGGTGCCGCACTATTGATAGAGGCGACGTCAGTGAGGCTATCAAGAACTGCATCGATAGATCCTTCGTTTGCAACCGTTATGTCGTATGTTGCAGATGCACCAGGATGAGCAAGCTCAACATCAAATGTTGCTGACGTTGCCGTAAATGTTGGACTACCGTTTACCTGTGTTGCACCATCTGATGCAGCTGTCGTGATCCCAGTAATCTTTACATCCCAATCAGCAGCCGTTGTACCTGTACCATTGATAACGAGTGACTGTGAAAATGCCGCATACGCAATTGAGGCTAGCCCAACCACGATTAGCGCACCAATTAATATTTTTTGCTTCATCGAGAAGTTCTCCTGTCTATTTGTTCACTATTCGCAATTTTACTGTACCATAAGCACCATAGTACTGCAATATTCGAAAGTCGCCTTTCCTACTCGCTACCCCTATCCGGTGCGACCTGAAATCGCAACGAGACCGAATTTACACAATGACGAATATTTTTTGGCGTCAGATACTCACCCTCAAACACATGCCCCAGATGACCCCCACAACTAGCACAGGTAATCTCCGTCCTTACACCATCAGCATCAACCGTCCGCCTTACTGCACCCTCAATTTCATCATCAAAACTCGGCCAACCACAGTGCGCCTCAAACTTATCTTCCGACCGATATAGTGGCGCATCGCACTGACGACAGACAAATACACCTGTCCTACTTTCGTTCAGCAGCTCACCGGTGAATGGCAGCTCAGTGCCTTTGTCGAGGATGATACGTTTCTCTTCGTCGGTCAGGGGGTTCATATAGCCAGTATATCGCAGTGCTTCGTTGATGCTATAATGGTGAAGTGTCTTTTTCAAGAAAATCTTCTCACCATGCATACATTCACGAGTACCCAGGCAGCGGCCCAAAGGTAGTACTCCTCCATGGTTTGCTTGCATCCGCACGTTACTGGCGCCCTGTCGCAAGACAGCTCCAGCGCGACGGTCATCACGTGATTGCTATCGACCTCCTTGGTTTTGGCTATGCAGCCAACCTCTCTGCATCAGATTATAGCTACGATGAACATGTCGAACATATCTACTCGACTATTCAGGCTGTTATTGGCGACGAGCCGTTCATCCTTGCAGGACATTCTCTCGGAGGATTAGTGGCGATGCGCTTTGCAAGAAAGTATCCAAAACTCGTGTCCCAACTACTCGTCTTTAATTCACCACTCTACACAAACGCACATGAAGCACAGTCAACCATCATTGGAACAAGCCGTATCTATCACTTTCTACTCACCTCTCGCTACCGTACAGCTGGATGGGCTATTGCCCGGGTTGTCGGGTTTCACTTGTGGGGCAAACATACCGCGAAAGCCCGCGAAGGAGCAATACGCCACATTGTATTCAAGGGACAAGGCATTGACGACCTACAGCAACTCGAGACTCAGACAATCGTCGTCACAGGCTTGCGTGATCGAAAAGTATATATCGACAACCTCATCGAGCTCTCAATTCCAAGTAATATTGAAGTTATGACAGCGCCGACTGGACATCACCTTCCACGAACAAAGCCGCAAACAGTTAGGCAGCTCATCCAGCGCGCAACGATAGAAAATCACAGCAGCGCCCAAGCATAATCACCCAGCCTCGGGTGTGAACCACTCCGCATAGGCACGTCGTGCTTTAATAATTTTTGGCGCAATCACCACACTACAATATCCATTGGCAGGGTTGTTATTAAAATAATCTTGGTGCTCGAGCTCCGCCTCATAAAATGCATCGAGCGGCGTCAGCTCCGTCACAATTGGATCGTCCCAATGTACTTGCGCGCGTTTAATCGCCATCTCAAATAGCTGCTTTTGCGTATCCTCCGCATAAAACATCGCACTGCGATATTGCGGTCCGACATCTGCGCCTTGGCGATCTTTCGTCGTTGGATTGTGAATCAAGAAAAAAATAGCAAGAATAGTTTGCGCTGGAATGACCGTTTCATCAAACGTTACCTGCACCACCTCGGCATGCCCTGTCGTACCCGTCGAAACGGCGCTATAGCTGGCATCGCTTGCCAATCCACCTGCATAGCCACACATAGAAACTTCAACCCCTTTCAGTCGTCGAAACACTGCGTCTAAACACCAGAAACATCCTCCGGCAAGCGTATAGGTTGTCATACACACCTCCTCACAACAACTACGACATTTTTCGTCGAGTTAATCGGCCATCCTGCATCTCATACACTGCATCGCAGTATTTCAAAAGTCTCTCATCATGCGTCACCATAATGGTCGCTTTGCCACGCTCATGTGTCTCTTTCGCAAGAAGCTCTACGACCTCAAACGCCTTCTTTGTATCCAAACTTGCCGTTGGTTCATCAGCAAGAATCAAGCTCGACGTACCATAGAGCACCTTCGCAATCGCGACACGCTGCCGCTCACCACCAGACAAATCAGTCGGATACTTCTTCCGAAGCTTTTCGATTGAGAGTACGTTGAACAAGTCTGCCATGGCGTTCGCGTCCTCTTTACGCCGCGAAACACGATCAATCAGTTGAAGCTGTTTCTCGACCGTAAGATAGGGCACGAGATTTGATGCCTGCAAAATAAATCCTACTTCAGACAGTCGGACCTGAGAAAGCTCTTTCACTGATAGTTTTGTAATATCCGTACCGCCTATTATCACCGATCCACTCGATGGATTCTGCAGTCCGCCTGCAATCGTGAGGAACGTACTCTTGCCCGATCCCGACGGACCGATAATCGCTATAAACTCACCTGGATGGATCGAAAAGTCAACTTGCTGTAATGCGGTCAACTTCTGACCAGCCTGGATATACTCTCGACTCACGTTCTTGAGTGCAAGTACTGCATTCTTTGTCATCAGCCTATCGCCTCCACAGGATCAATTTTTGCCACCGAGCGCACCGATGCAAGTCCACCAAGTATCGCACACACCACGAACAGCCCTATAATCCCCAAGAAAAATGATACATTCACGGCAAAAGGTACCTTGCCTGCCAAGAAAAAGCCAGTCAACAACGCAAGTGCCAAGCCTATCGCAAGTCCGAAGAACAGTAGCAGAAGCACCTGCACCATTACCGACCATCCGATATATCCGGTCGATACACCCTCGGCCTTGAGTACACCAAAGATATTCTTTTTCTGCAGCGTCAAAATGTAGATAAATATCGCTAGCACAAATGCCGCGATTCCTATCAAGAAGCTAATCATCAGACTGAATGTCAGTACTTGCGCCTGATATCCAGGCAGTGTAAAGCTAAAGTCACGCATTGACTGCCAGACGGTACGATCAGTTGTCTGTACGGACTGTTCATCACCCCGCGTAACAATTGCACTCACCGTTGTATCATCGCGCATCGCTGTCATACCCGACACCTCACTCGCTGCAACGCGCCACGCAGGTAGCGTCATATAGACAACGGGTGCCGTCTGAAAGGTTGCCTTCTCGACGAATCCCACTACTGTATAGGTCGTATCTGCCCCCTGAAGCGATATCACATCCCCCTCGGCGACACCAATCCGCTTTAGCTCATCGCTGACAACTACCTCACTATCAACTGCGAAGCCCCGCCCTGACGAAACTTCAGGGTTCAAGAAACTTGTCTGATCAATGCCAAATAGCGCAACATCCTCTGAACCATCAATCTCAATCGTCGCCGCACCCACGCCAAGTAACGCTCTGTCATCCCCCGACTGATCACGGTAATCATCCTCAAATAGTAACGATCGACCTATGACATCATTGGCATTCTTAGCAAGAATAATACCACTTGCATCCCACCTGTCTAATGCCTGCGTATAGCTCGTCGCAAGCCCATATGCTAACGCGGTCAAAAAGAATACTAAATAACTCACGAGAACAATCACGATAGTGATGAGAACAAAGCGTGACTTCTCCTTCAGGATCTCATTGATAGCTAAAAACATCTACTCTTAGTATACAGTAGCTATATGGCATTCAATCATTATGCAAAAATAAAGCGTATCATTGCCGAGCAACCAGATGGCTGGTATATCAAGCGCATCGACCAGCCCACCACCGCAAAGAACTTCAAAGGAGAGGAGATTCATTATGCCCACTACTACCGCCTCTACGCCGTTGATGGTTCGCAGATCAAATATGGAAAATTCCAGAAAATTGATAAGCTCGCTAGTATCTTAGAGCGTCCTGTTGAAGACCTGCCAGTAATCGAGTAATCATGACCCCAATACTTACTCGTATGTCTTCCCTCACCAGCCGTCTACCAAGACAGCGTTGACCCAGGTCTACCCTAACGCCACAACGACAAAACACACTACCAGTACCGTCACGACAGGTGTCATAGTGTAGCGTTCGGGCTTACTGCGCGAGAGTGCGTTGAGCGGTATGCCAGTCGCAAGGTATGCCGTGACCACCCAAAGGCTGACATCGAGAAATGCTCCGTTGCCGATAATCGACACTATGCCTGCTTTACTCAGCACTAGTGCAGCAAAAAATACATACATACCAATCGACACGACACTTCCCACACGCAATCGCGTCGGTAACACCCTGTGTTGCCCACCCCACGCAAACTGCCCAATCGGCGCGCCCATAACGAGCGCCAGCTGGAATATAGTCAGTACGGCGAGAATGAACAGGATGACGATTGTAGCGATAAGCATGTTGGTTTTATTTTAGCACGAAGCCGACCCTGTTTTCGCTCAGTAGCTCGTCAGTAAATGAAAGTACGGTACCTTTGTCGATAATGATGTGTTTTTGGGAGTGGGTTAGATTGTTCATAGTCTTCTCTACTACCATACTGCCTGTAAACATAGCAAGAAATATGCTATAATATAAGTACGTTTCGTTAACGAAAAACATGATGGCAGGATTCATGTTTGGCTGTTGAGGCGGAGATGTGTCAATACTTTTGTTGATTACGGTTAACATTAGATAAACACACGTAAGGTAAGTAATCCATGCTGGTTGCGCAACCACCATGACAATTAAGTCATTCAGGTTGTTCATTATCAGATCGATTACTAGGTCTACAATTCTATTGTACATCTTACTCCTTTGTAAGTTAAAAGCGTAAGAACACTTACCACCTGCCAAGCCAACGCTGCATTTTATGCGGCTAGGCCGTACCAACACCCCAGCTATCGAGTCTTACCGTAGGGGTGTTGGGTCTATGATGAACATGAACAACCCAGATTACGAACGATGGATAAATCTTCAAAAGGAAGTAATTTCCAAACAGAAGGAGAGCAAGTCTCTGCACACCAAGAAATTTGTTGGCGCCAGAGGCTATCTTCATTTTGATGGACGAGTAGATCTCAGAAGAGTTGATGGGTCTGATAAAACAGATCCTGCATACCGTCTATTGACGATAAGCGAGCTAGTGTCACGACACCCGTTTCTCCCCTTCCTTCGCGAAGACCAGCGAGTCAGAAAGTATCGCAACAAAGCGCTTCAAACAAGTGAAGGTAACGAGCGCCCCCACGACAAAAGATTTTCAACGATAAAGAACCGTCCTATAATGTACGCATCTCACCTAGATGCTTGTGTGTATTCTCTTTATAGCCATATTCTTGGAACTAGCTACGAACAACTCGTATCACAACACAGGCTTTCGGATAATGTACTAGCCTACCGCCCCATACCCCTCCCTAACACTGATCGTAATAAGTCAAATATTGATTTCGCAAAAGAACTATATGAAAAGATTAAAAATTTTAGTGGAGATACAGGCATCCTACTATTGGATGTTTCGGGGTTTTTCGACAACTTAAATCACCGTCGACTTTATGAAAAATGGCGTCGCACACTTGGCGAGAATGAACTCCCTGCCGATCAACTTGCTATTTATAAAAATATTACGAGTTTTCGCTATGTGTTTGCTAACGACGCACATCAAGCCCTTGGACTTGATAAGAAAGCGCTGGGAGAATTGCGCAAAGACAGAAGAGCCGTCCTTTGTAGCCCTGCCGACTTCAACAAGAAGATTAAAAAGGGAAAGTTAATCCATAAAAATAAATCAGACAGAGGCATCCCTCAGGGTAGCCCTATCAGTGGCTTGCTTGCAAATATATACATGATTGACTTTGACACCAAGATGAAAGCTCTCATCGAAAGCGTGGGCGGACACTATGCAAGGTATAGTGATGACATAGCGATTCTTGTTGATCCTCATCATCTTGAAATAGTATATAAGACTGCCCAATCTTTAATCAAGGACGAGGGTCTAAAAATCAGCACAAAAAAAACCGACTGTTTCATCTACCAACAGATGCCTGGTATTTTCACAAACGCTATTAGAACCCTAGAGCCGTCAGACACTCTCAATATGAAGACATATCCTCAATACCTTGGTTTTGTCTTTACAGAGAAAGACATGCACATCCGAGGAAACACACTTGCAAGGAGATTCAGAGGAGGAAGGGCTTTTCTATTGAAAAACGAACGCTGGAAATACTTCTCACTTGCAAGCCGAAAGACAAATTCAAAGTCTATACCAAAGCAACTTGAAAGCGTACGAAAGAAAATTAAGCCAATCGTGCACGAAGCGCAAAAGATTCGTACTCAGCGCAAGAAAGAAGGATAAAAAAGCTCAAAAGCTATATTTCTCACCTCGATTGCGAATTCACGGTAAACTCTACTTATTATTTTTAAGGATAAGCATTGATATTTCTACTATGAGCGCCCCGAAGAATACCGTCAAAAAAGTAGAAGCTACAGCCAGAACATCACTAACCCTAACTCCAGAAATAATAGCGTCCGTACCAACACCAGAAACAACAATAAAGTTTATGACAAACAAAACAATCATAAATAATATGTTATGCCTCAGCTCTTTTCTTGTCTCGTTAAATATCGAGGTCTTAGTCTTCTGCTCAATTGACAGAAAGTTTCCAGTGATAAATGAGATCGTAGCAACATTCAAGGCAAGGGCAGTTGCCATTATCTGCAGAGACTGTTCCGTTGAGAATTTAATAATGAATCCCGACCCACTAATATAGGATACTAAACAGATTAAGCCGCTCACAACAGCGATAACAGCCACTATTCCAATGAGTCTAAACATGCAAATATTTTATTACATATCTGTTCAATTTGCGAATCATCATTCTTAAGATTTCTTACCTCGAACTCCTCAATCTGCATAGATTTGACGCTCTCACCGTTTTTAACTGCCTTCTTCATGCCCTTCACGCGAATCGTATACGATCCACCTCCGTCAGTCACATATTCTACTGCACGCTTAGCAAATGGCTGATCTTCACTTAAGTTTAGTCCATTTCCTCTGTTCTCAAGTTTTATATCGATATTTTGCGCACCCATCAGTTCATTAGCATACTTTAACTCTTCGTCCATCTTATCCGATGATCTAAAAAGGTTTGGTGTGATGAATGAAAAAGTAACTTCTTCTATAGCCCCCTTGTTACTTTTTATTACATCCCAGAAATCTCTGCGACGTGTAACAGGATTTATATTTAACGCATATTCATCCGAGAGAACTCTGCGCTCCAACTCATTAATGAAAGCGTTAAGGATTTTAATCGGTTTTAATGCCACCTTCTGGGAAATGCCGATAGCAATCGACTGGCCACGTACCTCATTATCTGTTAAGTTAACGAACACGGGAACGGTGGGCCAATCCTCTAGCTCTTCAGTTGAGAATTCCCTTTCAGGGGGAAGATGTCGAGTCACAGACGCTCGTTTGCCAATCCGACCATAAATGTATAGCCCTTCCTCGCGCTTCTCCTCGACAAATACATAACTATTCCTATCCACACTAAAGTAAATTGGGTCAGACATACCAGAAAAAGCCTTCAAAAAGGCTTCATGTTTCGTTTGCACCTCGGTAAGGAGATTAGGTGCCTCTAGTTGCGAAACAAATATTCTATAAAATTCAAAATTCATCATTATATAGCCTCATATCCTTTCAACAGAGCAAACTACATCAATACACCCATTATAATAACTGCACTTTCTAGAGTTTCACTTATTGTACCTAATAAGCCACCCCTATAACAAGCATAAATAACATACACAAACGCACACAATACGGTACAATAAAAGGGCTACAACTTTTTTCAACAAATTTAATCAGTTATATTAATTAACTTGGTTTTCAGAGATGAATTGCGATCACATACGCGATTTGAGTTTCTGAAACCCAAGTTGACAAAAAGTTGTAGCGACTCGTATGTGGTCGCTATTTTTTGTTGGCGACCAAGAAAGAAAGGTCGCTACAAAATGAATAACACCGTAAAAGCAAAACCCTTCGTAAAATGGGTTGGCGGCAAGCGTCAGCATATCGCTCAATTTCACGAGAAGCACCTGCTTCTACCAGGAAAATTCAACCAAGCAATAAACACCTACTACGAACCGTTCGTTGGCGGTGGTGCAGTATTTTTCGATGTCCTGCCAGAGAAAGCCGTGCTATCGGATATGAATATCGAACTCGTCACGACATACAATGTTATTAAGAGTGATGTCGAAAAGCTTATACTATCACTCAAAGAACATATCTACGAGAAAGACTACTTCTTGGAGTTACGAGCAAAAGACATCGGCAAACTCAATGATATTGAAGTTGCATCACGCTTCATCTATCTCAATCGGACTGGATTTAACGGTTTATATCGCGTCAATAGAAGCGGTCAATTCAATGTTCCGTTTGGTAGCTATAAAAATCCTGTTATCTGTGACGAGGGAAACCTCCGAGCCGTTTCAAAGACACTCAACAATGTCAGTATACTGCACCAAGACTATAAGCACGTCCTCGAGACGGCACAGTCAGGAGATTTTATATATTTTGATCCGCCTTATTTTCCCGTCAGCAGGACTGCTTCATTCACGTCATATACCGCAGGCAGCTTTCTTGAAAAAGAGCAGATTGAGCTTCGCGATACGTTCGTAGAATTACACAAGCGTGGTTGCTTTGTCATGCTGTCAAACTCTGATACACCTTTCATCAACGAGCTTTATGCGGATATCGGCGGTGTGACAATTCATAAAGTAAGCGCAGGACGAGCGATCAACTCAAAGGGGTCTGGACGTGGCAAGATAACTGAGGTCGTTGTAACGAATTACTAGCATGCGGAAAGACTTTAATTACCTCGTTTCGACGTTCCGTAGCTCTATAAAAACCTGGGATTACTTCGTCAATTGGCATAAAGTTTTTGCAAATCGTGCTGAACTTGAAATAACACTCAACAAACTCAACTATCTTCTAGGAAAAGAAAACCTGCACGAGGAATTTTGTCGGCTATTCGCCTCAAATCCTGATATCGTCAAGGTTTTTCCCGTACTCATCGCCGTGCGCGATAAAAAGATCGAGGTATTCGACAAAGCAACGAGAAACACAGAGCTCTTTGACTTTTCTCGTGGGTTAGACTCAGCCGATAAATACTATAATTTTCTCGAAGAAACACGACTCGCTCAACTATTCAAAACTGGAGGTATTAAAAATCTCGTCGATTACGTCACCGGTATTGAGGTCGGTCTCGACAGCAATGGTCGCAAAAATCGTGGTGGCTTCCTAATGGAGGATATTGTCGGCACATTTCTATCTGACTTTTGCCGCCAAAATGGCTTTGAATACCTCACTCAAGCTCGACCAAGCATCATCAAGATACAATGGGATATTGATGTTAGAATCGATAAATCAGAGCGAAGCTTTGACTTCGCCATATTCAATCCGATCACCGGAAATCTTAAACTATTTGAAACTAATTTCTATAATGGAGGTGGATCAAAACTCAAGTCGGTATGTGGAGAATTTAAAGGCCTGCACGATGAGCTGGAAGCGCAAAACATCGATCTCATCTGGATAACCGACGGGTTGGGCTGGCATACTGCAAAACGACCCCTAGAGGAAGCTTACGATCATAATGATTACATCTTTAACCTGCATATGATCGAGAGTGGTATACTCAGCAGTCTAGAGTGGTAACTGAGAGCTGCCAAATTCTGTGTCGGGAGGATAATCGGAGGAAGAGTAGATGCTAGTATAGCTTGCCGCCGACTGGCACTTCCCTATCTGCCGTCACCAATACACAATTCCCGTTGCCATCTGGCAAACCAAGTGTCAAGACTTCTGACCGTACTGGGCCAATCTGGCGTGGTGGGAAGTTGACGACAGCAAGGACCTGTTTACCAATTAACTCTTCTTTACCGTAAGTGTTCAGCAACTGTGCACTAGATTTCTTAATGCCAATCTCGTCGCCAAAATCGATCAATAGTACATAGGCAGGCTTGCGCGCCTCAGGAAAATCGTGAACCTCAACAATCTTGCCAACGCGAATATCTAGTTTTTCAAAGTCTTCATAGGTCACCATGTCACCAGTATAGCAACTTAGCCATCTGTCGTCTTGTCAGGAAATAGCTCATCGGCAACTCGTCGGGATAGGTCTGGCGTACTATCGGGGGACTCAATATAACTCTCGATAATACGTCCTGGTACCCGCCTTGCTGTTGCCGTTGCACCATTCTTGATATATACCAACCCAGGAGCATCCTCGGGGTACGGCTCGACGATATGATCGGCATCCACCTCGACAGCATGCACATTGTGAAGATTGCGCGGAAAAGCACGCGTCGTCGCCTCCTGAAACCCTGTTTCTTCGTGACCAAACGCAAAGTCACCCTGATCAGGATACTGCTGATTCTCGACAACATATGTCACCGTACCATCTTCGGCACGATGCTGTATACCACCATGATTATCAAGATTCATCACGCGGAATAATACTCGCTTGCCAGCCGCCCGGCGCGTTGATTCGGATACGGCCTGCTCGGGTGTATCATCTACTTCATGGTGATTAAATGGTGTAGTGTTATGATTTGTTGGCATGTTTATTTATGATATGCTATATTACAATTATATCATTCTGTAGATAATAAGTCAAGTCTGTGCTCGTGGCACCCCGCCACTAGCTACGCTTCATCAGGTGTTTCTATCTCTACCTGAATATGACCAACGATAGAAATACGCTTATGAACGACGCTCTTGATTGTGTCGGTAATCTGTTCGATCTCATCAGTATGCCGACCATCTTCGATATGGACTTCAAGAACCACTAGTAGTCGCTCAGACCCCAGGTACATTGTCCGTAGATCAAGGACCTCATTGACACCATCGACCGAAACGGCTGCAGCGATAATTTCTTTTGAGGTTGTCGGATCGACTGCCTTACCGACAATTAGGCCGTGAACGTCACGCACTAACAATCCTGCTCCGGTCATCATCGACAGGCCAATGACGATACTACCGACACCATCAAACTGCTCGTATCCCGTAAGAACGAATAGAAGCAATGCGACAAATCCAAAAACCGCTGCCAATGTTCCCAGCAGATCAATGACAAACGTTGCTTTTGTTTCGACAATACTAGATGACAGTAGCTGCTTCCAGGCGCCTCCGCCATCGCTACGCTGTGCTAAGCGTTTGAGACTCAGACGGAACGCATAGAAATTGGTTGTAAATCCGATCACCAGCATGATCATGGCGAGCCAGACATTTTCAACTGGACCTGGATCGACAAACTGCTGATAGCCAAAATACAGTGATGCACCACCCGTACCAGCAAACATAACAATCCCTGCAAGCAACACCCAGAAAAACACCTCACGACCATAGCCAAACTGATAGTTGTGGTCGGCTGTACGCTTAGACCGACGAACGCCAAAGAATAGGATACCACCTGTGACAAGATCAGATAAACCCTGCAGGGCTTGCGATAGCATAACCGCACTACCTGTGATGCCTGCCACGATGAGATTGAGTGCCACATCAAACACACTGACGAATGCTGATGTTGCAACGACCTTGAAGTCAGAAATAGGCTTACTCATGCGATACCTATTAAAATATACTCAGACGAATAAAGCAATGAACCCTATAGAGGCTGCGTCAATCACTGATTGTTGAGATATTCAGACAAGACAGCCGCTTCGTTATGCCGCTGATCACGCGCACCATACAAAAGCGTTACTACATCAGACTGGTGCCATGACTTGAATATAGTTACTGCCTGGGGGTTCTCGTTAATCTCTTGACGATAGCGCCGACTAAACTCAACAAATTTCTCAGGATCATGTCCGAACCATGTGCGCAGCTGAGTACTAGGTGCGATGTCTTTCGCCCACTCGTCTAAAGCCGCCTTCTCCTTACTGACACCACGTGGCCACAAACGATCAACCAGTACACGGTAGCCATCACTTACCTCAGCAGTGTCGTAAATACGCTTTATAGTGAACTGTGTCATACCTCTAGTATACGCTTATTTTCTTGACACATAGGTGCTATCAGCGATATAAAACCGTCGCAGTGCATCTGCAGCCTTTGATATGCCAATTCGCGGAGCGGCTACTACCATACTGTCCGCAAGGGCAGGTTGCTCAATCAATTGCAATGGTGGCGTCGCGAGATCATGACCATTTAGTGTCATATCAACACTAAGTGCTTGTGTTAATTTCGCTGGACCGTTCGTCACATTCACACCGCTCACACCACGATTCAATTCAAGATAATCAAATCCACAGAGTGGCTCCACAGCGCGAATCAGCGCACCCGATCCATACCCTTCAGCGCCACAAACGACATTACAGCAATAATGCATACCGTAGGTAAAATACACATACAAATGTCCCGCACGACGAAACATAACGTCATTACGAGCCGTACGACCCCTGAATGCATGACTCGCCTCATCCTCCTGGTCGTAGGCTTCGGTCTCGACAATCCGTACGCGTATCTCTTGTCCGTCAATCGTCCGAACCAACTCGCACCCAAGAAGTCGTCGAGCTGCCTGCTCAGCCGAAATATTAAGCCATTCAAATGCATCAGCGTGCATCTACGGCGTGTCGACCTTCTCAAATCGTGGCTTCATCTCACCATCAAGTTCAACCTGCTCCATAAACATCGCATATGGACGGGCAAACAACTCAAACTCTGACTCATAGAGCGGCCGGTAGATGACAAGCTGCTCATTCGTCTCTGTCTCGAGCGCACAACCAATCACCTCATAGAGTTGCCCTTTTTTACTGTGGCGATAGACACCTTTTTCAATTGACTGCATCGTAATCCTCCTGGTTTCAGTTTACCATCAGGAGTTTTACGCATCTAGGCTGCCTTATCGAGTGCCGACTCAAACATTGGACGATCAAAGCCGAGAATACCATGTGATGTGCCGTCGTCGTACTCAACGACCGAGAACGGCACGCCCTGCTGCCCACTCTTTCGTATCATCATCTGCGCTGCGATTGGATTACGATCCACCCGATATTCTTCATACTCCACCTTCTTATCATCAAGCCATCGCTTGAGCATGACACAATACGGACAGGTTGCCGTCGTATACACTGTTACTTTCATCTATCACCCCTTTCTTTACATCGTTTGCAGACACCAGACACGACAAGATCACCTGATATCGAACATCCATCAGCAATACTCTGCTCAATCTCTGCGCGGATTGACGGACCGAGCTGCGTATCACGCAAAAGACCGCATGTCGTACACATGAAATGATCATGCGGCTGATTATTTACATCGAACCTCATCGCATGATCGTTTCCAGATGGCGCAAGGCGCACCTCTCCTGCATCCAGCAGGCGAGCCGTGACACGATGAACAGTCGTCGCGCTCACCGCTGGATACTCCACCTGAAGCATTGCGAGCAAGTCTGCGTTGGTCGCATGCCCTCTCTTCTCGAGTGCACGGCGAACTGCAGTAACATACTTTGTCGTGCGATCAGGTGTTGCTCGCGCCACGATAGACTCTCTCATACATATTATTATACCTGCAAAAAAGACAATTGTAAATTGTTTACAATAGCAACCTGCCCTCGGCGCTTTCTTTTGCTTTACTCACTTCGCCGAACCACTTTTGTTTCACAAAAGATTTGGTTCTCACGCCAAACGTAGATAGCCAAGCAAAGAGAGCCCTTCGGGGCTCTTTTTGCTTGGCTCCCAGCGATAGACCAGGTTATAACCCTAGTGAGACAGGATATCGGTCAATACCAATATACTAGCATCCACCATCACTTAGCTTAATTGATGAGTTTTAATAATTTCAGCTACCGCATCATCTGGAGATAGTGTTGATGTATTTATCTTTAATGCTTCAACAAAAGGAATTGAGTAAATACTCATATCTTGCGTGATATCTTTCATAACTTTAGGGTCTGTTAATTTTTTATACTTTTTACGCGATTCATTATTAACGCGTGTGATTAAGTCGTCTTGCGTTGCACTTAACTCTATAAAGACTGCTTCGCCTTTGTTATTTTCGATTGTCCTTATGAATTCACGTACATTCTCATTATCATCTGCACCTTCGTAGACATAGGTAAAAATAAGGTCTGTGTCGTTTTTTGAACAATAGTCCAAAACATCAAACCGTATACGATCCACAAGTTCGTAATTATCCCTTAGCTTGTCTTTATAGATATCTTTTACCAGATCCCGGGATAAATGATTGTGAAACAACGGTATTCCTGTACGCTCAGATAATTTCTCGGCAATAGTGAGCTTACCTGATGCTGGTGGTCCGTAAATAAAGAATAGTTTCATAATCACAGTATAAAGCATAAACACCATGACATAAGTCATAGTTTTTATGCTTGGCTCCCGCGACTGGGCATCGGCCAAAGCCTCTTTCGCTCTTTCACGAAAAAATGTAAACACTTTTTCGTTTCAATCGCTACACCGAACCGCGACTATCGCCAGACAATCTGGCGAGTCACTGGTTCTCGCGCCAAGCCACAGAACAATAGAAAATGACACACCAAATGGTGCGTCATTTTCTATGGCTCCGCTTACAGGTCACGAACTCTTTAACAGAGGTAGAACGCTACAAATCGGACACGGTGTGTATAGAATTGGACTGTGGCAACAATAAGTCACAAGGAGGTGTCGTTATGGGCGAAAATGACCTATTAAAGCGCGAATTTACGGACGACGAGCGCCGTAGGTTAGTTGATTACTTTAGCTTACTAATTGAAATAGATCAACGAGAAAAAGCACGCTTTGCCAAACTCAAAGACTTCCCCAAAGGATTTGCTATGGACGGCGAAGGTCGAGAGTGCGGACTATGCTTCAAGTCTACGTATAATACCCCTGGCTGGTTTGATAAATGGGGCTTTAAATGCTCTAATTGCCAGGATGCGGTGAATAAACGAAAAATACCAGGATCTTTGTGTGGAGATTATAGCCACAAGAAGTCCATTCCCGATACGGTACTTGCCTCGAAACTGAATATTAGCGTACGAACAATTCGAAAGCAGATTCGTGATGGAAAGATTATTGGGCGAATGATTCCGAATGGACCTTATATGATACTGCGAAGAGATAACCCAAATATCGTTGAGGTTTTGGCCGGCTTATAAAATCTTCGCCCAAGTCATTCACCTCCGTCATCGGCACAGCCATGTACGTGAGTTTGTGGTATAATAAGCAACGAGACGGGTCGGTGTTTGTACTGGACTTGTCCCGCGCATTAACAAACTTCTTCTTGCAAGCTGAGACCTAGTGATTGACGTTTACGTCGTGCCTTTGGCATTAAATGGCCCAGTACCCACGTGATGCAGTTCATGTACTTTGCAGTGTATGAGTTTGTGATATGGTTTATACCTTATGACATTCATATTCTAGTGCGTGTCCCTTGTCCTCACGGCGGACGGCCGTGGTGTGTGTTGTTGAGTAATATTGACTCTTCTTCTTGGTTGAATGCCCTTGCGTGTCCGGCGTTTAAGATCCGGAGAAGGAGGATGCAGTAATGCTTAGTATTTACTACAAAGGTTTGCTTTTGCAGATCGATAGCAGCACACTCGCGCTACTTATTCTTTTAATGTCTAAGTAGCGCACCATGATTTTATATTTACACTTATAGATGTTAAATCATGGTAGCACCAACATCTACACGTAGGTTAGCCTACGAAATTCTGAAAATTGACAAGGACGAGCTACTCGCCCTAGTTGCCGATGCAGATAGTTACTATTCACCTTACAACAAAACGAAGATCAAGCCCGATGGCACTGAAAAGGTTAGACGAATAGAACCGTCGAACGATTATCTGAAGGTTATTCAGCGCCGTATCGACAAGCGGATACTTAAGCCAGCCATAGAGTCTCTGCCAGCAGAAATTATGGGTGGCCGACCCGGTATTTCAGTAATTGACAATGCCAAGCTACACGCAAAGTCTAAGGCTTTAATGAAGTATGACGTACAAAACTTTTTCCCATCCATAACCTACCAACACGTATATCGCATATTTCGTTACAGACTAAACTTTGGGGAAGAGGCGGCGAATATCCTGACTAAACTCACTACCTACCCTGCCGATGATCCGCACGTTCCACAGGGTGCCCCAACGAGCACCAGCCTAGCTATGTTTACACTTGAGCCACTAGGCAACAAGCTCGGTAAATACACTAAAGAAAACGGCATGAAATGCTCTCTTTGGGTGGATGACATAATTATATCCGGTGACACCACCGTACTTAGCGAACACCGCAGGCACATTAACTACCTAGTAAACTCAACTCCGTATAAAATTCATCCAGACAAAGATACTGGAGTTATAAAAAAGGGTTCCGTAATAACCAAAGGTGGCAAAGTAATAGAAAAAGGACGTAAAATAACTGGTATCACTTTAGATAGCGCTAATAATTTGACGCTAGGCCACAGCAAGTTAAAAAGTCTTAAGCGACGCGTAGCACGCATCAAGACGCCAAGCGATAGCCTACGTGGTTCGCTTCAATTTCTACGGCAAGTATCTCCTGGTAAAGGTCGACATCTACTGCACGAATACAAAAAAAGAGTTATCTCGAAAAAGTAAGTGCCTAATTACAGGCTTTTCAGTACATCAAATATCTTAACCATTGCCCAAGTATCCATCTTGCAATATTCAGTCAGGTCGGCAAGTATCTGCTCTTTCTGGTCGGCTCGTGTTTCATCGAGTACCGCTTCCATCCAGAGCCGTTGAGCCGAGTTGCCGTCTTGAATACCGAGGTCTTTGTAGCTTAGCGCAGGACACACTACGGGCAGCACTTTTTTGATGCTAGCACTTCCCTCGCAGCGCGGATCGTCATACCATTTTGCCTTAAATGGAATCATGAGGTCGACAACACGTTCGTTGATGGCCGTGATTTGCTCGGCATATTCCGGATACATCCGTCCCAGCTCTTCGTTTACCGATTTTTCAAAGCGCATATTCCAGGTAATGATTGAGCCGGAATCATCCATGTCTTTTACTAACTGCTTTGCTAAATCTGGTGCTGGATTAGTGTTATTTTTATGAAGATACTCTCTATGTTCAACATCACCGTCTGGCTCATGGATGATATGTAGAGAATATTGGAACGGCACCTGCTGATACGGTCGTTGTCCATCGAAATATGGCACAAGGCCCTGCATTGTTTCGTAATCAAAGAAATAGAGTGGATATTGCAATTCACCCAAAAAGCGTTCGATCTCTTGCTTGTTGATTACAGGCTGAGTATCTTCTGGCCAGACCTTTGGTTCTGGTGGAAAGATATTTTCATAGACCTTCATCCACTCAGATTTCGAGCCGAGCTTTGCTAGTTCCGGGTTCGGATCAGGCATTTCGGCTTGCGTGGCAGCTTTCTTCGCTGCCTCCATGTATTCTGGCGTTTTAACGGCAATTTCATTTACATCTTCGGTCACATCGGCAAACGTCGTAAGCTCTTTTGGGTTAACGTCACCCTCGCGAACATATTGGTTATTTACATGAATCACCGATACATTCCGAACTGTAAATCCATTACCTTCAAGCACGGTTTTTTGGAAAGCAAGATCGTACAGATGATCTGGTTTAACCCTCGTACTGGATTTAATTTCATATAGATCAACTGTCTTACCTTCTATTACCGACACTATGTCTGATATGCAGGTAAATCCATTCCATTCAAAGCGGGGCTGGAATACTACCTGAGCACCCGATTCAAGTGCTTGCTGGGTTCGTAGTGGTAGCGAGCGGTATTCATCGAAATCACTAAAGCCGAGCGTTACCCCTTCTGGAAACAGCGATTCCACATACGGCTCAAACGCATGCCCGGCGTCGAACATTACCTGAGTAGCCGCATCGACAGGTGGAAGTTTGCTCGGGTCATTCTTTTTCAGCCAAAGCCAGGCTGGCTGACGGAGAAAGAGCATGTAATCAGACTTAGAAATCATAACTAACTTGGTATATCCCTGAATTCATCAACTTCATCTCTTGTAGTAACTGCTGGGTTACTTGCATATAGTTCGATATCAACAACTTGAGTTGAAGTGATTAACTCAACCATATCTTGGCTCAACCACTCACTATTCCATATTCCAATTGGATTTCCGCCATGTAATATCGGAATTTGAGTTAATGGCTCTGTAAAAGATAGCGATTGGTCATACTTATAAACCGCACGCTGAAGCCATAGATCGAGAAGGCCTGTATTCGGAAGTGACTGCAGTCTATCGTGAACAATCTGAGCGGTCTTGATTTTATCTTCATCAGAAAGCTGCGATAACAGGAGGCTAATCACTGCGGCAATAATATTATAAAATCGAGGGTTTTTTGCACACATGTCCACAAGAATACTTATCATTACCTTGGGCTTCTCGTAATCTTTAAGCGACTTTATCAAGCCGCCGCCAAGACGACCATACATGTCATCATGTAGTATGTTCAGCATTCTAGCCACTTGCCCAGAGTTTGGGTATCTTTCAGAGAATTGATGGATCTGCATCAAGTGTTTTGCATAATTGTTTTCAATTTTTGGAATAAAGAGACCTTCTAGTTTGTCGGCTTTAAAAGACGAATCGATCAAGCTTCTCCCAACAATTGTCTTTGTCACGTTTAGTCTTAGGCCATAATCGACTAGAGTGTCGCTAGTTATTCGAAGTATCTTTTTTCCATCTGCGGGATTTTTCGTAAATATTTTATAGTCATCTCTAAAACGAATTATCCTATAGTGCTCGATTCCTTCATCTTTGATCACATCATATAGCAGTGTGTCGATGTAGCCTAAAATCAATTCAGCAATGAAGTCGTACATAGCGCTTCCCTGCGGGATGCCATTTGTTTGTCGATGGTGCATAGCCATCAACAGATCATCTGTCTGATTGCCTAGAATATTTCTATTTCTCTGCTGCTTGAATGCTTCGTCCCGACCGTGAATCGCCCACGCAATGGAGTGGGTATACATAGAGCTATAGCAGTCTGATATATCGGTCTCACTAATGTAATTGTACTCAAGACCCAGCTCAACACTACGTTGCTCACCATTCTCCCACCATTTTTTGATCTGTTCTGCTTTATTAGTTTTCTTATCAAAAGATTTACCTGGGGGGATACTAGCGACCTCAATCGTGTCTCGCTCAAAGCTCTTGAAGCGATCAACAAGAAATTTCCAATTAGATTCTTCCGTAAAAAGATGAGCTAACGCAACATACAGCACGGGGTGTGTTAGTTCCAAGGGTCGCCATGACAGATTCGAATTCTTGTTAACTACAATTCTATGATTAACACCAAACTGATAACCTGGATTCTTTTTGATGTCGCTGCCGCCCTTAGTCTTTTTCGGGCTACCATCATCGTCTACTACAATTCCTTGAAACTCGGACCAATTACGGCCCGCCATCTGGTCAGATATTTTATTTAGCAAAGGGCCAAAATTAAAGTAATTTGGCAGATCAAAGTTAATATAGCTATCATTTTTCAATAAGACTTTTCGTGCCTCAATCGCAGACATATCGATAAGACTTACATGTGCCATAATCTACAGACCTGCCATCTCATAAACATTAACGGAAGCATCTTCATACGACTCATAAAAATGCTCATACAATACTCCAAGCTTCTTACGCTGCCAGTCGCCATCATAACCCGAAGGCAGTTCCTCGTTCAGAACATCGCGAATAGTGCGCTGAACAATAGCTCGGTTTTGCTGGCTTTTCTTCCAATCTAACACTAGCTTTTGATGCTTTAAATTAAGCAATAAGTCACGAGCTGCTTTTTTAACCTGAGCGACTTCAGCTTTGGTAAGTTCTGGCCCCGGGCGCACTATCAGATCAAAGATTACCAGCTCCTCTTCGCTCATCTCCTCTCGTACGGCCCGCTGCTCTTCTTCGTCTAGTTCGTGAGCAAACTCGACCAGCTCATTAAAGAACTCTTCGATGTTTTTTGAGCCAGCATTGTATTCATCAATTAACTTCTGGAATCGATCTGCCAGATCAATTCGTGTCTTATTTAGCTCTAAAAGATGTTTTAGTCGAGCGTCTATCTCATTCTTGAGCTTTTCGCCTTCAATATTTTTTGGCTTAAAGCCGAACTTTTGCTGCAGCTTTTCGAAGTCAACTTGCGACAAATTGATTACCTCATCGGCTTTGAGTTCCTTGATGGTATAACTACCAGCCTCGATAGACTCATCGAGCAGATCCTCGATACTTTTAGTGACGTGATCAATACTCACATCACCGGCCAATGCCCGGATTTGACCCTGTATAGTCCGCAGTAACTGGTAGGCTGGCAAATACTGATTACCGAGTGGGTCGGGCAGAATGGCCTTGAATAGCTTATCGAATGAACCGGCCAATGAGCCGAAAGCTTTTTTGGTTTCAGAGGTTGCGACAATTTCGTTAACCAGCCGCTCTATGGCGGCTACTCGCTCAAACCCAGTTGATGCTTCGATCGAATCTAGTGATTGACCGTGCGAGCTCACGAATGATTTAATCTCTTCCAAAACCGTGTTTAGATCAGCAATCAATTCCTGCTTATTACGAACAGGCATATCTCCACCCGCACCTTCACCATAAATTGAGAGTGCTTTTTGCAGATCACGGAACACGCCAATATAGTCTACGATCAATCCGTTAGTCTTCCCTGCAAATACACGGTTAGCGCGTGCGATTGTTTGCATGAGCGTATGACCTCTCATGGGTTTATCGAGATACACAGTGCTGACTGATTGTGCATCAAAGCCGGTGATCCACATGGCGCAGACAAAAACAATTCGTAGAGGATCAGATGGCTTCTTAAACTTCTCCTCTAGATCCTCGTGAACCATTCGTTCGCGGTGTGGCACAATATCCAACCCTTTTTGCCTGAAGTCATCGATTTCATTTTGCGACTGACTTATGACCACCGCCATGTCTGTAGAGCGCATATATTCCAATTGCCCTTCAAGCCTTTCGCGCATCTCTGGCTCAGGATTTGAGTCTAAGCGCACTAAGATGGAATCAATAATCGATTGCCAGTGCTTCTGAACCTTGTCATAGGTTCGAACTGCAGTGACCTTATCGATCGAAACAACCATTGCCTTACCTTGATAGCCACGGTTTAGAAAGTGATCAACTATATCTCCTGCAACTCGCTCCAGTCGATCATCCCGAGTGACCAAGTGGTACTGGCGGGCAAACTGGCGCTCTAGTAGCTTTTCCTGCTCTTCGTCTAACTCAGCTGCATCAATTAAACGCTCCATGTCTTTGTCAAAATCTTCATTAGTAAGCTGTAACTCTGGTATGCGATTTTCGTAGTATAGGGGCACCGTGGCACCGTCAATCACAGCTTCTTTGAAGTTGTACTTACTTACATAATCACCAAATACTTCTTTAGTCTTCTCGTTAGCGCCTGCAATTAGTGGGGTACCTGTGAATCCGATAAACCGTGCATTCGGTAGTGCTTTCCGCATATTAAGAGCTAGTGTCGCGTACTGCGTGCGGTGTGCCTCGTCGGTCATAACGATGATATTATCTCTATCCGACACCATTGACATCTCACTGCCGTCCGATGTTTGGAATTTATGTATAAGCGTAAAAACATAACGATGATCAGCGCCAAGCTTTATCTGTAGATCACTGCTACTGCCCGCTCGAACTTGTTCTTCTGGCTCGGTGACCGCGCCAGCACGAGCGAAGTTCTTGTATATCTGACTATCCAGATCGAGTCGGTCGGTAATAACAACGAAGGTCCAGTTGCCGGGGATTTTACGAAGTACTTTTTGTGCAAAAAATACCATTGAATAGCTCTTGCCAGAACCTTGCGTATGCCAAAAGACACCGAGGCGTCCATCGTTACCGTTCTGTAAGCTTTCTACAGCATTATTAACGCCAATAAATTGGTGATTCTTAGCGACAATTTTTGCCACTTTTCCATCGTCACCCACAGTAAACAATATAAAGTTCTCAATAATATCGATGGCCCGCTCCGGCTCACAAGTGGCACGGATGGTCGTATCGAGGCTCACGATACCTGCTTCGCCCTCGTCATTGATTCGCTTCCACTCTGCGAAATGTTCGAGTGGCGCAGTCATACTGCCTAGCCGCGTATCGGTCCCGTTGCTTATAACAATAAACTGGTTATACCAAAATAGTTGTGGGATGGTATCTCGGTAGTCACGCAAGTTGTCTGTATACGCATCACGCGCTTTTTTATCGGGAGCTTTTAGCTCGATGTGAATGAGTGGTAGGCCATTTACGAAGCCGATCACATCTGGTCGGCGCTTGTGTAGTCGACCTAGGATCCAAAACTGGCTAATTGCAACATATGTATTGTTTGCGGGATTCATCATATCTACGATGTAAATCGTAATAGGTTCATCGTTGTCGTCTAGAATGTCAGTTTTGTAGCCGTCTTTTAGGAGCTTATAGACCTCTTGGTTTGCCGCAACTGGCGTCATAGTCGAGCGGTCGCGTTGAAGTTCGGTAATTGTGGCGTCTACGGCTTCGCGGGGTGCCGAAGGGTTGAGCCTTTTCAATGCGGGCCGCAAATATTTTACTAGCACGACTTCGTCTAGGCGCTCACGCCCTGATAGTTCAGGCAAAGCACCGTCTGTCTCAGCGAAGGCATCCATGATCTCCCAGCCCAGGTTTTGCAGTAACTCTAGTGCTGGTTTTTCCGTAGTTGCGTCTTCGCTATTTAGGTTCATAGCCTGCCCTTCTAAATATTATGCTTGCAGCAATAGACCGGGAAAGAGCGACTCTTTGATTAGTCTCGGCGAGTATGCGTATCTGTTCCAGTATTGGTGTGGTTATTCTGGTGAAGCGTTCAATATTCGTAGTATCTGGCATTTTGAATTTTAGATTAGGTATCGCGGCACTAGCGTGCTTTATGGTGGTGCCGCGCGCATATGACATAACTTGCTTCTGAATATACGACGACTTAAGTAAGGCATATATAAAGACTGGCGAAAGAGTCTTTTTCTTGACGACAACCTTCCTTATGCCTGTTGAATATGCCCCCACGAGCCCAGTCTTAACGACCCCTATAGATCCATCAAATGTCATAGCGATATCGCTAGCTTCAAGAACCTTTATGCCTCTAGTTTCACGATTAATAAATGTACTGCTAGATTGCTTACTGAGATCCCCTACACGCAAAAAAGGCATATTGGTTTCGCCAGGTACAGACATATAGTTCTTGGACCCTGGTTCTATGCCTCTCACGAGTTCAATGTAGTCGGTCAATTTGCACTCTTCTTTTGAATTTGGTAGTTGCAGTAACCAGTCCGAATATATACAAGAAAGAATGTTCTCATACTCCTCCATGCGCAACTTGTTGATACGGATCAAATCATCAAAAGATGCCATTACCTCAGCTATCTTCTTTTGGACTGGCATATCTGGAGCGAGAACCTCAAGATTACGAACAGCGTCTTTCGTTATGGTTTTTGTTGCCGTCCCATTAGCAAAACTTTTAATATAAGACTCATTGTTTTTTAGATAATAATAAGTGAACGTTTGATCTAAGTTCAGCCCGTCAGTACGGATTAGGAATAGGTTCATCGCCAAAGACACGGGGTGGTCCATTGCGGGCATACGGTATACCGAGCCAGCATTGGCAATTTTGTTCATAATGATATCGCCCGGAAGAACCTTAGATTTACGTAGAAAATGGTATGCGTCTTCGGATATCCACTTAAGGTCTGTCGTAAACTCTTCTCTCTCAAAGTTAGTGGTTCTGATCATTACTGCAAATTTCTTATCATCGAATAGCGTAACGTGTTCTTTTAGAACCTTATATGAACCGTTTGCATGATAATCTGTCAGTACGCTTAAATTATCACCCAACTTAAAAGCAGTTGATGACTCCAGTATGCTACTTAATTTCATCCATTAGCTCCTGAAGCGATCTAGAAATTGTATCTTCATGCTCACGTGCCTGACTCGTTAGACCCTTCATTTTACTGATGTGTTCGCCGAGCTTTTCTACAAGCTCTTCGGCAGATAACAAATCTGCTTCAATGTGGCCTACGTATCTTGAGGGGTTAAGTGACCATTCCTGCACTTCAATTTCTTCTACTGACGCAACCTTACACAAGCCTAGGCTATCTTCGTATATTTCAGTGCTTATGCCGTACTCGGTAAATAGCTCTTCGCTACCATGCTTGAACTCGGGCTCTTCACTACGGTACAAGTTGACAATATTAGCGATAAACTCTATTTGCCGCGAAGTAAATTCCCGATGAGCACGGTCTATTTGACGGAAGATATGGCGGGCGTCAATAAATAATACTTTGTCGGCACGGTCAGATTCTCCCTTACCTTTGTCGAAGAACCAAAGCTGGCACGGAAGCGTGACGTTGTAGAACATATTTGGCCCGACAGCCACCATAACATCGACAGCCTTATCTTGAATCAGCTTCTTGCGAATCTCTAACTCACTACTACGAGCATCGCTAGCACTGTTCGCCATAACAAACCCAGCACGACCAGTGTCGTTCAGTGCACTATAGAAATGTTGAATCCATAAGTAGTTGGCGTTATCGACACTTGGAATACCTAAGCGGTACCGTGGATCATTCTTTATGCGATCTTTGTCTACGCCGTTAACGTTAAACGGTGGATTTGCCATTACAAAATCGAACTTACCGACGGAATTATGGATATCTTCGTAGAAGGTGTTGCCTTGGCGGATGTCACCATATAGTCCGTGGACAGCCATGTTCATCTTGCCGAGTCGAGCAGTGGCAGCAGTTTTTTCTTGACCATATACTGATAGAGACGTGTTTGCAGACTTATGATGCGCCTGTACGAACTCAGCACTCTGCACGAACATACCACCACTACCGCAGGCGGGGTCAAATATTTTACCCTGATACGGTTCGACGATCTCCACAATGAGCTTAACAAGCGAGGTTGGCGTGAAGAATTCACCACCGCCTTGACCTTCAGAGAGGGCAAACTTGCCCAAGAAGTATTCATAGATCTTGCCGAACACATCACCTTCGGCGAAGTCGATCGAGTTGAAATTCTTCAACAGATCAACCAAAATCTGATTATCTATGCTTGTGTAATTTTTTGGCAAAACACCTCGAAGGTCTTCATTTTCAGCTTCTATCGCCTTCATGGCATCATTGATAGCTTTGCCAATATCCGCACCCTCTGGTAATGCCAGTAATGTCTTGAAGCGTGCCTCGTCCGGCAGATAAAGCACACCTTCTGCTTGAATATCGAGCTTATCGGGGTTGGTTGTTCCGAGCTGTTTAGCCAGTGTTTCTAGTTTGTAGTCTGCGTATTTAAGAAAGATTAGCCCGAGTACCGGTGTTGAGTATTCGTTTGAGCTAAGTTCAGAGTTCGCTCGTAATCCGTCAGCGGCATTCCATAATCGATCTTCGAGTGTTTGTAATTTTGATGGCATATTACACAACATTATACCTTAATTACCTCAAGAAATCACGGGGCAATGCCGAGAATGTACGAGAATTGTCAAGAATTGACGAGAATTGAAAATGGTTTTTTAATATTGACTCCCTGCACTGCTCGGTGCTATTCTAAATACAGCCACACGGCTAGCACCTTACCGGATCACAAGTCCCAATTCATTCAAAGCTATATACGGCGTAGAAAGAGTTGATAGAAAGGAGGCGAACCTTTTATCTCAACTGAGGTAAATTGTTTGTGCTTCCGCTTCTAACAACTTAATCTATGCTCTTTTTATTTGGAGAGCATGAGAAAGGAAGCGTCTTATGACCTCCCCAAGCTCACAGCTGCAAGTGCAGCACATCAATATCAACGAACTAAAGGCGAACGAGTTCAACCCGCGCACTTGGTCGGATCACCAACTAGTGAAACTACGTGAAAGTATCGAAAAGTTCGGCGTAGTCGACCCGCTGATCATCAACACTCACCCGTCACGCAAGAATATCGTGATCGGTGGCAATATGCGACTCCAAGTGCTTCAGGAGCTAAAATATACCGAGGTGCCAGTAGTCGAGCTTCACCTCACTGAACGCAAAGAGCGCGAGCTCAACCTTCGACTTAATAAAACTGGTGGCGGCTGGGATTATGCGCTGCTAAAAGAATTCGACGAAGACCTACTAGCCGACGTCGGCTTCGAATCCGAAGAGCTCGATGACGTATTTGCCATCGAAGATACCGAAGAAAAGGCCTCATTCGACCTCAAGAAGGAGCTGAAGAAGCTTGACATCAAGAAAATTACCGTCCAAAAAGGCGACATCTACCAACTCGGCGACTCGCGCCTAATGTGCGGCGACTCCACTATTGAAGCCGACTTCGACAAGCTCATGAACGGCGAAAAAGCCGATATGTGCATGACTGACGAACCATACATCCTCGATTACCTACATGCCAAACGTGGCGGTAAGCCGGTTAAAGGCTTCGGCGCCAAGCGCGATCGTATCTACCTAGAAACCGAGAGTTTGCCAGATAACTTCATCGAGCTCTGGATGGCGAATGTTGCCAAACACGCCAAGCCGGATTTCAGTATTATCTCGTACGAAAACTGGAAGAACCTGCGCGAAATGTGGAATGCCATGGAAAAGTATTGGAAGGTCAAGAATATGATCGTCTGGCATCTGCCAAACCGACACCAGGGCTTTTCGTCCAAGTACAAGTTCTTCTCGAAGCACGACATCGCAGTTGTTGGCGGTTCGGGCGATGTACCATATAACACCGATCCGGAAGAAGGCCCGCTTCAAGAAATGTACGAAACTGCCCTGTTCGCCATCTCGGGCAAACCTCAATGGGAAGGCTACGAAAAAGGCAAGAAATATATGCCGACTGACTTCATTGAGTTTAATGCAGATGACCTCAAGGGCTCCGGCCAGGGCGTCGTGTTCGGCACTAAGCCATTAGATATCCTTATTCCCTACATCAAGGTGCTGACGCGGCGTGGTGACCTCGTAGTGGAACCCTTTGGTGGGTCCGGGAGCACACTTATCGCATCTATCAAGCTGAACCGGCGCTGTTACATTATGGAAAAAGTACCAACCTACGCTGAAGTGATTATGCGGCGCTGGGAAAAAGAGACTGGCCTAAAGCGCCAGTTGATCGTACGAGGTAACGATGACGAAGTTCAGCCGAGCGAACAGGAATAAAGTCCTCGGGCTCCTTCGCGAGAACCCAAACCTTCAGCGTGCCTGCAAAAAAGCAGGCATCGCTCGGAGTACGCTTTACCGATGGATGGAGGATGACACCAGTTTTCGTGATGACGTCCGTGATGCCCAGGAAATCGGCCAAGACACCATGAACGACTACGTCGAAGCGAAGCTGATGGAAAACATCCAGAATAACATGCAGAAATCGATCGAATTTTACCTACGACATAACAGCCAAAAGTACGCCTCGACCAGGGTCGAAACTGAATACTTTGACAAGCGTGGCGTTGGGCGAATCACTCACCTGCCTGTTGGCATTGACCCAATGTACTATAGCGGCGAAATCGATATGCTCGACAAGCTAGCCGAACGAATGGAGCTACGTCGCATCGTAAACGAAGCCAAGGGATATGACCCGAACAGGCCAGTTAGACCGGAACAATTAGGTAGCATGTTTGCAGAGGAATTCTATCGGGCATTCCCTGATGCCAAAGATACAATCGACGAACAACTACGCGAATACGACATGAAGAATCAGCAAAAAGATCGCTAGACTTATGCCCTACTCGGCGGTATGTTGTGTTGCTGCCCCATGGCAATAGGACACATCCGAGTACTATACTGTAATCATGAGTCAGGCTTTGCAAGATATAAAAACCGAATACTTTGGTTCCGACCGAAGCAGTAACTACCTAAAGGATGATTTCATCAAGGTTCTTAGGGGCACCGTCATGCGTAGTGTTCTCATAGAGCTATTTGTTGAGCTAAACAAAGACCGTCGAAACAAGAGAGAACTGCCCGGAGGCGGTATAGCATTCGGTGACTTTGACCCAGACAACGCTGGTTTTTTTGCAAATATATTCGACACATACCAAAAAGGGTGGATGCTTGATGTTCGGATGTTTTTGGGCGGCAAGAAAAATAAAGATGGCAACAGAGAAAAAGGGTCTGGTGGTAAATTTATTGACGATATTGCAAAACTATCGCCTGATGATTTTATGAGTTACTACATTCAGCCAGGAAAAATAACCATTCCGCCTTTTCTACTCAGAAAGCTCATAGCTGAAAATCCCGACAATAAAACCAAATTTATGAACAAAAATCTCACTGATATCACCACGGTGAGCAACGAGCTCATCAAAAAGGCGAAGAACTTCCAGAGTAAGGCTTACTTCAATAAGATCATGAAAGAATATGAGAGTCTCGAGTTTCATAAGGATAATCGGCCCGATAAATACGAGCTGCGCAACGAACCGGGCGACTTTCCGTTCGGAAACGGTACCATAACAGTCCGAAGTCCGAAGTCGACTATTGCAATAAAAGAAATTGCAGCCTGTCTCAATGATTTTGCGGAAGTTATTACGTTTTTCCAGGCACTGGTTGGTGACAAAACAGACTTTATCGGTACTAGTTGGCCTTTAGACGTATACATAGATCGCACATTCGCGCTGTACGCAAAAGAGGTGCCCCAAGCCACTAAAGATAAGATTGGTAACGATGTTATTAAATACCTACACAAATCTATAGACCTGGTTCATTGGGATCATAAAAATCTTATTTAAAAAATAAGTCCAAAAAAGCATAGACTTTACATCTGTTACGCGGTATGTTGTTGCTTGCAATGGAAACACAAGCACCTCAACTAAAATATTGCCTCTACGCACGAAAATCGTCTGAATCCGACGAACGTCAGGCTATGAGCATTGATTCACAGCTGGCCGAGATGCGAGCCCTCGCAGTAAACGAAGGCTTAAATGTCGTCTGCGAACTACAAGAAAGTCACTCGGCAAAAGACTCAGGCAAGCGGCCAGTATACAACCAGATGCTCGCTGGAATAGCGAGCGATGAATATAACGCTGTGCTCACCTGGGCCCCTGATCGCCTTAGTCGTAACGCCGGCGACTTAGGGTCGGTCGTTGACTTGATGGATCAGCACAAGCTACTCCATATCCGCACCTACTCGCAAACATTCACAAATAGCCCGAATGAGAAGTTTCTACTCATGATCCTCTGCTCGCAAGCCAAGCTTGAGAACGACAACAAAAGCATCAATGTGAAACGTGGTATTCGAACGAAGTGCGAAATGGGTTGGCGCCCCGGCACTGCTCCGCTCGGTTATATAAACAGGTCGTTCGGTGGTGTCACCGACATTATCCCCGACCCTGACCGCTCAGATATCATCACTGAGATGTTTCACAAAGCAGCTCAGGGCTGGAGCGGGAGAAAACTTAAGGCTTGGCTCGACGAGCAAGAGATTACAACACGAAGCGGCAGATCCGTACCGGTAAGTAGTGTACTGGCAATGCTGATCAACCCCTTCTACTATGGCGAGTTTCAATATCCAGAAGGTCCGGGAAATCCATGGTATAAAGGCGCTCATAAGCCGCTCGTTTCAAAAGAGTTATGGGATGAGGTGCAGCAAACCCGTGGAGTGAACAAAGGCGTCTGGGGATCAAAGCAATTCGCCTTCCGCGGCCTCCTGAAATGCGGCCGATGCGGCGCTGAAGTAACAGCGCAGGAAAAGATAAAACTGCTCAAGAAAACTGGTGTTCATAAACGATTCGTCTACTATAACTGCACCAGAAAGGTAGACCCTAACTGTAAAGAGAAATATATAAACGAACACCTGCTATGCGAGCTTCTGGAGCCGTTAATCGAAAAGGAGGTTAAGAAAATCAGGGTCACACCAAAGCTTCAAGCAAAGATCGATCGCCACTATGCAGTTGCGCAAAACATCTTACGACAATACGGCGTCGAACGGCCGCCAGCTACTCCGCTCGTCGAATACTCCAGGTACGTACTGCGAAGCGGTAGCGAAACGGAAAAAACCGCCTTTGCAAATGGGATCATGAATAGGATAGCCGTAAAAAACGGTGAGTTGAAAATTTCAGCACAGTAAAATACTACTTTGAGCGGTTATGATGATTTGCTATTTCTATGTTGTTTATTCCAAATAACGGTACGGACTTTTCTAACCGGAAAGTAAATCATCCTCAGGAAGAAAGGGCTAACGTTTTTAACGTATGATTTACCAGTAAGATCTTCTGCCTCTATTCTCAGAACCCCATATTTGTTATTGATTTCATCGTACGCTGACTCCTCCATAAGACAATCCAAGCGCTTACCCTGAGTCAACTCCTTGCTTCCGCCTATCATACTGTCGGACATAATAAAGCCCCCAGTATCTTTGAGATGCTTTCCACCTACGCTGGCAATAGTAACCGGCCTAATACCGGAATTAATCACAGAAACCGAAACGTACGGTGTGTCTTTTTTATATCCCGGTTGAGGATTCACGAGCGTCCAACCTTTTTTAATCGTGATCTTTATCTTTGGCCTATCCCGAACGATAGACATTATACTTACAGCGAGAGAAGCTAACGCTATTAGAACAGCGGCTACAGCAATAGGGTCTAGGGATAAACTCACGGTCGTCTTCTCTATTTGAATAAAATCTAACACTACTTAGTCTTCGTGGGTTTAGGCGCTGATCTTATTGTATGCGACGGCTGGTTGGGGGCAGGTTTGCTTGGTGGTTTAGGGGCATTTATTGCGGTACCTGGCTTGTTAGGTTTCGGAAGGGGTGAGGGTTTTACTCCGTCTGTCATGTGTAACTCCTTAATTTAGTATCTGCTTCACTATGATCAATAAGAATGTTGCGAATCCAAAAAGCATCACACCAACGGTGAAAAGTTTAGCCTTCAGCCTCATGATTCCATCAATTTCGGGAAATATAGATTCAATATCAGATATAAGCTGCAGCAGTGCGTCGTCACCACTTTTAGATAAGTAGTCGGGTTGTTCGTCGACGGTATTACTTGGATATCGCCACTTTCTTGGCCATATAGCGAATATACCCAAAATAAATGCACCTATCAAAAGTAACGTACCTATTATTATTAATGAGAATAGAAAATAGCCGAACGGCGTGCAGTCACCAGTAGCTTTTGCAAATAGAGGATCTTGAAATATGAACACACCTACTGCAATGATTGCGCCGATAAGTAATCCATTTTTTGTATCAAGAGAGGTGTTTGACTCGGATATTGTTTGGTATTTAGCTAAATCCGCCTGATATAGAGCTTGCAGGGTAACAATATCGTATTTATTTTCACTTGCCATAAATATATTATATAACAAACTTAAGATACTAACCGGTCAAGGAACCCGGTCAGCTCTTCGGCTGTCCAGTCGCCCTAGGAGAAACCAGTCAATTTCAGGACTAAACATCAGGGGTGAACACGAAAAAACCGCCCTTTCGGACGGTTCTAACGGTTTTGTACCTTTTGGTGACAATTGGTACTCTTGTCTGGCTCAAGGGGTAAATCTGACTTTTGGTCAGGGAACCCGGTCTGGGTATTTACCTGCTGAGTCTGGCTCCCGCGACTGGGCTCGAACCAGTGACCTATTGGTTAACAGCCAACCGCTCTACCACTGAGCTACGCGGGAATACTTAGTGTATTATACCGATTACCAAAGGGGTCGTCAAGATGATAAATACGCAGCAGCCAGTTACTGCTTGCGAAGTTTTTCGATCTCTCGCGTCAAGTCGGCGATGTTACCCCACGAGCTTTTATCAGTCAAAATAGTCAAGACATATGTCCCGCCAGATCCAGTTACAATCGCCGTATCGTGCAGTAAGCCATCCAGAAATCCCACCTTATTTGCGACCGACCCCGATGCTCCTGCTGAGATACCCTGACGATAAACATTACCCTTTAGCGCTGTCATAAATCTATTCCGGTCTGCCTTCGTGATCGGTAGCTGACCCGTCTCGAGACTTGCCATGAATGTCGATAGGTCGTTGGCAGTCGTCTTGAAGCTCTCTTGGTCGATAAAGCTTGTGTTCGTCAATCCTAACGCCTGTATGTCAGCGTGCACCGTATTGTAGCCAATACGGTCATTACGACGAACAAGCTGCTCCGGACATGGATTGTCTGACAGTGCAATCATGTCATAAAAACATGCACCTAATGTGCGTCCACCCTGGATTTGCTGACCCCACTTTAACTTACCTCGTTCAACTTGCTTGATTGCACTATATGCCACATACACCTTATAGGTACTAGCAGTCGTAAACTTTCGGTCACCATTATAATGCGCTCGACGGCGATCACCAGACAACTCTATCAGAGACACTCCATACGTACCTGGGTGCGAGTCAGCGTAATGCTTCATCAAAGCTGATAGTCCGATGTCGGTCGAGCTATAGGAGCGTTCATAGTTTCGCTCAGCTGGCACAACTGATGTCACGACCGCTACCTCATCCGACGTATGTTGCAAATAATCTACGATTGCCTTGGTAGTTCCCGCTATATTCAGCGTGCGTCCATCCGAGCCACCCGAGCGAGATATCTCCACGAAGTCGCGGGTTTTAATCGTCATGATACCTGGTTTTTTTGTGGCGGCTGGTCCAACTTCTTTCTCGAGCACCCCTTTCGCCTTGTCTGTATCGATCGTCATTGCCAATGTATCGTCATCTGTCGAAAATACCAACCACGACCGCACTGTAGATGATTCAAGCGGTACCTTCGTATCCCCGATACGCACTACCACACCGTCATCTAGCCGTTGCTCGATGGAACGCACCAACCGCTCCGCCTCAGTATCCGTCACCGCTGGCGCTATGCGCTCAACCGGAATACGCACCGTCTCTCCACCAATTGCTGTTGGTTTGACCGCCTGCACACGCGCCACCACCTCATCAAGGTCGCAATGACCGCCATCTTCAGACGGTACTACTACCAAACGATCATCTTTGACAGTAATCGACGCATTCTTCGGTTCTACCTCACATGATTTGCCTAGCTCTTTTCCAGCATACTCACGTACCGCCTGCCCATTTAACACTGCCACTTCTGGGTCACCAGCAATTGTTCTATGACCCCACCAGAGTGATGTGGGCACTAATCGTAGCCACCACGGATACATTGCTCGTTCGACCATTGCCTCCTCGTTAGCCGCCGCGCCAAGTACTGCAAGCTCTGGCGACCGATACGGCTCAGCTGCTTCGCCGAAATAAATCGCCACTGTCTGCTGACTAAAAATTTCTTGTACATGGCGCACGGCGTCCTCTCGTGCCATACCACCAATTGCCACCCCATCGACACGAGCACCGAGCATTGTATGACTAGATGGATAGACAACCTGGACCGCCACCATCAACAGCAGCAGCGCAATCACTGCGCCGGCTATCAGCTTCTTCCGACTAAGTCGTCGTACTGTCTGCCGTACCCTCTTCATCTGTCTCTAGTATAGCACCGTGCCGCCCAACAAGCTGCGCCCGAAACGTTGCTGCCTGTGTCGACCCGAGTATCTCAGCTGCTCGAACTAGCACTTCGTGATCTTTAGGTGAATAGCTATCGCTAGCTAATCGCTCTCTTACTGCACGATCAAATCCCTGCAGGTAGTCCTCACTTTTAGCGATAACGGCCGCCGCCTGCTTGCCTTGTTGCATCGATACGATCTCGATCGACCGTGCCGAATGATCTTTTTTACGTATATATCCTTTCGCGAGCAATCCGTTGACATGTATCGCCACCGTTGAAACCGACTTATAGCCTAAGCCGTGCATAATCTCACGGTAGCTCGGGCCATATTTATGCTCCCTGATAAAGCTGTCAATAAATTGTAGGAGCTCTTGCTGCCTCTTACTTGATCTCATGACTACCCCTCCTCTCAGGCATCATTCTGCCGATTACCAAACCAGCCAACCCCCACCAGACCAGTGCGATCGTATCGTCTGCCCATACCGGCAAAAACAACCCCGCGACGGCTATCCCAATACCGCTTGCGAGTAAACTCAGCGCTAACCAATCCCCGCGTCGTTGCCATAATCGCCACAACACTCTACTGAATAGCACCCCAAAAAGTATTAATCCTAGCCAGCCCACTTCATGCGCGATATATAGGTAGTGATTTTCAATAATCAACCCCTGCTCACCCATAAGTGATGGCGACCCTGTACTGCCGATGCCAGCGCCAAATGGCTGTCTAAGCATGCGTTCGGTACCATCAATTAGCGATTCTATGTGTCCATCATTGGAATTGATACTATTCCCTTCGTCTGGATCTTCATGTAGAATCACATGCGATACAAATGATGTATCCTTAACAACATACAGTCCTCCTGCAAAAAGTAACCCTGAAGCAAAAAGTGCAATCCATACTTCTCGCGATACCGTTCGCCCGAATCGAACTATCGCGACAATTATTACTGCAAGCACCGCAGCAATCAATGCACTCCGTGAATATGAAAACCACAACGCCACCACTGCCGCCATACCCAGCAATGCTATCAGTCCCCGCACACTCTTGTACCACTGTGCCGGCTGTGACCACATCATTATAAGCGCCGCCCCACAGGCTGTCATGACCATCGCAGCGTAGAGACCTAGCGGGTTTGGTCCGCGGAGTGTACCGTTAATACGAATATAATTATAGTTTTGATCAACCGTCAGGTACGGTGCGATTGTCTGATTACTGTAGCCGATATGCACTAGAATATCGTTCGGCAACACAGCCACCTGCAATAAGGCGAATAGTATCGAGACAGCCGCCGCCACTATCGCCCCTACAAGCAACGGTCGACGCCACGATGGATACAGCACCGCCACTACATACATCACCAAAAACATCAGCACAAACCGTAGGTCAATCAGAAGACCTGCCAATGTCGGCACAACCCCCTGCCATGTGAATGGCAACAATAAAATATGTACCGCGCCATATAGAAACGTGATCTTTATCACCCAGTCGCCCCAGAGCTGCCGCCATACATGTCGCTGCGCTACCTGCACAATCACCAAAACGGCTACAATCGCTAGCAGTATCTCTTTCCAAGCCTTTATCTCAATCTGAGGTTCTGGCCAAACCATCCCCAACCACATACTGATGGGCGCATGAAATACCACACCACAAAGAATAATCATCAACAAAGATAATGTTGTACGAGCAAATAGGTGCGTCATGTCGCCATTATACCCTGAAAAACAAATAACCTCGGACTCTCCGAGGTTATTGATGGTGACTTCTCAACAATCTTGCTTCAGTAGAATAATTATATTTTATAACAAAATATCATAGTCTTGTCAATAATATTGCTTTCAACCCATCAAAAAGTGGTATACTATGCCTATCTATGTTGACAAAGAATAGCCGCGTCTACAGCCTTCTTCTCATTCTTATCGATGTGATTGTTCTCTTTACAGCGTTTATCGGTGCCTACGTTCTCCGTGTCCACCTTGACCAACGACCCCTCTTGAATGAGGTGGTCGCCGTTGATTACTTTGCATCCGCACTGTTTATCGTCCCAATATGGGTTGTTATTTTTGCTGTTCTCGGCCTTTACCGCGCCGAAACATACAATCGCAGGCTGATTGAATGGGCAAAGATTGGCGTTGGTGCCTTTATCGGCATCCTCCTCGTCATCGGCTGGGAGTATGTCACCCGAGCAAGTATTTTTCCAGCGCGCCTTGTCACCGTATATGCGCTCGTTGGTTCATTTACTATGCTAATTATTGGCCGCGAGATACTACGTGCTATTCGCTCGCTGATGTTTCGCTACGGCAAAGGCATCAAGCGCGTTCTTCTTATCGGTACCGACGATACAGCGATCGATATTGCCCGAAGTATTGCCGACACCAAGCGGAGCGGCTATAAAATCGTTGCTATTGCTGGGCCTAAAAAACTAATCCCCGACGGCATGAATGTCATTCACTACTCACGTGTCGAGCACGCCCTCAAAAATATCCCCGCCGACAACATCACTGCTATCGTTCAGACCAAACTATACGAGTCTGTCGAGCGCAATCAGCGTATTCTTGGCGCCAGCCAGTCACATCACATCTCCTACAGTTTCATACCAGGTGAGACTGAGTTCTATTCTGGTAAAAATACCGTTGATGTCTTCCTGGGCTATCCGATGATTAGCGTTTATCAAACACCTCTCGTTGGCTGGGGGGCAATCGTAAAGCGTGTTTTTGATCAGATTACCAGCAGCATCCTTATCCTCGTCCTACTCCCTGTCTTTATCCTTCTGATGATCTTACAGAAAATCTTCAATCCAGGACCGCTGTTCTATCTCTCGAAACGTCTCAGTCGCTTTTCGGAGCCGATCCAACTCATCAAGTTTCGTAGCATGCGAGACCGTCCGACCGCACACCTTGATGCCGCCGAAGAGTTCCGAATGATGGGGCGCATGGATCTTGTCGAAGAGTATGAAAAAAATCGAAAAGTTGAGAACGATCCACGGATTTCAAAATTCGGAAGTTTCTTGCGTAAAACGTCACTTGACGAGCTGCCACAGCTCTTCAATGTCTGGAAAGGTGACCTCAGCCTTGTTGGGCCACGACCCATCCTACCCCAGGAGATGAAACTTGCAAAAAATCGAACAGCCCTTCTTCATAGCGTGAAGTCTGGTGTCACTGGACTCTGGCAGGTATCAGGACGTAGCAACCTGAGTTTTGATGATCGTATTGAGCTCGAGCTCTACTACGCACAAAACTGGAGCTTCTGGCTCGACATAAAAATCCTCTTCAAGACCATTGCTGTTGTCGTATTTCGACGAGGCGCCCAGTAAGTGGCTGCGCCAAAAATCGCTATTGTCTGTGATTTCCTGACGACGATGGGTGGTGCCGAAAATGTTGTCCTCGCCATGCATGAAGCGTTCCCAGAAGCCCCCATCTATACAGCACTCTACCATCCAGATAAGATGCCCGCCTTTCGCCAGCTGGATGTTCGTCCATCGCGCCTCCAAAAATTACCAAAGACACTGCGTCGCTACCACAAGCTTTTCCCAACACTTGCCGTTAAAGCAATGCGACAGCTCGACCTCAATGAGTTCGACATCATTCTCACAAGCTCCTATCTTCATGGCCATCAGGTAACAAAAACAAGGCCCGACCAAACAATTATTACCTACTGCCATACACCGCCTCGCTACTACTGGAGTCACTACGACCTCTACCGTAAAGATCCTGGCTACGGCAAACTAAATCCTCTCGTGCGTAGCCTAATGCCAATTATGGTTCCTCGTCAGCGCAAGCATGATCTTGCTGCAGCGATTAATGTTGACGTCTATATCGCGAACTCCACCGAGACTCAAGAGCGTATCAAAACATACTATAACAAACCCAGTACGGTCGTACATCCCCCAGTTGAAACACGTCGCTTTAACCCCACTCGTGAACGTGGAGACTACTATGTTTCACTCGGGCGACAGCTCCCCAACAAGCGCGTTGACCTTGCCATTGCCGCTTGCACCCAGCTTGAACTGCCGCTCAAAGTATTTGGCAACGGTCCGCTTCACGACAAACTTGTTCAGATGGCTGGTCCGACGATTGAATTCTACACCGACAGATTCGGTGACGCTTCCGACGCAGCAGTCGAAACAGCACTCAATAGCGCCAAGGGGTTTCTTTTTCCATCCGACGAAGACTTTGGCATTGTTGCTGTTGAAGCATTAGCCGCTGGCACACCCGTTATTGCCTATAGCGCATCAGGTACCCGCGATATCATCCAAGATGGTGTCAATGGTGTCATGTTCGCTAACCAAACTGTCGAAGATGTCGTCGAAGCAATCAAGCGCGCTGAGACAATGACATTTTTTCCATCAAAACTTCAACGCCATGCCAAACGATTCGAAAAATCACTCTTTATCACCAAGCTACGAAAAATTGTCAGTGATCATACGCTCACTACTCGACAGTGACACTCTTTGCCAAATTTCTTGGCTGGTCGACATCATTGCCGCGCTCTACAGCCGTATGATAGGCAAAAAGCTGACTCACGATATTGAATAGGAGTGGCGTCAGGAGTGTTAATTTTGTTTTGATACGAATCACATGCTCAGCGTCAACCTTCTTGGTTGTGTCGGTAATGACAATTGTGTGTGCACCTCGTGTATTCATCTCGATAAGATTGCTTTGCGCTTTTTCGTAGAGCCAATTATCCTGTAGGTAGCAGACCTCAAAGAACCGGTCGTCGATTAAGGCAATTGGGCCGTGCTTGAGCTCACCCGCCGCATAACCCTCAGCATGGATGTAGCTTACCTCCTTGAGCTTGAGCGCACCCTCAAGTGCAACCGGATATGACGTATCACGACCTGTATACAGTGCGTGTTCATAAGGTGCATATTTTGTCGCAGCTGTTCGTAATTCGCCATCTGTCTGTGCAATCACTTCTTCTATCTCTCGTGGCAGTGCATCAAGCTCCTCAATAAACTCGCGAAGTTCTTTCTTGCCAGCCCCTTTTGCCTGTGCCAGCATCATACCGAACATTGTTATTGCTGCCACCTGAGACGTAAATGCCTTCGTGCTTGCTACACTAATCTCGGCGCCGACATGCACATAGACACCACCATCAACTTCTCGAGCGATCGTACTTCCTACGGCATTGACGATGCCAAGGCACCTGACGCCTCGTCGTTGTAGCTCTTGGAGGCAGGCTAGTGTGTCAGCTGTCTCGCCAGACTGTGAAACGATGAGTGCCACTGTCTGCTCTGGTACATTAAATGAGCGATACCGTAGCTCACTTGCAATCTCCGTCCGTACCGTAATATCATTTGTAAATTGCTCGATAAAATAACTTGCTGTCAGTCCCGCATAAAATGCCGTACCACACCCGACAATAATAACGTTTTTGATCGCCCGCAACTCATCGTCTGTCATGTTGAGCCCACCGAGCTGCACGCTACCGTCGCCTACATTGAGGCGACCCCTCAAGGTTGCACGCAAGCTTTCTGGCTGATCATGGATTTCCTTGAGAAGAAAATGATTAAAACCTTTTTTCTGAATTGACTCGAGATCAAGCTCAAGTGTCTCGATCATAACATCATGTTGCTTCGACTCTATATCATAGAGCTGCACGCCATCAACCGTACAAATACCCACTTCACCATCCTGTAGATAGACCACCTGATCTGTGTGCCCGACCAGCGCAGCTCCATCACTCGCGATAAATACCTCACCTGCTGCAAGTCCAAGAATGAGCGGACTACCCTTCCTCGCAACAACAATCTCTCCTGGCTTCTTAGTGCTTAGTACTGCGATACCATATGCGCCAACAACCATTTTGAGCGCAGCAGATACTGCAGCTAGAAGGTTGCCGCTGTCACGGTATACGTAGTCAATAAGCCCCGCAAGCACCTCACTATCCGTATCACTCTTGAAATCATAGTCATACTTTGAGAGCATCTCTCGTAGTTCTTTGTAATTCTCAATAATACCGTTGTGTACAAGATAGATGTCACCAACATGATGCGGATGTGCGTTGCGCTTACTCGGCTCGCCGTGCGTTGCCCACCTCGTATGGCCAATACCGATTGTGTCGGCACGCTCATGGGTTGCAACCTTCTCGTCGAGCTCGCTAACCTTGCCTTTTGCTCGGAGCAATGTCGCCTTTGACTTTGCGTCCATCGTAACAATCCCTGCACTATCATAGCCGCGGTACTCAAGGCGTTTGAGTCCACCCATCAAGATTGGCTGCGCCTCTTTCTGACCGATATATCCGACAATTCCGCACATATTTCTGTTGCCCTTTCTGTTTTTAGTGAGCCTATGTCTTCACTATACCTTGATAGGACAATAAAATAAACATATTTTTACAAAATGTAATAATTACAACTAATACATCTATTCAACAAGGAGGACATCATCGTCTGGAAGACGGAATAATCCTTCATCAAGTCGTTTCTGGTCAAGATAATGCGCTACAAATCCCATCGTACGCGGTACGACAAAGAGCGCGTTAAAGAAATCAGCCGTTATTAACTGCTCGAGCTCTCGAGCTGCATATCCCTCTTCTTGTGCTAACACATCAAGCATCAATGCTGCTATATGGCCGTCAACATTGAGGATGAGGTTGCCCTTCTTTTGAGTCGTTATCTCTTCGACAACCTTTGCAAAATCAAAGTATGGATGCACAGCAAGCTTGTCAGCATAACGCGCCAATATTTCCGTACGTGGATCGGGCAAGTCAAGCCGATACTTTTTATGTCCAATACCGCCAATCATCTGCTTGGCCTTTGCGCGCTTCTCGACAAGTTCACCTGGCGTACTACCACCTTCAACTCCATCAAACCACTCACGAGCCGCATCAGAAACCGCCCCACCAAATCGTGGACCAATCGTCATCAAGCCAGCCGCAAGACTATCAATAACGCCCTTGCCAGCGCGAGCTGTCACAATAGTATTTAATGCACCTGACACCTGCGGCCCGTGGTCGACTGACAAAAGGTAAATCGTCCGCATAAGCTCCGTTGTCACACGAGATTTCGGCAATCGCCCAAGGAGCCCTGCAGTAATCTGCGAGGCAATATCACCCTCCGCTGACCATTCCTGTAAAGACTTACCGACAAACGCGTATCCGTCAGCTGTTTCGGTGCTAATTGTCGAGGTAAAGAGACTTGCCTGTCGATATGAAAAATCATGATGAGACTCAGTGATATCATCCTGCGGAAGAACCCCGATCGCCTGGCTAAGATCACTCATCGAACCAGCAACCTGAACACCAGCCTTCGCAAGAGCCTGACGCTTTGCACTCGCCGTCTCATCCTTTGATCCTGCAAGTGCTTTCGCATGACCAAACTGCACCGGCGTATCAAAACTTTCGCCAATCACACCTGCTACGTACGCAATGATTGGTTTTGTGAGCTTGCCTTGCTCAATCAGCTCTACGATTTCATACTCATCGGTACCACCCAGCTCACCGTAGTATACGATATGCTTTGTTGCTGGATCGGCCTCAGCCGCAAGAAATGCATCAAGAGGGCGCGTTGTCGGGAATCTGTCGCCACCAAAACACAGGGCAAAGCTCAGTGCATGACCCGTATTGGCTACCATTGTAATAAGCTCATTGATCATACCACCACTCGCTGACAGTACTGCAACCGATCCCGACTGCTCAAGATGATTCGCCTTGATCTGCCGCCAGTCGACGCCGCCAACTACACCAAGCTTCAAAAATCCTGGAACAATCAGTCCGACGCCAGCAGGGCCGATAATCGTCTTACCCACCGATCCGTACGTATCAAATAGTTTGATCGCATCTACTTCTGGAATATCTTCTGCGAAGATATGAACGCCATGAGCCTGTGGATAAGCTGTGAAGAAATCCTCTGTCACCTGATATGCACGACGTGCACTTGTGATATTGAGTAGCCAGTCCGTATGCGGCACAACCTGACGCGCTTCGGACATAGTACGAAAACAAGGGATAAGAACCTCTTCATTACCCCAAAAATACTTCTCATAGCGCTTATTACTACCGACAATGCCAACGATTGACGGCGACGCACGGCCGGTCAGTACATCAAAGTCCAAGATTGCTTGATACCCAGGACGATATGAGCCAACTGCAAGAATCGTTCCAGGATTTTTACGAATATCCGCTATGCTATGCATCTATATACTCCAATGCTTCATCAATTACTGTCGTCAGTACATCGCTTGATCCATGAATGCTGCCACATATACCGTGCTGTGTTAGAAATCGTTCCATCAGCGCTAGGCCTTCCTTTTCATTTGGCCCACCACGACGTACATACACCATGACCTCCGCAGCCTTTAGTTCAGCCATCCGCTGACGTAATGCATCGATAATACCTGCAAATGTCTTGCGAACATCTGTAAAGTTTGCGACTCCACCGGCAATGATGATTGCCTTACGAGGTGCGTTTGCCATAAGGAGCTGTTCGATAACTGCTTCAGTATAGAGCTGCGTTTCCTCACGAGTTGGACCACCACTATATTCTCCATAATTACCAATTAGATCAGCTTTACCACGATTTGCTGCCTCGTCTGCGATTGTAATACTTGCACCGCCGCCACTTAGAAGAAGCCAAATCGCACCATCAGGATTAAGAACACGAAACGAAAATGATGCAGGCGATCCGTCATTCAAGCGAGCGACCGCCTCTTCGGATGCTGCCTTTGTGCCTACCTCGACAATATCATCATCGCCCCAGCTCGCCTGCCAGCTACCAGCACTGTCGACAAGCACCGCTGCATCGAGTAGTGAGCATGCCTCACCACGAACAATCAGTGGGTTAATTTCGACAAAGCTCATGTGCTCTTTATTCATCGTATCGACAAGCCGATTCAAGAATGACTGTGGCAACGGCACATCCTTGATCGAATCATACTGCACAATACTCTCAGGATGTTCTTCGATGTCGACGCCGCCCTTTGGCGAATATAAGAATCGCATACCCTCACGCATCCGCTCAACACTCAAATACCGCTCTTCATCATCGTCATGCAGCAGCATTGGCTCGGCGATAAACCGTTCGAAACCCTTCTCCGCAAGCTCTTCGATTGCCTTTTTGGCATCTTTTTTTGTGACATTGAGCCGAATAAGCCCCTGCTTGCCACGCTTCTTGATACCCTGGTCAACCTTCACGATATACTTTTGCCCATCAGAGAGGCGTGCGACTCCATCGTCAATTGAGCGAACTCGAATCGCCACACCACCATACTTGTCTACGAGTAGCGACTTGGCCGCGTACTCTGATAATTTTACCCTCGCCATTGCTTTTAGTGTACACTAGCACCATGGACAATCCAACGTCATCTATATCGATTGAGAGCCTTACCGCCTACTCGTCACTTGATGCTACGATGATCGGCGCACTACTGCCAGCTCTTAGTAGCTCATCAACAGGCGATCCTATCCCCGAACAGAGACTACGCGATATTATTGAATCTACCCACCATGATCAGATCGTTGCACGCCGGGATGACGGCAAAATCGTTGGTATCGCCACGGTCTCACTCACCTTCGGGTCGTCATCTGGTCGAAGTGTCTGGCTTAACGACTTCGCTGTCGATGCAAGTACACAAGGGTCTGGTATTGGCAGTAGCCTTTGGGATGAGGTTGTAGCTTGGTGTCAAGAGAAACAAGCAACAAAACTTTATTTTACCTCAAGACCATCCCGTGAAGCAGCACAACGATTCTACCTCCATAAAGGCGCTATTATTCGAGATACTAATTTTTTCAAAAAAGAAATCTCGTAAGAAAATCTACTGCTCGATTACGTCTGTGTTTTATTGACACACTTGAAGGTGATACAATAAACACTTGTGAAGAGGGTGAAGAAGTTTATACGAACTGATATCCAGGCATTGCGAGCAATTGCTGTTATAGCTGTTGTTGTCTACCATCTGTGGCCAGATAGGCTGACAGGTGGCTTCATGGGTGTTGATATATTTTTTGTTATCTCTGGCTATCTAATGACACTTACACTGCTACGCAATATTGACCCTGTCATCAGCGCCAAGAAGAAGCTACGTGCCACGTGGCAATTTCTGACAGAATTCTATGCACGACGTATTAAGCGGCTTATTCCTGCGGCTTCGGTCGCCCTTCTCGGTACACTCGGTCTCATTGCTGCAATCGGCAACCTTTCGATTATTGAGGCTACCGCAAAACAAATTACAACCTCAGCGCTATTCGTACAAAACCTATTCCTCGCGCACGAATCAGTCGACTATCTCGCAAGCTCCAACCCACCCACTGCAGTACAGCATTTTTGGAGCCTATCACTTGAAGAGCAATTCTATCTCATGTGGCCACTTGTCCTCCTTGTCATCGTGTTTCTCACGATACATATACACATTACCTATAAGCGGACAAAGATATCAGGAGCAATCCTGCCTGTAGCCCTCCTAATTATCGCCTTCTTTATCTATGGCTACCAAATGACTCAAGACGACAGTGCAGCTGCCTATTTTGTAACGTTTGCGCGCATTTGGGAGTTGCTATTTGGCGCGCTCATTGCTTTCTTGCCAAAACTACGTCATCACGATCTCAAGCTTCTGCTGCCGTGGGTTGGATTCAGCATGCTTGCTTATGCACTCGTCAAGCTCGATGGCAGCAACTTCCCTGGATGGCATGCTCTTCTACCTGTTGTAGGTACATTTCTCATTATCTGGGGAGGTACGGATAAAAGCGAGTCAAAGATATCATTCTCTAACACGCTCAAAGCAAAGCCTCTCCAGTGGATTGGCAATATATCCTACTCACTCTATCTATGGCACTGGCCACTCATCATTCTTCTGCCCATACTATTCACTGTCAATATCGAAGGTGATCACAGCCGACTCATTAAGCTGGGCATCCTGGCACTTTCTTTCATCGCTGCGTGGCTATCATATCGATTTGTCGAGCAGCCAACCCAAAAGCTCAAACTCAAAAAACGATGGGTGTATATATTATTCGTCGTTATTGTCGGAGGTATTGCGGGTGGCGGCTACCTGATGTCGCAAAACGCTCACAGACAAGCAGCTACCAACCTCAAAGAGCTTCGTCAAGTCGTCCTCTCAAAGAGTGATCCTTGTATCGGTGGCTATGCATTACAAAATGATACATGTGACAACCCATTCGGAAAGTCTGACGGTAAGTTTAGTGAACCAAACCCTAACGACTTCAGTCCTGACATTATACGAGACGGTACAAGATGTGACTCATACCGACATGAAACCCCAAATCGCTACCTAGAATACGTCTGTGTTATCGGCGACAAATCAAGCCAGCACAAAATAGCCGTCTGGGGTGATTCACACGCTCAACAATGGGCAAATGCTCTCGACGCAATAGGATCTCGAAAGAATATTCAGTTTATCGTTATAATCAGTGGTCAATGCGCCTCTATTAAAATCGATGATAGTGAATGTGAAGACAGACTTCAGTTCATTAAAGAAAGTAACATTCTACAGGAAAGTGACGCTATTATCGCATCACTCTGGCATAGGTACAGCGCAGAAAGCTCAAAGCAGCCGATCTACCGTTCACTCCAGTTCCTACAGCACGAGTCCGATAGCCCACTATATCTCCTCGAGGATATACCCTCAGCCAAGGGTCAGGGTGGACCAGAATGTGCTATCGATGGTCGAAGCTGTATCAACAATTACTCAAAGGTTGCAGATCCCATAAAAGGTATTTCTCAACAGATTATATCATCTGGTATTCTACCCGAAACTCACATTATCTCGATAGATGACATCTTCTGTAAGAATGAAAAGTGTTACTCGTTTATTGGAGGTATCCCAGTCTACCGAGACGCCAGTGCGACAGGTAATTCTCATATCACTGGCACGTTCTCTTTATCCCTCGCTGACATACTCCAAGAAAAGCTTGAACAGCACGGGGTCATTCCTACAGGTAAATAGCTGATATACTAGGTCTATGAAAGTTTTTGTCCAAATCCCCTGTCTTAACGAAGAAGCAACTCTTCCGCTCGTCCTCAAGTCTATACCTAAGAAAATGAAAAATGTCGATAGTGTCGAAGTACTCATTATTGACGACGGCTCGACCGACAAGACGATAGAAGTCGCCAAGAAGCATGGTGTCAAGCACTTTGTCTACCACACTCGAAATATGGGACTCGCCAGATCATTTCGAGATGGCGTTGACTATGCACTCATGCACGGAGCAGATATTGTCGTAAATACTGATGGAGATAATCAGTATCCTCAAGCTATGATCGCAGAGCTCGTACAGCCAATTATCACCGGAGAGGCCGATATCGTCATTGGCGACCGCCAAACACAAAAGATTGCACACTTTTCGCCGTTCAAGAAGCTCATGCAACGTTTTGGCAGCTGGGTCGTCAACAAAGTTGCCACCACCAACCTACCTGATGCAGCTAGTGGTTTCCGAGCATACTCACGCTCATCTCTTTATAAGCTCAATATCGTTACCCAGTTTAGTTACTGCATGGAAACTATCATCCAGGCAGGCAACAAGCGACTCAAGATTAAAAGTATCGCTATCGAGACAAATGAAAAAACTCGTGAATCTCGCCTTTTCAAGAATATATGGCAACATATGGCTCGATCAGGCCAGGCAATCATGCGTAGCTATCTCATGTTCAAGCCACACACAATATTCACCACAATCGGCGTTATTCTTCTGATTAGTGGATCAATACCATTTATTCGCTATGCGTACTTCTTCTTCATCGGCGAGGGTGGCGGGCATCTTCAGTCGCTCATCCTTGGCAGCACCATGCTTGTTGGATCACTCCTCTGCTTCGCACTAATTGTTATTGCAGACCTCCTGCAGACCAACAGAATCCTCCTTGAGGATCAAATTGAACGCTTAAAAGAAATTCAGTACGGCAAGCAAAAGCAGTAGATTACCTACCGTTTTACCACATCCTTGATTACATCAACCTGCCGGCGTGATTGCTTTTTTACTTTTGGCAGATATTTTGCTAATTTCTTCTTGACCTGCTCTTCATTCTCGACAAGTCGTACAAACTCACTTCTCAGATATTTCGTTGTTAGCTTGTCTTGACCAAATGCCCACTCCTCAAGATCAAACATCTCCAGTACTTCACGATACTTATGACTCCAGCCAATCACCAACGTTGGCACCTCCATCGCAAGTGATGATACCATCGCATGAAAGCGTGACGCCACAAAGAAATCACACCGACCAATCCAATAGCGTAACTCTTGTGATGTTAATTCTTTATCAAGAAATAGGCAGCTTTTTTTATCCTTGATCTCAGAAAAAATCTCTCGGCACAGTGGCAGATCATTATTGTGTGTCTTGTCGGTGCCAGTACGCACACTGTGCGGCACTAACATCACCTTATACCCCTCCGTTGTCGCAAAATTAATAAAATCAACTATCTCCTGGGTGTAATCACCCCCCGCTGCATCGACTTTCTTTTGCATCACGACACTCGGTGAAACGCCAACCACCTTGTCGCTCTTTAAGACAGCATCGTCAAATTTAGCTTTTGCCGACTCCTCCTCTACAGGAGTCAGATTGAGTGAAAAGGCATAGTCTGCACCCTCGGTAACATTATTGAGTTTCATTTCTTTAAGATAACTGTGAGTGATAGAGCCGCGAGATATAATTGCCGACATCTTGGGGAGGTACAGCTTAGCGGCCGCTCGGTTGATAGGGTTCTTGAACGGCCCCAATGCCTGAGCACACTTCACAACTGGTGTTTTTGTGTTTAAAGCAGGCAAAATACTCGCAACATTATAAATCAAAAACTTCTCACGTCCATCGACAAAGGTGATTCCACCCTGGTCAAGCAAGACGTCAGCATCAACAAGTGCCTTGACCGCTGGCGACTTGCGCTCAATCATGCTCCGAAATGGAGGTAGTATCCTATGTAATAACGCTGCTGAATTAATACCGACACCCAGCCTTAACGGTGAAGCATCGACGATCGTTAGGTTCTTGTAGTGATTTTGTTCTGCATCAGAACGTGGATACATACTCAATAACGTAAACTCCGTCTTCTCTCCGTCAATCGTATCAAGTGTCTGTAATGCACTCTCAAGCATCGCAGCTGCCCCCTTGTTGCCAGATAACGCTGAGCCAATGATTGCAATTTTCTTTGTCATAACTGCCTAATTCTTCCCTTATTCAATACCAAATATACAAGCGCAACCCCTATATCCGAAATAGTTGCATAGAACCGAGCCACGAGTGATACTATTATAGCCTGTTCGACAGGGAAATACACACTCAAAAACAAGACAATCACCGCCTCGCGAACACCAATACCTCCAGGCACAAATAATGCTAGTAGTCCAACGATACCAGCCAATATGTATGTTGCTGCCAATCCAACATACATATGCGGCTCAACTGGAAGCATCGCAGCAACGATTAATACAAAACCAACCCCATTAAAGAGGCGTGGTAGCAAATAGCCAATCTGAAATCGCACAACATTTCCTGGTGACAAAAAATCACTCTCGCGAAAAGGCTTTCTCTTAACTACCTTGGTAACTAGATTAAGTAGCCATCGAAACAGCTTGCTTGAAAACACAAAAAGCATCGGTAGAATCATGAGTAAAGGAATAAATACACCAATATCTGCGCCAAACTTATCGGTAAACAGTAACAGTACCGGAGTAGAAAGCACCGCACCTGCCACCACCATCAGTATATTTTCGTATAAGAATGAGGTTGAGATAGTACGCTTACTGAATCCGTTTTTTACCCCCCAGGCTAACTTATTAAGGTATGACCCAACCTGCCCAGGAACATACTTCAAAAGCCAAGATGCTGCATGAATACGCACCGCATCGATGGTCGAAACATTCTTACCCTCAAGAGATCCGAGCATCCTACCCCACAACCCACCGGACACCACCACTGCAAGCGTAAATGCAACCACACCAAGCACAACGCCGATATTGAGACTTAGAGAAATATCACCAATCTTATCCCAATTACTCGCAAGTGTTCTGTAAAAAAACCATCCGACCACACCAATAACAATCCATGGCACTATCGCCCTGATGAGTTTTGAGTTTTTTATAAAATTCTTAATACCCCCCAGCATCGCATCTACCTCGAACGACCCTTTGCAGCACCCAATACAAAAGCTGTAATTATATATAGAATAGCAACAGGTATCACTTGCATCCACATCCTATCGAGAGAATCGGCCTGCGCAACACGATACGGGCTATCTCTTGCATACGCAAGCAAGAGCACGAGTGGCACAAATGTTGTTATCGAAAATCTAAGATATGTACTATCTTTAAATTTTCTAAAGATTAAGCTATATGCGACCAATCCAGTAAGTATAATCCACGAAACTCCCCATGCGCTCATAATCGAAACGTTTACTGTAGTCGCTCCGACACTAGCGAGGAGTATGTGCGGATTCATAACGAAGAGCCCACCAAGCAGTACCCATAACCCAGCCTCCGCAACGACAGGAAGCTTATTTATGTATCGACCCACGATTTTTCGCCTAAGCATCAACGCAAAGATAATGAGCGTCGAACCCAGCAGGATCGGAATATACACTGAGGAAGATATAGAACTTAGGCCACCCCCACCTATGACATACATGCCAGCCAGTAGCCCGTGCCATGCTATCATAGCCACCCCCAATACAGACAGAAGCAACGCTTTATGTCCCGTCGCCACCCCTCTACCGGCAATCGCTGGAACTATAGCCAGCAGAGCCATCATAAATCCTTCCGGACGCGCAAACACCAACACTGAAAGTGCAATAAGAGCAACCGTTATGTAGCCATCCTTCTCTACGCGACGTTTCCTATCTCCTGATACATACAGCCATATCATACCAACGATAAGCATGAGCAAAATACCAGAAGCTAAATGACCATTCATGTACGTTGCATGCATGATAAATCGACTATTCGTCACAAGAAGTGCGACACCTATCACTATCAGGGCGATTAGAGCATGCTTGTTTTTGATCCTCCCTCGCAAACCCTTTACCCAAAGCCACACCATCAGTCCAACTCCCGAAAGAGCGACGAGAGGTGTGATCGCAGGCAGATACAGATTACCTATCAAGTTTGCAGGAGCATGCATGAACGGTACCAAAAGCATACGTTTTTGAAATTGATACATGGAGACATGCTCATAAATATCACCAGACTGCAGCAGTGAACCTATCGACAAGTACTCCACAACATCAACATGCCTGACGGTAATCATGGGTGTGACAAGGTAGCTAAAGATAAGGATGAATACAAAAACACCCACCGACACTCCGAACCAGCGTACAACGACCGTACGAGTAAGCTTGGAACGGCGATGATAGAAAAAAAGCAACCAGTAAATTAACACTCCTAACGACAAGAGCACAAGAGATAGCAGCGGTGTGGTTGGCACGCCGGTAAAAAGCTGCAGAGACCCAACAAGAACCACAGCACATACACCGAGAATAAAACCTATTGGCAGTACACCCCAGCCTCTCAAACCAATAGCAAATGCCAACGTCAATCCAAACCATGCAATCACTGTAATAATTAAAGCTTCCAATATCATCCGTGTAGCCCCTTCAGTAGGTCGTGATCGATTATTGATATGTCAATAAACATATCTGTTGTGCCATCACGAACATATATCCACTCATCAACACTATTATCGCTGACATACACCTTGAAGTTGTCTATTTTCCAGTTTCTCTTCACTTCATCATTATACCTCCCGCTCAAGCTCGTCTGCTTATCTTTCATATACTGAACTATCAGATCCTGGCTGTACTTACGCACCTTAACATCATCAAGGCGTGCTATACCGACGGCCCTCTGCATAAAAGCCCCACGTCGCTTAACATCCACCCTTTTGTCTCCTGAAATATCCGGAATATACAGTGTAGCTTGTGATGAATGATCTCTCATAAATACAAAGGGGCCGTACCGACCCATGAGATGATCTGTATCTATAATATCTGTGCCTTGATTGAATCTTAATGCCTTAAAGTTACCTTGTCCTCCGTGTGCAAACAATACAATGTTAAGAACCACTGCAGCCAGTAATACTATCAAAAGAATCTTGTAAGAACCCAAAGAACTCCAGTACTTAATTACCTTATCCATACCTGAGATTATACAGTAAAAATACAAATAGCCCCTACGATCTTAGATAGCATAGGCTCAATGTTTACACAGTATCATTTTTACGTTACAATATACATTATCATTACCAAGATTAAAAACAGTCAATCTAACATCACATAGAGCAATAGGCTATGAAAATCGCAAAAACAAAAAAATCACTAAAACGACCCACACTATTACTAGCCATCCTGATTACCATCCTACTGATCACTGGCGGTGTCTTTGCTTATATGAAGATATCTCAAAAGCCAAACGATACACCTGGTACGACTAATCAGCAGCAGCCCGACCAAAAGCCCATCGAAGAAGATTCGATCGAAACAGCAGATACTCCAGACAGTCAAAAACCAGCTGGTCCCGAAGGTAACCCAGACCATACACCAGATGATAAACCACAAGAGAACCTTAGCACACAGCTACATATACCGAGTCATCAAGCACAGGATGATACTATTACCGTACATGTGGCCCTAGATGAGGTATGGAGTGACGGCGAATGTGTTATGAGCCTCAAGGGTCCTACTGCAAAAACTGTGCGAACTGATGTCTTCCCACAAGCAAGAATATCTGGATGTGTCCTAAAGGCCAATAGCCTCCCCGCAGGCCACTACGAAGTACAAGTCTGGGCAGAACGAAATGGACAAAAAACAGACATAGAGGCCCTAAAGATAAATCTATAGCCTATGCATATACCTCGCCACCACCATAAACTCAATCCTCTCATAACGCTAGTGATCATAGCGGCTGCTATTGTATTAGGTCTAATAGGCTCCATACTATACAAGTATGATCAAACTGGTGCTCTGCACAGATTCAACCCAGGCAACATCATTGATGACCAAAAAATGTCTCAGGTTAATTCGATGAGCGAAACGCAAATTCGCAACTTTATCAAAGACAAGAATAAAAACTGCTCAAACGGCAATAGTTTATGCTTCAAAAACTACAAAGAAGGCAGCAAGGACGCTGCACGCTTAATCTATGAGGCTGCCCAAGAGCAGAAAATCAACCCGCAGGTTATCCTGGTAACGATTCAAAAAGAGCAAGGTCTCATTACAAGAATCGACCCAGCTCAATGGATGTACAATAGCGCCATGGGATACGCTTGCCCAGATAGTACACCAGGAAAATGTGGATCAGGACAAAAAGGATTCTTGCGTCAAATAGTCTGGGGTGCGACCATGTACCGCGCCATCCTTGATGGTGGCGGCAAGTGGAGTAATCGATACAAGAGTGGAACCCAATGGTATACACCATATAATCTCGGCATCAATAGCATCCTATGGAATCCAAAAGCAAGCTGCGGATCAAGTACTGTCAATATTCAGAATCGTGCCACTCAAGCGCTCTACAACTACACACCATACCGACCAAACCAAGCAGCCTTAAATGCCGGCTACGGAGAGGGAGATAGCTGTAGCGCATACGGCAACAGGAACTTCTATTCATACATGCGCGACTGGTTTAATTATACGGTTGACTCTGTTGAGTATTCAGGGCTGACATTTTCAGAACAACCTTTCTCTGAAAAGGAAATGACTATATCCTTCACAGTAAGAAATACGGGTAGTAGAACTGTTGACTTAGGTCGTATTAAAGTCGTCGCTAGAGATAGTTCTGGCAATCAATCTGACTTCGCAAGCATTAGCGATGTGAGTATTCGTGCAAATCAAACATTCACATACAAATCAAGCCGCACGATAGAGGGCGAGGGTCAGTTCGACTTCTACGTTGCCCGATACCATAATGAAGGATGGATACGGCCGCAGACCTTCATAGACCTTGGCAACAATGCGTCTACGAACGAAACCTACACACTCATCAAGGCACCTCAGCTCGTACAGCCTTTGGAGCTGTCCGAATCAAACATTCACCAGAATCAACCTCTTACAGCTACCTTTTCTATACGCAATAATAGCGATATCTACCCGGTAGAGCTGGGCAGGTTCAAAATCCGAGGAAAGCACAGCGATGGCACTCAGCGAGACTTTGACTCAACTGCTAATAATCTCACGATACCCAAAGGGACGACCTATAGGTATGAATCCACACAGACCCTACCGAAAATAGGTAACTATGAACTAGCGATTACAAACTTTCGAGACGAATTCAAGTGGCGAGATACCTTCCCATCCAGTGTGAACGCAGCCCTCACTCGAAGCATGTCTGTATCTGTTGGTCAACCAACAACCATCACAAAAGGCCTTGATTTATCTAGTAGCATACTGCGAACAGGCGAGAGCACATCAGCTACATTCGCCGTGACCAATTTTAGCAATAAAGCAGTAAATATCGGTCGCACAAAAGTAAAGTGTATGCACCCTTCTGCTGGTCAATATGATTTTGCATCGACAGCCAACGACCTAACACTCGCTGCTGGTGAAACATACGAGTATAGCGCCGTTGGGTCTCTTCCAGCAGTTGGAGCGTGGACGTGCGAATTAGCCAACTTTAGAGAGGCACACAAGTGGAGTGCTAACTACCCAGTAAGTGAGAGTGGTGGTGTGAAGCGAAAAGTAAATGCAAGTGTCAACCATGCCGTCACGCTAACTAAGAGCTTGTCACTATCGACAGGATCTGCTCATCAGAACCAAAACATCACCACTACCTTTGCAGTAAAGAATCACAGCAATAAAGCAGTAAATATCGGTCGCACAAAAGTAAAGTGTATGCACCCTTCTGCTGGTCAATATGATTTTGCATCGACAGCCAACGACCTAACACTCGCTGCTGGTGAAACATACGAGTATAGCGCCGTTGGGTCTCTTCCAGCAGTTGGAGCGTGGACGTGTCGTCTCGCAAATATCAGAACATCCACTGGGTGGAATGCCAATTACCCTACGAATGAAAATAGCAGCATCAAGCGCGACCTTTCCATATCCGTCAAACAGCCCGTCACTCTCACAGAAGGCTTAGCAACCTCCAAAAGTACCGCAAAGCGTGGAGAAAACATCACCACTACCTTTGCAGTAAAGAATCACAGCAATAAAGCAGTAAATATCGGTCGCACAAAAGTAAAGTGTATGCACCCTTCTGCTGGTCAATATGATTTTGCATCGACTGTTACGAACTTGAAACTGAGCGCCGGTCAAACCTATAGGTACAGTGCCACTGGGTCTTTCCCGACAGCTGGCGTGTGGACGTGCGAATTAGCCAACTTTAGAGAGGCACACAAGTGGAGTGCTAACTACCCAGTAAGTGAGAGTAGTAGTGTGAAACGGAAGATACCTATCAGCGTCACAAACTAGCCCTCCTTCCAAAAACCCCTATAATCTCGTATACTCTAAGGACATGGATAAGACAACAGGCAAACCCCTCGTATCTATTATCATCCCTGTATTTAATGATGAGAAATATATTAAGCAGGCTGTCGATTCTTGTCTCGATCAGACGCTTAAGAATATTGAGATTATCTGCGTAGACGATAAGTCGAGTGATCGTACGCCTGAAATCATCGAAGCCATCGCAAAAAATGACACACGAGTCAAGCTGATTCGACACAAAACAAACATGTCAGCCTTGCAGGCTCGTCGAACAGGAATCGAGGTGGCCCAAGCAAACTATATACTATTCCTTGATGGCGATGATGAGTTTCGTAGCGATGCTGCAGAGCTCACCTACAACAAAGCAGTCAGCACCGACTCAGATATCGTTGGGTTTGGGCTTAAGATCCTAACAAAAACAGGACGCATGCGCGGATTTGAAAACAGTATACAACCCACACAAAAAGAGCTAATCGGCGAAGATATCATCAAGAATATCTTCAAACCAGGTAAGCCGGCACAGGGTCAAGTGGTACGATTTATGTATCATAGATCACTCCTAGAAAGAGCGTATGACGCTATTCCTGTTGACGCATCATACCATAGGGCTGAAGATAATCTCGTTTCATTTCAGGCTGTTTCATATGCTCGCAGGTACACAGCTCTACAGGATAAACTCTATATATATCACATCTACAGAGGCGAGTCGTCCATATCGAATATAGACCTCGATAGATTTACATTTTATGCATCTGCCATTGATACAATCAATCATCTCGGAAAAATAGTGGCAGAAAAAATGACTGAATCGCCATCAGTGGCTGACTCCTATGAAAACACGAAGCTATTTACTATATCGACTGTTCTTGGACGTCTCGTGGCAAGTGTGCGTCCGAATGACTATCATAAAGCATTCGAGGTTGTACTCAGTAAAATCACCGAGCAGGATATAGTGCTTGCCATAGCAACTTTCAAGCCAGAGCTACTCAATATCATACGAGAGCGCCTTCCTGCTAGTAAAAATAGGCCCCATCGTAGTTCAAAAAACATTGCACTCTACACTACTGACCTATCAACAGGGGGTCTACAGGCTGTTGTTATGGCACAGGCTCGTTACCTAATTACGGCTGGGTTCAATGTTATCATTATCACCAGGAAAGACACCAGTGACACACCTACGACACCGGAGGGCGTCAAGCTCTTTCGACATCATGGGCGTACCCCACATCAGTCTCTCAACAGCCTTAAATCTATACTCAACGATAATGACATTGATACGCTCGTTGACCATGGTGTCATCTATAACAATTCGTGGCCATTCAGAAATCTCATAGCAAAAACCCTAGACATAAAAACTCTTGCCTGGTCACATAATTTCTCACTCAGATCAACCCATGACACAAATACACTAGGTGACTTTATGCGTCAAAACATTAACCTTATAGACAAACTAGTAGTCCTATCTCGCGCAGATGTCACCTTCTGGAAAGCACTCGGCTATCAAAACGTACATTACCTACCGAACCCACCATCTCAGATAATTACAGATAGCACTGCGCCTACAGAGCGTAAGCAAGCACCAAGCAAATCAATTAACCTAATATGGTACGGCAGAATCCATCAAGCAACAAAAAAGATTCTTAGCTTGCTTGATATTGCACAAGAATTATCGAAGCTAAATCAAAACTTTACATTCAAGATAGTAGGGCCCGATGGCCCAGATATGACCGTCGAAAAATTACGAAAAGAAATAACAAAAAGACGCCTCGATAATTTTGTGGAAGCGACCGGAGCGATGCACGGTAAGCAGCTTGTTGATGAGATATTAAAGGCAGATATCCTTGTCAACACTAGTGATATCGAAGGGTACCTACTAACACTCATGGAGGCTCAGTATTTTGCCCTACCTGTAGTGATGTACGAACTTCCTTGGCTAGAGACCGCCAAGGATAATAAGGGAATCATCCAGGCACCACAAGACAGGCCAGACATTGCCGCTCAAGAAATCGTACGGCTTGCAAACGACCGAAAGCTATACGAAAGCACCTCTCAAGCGTCTTTAGATGCAGCAAAGGACTACCTGTCATACGATTTCGCACAGCTCTACAAACAGCTCCTCACCAACACCCTGCCGAAGCAGTTTTCACCAGCTCAAGATAATACGCTACTGGGGCTATTCCTCGATCAAACCTTGAAATTCACAAAGAATGCAGCCATTGAGAAAGAAAAAGTTACTGCACAACATCAAAAAGAAGTAGAAAAACTCACAAAAATAATTGAACAATCAACTCTTCGTTCTACAGAGTTAGAGCGAGAACTTTGTGCTATCAAAAACTCTAAAAAATATAAATTATTGACAAAAATTGCTAATGCATTAAAACGATAGCAGGCTACTTTAATGCCTTGCCGGCAAGCTTATTGAGCTTACGGGCAGCACGAACTGGCTTTCGCAGCAGCTTATAGGCAACTTTGTTGTTGCGAATCTTCTTAGTAAACCGCTTGCGGCTCATCTCAGCATTACCTAAGGCACGCCTGACAGGCATTACCTTGGCTATGTACGTATCAAGTGTATCTTCACTCGTAAGTGACTCAATAAATCGCCTGTCATGCCCCAGAAGAGCTTTTACTTTATCTTTATACTGGACATCTCTCCAGGCTGGCACCAACACAGCGACAAGTTGCCTTCTCGTGCGACGATCAATCTTAGTTTTGACGAGTCTTGAATGAAAAAAGTCAAAAACACCCTTAACGCGTGCAACATACACATCTTCGTCATAGTCATCTACCGAGTTCAAGAACCGTACTGTCTCTCGTATGACTGCTGCACGTGACAGTACCCCCTCTGCTGTAAAGTTAAAACCTGTCATGAGCGAGCCATCACGACGATTCATGTGGTAATACGTAGGGTTATCACTATCAACCAACACTACCTTATTAGCTGGGTACGAAACATGGAGATTAAAGATATTATCCTGACCCGTCCGAATATCTGCGGCAAACCGTATATTACTATCTTCAACGAGAGATCGTCGATATATCGCAAGCCAATTTGAGCTCATAAGGCTGAGTTTACTCTTTTTGACAGCATCTACAAGGTCGACATTGTAGTAATTATCGTAATCTCTCGTAGAATGAGCTAGCTGATAATGCTCACCTATTTCAATCTCCGATTTTACATACGCACGAGCAATGTCGGCATCCTTTTTGACAGCAACCTGATAAAGCTTTTCGAAGTAATCGTCATCAATATAATCATCACTATCTACAAAGCCGATATACTCACCCTTTGCTACTTCGAGTCCTCGATTGCGTGCTACGGCAGCACCAGCATTCTCTTGTTGGATAGCTATGATGCGAGTGTCTTTTTTGGCATACTTTTGGATGATGTTCCAGGAATTATCAGACGAGCCGTCGTCTATCAGAATAATTTCTATATTCTTTAGAGTCTGTCCCGTCATACTCTTGATACACCTATCAAGGTATTCTCCAGAATTATACACAGGGGTAATAATCGATACTTTAATACTACTGTCTTTGGCCATATATACTTAGTATACCACTGAGCAGTCCCACTACGACAGCAGCTTGTCTATGAGTTTATTCACTTTTCGAGCAGCATGTACTGGCGGTCGCAACGCTCTATAGAGAAACTTATTACCACGTATGTCACTAGCTATCACCTGCCTTCGCGAGCTAATGTACCCCACAGTGCGCTTTGCAGGCATGACAAAGCGCACATATTCGATAAACCCATTCACCGAAGAAAGAGACTTTTCGAAGCGCTTACTATTGCCGAAAGACGCTAGTATTTCATCCTTGTACTGAGCCTTGCTCCACGTCCCAATCAGTGCTTCCCCTATTTTTACATAGTCACTCCTAGTGAGCTTGGGCGTCTTGACGATGCGTGAATAGATAAAATTAAGGACTCGATATATACGCTTTTTGTACATCTCTTTATTATAATCCTCAACGCTATTCATGAACCGCACTGTCTCTTCAAACACAAGTGCTCTCGACAAGATCCCGTCAATCGTGTAGTTATACCCCGTCATCAACGACCCGTCACGTCGGTTGATATGGTAGTATACTGGCTTCTCGACGGTAATCACTTTATTTGCATAATACGAAGTATGTGTATTGAAGACACTATCTTGCCCTGTACGAAGCTCTGGTACAAACGTAATATTATTCCTATCAAGCATCGACTTTCTGTAGATATTAAGCCAAATGACAAAATCTAGACTAAACTTATTCTCGCGTATTGCATCTTTCATTCTCACATTGTAGCTCTTGTTATACTGGTCAACAGATACCGAGAACCTGCTACCTCGAGCTAGGTTTGACACCTCAGTCTCAACATATGCGCACACAATGTCCGCATCCTGCTTTAACCCTGTATTGTAGAGGTTTTCAAAATAATCAGCATCCACCCAGTCATCACTATCTACAAAGCCGATATACTCACCCTTTGCTACTTCGAGTCCTCGATTGCGTGCTACGGCAGCACCAGCATTCTCTTGTTGGATAGCGATAACTCGATTATCTTTTTTGGCGTATTCCTGAATAACGCTCCACGAACCGTCAGATGAACCGTCGTCAATTAAGATAATCTCAATATCTTTGAGGGTTTGTGCAAGTATACTATCAATACACTTACCTAAAAACTTCTCCACATTATAAACAGGAGTGATTATAGAGACTTTTACATTACTTTTCTTTGTTGACATACTTATTTATTATAACACTTCTCACTATTGCTTAACGGCGTCAAGTAGCCAATCTCCACTCTCTTTGCGCCTTTCGACTAGGCGCTTGTTCACCTTTTCCCAGTCGATTGGTTTTAGTTTTGATAAATCAACACTTGCCAATTCAGACTCTTCTATAAACCTATTCTTGATACCGAAATCATCCAAAAAGTCAGAAATCCTCGATAGTCCGCCAGTCTCTTTACCGATAATAATAAAATCCGTGTTGTTTATTACCGAGAACATCATGCCATGAAATGAATTTGTGACTACCAGCTCGGCATCACGGAACCCCTTAAGCCACGACTCAACGTGCGGTAACTTATCACTCTCAGCACCCGCATGCACACGAATACGCGAAACAGCCATCTTTCTATCGTCCTGCACTCGACGAATAAACATATTCAGCCCATCAGTTTCACCAATGATATACGCAAAAATAGGCGCTACCTGATCGTATCTTGCCTCACTCTTGTCTATCAAATCTGAATATACTGAAGCGTCCAGCAAGAGCGTTGGATCAATGACATTTTTCACACCACTAATCCCCCAAGTGTCTTTGATCATCTTAATACCAGACTTTTCTCGTACAGAAATAGCGTCAAACTTTGAGATATATGGACGCACATACTCAACATCATCGGCTGACATCACCTCTGTCATATCGTCTTTGCCAAAGCTTGCTGCATAGGCAATTCGCTTTGCTTTGCGCCCTTTTAGGAAATCAAAAAAGAACAACCCAAACCGCCTATCTTTACTCCACCAGTTTCGCCACACCTGATCAGACCCGGTGATATACGCTCCATAATTATCTCTAGGGTCAAAATCTTTTACCCAAATATTTTCGTTCACAAAGTTAACAATGTTTTCTTTTTGTGCGACCTCCTTATAAAGCTCACCAATGGTTGGCGTATACCAATACGGCTTTTGGTAGTTCATAAATCGCTTAAAGGCGCGCAGAGGGGTCTTTAGTGCCACCTTAAATTCTGATCTATAGACCCTTGCCCGTGAGGTATTGTCGATATACGAAACAAAATTATAGCCGTTATCTTTTAGAAATTTCTGCAGGGCGTAACGCTGAATAACATTGCCGTAATTATGATAGCCGCTAAGTGTCGTGATGGCACCGTCGGCAACCACTTCTTGATGAGGCTTATCAATCTGCTGACCATATAACTGTCTATACTCATTGACATATGGTGTCATTTTATCTTTAAAGTAGTTGAAATCATTCAATTCGACTGCTTTTTTATAGTGAATATGACTCTCTTCGGCAATCTTTTGTCGAACATCTTGCACCTGTTTTCGGTGACTATCAAGCCTATTGCTTGGTTTAACTCGCTTTTTTGGTGCCCAGCCGTACTCATCTAGCTCTTTATAGAGCCTGTACGGCAGCTCGTCTCGTGTGTGGTGCAGCAACCCCTTTTGCGAACGAATAATCGTATCTGCATCAACAGTATCAAGCACCAACTCCTTGTCCTTAATGCCCCTCTCTATTAATTTACGGATTTCGTGATTACGAACGATTACTATGTTATCACCCTGCGGATCATTCAAATATTCCTTCAGCCATGCATCACCAAAGGTAATGTCAGCAAGCTCATTAAATGAATCATCGGTAAAGTCAGAGAATCTCGCTTTAAAGAATCCGTGTGCCCAGCTGTGCACAAATGGATCAGTATTTCCTACTGTAAATGTCACCTCTCTCCCATCTACAGATCCCGTGAACTTCATGTCATACTGGCTAGATTTTCCCGTGACTCTCTTAACCCGAAAATCTATATCCTTAAGGTCACCTGGCTTTATGCCATACTCCCACGCGATCGCTTCTGCATACTTGGTTGTCTTTTGATGACCACACACAAGACCAAAGTAATACACAATTCTCTCTTTAATGGTTGAATCTTGTTCTGCAAGTAGGCGAACTTCGGTAATAATCTCAGGGATACCAACTACTGCATATCTACCTGGTTTCTTCTTCACCTCTTTTAATGCATTTGAAAGTTCATTTGGATAATAGCGAGACTTTGCACCATCATGTATCTCCTCGACTGAGCGAGAAATCGCATATTCAAACAACAACCCCTCTTTAGAAGACTTCTTTACATGAATAAATCCATCAATTTTTCCGCTCTCGAGTAGCTTCGCTGCAACCCACGACACCATACCACCGGAACTAGCTCTTTCGCGATAGCCACCCTTCGATACGTGCCCTGCGTAATTCTGTAAGTAATGACCAATTTTATCGTTAAAAGAAATATCTTTAATGTCTGAAAAAATATTGCCAGCTAAAACATCTTGCCCTTCACTAAAGTCACCATTTAGCATGACTTTTGATGCGTCATCTACCCTACTTGGCTCGTATTGCCCATACTCATTTAAGTTTGTGGTGACTTCGTTCAAAGCTATATCATCAACACCGCTACCCACATATAGCCTTCGTTTTTTTACTCTATCAGTCTTACTCATCTCTTTCGCCTCTTATGAAACATAACGACACCGTAAGGAAGTATGAGCTTAACACCTCGCTTTACTCTAAAGCGAGCCTTATTTCTACTTTTTAAGGTGTACTTATTGATTATAGTTTGTATGCGATATTTGGTCTTACTAAGTAAATACCTTCTATACCTAGATGGCATGTCAATCCTATTCAGCGTCTGCTGAATAGTGCGGTAGTAGGATTTTTCCCTTGCTACACGATTGACGCCTCTGCGGCTATGACTGTTTCTTCTTGCGACAATTGTATATAGCTTTTCCCCGACAGTTAGGCACTTATATTCATACAAAACCGGTAGGCAGAGCTGCCAATTCTGGCCAATAGATCTTTCAGTATAAATGTCTCTTCGTGGAGATACTTTGTCAAAATGAGACATCTTAATCATGTATCCACCTGCTGCTCCCCAAAAAGTCGATCCATACTCAAAAAGGCAACTCTCAAAAAGATTCGTCTTATACCTATCATCAGCCTGTGTGACATGCTCACTAATCTCTTTACCGCTCTCGTCAACAACACTCAATTCTACACGAGACATGCCAACACTATCATCGCTCGTATCAAGTGAGTGTACAAGCTTTTCTATTGTCTCATTACTTGAATAATAGTCATCTGCATCCGGCCAGACCAAATAGTCGCCCTTTACCATCTTTAGTGCGGCATTAATCGCACCGGATTGACCCTGGTTTTTTTGATACACGTACTCTAGATTAAATCCGCGCTTTTTGAATTTTGCACTATATGACTTGATTATTTCGGCAGATGAGTCAGTCGACCCATCATCAACAATAATCATCTCGATTCTGTCATACGTCTGACCTAGTACGCTATCGAGAAGTTTTGCTATGTATTTATCTGCGTTATAGCACGGAGTGATGACGCTGACGAGCTTTTGTGTCACCTGACTAGCTCCATCTTGGCCTTATTTTTCAGAGCGCCACCAGCAGCTATGTCTGGATTGACAATCTTAAAGATTAGCTCACCCTTGATTCCGTACGTTGCTACATTCTCGTTTGTGGTAATATCTTCTAGATGCACAATGAGCCTATAGTCGCCCCTGTTAAACTGATCGAGGTCTAGCTCATATGTTGCAATGTGCTCATTCGTGTCGCTTGTAACCATACCGCTCATCTCTAGTACTCTTGGATTCGTAGCCATAATTGGCTGGCCGCGCATATCGATGTATGCTTTTGCGATAATCTCTGCATTTGACGGATATCGATACTTGATTTCGGCCCTGAGTGTGTCTGCTGGACGAAGCACAATATCGCTCGTAATTTCTGCTTCAAGCCAAGGCTCACCTTCTACCTTTTCGACAGAGAGATCTTTATCACCCACCCTCTTCTTGATTCTCGAGGTAAGGTTTAACTTGGAATACGCATCGGCCACTTCGTCAGGTCCTGCTATCATGTCAATACTCCCGTCATTTAGCAGAAGTGCGCGGTCGCAGTACCTCTTCACGTTACCCATACCGTGTGTTACTAGAATGATTGTTTTAGTTTCATCTTGTTTAATCTGATCGAAAAAGTCATTACATTTACGCTGAAACGCCTCGTCACCAACTGCCAGCACCTCATCCAGAATAAGAATGTCGGAGTGAGACTGGATCGCGATAGAAAAAGCGAGGCGTACTTGCATACCTGAGCTGTAGTTTTTTAGCTTCTGATCCATAAATTCTTCTATCTCTGCGAAGTTAACAATTGTGTCATATTTCGCGTCCATCTCTTTACGAGAAAAGCCCATCAACGCACCGTTTAAATACACATTCTCACGGCCAGTCAGCTCTGGATTAAAACCAACGCCAAGCTCAATAAACGGAGTTAGGCTTCCATTTATCTTGATCTTGCCGCTATCTGGCTCGTAAATGTTTGAGATTAACTTCAGAAGAGTACTCTTACCGCTTCCGTTTCGCCCTACAATACCGAAGAACTCACCCTTCTTAACCTCAAAAGATATATCCTTAAGGACATGCTGTTCCTCATAACCTTTTCGATGCTTGCCGCCAAGCTTACTAATAAGCGACTGTTTGAGCCCTGAATGTCGCTCGTGTGGTAGCTTAAATGTTTTTGAAACATTCTTTACGCTCAATGCGATTTCGTCACTTGTCATACCTTTATGCCTCCTCCGCAAACTTACCCTGCCGTGCCCTGAAGAACCAGATAGCCAGCAAGCCGACCACCACAATCACCACGTAGGGCAGGGCAATCCAGATTGGATTTGCAAACAAATGCTGCGGCAAGATAACATCGTCACCACCCACCAGCTGATAGCGGGCATGCTGGATAATTACCGCCACAGGGTTGAGCAGCAACACTTGAGCGGCTGTCTCGCTGAATTCTACGACTCTCTGTAGTGGATAGAGGATAGGTGTTCCATAGAACATCGCTCGTATTATGACATCCCAGATATACCCTATGTCACGATATTTAACGCTGATTGCCGCAAAGAGAAATGTTAGGCCAAGTGTAAACGCATACAGAACGATAAGTGTAACTGGTAGAAGTAGCGCCGTCCAGCCAAAATCGACACCGTCTATCAGCATAAATATAAATACTACAACAAGATTTAGTAAGAGATTAATAAACGCCGATACTGTTGCCGATACCACCACTATATATTTAGGAAAGTTAATCTTTCTCATGAGATTAGCCTTGGAGGTAATCGATTTCATCCCTTGCTTGGTAGCCTCTGTAAAGAACTCCCACAAGACCAATCCGAGCAGTAACATCGGTGCAAAATGATTAATACCGTCGCCAAACCGAAGGAAGTGCACGAATACGACATACATAATTGCAAACAAGAATAATGGCTTCAGTAACGACCATAGATACCCTAGTGCCGAATTCTGATACCGTAACTTGAAGTCAGTAACCACCAACTCTCGCAGCAATACTTTATTGCGCTTGCTAAATATATTTGAAAGATTCATGTACTATCATTATAACATTGATGAGCCGAGAGAAACGAAAGCTCGTGTTCACATGTGAGGCGATTTAATGTTTTAATGGTAATTATTATGCAATAAAACGCGACAGCACCAACTGCAGTGCATCATACCCTCTTCGCAACACCGAACGTATTCTTCTTTTTAGTGCCCGTCTATGCCGCAGATACGTATTATATTCACCCGCTCGTATGAAATCGAATATATCAGATTGAGAGAATATATATCTTTCATCCCGCATATCCAAACCGATAGCGGAGAGAGCCTTATTATAGCAAAACTCAAACACTTCCTTTTGCTTCTCAGGTTCACTGGCATACTTATCTAACGTCCCCGCCATCATGTCGACAACATAGTTATCAAATGATCGCTTCAGTGATAAGTTACTCGATAATACAACATCGTCCAATGCGATGAGTATCTTGAGTACATTAGTTGGATCGCTACGCTTTGTCGCGGTGATACCCGTGTCATTCGATCGATAATAGTAGCCTACCCTGCTCAGCCAAGAGTAGCTCTCGGCCGCAAGCATGAGTCGTATCGAGAAGTCTACATCGTGATTGTGAGACAGACTGACGTCAAACTTCACCCCACTCTGCGTAAGTACATCGCGCTTAATAAATTTATTCCACGTGATTATAGCAAAATCGTTAAAGAGACGATCCGCGTAACTATCCTGTGTCAGCTTCTCTATGTCGACCTTTAGTCTTGTACTCCCTTTTATTGCCAATTTACTCGGACGACCAACAAATCGGGCAAAATTATACAGCACTACATCTACACCTGTCTGTATGGCACGACTATATGCATCCTCGATGATACTCTTGGCGTATATGTCATCTGCATCAAGAAACATGACATACTCACCGTTTGCAGCCTCTAGGCCCGTATTTCGAGCTGCAGAACCACCACCGTTATCTTGATCAATCAATCTTATTCGATCATCATTACTAGCGTATTGCTCAAGTATTTGCATTGATGTATCGGTCGATCCATCATTGACACATATCACCTCAATGTCAGTAAAAGATTGCTCTAGTACGCTATCGAGCGTAGATGATAGATACTTTTCGGCATTATATACCGGAACAATCACAGAGACCTTTGGCATTATGCTTTATTATACAACACTCTCGCTCATAGTAATTTCATGGTATAGCTTATTATTTGCTATAATTAATAGTACTAAGTATATATTCTAAAATTAAGGAGTTTGTTTTGAATATTGTTGTCATTGGAAGCGGATATGTCGGCACGACTGCAGCAGCTATCTTTTCTGTGTCTGGCCATCATGTCACTGCAATCGATATTGACCCCGCAAAGGTTGAAATATTAAATAAAGGAAAAGCACCTTTTTTTGAAGAAGGGCTCGACAACCTACTGTCTCATGGTATAAAAAGCGGTTCACTCGTTGCAACTGATTCATACGAAGAAGCGGTAAAAAATGCAGATATTATATTCTCTTGTGTAGGTACACCAGATAATCCAGATGGCAGCTCCAACCTAACATATATCTTTGCTGCTGCCGAAGAGGCTGCAAAATACATGAAGTCTGATGCGATTTTTGTACAAAAGAGTACTGTTCCTGTCGGCACTGGCCGTGAGGTTACTGCACGACTTCCAGAGTCGGTTTCGTATGTCTCTAATCCTGAGTTCCTACGCGAAAGTACATCTGTTTATGACACAATCTTCTTCGACCGAGTAGTGGCGGGTGGCGATATTGAAGGTGCCAACCAAGCGGTGCTAGATTTACATAAAACTGTTGAAGAGCACTCGGCTGATATTGCAAAAATATCGGGCATTGAAGTTGATTTTGACAAACTTAGTCAGCACACTGGCGAATATGTCAGCACCCACCTCGAGAGTGCCGAGCTTATCAAGGTGACATCAAATGCCTTCCTTGCACTCAAGATATCTTTCGCTAACTCAATTGCTCAGCTTGCCGATGTCACTAATGCAGATATCAAGGAGGTCATGAGCGTCGTGGGAAGCGACAATCGTATCGGTAAAGCATTCTTTAATGCTGGTCGTGGCTACGGCGGCGGTTGTTTCCCTAAAGATGTAAGTGGACTCATTACAAGTGCCGCGAGCTTTGGTGTTGACCTGCCGATTATGACGGCTGCGAGTAGTGTCAATTCAGGTATGCCCGCCTATGTTGTCGATCGCATGAAGAAGCGACTCACTGGCGACCTTAAAGGAACAACAGTTGCAGTATTGGGACTTGCTTTTAAAGCTGGCACGAGTGATGCGCGCAAGTCACCTGCTGTCAACCTGGCGAATATCCTTGCCCAGGAAGGTGCTGAGGTTACTGCTTATGACCCACAAGCAAGTGAAGAAGCAAAACCAGACCTCAATGAGGCAGTTGTGGTCGTAAACTCTATTAAAGCTGCTGTCGCAAACGCGAAAGTCGTCCTGATTGCCACTGACTGGAAGGAATTTAAAAATATCAAGAGCTGGATCAATCAAGCTCCCCAAATAGAGCTTCTCGTTGACTCAATGAACTGCGTGTCACCCGATGATGTCACCGCAATCAACGTTCCATATATGGGTATCGGGAAGGCTGTATAGTTTTCATTAACATATATACTATACTTTGATGAATATCTTAGAATACGAAGCAAAAGATATCCTTCACTCACACGGTATCCCAATTCCAAAAAGTGAGACGATACAGCGCGGAGAAATAAAAGGTATTCAGCTACCAGCGGTACTTAAATCACAGGTTCCAGTTGGTAGTCGAGGAAAACTAGGCGGCATAAGAATCACTAACACTCAAGCTGATGCACTGAGTAGTATTCAGGAGCTTTTTACCCGGCCAATAAAAAACCATCTCCCGAACACCCTGCTCGCTGAGGAAGTCCTGGATATTGATAAAGAGTTTTACTTCTCAATCCTCATTGACCGCAGCACATCGTCAATCCGAATTATTGCGCACCCCCAAGGTGGTATCGAGGTCGAAGAGAATAACGCTGATGATTTCTTCAACACAACAGTAACCTCAAGTAACTCATCTACTGTCGGCGAACAGCTTGTTGAGCTCTACAATGCCCCAGATCAAACATTCGCACTACAAGATATGGTTGAGAATATCTACAAATGTTTCGTCGCGAACGATGCGACTCTTATTGAAATTAACCCGCTCGTACTCACTCATGACAAGCGAATCATTGCCGGCGACTGCAAGATGGTGCTCGATGACGCCGCTGCCTTTCGTCATCCCAGCTGGAGCTTTGAACAACAAATGGTGGAGTCGGACTTTGTTACTCTTGACCCGAATGGGCAAGTGGCGACGATCGCCAACGGGGCAGGTCTTGCGATGGCAACGGTCGATGCAGTTGCAGATTATGGCCTGCGGCCTGCGAATTTTCTTGATGTCGGTGGCGGTGCAAGTTCAGAAAGCGTCCTTGTGGCATTCAAGCGTATCATGGAGTATCCAGATGTTAGGGTGATTGTCATCAATATATTTGCCGGAATCACTCGGTGTGATGAAATTGCTCGAGCAATCATTACCGCAAAGCAGCAGCTCCCAGATCTCGCGCCGCTCTGTATACGCCTTGCAGGTAATAACTATCAGCAGGCTGCAGAACTGCTTGAACAAGAAGATATCCCACTCCTACCGACACTTGAAGCCTGCCTCGATGCAGCAAAGGAGTATATACCATGACACATCTGCTCAATCCTCAATCGGTTATTGTTCAAGGTATTACGGGTGGTCAAGGATCATTCCACACAAAAGCAATGCTCCAAGCTGGTACAAACATCATCGGTGGAACATCACCATCAAAAGCTGGTCAATCCGTTCATGGAGTACCCGTCTTCGCATCAATCCGCGACATCGCCCTTCACTCAACCATCGATGCGAGTGTTATATTCGTACCAGCACCATTTGCAAAAGCAGCAATTATCGAAGCGGTTGATGCTGAGATTCCGCTCGTTATCTGCATCACAGAAGGAATACCTATTCATGATATGTTGTATATAAAACAATATATGACGGGAAAGAATTCCATCCTTATCGGACCAAACTGCCCTGGTATCCTCCTGCCGGGCATCCTACGACTCGGTATTACACCAGATCACATGGGCCTTCCCGGATCGGTTGGTATCGTGAGTCGTAGCGGTACACTCACATATGAAGCGATGGCTGGTCTTTCCGCAAAAAATATCGGACAAAAATATGTTATCGGTATCGGTGGAGACCCCCTCAAAGGAACCGGCTTTATCGACTGTCTTATGTGGTTTCAAGATGACCCAGACGTCACGCACATTGTTATGATCGGAGAAATCGGCGGCACCGAAGAGAATGATGCAGCAAGGTATATTGAATCATCTATTACAAAACCTGTGTTTACATATATTGCAGGCTGGCATGCCCCTGCCGGTGTTCAGCTCGGCCATGCTGGTGCTATCCTCGGGAGTAACGATGAATCAGCGGTGGTTAAGACAACTACCCTTTCTCGAGCAGGAAGTATCCCGAGTAGAAGTATCGTTGAGCTTGTCAATCAGGTAAATGATACAATGAAGAAGTGAAAACAATTACTATACTTATCCCAGCCTACAATGAACAAGCGGTTCTCCCGATTCTCTTCAAGCGGCTTCAAGGCCTTGCAGGTAAGCAACCTGATTATAATTTTGAGTTCTTGTTCATTAACGACGGCAGCAAAGATGACACACTTCGTATTATCCAACAAGCAGCGGCTGTCGATACTCGCATTAGTTATGTCAATCTATCACGGAACTTTGGTAAGGAAATTGCTATGATAGCTGGACTTGACCATGTCAAAGGTGATGCAACTGTCATTATCGATGCCGACCTCCAAGACCCACCAGAGCTTATCCCAAAGATGATTACATACTGGGAAAAGGGGTACGATGATGTCTACGCCAAGCGACGCTCACGTGAAGGTGAAACTTGGCTCAAGAAAAGCACCTCACGGGCCTACTATAAAACACTTCAGCGCGTCACAAACGTTCCTATTCAAGAGGATACAGGTGACTTTCGCCTCCTCGACAGACGCGTTGTCGAAGCGATACGGCAATTCCGTGACACACAGCGCAATGCAAAGGCAATCTTTAGTTGGGTTGGCTTCAAAAAGAAAGAAATCCTTTATGATCGTGATGAACGCGCCGCTGGCACAACAAAGTGGAGTTATCCGAAACTAATCAATCTTGCGATCGACGGCATCACTTCTTTCACGACAGCACCCCTTCGCCTCGCATCAGTCCTCGGTATTATCATCTCACTCTTTTCGTTTACTTTTATTATCTACCTCCTCATCCGCCCACTCTTTGGTGTCCCGACAGGAGATGGCTATTCATCAATCATGGCGGTAGTTCTTTTCCTTGGCGGTGTCCAATTACTGTCACTTGGTGTAATTGGTGAATATGTCGGTAGGATTTTTAACGAAACAAAACAACGACCACTCTATCTGGTCGAGGAATATCATGAAGCAGATTCTAAAAAAACACGAAAGTAAAGTACGATTCGCACTCATTGGTGGTATCAACACAGCGATTGATTTCGGTATTCTGTTTCTACTGCACAGCCTCGGTATCAATAAATACATTGCGAACATAGTCTCAACATCTATCGCCTTCGTGTTTAGTTTTTTTGCGAATCGCACCTTTACATTCAAGTCGAAAGGAAGTGCTAAAAAACAGTTTATCCCGTTTCTTATCGCTACTCTATCAGGATTATGGATATTGCAGCCTGTCATTATATGGGCCGCCCAGAAGCCACTCGACAACCTTGACGAGGCGCTCGGGCTCTTTATCGCAAAACTTCTCGCAACTATTGCATCTCTCGTGTGGAATTACATCCTCTATAGTCGATTCGTGTTCAAAGACAAAGAATAGAACTTTACGAAGATGCTTGAGAGATGACCAACTTACGATCACGTCCCTCACCCTCAGATATAGACTTCATATCTGAATATTGCGCAACAACACTGTGAATGATTCGGCGATCCGCCGCATTGAGCCGTACAACCCTGCTATCACCAGTCGCACGGATCTCCTCAATCCATTCATGAGCCTGTTTCTCAAGCTTTTCAGCACGCTGCTTTTTATAGTCAGCAATATCAATATTTACACGAGTAAGCGCTGCATCACTATTTCGAAGCATCGTCGCAACAAGGTACTGAAGGCTCCGGAGTGTCTCTGCGTTTCGACCAATCAAGATACTATTCTCCTCTGTTGATGGGATATTTAGTTCAATATACCCATCCTGTACCTCAACACCAACCGAAACATTAAGACCAAAAAAGGTTAGGATATCCTCAAGATACTGCTTTGCGCGCTGAATTGACTCTTGCTGATCCATATGACTCTCCTCTACTTTTTACGCGGCTTGTTGTCTTTTGCAACAATCCTCGTCACTGTCGTATCTGTGGATATTTTAGCACGTGCTGGCTTCTTGGTCTGCTTTGTGGCTGGTTTTGCTGTAGATTTTACGATTGAATCTTTCGTTTTCTTATTCGATTCAGCTGCAATTGCTCCCAGTTCAGTTTTATCTTTCTTGAGAATATACTGCTGTTGGAGTGCTGCAACAATATTTGATACCGCGTAATAGAGTGCAAGTGCGGCAGGTAGATTGATCATGATAAAGAACATCATTACTGGTAGAAACTTCATCATCTTACGCATCATGACAGCATTCATCTCTGACTGATCCGGCTGCTTACCATCGCCCGCCTCTGCGAGAATATCTCTGAGTCGTTTGCCAGAATTTTCGGTTGGCATCGTCTGCTTACTAAGGATAAATTGTGTCACAGCAGCGACAAGCGCGAGGAGTATCAGAACGATATTTATTCCATTTGAACTGACCGCATGTTCGGTAAGATTAATAAAGCCAAGAAGCTTCTCATTAAAGGTACCTGGATTCGCAATAAGCTCATTGATGATAGGAATTTTTTCGAGAAAATCATATGTATATTTACCAATTTCATCTCGGTGCAATGTAAATATCTGAATCACCCGAAAGAGCGCAATAAATATTGGGAGCTGGATTAATAAGATACCAATCGAGCGAAATGGATTAATACCATGCTTTTTATACAGCTCCATCATCTGCATGCCTTCAAGCTGCTTGTTGCCTTTTGCTTTTACTTTTATTTTCTTTAATTCAGGCTGAAGCTCTCGCATCGCCTTTGTCTGATGAAGCTGTTTCTTAACGAGCGGCCACATCAAGAACCTGATAATAATCGTCAAAATAATGAGTGCAATACCAAAATCAGCACCAGGGATAATCGAATAGATTAAGACAAGAAGGTTAAATATCGGCTGAACGACAATCGTATCAAATAAATTCACTAAAAAACTCCGCTAGAACAATTACTATCTATAGTATACCACCTTAGTCGTTCGCTTTGTAGAGGTCAGCATCCTGAAATAGCGTCCGTACCTGTGCCTGAAGATCATCATGAGAAGCCGTCATCACCTCTGATGATGAAACAATCAGGACAACATCATGAACACGAATAATAGCAGGAATTTCTCGACGAATAATCTCATATAGTCGGCGGCGTATGCGATTGCGGCCAACCGCTGACTTATGGACTTTCTTACTAACAACTACCGAGAATCGAGAGACGGACCGCTTTTTATTGCGTGTTGTTTTGACGGTCATTGTTCGAGATCGAACAGCGATACCTTTTTTGTATACATATCGCAAACTACCATGTCCATGAAATCTATATTGAAATGCTAACATATTGTATCTCTTATCATACAGTATAAAAACACCACCGTCACAGGTGGTGTTTTCTTGTGTAAGGCAATTCTAGACAGTCAGTCGAGCGCGTCCTTTAATCCGTCGGCGCTTCAAGACAGCTCGGCCAGCCTTCGTCGAAACACGTGCACGAAATCCATGGGTACGTGCGCGGTGACGTGTATGTGGTTGGTGTGTTCTCTTTGGCATATCTGTTCGATTGTACTATAGTTTACACCTTTCCTCAAGTCTGTCGTTCGCACTATCGTTGAAAATATGAGCTGATGGTATTTTTTATCCACAAAAAATATTCATTATCCACACCTTGTAAGGTGTTATTTTGGATTGTGGAAAACTAGTACCCCTATTCGTCCTCATTTCTATCACTCCTCTTGTGGTTGTGGAAAACTCAATCCTTCGCTATAGTGATATATAGTTTCAATACAAGATAACAGGTTCGAGAGGGTACAAAAGTTCCATGCATAGTTCATTATGGAAAAGTGTTCTTGGGGAGATAGAGCTTTCGGTTTCGACCGGTAATTTCCAGACGTGGTTCAAAGATACAGAGCTTCTTGATGTCTCAAACGATAGTACCGTAACGATTGCTGTAAAAAATATCTTCATTAAACAGCAGCTCGAAGCCCGCTTTAATAAACAGATCACTGAAGTGCTTGAAAAAAATGGTATCTCACCACAAAAAATATCATACAAAATAAAGACGATTGGAAAAACAACTCGTACAAACCGTGAAACAACTCGTCAACCTTCAGTTGACGAGCTTCTCGGAACGACATCGTCACCGCGTGATACTCACGCAGTACAATCACGCCAGACAACCCAGTCAACATCAGGAGACCTCAACCCTCGCTATACACTTGATAACTTTATTGTAGGCTCCAGTAATGACCTTGCCTATGCCGCGAGTCACGCAGTAGCCGCCAACCCAGGGATGAAGTACAACCCAATCTATTTTTATGGTGGTGTTGGCCTCGGTAAAACACACCTTATGCAAGCAATCGGTAATGAAATTATCAAAAACCAGCCAACTGCTCGTGTCCTTTATGTTAGTACCGAAACATTTGTTAATGAGTTTCTCGACTATATTCGCTTCAAGAAGAAAGGGTTTAGTACGAAATACCGAAATGTTGATGTGTTAATTATTGATGATATGCAATTTATTGCCGGGAAAGAAAAAACCCAGGAAGAATTCTTCCACACGTTCAATCACCTCCATCAAAACAATAAGCAAATTATTATCAGTAGCGATAAGCCCCCTCGCAGTATTCCAACCCTGACTGAACGACTACGAAGTCGATTCGAGATGGGTATGGCAATCGATATCCAAATGCCAGACTTTGAGACTCGTTGTGCGATTATTACAGCAAAGGCATCATATTCAGGTGTTGAACTAGGCCGGGAAGTTGTAGAATTTCTTGCAAATAATGTCAAAACAAATGTTCGAGAGCTCGAAGGCACTCTCAATCAGCTCCTCGCAACAGCCGAGATGCGTAATGTTGAACCGGATATTCATATGGCGGAGGGTATGATCAGTAATGTTCGCAGCACCCGACCACAACACATCTCCCCTCGTCATGTTATTGACCGAACAGCTAAGTATTTTCAGTTGAAAGTTGAAGAGATTTGTAGCGCAAAACGCGATAAGCATATTGTTGTGCCACGACAAATTGCTATGTACCTTCTTCGGAGTGAACTCCACTTGAGCTTCCCTAAGATCGCCGTAGAACTCGGACGAAAAGACCATACCACAGCCATACACTCTGTCGAAAAAATAGAAAAGGCGATAAAACTTGATATTATTATACGAGAACAGGTAGCAACAATCCAGGAGAGTCTTTATGCTTAAAGGAGTCTTTTCTTTATGGGGATACCCTGTGCAAAACATGTTAGCTCATTGTAGAATAACCTGTGGCGAGCCATCCACAATAGGTGATCACCTCACGAAACGGTATACGATTCATCCACACGTTACTCACTTATCCCCCGTTCAACCCGCACTCTATCCACGCCACTTGTTCACACCATTTTACCTCCTATCACCCCTGATGAATACATTTTTTACCCAGTTTCCACAGACCCTACTATTACGAAGACGAAATGAAATTTAAGAAAGGTACATAATAATGGAACTATCAGTTACCCAAGAAAACCTTACGAAAGCACTCAGTGCTGTGAGCCGCCTTGCTAGTGGTCGAGTGCAGCTCCCGATATTAAATAATATCCTTCTTCGTACAGACGGAACACGCCTCTTAGTTGCTGCAACGAATCTTGAGATTGCAGCAAGCCACTACATAGGAGCAAAGATAGTATCGCACGGATCGATTACTATTCCAGCAAAGCTTATATCAGAATTTGTCGCAAGCCTACCAAAAGGCACTGTCGATCTCAAAGTGAAGGGCGAGCAACTCACTATAACAAGCGGTAGATATACGTCAGTCATTAACGGTGTTGTTGCTGATGAGTTCCCTGAGCTTCCAACGATCGATGAATCATCTTCGATCCAGTACAGCCTAACGGGTGAGGATTTTAAGCAGGCTGTAGCACAAACAATCATCACAGCAGGTAGTGACTCGACGCGTCCGATCCTAACAGGTGTTTATTGGCATTCGCATGAAGGTTACCTCTATCTTGTTGCAACGGATGGATATCGGCTAGCAGAGCGCCGTCTTGTTGAAACGAAAAGTGAGGTCGCGGCTATTATACCAGTGCAAACACTCCAAGAGGTGCTTCGTACGATGGCTGATTCTCATGATGAGATTGATGTACTTTTCGATGAGACGCAGGTTCGATTTCGACTTGGTGATGTGGAGATCGTAAGTCGACTTATTGACGGTAATTTTCCAAATTATAGAAGCCTTATCCCTACCGAGACCACAACAACAGGTGTTATTAATAAAGATAATTTTATTCGTATCACACGTATTGCAGGATTATTTGCTCGTGAATCGGGGGGTGGTATCACCTTATCGCTTGATGCTGATGCAGATATACTCTCGATTCACTCGATTGCATCGGAACTCGGAGAGAATACCTCAGAGGCAGAGGCGAGTATTAACGAGAGTGGTGTGATTACGCTTAATTCTCGATACCTGAGTGATGCGTTGTCGGTTATTGATGGCGATATTGTTGAGTTTAGTTTTAATGGTAAGCTATCAGCTTCTGTATTAAGAGCTAAGAGTAAAAATGTGAATTATCTTCATATCATTATGCCGCTAAAGAGTTAGCCGTATGAAATTGACACGACTTTCTGTGCGAAATGTTCGTTCCCATGAGGAGGTGTCGGTCGGCCTGTCTGATCAGACGACAGTTATCACAGGAAAGAATGGCACAGGAAAAACAACTCTACTTGAAGCGATACATATTGCCCTGCAGGGTGTGTCATTTAAGGGTGTCGATAGTGATGTACTAAGACGAGAAGCGCCGTGGTATCGGATTGATCTTCATCTTGATGATAATACAGTACGGTCTGTAACATTCGACCCGTTACGATCGAGTGGTAAGAAGCGGTTTATTGTGGATGATAAGACGTCATATCGACTTTCACCTCGTGATAAGTATCCTATTGTCTTGTTTGAACCAGAGGATTTACGTCTTTTACATGGATCTCCTTCCCGGAGAAGGCAGTTTATTGACCGGTTTATTGCACAAATAGACCCGCTTTATAGTGCGACTATACGTAGATATGAGCGTGCACTCAAGCAGCGAAACACACTACTGAAGAGGGATGATATTACGAGTGATGATTTATTTTCTTGGAATATTGCTTTGAGTGAGTATGGTGCTGATATTATTGAGCGGCGAATTTATGCTATCGAATTAATAAACAAAGAACTTACAAATTACTATATAAGTATTGCACATACAAATGATACCGTGACAGTACACTATTCACACACTACTATCGATCATTCGTCACAAAAACTTCTTCGAGAGCTTGAGAGTAAGACTGCATACGACAGGGCGGTTAAGCACACGAGTGTTGGTCCTCACCGGCATGATATTATATTTCACTTCAATACGGCACCAGCGCTAACTGTGGCGTCGCGTGGTGAGGTTCGGACGATACTCCTCGCTCTCAAACAGATCGAAGTCGATATTATCAGGCGGATAACTGACAAGCAACCAATCATTCTCCTTGACGATGTCTTTTCTGAATTAGATGCTGATCGCCAGATGTCTATCGAGGATCTCTTTTCAGGAAGTCAGATTATTATCAGTTCGGCAACAAGCCAGGCTGCCAACACTTTTCTTCATATTAATCTTGATGATTAACAAAGGCTACTTTGCGGCGCGAATAAAGCCAGAAAATAGTGGATGTGCACGAAATGGGCGACTTTTAAATTCAGGGTGGGCTTGTGTTGCGATAAAGTATGGATGGTTAGGGGCTTCAATGAATTCAACAAACTTATCATCTGGCGATACCCCTGAGAATATAAGACCACCCTTCTCTATTTCGTTTTTAAAAGCCTGATTAACCTCATAACGGTGACGGTGTCGCTCGATGACAGTGTCTGCCTCGTAGAGTGATGATACTTTTGTTTTAGGTGCTAATTTCGCAGGGTAATCACCAAGGCGAAGCGTACCGCCAGTCGATTCTTTACCCTGCTGTCCGTCGATGATATAGACGACATTATGTGGGGTGTTGGCGTCAAACTCTGTTGAGTGTGCTTGTTTGAGCCCACCTTTCCGTGCAGCAGCTATTACAGCAGTTTGCATACCGAGGCAGATACCGAGATATGGTATATTTTTTTCGAGGGCATAGGTTGCGGCGGCAATTTTACCTTCAACACCACGTGCACCAAAGCCTCCTGGAACAAGAAGCGCGTCAACACCCGAGAAGTCTTTAGAGTTGGCCGTCTCAGCATTAATCCATGTGATCTTAAGCCCAACCTCCTCTTTCCATGCGGCTGCCTTTAGTGATTCAATAATCGAGAGGTAGGTATCTTCGTTATCCATATACTTTGCAACAAGTCCAATAGTTACAGTATGGTCTGGTGTAGTATTTTGTCGTTTTATAATATCCTGCCATATTGAGAGATTTGGTTTTTTCTTCACACCAGTGAATATAGATAGGAGCTCATGAAGGCCATTACTGGCTATAACCTCAGGAATACGGAAAACAGTATCAACATTAGGTAGGAGTTGTACTTGTTTTTCTGGTATACCACCAAAAAGTGCAATTTTTTCGGCGACAACATCGGGCGCTGGGTCGTCGGTTCGCACGATCACTGCATCTGGTACGATACCAAATCCGCGAAGATCATTTAAGGCGTTCTGCGCAGGCTTTGTTTTAAATTCTTTACTTGTATTGATAAAAGGTACGTAGACGACATGAATGAAGAGACAGTTTTCACGTCCGACACGCCACGAGAACTCACGAATTGCTTCGATGAAACTTAGAGCTTCGTAGTCACCTACTGTCCCGCCGATTTCGACAATATGAACATCACTCCCTGCGCCTGCTTCGGCAATTTTATCTTGAATTGCTCCAGTTAAATGCGGTACGAGTTGGACAGTTTTCCCCTCAAAACCTCCGGCTCGTTCCTTTTTAATAAGATCAAGGAGAAGCTTGCCGCTCAGTGTGGTATTCTTTTTTGTAAGTTCGATATCGAGAAAACGCTCATAGTGCCCAAGATCCAGGTCTGTTTCAGCCCCATCTTTTGTTACGAAGCATTCACCATGTTCTGCAGGATTAAGCAAACCCGCATCTACATTGAGATACGGGTCGCATTTTTGAATTGAAACAGCAAGACCTTTGGCCTGCAAGACGGCACCCACGCTGGCCGCGGTAATGCCTTTTCCTACCCCCGAGAGTACACCCCCAGTTACAAATATGTATTTTTTTGCTCCCATGTTTGATTGCTCTTCCATGGGGTTCCATTATAGCACTTTTTAACACCCATACGCTATATGTGATGTGTTGTAGTAGTTACACTACACTATATGTGGATAACTTTATTTTACAAAAATAGTCTTAATATTAATAAATTCATACATTCCATGAGATGAAAGCTCACGTCCGTATCCTGAATTTTTAACACCACCAAAGGGTAGACGAGGGTCTGATTTGACCTGCTGATTAATAAAGACTTGCCCTGCCTCAATATTCTCGGCTATATTCTCAGCGCGACTGATATCTGCAGTGAAGATAGTAGAACCAAGTCCATACGAAGTATCGTTTGCGATATGTATCGCCTCATCTTCGTTGTCGAACGAGATAATCGGTAATACTGGGCCGAAGAGCTCCTCGTGATATGCGGGCATATCTTTTGATATATTTGTAATAACGGCCGGAGTGTAATAGTAGCCAGATCCCTCAACCCGTTCGCCGCCAGTGAGCAGTTTTGCTCCTTTTTCGACAGATTCTTTTAGTTGTCTATCGATTTCATCAACACCTTGCTTATTGACGATCGGACCTACGTCGGTGGCTGGGTTGGTCGGATCGCCAACTACGAGCCTCTCTACGGCCGCAACAAGCTTACTCGTGAATTCAGCTTCAATCTTTTTGTCGACGATAAAACGTTTTGCAGCAACACAGCTCTGCCCCGCGTTTGCTTGAAGCCGCGCTGCTACTGCAACGTTTGCAGCTTCGTCAATATCAGCATCCTCCAGTACAATAAAAGGATCACTACCGCCAAGCTCAAGGAGTGTCTTCTTGAGCTTACGGCCGGCTTGCATCGCCACCTGGCTACCTGCGTATTCGCTACCGGTCAATGTGACAGCTCGGATACGAGGGTCATTAATGACAGATTCAACTCTCGATGAACTGATTGCAAGGTTCTGAAAGGCACCTGATGGTACACCGGCTTTGTGAAGTATATCATCGATTGCAAAGGCGCTCATTTGGACATTTGAGGCGTGCTTCAGTACGCCGACATTCCCAGCAGCGAGTGCTGGTGCGAGAAACCGGAACACCTGCCAGAACGGAAAGTTCCAAGGCATCACTGCTAGTACGACACCTATCGGATCATAACGGATATAACTCTTTGATGCATCACTTTCGATTGGCGTCGGTGCCAGAAACTTTTCTGCCTGATCGGCATAAAAATCGACAGCTGTTGCGCTTTTTTCTATTTCAGCCTCTGCTGCTGCGAGTGTTTTTCCGACTTCACTCGTGATGACTTGCGCGTAGGTTACCTTCTCTTCGCGGAGTACACGAGCAATATTGCGGAGATGAGTTGTGCGCTCTGGGATTGACATAGATCGCCATGATTCAAACGTTTCTTGGGCAAGTGTTAGCTTTTGATCGAGCTCATCGTCTGTCAGTTCGTTAAAAGTTTTTAATATTTCGCCAGTTGCTGGGTTGATAGATTGTAGTGACATTTGTTCTATACCTCCTTTTCGGTGCGTGTACGTAGGTGTTCGGCATCGAGTGTTATATTTTCAGAATAATCAACTGGTACGTCGATAATATGCACACCGCCAGCGTCGAGTGCTTGGCGGACGAGGGGTGCGAATTCACTGGCTGATGAAATACGATGTCCATGTGCGCCGAAGCTATCGGCTAGCTTAACAAAATCAGGGTTTCCAAAATCAAGTCCAAATGAATCAAGGCCCATACCATCCTGCTTCCATTTGATCATGCCATATCCATTGTCATTAATAATAACGATAACGAGGTCAATCTTGAGGCGAACCGCTGTCTCGAGGTCAGACATACCCATAACAAAGCCGCCGTCGCCCGTAACGACCACCACAGGCGTATCTGGTTCGATCATCTTAGAGGCAATACCAACAGGTAAGCCTGCACCCATCGTTGCAAGTGCATTATCAAGTAGAACTGTGTTCTGCTCGAGTGCAGGATAATTGCGTGCTATCCAAAGTTTATACATGCCATTATCAAGGCTCAGGATGCCATTTGAAGGCATGATATGTCGCAAATCCTTGACGATACGTTGAGGTTTCATCGGAAATGCCTCACTTGTGGATTCGACAAGTGTATCATTCTTTTGGAGTTCTTTATAGGTTGCGAATGTATCAATTTCCCATGATTCCTGCGGAGAAACACGCTCACTTATCTCCCAGAGTGTATGTGCGATATCACCGATCACCTCAAGGTCAGGTTGATAGACGGTGTCTATTTCGGCGGGATAGAAATTAATATGTACAACTTTTTGCGTAGTATGACGAAGCGTTGGTGGTTTCTCAATTGTATCGTGACCAAGCATGATAATAAGGTCAGCTTGCTGAATCGCCTTATGGATGAAGTCATCACTACTCAGGGCGGTTGTTCCGAGATATGCACCTGATGACTCGTCGTAAACACCTTTACCCATCTGTGTTGTGACGAATGGAATTCCAGTTTTTTCGATGACATTACCGAGTTGTTTGCCGATGCGTTTTCGATTTGCACCATTTGCAACAACCATGAGTGGGCGCCTTGCCTGTTTGATTGCGTCGACAAGATGAGCGAGGCTCTTCTCATCTGCGACAGGACGTCGAACCTTCCGCCATAAGATAGGTGATTCTGAGGTTTCATCTTCTGCGATATCTTCTGGTAATTCAAGGTGGACTGCACCTGGACGCTCACCTTCTGCAGCTCGAACAGCCTGGTCGACCATTGTTGGGATTCGATCTGCGCTAACGATAGTCTCGGCAGACTTTGTAACTGGCTTCATCATACCGACAACATCAATAATCTGGAACTTTCCTTGTTTACTGCGTCTGATCGGCTTTTGACCTGTAATAACCATGAGCGGCATGCCGCCCAGTTGCGCGTAGGCAACACCAGTTACGAGATTAGTTGCACCTGGCCCTAGTGTTGATAATGCAACGCCAACTCGTCCCGTTAGACGTCCGAAGGTTGCTGCCATGAACACAGCTGATTGCTCGTGTCGTGTTGTCACGAGTGTGATTGACGAGTCCTTTATTGCATCAACAAATGCTAAGTTTTCTTCACCTGGTACGCCGAAGATATAGCGTACACCAGCAGCCTCCAATGACTGAACAAACACCTTAGCAGCTTTCATTTTTCCTCCCTGTTCCCCTTTGGTCGAGTATATATTTACTCTTCTCAGTATAACACGTGAGGTCTGATCATATTTCGATAAGATGCTACACTAAGACTATATGATAGCAACACAGGCACGGGTAATTGTTTTTGTGGGAATGCTTGGTAGTGGAAGAACTGCTGCAAGTAAGTATCTCACTGAACATGGGTACCCAAGAGTTGATTTTGGACAGAAGCCGACTGAAGCGACACTTGCAGAGGCGGTTAATCGCTCGTTGCTCGAAGTGCCAACACAGACTGCCGAAGCGATTATTGAGCAAATTAGAAATCTTCACAGTGCTGGGCAGTATATTGTATGTGTTGATGGGCTGCAGGCTTGGGATGATTATGTTGCACTTCGTAAAGCATTTTCGGGTACACTTACGACGGTTGGTTTGGTTGCATCGCGTCGGACTCGTATTAAGCGGATTACAGAATATTACGGTAATACACCAAGCCGACAGCAAATTATCGAACACGATTGGCACGCAATCGAGCAGCTAAATGCTGGTGGGCCGCTTGCAGTTGCTGATAGCTATATTTCAAGTGAAATAAATGACGGTTTAATCGACGAGCTTAATGTTTTGATTCGGCGGATTGAAGAACGAGCCTAGTTCAATCCAAATAATTCACGAAGGTGTGCTTCGAATGCCTCTTTTGACGGGAAGTCATTACGGATAGTGATATCTGCAAGGTCTCTCGCGCCGCTCATATTGAGGTTACCACCTTGCTTAGTTGGTGTCATTTCTGCTGCTTCTTGATGTTGAAATTCCTCAAACGTCACCTCATCATCGACTCGTCCGCGCTGAGCTGCTTTAATGCGTTCATATCTTGTACGTTGATCAGCATCAACCCATGCTACGATACCGCCATACGTCTGGATAACAGTAACCTCACCAGGTGTACGTATGCTTGTAATAACAAGCTTTTCATCTTGGGGTGACTCCTCGATAATCCTCTTTGGAAGAATGTCGTCACCATGAGCCGTACGTAGTTCATTGCTGATTGCACTGAGATTTTCTCGAGTGTGCGGGAGGCGACGCTTGGTCGCTTCGGCGCGTAGGATATCGCTGAGGCTGACAGTTCGGTAGTTAACCTGCGCGAGTATCGCACCAAGCGTATCTTTGCCAGATCCATTCGTACCTGTGATGCCGATAATTCTTGCTAACTGCATGACTAGCCAAGGTACTCGTGAAGTTTTTTAGCATCCTTGTGTTTGCGAAGTTTTGCGAGCGCCTTTGCTTCAATCTGGCGGATGCGCTCACGGGTAACGGCGAATTCTTGCCCAACCTCCTCAAGGGTGTGGCTTTTGCCATTTTCAAGACCAAAACGCATCTTAATGATTTTCTGTTCACGCTCTGAGAGACTTGAGAGCACTGACTGTACCTGCTCTTTGAGGAGTTGATTGGCAGCAGATTCCTCTGGGGTGGCGGAATCTTCATCTTCGATAAAGTCACCAAGGACACTGTCGTCTTCCCCTTCGTCACGGCCAACACCTGCATCGAGCGAGGTAATATCCTGCTTGATCTTGATGACATATTCTACTTTCTCTGGTTCCATCTCGAGCTCTTTTGCAAGTTCGTCAATCGTTGGTTCACGGTTTAGGTCTTGCGTCATCCGACGTTGCGTCCGAAGGAGCTTATTGATCGTCTCGACCATATGAACGGGAATCCGGATGGTGCGAGCCTGATCGGCGATGGCACGAGTGATTGCCTGGCGGATCCACCATGTTGCGTAAGTCGAGAATTTAAACCCCTTATCTGGGTCAAACTTTTCGACGGCACGTAAGAGCCCAGTATTCCCTTCTTGGATAAGATCAAGTAGGTCAAGGCCGCGACCACTGTAGCGCTTGGCGATCGAGACAACGAGGCGCATATTTGCTTCTGCCATTTTATCTTTTGGTCGGCTTAGCTTACGAGCTTGGGCTTGAAGCTTTTCGATTGTTGCTGGTTGCTGATCTGATGAGTCGGCTGACTTTAGCTCTTCAATCTGGTGCGTAACTTCTTGGAGTTGATCGCGATTTGCAACAACCTTTTGTGCAAGTTCAAACTCTTCTTCACCATTCAGAAGTGGTATTTTACCGATTTCTCGGAGATAAAGACGTACAGAGTCATCACTTGCATCATCGAGATACTGCCCTTGGTTGAGAAGATCAATATCTTCTTCCTCTTCCTCCTCCTCGAGTTCATCGACTGCTGGTCCGTCTACGTCATTGATACTCGATAGGAATCCCCCGCTTGCATCAATAACTTCCGATTCTTCTTGTTCTACTTCATCACTCTTGTCTTTTTTATGAGCCATGCTTCATCTCCTTTATTAGTGCATTTATTTCAGCGCGCAGAGCAGTTGCTTGTGTATCATCCTGCTGATCTTCGGCTTCTCGCAACTGTGCAATGAGTTTATCTCGTTTGTATCTATTGTGTTCGGTTGTTATTTGGCGGAGCAGTCGGGCGGCTTCGAGGGATCGATCTTTTGATTCCCATGACCCGTAGCGTGTCTCGGCACGTAATAGTAATATTTTGACATACGTATCGAATTTTTGCAACATCTCTGGCGTGTCAGTGATGGTCGAGGTGTCTGTTCGTAGATGGTCAGCAATAGCTTTTCGATGGCCTCCGTTGAATAGTGAAGTGTCGAACTGATGCAACTGCCCTCTTGCCTCTGTATCTATAAGAAATACGGCAAGTAAGTCATCTTGGTATGGTGTATCGTCTGGGTGGTTTTCTGAGGATTTCGCAGATGTTGCTATGGTGCGGAGTGGCCGCCCCTCTTCGGATGTACGGGTTGTTGTGAGTTTTTGTTTTAATGCCTCGAGTGATGAGCCGGTCTGTTGAGCCATCATCTGGATATAGTGATCTTGATCGACAGGGTCGATCAGGTGGCGAATGAGGCTGACTCCAGCTGTTGAATAGGATCGCTTGCCGGCGGCGGTTGTCATATCTACCTGTGCTTCGTAGTGCTTCAAGAGCCAATCAACTGCAGGTTCGGCGGTTTCTATAGCCTGTTGCCAGAGAGATACATCCTGCTGAATAAGCTCGTCTGGGTCCTTCACTCCTTCTGGGAGTGATACGATTGTCAATTCTGCTCCAACAGCTTGCGCGATAGGAATACTTCGTTCAGTCGCGGCGACACCAGCCTTATCTCCATCGAATGCAAGGCGAATATTAGGACTTAACCGCACAAGCGCCTTGAGGTGGTGCTCGGTGAGTGCTGTTCCGGCTGTAGCGACAACATGACGTACTCCAGCTTGATGACTGCTGACAACATCAAGGTTCCCCTCTACAATAACAGTGTAGTTTTGTGTGCGTATTGCTTCTTTTGCTTGACTGAGACCAAAGACGTGACGTCCCTTGTCGTAAAGGAGCGTCTGAGGTGTATTGAGATATTTTGGAGCATTTGGCTCATCCTCAAGAATACGTGCCGTAAAGCCGATAACTTGTCCAGAGCTGTCCATGAGAGGTACGGTCATACGACCTCGAAAAAGATCGCCACCATACTGATTCATAAGACCTGCTGCGTGCAGCTCCTGATCTGAAAACCCTTTTTTGTGGAGAAATTGTATCAAGGCATTTCGTGCTGTTGGGGCGTAGCCAATCTGAAAGGCGTGAACGACATCTTTACTGAGACGACGTTTCTTGAAGACGTATTCAAGAGCATGTTGATTTTGGACGAGACTTTGTTGGAAGTATTGAGCTGCGAGCCTGTGAGCTTCGAGGAGACGCTTCTTTTTCTTAGCAATCTCACCACTCTTTGCTGACTGATATAGGCTCATATCAACACCCGCACGACGAGCGAGGTGTTCAAGAGCTTGGCGGAAATCCATACCTTCGACCTCCATGACGAAGCTAAAGACATCACCTCCTTTGCCGCTCGAAAAGTCGTGCCAGATATGTTTTTCAGGACTAACAACAAAGCTCGGTGTCTTTTCACCACTAAACGGGCTCAGTCCCTTAAAATTGCGACCTGCACGTTTGAGCTGTACGTATTCGCCAATCACATCTTCGATATTGAGCCTAGCTCGCACTTCTTCCTTGGCATCCTGCATAGTTTTATTGTATCATTGTTTACCTCTGTTAATGTTTGTGTTTAAATAAGATGTAGTTATGAATCCAAATCAACCTCAGCAACCACAGGGATATCCGCCTCAGCAGCCGCAGAATGCACCGCCTCAGTATTCACCTCATCAGGCAGGATCATGGCAACAACCCCCTGTGCAGCAGCCAGTGCAGCAGCATCAGCAAATGCCACCACAGATAGATCCCTGGGCTCAGCCACCACAGACTTCGCAACAACCTATTGTGTACGAAGAGCAGCCATCGCTTGTTCCTGAGGGTATGGCATCAATTGATTATCTCAACCAGATATCAACACACAAGACGAGTGCTGGTTTCACGCGTAAGCAGGTTGCGATTTTCGGCGGGTTGCTATTGCTTGCATTTGGTGTACTAGCTGCATTTATGATTTCAAACGGTGGCAGTACACAGAACATCACAACGATGAGTCAGACGCTCACTGTTCGCATAGGATCACTTGCGGAGGTCACTAAGGAATCTCAGAAGAATATAAAAAACCAGAGTCTCGGTAATGTAAATAGTGCCCTTGCTGTACAACTCGCAGGTGCAGGTAGTGCATTAGCGACGGCATTTGGTGAGGCTGGTGTATCGGTTGAGAGTCCAAGTGAGAATATTATCGCTGCTGAGAGTAGTGAGCAACTCATGGTGGATCTCGAAGATGCGTATTTGAATGGTATATTTGATCGGGTATATGCACGTAAGATATCATACGAACTTGAGAAGACGATGATTGGCATCAATGACATTCATACGAGAACAAATAATCCAGAACTACAATCTCAACTCGAAGAGATATACAGCAATCTCGAGCCGCTCCAGAAGCAATTTGCTGAATACACCGACACAACCGGTTAGTTAGTGTTAGTATCAGCTACAAGATTGTAGCTGAGTCGTGCGAGGTCAAAAAGTTCATCATTAGTGAGTTGCCCAGAGCAAATAATGGTATTCCAGTGTTTTTTATTCAGATGATATCCTGGTAGGATACTTTCATATTTCTCACGGAGCATACTTGCGAGTTTTGGATCACATTTTAGACTGATACGCAGTGGATTTGATGTATCTTGAATGATTGCAAACAATTTTCCCTCACCCATTTCTTTATTCCCAACCTTGTAGACACTCGTACCTTCGCCAAATGGATAGTCAAGCCAGGTATTTGGAAAGCTGAGGAGATAGGTTTCGAATTCTTTATGCGTCATACTACTACTATAGCAAACATAATCTACGGAAGTTTGCTGTGCGGCTGCTTGAGTTGACTCATTGTTTGATCCCAGCGAAGACGCTGGAGAATTTCTTGCTGCTCCTGGTTGTCTGCGGGGTGCGCGAGTCTGTTTTGATTACTACTACCAATTGCCTGATATTGATACGAAATGTCGAGTTTAGATAATGACTGTCTTTCAGCTTCTTCGAGACACGAATCATGATAGCTGAGACATGATTCGGCAAGTTTCGTCCATGCTGAAAGAGCTTCTCTGTCGCCAGTTGCTGTGAGTACGGTTCGGATTGCCGCAGAGCGAGTAACCTCACGATTGAATTGCTGGTCGAATATAAAATTCCCCATCGAATACACAATCAGCCTCCCCTTGTAGCTCTCGGTTGTCTGAATCCAGTGAGGATGGTCACCAATGACAATATCAGCACCATGATCAATCATTGAGCGGTATAGCTGTGTCTTTAACGTATCTGGTTCAGCTTTATATTCAGCTCCAGCGTGTGGCATAGCAACCACTGGCATTATTTTGCTGTAGCGCTCTATAATAGCAAGTGATTCCTCGGTGGGGATGCGGAATACACCATGGTAGCCACAGAGCGCGATGGGCAGCTTGGAGATACTTGTCGTGGCATCGCTGTTTGTTGCAACGACATCGATACCAATAACTTCGCAAATATCCTCCAAGGAACGAGGATCATAATGTCCAAAATATTGAATCCCAGCTTTCTCAAGGTGTTGTTGGGTTTCGGTAAATCCGTCAATACCTTGATTATCGGTGTGGTTATTTGCGAGACTAAATACGTCGAACCACTTCGCCGCCTCAGGTAGATAGTCTGGTGAACAGTTGAAACTCAGCGTTGCCTCCTCTTGGGCAGACGTCAGATTGACGCCCTCTACGAGCGGGCACTCAAGCCCACCGATCCAAGTTTGATACGAGTCTCGATTGAATTCTTTGAGGCGTGAGAATGGATAGGCTGTTTTGAGGTCACTTGCTTGTGACCAGTCATTGATATAACGCCCCCAATAGACGTTACCAGTAAAAAGGAGGTTGCTCGATAGTTTCGTGATATATGGTGTTGATTGCTGTTCGGTAGATTGTTGCTTTACTATTTGCGGTCGGTTGTCTTTGTGTGTCCACCAGAAGAATATCACTACTGTTACTGTAGCAAGTAGTAGTCCAATGGCAACCCATCGTGGCCATCGCTTTCTGGGTCGAAAGGTTATCTCTAGCGCCATGCTTTCATCATAGTCCTATGGACGTATTTTGCCAAGATAATACTGAAGCTCTTGGATACTGCCGCGAATGTCTTCCATTGCACGGTGTGCTTCGGGTTTAACAAAACGTTTTTTGTATTTACCATCCATAACTACCTTCCAAGCACTGACGTCGAGCATGCGGTAGTGTAGTCGTACATCCAGTTGTGGCCATTCATTTTCGATAAATCGTCGGTCCTGATGAATGGAGTTACCAGCGAGCAGAATTCGCTCCTCTGCTGGGAAGTTTTCGTTGATGAAGGAAAGTAGCTCCTGCTCGATAACAGCACTTGCTCTTCCCTGTTCATTTTGTGCCTGTAGGGCATCTCGTACATCTGGGTATGTTTCCCAGAACTCTCCGGTCATTCGTTTCTTCATGAGGTCTGGGTTGACTCGTTGAACTGCTTCATACGTTGCAAATTCACGAAAGTCCCAGTCTGTTGCAATGACACCAACCTCCATAATACGATCATCGATTGGGCTTAGGCCTGTCATTTCAAGGTCGATCCAGAGAAGTTTTGCGCGTTTTGTCATACTAGATAGTATACCAGGTGCTTGACCTCTTTTGTTGGTGATGCTATAAAGAGGCTAGTGACGGATCGTCTGTCACATCGAGAGAAGGAGAGGCCTATGTCTCATCGCTCAAGACCCCGCACCTTTCACAAGCCAAAGCGCCCCGCCCCTGATTTGCCACTCGAGGAGCTCTTCTACGACGACGATCGCCTATCGTTGAAGCTGATGACTGCAGAGTACCGGATTTGCCACGTGTTTGCGCACGCAACAGACTGGATCAACGGCAAGCAACGAGGCACGGATAACTTCATTGTTGGTGTTGATCGGCGCCAGAAGGATTTGGTCAATCACATTTTCGACCAAGTCGCCGGTACAATCGTGTACGTCAGTGAGCTTCCTAGGCTCGAGAACGAGACGGCAACATCGCTCCGCTTTGTTGCACGCAACGCTGAGCGTCGACTTCTCGCTGTGCAGCTGTCGATCATGGTGCGCCGTTGCGCGATCTGGTTTGATGAGCAGCCTCCTGGTACATGGAATATTGTTCCAAGTGTCATGGATATGTACTATCACAACAAGGATCGAGCCGCAGAAGCATATCACGTCGAACAGCAGCAACGTCGTGAGGCGTTGCATGGAGGTGGACGCATCAGGCAGGTGCATGGCAGTCGTGCCATGGCGCTACGCTAAGGTGTGAAGTCGTACAATCAAAGTAGGAGCGGAAAACACCCGAGATAAGGGTTGACCCACCGAAATGACACGTATGCCCCTCCCTGTTTATAGGGAGGGTATCCTCCGAAAACAACAAGACGCCCCAAATATCTGGGGCGTCTTTGCTATTAATCATCCACTCTAATCTTTTTTCTTGTCGAGCCTATCGAGCTTCATAATGCTAATAATCCAGTAGATAACAAGAGCTGTCGCTAGGAGCGTAATTGCCGATGAGACAAATGCTCCCCATGCAAAGTCTGCATTTCGACCAAATAACTCAACATGCCACACAGCTGCCTGAAGACCTGCTTGTGAGCCAACAATAAACTGTACGATTGGGTTGATGAACCCTTCGACCATTTTTGCGACCGTGTCGCCTGCTGCCGTACCAATTGCGAGACCGACAGCGAGACCGATGACACCTTGTGTGCGAATAAATGTCATAAATCCGTCGGCATGTTTACTGCCTTTACTCTTGACGGTAGCGACACGTTTTTTTGCTGCTTCGACTGCTTTCTTTGCTCCCATTGTATAAACCCTCTTTTTGTCAGTTTAAAGAAATTATATCACAAGATGAAAAACAAGGGAGAAGATGCGGTGCCCTGCTGCGGAGCTGGTCGTCTTGCAACCAGCTCCGCACAGCAGTGCTACTCTTGGTTGCTGGTGGCAATCTGGATGCGATGAATTCTCTCATCAGTCAGAGGGTGGCGGTGCCACACTGTGAGTACCTTGTCTGATGAGAGTTTTCGGACTGCGCGAGCGACATCATAGACATCGATATCGCAGGGTTTTTCCTCTTGCCACTTGTCCTGAATATAACTCAGGATTTCATCATACAGGTCGGATTCATCCGGAAATTCAATCTTTCGGACTTCCTGCATGAACCGAAGTATTGCAGCCCGGGTTTCGGGCTGTTTCTCTCGGCGTGTCCTCGTCATACTTCTCCCTTGGTGTTTGCACGAGAACGATTCTCGCGACTTCCCTACTGCGTAGGGGCTCTCAAACGCATAATACGAAAGTGAGGCTGAGCTTTTTATACACTAATGTATAGATAAAATCAAGCTACATTCGATCTGGTGCGTGGATGCCGAGTAGCTCAAGGCCTACTTTTACTGTATCAGCGTAGGCAGTAACGAGTCCTGCGCGATGTGCTTCGTGTTCGTCGCCTGCGACGCGATTCTTTTCATAGTAGCGATTGAATTCCTGCGCTAGCTCAAACAAATAGGTGCAAATATGATGAGGTTCCAGGGTTCGAACAGCCAGTTCGATCGTATCGTTATATTCACTGAGTTTTCGGACAAGAGCGCGATCTTCTGGATGGAGTTCATTGGGGATTGGATGTGTGCCGGTCTTTTCGAGGATACGTCGAGCGCGGGCATGTGCGTACTGAAGGTATGGTCCAGAGTTGCCCTGTAGACTGACTGTCTCTTCGACGTCAAATGCGATATCACCACCCAGCTTGTAGCGAGCAAACGCATATTTGATTGCACCGAGTGTAACAGGTTCGATGAGCGATTCATCGTCGACGAGTGTTCGAACTTTTTCACGGACAATATCGATGACATCAAGTGCGCGAGTTACGTTGCCGAGGCGCGAGCTCATTTTTTTGCCATCAGCAAATTTGACCGTTCCGTTCGTGAGGTGTGTCATCGTACCTATGAGCTCTGGTCGGAACGTCTCGGCAGCTGCAAACACGACACGCATGTACTCTTTCTGATCGTTGCCCGTGAGGAGGTACCGGTGCTCGAAGTTGTAGTCTGCTTTTTCCATCCAAATAACACCAATGTCTTTTGTCTCGTATGTTGGAAGGCCCTTACTTGTAACAAAGACACGGGTGTGAAGATTCTCTGACTCATCACCCTCGAATACGATAGCGCCGTCAGACTTCGTAAGGGATCCTTTTTCTAGTTGCTCTTCGACAACCTGCATGCCGACACCTGCTGTTTCACTCTCTGGATAGTACCGGAGAGTTTCCACGTCGATGAGTTGATAGAATGCATCAAAATAATCGAAACTCCATTGGCGTGTTGTCCAATAAATTCTTGCGAGACCTGAGTCGTGATCATTTGAGCTGTGGAATCCATAGATTGTTTTGTTCAGCTCGTCGATTTCAGCTTTTACTGTGGTATCGTCTTCGTACGCTTTTGCCCCGCGCACATAGCAGCTGCTGATCCAGCGTGATCGTGTGAATGGGTCATCTGCGACAACCGTTTCGAGTTTTTCTGGATAGTCACCACCGAGCTCGGCTCGCATACCCCAGAGGCACTTGGCAACATGAAGCCCAACATCACCGCCAAAACTAGTGCGCTGGAGGTCTGCGCCACCTAGTAGCATAAGACGAGAGGTAATATCACCAAAGACTGTCTGATACAGATGACCAGTATGGAGTTCTTTAAAAGCATTCGGGCAGCTATATTCGAAAACAATCCTATGATTGTCGTAGGGTTTGACTGGCTGATATGGAACAGCTGCGAGGAGTGCTGTATCTGAGAGACGTATATTAATAAAGCCAGGTCCAGCAACAGTTACTTCTGCGAAGTCGCTCTCGGCACGTAGTTGGGTTGCAAGCGTTTCGGCGATATCACGTGGTTTAAGACCGAGAGGACGAGCAAGTTGCATCGCGACATTTGTTGTCCAGTCGCCAAACGCTGGGTCGGGTCGTGTCAAAATGACATCGGTGTCAATCTCATAGAGTTGTGCTATTGTTCGAGCGATCGTATCTTTCATTACTACTAGTGTAGCACGCCTATTCTAGCTCGGTACTATCGTCAAATGCGTACTCTGGTGTGAGTGATGAGGGGCTGATGCCACGCACATGCTCGAGGAGGTAGTTGAGCACACTGAAGTCATCAGTACCTTCTTCGAGAAATTGTTTATTTTGAGTGTTCATATTACTGATTATAGCATAGATATATATAAAATGCAAGCATGACAGTCATGCTATACTAAAACATATGAAAACTCGGACGACTATACTTATATCAATTCTTGCGATGATTGTTGCAGCGGGTGCTACCTATGGTGTATTCTCATTTCTCGATATTGGTACGGTATCCTCCTCGAATCTCGATACTGAACGAACTGTAGTATCATCTCAGGAGGCTTCTCCTTCACCTCAAACACAGCAGCCAACAGTAGGTATAGATGATTCGAGCGTAGCTAGTATCGAAGATAGCCAGGATGTCCGTGTGAAACAAGTGCTTGTTATGATTGCAGCAGACCTCGTGTCGTATGCTACGAATAATCGAGGTTCGTTACCTGCTACTGAAGCGCAACTAGCGGCATTTTCCACGAGCTATTTGCGTCTTGACGATGTTCATCCTGTAACCAAGGTACCGTATCAGCTTGTTATGGTGTCAGGGGTAGATACCGATATTCTCTACCAGCCTGGTTTTACGTGTGATGAGTCCGAGGCCGTCGCTGGTGAGCCGCGACAGTTCGCGCTAATAACAACACTACCATCGGGTACGGCACACTGTGTCAGTATGTAGCACGATTGACTTTTTATACTTTTAGTGCTATAGTTTGCTTAGTTTCTCCGTCGACTCTCTAGTGTGGCGTTGAGGAACGCACATTGAGAGAAGACGGTTCACTGATTACCTACTTCTAGAAAGGGGGTGGTCGTTATGACCACCGCACACACGCCCGTACCAGTTCCGACCACCGAAGCCAGTGAAGTGACGGAAACATCAGGCTACTGGCCAACAGTCTATGCCGTTATCGGTGGCAGCCTTGCGCTGCTGATCGGTGCAACGGTCGGTGTCGCTAAGCTGCATAACCCATGGATATTCAGCCTTACCTTTATGGTGGTGCTCGTGTCTCTGTGGGGGTTTCAGCACCTCAAGGTACTCAATAGTCAGCCCGCTCGCGGGTTGGCGTTGATTGTCGTCGGCGGATTGTCGGCGGTAGCTCCCTTGTCAGGGTATGTGCTATACGCCTTCAGGCAAGAGCCGTTCCCACTGATTCTTGTATTGATCGTCAGCGTCATTGGATCAGTAGGGCTGCTCCTTGCGTTGGCCTATCAGGCGCCGATTCGGATGCTTGTGTGTCTACTAATGTTCATAGTGACACTGGCCTTCATGGGTCAACACAGCCTGATCTATCAGCACGACCACGACCAACAGCGGGTTATCGAGGAGAATTGTGATATTTTCCCCGGTGATCCAGCCTGCCAATAGAGGTCGCTGGGTCACCTCGTAGTGTATACGAGGTGACCCAGCAGGGTTGACCGTCTTCTCTCTCAACCACCACATATGGTGGTGTTTTTTATACAAAACGCACGACGAGTAATATATCTACAAGAGATATGTAAACAAGTATTGACTTTTGTGCAATAAAATGCTACTATTAAAGTGATATGTGGGAGTTACAAGTATCTACTTCGCACAAGGGGGTTCTCTCTGTGCGAAGTATCCTTACCTATGTCTTTGCGACGATTATCGCGGCGCTTCTCTTTATCATAGCTATGCCGCAGCTGGCTCATGCTGCAGATGCATCGTGGAATGGTGCGGCAATTGTCTACGACAACAACCAATATACCGGTCCTGCGGCCGAACAGACAGTGACAGCGCTTGGATTGCCTCAAGGTACCATCGTGTATACTTTCGTCGAGCCATCTACGGCATCAAATCGTAAGATGCATATTATCTACTTTGCACCAGGCTCTGATCCAGGTACCGCATCGACAGCAAGCTATCGAACACATAGCTATGGTGGGCCGAACACACTGACGAATCCATCGACAGCTGTTGCGGTCTCACTTGATCCTCAAACAGCAAACGTCGGTACGACTTCATGTGCTGTTGATGGGGGACTTGGATGGCTTATTTGTCCTATAACGAACACGCTTGCAACCTGGATGGACTGGGTGTTTGATGTGCTTGCGAGCTTTTTGGAGGTTCGACCAATTCAGACGGGACAGGATAACGCCCTCTACCGAGCATGGTCGTACATGCGGACATTCGCAAATATTGCTTTTGTAATCGCCTTTCTTGTTATCATCTACTCGCAGCTTACAAGTTACGGTGTAAGTAATTATGGTATCAAAAAGTTACTCCCTCGTATTATCATCGCGGCAGTACTTGTGAATGTATCATATATTATTTGTTCACTTGCAATTGATTTATCAAATTTACTCGGATTCAGTATCCAGAATATGTTTATTGGAATGCGCAATACCCTTGTTGGAGTAGAGGGTAATTCATGGGATGTTCTGTCGTGGGAGAGCGTTTCGACATTTATTCTGTCGGGTGGTGCGATGGCGGCTGGAGCAAGTATCGGCCTTTTGAGCGCAGTGGCGACGTATGGGTCGATGACGGCAGCGGCACTGGCGATTCTACTACCTGCACTCGTCATCCTCATTGTAGCGGTCCTTGTTGCACTACTCGTCATGGCGTCTCGTCAAGCGCTCATTACGATCCTGACAATACTAGCGCCACTTGCTTTTGTGGCATTCCTTCTCCCGAACACAGAAAAGTGGTTTGATAAATGGCGCAGTATCTTCATGACGATGCTAATTCTCTTCCCCGCCTTCTCGGTTATTTTTGGTGGCTCACAGCTAGCCGGTACAGTGATTATCCAGAATGCCGACTCTATCAATCTTATTCTTCTTGGTATGATTGTACAGGTTGCACCACTCTTCGTGACACCACTATTGATTAAATTCAGTGGGTCACTTCTTGGTCGTATTGCGGGTATTGTCAATAATCCAAACAAGGGAATTATTGACCGGACACGTAATTTTGCGAAGGATCGTGCTGAGAACATGAAGGCAAAAACCCTTTCAACACCCGCAAAACGATGGGAGCTTGATAAAAAAGCTGCACAACGTTTTGATCATAATCGTCGTCGTCGTGAGGGATGGCGCAATGCACGTAATGCGATGGCAGATGGCAATTGGGCAAACAGTCAGAGCTTTCGTGATGTCGATCAGATGAGCCGTGAGGCCGATGATCGAAAGGCGCTCGGCGAGACTGTTTCTAATCAGGTGTATAATGAGGCAAAATTAAAGAATGTAACAATTCAGCGACTTGATGTTGAGGTACGCAATGCCAAGGCGGTATTGGATAATCTCGATAAGGGCGCAGAGCTTCAGTATAAGAATCTACAGTCGAAAGCAGATGCTATGAATGTCATTCCGAGTCATCTTGCAGCAAGCGCTTTGACGGCACGTCTTGCAAATCGAGATTCTCGTATTACAGCAAGTGCTATTAATGCGGCTGAGGATGTTCGGAATCTTGAGTACGCGAAAGACATGGAGACAAGTGCTGCACTGCGACAGCTGGCTGGTGGTATTGATCCACACGGTGCCTCGCATGCACTCGCCGCTGCGACACAAACAATTCATAAAGCCTTTGATACGACAGTTGCTGCTGAGCGTACGACAATGACAGGACTTGATGGTACACGTCTTGCTAGTATCTATACCGATACTTCCCTTTCGACTGAACGACGTGCCGCTGCCGTCTCGCAGCTTATCAATGTTGGTGGTGATGACATGCTACATGACGCGCTCGATTACCTTGGTACAGCTAAGCATCGTCCAGGCACATCACTTCAGGAGAAGGAAGCACTGTCTGATCTGATGAAGCAATTTGGTGCAGATCTTGGGCCACGCAAGCCGATATCACTTGGTAACGCAGACCTGGCCGCCCTTAAGGTCGGTGAGTATGATGGTACATTTGACAGTAAGGTGGTTGGGCGTCTCACGAGTGCTGGTGGTAAACTTTCCGTTGACAGCTTGCGCAATGCATCAGCCGACGAACTCAAGCGTATCTTGACGCAGCGATCAAGTGTCTCTGCGGAACTCAAGCAGGCCATTAGGGACTTTAAAGACCCGAGCAAGAACCCGAATATCGCCAATCAGATGCCTGCAAAGGAAATCAGCGATTTGATGGATCAGATCGCAAGGTAGTGCGCGATTGTCGTCGCGTTGGTGATGTCATAATCTCCAATTCTCGTTCGTCGGAGCTGGCTACAGAACGCCCCTGTACGCAGGGATTTGCCAATATCTTCACCAAGAGTTCGGATATATGTACCGCTACCGACATGGGTACGAATCTTGACCTCTGGGTAGGAGTAATCAAGTAATTCGATCGAGTAGATCGTTACGATGCGCTCGGGTACGTCGACATCCTTTCCTTCGCGGGCAAGTTTGTAGGCGCGTTGACCATTTATCTTGATAGCGCTATAGGCTGGTGGTGTCTGGGTGATCTCGCCGATAAATTGCTGGATAGCTTGCTCTACTTCTTCTCTAGTAGGAATACGGTCTGAGGTATTGGTTATACTTCCTTCGGGGTCACCTGTCGTGCTTGTTTGTCCGAGACGGAAGGTTGCTTCATATACCTTATCAAGCTTGAGAAATTCACCAGCCTGCTTGGTTGCATCACCCAAGAGGATAATGAGGAGCCCTGTTGCAAAGGGATCAAGCGTGCCTGCGTGTCCTACTTTTAGTTGTCGCTTGGTTGGTTTTTCGCCTTGTGCGCGGTATGCGGCCTTGATTTGCCCACGGATTTTTGCGACGACGTCAAAACTAGTCCATTCGGATGGCTTGTCGATGAGCAGGATATTTTGTTGGCTATTATTCATGATATATTCAGTTGAAAATTTTATGGACGAAGGAGGATGCCAGAATCAGAGTAGTTGTATGAGATAGTGTAACGATTTGGATCAAGCCCGTGGCTCTGTATCCAGCTATGTACTTCATTTTTGTAAAGCGTAACTGTTTGCTGCCTCGACGCTTTGTTGCCGCTGAGGTCTATCTCAGGTATCTTGAGGTCAACAATCAGAATAAGCTCCCCGCTTGTTGAGTCTGGTTTTATTTCGTAGGTTAGTGCAGTGTGTGGTAGGAATTTTATGATAGGATCCGTATCACCTACTTCTTGTTGGAGTGTGTCTATGCATGAAAAGTTTTCGTAGATTAGTTTATCTTCTGGAAGACAGGTTATAGTAACCGAATAACCTGCATTGCTAGCACTGTTTCGGGAGTACGAGTAGGTGACAAGATATGATTGACGGATATTCTCTAAATCAACAATGAAGGTCCCCTGGTAGGTTTCACCTTTTTCTTTGTATTCTTGTGTTGATGATTCGGCGCGAATTGAGGCACTGCCGATAGCCGCTTTATCAACGTCACTATTGAGTCGAACGGTATTATATAAGGCAGCTGTGATGGCTTGCTCTCTGTCATCTGGTAAGTTTTTAATTTCATCTTTATAATTAACTATGCTTATTTGATCCCCATATGGATTGGTGTTTTTTGGTAGAAATGTCGCAACAACTATGCCGAGGAGTGTCAAGATCACGGTAGCGCTGGCGGCAATGAGTATTTTTTTTGATGCAAGGGGGCTGTTCTGATTCATTATTATCACTCCTATTCTATTTATCTACACCAGAGCCTGTGTCTATTCCACCCTTCAAGAAGCCATCAGTATACACATATTTGTAGGCGCCGCTCGTGTACTCATCTAAAGGATATTCCCGTGCAGTAATCCAGTCCATCGACTGTCCGCATCCAGCTTCTCCGACGATTACAACATTTTTCACCGTATCAACACCTAGTATAATGCCAGTATGTCCCTCTACTCCTGATCCTGGCCCACTAAATATCGCATATGGTTGAGGTGCAACACCAGTCTTTGCTGTCGGGTTTCTTGATGCAACATTCCCTGCAACGTCAATACCATTGCCCGGAGCGCCACTCATAAAGCCTTCAAATGTCGTATATTTGTTAATGAAGTAGACAGAGAAGCTGACGCAGTTTGCGAGTGGACCGCCGGAACAACCACGGCCAGCTCCGCCGAGAAGATTTGTTGCTTCAGGGTCTGATTTATAGGATTCCATGAAAGCAACAGCTTGGTCGAGGGTCATACCCCCCTCTATGAGTCCGCCTGTGTCACACGCCATGGCCGATGCATCGTTTCCTGCCATTGCAGTGAGGATTTCATCGGCACTTATCGCTCGATTGGCGGCTGTATTTTTTATGTCGCCAGGGTATTCATAGAGGTATGTCCAGGCTTTTGCTGCATCACCAGCAGAATCAAGCCCCCTGAGGTACTCATAAAGAGTTGTATCTGTAGGGGTGACACTATAGTCTCGCTGGTAGGCGCTCCAGCGTATATTATTTGGCTTTAGTTCCTGAATGTGCTCATAGAGATAATTGAGCTCACTCAGGAGGAACTTATTATTAACATCTTCAGGGACTCCTGTAGGTATAAAACCATTTGATTCTAGGACAGCACCACCGTATTCGTTCTTGTAATACTGATTAAAAAGATCTATTCCGATGTCTGCTTTTACGTATGCTGTGGCGTAGCCGCGTTGACCAGGATCGAATGTGAATTGAGCAATTCCCCAACCGCCGTCGGGCCAAGACTTTGTCGTCTCTTGCCGAAACGGACTAAAGCCGCTTTCATGCTTGATACTTCCAGTGATACCTGCCGCTTGTTTTGGGCTAAGGCCTGTGTCAATCCAGAAGTTGTAGATACGCGTGGCATTATCCTCTCCGCGAAGGGTTGCTATTTTTCCTCCAGCGCCACCAATCTCCCCTCCCGCAGAGCACCGATCTGAACATGGGTCATAGAAGCTTGGAATATCATTTCGTGCATAAAACTCTTCACGAGCTGCCTTATCCTCGCCTTCGCATCCCCATGCATTAGTTTGTGGCACGATTAATATTTGCGTTACGAACGATACCGCAAGTAGTGCAATCATAAAAATAATTATAGGCAGCGATTGGAGAGAGCTTCTTTTCGCTTTATGTCGGTGCATTATCATGACTCTACCTTATTATAGCAAGGAAGTATTTTTAGTTGATGGACGCTGGGGTTGAGCAGCTATACGGTCGCGTATGACGTAGGCAGACGTGCTGATGGGTGTCCACCAGTCGGTGGTATGTATCGAGTAGTCGTTCTCTAGGTGCGCATGATATGTATCATTGAGCGACTGTTCGGATTCGTTCGACAGCGTATCATTCTGGGTGACTTCCATCCCACTCTCGCCGATGATTGCATTGTCTGCCTGTACGTCAACGAGGAAGGTGTAGGCTGCAAGAAGTGCGCGTGAATCCTTGACGTCAGTTGAATCAGTTGGGCCAAAGTCGCTGTCTTCTATTTCACCTCTGTCATTCGCTTTGCAGTGACCACCATCTTCACCGACAAGACCACATTTGCTGCTGCCACCGCCACCGGCAATAGGTGTGCCGTCAGCCTTGCCTGATGGTCTGACGACACAGCCGGATGCCTCGACTATGTAATCGCCCGAGCTTGCGTCATTGCAGCCTGTCTCTCCACTGGCAAGCATGTATAGGGGTTTATCCTTCACAATAACCTCTTTCAATAAGAGCTCATTGATATCCGCATTATCTGATACTTCTATACTTGTATCGAGCCACCCCTCTGCACGTAGTATATCGATTGCAGTGTCTGGATCGAGTACATCTTCTAGATCGCTACACGGTAAACCGAGCGGGTTGAGTAGTGGCGTCTGCTCTGGGTCTTCTGCCTCGAGGTCATAAAAGGATGCATTGGTAGGATCGCAGACTGCTGATAATCCGCTCGTATCGGCTAATGCACCTGGAGCTAGGGAGAGCTGTGGAATACGTAATACACTAGCGATTCTTGAACTTATGCCACCACTATAGCCACTATTTGCAATAGCGCTGATACGGAGTGAATGGACAATACTGCCCATGAATGTATATTTACTTGTAGTATCAAGTGGACTGAGTGATGCGATATCCATTTCTTTCATGCCTGCTTCATATTGTTTGATACTTGCATTGGTTGCCTCAGCGCCACCTACTGTAACACCGGGGATGAATCGTGCCATTGCACCTGCTGGGAAAAAGGCTAGCGCAGATGCACCAAGTGTATGGCCTAGTTCGATACCGTGGAGATCGTCGCTTAGGAAGCCTGCTGCCAGTAGCTCTTGAACAGCTTCATGGTCGATAATAGTTGCGACTCCTGCCAGAGCAAGTGGTATAAGCGCCATTCCTGCCACCCATTGAGCCGCAGCCCCCAGGCCGAGAGTGATAGGATTAGTGCCTCTTAGTGCTGCCTCGACTACCATCCATGTAATCATTGTAATCGGGCTCATAATAACACTACACATTCCAGCCGCTTCTTTTTGAACTGCCTTGGCGGCACTGCCGATCGGATTGTTATTAAAGAAGTCCACAAGGGAGTAGCCTGGAATATATTGAGCGTATGTGGCTGGTGATATTTTACTGCTATTAACCCCCATTGCAGCCAAGAGGAGTGGTGAGTCCACTGCGACGGTCATATTGCCATCTTTATCAAGGGTCTTTTGGGTTAAGATTGATGAGGCGAAATCGATATCTTCTGGTGTTGCCGCGTTCTCCTCATCGACACCAGAACCCTGAAGCTTTGCTGCTGGTGATAGAACAATCTCATTGATATAAGGCAGGAGTCGTAGTATTTGTGCGCCGGCTACAGCTCCAGTTATGAGGGACGGAGTCTTTGTTAGTAGGCACGAACCGAATGCGGTAATATAGGCGACACCACCTGCCTTAGCGGTTGCCACTCTGCTGCCCAGCTTTTTTTCAATAGTTCCTGATATATTGCCGAGTGTTTTATATCCTGGTATTCTTTGTGCTAGTTTATCTGAGAGATTAGCAAGGGAAAATGCACCCTTCTCATTCTTTCCATCCATCACACCGCCATCGCTTTTGACACCAAAGACGTTGCGGAATGCACCTTTGATATGTTTGCCGGTCCATGCAGAGATGCGGCCATTAAAGATACCGCTACTACCATGCAGCTTACCCCTAAGGGCTGCATCAGCATCTATAGTTGCCCCATACTGAGCTGCTGTAATAGTTTGTCCAGTGGTGAGGCGGTAGTGGGTCGGCTTATTGGCCGGGTATCCAGCTCGGTCAATATCCATCGGACTGTTGCCGATGAGCGGTGTAAGCCCTGCTCTTTTGAGTTTTCGGAGTGAGCTATTTGAGAGCTTTGTTTTTTTACAGGCATATGTGTTTTCGTGACAGTCCGGAGCCTCTACTTTCAGCTTGAGGACGCGCTGCTGTCGATTATTCATCGCACGAGATGCAGAGTCAAGTCCTGCTGTGAGATTCTGCATAATCGCAATCATAACGGTTGCTGGTGCAAGGATCGCAAGGACGATGAGTCCAATACCAAGTCCACCTCCAATACCGATAATAGGTCCTTTTTTCTTCAGGAAGCTTCCTGCTTTCCTTTGATTTTTATTGTTGGTCGCTGTTGATTTCGTACGATTTTTGACGTAGTTCATTGGGTTTGCGTTATGTCGTGCAGACTTCTCGGAACTCGAAACATTATCGTGATTATTTGAATCATTCGCATATGCCTCAACCTCATCGAAGTCAAGGCTTGCTGGATTGTATGCACCAGAGCCTCTCTCGTGATTCTTGTCTATCTGATTCTTTGTATCATCGTCTGTCAGTGTCGGCATAATTAGTTACTATTATAGCCTAAAAGTTCCCCTGTTGCTGATAGGTGAGACCATCGCTTTGATTTGACGTTTGCAATGCCTCGGACGCGTGTGGTTTTGTTGTAATAAGTTCTTGCTCGGTCTGGCTTGCGATAATCTGGATATGGACGTGATTTTGGCCAGCAAAGAAGAGTCCTTGTCCAACCGGGAAGTTAGAGAGTCGTTTCTTTTCCTCTTCTGTTAGTTTGAAGACATCCGCAAGGACATCGACAGCACTGGCCGATTGCTTGAGGAGGATCTGCATTGATGAGTTAGCGACGATGGCACGTCCCATTTTACTTCCCATAAAGTCTTCAACATCCTGGGTGATAGTAGTGAGGCCGAGGTGGTATTTACGAGCTCGCTTAGCAAGTGAGAAGAGGAAGTTTGCGGAGTCGTCATATTTCATGAGTTGCCACGCCTCATCGACGATGAGCATACGCTTCTTTTGGTCGGTACGGGTGATATTCCAGATATGACTTAGAACGATATACATAGCGACTGGGCGTAGTTCGTCTTCGAGATCACGGATATTGAAGACGACCATTGGGTTGTTGATGTCGATATTGCTCTGCTGCGAGAAAATACCTGCGAATGTTCCCGTCGTGTATTTACGGAGACGCTGTGCGAGCTGAGGCCCGGTGCCGCCCATATGCAGGAGCGTATCATAGAGATTAGCGATTGTTGGTGGTGTTGAGCCGTGTGTGAGCGGATCGCTCGTGATACCAACGCGAGCGTATGTGTCGATGAGTGCCTGGTCAAGATCGGCTTCTTCTGCTGGAGTGAGTGCTGACATTGCTTGTCCATTGGCTGCTACTTGCGTGCCGCCAAGCATGAGACGAAATAGTCCGTGGAGTGTTACGAGATTAGCTCGGAGTGCATCGTCTGCTTCATCATTGTCGATAACACGTGGCAGGTCAAAGGGATTGATACGTGTGTCAGAGCTGAGACTGAGGCGAATATAGCTACCTCCGACGGCATCAGCGAGCTTTTGATATTCATTTTCTGGGTCGATGATGAGCACTTCGGAGCCAAGCATCATACTGCGAAGGGCCTCGAGCTTGACGGTAAATGACTTACCTGCACCAGACTTTGCAAAGACGACGGCATTGGCGTTTTCGAGATTGAAACGATCAAAGATGACGAGACCGTTGTTGTGCATGTTGATACCGTAGAGGATGCCTGAATTGTCGGTCAGATCGGCGCTCGTGAATGGGAAGCTCGTGCTGATGGCACCTGTGTTCATGTTGCGGCGGATCTGGAGCTGGTCAGATAGTTGCGGTACGGTGCTATTCAATCCTTGTTCTTGCTGACTACTGGCAACCTTACTAAAGACCATCTGCTGCCCAAAGATTGTCTCAATCTTGTTTTGTACAAACGTTAACTCATCGAGGCTATCGGCGTAAATTGTTACATAGAGTCCAAAGCGAAAGAAGCGTTCTGCGCCAATTTGCAACTGATCACGGAGTTCTTCAGCGTCTTGGATCGCAGCCTCGAGTGCTGGGTCACGGGTTCGACCCTTTTCGTTATTGATCGACATTGTCGCCTCGAGCTGAGTCACCTTCTTTTTAAGGTTATTGAGAACGGTTGCGCTGTCGACAGGATAGATAAACATGCTAAGATCGAGCACTTCATCGATATTAATGAGACTGCTGAGCCAGCCAGTATAGATTTCACGAGGGTAGCCGTAGACATAGAGGGTGCGTCCATATTTTGTACCGAGACGAAAATGACTGCTGTGTATTTCGAGACTACTCGGTGCGATAAAGTCGCGCATGGTCGAAATACCTTTCAGGAAGGCCTGTTCGACTTCTGCTTGCTCGCGTGCTGCTTGTTGAGCGGCGATATCAACTGCATCTTGTTTCTTAGCCACTGAAGCCTCCTTGTGGTGGTGCCTGCATCATTTGAGGTTCTCCGCCCTGCCCTTTACGTGTATAGATTGCTGTCATATTTTCATAATTACGGATTGGTTCACGGATGGCTGTGTCGGGGTTATAGAAGTTGTAGAAGAGTTCACTGATCTCAGTCGTGTTAAGGCGGATACTATGGACACCCATAGCAAAGAGGCCTGAGATGACACCTTCAGTACGGTTATTGATCTCAGTTTGAGCTTTTTCGTAGCTCTGTGCATCAATCTTTGTGACGGCTGCCGGTTTTGTAAAAAGCTTGCCAAAGAAGCCCTTTGCTTGGCCCTTGAGATTTGCGAGATCACCTTCAGGGAAATACGGTATGACGATATAAAATGACTTATCCATAATATTTGCTTCTTGTGCGAGGATGTCGATGAAATTAATATAGTCGTCCATCAGTACCGAAAGGAGCATGTTGTCCTCATCTCTTCTTAGGGCTGTGAGCTTATCGATATATGGTGCAATATCGACACGCTGAGAGCGCACAAGTATCTGGACGGGATGCTTGAGGGAGTTGAGAAAGTTTTGGTATGCATATTCGACGCCTTCCCGTTCGCGCGAGCTCATGAGGTCAAAGTTGATTGATTGACAAGCGACGACCGAGCGGAATGACCCGTCAGTCATGATAGCCATACCGTCACGGATCTCGGCGAACTGAAGGCTGTTCTGAGACGAATTTGGGTTAGATACTTGCTGTTGAGGGGTTTGTTGCTGGTTGGCTGCCGGGCCGCTGCCGACCGGAGTTGGCTGCTGAGGGGGTGTTTGTGGGATGGCTTGAGGAAACTGACTATTTGGGTCAACGGCCATCTGTGGTTGATTTTGCGCTTGATTGTTTGGTGGCATTATCTACCCTACCCACTCCTTTGTTGATAGTCACTACCTATCGGAGCGATATAATCACCTCGTTGCTTTGTTCCGCTTCTTTTTCAGAGATTCGGTTAGCTTCGCGCGCGATAGTCTCGATCGATAAGTCAGTATTGTTTGCAAGGTTTATTATATCAGGAGAGAGGGGCTTTGTGCTAGTGCTTGTCGGCTCGGGTTGCGCTACTGGTGGTGCCGGCTGTTGTGTTGCCTGTTGGTCTGAAAGAGGCTGAATAACCGTTTGGTTCATATTTGTAGGATATGGATTGAACTGCGGAATACCTTCTGTATCGGCAGGAGTTTGCACCGCTGCTGGTTGGGTTATTTGTGTTGGTGTGAAAGGATTGGGGCTGGGTGTTGCGAATGCTGCCTGTTGCGGTGGTGCTGGAGCGATCGTTTGCTGCCCGAGATTCGCATACGGGTCTTGGAATTGCGGGACGATAGGCTGCTGGGCCACCATAGCAGGTGCAGGTGCAGCGGCTGCGGCTTGAAATTGGCTGAGTACTTGCTGGTGTCGACGCTGGTCATTTTGTGTAATCATTTGATTGAAATTTTGTGCCACAGACCCACTTGTGTCTAGAATATCTTGCGTTTGTTGTGCTTCGTTGAAGACATCGGCGTTCATAGACGTACTGACAGGAGCATGTGTATTACGCACTGACCAGCCACGACTGTCGGAAAGATCAGAGAGATAACGAAGGCGCTGCTCTGCCTCACTGGCACTGACATTTTTTGTGCGTTGTGGCTCTTTGTTGCGAGGTGCTGCGATGTGAACAAGAGTTTCAATACCATCCGGCTCCCACATACGCTGACGGGGCTTGAGATAGAATGATAAGATTGCTGCAAGGTAGATCTCCATTGGTTGATCCTTGCGGAGTGGCAAGGCGAGCGCACCAAAAAACAACACAACAGGGAGAGGAATAATGACCAACGGAGGTAGTATCCTGAAGAGTACAAACGCAACTCCTATCGCTGCTACAACGATAAGGAGATATATAAATTGCCGAAAACTAAACGGTCCGAGGAGTTTATCCTCGGCTTCGACATCTTGCGGTACTTTATAGTTAGCCATAAGTACTTATAGTATATCATCGTCAGCGTTTTAGTAGCAGGCCTGCGGGGGTTTTGGTATAATACGTCTATGCTTACTAAGAAAAAAGGTAAAGCAGGCTTTATCATTCGGGTGGTCGCCTATACTTTTCTTGCGTCACTTGTGATGTTCTCGGGGTCGTTTCAGCAGGTTCTGGCGGTTGAGACCGATGATACAAAAGACAAGGAGATACTGTACTATAACCCTACCTGTGGTGGTGGCGGCGGTGCAGTTTCTGCTGAGCTTTCCAAAAATATTCCTAAAGAATGGGGTGAGATATTCTCCGCGGCCGGCGAAGAGTTTAGTATCAATCCTAATTTTCTTGCTGTCATCTTTCTTGCAGAGAACGGTAACTGGAAGCCTATAGATTATGCGTGGGCGACGTCGTCTGCATCAGCAAAGGGCCCGATGCAGTTTATTCCAGGCACTTGGAATGCCTATAAGCATGATGGCAACAAAGATGGAGTTATGGATATCAACAACCCATGGGATGCCGTCTTTGCATCAGCAAAATATGCTGCAAGTATGGGTCTAAAAAAGGACTCAGTCATAGGAGATATCGACAGACCTTTTGCAGACAGAACCTCAATGATCTATATCGCTGGTGCATACAATCAAGGTGGAGGTGCAGCTGCTAGTATGGGCGACAACGATCCATTGAGCGCCTTTCGGTATCATGGAACTGACGAGGGTATCAGATATATCAAGAACGCCCATGCATACCTAACAAGTGACTTTACGAAATCAAGCCCTGAGTATGGCTACCCAGACCCTAACCCTGCGGGTGGTGAGGGGTCTACGTCTATTGTTTCTAATCCAGTAAATTGTGACGCTAGTAGTGGCGGAACGACAGATGTTGTAGAGCTTGCGCTGAAAGTAGAGGAAGGTACCTTTGGTGTCGTACCGATGAGCGGACTCAAGGGTGATCTGACAGGTATTGACTGTCGTGACTGTGTTCGGTTTGTAGAGTCGGTGTACGTTGCTGCCGGATATCCACGGCCGTTTCACGGTTGTCATGGCGGATGTCAAGAGACAGGTAAGACCGGGATTGAAAAGCATAGCAGGGCTGGTAGCGGTAGTGGTCATGGTCCAGCAACATTTGACGATGTAAATTATGAGCTTATACCTAATTCCGAGATGCAGCCAGGAGATATACTAGGATGGCCTGGTCACGTTGCTATTTATATGGGAGACGGCAAGACTGCCGATGGCGGCGTGAATAGGCCTGGTGGTATTACAGCCAATGATGGGACGTGCAGGATAAATAAAGTTCCTTTTGAGCCACTCAGTAGTGCAAAGGTGCTTCGGTATAAAGGACCACCAGTGGGGTAAGATATGCAGCAATTTGGAATACACGCAAAAAAAATTAAGATCGCAATAGGAGTCGTCCTCATAGCTACGATTGCTTTTGTTGTAATAGTAGTCATCAGTTCTCGAGGTGATCCACTTGAGGTACAGACAGTTCACAGTGTGCAAAGGGATACCCCTTTCTTAAAGATTTGCTTCAATCAGCCAATAAAAAGTGAAACGGTTGCTGTCGAGGGTGATAGTTTTACATTCGAGAAACGACATGCACAGGAGGATACCTGCGCAGCTTTTTGGATTACTGCAAAGCAAGGCTCTCTTGAAGATGGTCAATACGTCGCAAAGATGACAGCCGAAAGCCAGTCTGGCAAAAAGATATCCAACCAAGAGATTTTTATTACGATACCTACTCAGTCGAGCGAGACTTCATTGACACAGGATGAGATGAACGAGCTTTCCACGTCTAATACTAGTGTCGAGGTGAATAATACAATAGCTTGGTGGAAACAGCAGCCGATTTACGAGCACGTCGACGCCAATACCCTTACCTATATCGGTGGTAATTGGCAGATAGCACTCGTCGCAGATGGCAAGCAGCAGCCGCTCATCGTTATTCTTATAGATATGCCATCCCCACCAAAGACGAGTCCAGCATTGATACATATAGCAGATCAATATGAAAAGGAGGCGCTAGCCAAGATAAAGGAGTGGGGCTTTAGTGCGAAAGACTATCCTATTGAAATACGGTATGCCGACCAGTAGTACAGTATTGACTTATTTGCAATAGTAAGGTATAATGTAGATATGGGTGAATAGTTGCTCATTAACATCTGAAAACCAGCGCTGGCAACCAGTCGGCACCACGAGAAGAGGAGTTCATCATGAACATCTTGAAAAAAGCTCTGACGGTGGTGCTTGCACTGACCGTCGCTGCAACCTTGGCGAGCTGCGGCAACGCATCTGCCAAGCCGGAGCCTTCCGAGG